>ERZ869936.42-NODE-42-length-224487-cov-15.439247_pt1 | contig 224487 bp, 158 predicted proteins | sample MGYA00520876_ERZ869936 | MGnify/ENA primary metagenome ERZ869936 (study PRJEB32218, sample SAMN09650985) | biofilter metagenome | isolation source: enrty point of leading RO module | place: Saudi Arabia: Thuwal, RO plant located on Red Sea | collected 2016-02-17 ...
GGCCAGATCTCGCGCCGGGACGTGCTGCAGGCGGTGCTGCAACAGATCAGCCGCGCACCAGCGCCCGAGAAGGCGCTCCTCTACCTCAGCGCCCTCGACGAGACGGGAGAGCAGATCCCACGCTGAGCTTGCGGCCGGTTGTCGCCGGATCTGCGGCGCCGCAGCTTCAGGGCGGAGGGTCGTAGAGCCGGGGGTCGAGGGGCTCGAGGCTGGTGCCGAGCTGGCCGCGCCAGAGCCAGAGTCGACGGTCCCCGAGGTCGGCGAGCAGCCGCCGGGTCGATCCGGTGTCGACGTCGTGCGCCCACAGCACCGGCGCGGAGTCGACCAGCGGTGGGTTGTAGATCGGCATCTCGTGGCCGGCGGCCACCAGCACGAGATGCCGCCCTCCCTGCGCCTCGAGGCGGCGGGTGATCTCGGCGCGGACGGTGGCGACGTCGCCGGGGTCGTGGCGGTAGGCCGGCACCTGCAGCACTGTGGCGGCGAGCTGGCCGACGAGCGCGCCGGGTAACAGCGCGGCCGCCCAGCCGGCGCTGCGAGCCGGCCGCGTCACCAGGCGATGCAGTGCCGCGGCCGCCAGCAGCCACAACGGTGCCGTTGCGGGAGCCGAGTAGTGCACGTGGTACGGCTCGACCAGCCCATGGCCGGCGAAGGTCAGCAGCAGCGAGGAGACTGGCACCCAGCTCGGTGGCACTGTCGTCGCACGGCTGCGTGTCGGCCTGGAGATCGCGGGCGCCAGAACCAGCGCCGCGACGAGGAAGGGGCCGAGCAGGAAGTAGAGCGCCTCGGCGCTGCGCCGCGCCGCCAGGTCCGCCGCCACCGGCACCCAGCCGAGGTCGTCGGCGCGCTGCAGGTCGTGTTCGAACTTGTGCAGGCGCCCGTCGGTGCCCCAGCCCTGCCACACGAACTCGCCGGCGAGGGCGGAGCGCTCGGCGTAGACCCGGTGCGGGAAGCGTAGGGGGTCGCCGGTGAGTGCGTGGTTGAAGATCGCCAGGCCGCCGAGCGTGAGCGCGCCGATCAGAGTCATCGGCAGCAGCCGTCGCAGCAGTGCGCCGGCAGCGAGACCGCGGCAGCCGTGGAGGATCCAGACGCCGAGTGGCGCCAACGAGAGCAGCCCTTCGTAGGGGCGGCTCGCAGCGAGCACCGCGCAGCCGAGTCCGACCAGCAGGGAGGCGCGCCAGCTCGCCGTGCTGCGTGCGAAGCAGGCCGCTCCGGCCCAGGCCAGGAAGCCGCCCGAGGCGGCCAGGCTGCCGCCCCAGTAGGTCTGGTTCCAGTAGCTACCCACCGCGAGCCGCAGCAGCAGCAGCGCTGTGGCCGCCGCCGCCCAGCGCGGCGGCAGCCACAGCGCGAAGCAGAGCCCGGCGCTGCCGGCGAGCAGCGCCGCCTGCAGCCAGAGCGAGATCCCGGGAGCGCCGAGCAGCGCACCCGGCGTCAGGCTGAGGCTCTGCGCCGGCGGGTACTTGCTCTGGTAGACCGGCTCGCCGAGCACGTGCAGTGGCACCAGGCCGGGATGCTCGACCGGCGGATTGGTGAGCCGGCCAGCGGCGAAGGTCTCGGCGGCGAGCAGGTAGGCGTGCTCGTCGGGGATCGCCGCGATCGGATGCCCGGCGTGCCACCAGGTGGTGGCGGCGCAGCCGACCAGGGCCAGCAGTGCGGCGATGCCGGCGAGCCGCCGGCCGGCACGGCGCCCGCCGACGAGCGGGCCGAGCGCGGCCAGAACGCGATGCGCAAGACGCTTCGCGCGCCGGGGCCATCCGAGCCCCAGGGCGACTGCGAGCAGCAGCGAGAGGGCTTCACCGACCACAACGAGGTGGCTGGGGAAATCGCTGGAGGGATGCAGCACGGCTCAACCGGAGTGGCAGGGGTGGATCATCGCCGGTCGAGGTCCGCGGTGCTCTTCGCCGGCCGCTCGGCGGCCGGGGGGGCGTCGGCGGAAGAGGCGACGGGGGCCTCGCGGCGCAGCAGGTAGTGCTCCGGATCGAGCGGCACGACCTCCCCGCCGAGCTCGCCGCGCCACAGCCACAGCCGGCGATCCTGCACAGCCGCGAGCAGCCGACGCGTGGCGTCGTCGCCGGCATCGATCGCCCAGATCACGTCGGCCTGCAGCGGCAGCGGCGGGTTCGCCACTGCCATACCGTGTCCGGCGGCCACCAGCACCAGGTGCCGTCCGCCGACCTGCTCGAGGCGCCGGGTGACGGCGACACGGATCGACGCGATGTCGTCCGGGTCGTGGCGGAAGGCGGGCTGCTGGAGCGCCGTGGCCGGGATCTGCAGGACGAGGGCGATCGGCAGCAGCGCGGGGCTCCAGCGCGCCACCGCCGGGGGCCTCCACACCAGTCGCCGCAGGGCGGCCAACGCGAGCAACCAGAGCGGCGCCGCGATCGGCGCCGAGTAGTGCGGGAAGTAGGCCTCGATGCTGGCGTGGCCGAGCAGCACCGTCGCCACGGCGACGGCGGCCGGCCAGAGTGGCAGGCGCCTCGTCGTGGCTGGCTCGTGGATGGTGCGGACAAGGCTCGCTGCGGCCATGAGGAGCGCGACGCAGAGCGCCGGGCCGACGAGGAAGTAGGGCGCCTTGGCGGCGCGCTGGAGCAGCAGCTGCGCCGCGGCGCCGATCCAGCCGAGGTCGTCGGTCGGCACGAGATCGTCCTCGTACCAGTGCAGGCGGCCGTCGGCGCCCCAGCGCTGCCAGACGAACTCTCCCGGCAGGCTCGTGGTGTCGGCGTAGAGCTCGTGAGGAGTGCGCAGAGGCGAGCCGGTGATCGCCTGGTTGTAGCCAGCCAGCGCCGCGAGGCCGCTGCCGCCGACGAGCGCCAGGATCGCGGCGGAGCCGACCAGTCGCCGCAGCGGCAGGCGGCGCAGTTCCAGCGCCAGCGCGACGCCGAGCGGGAGCAGCGAGAGCATGCCTTCGAACGGCCGCGTGCCGGCCAGCGTCATCGCGCCGATCGAGAGCATCAGTGCGCCGCTCGAGGACTCGGGGCGCCGCAGCAGACGCGCGCCGCCGGCCCAGGCCAGGAAGCCGCCGGCGGCGGCGACGCTGCCGCCCCAGTAGGTGTGGTTCCAGTAGCTGCCGACTCCGAGGCGGAGCAGGACCAGCAGCACGCCCACGACGGCCCACGAGGTCGGCATCCAGGAACGGAAGCAGAGTGCGGCGGCGCCCACCAGCAGCGCTGTGTGCAGCCAGAGGGAGAGCCCGGGCTGTCCGAGGACGACACCGGGGAGCAGACTGAGGCTCTGACCGGGGAAGTACTTGCTCTGGTGCACGGGTCGCGCCAGGCAGTGCTGGCCGACCAGGCCGGGATGCTCCACCGGAGGGTTGGTGAGGCGACCCTCGGCGAAGGTCTCGGCGGCGAGCAGGTAGGCGTGCTCGTCTGGACAGCCGGCGATCGGGAAGCCGCCGAGCAGGGCGGTGGTGGCGGCGGCGGCGAGCAGGCCGACGGTTGCGGCGAGCAGCGCCAGTCGCGGCCCGGACATCCCCCGCGGCGCCAGCCTCCGGATCAGGCGTAGGGTGCACAGTCCGGCGTCGCGGCCGCGCGCCGGCAGCGCCGCCGCGATCAACAGCAGCAGACAGAGGCCGCCGGCCTCGAGCAGCAGCACGAGGTGGCTGGGGAAGGCGGTCGAGGTATGCAGCAAGACGCCGCGAGTCTACGGTGACGGCGCACCCCGGCAGCTCCCGCGAGACCGACGAGGCGTGTCGTCCGTGTCGCCCCGGCTCAGCTCTCCCGCTTGATGAAGAAGGCCATCACCAGGCCTTCGGCGGCGTAGCCGAGGATCTCGATGGTGAAGCTGCACCAGGCGAGGTAGTAGGGGAAGCCTTCGATGGTCAGCGGATCGAAGAAGTACGTCGTGCCGACCAGAGCACCGGCCAGCGCGCCGAAGAAGAGACCGCCCTTCGCTCCGGATGCCCAGCATTGGCGGGTCCTGGCGAACAGGATCGCGAGGATGACCGCGGCGAAGAGAGCGACCAGTAGGAAGAAGAGGGGGTTGCTCTCCCCCTGCACGAAGACCTCGGGATACTCCGCGTAGGTCCCGGAAAGCACCACGCCGTGCAGCAGGAAGTTGACCAGGTTGTTGGCGATGCCGCCGACGAGGGCGGCGAGCAGCACTCGGTTCCAGTTCATCGGAGACCTCCTCGGTTGTCGGTCCGCCGTTTCGTCGACGGCCATGCGGACGCCCGCTCCGGACCAGCAGGACCGTGGTCCGTCGGCGCTCGAAGCGAAGACCTCGATTGTGGGGAGAGATGACCAGCGACAGTCTACGCGCACACCCCGAGCGGCGCGATGTGGACGGTCGATGAGAACTCGGGCCGCCGCGAGCGCGTATCGTGTGGAAGACGTCTGCGGATCGGCCGACCGTTCACCGGGTCGGTTCGTCGGGCGGAGTCACGGCGTCGCCGTTGCCCGGGCGACAGTGCCGGAAGGAGCGAGTCATTCCCATGCTCGAGACCCTGATCCAGGACCTGCGGTTCGCGTTCCGCCTGCTCATGCGTCGCCCCGGTTTCACGGCCGTGGCGGTGCTCTCCCTGGCGCTCGGCATCGGCGCCAACACGGTGATCTTCAGCCTGATCAACCAGATCTTCCTGCAGCCGCTGCCGATCGAGGATCCACGGCGCGTGGTCGCGGTCAACACCGTCGACGAACGGGTGGGAGCGGGCTTCGCCGCGGGCCAGAACCCGCTGTCGCACCTCAACTGGCGAGACCTGCGCGAGCAGAACGAGGTGTTCGCCGAGATGGCCGCCTACGACATCTCCGGCGTCGCCGTCACCGTGCGCGAGGAGACCCAGGTCCTGCCGATCCTGGTCGCTTCCGGCAACTACTTCGAGACTCTCGGGGTGAAGCCGGCCGAGGGGCGCTTCTTCGCCGACGAGGAGGACAGTGAGCCTGGCAGGCACCCGGTGGTCGTGCTGCACCATCAGTTCTGGCTCGACGAGTTCGGCGGTTCCCGTGAGGCGATCGGTCAGAGCCTGCGGATCAACGGACAGGCGTTCACCGTCATCGGTGTGGCGCCGCCGGGCTTCGACGGCGTGAACATCGGCTTCGAACCGGCGCTGTGGACGCCGCAGGCGATGAACGCGGTGACTCGTCCGGACGAGGAGCTGAACTGGTACGACGAGCGGCGCGGCCTCTTCCTCTTCGCCTTTGCCCGTCTCGCCGAGGGCGTCGATCTCGCGACGGCCAACGCGAACCTGGCGGTTCTGGGCGATCGCCTCGAGAGCGAGTATCCCGACGACAACCAGGGCCGCGGTTTCGTCGCCCGTCCGATCGCCGAGACGACGGTGTTCAACCGCGACGGTGTGACGCGGGGGTCGGCCCTGCTGATGAGCACCGTCGCGCTGGTCCTCCTGATCGCCTGCGTCAACGTCGCCAACCTGCTGCTGGCGCGGGCGATGGAGCGGCGTCGCGAGATCGCCGTGCGCCTCGCGGCGGGAGTGTCGCGGGGGCGGCTGGTGCGGCAGCTGCTCACCGAGAGCGTCGTGATCGCCCTGCTCGGCGGCGTGATGGGGATCGTGCTCGCTCTGCTGGCCGGCGGCTGGCTCGGCAACCTGCTGGGCAACGTCCCCGGGCTGATCAACCTCGGCCTCGATCTGGAGCTCGATCGCACTGTGCTCGGATTCACCCTGGTGCTGTCCCTCGTCGTCGGTCTGCTCTTCGGACTGATTCCGGCGCTGCAGGCGTCGAAGCCGGAGCTGGTGTCCTCGCTCAAGGATCAGGGAGAGGGCCTCTCGGCGGGGGGACGCCTGAATACCCGCACCGTCCTGGTCGTTGCCCAGCTGGCGCTCTCGATGGTCGCTCTGGCGGCGGCGGGTCTCTTCGTGCGCAGCTTCGCGGCGGCGCAGCAGGTCGACCTCGGTTACGACACCGATCGACTTCTCAGCGTCGGATTCGACCTCGGCATGCAGGGTTTCTCGCCCGAGGAGGGGCAGCAGTTCCTGCGCGAGGTGCGCGACCGGACCGCCGCGCTGCCGGGCGCCGAGCGCGTCGCGGTGGCGCAGGCGGGCCCGCTGCAGGGATCGATCCTGCGCTCGGTGTTGCTCGACGGTGACAGCAGCGAGGAGCGCACCTTCGTGCAGGTCAACGTGGTGGGCCCCGACTACTTCGAGACCATGGGCATCCCGTTGCCGACCGGCCGGGCGATCTCGGAGATCGACCGCGAAGGAGCTCCGGGCGTGGTGGTGGTCAACGAGACGATGGCGCAGCGCTTCTGGCCGGGAGAGAACCCGGTGGGCCGACAGTTCCGGTTCTTCGGCATGGACCCGGTGGAGGTGATCGGGGTGGCGCGTGACATCAAGTACAACAACCCCGGCGAGGATCCCCAGCCCTACGCGTACCTGCCGCTGGAACAGCAGTACGTGACCAACCTGAACCTCGTGGTGCGCAGCGCCGGCGAGCCCGGCACGGTGCTGCTCGCGGTGCAGGAGCTGTTGCGCGAGCGGGTGCCGGACATCGCCCTGCTGGCGCCGGGAACGATCGAGGACCGGGTCGCCGAGGCGCTGGTCGGCCAACGCTTCACGGCGCTCTTCCTGGCCACCTTCGGCGGCATCGCGCTGGTGCTCGCGGCGATCGGCATCTACGGCGTGATGGCCTACGTCGTGCGGCAGCGTCGGCGCGAGATCGGCATCCGCATGGCACTGGGCGCCGAGCGCAGCGGTGTCTCGGGGATGATCCTGCGCCAGGGTCTGCTGCTAGCGGTCAGCGGTCTGGTCATCGGAGTGGCGCTCGCCCTGGTCGTCCTGCGTCTCTTCGCGCAGCTGCTGTTCGTCGACCCGGCCGACCCGATGACCCTTGTGCTGACCGGCCTGGTGCTGCTCGCCGCCGCGCTCGCCGCCACCTGGATGCCGGCGGTGCGAGCGGCCAGGGTGGACCCGGTCAACGTGCTGCGCCCATGAGGTCTCGGCCCTGAAACACCGTCAGTCGCCGCGCGTAGTCGGCAGGGAACCCGAGGCGCCGACGCGCCGCCGATGAACTCCAGCGGAGGGAGAAGGGCGATGACCGAGATCCTGCAGAGCCTGCGGACGATGAACACCGGCCGGCCGGCGGCGCGCCGCAGCGCTACGCTGGCGCCGGTCCTGCTGCTAGCGTTCGCCGTGATGGCCGGAGCGGACAGCGGTATCGAACAACGTTTCGACGTCGGCACTGGCGGCACCCTCAGGGTCGACGCCGAAGGTGCCTCGGTGTCGGTACGCGGTGCCGGCTCGGGCGGCGCCACCGTGCGCATCACGCGCGAGAACGACACCCGGGCGGAGATCGAGGAGGACTACCGGATCGCGATGCGCGCCGACGGCGACGACGTCGAGGTGGTGATCGAGTCGCTGCGCGAGGGGTGGTTCGACTGGGGCCGCAACCGCGGCCTGAAGGTGGAGATCGAAGTGCCGGAGCGCTACGACGCCCGCGTCAAGACCTCCGGCGGCAGCATCTCCGTGCCGCGTCTCGACGGCCGGGTCGACGGCGCCACCTCGGGTGGTTCGGTGAAGATCGGACAGGTCACCGGGCCCACCGAGGTGCGCACCTCGGGTGGCAGTGTCACCATCGAGGAGTCGCTCGGTGAGGTCTCCGCCCGGACTTCTGGCGGTTCGATCCGCATCTCCCGCGCTGGCGGGCCGGTTTCCGCGAAGACCTCCGGTGGCTCGATCACGGTCGACGAGGTCGCCGGTGCGATCAACGCCAACACCTCCGGCGGCAGCATCCGCGCCACCCTGACCGAGCAGCCGGCGGCCGACTGTGTGCTCTCGACGTCGGGCGGCTCGATCGTCGTCGACCTGGCTCCGGGCCTGACGCTCGACATCGACGCGGCCTCCAGCGGCGGCCGGGTCAGCAGCTCGCTCGCACTCGACACCTCGAGCGAGTCGCGCTCCGAGCTCGTCGGCCGGCTGGGTGGCGGTGGTCCACTGCTCAAGCTGCGTAGCTCGGGTGGTGGTGTGACGCTGCGTTCCGGCGAGTAGACACCCGTCACCGGTACCGTGGCTCCGCCGCTTGCGGCGGCGGCACACCTCGTCGTCGACGGCGAGCTCAGTCCGGATCGGTGGGAGCCGGCGACGACGCGGCGACGACGCGCATTGGCTCACTCCAATCGTCGCCGCCGGTGCGCCACCGGATCGAGACGACGCCGCGCAGCGGCAGCGGCCGCGGCCCGGTGACCGCCAGACGGTCGAGCAGCAGCCGGTGCTGGAACAGCGGGCTGTCCGAGAGTGCCAGGCTGGGGGTGGTGGCGGGCGCCGCGCGGCGGAAGGCCCGCACCAGCTCCACCAGATCGTCGGGCGACACCGCGCCCTGCTCGCGACCGGCCGACACCTTCGCCCACGCCGATCCGAGCTTCTGGTAGGTCCCGGCGGCCCAGGCCCCTGACCTGGGCCAGCGACTCGAGCACTGGCGCGCGGGCGGTCGATGTTGGGGCAGCATCGGCCGGGTCCTCGGCGGTGAGAGTCCGTTCGGGCCAGCGGCTTCCGAACACCTGACGGGTTGAGGGTCTGGAGCATCGATCCGTCCTCCGCCGGCTCAGCAGAGCGAACCGGGCCGTCGCCGGGACGGTCGCTGGGTGGGGCTACCGGACGCGCCGCGACTCGTTACCCGCGACGGCGTCCGCCGGTCGGCGCGATCAGCTCTCGTGGTCGGGATGCTGCCGATTGCTCGCGCGGATGCGTTCCCAGTGCTCGGATGCGGCGAAGTCGGCATCCTCGGTGGTCTCGCCGGGGAGCGTGTCGAGCTCGGAGAGCCACGGCAGGCGCGACTCGAGGCCGTACTGGCGGGTCGGTCGCACTGCCGCCGGATCGTCGAGCGAGCCGAGCGTCACGTTGAGATGCGGCGCCGCCTCGCGGTCGAAGATCAGGGGCGTGCCGCAGGCCTCGCAGAAGCCGCGCCGCACCGGCTCGGAGGACTGGAACCAGGAGATCTCGCCGCGCACGACGACGAACTCGCGCTTCTGCGCGTTGGCCAGCGGCATGAAGTAGTTGCCGGCCGCCTTCTGGCACATCCGGCAGTGGCAGACGTGGGCGTTGGTCAGCTCGCCGAGTACCCGGTAGCGCACTGCGCCGCACTGGCAGCCGCCGGTGTAGGGATCGCGGTCACTGCTCTCGACGCGATTCGTCGACGACAGCTCCAGGGTGTCGAACTCACTCATGCAGCGCCTCCCGAAGACCAGATCAGCATGCCACAGCAGGAGTGCGCGGCGTCGCGCCGATTCGGCACCGTGCTCGCGTTCGACCTCTTCCGTGCGCTCGGATCAGCGCGGCGGTTCCTGGCGCTCCGGCGCGGCCGCGGCACGTTCGAGCGCCCGCCGCGCGTTCTCCTCGGCGTCGGGGTTCGAGAGCTCGTTCGGTGCGTAGTAGACGCCGCCGCCCTCCGAGACCTCGCGCACCTTGCTGGTGAAGCGCTGCATGGTCTCGGCCATTGTCGGCAGGAACGACCAATCCTGGCGGTGGTAGTTCCAGCTGTCGGGATTGAGCTCCTGGGCGAGGTCCCAGTAGCGGTTCGCCCTCGCTTCGTCGCCCGCTGCCTTGAAGTGGGCGCCGAGCCGGAAGGCGGCGTCGGCTCGCTCGACGAAGGTGTCGGCGTCGTGGCGAGCGGTGGTCACACGCTGGCGGATCTCCTCCGGGGTGAGCGCGAACTCGCTCTCGGCTCCCTTCGCCACCCAGTCGCGCAGCGCCGCGGTGTAGGCCTCGCCGTCGACGGCGACGCTGCCGAGCGCCATCTTTGCGACGTAGGCGACCTCGGGTGGGCGCACGATGTTGCCCTGCTCGTCGATCCAGATCCCCATCGGCACGTTGACCAGCCGGTAGAGCGAGCTGACCGTGTGCTGCGGGTCGACCAGCGCGGTGAAGGTCACGCCGGCCTTCTCGTAGATCGGCCGCACGACTTCGAGGCCGCCGGTGTCCTGCGCCACCGAGATCAGCTCGAAGCCGTCATCCGCCAGCTCTTCGTACAGTGCCTGCCAACCTGGCAGGTCGAGACGGCATCCTCACCAGGAGGCCCAGGTGACGATCGCCACCTTCCTGCCGCGGAAGTCGCTCAGCCGTCGGCGCACGCCGTCCTTGTCGAGCAGCTCGAAGTCCGGCGCCCGGGCCGATTCCAGGGTGCTGGCGAGCACCACCGGGACGGCGGCGAAGCTCCACGTCTCGGTCTCGGGGTCGTGCACGTAGGCCTGACCGAGGCGCCGCGCCAGCCCGCTGACGTTGAACCAGCCGCGCTCCTGCCGGCGCACGAAGAGCTCGGAGTCCTCGTCCTGGCGCACCGGCACGCACAGGTCGTCGAGGCAGGCGCCCTCGGGCTTGAGCACGAAGTCGTTGATCCGCGTCAGATCCTCGGGCGTCGTCCACAGGTCGTTGGGGTCGGCGAGGACCTCGGCGAGCTCGACGGTACGCCCCGGGTACAGCGCCGTCGCGGCGGGCTCCAGGTTCGGGGCGTTCTGCGCGCCCAGCGGGCCCGCCGCGACGATCGCGCCGAGGAGCGCTGGCAGCACGGCCCTGCACGCCCGCAGGCCCGCGTCGCGAGCAGTGAGAGTGGACTTCGGCATCTGGAGCATCCTATCGGTGAAACGGCCGCACTCGCCCTGAGGCGGCCTCGATCACTCGCCGCCGGCGCTCGACTCGCTGCGCTCCCTGCGGGTGAAGCGCTGCAGGTACTCCTGCTGCTTCTCGGGGCTCAGGTCGTCCCACTCGACGCCGCGCTCCTGCAGCAGCTTCTTGAGTGACTCCGGATCGAGGTTCGGCCGCTGGCGCGGCGCCAGCCAGCCTCCACCCTCGGGCACGTAGCCGGGCTCGGCGTCGGCGTAGGTGAGGAAGCCGAACATCATCTCGGCGGTCGTCGGCTCGCCGAAGCGGACCTCCTCGGTGGGATCCGGGTTGTGCGGGTTGCCCGCCGAGTTGTCCCAGGTGGCGGTGAACTCGACCTCGGTGCCGGCCGGGATCTTCTTGTGGGCCCCCGCCGGGTAGTCGTAGCTGGTCTGCCAGTTGAAGTCGTAGCGCGGCACCTCGAGCAGCACCTCCTGGCTTCCGTCGGGGTAGTGCGCGACGTACCTGGCGGACTTACCGCGCAGGTGCATGTGGGGCAGGATCGAGAGCAGCTCCGAGTCGCGCTCGAATCGGGTGCGGGTGCTGTAGGTGACGTCGTCCTCGCCCGGTGGGATGACGAAGTCGAAGCGCGCCAGCGGGTCCACCACCACGATGTGCTCCGGCTGGTAGCCCTCGGGGTAGAACTGGATGTTCACCCGCGACTGGTCCCAGACTCCGGTGCCGGGACCGGGCTCCTTGTGGTAGTGCATCGACCAGCGCACTTCGTCTCCTGGCTTGAGCAGGGTGCCGTAGCCCTCGGGGTAGACGGACGGCTGGTTGCCGGGGGCGATGCCACCGAGCGGCGGTGCGACGATGTGGTGCACCACCGAGCTGCCGGGCAGGAACTCGATCGACTTCACCCAGCGCGGAGCCGGCAGCATCTCCTCGGTGATCGGGGTGCGGAAGGTGACGTACTGGTCCTCGACCTCGTCCTCGACGAAGTACGGCGGGCCCATCGTCAGCTCGAGGTCCGGTCTGCCCGTGCTGTAGCCGTTGACGGTTTCTGGCCACTCGCGTGGCGGCGGCGCATCGGCTGGGTCGCCCGCCGGGGCGCCCGCCCGGGCCCAGTTCACCAGGGTCTCGATCTGCGCCTCGGTCAGGACCCGCTCGTTCACGAAGACTCCGTGCTGGTCAGGTGACGCGTGCCACGGCGGCATCGTGCGCGCCTCGACCTGGCGCGCGATCGACTTCGCCCAGGGACGGGTGCCTTCGTAGTCGACGAAGGCCATCGGCGCCACCATGCCGCCGAGGTTCGCCCCGTCGGGGCGGTGACAGGTCTGGCAGTTCTCCTGCAGGAGCCCGAGCACGTCGCGGTAGAAGGTCGGCTGGGCGACCGCGGCGTCGGCGTTGGTGTTGGCGGTGGGGGCGGCGAACGCCGCGGGCGCCGCGATCAGGGCCGCGGCGTAGACGGCGAGGTTCAGGACGGGTCGGCTGGCGGTCACGAGGACTCCTCTGCGGTGGGGGCTGCGGTTCGCCCCTGGCGGGTGGATCGTGGTGCTGCCGGCTCAGGCGACCGGCGCGTTGCAGGACGAAACGGGGTGTGGGCAGGAGACGCGCCGACGCGGCAGCCTGTTTCGCGCCCGCCCAGTCGGCGAGGCGGGTGCGAAGCGTTGCGCCCCTGTCTCCTGCACGGTCTGCAGGAGGCTTCCGGACTCCTGTCGGTGTCGAGCTGGCGGTCGGTGGGGCTGGAGGCTTGACATGAAGAGCAGAAAGCTAGTATTACTAGATTCCGTCGAATAACTGCACGGTCCTCTGAAAGGAGTGGGACCATGAGCGCTGACCCCGAGGCGATGCCCTCTGCCACCCCGGCCCCCGGACCCCGGCCGGCCTCCCCCTCACGGCGTCGCCGTCAGCTCGCCAACCTCAATCGGGGCTTTGCCAGCGAACTGCTGCACAACGCCTGGGTCGTGGTCTGTGTGCTCGTCGCCTTCCGCCTCGGTCTCGCCGGGATCGAGCCTCTCGCGGCGACGGTGCTGATCGTCGGCATGCCGCTCTGGGCGGTCGGGTACTACCTGGTGTGCCGGCACCAGATCCTCACCAGTCGGCACTACAGGCCGCGCCTGGCGGTCAGCGTGGTGACCCTGGTCGATTCGCTGATCCTCTTGTCGTTCATCGTCCTCGACCGCTTCTCGTGGCTCAGCGCCGCGATCATGATCACCAGCCTGGTCCTCAACATGGTCTTCTTCGCCGAGGCGATGGGAGCGCGCGGCGCGATCCTGCGCACAGCGGCGCTGGTGGCGACCTACGGCGTCGCCTTCCTGCTCACTCCCTCTGGCCCACGATCCCTCAGTGGCGAGCAGTTCGTGCTCGTCCTGCTGGTCTTCGCGGTGGTCGGCCTGATGATGGCCGTGGTCGCCCACAACAGCCAGGCGAAGACGCGCCAGATCGTCGAGCTCCTGGCCCGGCAGAAGGAGTACGCCGAGCAGCTGAGCCGGTACAACGCCGAGCTCGAGAAGGCGTCGCTGCAGGACGGCTTGACCGGGGTCGCGAACAGGCGCTCGTTCGATCGCATGCTGGCCGGCGAGTTCGGCCGGGTCGAGCGGCACCGCATCGCGTCGAGCTCGCGGACCGCATCGAAGCCGCAGACCGGGAGGCTCTCCCTGGTGCTGCTCGACGTCGACCACTTCAAGGCCTACAACGACCACCTCGGTCACCTCGCCGGCGACGACTGCCTGCGGCGCGTGGCGGCGGCGATGCAGGGAGCCCTGCTGCGACCGAGCGACCAGCTCGCCCGCTACGGCGGCGAGGAGTTCGCCGTCGTCCTGCCCGAGACCGACCTCGACGGAGCCAAGGTGGTGGCGCAGCGTGTGCTCGACGCCGTGCGCCAGCTCGAGATCGAACACCCGGGATCGAGCGTCGGTCCGTTCGTCACCGTCAGCGCGGGGATCGCCGAGGGTCCCTCCTCCGAGGACGACCAGGTGGCTCGCCTGATCGAGCGCGCCGACGAAGCCCTCTATCGCGCCAAGGCGGCCGGGCGGGCTCGCGTCGCGGTCTCGGATCAGCGCTCGGTGGCCTGAGCCCTGCGTCGACCGGGCCGCTGGATCGCTGCTGACCGCCCCGCGACCGTCGATGCGACCGCAGGCGGAGCCGCGATCGGGGGTGTCGCGAGTGTTCCGCGCAGCTCGTGAATCGACGATCCTGCTGACGACCCGGAGGGCAAGGGGTGCACGGAGTCCTCGGTCGTCGGAACAAGAAACGCGAAGACTGCGTAGGCGACTGCATGAACCAGTCGATTCCTCCGCGATCGTCCCGCCGCCCCGTCATCGAATCCGCAGCTGCCTCTGGCGGGTCCAGCCGCCCCCTGCCATCGGCCGCTGCCTGCCTCCTCTTTCTCCTGGCCGGGCTCTCGGCCGCGGTCGCCGCCCAGCCGGCCTCGTCGGCGTCACAGGACGCTGCTCAGGGCCCGGCAGAACTGGTTCGTAGGCACCTCGAAGCGATCGGCGGAGCCGACGCCCTCGCCGCCCTGCAGACCTTGAGGCGCGTCGGGGCGGTCACTTCGGAGGGAGCGATGGGCAGCTACGAAGGGGTGGCCGAGGAGATCTACGACTACGCCGGCGACCGCGGCTTCGCGACCTTCGATCTCGAGGTGTTCGTCCAGGACTCGGGCTGGGTCGGTGAACGGGGCTGGAAGAACAGCTCGATGGAGGGCCTGGTCGACATCCAGAGCGACGAGCTGACCCTGCTCAAGATGTCGAGCGCCGCCAGCCCGCTGTACTACCTCTGGAAGCTCTACGGCGAAGCGGCCTTCACCGGCGTGGCGCCCAGCGAGTTCGACGGTGCCCCCACGTTCGCGGTGAGTGTGACGAACAGTGCTCTGGTCCTCCACGTCGATCCGGAGAGCCTGCGAGTCGTGGCCCTCGTCATCCCGCAGTTCCTCGAGACCCGGTACGACGACTTCAGAGAGGTGGCCGGCGTCACGGTTCCGGCCACGGTGGACACCGAGATCATCCCGGCCTCGATGAGCATCACCCACCGCTTCGCCGAGCTGCTGCCCAACGTCGAGACCGACCCGGGGCGCTTCGAGAAGCCTTCCGGCTAGCTGCTCCGCCGAGACCGGAGCCCACGACGTCCGCAGCGTAGTCAGTCGCTCAGGCGCAGTGCCGGGTCTCCGAACAGGTGCACGGTCTCGAGGTCACGCGGGTCGGCGCCGGACGAGAGATAGCGCGCCCGCGCCGCGAGCAACAGGTCTCCGAGGCGCTCGTGGCGTGACGAGGCGAGGCTCTCGATCAGTGCCTCGGCGAGCAGCACCGAAGAGCGATGCTGAGTGGTGCCGCCTGCGGCCAGCGCTGCGATCGCGCCACCGCCCGCCGACAGCACCGCCTGGTCGGCGATGCTGGAGGAGGCCGGCACCTCGAAGCGGCCGGCGATGCAGGTGAGGGCGGCGAGCACGGGGGGAACCTCGTTCTGCGGCAGCCAGTCCCCGAGCAGATCCTGCACGGTCACCGCGCCTTCGCTCATCAGCTGCCCCGTGGCGCCGTGGCCGAGGTAGGTGAGCAGCGAGCCCTGGACCGCGAAGAGCCGTTGGGCCTCGGCGCGCGTCGCCGCGAGGTCACCGGCGTGCTGCACGATCTGGCTCGGTCCGCTGGCGGAGGCCAGCATCGCGAGGCTGGCGGCGTCGGCCGGGAAGTCACCGGCGCCGTCGGCGTCGTCGACCAGGAAGGAGTAGGAGGGCTCACGGGCGAAGCCGCCGGAGCGCTCCCAGGAGAGGATCTTGTCGATCGCGGCGCTCGCCTCGGCCGGGGTTCGGGCCGCGATCCGGCCCAGCGAGACTCCGGGCGACGCGAGCGTCGCGTCGGACGCGTAGGTGCCGTCGTGGCGCCCGACGAGAGGCGAAGGAACGCGGTCCAGCTCGCCGTGCGACAGACGGTTGCGCACGTCGTAGTGGGCGTTCCCCAGCAGCAGGACGTAGCGCAGGCGACCCCGTGCAGTGAGACGCTCGAGCAGCAGGGAGAGCGCATCGGCCGAGCGCTCCGAGGCTCCGCTGTCGACCAGATCGTCGAAGGTGACGACCCGGGCGACGAGGCCGTCGCGTTGACGCAGCTCGAGCAGCGGTTCGCTGGCGGCGGCGAGCTCGTCGTCGCCGGCGACGACCAGGTACTCGACGCCTCGGAGTCCCGCCAGGTCGCTCGATGCCACCGGCGAGCCTGCGGCGGTCAGGCTCGCGCCGAGGCCACCGCGGCTGGCGCGGAGCCCGAGAAGGGGGTGGAGTGGCGCGGTCGTCGAGGCTTCGGGAAGCAGCACGAGGCGCTGGCCACGACGTCCCTGGACGGTCGCCTCCAGTCCGCTGGCGCCAGGCTCGAGCGTCAGATCGACCAGCACCGGCGCCGAAGGATCCGAGAGGTCGAGCGTCAGCGGACGCGGCGGCAGGTCCTCGAGGAGCAGGGTCGCGTGGCGGTTCCAGGAGACGTCGAGACGACCGGCGACCGCGGTCGTCCGCCGCGGGTAGGTCACCTCGACCCCGTCGACGTAGACCACGCTGGTGCCCCCCGCGGCAGGAGCCAGAGCCTGCAGCGTGACCTGGTTGATCCCGTCCTGGAGCGCGGCGCCGTCGATGCGCAGGCGCAGCGAGTGCGCGGCGACGCCGGCGAAGCTCGCCAACCCGACCGGCGCTCCGTTCAGGGCCACCTGGACCCGGTGGAAGCCGACGCCGTCGCCGGCGGTGGCGCCGTGCAGATCGACCTGCAGCAGCGCTGCGCTGCCCGCGAGTGCCGGGACGTCGACCGACAGGGTGCGCGCCGGGCCGCCGCCGAGCAACGCGTGCGAGAACCAGAAGTCGTCCTCGCCATCGAGGCCTAGGACCAGGGCGGGAAAGAGGTCCGCCTCCTGTCGCACCGTGGCCTGCACCTGGGTCTGGGCGGTGCCGCCGGTCGATGCGACCCGCCGCTGCATGATGACCCCCGGGCCGAGCGACACGACGTACACGCGCGACGCCGAGCTGGCCCGCGTCGGCCCCTGGACCCAGAAGGCCAGCCCATCGGTTGCCGCGCCGCTGCCGGTTTCCAGGCTTCCAAGCCGGGCCCAGGGCACCTGCCGGACCCCGTTGCGCACGCTGAGGTTGCCGCTGCGCAGCAGGCGGTGGAGCTCCGGTCCGCTGACGCCGAGGTGCTCCGACAGCTGCGCCTCGCCGAGGACGACCAGACCTTCGCCGACCACCTCGACGGCCAGCGATCCCTGCGGCCTCTGTGCATTCGCGGTCTCGGAACGGAGCGCGGCATCCGCGGCGCCGGCGTGGAAGCGAGACGCGGAGGCCGGGAGGAGCCGCTCCAGCTCTTCGCCGGGCGACTCGTCGAAGCCGTCGCTGCCGAAGACGCCGTGCAGCTTCTCGCTGCCGCCCAGCTCGATCTCGCGCAGCACGTAGTCGGCCTGCTCGCCGGCCTCGATGCCGGGATCGGCGACGCGGTACCAGCCGCCCGGAGCGTGTGCCGCCGGCTGGAAGTCGCCGACCTCGACCCAGTCGTCGCCGGTGGAGCGGAAGAGCTGGAAACCGGCGCTGTCGATCTCGGCCGACGTGCTCCACGCCACTTCGCGACCGAAGCCATCGGGCGACGGGTAGGAGCGCAGCGCGGCGACCTCGGCGGCCACCGGGCTGCACAGGCAGCCGGGGCGCGCGCCGACGCTGGCGACCGCGATCGAGGTCGCGGTGCCGCCGGCGGAGCCGGGCTGCGCGTTGTACGCGGTCGCGGTGGTCGCGACGCCGTTGGCCCCACCGGTCACCGAGGTCGCGATCGCGCCGGTCGAGAGAATGTTGCCGCCGCCCCCGCCCCCTCCGGGACCGTGGAAGTCGCCCGCCGTCCACACCGCGTTGCCGCCGCGACCACCGTTGGCGCGCGCCGTCACGCCCGCCATGGCGCCGGCGAGGCAGCTTCCGACGTTGATCGTTCCCCCGGCGCCGCCACCTCCGGAACCGTCCTGGCTCGAGTCGGGAGCGATCGAGCCGTTGGCCGACAGGATTCCAGTGTCGATGATCTGGTCGGCGCGCAGGAAGATGATGCCGCCGCCGCGGGCGCCGTGACCGGGGCCGGCGTTGTTCGAGGTACCGGCGCCGCCGCCGCCGCCGAGCAGGAGGACCGAGGACGAGGGCGCCAGTCCGGCGCCACCGAGACCACCCACCGGCTGGTTCGAGCTCCAGCTGTTGCCGCCGCGGCCGCCGGCGCCGCCGTTGCCGCCGCCGCCACCGCCCGAGTTGTTCGAGTTGGCGCTCACCCAGTCGTTGCCGCCGCCGCCGGCGTTGCCCGGCGCGCCCCGTGCGTAGCCGCCGCCCGGATAGTCGTCGCGCGCCCCGCCGCGGTCGACCAGCGACGTGCCGTCGAAGACGTAGCGCGGCGTGCCGGCGAACCCTTCGCCCTTGGAGGCGTGGAAGGGCACGGTCGAGGCTCGCACATAGTCGGTGTTGCTGTGGCCGCTGCCGCCGCCGAGGCTGCGACCGCCGCCGCCTCGGAAGCCCTGCCCGTCGACCGAGATCGTCTGGCCGTCGAGGTCGAGGAAGAAGCGCACGTCGAGCGCGACGATGCCGCCGAGCGTGCCGTTCCAGGGCGTCGCGGTGACCGTTCCGGTGAGTCTCGCCGAGTAGTACTGCGGCACGCGCACCACCTGGAACACGCGCCGCGGCAGCGTGGTGGGGAAGTGCGAGTAGCTGTTGACCAGGCCGCCGCCGCCCCCGGCGCCGAGGATCGGCACCGAACCGGAGGACACCGGGCCCTGGGCGACGACGAACTCGAAGGTGCCGGCGGTCCTCGACGTCGAGCCGCTACCGGTGGAGCCGTTGCCGTAGGAGATCGAGTTCGACGAGTTGATCGTCGCGCCCTGCATCTGGATCACCAGCAGCAGGTCCCCCGCGGTGATCGCCGGGCCGCCCACCGGCGTACCCACCGGGATCGATGTCGCGCCGGCGCTCGCCGAGCCGTTGGACGGGTAGTAGGTGTTCACCACCCCGGAGATCGCGGCCGGAGCGTTGGTCGCGCCGCCGTCCTTCCCGGGCGTTGCGCACAGTTGCGCCGTCGCCGGGGCTGCCGAGAGGCTCGCCGCGACCATCGCCGAGAGCAGGGCGAGCCGCCGGCCGCGGGCGGCGACTCTCCAGGACGTGTAGGACATACGGTACCGCTTGGTGTCGTTGTGGGACCGCGCGGCCGGCCGAGTCCGGCCGTGACGCAACGGCCGCCGGAAATCTGTTCCATTCTAAGCCCCGACCCCTGCCGAGGCAGTGTTCCGGAGCCTGCGTGCACCTCCTGCAAGTTGCATGCAATCCGTGGGTTCGGTGTGGCGGTTCATGCTCTTCTCGCCCCGGGGAGGTGCCCCGGCGGCCGAGCGGCACCGCGTCGCCGGTGACCGGCGGGCGAGGATCCGATCGGTCGTCCCGGACCCGCGACCCTCCACGCGTCAGCCCTCCCGGTGGGTAGCATGGTCGACGTGAGAGACGCACCTTCCGCGCTCTACGAGCAGCTGCCGCCCGATCCGCGGCTGGTCGGATGGGTGGCGTACGTTTGGCGGTTCCGGGCCGGCGGGACGCCGTGCAGGAGCTCCCCACCGAGCTTCCACCGGATCCCGCCCGAGTCGGGCATGACGCTGACGCTGCTGCCGCAGGCTGCTCCCGAGGCGGACGTGGCCGTCGTCCTCAGCGGCCCACACCGTCGTTCGATCGAGGTTCCCAGCCGACCCGGCGAGACGATCGCCGGAGTACGTTTCTGGCCCGCGACGCTGAGTCCCTGGCTCGAGCTGCCGGTTGCCGAGCTGCTGGAAACGATGGCCCCGGCCCGCGTCCTGGCGCCACGGATCGCCGCCTCGCTTCAGCCTCGCGCGCGAGCGATCCTGTCCTCAGCTACCGACCGTCCCGAGGAGATGGTGCGCCGATTCGGCGACGCCCTGGCGCCCTTCCTGCCCGCCCCGCACGAGATCGACCTGCCGATCTACCGCGCCGCCATGGCGCTGCTCGGAGCGGGCGGAGAGCCACCGTCGATCGCAGACCTGGCGCATCGCGCCGGGCTCTCGCCGCGCCAGTTCAGGCGCCGGTTCCGGGCCGCCGTCGGCCTCTCGCCACGCGAAGTGCGGCGCAACCAGCGGGTTCGCGTCACTCTCGAGAGGGCGGTCGACCACGAAGCCTCCGGCTGGGCGGAGCTGGCCGTCGAGCAGGGTTTCGCGGACCAGGCTCACTTCTGCCGCGAGTTCCGCGAGTCGACCGGCAGGTCGCCCGAGCTCTACCGCAGGGAGATCGCACACATCGCACATCGCGGTCTCGGGGTCGCGGCTCCCGGCGAGCAGGGAGTGGCCGAATTGTTCAAGACGAGGCCACGGGCGCGCCGCTAGTCTGATGGGCGCTCGAGCAGTCCGGCGGGATCGGGATTCCGTGCAAGCCCACCCGCAGCGGCGTCACCTGCGGGATTCCTCGGGTCATCCAGCGACTCAGCGACGAGGAGATCCATCGATGCGATCGTGTCCCGATTCGTCCCGCCCGCGCCGATCTGACGGCGACCCACGTCGCGGCGCCGGCAATCGCTCGACCCACCCGTGGCGGCAGGCGGCCCAGCGATACCTCTTCGGCGTCGTCGCCGCGGCGTCGGCTGTCTGCCTTGTCCAGGGTTCGCCGACCCTCGCCCAACTCCCTATGGGCGATCCGGAGCCGTACCGCTCCGCGATCGATCGCATCGACTTCCTGGTCGGCGAGTGGGAGGGCAGCGGCTGGATGGCCTTCGGCCCCGACCAGCGTGAGGAGTTCACGTCGCGCGAGATCGTCGAGGAGCGGCTCGGCGGCTCGGTGCTGCTGGTCGAGGGAATCCATCGGGCTCCGGCGGCGGAAGGCTCGGGCGAGCGTCTGGTGCACCACGCGCTCGCCACCATCGGTTGGAGCGCGGCCGAGCAGGAGTACCGGTTCGCCTCGACCCTCTACAACCGCGACGGCGGCACCTACCGCGGCTGGGTCGACGACGACGGCGCCTTCGTCTGGCAGCTCGAGGTCGCCGGCCGGATCATGCGCTACGTCATCCACATCGACGCTCAGGGGCGCTGGGTCGAGGACGGCAAGATCTCGATGGACCAGGGCGGGAACTGGTTCCCGTTCTTCCACATGACCCTGGAGCGGGTCGGCGGGGCGCCGCCAGGGGACGGCTCCGAGCGCTGAGTCGGGACCCGGTCCGCTGCAGGCTCAGCTGTCGCGGATCTCGCGCGTGAGGTCGATCCGGAGCAGGCCGCGTGCGGGCCAGAAGCTGGCGACGAAGGCCGCTGCGAGCACCACGGCGAAGGCTGCCGCGAACGCCCATCCGTCGATCGGCGAGATACCGAAGAGCAACGATCGCAGCACCCGTGTGCTGATCAGGGCGACGCCCAGCCCGATCGCCAGGCCAGCGACCACCGGCGCCAGGACCTCCAGCTGCAGGAGACGCACCAGCTGACCGGGACTGGCGCCGAGGGCGCCGCGGATGGCGGCTTCCCGACGGCGCTCGGCGACCGCGCGTGCCACCACGCCGGCGATGCCGGCGAGGGTGAGCAGGATGGTGACGAAGGCGAAAGTCGTCAGCACCGCGGCCGCCAGGCGCTCGCGCTCGAGCGTCTGCGCGAACCGCTCATCGAGGGCCACCAGCCGCGCCGGGACGTCGGCGTCGAGGCGGCGGAGCCGATCCTCGAAGGCGCGCAGGGCGCCCGCACCGGCGCTCCCGATGTCGAGCAGGAAGACCCGGGTGTACATCTCCTCGGTGCGTTGCGCGTGGTGCACGAAGAGCTCGGGCTGCGCTCCGGCTTCGGCTCGCCAGTGCCGCGCCTCCTCGACGACGCCCACCACGACCAGCCACTCGGAGCGCGAATCCATGGTCCCCTTCACCCTGCGCCCCACCACCGAGGCGATCGATCCTCCTGGCGAGAGCTTCTGCGCCAGGCTGCGGTTGACCAGCGCCGCGGTGGATCCTTCGTGCCTGCCGTCGTCTGGCAGCATCTCGCCAGCGACCAGGGGGATCTGCATCACCTCGAAGTAGTTCGGGCTCACCAGGCGCCAGCCGGCGATGGCCACCCAGTCCTCCGGCGCCTCGGGAGTCACCACCGGCGCCGCCCAGTTGCCCCAGTCGTAGGGCAGATAGTTGGCCACCGCCACCGCGCGCACTCCCGGGATGGCGCGCGTCTGGTCGGTCAACTGGCGCTCGAAGGCGCGCGCCGCCTCGGGATCGGAGTAGCGCGATGAGGGGAGCTGGACGTGGGCCGCCACGACGCCCTCGGACTCGAAGCCGAGCTCCTCGTCGTAGAGGGTCTCGAAGCTGCGCATCAGGAGTGCCGCTCCGACCGCGAGCACGAAGGCGACGCCGATCTGCAGTGCGACGAGCAGGCTGCGGCCCCAGCGGCTCCTGCGGCCTCCTCTCGTGCCGCCGCGCAGAGTCGCGGCGGGGGAGGCCTCGAGCGCGGTGCGCAGCGGCTGGATGACACTCAGCGCCAGGGCCACCGTGGCGACGATGGCTGCGAAGGCGTAGACGCCGCCGTCGAAGGAGACCTCGTGCAGGCGCGGGATCTGATCGGAGGCCGCGGCGCGGACCCAGCCGAGCGCCGCCCGCGCCAGCAGCCAGCCACCCGCCAGGGCGAGCGTGGTGAGGGCCGCCGCCTCAGCCACCTGGCGGACCACGATCCGCCCACTGGTGGCTCCCAGGGCGCGTCGCACGGCGATCTCTCCCCGCCGCCGGCGGGTGCGCGCGGCGAGAGAGGCACCGACGTTGCCGGAGGCGATCAGGACCACCAGCAAGGATGCCGCGAAGAGCGCGGCGAGCACGTCGGCGAAGGAACCGACGACCCGTTCCTGCAGCGGTGTCAGGCGAGCCGACGAGCTGTCCATCTCGCCGGCGTGCTGTTCACTCAACAGGTCGTAGAAGCGTTGGAGCTCGACCTCCGCCTCGCGCTGGGTGTGCCCGTCCGCCAGGCGGACCACCACCTGGTAGGCGTGCGCGCCCCGGACGGTGCCGGGGTAGCGCTCGTGGGACAGATAGAGGTCCGCCTCCTGCAGCAGCCGGAATCCCCGCGGGATCACCCCGACGACGGGAACGCTCTCGCCGCCGAGGGTCAGTCGGTGCTGATCGAGATCGGGGTTGCCGCCGAGCAGGCTCGTCCACATCTCCTCGCTGACCAACGCTGCACCGGGTCCGCCCGGCTGCTGCTCCTCCGGAAGGAACAGCCGACCCTGCGTCGGCCGCACGCCGAGCGCCTCGAAGAAGCCGGTCGAGATGCCGATGGCGGTGAGTTGTGTCGCTTTCCCCAGTCCGAGCACCGTCACCGGCCCGCCCCAGGTGGTCGAGATCGCGGCATCGAAGGAGGCGACCTCTTCGCGCACGTCGGCGAAGTTGGGGTAGGACGGGAAGACCTCGCGCCCATCGGCCGTCCGCTCGCGGAGCTCGAACAGCTCGGCGGGCTCGTCGAAGGGGAGCGGACGCACGAAGATCGCGTCGAACAGCGCGAACAGGGCGATCGCCGCCGCGAGGCCGATGGCGAGGGTGGCCGCGTTGCCGAGCAGGAAGGTGGGGTTCCTGGCCAGCGTGCGCACCGCTCCCGACAGCTCCTCGAGGGGAATCGGAGCGGCCTTCCGAGCGGCGGTCGCGGCATGGGGCGGCACGTTGCTCGAGGGCATCGCGGAAGGCGTGCGGACTTCGCGCCCGGGGCGGAACCGGCGCCGCAGCTCCGCCTCGTCGACGCCCCGCTCGCGTCCGGTCTCGAAGTGGTCGATCAACTCCTCGATCCGTGTGGCCGCGCTGTCGAGGTCGAGGTCGGCGGGCAGCGCAGAGCGGACGAGTGCGATCGTGCTCGCCTCGAGAGTGGAGCTGGAGAGGATCCGCTCGAGGGTCGGGTCGAGGGTCGTGTCGAGCGGGGGGGCGGCCGACGGTTCTCTCGAAGGCACCGAGCCCGGCGGCGGCTTCGCGTTGCCTCGCCAGCTCACGACGCGGCATCCTCGCCGAGCACGCGGACACCGGTGAGTGCCCGCACCAGCCTTCGCCAGTCGGCTCGACGGGTGCCGAGCTCGCGATGTCCCTCGGCGGTCAGCCGGTAGTACTTGCGTTGTCTGCCGGATTCGGAGCGCGCCCGGCGCGAGGCGAGCAGGCCCTTGGATTCGAGGTTGTAGAGCAGCGGGTAGAGCGTCGCATGGCCGAGGTCGAGGAACCCCTCGCTGCGCTCGGCCAGCCGTTCGGCGAGCTCGTAGCCGTAGCTCTCTCCTTCCGCCAGCAGCGACAGCACCGCGGTCGCGCCGGCGCCACGCACGAGGTCGGGCTCGGCTCGTCTGCTCGAGGCTTCTGGTTGGATCCGCACCGCCCGGTCCTCCTCATACTGTGTGTGACATAGCTTACGAGACAGGGTTTCACAGGTTGCAGGACACGCTCGGCCCGGCAGCGGTGGCGCAGGGCACGACGCTACCGGGATGCCTGCGGCCACGTGGAGTCTGCGATCTCGTGGACGACGGTCCCTCCGGCAGCCCCCTGGTGGCTCGCTGCGGAGTGTCGTATGCTGCAGTGACATAAGAGCGGAGGAGTGCAATGCAACGAGATCCCGGTCACACGTCCGACGTCGGTGCTCGGCGTCGCCGACCCAGCACGACGGTCGTGCCCTGCCGCCTCGCGATCGCCCGTCACATCCGCCGGGCGCCGTTCTGCGTCGCTCTCACGGTGCTCGTCCTGGCCGTCGCCCCGCCGACGCGGTCGCAGTCCTCGGGCACCTGGGAGCGCCTCGGACCGGATGGCGGCGAGATCTCGACCGTGCATCCCGACCCCCACTCGCCCGAGACCCTGTGGGTCGGGACCTGGGGCGGCAACGTCTACCGCAGCGGTGACCGCGGGTCGACCTGGGAGCTGGCGGGCGACGGGCTCGAGGCTGCGGTGATCTACGACCTCGCGGGTCCACAGGCGGCCGGGGGGGTGTTGATCGCCGCGACCGATCGCGGCATCTACCGTCTCGATGAACAGTCGAGGACCTGGCAGAGGGCGACCGTGACCGGCTCGGAGACCGAGATCGTCGTGCGCGTCGCCGTCGATCCCGTGCGCAGCGGCAGGATGTACGCGACCGTGTCGCTCGGCGTGACGGCGGGGGTCTACCGGATCGCACGCAGCGACGACTCCGGCCTCAACTGGAACGTGCTCGAGGCGGATGGCCTCTACTACGACTACGCGATGGCGATCGCGCCCACCGACCCGCCGACCCTCTATGTCAGCAGCTTCGGCCGCGTGCGCCGCTCGACCGACGGGGGCGAGACCTGGCAGGACTCGGCACAGGTGCCGGTGATCGTGCTCGACTGGTCGGAGCTCCTGGTCGACCCGCACGACCCGCAGGTGCTCTACGCCTCGGTGCGCTCGCTCAGCGACTCAGTGCTGCGCAGCGAGGACGGAGGCCAGACGTGGATCGCCGCGGGTTCCGGCCTGCCGGACGACGCGTTCGATCCGCAGACCTTGGCGGTGTGGCCGAACGCGCCGGGCCGCCTGCTCCTCGGCCACCGCTACCAGGGGCTGTTCGCGAGCGACGATGCGGGCCAGTCGTGGAGTGCGGTCGCCGGCGTCACCGACCCAGAACCCTCGGGGATCGGTCCGGTCGCCGTCTCGTCCGACGGCCTGACCGCCTTCGCGGCGCTCGATCGCTCCGGCGCCGCGCCGCTGCGAAGGGCGCCGCCGACGCTCGACGCCTGGCAGGCGCTCGGCGATGGCATCACCGCGTCCTCGGTCGTGGGCCTGGCTCCGCGTTCGACGGTGCCGGGGGAGTGGCTGGCCAGCACCGGCGATCGCCGCGTCGTGCGGACGACCGACGACGGCGCCACCTGGCAGGCGTCGCACGACGGCATCGAAGGTTTCAGCTTCGGTCGTCTCACCCGCTCTCCCGACGACGACTCCATCGTCTACCTGCCGGCTCGCTCCTCCGTGTTGCCGGTGACCATGCAGGTCTATCGCAGCAGCGACGCCGGCGTCGGGTGGACGCGCATCGGTGAGGGCCTGCCGTGCTGCGGCAACGAAGTCGTTGTCGATCCCTTCGATCCGCTGCGCCTGCGCATGGCGACGTGGGACGATCTCGTCGAGAGCACCGACGGCGGCGCCACGTGGCAGACCAGCCAGCAGTCCTGGCTCAACTCGTCGGCGCAGCTCGCCGCGTCGCCCCATCAGCAGGGCCTGCTGGTCGCGGGTACCTCGCGTGACTCGGGACTGCCGGTGTCGCCGCCGCAGCTGATCGGTGAGATCCGCCGCAGCACCGACGGCGGCCAGAGCTGGCAGCTGGTGTTCGACGACGTCGGCAGCACGGCGGCCGGCTTCTGGGAGCTGGTGTTCGATCCCGAGGTCCCGGGAGCCGTCTACGGCGCCTATGCGGGCCTGGTGGTCGGTGCCGTGGTGCGCTCGCTGGACGGGGGCGCGACGTGGGAGCGCCTGCCGCTGCCGGACATCGGTCCGCTGTACTCGGTCACGGTCGGCTCACCGCCCGGCTCCGAGCAGGTGTTCCCGCGGCGAGTCCTCGTCGGCACTCGCGATCGTGGGGTCTGGTTCTCCGACGACGGCGCCAACTGGGCGCCGCTCGAGCCGTCGCCCCCGGCGCAGCTCGCCAACCAGCTCGTGGTCGATCCGGCGGACGACGGCGCGCTGTGGATGGCCAGCAGCGGCGGCGGCGTGCTGCGTTACCGCGGCCTGCCGCCGACGACCGCCTGCGAGCCGACCGAGTTCTCGCTCTGCCTGCTCGATCGCTTCGAGGTCGCGGTGGTCTGGGCCGACGGCTCCGGAGCCCAGCACGTCGCGTCGCTGTCGCCGATCTCGCGCAACACCGCCGGCTTCTGGTTCTTCACCCCGGACAACCTCGAGCTGGCGATCAAGATCGTCGACGGGCGCTGGCTCAACGGCCACCACTGGCTCTACTACGGAGCCCTCTCCGATGTCGCCTACGAGATCCTGGTGCTCGACCACCTGACCGGTGAGATCAACCGCTACGAGAACCTCGCCGGGCAACTCGCCAGCTTCGGTGACATCGAGGCGTTCCCCGAGCCCGAGCTCGGTCCGGCGGCGGCCTCGCCGCAGTCGTCCCGTGCCGGCCGTCGCGGCGCTCTGCGCGAGGCGGCGAGCTCAGCGGTGGCGGCACCGAGCGCGAGTCGGGCCGGATTGGCGACGGCGTCCGCCGGCAACGGCATCCCCACCCCCGAGCCGCTGCGGCTCGGCCGCTTCGAGGTGCTGGTCTCCTGGTACAACGGACCGGTTGGCGGCTTCGCAGCACCCCAGGCGTTCAACTCGACAAGCGGCGCCTTCTGGATCTTCCAGGAGGGCAGCCTCGACGTCTTCCTCAAGATCCTCGACGGAACCGTGATCAACGGTCGCCACTGGCTGTTCGTCGGCGCGCTGACCGACGTCGGGCTGGAGATCCAGATCACCGACACGGCGGACGGCTCGGTGCGCCACTACAGCTCCGCTCCCGGCGAGCCGCGCAGTTTCGTCGACATCGAGCTGTTCTGAAATCGCCCTATCCGTCCTCTGCTTCGGCCGCATCGAATCGCTGCGGACGAGATGGCGCGACGCGCACGGTATCGACCGGGGGCGCACGGTCGATACCGCCGCTGTCGCTTCAGTCGCGGTCGCTCACTCGCGCTCGATCCGGTAGGGCAGGCTGAGATCGCCCGAGAGCACCTCGTAGACCTGGTAGACGCCGAGCAGCGGCCGGTCGGCGCCGGGACCGACCTCCATGTAGGCGGTCACCGCGTCGTAGCGGAAGTCGGGCTCGCCGTAGAGGCGCGCCGCGGGCACGAGGACCTTCAAGGTGTCGCCGCGCAGAACCACCGAGTAGCCAGGCGAGTCGAGCAGCATCGGCATGCCTGGATTCGTCGGCGGCAGGATCTCGGCGATCTGGCTCTCGCCGATCTCCGCCACGGCAAGGCCTCCGGCGACGCGCTGGTCGGGCACCAGAACCACCCAGTGGGTGTGGAAGACGACGCCGTCGTCGTCGTAGCGGCGATTGCGGTTCTCGTCCCAGAGCGGCGTGTCGTCGAAGTCCGGATGGGCCGTCACCGCCAGCGCGACGACGCCCTCACCGCCGCTGAAGCCGACCGAGCGCGGCTCGAGGGTGGTCGGGAAGACGTAGCCCAGGACCGGGGCGCCGTCCATCGAGCCGCGCGGTTCGGGGACCGTGCGTCCGGCGACCCCGACGACGTCGACCTCGAAGACCAGCAGGTCGAGATCGTCGTGGTAGCGCACCGTCGCCTTCTCGATGTCGAGATCGGGACCGGCCGGGGGCGGCGTGCCCTGGGGAGCCACCTTGGAGACTCCGTCCTCGGCGAAGGCTGCCGACGCGGCGGCTGGGAGGACCGCGACGAAGGCCAGGATGGCGGTGAGCAGGACGGCGATGAGCAGGGCGGAGGAGGACCGGTTCAGGGAGTCTGGGCTGCTCCGTGCGTGTCGGATGTCTCGGCGGCTGCGAAGCGCGTCCAGCGTTCTTGGTGAAGTCATGGGGTCTCCTTCGTTGGTGGACAGATGGTATCGAGTCGATACAAATGGAGACTAGTCGAGAGATCGAGCCGCGTCCAGACCTTTTCGAGTCGATACCATTGCGCGATGAGCTCACGACCCGTCCTCCAACCGCTCGAGCGTCTGTGCTCTCTGCTGCGCGCCGACGTGCGGCAGCGAGGCCTCGCGCATGGTCTGCAACCGGTGCAGGTCGAGGCGCTCTGCTACCTGGCGAGCTGCAATCGCTACTCGGACACCCCTCAGGCGGTCACCGAGTACCTGGGCTCCACCAAAGGCACCGTCTCGCAGACGCTGAAGGTGCTCGAGCGTGAAGGCCTGGTCCTCAAGAGCCCGGATCGGGAGGATCGTCGGGTCGTGCGCCTGAGGCTCACGGCCCGCGGTCGCGCGCTCGCGGGTGAGCTGAGCACGCCGCCCCTCTTCGTCCAGGCGCTGGGCGATTCGCAGGTCGATGCCGAACTTCTCGACGGCGAGCTGCGAGCGCTGCTCGTCGCGGCCCAGCGCGCTACCGGCAACCGCAGCTTCGGGGTCTGCCACAGCTGCCGCTTCTTCCGCCGCGAGGGGAAGAGGATCTTCCGCTGTGGCCTCACCGAGGAGCCGCTGAGCGTCGCCGACTCGGAGAGGATCTGCCGCGAGCACGATGCCGCGACCCAGGCCGGTTGAGGCCCGCGGGATCGTACGGTTGGACCCTTGCCGAGAATCGGCTCACGCCAGGGCCGGTCGCCCCGCAGCGTTCCGGGAGGGAGTCAGGCCGCGGTGCTTGCCCCGATGAGGCCTGCTAGGCGCCACCCGGCGGCTCGGGACGCTCTCTCACCTTGCCCACGAAGGGCACGAAGCGCACGCCGAGAAGGCGCTGGCGCTCGAAGTCGGAGTCGTCGGCGGTGCCTGGCCGGCCGCCGGTGCGCCGGTGGAGCACGAGCTCCTGATAGCCGCCGTCGGGACCCACCGGGGCGATGAGCCGACCGCCTACCGCGAGCTGCTCGAGCAGCGGACGCGGCACCCGCGGCGGTGCAGCGGTGATCACGACGATGTCGAAGGGCGCCGCATCGGGCCAGCCGTCATAGCCGTCGCCGACGCGCAGCGCGACCTGCTCCTCGCCGTAGCCCGCGGCGCGCAGGTTGGCCTCCGCGAAGGCGCCGAGATCGGGCACCACCTCGATGCTGTAGACCTTGGCGCAGAGCTCGGCGAGCACTGCGGCCTGGTAGCCGGAGCCGGTGCCGATCTCGAGGCAGCGGTCCGTCGGCTGCGGCGCGACCGCCTCACTCATGTAGGCGACGATGTACGGCTGGCTGATCGTCTGCCCGCTGCCGATCGGAGCCGGCCCGTCGGCGTAGGCCTCGCTGCAGCTCGGCGCGCGCATGAAGCGCTCCCGTGGCACCTTGCGCATCGCCGCCAGCACCCGCGCGTCGCGCACTCCCCGGCGCTCGAGGGTGCGCTGCACCATCTCCTCCCGCGCCGTACCGCAGGCCTCGTCCGTCGCCGCGGCAGGCTGGGTGCCGGGGTGTCCAGCGGTCGGTCCGCTGCGTGCGAGCAGGACTCCGACGGCGAAGGCCAGGAACAGGAGAGCGAGGACGACGAGGGCGGTGCGGGGCATGGGAGCCTCCTTACGCGGTTCGCAGTGCCTCCAGGGTAGCGCGGCCGGGCGGTCCGGCGATCCGTCCACCGGAACGGGCCGTTCAGTCGCCCGCTTCAGCGGCTCCCGGCCCAGTCACGGCCCAGTCACGGCGACCGCCGGCTCCAGGCGTAGGCGTCCTGCGATTCGAAGCCGTCGGCGAAGAGGCAGCCCGGACAACGTTCCAGCGCTCCCTGGTCCGGGAGGGCGCCCTGGGGCCGTGCGACGCCGAGGCGGTCGCGCGCCGTCGCGTGCAGCGCATCGCCGGCGTCGAGCGCGGTCGAGGTCGCCAGCAGGGTCAGATCGAGCGGCGGCGCGACGAAGTGCGACGCGGCGTCGACGATCGTGCGGTTCGAGGCGTCAAGGACATTCGTGCCGCTCAGGCTGTAGCTGGTCGACAGGTTGTTCGCCACCACGACGTTCTCGCTCGGGGTGCCGTTCGAGGAGGTGACGCGGATCCACGGCGGTCCGGGCGAGCTGTCGTTGATGTCGAGCACCGTGTTGTTGACGATGCGCGAATCGACCATGCCGTAGAAGCTGATGCCGTGCCAGTGGTCGGTCGCGACGACGTTGTCCTCGACCGTCCAGTTGACGAACAGGCCGTCGAAGCAGCCGATGCCCTGCAGTGTCGAGTGCAGCGGGTGGTCGGGATCCTCGCCGTTGAGGAAGAGATTGCCGCGCAGCACCACGTCGCGCACCTCGCCGGTGCCGACGCCGCCGGGGCCGTTCGACCAGCTCTGGAAGCCGTCGTCGTGGTTGCCGTCGCCGTGGCCGCTGCCGACGAAGGCGTTCATCACCACGTTGTAGAGGAAGGCCCCGCCGTCGCCGAGGCCGCGCATGCCGTCGGCCGAGAAGCCGTCGATGCGGTTGCGCGAGACCACCGCGTCCTCACCGCTGACGGTGATGCCGTGGCGCACGTTGCGCAGCCGGTTGCCGCGGATCTCGACCCGGTCGCCGGTGACGTTGAAGCCGCTCCAGGCGTTGTCGATCCAGTCGATGGCGGTCCACGACGACGCGTCCAGGGCGGTGTACAGCTCGCAGTCCTCGACCACCACGTCCCAGGTCGGTCCCCACCAGCCGTGGTCCTGGATACGCACCAGGGTCCCCGACGAAGGCCACTGCGAAGGTCGGACGGTGAGGCCACGAAAGTGCCAGTTCTGCGCCGCCTCGAGCTCGATGCGGGAGAGGTACGGGGTCTCGCCGGGCGCTGCCGCGACGGTGATCGTCTGTTCGTTGTAGGCGCCGCGCACGTCGAAAGCGCCGTGGTCGCCGCCGTAGAGCCACAGCGTGTCGCCGGGCTGCACCGGCGCACCGGGGTTGACCGGCTCGAGCACGTCGTCCGGGTCGTAGGGCAGCTCGTCCCAGACCCGGGTCTCGATGAGTCCGTCGGCCCAGACCTGCTCCAGGCTGAGCCAGGGATTCAGCACCGTGCCGTCGCCCGCGGCGCTGCCGGCGATCGGGTCGACGTGGTGCACGATGGCCGACCCTGGCGGTGCGATCGCGGCGACCAGCACCAGAGGGAGAGCTGCGCGCACGGCCACGGCGACGCACGGCGGCGCGGGACGCGATTCCGGAAGCGATCGGAGCAGTCGAGAGAGGGGCGAGCGGGGCAAAGGTGCGTGGCTCCCGGTTGGATGGAGTGCGAGATCGACCGGTGACGGCCGGCCAGCCGTGAGATCTGCGGTTAGTCTACAGGCATGCAAATATCGCGATGCGCTGTGGCGGCGCTGGTCTGCGCACTGCACCAGCCGCTCGCCGCGCAGCTCCTCCCCGACGGCTTCTCCGACACCGAGGTGCTCGCCGGCCTCGCCGAGCCGGCGACGCTGGTGTTCGCCCCCGACGGCCGCCTGTTCGTCGGCGAGCGCATCACCGGGCGGCTGCTGGTCGCCAAGCGTGGAGGCGACGACTGGACTCTCGAGAGCGAGCCCTTCTACGTCTTCGACATCCCCGTGAACCCCGACGGCACCCCGGCGCGCCATCGCTCGTCCGGGCTGCGCGACATCGCCTTCGATCCGGCCTTCGCGGCCAACGGCTATGTCTACGCCTTCTTCATGAAGAACAACCCGCGCCACAACCGGGTGGTGCGGATCCAGGCCTCGGCGACGAATCCCGACGTCGCCGAGCCGGGCAGCGAGCTGCTGCTGATCGACCTGCCGTTCAACGCCACCGGCTCGTCGGGCAGCCACAACGGCGGCGGAGTGGAGTTCGGCAGCGACGGTCTGCTCTACATCACGACCGGTGACGGTTGGTCGGGCGGCGATCCGGTGCAGTCGCTCACCACCTTCACCGGCAAACTGCTGCGCATCCACTCCGACGGCACGATACCGACCGACAACCCGTTCTACGACACCGCCACCGGCGCCTACAGGGCGATCTACGCGCGGGGCCTGCGCAACCCGTTCTCGATCTCCCGCAACGACGAGACCGGCGAGCTCTTCGTCAATGACGCCGTGGGAACCGCCAAGGCCAACGTCTACCTGGCGGCGCCGGGTCTCAACTACGGACACCAGGGAGGTCCGGCGCCGATCACGGCGCCGTGGGCCAACGCCGCCGCGGCGGGCGAGCTGGTGACCGGCGGCGCCTGGTACCCGCAGGAAGGCTCGTTCCCGTCCGAGATGCACGGCTCCTACTTCGTCGCGCTGTGGGGCTCGAACGGCGCCGACGACGACGGCGCGATCGGGCGGATCCGCTCGCGCAGCGATCCCGTCGCCGAGACGTTCGCGACCGAGGTGCACGACGGCGACCGCAAGCCGATCCTCACCCGCGTCGATCCGCTCACCGGCGACCTCTTCTACGCCCTGACCACCTACGAGACGGACGACGGGAGCGTGCACCGCATCCGCTTCACCGACCAGCAGACCGCGGCGCCTCCGACCTTCGATCCGCCCGCTGGCCACTACGACGACCCGATCGCGGTCGAGATCGCCAGCGCGACGAGCGGTGCGGCGATCCACTACACGACGGACGGTTCCGAGCCCGACGAGGACGATCCGCAGGCGACGGCGCCGGTCGACGTCGTCGAGAGCCTCACCCTGCGGGCCAGGGCCTACGCCCCGCCGCTGCCGCCGAGCCCGATCCGCGCCGCGGACTACCAGATCGGGCCGGTGCCCAACGAGCCACCGGTGGCCATCGCCGGCGCCGACCAGACCGCGGAGATCGGCCAGCTGGTGGTGCTCAACGGTGCGGCGTCCTACGACCCCGACGGTGACGACGAGCAGCTGATCGAAGAGTGGCGCCAGCTCGCCGGACCGCCGCTCAGCTTCGTCGGCGACGACTTCGTTTCGTTCATCGAGCCGGTCGAGCAGGGCGTCTACGACTTCGAGCTCGAGGTCAGCGACGGCCAGGACACCGCCTTCGACCAGACCCGCGTCACGGTGGTGGCCTGCGTCGAGGACGTGGTCGAGGGCCTCGCCGGCCGCTGGAGCTTCGACGAAGGCTCGGGGGGATTCGCACTCGACAGCTCGCCGGGCGCCCGCGTCGGCACCCTGGAGGGACCGGCCTGGGACACCTCGGCCCCGGATGGCTCGAGCGCCTCGCTGCTCTTCGACGGAGTCGACGACCGCGTCGATCTCGGCACCTTCGATCTCGCAGGCGGCGCCGTCTCGCTGGCTGCCTGGATGCGCGCCGACGACTTCGAGCATATGGACGGCCGGCTGATCAGCAAGGCGACGGGCGTCGAGGAAGATGGGCACTACTGGATGCTGTCGACGATCCAGCAGGCCGGCGAGCATCGCCTGCGGGTGCGGTTGCGCACGGGAGGTGAGACGACCACGCTGATCGCCAGCAGCGGGCCGCTCGTCGCCGGAACCTGGCACCACGCCGCGGCGACCTGGGACGGCGGCACGCTGCGACTCTTCCTCGACGGCGTGCCGGTCGGCAGTGTTGCCCTCATCGGCAGCATCGACACCGCGCCGTCAGTCCCGGTGGCGATCGGCGATCAACCGCAGGGCGGCCGCCCCTTCGACGGCGCCATCGATTCGGTGCGCCTCTATGCGCGCGCCCTGACCGTCGAAGAGATCGAAGTGCTGGCGGGACGGCGGAGTCGCTGCGAGCTGCTGTTCGGCGACGGTTTCGAAGACGGCAACACGGCCGCCTGGTCTTCGACCAGCGGCTAGTGTTGCCGCTTCTCGAGGAAGTCCCCGCCGTCCTGGCGGTCGGCGTGTGCGTGGGGCGAAGACGGCAACCCGGACCCTCATCTTCGACCAGCGGCTAGTGTTGCCGCTTCTCGAGGAAGTCCCCGCCGTCCTGGCGGTCGGCGTGTGCGTGGGGCGAAGACGGCAACCCGGACCCTCATCTTCGACCAGCGGCTAGTGTTGCCGCTTCTCGAGGAAGTCCCCGCCATCCTGGCGGTCGGCGTGTGCGTGGGGCGAAGACGGCAACCCGGACCCTTATCTTCGACCAGCGGCTGGTGGTTGCCGCTTCTCGAGGAAGTCCCCGCCGCCTCGGGCGGTCGGCGGGTGGGTTCGGCGAAGACGGCAGACCCGGGACGCTCCTCTTCGACCCGCGGCTGGGAGCCCGGAGGTCAGCGGGCGCGGGCTGTGGCAGCGATCCGGCGAGGGGTGGTCGGTGCTGCGAGGATCAACGCCCGTCCTTCTGCTCGGTCTGCTGCGCCACCCACCGCCATGCCTGGCGATGTTCCCTCGCAACCCGCTGCAGCTCGAGGGTGGTGATCGGGCCGCGGTCGCGGGTCAGTCGCACCGCCTGGCTGTGGAAGTCGAGGAAGGGACGCTGACCCATCTGCCGGGGGAAGTTCACCCGCGGAGGTTCCGTGCGGTGCGACCGCTCCTCTTTGCGGGTGGACTGATGGCAGCTGTTGCAGGGAGGGCCCTCACCCCAGCCCGAGTTGCTGAGGACGTTGTCGTACCAGGTCACCTGCCCCGGCTTGTGCGCGCTCGGCTCGCAAGGCCCCCCGTAGCACTGTGCCGAGGCCAGGGCGGCGATGCCGAGAGCGGAGGCGGTGATCGATGCGGCGGCGAGGAGCGGGATCGGCAGGAGCCGCGGTTTCTGGAGCTTTGGTCTCATGGCTGGATCTCCGAAGGGGATTCGTCTCTGCACTCGGCACAGACGCCGGAGCTGACTCCCGACCGTCACCCGAGCCAAGCAGCAACGCGAGATCGCCGGGCTGAAACCTCGACTGTCTGGGTGTCGTATCTGTTACCCAGACTGTCGAGGTAAGCGCGGGTGCCGTCGCAGACCGCGGACTCGACGCCGATCGAGGAGACGCCATGGCGCCGATCCGAGACGACCTCCTGCGAGGCACGCTCGACACCCTGATCCTCAAGACCCTCTCCGGCGGCGAGCTGCACGGATACGGCATCGCGCGCTGGCTCGAGAGCCGCGATGCCGCCCTGCGGATCGAAGAGGGCTCCTTGTACCCCGCCCTCTACCGCCTCGAGAAGCGCGGTTGGATCGAGGCGAGCTGGGGAACCTCCGAGCTCGGACGGCGGGCGAAGTTCTACTCTCTCACCGGGGTCGGCGCGCAGCAGCTCAGCGAGCAGACCGAACGCTGGATCTCGTTCTCGGAGACGATCTCGGCGATCCTCGTCGGGGCGGAGGCGCGAGCGGAATGAGCGAGGAACACGGCACCCGACCACCGTCACGCCGCTCCGCGGGCTCACCGCTCTGGCGCGTGCCGGCGCGCCAAGAGGTCGGCGAGGAGATGGACCACCATCTCGAGCTGCTGGTGCGGGACTTCGAGCGCCAGGGTCATCCACCGGAAGAGGCGCGCCTGCTGGCTCTGGAGCGCTTCGGCGATCGGCAGCGCCTCCAGCAGGCTTGCGAACAGCTGGCCCGGGACCGCGACCGCAGCCTCGATCGCCGCTCGCTGCTGCGCGATCTGTCCCTCGACCTGCGTTCCGCCTGGCGGCAGGTGGCGCGCAACCCGCGCTTCAGTGCCACGGTAGTGGTCGGCCTGGCGCTCGGTCTCGCTGCGACCTTCGTCGTCTTCTCGTGGACCCACGCCCTCCTGCTCCGGCCACTGCCGTTCCCGGAGCCCGAACGCCTGGTGACCCTGTGGGAGGCCCAGCCGCACCGCGGCCAGACGATCAACGTCGTGGGTCCGGCGAACTTCGTCGCCTGGCGTGACGAGACGACCTCGTTCGAGGGCATGACCGCGTTCATCACCACGACCTCGAACCTCACCGGCGACGGTCCACCACTGCGGATCAAGACCCGTCTGGTCACCGACGGCTTCTTCGAGCTGCTCGGAATCGGGCCGAGCCTCGGCCGTGTCTTCGACCCGTCGGACGGCGAAGCGGCCGGGGACATCTCGCCGATCGTGCTCAGCGAGCGCTTCTGGCGGAGTCGATTCGGCGGCCGCTCGGACGTGGCCGGCGAGACCGTCGAGCTCGACGGCAGGGTGCACGAGATCGTCGGCGTGCTGCCGGCGGCGGCAGCCCTCGACATGGGGAGCTCGTTCCGCCCCTACACCGATGCGCCCGACGTCTACGCGGTGCTGCCGGTCAGCGAGGAGTGGCGCACGGCGCGCGGTCGCTGGCTGCAGGTGCTGGCGCGACTGCGACCGGGTGTCTCGGTCGCCGACGCGCGGGCGGAGATGGAGGTGATGGCGCAGCGCCTGGAACGACGTTTCCCCGACTTCAACGCCCTGTGGACGGTGAACCTCGTGCCCCTCGACGAGCACCTCGAGGCCGACGCCCGCACCCCGATCCTGCTGCTCCTCTGCGCCGTCTCCCTGGTCCTCGTGCTGCTGACGGTCAACCTGATGAGCCTGGTGCTCACCCGTCTGGTGGACCGTGCGACCGAGCTGTCGGTGCGCAGCGCTCTCGGCGCCGGCCGTCGTCGCATCGGGAGGCAGATCCTCTTCGAGGGCGGGGTGCTGACGTCGGCAGCGGTCGGGCTCGCCTGCGCTCTCGCAGCGCTCTCGTCGCGAGCCGGCAGGGTGCTGCTGCCGCCGGACCTCGCGGCAGGCTCGGCGCCGAGCAGCGGGCTCGCCGTGGCCGGCTTCGGCGCGCTCGCGGCGCTGGTCTGTCTGGCGGTCACCGGCGCCCTGCCGGCCCTGTTCGTCCGCGGCGCCTCCTCGGGTCTGCGGGACTCGCGCTCGGTGGGGGGCAGCGGCGCTCTGCGCCGGGCACTGGTCTTCGTCGAGATCTCCCTGGCGACGGTGCTGCTGGTCGGCGCCGGCCTGATGGTGCGCACCGTGCTCGAGCTCACCGCCGTCGACCCCGGTTTCGACGTCGAGGCGACGTCCAGCTTCTCGCTGCAGACGCCGGGCGACTGGGAGTCGGCACGCCGCGCGAGCCTCTTCGACCGTCTGCTCGAGGAGCTCGAGGCGCTGCCCCAGGTCGAACGGGCGGGCGCCGTGACCCACGTGCCGATGTCCGGTTCGGGTGCCGCGACCAGCTACTGGCCAGCGGACGGCCCGCGGCCGGACCCCGCTGACGGGCTGACGGCCGACATCCGCGTGGTGCGTGGCGACTACCTCGCGGCCATGGGCATCGAGCTGCTCGCCGGCCGGTTCTTCGACGGCCGCGACAGGGCGGACGCCGAGCAGGGGGTGGTGGTGATCGATCGCACGCTCGCCGAGCAGGTGTGGCCCGATGGAGAGGACCCGCTCGGCCGCGAGCTGATGATCCACTGGGGCGAGCCTTCGGCCCGCAGGATCGTCGGCGTCATCGACGACGTGCACCTGATCGGTCTTGGCACGGCGCCGCGCGGGACGATCTACTTCCCGCACGAACAGGAACCGTCTTCGACGATGGCCATCGTGATGCGCACCGTGGGGCCGGCGGCGGGTCTCTCGGACGCGGTACGGCGCGTCGTCGCCGAGCTGGCTCCCGAGCTGCCGGTCTACGCCGACCAGAGCCTCGAGCAGATCGTCGCCGAGTCGCTGCGTCAGGAGCGCTTCCTCGCCCGATCGCTCGGCGTCTTCGCGCTGGCGGCGCTCGCCATCGCCGCCTTCGGCATCTACGCCATCGCCTCGCTCAACGTCGTCCAGCGCACCCGCGAGATCGGGCTGCGCATGGCGATGGGAGCGACGCCGCGCGGCATCGCGCTGCTCTTCGTCGGCCAGATGGGTCGACTGGTCTTCGCCGCCATCGCGGTCGGCATCGTCGTCTCGCTGCTGCTCAGCCGCTGGATCGAGTCGCAGCTCTTCGGTGTCGAGCCTTTCGATGTGACGACCCTGATCGCGGTCGGTGGCGTGCTCGCGGTCAGCGCCCTGCTGGCGGTGCTGCGCCCGGCTCTGCGCGCCGCGGCGACGGCACCGGTGCTCGCGCTCAGGGTGTGATCGGGCCTGTTGGCGGCGCACTTCGACTCACTGCAAGCCCCTGGTCTCGGCGCACGGAGGCCACCACGAGTCCGGGATAGCCTGAGCTCTAGATGTCTGCCTCCATCATGGAGGAGGGGGACTTGGAGAGGCGATGCTTCCAGGCAGGTGGAGGGCTACGGCGCTCGGCGCGATGATCGGGTCAGGGCTCTCCACCTGGCTGCTTCTCCACGTCGGCCTTGCGTTGGTGGCCAGTGCCCACGGCTGGCCCATCGCGGACGGGGTCGAGGGAGGCGGCCTCGACCTCGGGCAGTGGCGCCGGGCCTTCTGGCCAGATGAAGCGCTCCTCGAGCCCGGGGCAGCAGCGAGCGCTCTGATTCTCGGTGGCGGCGTTCTGGGTGCTGTCATCGGGCTCGCGGCGTCGCTGCTGCGCCTCGATGAGGGCGGGCAGTCGCTCCGGGCCATCACCTGGACTCTGCGGGCGAGAGGTTTCTTCGTGGCTTGGTTCCTCGCCCCGCTCGTCGCCTCGCTGATCGTGCTCGTCTCGGACTGGTTGTTCTGGCGTCAGTTGGCCGTGCCGATCGTGCTGCTGTCGGCGGCCCTGGTCCTTCCCTTCGGGGCCCTCGATGCGAAGACGATCACCCATCCGCGCGGACGGTGGTGGTGGCGGCCGACCTGGCCGGGTGGCCTCAGCCTCCTGCTGGCAGTGACGTTCCTCGTCGTGGCGCGCGTGATTCCTGCCCAGCTCGAAGGGTTGACGAGCGGGCTGGCCGGAACGCGCTTCTCCTGGTCCGCGGGTCTGCTTGCCGAGCTGGTTCTGGCGGGGCCGGCGATGGTGGCTGCGGCGGCGGTCTGGGCCTTTCGGCTGAGGCCTTCGGCGCCCCAGGTCCTCGCAGCGGTCTTTCGATGGCGGGTGGTCGGCCCGGCGATCGCCCTGGAGGGATGGCTGAACCTGCTCCTGATCGCGATCGCAATCCCCCTGTGCTCCGTCTACCTCTACGCCGCCGAAGCGCTGCCACCGCAGGTCGATGCCGTTGCTGCTGCAGGACAGGTGTTGTCGCCGCTCGACTCGCGCCTCAGCCATCTCTTCGCGATGCTCGACCGCTGGGCCTTCCTCTGGCTGTTGGCACTCGCAGTGATGCGAGCTGCCTTCGGACTGATGTGTGCTGGCCGGCTCGCTCACCTGCTCGGTCTCGAGGCTGGGTTGCGGGAGGAACGGATGTGATGTTGTTGCGCGGGCGGGCGCCCTCTTCTGGAACGAGAGGTCGACCGACGCGCTACGACCGCCTCCGCACGATCAGGTCACGCCGCAGCACCACGATGACGACGCCGCTGAGCAGCGCGGTGCAGGCCATGGCGAAGAGGAGGCCGCCGTCGCCCAGCACCTCGAGGCCGAGCGGCGTGATGAAGTGCAGGGTCACCGCGCCGACCATCATCGCCACCGCCAGCGCGGCTCCTGCGACCTGGAGCCGTCGCCAGCGGCGCACGAAGGTGCCGGCGAGCAGCAGCAGCGAAGCGGCGAGCTCGACGACGCCGCTGCCGATCGGGCCGAGAGGGCCGGGGCGCGAGAAGAGGAACGCTGCTCCGAAGCCTTCCGCCCACTGCGAGAAGGTGGAGAAGATGTGCTCTGTCTCCGGCGCGCCGGTGAATTTGAAGAACAGCGTCTGCAGGAAGATCGCCGACGCGATCACGGCGAGGATCGCGGTGGTTCTGTCAATCGTCTTTTCGGACGTACTGTCGAGACTCGTGCTCACGTAGGGCTCCTCTCGGAAGCCCTACGCTCGTCGCTCGGACGGCGGATTCCCGGTCGTGTCGGTTCAGCTGCAGGCGTCGGACTCCGGGCAACTCGACTCGAAGCGCAGGCAGACCGGCGGCGGCCCCGGTGGATCGGGTCTCTGCACCAGCTCGAAGGGGCGGGGGCAGCCCTCCCCGCTCTCGAGATCCTGCCTCGCCGTCCAGGTCCCTGCGAGAGGTTGGTCGGCGACCGCGGCGCCCGGGGTCGTCGTCTCTTCCGGCTCCAGGGTCGCCGCGCTGCCGCCGGGCGCCACCAGGTCGACGCTGCGCGTGCCGCGCTTGGTGATCGAGGTGACTTCCGGCGTGCTGACGCCGTCGTTGACGAACTCCGCGGTTCCGGGGAAGGCGCCGCAGGGCAGGCCGGTCGCGGTGCGGAAGTGCGGTGACCTTGGCCGTAGAGGCTCGGATCGCATCGGAGAAGGAGATCGTGGAGGCGTGAGAGCCGACGACCGCCCCATCGCCTTCGGTTTCGGTGAGCTGTCGAGATCGAGGTCGTCAGCCGACGAGATCGAGTGGCGCGAGCTCGCGTGGAAGACGTGTGACGCAGGTGAGTCGATTCCGACACCCACCAATGCGAAAGGACTCCCCGTGGATGCACACCGTCTGCTGACGACCGTTCTCCTCATCGCCACCGTGACCACCGCCGGCGCCGCCCAGACCGTGCAGACCGACCAGACCTTCGACGGTAGGCCCTTCCTCTGGGTGGAGGCCGAGACGGCGCTGCTCGGCGCCGACCCCGAGGGCGACGGCTTCGTCGTGGTCAGCCGGGAGACGCCGATCACCTCGACCCAGGGGCTCGAGATCCTTCCGGCAGATTCCAACGTCTCCGGCACCGCGTTGCTCGATCTGCCGGGCGGTGGCCAGCACACCGACACCGCTCTGCTGCTGCTGCAGTTCGAGACCTCGGGCACCTACCAGCTCTACATCCGTCACTCTCTCTACGACGTGGACGGCAACGGCAACTACGGCAACGAGGACTCGGTCTTCCTGTCACCGGCCTTCGATCACGATTCGTCGGGCGACTGGATCGGCTTCGAGGGGCTCGAGTTCGACGAGGGCGTCGGAGAGATCCCGATGCCAGGTTTCGCGCTCGATCCCGACGGCTTCCTACCCGCCACCGGCAACAGCGACAACGACGGCTGGTACGCGATCCGCGACTGGGGCGTCAAGAGCGAGGGCGTGCCGGTGTTCGACAACTCCGCCAGCTCGGGCTTCTGGAACGGCACCTTCCACTGGTACAACCGTCCGGCCTTCCTGCAGACCTCCAGCAACGGCACCTTCGAGGACGACTTCGGCTTCAAGACGGAGTACGTCGTGGCGCCGGACCAGGTGGGTGAGACGTTGAGCTTCGAGATCGGCACTCGCGAGCCCTATGGCGTCTTCGACGGTTTCCTCTTCATCGTCGACGACGACGTCGACCTGCTCGACGTGAGCTCCCAGGAGGAGCTGACGGCCTGCATCCTCGGAGGGGTCTGCGATCCGATGCCGCTGTTCGCCGACGGCTTCGAAAGCGGAGACACGACCGCCTGGTCTACGACCAGCGGTCGGTGATCTCCGCTTTCCAGGTGAAGTCCGCCCCCAGGTGAAGTCGGCCCTCCGCCTGGTGGGCGCAGTGCGTGCGTTCGGCGCAAGCGGAGACACGGGACCCACGTCTTCGACCAGCGGTGGTGATCTGTTGGCGTCGCGGTCGTGGGTCCAACGGGGCGGTTCGTGGCGCTACGCCGGAGCCCCGGGGTCGTCCGGATCGCTTCCTGGAGATCGGTATCCCGTAGGTCGCGCGAGGGGATCGCTCGGCTGGAGTCGTCAGGTGTTCGGTGGCACTCTTCGCGGACCCCCCGCAGTCTCGCGAGCTGCACTCGCTGCTCGCGGAGCGTTTCACCGGAGACCTCACTTGCCCGACCGACGACTCCCTCACAGTGCTTCGATGCTCCTGGCACCCGCCGTAGCCCTCGGGCTGGCGGCGCAGGTGCCGGCGCAGCCTCTCTTCTCCGATGGCTTCGAGACCGGCAGCGCCTGCGCCTGGGCGGCGTCGCCCGGTGACGGTAGCGAGTACTCGGCCGCCTTCTCGATCCCCGATGCGGCGGTCTGGCCCGCGCCCTGGGAGGTCGCTGGCGGGGTCGCCGACGCCGAAGTGTCGGCGGGCGCGCTGCGCTTCCGGCCGACGCCCACCGGCTACTCGCTGGCGCGGCTGGTCGCGCCGGTGGTCTCGCGCGACGTCGAGGTGCGGTTCACGGTGCGCTTCGACGACATCGCGACGCAGGGGGTCGGCTTCTACGTGCGCCAGAACGGCGGCTACCTGCAGCAGACGACGCCCCACGGTGAGGGCTATGCGGTCTTCGTCGAGGGCTTCCGCGAGGACCAGGGCATCGGCATCTGGAAGGAGGAGGACGGTCACGAGATCCCGCTCCAGATCCTCTTCGACGACGGGCTGGGCTTCGTCGACGGGGCCGACTACCGGGTGCGTTTCCGCGCCGCGCAGCTCGGCCCGGCAGAGACGCTGCTGCAGGCGAAGGTGTGGCCGGCAGTGGAGGCCGAGCCGCTCGCCTGGCAGGTGGAGATCAACGACTCGACGCCCTCGCTGCAGGGGGTCTCGGGCGGCATCGCGCTCGATTCGTGGAGCTCCATCCAGTCGCCGAGCCCCATCGCCGCCTGGACCTGGGTCGACGACGTCGAGGTGAGCACGCTGTGCTCGCCGGCGGCGGGTCTGGGCGCTCCAGCGGTGATCGACGGCTCGCTGCAGTTCGCCGAGGGTCCGGTGTGGCGAGGCGACCACTTGCTGTTCAGCGAGATCCAGGCCAGTGTCGTCTCCCGCTTCGACCCGCCCGCCACGATCACCACCTGGAACCCGGCGAGCGGCGGGTCGAACGGCCTGCACCTCGACGCGTCGGGTGATCTGCTCGCCGCCGAGCACACCGGTCGCCGCATCTCGCGGCAGGAGCCTGGCGGCTCCGTGGTCACCGTGGTCGACCAGTTCCAGGGCATGGCCTTCAACTCGCCCAACGACGTCGAGGTGCTGGCCGACGGCACCCTCTTCTTCACCGATCCGCCCTACGGCCTCGCCGACCCGGGCCTGCGCGAGATCCCGTTCAACGGCGTCTTCCGGCTCACACCGGCCCTGGAGCTGAGCGCCGAGTGGGAAGGCGCCGTCGACGTCAACAACCCCAACGGGGTGCTCGCCGATGGCGACGGCCAGTGGCTGTGGGTCACCGACACCGAGCAGGGCGAGCTGCTGCGCTTTGCCATCGAGAGCGACGGCGGCCTCGCCGCGCCCGAGACCGTGCGCACGGGGTTGCCGATCCCCGACGGCATGTGCCGCGACGTCGCCGGCAACCTCTACGTGGCGACGTGGGGCAGCGGGCTCGAGTTGTTCTCGCGCGACGGCGCCTGGCTCGGCAGCGTCGCGATCCCCGGTCAGGCGACCAACTGCACCTTCGGCGGCGCCGACCTGCGCACTTTGTACGTGACGACGACGGGCGGCCTGGTGGCGCTCGACAGCGCCCTGCAGGGCGTGCCCTAGCGGCTCGGGTACCACGCAGAGGATCTCGCGGCCCCACCGGCGAAGCCTCTGCGATCGCGTGCAGCACCGAGCGCTCTCGAAGTCGGAGGAAACCGCTGCCTGCAACCGGCGTCTACTTACGCGGGGCAGCGGCAGCGCTATGCTGCAGCAGCATCGCCCGGGCGCGAGCACTCGCTCGACCGGAGCAACCTCCCAACGGAGCACGGGCCCCGCGGGCCCTGATGAACACCCATGAGATCACCAGTCGGTGGATCGAAGTCTCGTCGCTGGTCGTCCGCCATCCTCGGTCTGCTGTCGTGCACTCTCGCGATCGCGGTTCCCGCGTCCGCCGAGACCAGGACCTTCCGCGGCGCCGGTAGCGGCGAGCCACCCTGGGACGGACTGCGCTCGAGCTGGGTCCGGCCGGCGGTCGGCGGGTTGCCCGCAGCCCCGGCCTTCTGGGAGTCGACCTCCTTCTACGTCACCGAGTCGGCAGAGCACTCGCTGGCGAGCCGGGTCGACCTGCACAGCGAGCCGCAGCCGGTGGCGTTCCCACGGGTCCTGATGCTCTACAGCCACGCGTTCGACCCCAACCAGCCGGCGAAGAACCTGGTCGCCACTCTCGACCTCTCCGACGGACGGGAGGTCGGCACCGCGGACTGGCCGCTGATCGCCAACAACATGTACCACCTGGTGCTCTCGACGGTCGACGAGGACCTGCCGCTCGGTGCCGAGGGCCATCTGCTGGGAGTCGACACCACGATCTCCGGGCCCGGCGCGATCGCCCGCAACTACTGCCGCTTCACCGACGACGTCTCCAGCGACGCCGACGGGTTCTACTGGAACCAGGAGGCAGCGATGGCCAAGCAGCGCGGTCCCGTCGGCAGGGAGCAGATCTGCATCTCGGTGAGCTACACCGATACGCAGGGGACCCGCCAGACCGCTCGTGTGGCACCGCAGCGCACGCTCGACTCGGTGCTCTTCTACTTCTTCGAGGAGAAGAACTGGGAGATCAACGCCAAGCTGCTCGACGCGTGCGACATCAACGGCCGCTACTGGCTGCTGGCTTCTGCCTCGACCGACGTGGAGTTCGAGCTGCGGGTCCGCTTCCTCGGCTACGACGCCTTCGTCTCGCCCGCCAGCCCCTACTTCGAGCCCTTCATCCCGGGCGAGCCTCTGAGCGGCGGCGAGCTCGTCTACCGGAGCGATGGCGGCGAGCCGGCGCAGACGATCATCGACGTCGATGCGGTGGTCTGCGAGCAGTAGACCCGCGCGATCGGCGAGCACTGCGGCGCCGGGTTCGCAGCAGGGAGAGTGGCTCGCCGCGGCGCGGGGCTCCTACTCGTGACCGTGGCGATCGTGTCGTCACCGTCCTGCGGTGGAGACCTCCCGGAGGGCGCGAGCTCGGAAGGCTTCGCAGCCGCGACACCCCGCTCGACACCCCGCGAGCTCGACGCTCTCCGTGGAATCCAGCCGCAAGAGGCGGGGCCGTGGTTCGTGGTCTCGGCCGAGGAGCTGGAGGCGGTCGGAGATCTCGAGATCGGTGCGGTCGGCTTTCCGGGGACCGCACCGCGAGTGGTGCAGCGAGCTGAATGTCCGCGGCTCGCGGAGGCGAGTGGCCTGGCGCCCTCGGGCGGGATCGTCGTGGTCGAGACGGTGGTCGGTCCGGGTGGACGGATCGCGCGAGCGCGCGCCTTGACAGGCGATACCGGCTCGCCATTCGCGGACGTGCTGGCGGAGTGTCTCGCAGAGTGGCGGTTCGAACCGGCAGTGCGTCGCGAAGACGGACGGCCGTGGCCGGTCTACAGCAACCAGGTGCTGCAGGTCGAGCCGGAGTAGGGCTCGTGGCTTCTGCAACCCGGGGCCCTCGTCGACCGTATGATCGAAAATCGATGATGGGCGCCGAGGCGCCCTGCGCGCCGGCGCCGCGACGATCGCGGTCCTCCGGCCTTCGAGAGAGATCCGACGATGGCCCGCCAGAGAACGCGCCCCAAACCGATGCCTCGGGCCAGTCTCGAGATCCTGCTCACCCTGCTCGAGGGCGATAAGCACGGCTACGGCATCAAGAAGATCGTCGCTCAGCGCAGCGGCGGAGCCGTCCGACTCGGTGCCGGAACCCTCTACGCGGCGCTGAACCGTCTGCTCGATCAGGGTCTGGTCGAGGAGCTCGACGAGCGTCCCGATCCGGAGTTGGGGAGCTCACGTTGGCGCTTCTACCGCATCACCTCGCCCGGGCGCGAGGCGCTGCGACGGGAGGTCGCCCGACTCGAGACCATCGTCTCGCGGGCACGCCGCCTCATCCCCAACCGCTCCGAGGAGGGAAGCCCGTGAGTCGTCGGCGATCGGTTCGCACCGCTTCGGGCGACTGGCTGGCGTCGTGGATCGTGCGCTGGCACTCCGCGCGCTTCCGCCGCCGCTTCGGCGCCGAGCTGCAGCCGGGTGCTCGAGCTCGAGGCGGCGGAGGCGGCGGCCGACGGCGGTCTCCGCTACCTCGCGGAGCGGCTGCGGCAGGTCCTCGACGGGGTGCGCTCGGCCGTCGCCAGCCATCTGCTCGAGCTGCGCCGGAAGGGGCCCGTCTCCGACCGCTCCGGCGATCCCCGGCTTCCGCCCCGCGCTGACCGATCTCGAGGAGCCGTCATGCCCGCCTTCCTCAGCGACCTGGCCCGAGCCTGCCGTGCGCTCGCCCGCACGCCGGGCTTCACCTCCCTCGCCGTCCTCGACCTCTCGCTGGGGGTTGGCGCCGTCGCCGCCATCTTCCTCGTCTTCCACGGGGTGCTGCTCACCCCGCTGCCGTACGAGGAGCCCGGACAGCTGGTGCGAATCTTCCACCGCGATCTCGAGAATCCGGACGACGACCGCGGCTCGGTCTCGTTCGGCAACTTCGCCGACTGGAGCGAGCAGGCGACGGCACTCGAGTCGATCGCCGCCACCTTCGTGCAGGAGGGAGTGGTGCAAGGTCCCGGAGAGCCGGAGCGAGTGCTCCTGTCGGCGAGCCTCGGCAGTCCCTTCGAGGTCCTACGCTCGCGCCCGATCGCCGGTCGGCTCTACAGCCGCGCCGACGACCGTCCCGACGCTCCGGCCGTGGTAGTGCTCTCGAAGCGCCTGGCGGAGAGCCGTTTCGGGTCCGCCGAGGCCGCGGTGGGCCGCGAGCTGACTCTCAACGGTCGCAGCCGCACCGTGCTCGGTGTGGTCGAGGACGGTCTCGACTACCCTGAGCGCGACGTCGCGATCTGGTTGCCGTCGCGCTTCGGCGAGGAGATGCGCGCCAACCGCACCGAGTACTGGTTGCAGGTGATCGGCCGCATCGGGGAAGGCTCCACCCTCGAGACGGTGCGCTCGCAGATGGGCACGATCGCGGCGCGACTGCGCATCGAGCACCCGCAGGCGAACGGCAACGTCGAAATCGCCGTGGTGCCGCTCGCCGAGGTGGTCGTCGGCCAGGTGCGGACCAGGCTCGGCCTGCTGCAGGGCGCCGCGCTGCTGGTGCTCCTGGTCGCCTGCGCCAACCTCGTCCATCTGCTGCTGGCGCGGCGGGAGAGCCGCCGCACCGAGCTCGCGGTGCGCGCCGCCCTGGGTGCGGGCTCGCTGCAGCTGCTGCGAGAGCAGCTGGCCGTCGCACTGGTGCTGGGTCTCGCCGGCGGCCTGCTCGGCGTCGCGGTCGGCGCGATCAGCCTCGAGGCGCTGCTCACCAGCATGCCGGTGGACCTCCCGCGGCTCGACGAGGTGCGGCTCTCCGTCACGGCGGTCGGCGCGGTCCTCGGCCTCGTGCTGACCGCGGCGCTCGGGTGCGGCGTGCTCCCGGTGCTCGGCGACCTGCGGCCTCGTCGCCGCACGTCGGATGCGCTGCGGCAGAGGGGTGGCGCGGCGCACACCGGCGGCAAGCTGGTGGTCGCCGAGACCGCTCTGGCAGTGGTGCTGCTGATCGGAGCGGGCCTGATGCTGCGCAGCTTCCTCGAGCTGCAGCGGGTCGATCCCGGATTCCGTCCCGAGCGGCTGCTCGGCTTCGAGCTCTCGGCGCCGCTGAGCGCCGGCGAGGAGGGCGGCAACGTCGCCTTCCACGACGAGCTCTCCCGTCGGCTGCAGGGACTGCCCGGGGTCGAGTCGGTCGGACGGATCACCAACCTGCCCGGCACCGGCCGCGGAACGGGCGCCTGGCTCAACATCGTCGGGCGCCCACTGCCCCCCGACCAGACCCCGCCGATCGCGGTCTGGCGCGTGGCGTCTCCGTCGTACTTCGAGACCGCGGGCGTGGCCCTTCGTAGCGGCAGGCTGCTGGGCGACGGCGACGGACGCGACGGCACTGCCGCGGTGCTGATCAACGAGACAGCGGCGCGGACCTTCTGGAGTGACGAGAGCCCGCTCGGTCAGGAGGTCTCCCTCGGCCCCGATGGCGGCTGGTTGCCTCCATCGCAGGTGGTGGGTGTGGTCGCCGACGTCATGCACCGCGGACTGGGGACCGAACCGCTGCCGGTCGTCTACATGCCGCACGCGTTGATGCCCCAGTTCGGCGACTTCGCGATCGTGGTGCGGACCGAGGGCGAACCGGAGCATCTCGCCGCTGCGGTCCGCAGCACGGTGCGGGACCTCGATCCGACGGTTGCGGTCGCCAACCTGGCGCCGGTCACCGTGCGACTCGCCGAGTCGGTGGCGCCGACGCGGTCGCTCTGGCTGCTGCTCACGGTCTTCGCTGCGCTGGCTCTCCTCCTCGCGGCGGTCGGCATCTTCGGCACCCTCTCGCACAGCGTACGGCGGCGACAGCGCGAGCTCGGAATCCGCCTGGCCCTGGGCGCCAGCCGGACGCGACTGCGACGCCTGGTGGTCGGCCAGGCGCTCTCGTGGGTGGCGGTCGGCCTGGGCTTGGGCCTCGTGGCCTCGATCGCGCTCGGCGATCTGCTCGAGGCGCTGCTCTACGGGGTGCGGCCGGTCGACGTATCGACCTACTGCGGCGTCTCGGCACTGCTGGTCGTCATCGCCTTCCTCGCCGCCTTCGTGCCGGCGCAGCGCGCTGCGCGTGCCGATCCGGCCGACCTCCTCGACGCGGAGTGAGCGTCAGTCCTGGCGCCCGGCCCGCTGGACCAGCTGAGCGAAGCGGGGGTCGTCACGCACCCCCCGCAGCTCCTCGAGATCCCGGAGATCCATCAGGTCGTCCGCCCGGGTACCGGCGGCCACAGCGCTGGCGAGCAGGTCGAGTGCGGTCCCGGTCTCTCCGAGCCGGGCGTGCACGCGGGCTCTGGCGACCTGCAGCCCGCCGTAGATCAACTCCGGTGACGCCTCGAGCTCGGCCGCGACCAGCGAAAGCGCGGCACGCGCTCGCCGGGCTCCGTCGCCGCCGGCATCGATTCGGGCGCCGAGCAGTCGGCAGTCGAGCAGGATGCGCCGCGTGCCGAGCGCATCGACGTCGAGACCGTCGACGATGGCCATCGCCTTGGCGACGGCCACGGCGGCGTCGGTCGAGCGCCCGTCGCCTTCGTAGGCACGGCCGAGGCGGCAGTGGGTCAAGGCCGAGGCCAGCGGGTCGTCGGCCCGGATCTCGAGTGCTCGCTCCAGCCGCATCGCGGCCGCGGCGTGATCGCCGACCTCGAAGTCGAGGCTCGCGAGGTTCGAGAGCGTGCCGGCGATTTTCGGATGCAGCTCCGGGAGGGTCGTGCTCTGGATCTCGAGGGCGCGCTCCATCGCCGCCCGAGCCTGGTCGAAACGATGAGAATCGCGCTCGAGCGATCCGAGGTTGTTCAGCATGCTGGCGAAGTTCGGATGGTTCTCGCCGACAGTGGCGGCGGTGATCCGGAGCGCCCGCTCCAGGTGAGTCCTGGCCTCGTCGTGGCGTCCGAGCCGTCGCAGCTGGAACGCCAGGGCGTCGAGGCTGCCGGCGACGTCGGGGTGCTCGGGGCCGAGGGCCGCCTCGCGGATGGCGACGGAGCGCTCGATGCTGGCCACGGCTTCCTCGTAGCGTCCCAGATCGGCGAGCAGGTTGCCGAGGTTCTGCAGCGGCGCCGCGAGAGCGGGGTGCTGGTCGCCGAGCCGCGCCTGGTGGATCTCGATCGCCCGCTGGTAGTGCTCGAGCGCGCTCTCCAGCTCACCGCGCTCGCCCAGTACCACGCCGAGATCGTTGTGGACCCAGCCGACGCTGGCGTGCGCCGGGCCGAGGGACCGTTCCCAGATCGCCAGCGCCCGTCGATAGCGCTCTTCGGCGGCGGCCGGGCTGCCGCTGAGGTATTCGAGCCAGCCGAGGTGGTAGAGGGCGTGCGCCACGCTGCCGTCGTCGTTGCCGAGCTCTTCCTCACGCAGCGCGAGGGAACGCTCGAGGTGATCGCGGGCGGGCTCGAGCTCGCCGCGATCGCGCATCAGGATGCCGAGCTGTACGTGGGCCGCGGCGAGATCGAGGACGTCCTCCGGCGTTTCACCGACCGGGCCCAACAGCTCGAGGACCGCACGTAACAGCGGCTCGGCCTCGGCCAGGCGACCCCTCTGGTGGAGCAGCTCGGCGAGGCGTAGCGAGCCGCCGGCGACTTGCCTCGGTTTGGCCTCGGGCAGGGACTCGAGCACCTCCAGCGACTCCCGCAGCAGCGGTTCGGCCTCGTCCGGCAGCCCGAGCCGTGAGTAGACCTGGCCCATGGCGCCGAGCAGCGCCGAGCGAACCGCCGGGTCGTCGCCGAGCCGGTCGCCGATCCGCTCGCTGGCCCTGTCGAGCAGCTCGCGGGTCGACGGCAGGCTGGGCTGCTGGGCGTAGGGATCGCTGCTGCGGAAGACGTCGACGAGGAACTGGACCACCTCGCCCGAGGTGCGCGCCTCCTGGCGTGCGGCGGTCTCGGCCCGGGTGGCGCGGATCATGCCGGCGGTGGTTCCGGCGAGGCCGAGCACGACGGCCAGGGCCAGCGTGGCGACGGCGCCGACCGCCCAGCGGTGGCGGGCGACGAACTTGCCGGCTCTGTAGCGCACCGTCGGGGGGCCGGCCAGCACCGGCTCCCCGGCGAGGTGGCGCCCGACGTCGCGAGCCAGTTCCGAGGGCGAGTCGTAACGGCGCTCGCGGTCGTTGTCGATCGCCTTCATGCAGATCCAATCGAGCTCTCCGCGCAGCGCGCGCAGCAGGCTCGTGCGGTCGGTGCCGCGGGCTTCGGCGATGCCGGTCGCCGCTTCGTCGAGCCGGCTGAGGCGCACGCTCGGCCGCAGGGTCTCGCGACCGAGGGTCGCCCGGGCGAGTGCGATCGGTGAGTCGGGCGCCGACTCCCCCGACCACGGCAGGGCATCCGTGAGCAGCTGGTAGAGCAGCACGCCGAGTGAGAAGACATCGGCCCGGGTGTCGATGTCCGAGCTACCGCGCGCCTGCTCCGGGCTCATGTAGTCGGGCGTTCCTAGCATCTGTCCGACCGAGGTCGCCTGGGTCCCTTCCTCGGGCTCCAGCGCCTTGGCGATGCCGAAGTCGATGATCTTGACCACGTTCTCGTCGTCGAGGCTCTCGACCAGCACGTTGGAGGGCTTGAGATCGCGGTGGAGGATGCCGCGCTGGTGCGCGTGCTGCACCGCCCCGCAGGCGTCGACGAAGAGCAGCAGCCGCGAGCGCACGCCGAGCCGCGCGGCATTGGCGAAGTCGGTGATCGGCTCACCGTGCACCAGCTCCATGGCGAAGAAGGGTCGGCACTCGCGGGTCTGGCCGGCGTCGAGCACCCGTGCGATCCCGGGGTGGTCGAGGCGCGCGAGCGTCTGCCTCTCGGCCGCGAAGCGTCGGGTGATCTGCTCGGTGTCGAGACCGCGTTCGAGAACCTTCACTGCCACGAAACGTCGTACCGGTTCGAGTTGCTCGGCTTCGTAGACGGTGCCCATGCCGCCGGCGCCGATGAGGCGCACGAGGCGATAACGGTCGATCATGGGCAGCAGCTCTTCGGGCGAGGCGGATCCGCCCGGGCTGGCGCAAGACGGCGCCGCCTCGGTCCGGGCCTCCACGGGTCCGAGGTCGTGGCGGCGCAGCAGCTCCTCGACCCGGGCGCTCAGGTCGGGATCCTCTCGGCGGACCAGGTCGAGTCGGGCCTCGCGTCGCAGCGGCCCCAGCGCGACGATCTCGTCGAAGAGCTCCCGGGCTCTCTGGTGGAGGGAGTCAGCCATGGCAGTCCCCGGGCCCCGGGCTTCGGCTCACGGCTTGCGAGGCGAGGTCGACGGGAGATCCCCGTCCGGTCGGACGGCTATCTCCTCCGGCCGAGGCCCTGGGACTCTTCCGATCCTAGACGAGCGGATACGCCCCGTGCGGGGCGTCGCGCCCACGACGCGGCCGCTCAGTCGCGCTGGTAGCGGCTCAGGTAGGTGTCGACGTCGCCGACCAGCGCGCGCTGCGCCGCCCGGGCGTCGTCGACCACCTCGGGGCTCTCGTCGAGCACCATGACGGCTCGCCGTTCGAGGTCGTACGCAGGCCATTCGGGGATGCCGGGGTTGTCGGGCGAGCCGTTGCGGGCGAAGGCGATCCAGGTGTCGGCCATCACGTCGGCGACGCGCTGCTGCTCCTCGCCGACTCCCGACATGCTCTCGGAGTAGGCGACGTTGTCGAAGACGAAGCCGATCTCGAGCGCGTGCGGCGAGCGCCAGCGACCGCCGTCGACCGGCGTGTCCCAGTCGAAGAGGTAGAGGTAGGCGGGGGCGCCGCCCTGACGTGCCTTGCGCTCGGCGACCAGGACGTGGCCGGCGAGCCAACGCGCGTCGGTCGTCGCCTCGAAGTAGACGTCGACGGGCTCCGCCTCCGGCGCCAGCTGGCGGTAGCCGGCGACGATCGCGGCGGCGTCGCGGTCGGGGAACTCGTCGGCGAGCCGCTGCTCGAGTCCCGCCCAGTCGAGGTCGAACACCTCGGGATCGCGTGCGCCCATGAACAGCGAGTTCTCGGTGCGGGTGGTGCCGAGGATCACCGGTACGTCACGCCCGTGGGGAGCGGCGTCGGTGTCGAACGGGTGGCGGGTGAGCAGCCGTCCGTCGATCGACGGGGCGCCGCCGGCTCCGGTTCCGGCGGCGGCCTCGCGGATCGCCTCGGTCGGCAGGGTGCGGATCTGGTCGATGTTCTCCGCCGTCAGGCCGAGGTTGGCGACCAGCGCGTCGGCGGCGTCCCGGACGCTCTGCTCGCCGGGGAAGCGGACCAGGACCCCGGACTGCATCGCCGCGCGATGGAACAGGGAACCGGCGGCATCGGTCGCCAGCAGGGTCGAGACCTTCGCCCCGCCGCCCGACTCGCCGAAGATCATCACGTTGTCGGGATCGCCGCCGAAGGCGCGGATGTTGGCCTGCACCCACTCGAGCGCCTGGATCATGTCGAGCACGCCGGCGACCGGCGAATCCGCGAAGCTCTCGCCGTGGTGGCCGAGCGCCAGGTAGCCGAAGACGTTCAGCCGGTGGTTGATCGTCACCACCACGACGTCGCCTCGTTTCGCCAGCCGCACTCCGTCGTAGGCGCGCGAGGCCCCGTTGCCCGAGGCGAAGCCGCCGCCGTGCAGCCACACCATCACCGGTCGAGCTCCGCCGTCGTCGAGCCCCGGCGTCCAGACGTTGAGGAAGAGGCAGTCCTCGGACAGCGGCGGCGTCGGATCGGGGCGCCACGAAGTGAACAGGCCGCCCGGGTTTCCGGTCGGGGTCTGCGGGCAGGAGGCGCCGAACCGGGTCGCGTCGGCTGTCTCCTCCCAGGGCTCGGGGGGCGCCGGAGCGGCGAAGCGGGTGGTCGCCGTGTCGGCGCCGTAGCGGATTCCCTTGAAGGTGTAGATGCCGTCCTCGACCGCACCGCGGACCTTGCCGTGAGCCGTGCCGGCGACCGGCTCCGCCATCTCCGCCGCGCGGCCGGACGCCGCATCGCCGGTCGACGATGTCGCGTCCGCTCCACCGCAGCCGAGGGACAGGGCGAGCAGTGAGGGAAGCAGACACGAGAGCAGACAGGTGGGCGCGATCGCCGTCCCGGTCCGTGGACGAGGTGCCGCTGTGGGCGGCGAGGTGCGGAACGTCATGGGGCTCTCCTCGAGTGGATCGACGAGAGGAGTCCGTGATGCGGCCCGGCTCGCCGCCCTCGAGGGAGGCGGTGCAGGAGCCGCCGCTGTCCTGCTCGTCGTGGCGATTGGAGTTTCGCGTTCGCTGTCGATCGGGAAGAGCCGAGGATAGCGCGTCGGCCACGCGGCAGCGAGGCGCTCGCCCGGTTGCCGGAAGTCTGCTCACTCGGGCAGGCAGACCTCGCCGATGTACTCCCAGCTGCTGCCGGCGACGAGCGGCTCGCCGACCAGCGCGTCGCCCGGGTCCGGTGCTGTGGGGTCGAGGATCGAGACGCCGGTGCCGCGGTCGCCGGTGACCAGGAAGTTGCCGTTGTCGAGCGCGTACACCCCGACCGGTCGACGGATCGATCCGGTCGAGTCAACGCCGAGTCCCAGACTCAGGAGGTTGGCGGCGCCGTCGTTGAAGAAGCGGATCTGCCCGGTGCTGAAGCTGGCGACGACGAAGTTGAGGTCGTTGGTGAGGCTGATCTGATTTGGACTGGCGAGGTCCTGGACGATCGCCCTCGACGCGGTGGCGTCGTCCTGGGCGAACAGCAGGACCTCGTCGGTGGTGCCGCTCGGCGCACTGTTCGAGACCAGCAGGTCGCCGGCCGAGAGGTGTTCGACGTCTCGCGGGGCGATGTCTGCATCGTTGACCCGCTCGCCGAGGAAGGCGCCGGTCGCCGGGTCGAAACGCAGCACGCGGCCGTCGTTCTCCGTCGCCACGTGCAGCTCGCCAGCGGAGATCGCCATGCCGCGAGGGCGTGCCAGACCCTCGCTGACCCCGTCGCTGCGGATGAACGCATTCTCGATCAGCGTGCCGTCGGTGTCGTAGCGGTGGATCGCTCCGCCGCGCAGGCCGCTGGGCAGGGTGGCGCGGGTGTCGGAGATCAGGAGACAGTTGGTCGCCGGATCCTGGATCGTCTGCCGTCCCTGGTCGACCACGAAGTTGGGAATGCCGTCGCCGATCAGGAAGCCGAGGAAGGCGCCGTCCTCGGGGTCGTGGATCGAGACGTCGCCGTTGCGGTTCGTCGCCAGCAGGCGGCGCAGCGGTCCGCCTTCGCAGAGGGTGTTGGTGGGCACGTTCTCGCAGCGGTCCGTCGGCCGCGAGACCAGCTGGTCGCCGGGCAGCGAGATGCCGCGTCCCGCCGCGATCGGCACCGGGCGACGACCCGGCTCGGGGAAGATCTCACTGTTGTCGACCTGGTTGTAGAAGACGATGGCGACGTCTCCCGACGGGTTCTCGCCGAGCTCGTCGAGCCGGTTGCGCACCTGCTCGCTGACGATCTCGCGGAAACGCATCCCTGTGGCGGGATCGAACGACATCGCCTCCTTGGGGATGCGCGACAGGTAGATGCGGGTCCCGGCGACGCCGGGCACGCCGGTGAAGAAGCGCACCAGCATGTGTGTGAAGTCGTCGTCGGGGTACTGCACCACGGTGGCGAGCTGCGCGAAGTCGCCGCGCACGATGGCCGGCTGGTCGTCGCCGTCGAGGATCGCGGTGTCGGGCGCGACGACGCTGAACTCGAGACCCGGGTCGGTGTCCGAGCTGACGGTGAAGGTGCCTCCGAGCGGGGCGTAGATCGGCGCCGCGACGAAGCCCTCGACGCGGTAGCGCAGCGCTGCCTCGTCCCAGTTCACGCTGCCGGTCTGCAGGTCGGTGGTGAAGGTGTAGGGCTCGCTCACCGCGCGATCGGACTGGTTGTTCGGGAACAGGAAGGTGTAGTCGCCGATCTGTTCAGCGTTGGCGACGGTGTCCTCCGTCCCGTGGTTGAAGCCGAGGAAGAGCCCGACGCCACGCGAGACGAACTGGCCGCCGAAGCGCACCAGGAACTCGAGCTCCGCGGTGGAGATGTTGTCGACCGGCGGCATGTCCTCACCGAGGAAGGGGCCGACCGTCACGGTCACCGCCGCCGGGTCGCTCACCGCTCCCTGGTCGTCGGCGACGGTGTACTCGAACAGGTCTTCGCCCTCGAAGCCTGCGTCGGGCGTGTAGGTGACGATGCCGTCGGATGCCACCACCGTGGCGCCGTCGGTCGGTGGGGTCGTGACCACCACGGACGACGGATCGAGGCTGCCGTCGACGTCGAAGTCGTTGCTCAGCACCGAGATGGTGATCGGCGTCTCCGGGGTGGTGCGCGTCTGGTCGGGGTTGGCGACCGGAGGTGCGTTCGGAGGCGGGATGACGGTCACGGTCACGGTGGCCGAGTCGCGCAGGCCGGTGGCGTTGCTCACCGAGTAGACGAAGCTGTCGACGCCCTCGAAGCCGGGATCCGGCGTGTAGAGGATCGCGCCGATCCCAGGATCCGCGGTGCCGTCGGTCGGGGCGCTCTCGATCAACAGATCGCCGACGTCGAGCAGCCAGCCGTTGCCGTCGTCGTTGAGAGTGACCAGCACGTCGACCGGGGTGTCGGTGAAGGTGGTGTCGGCGTCGTCGTTGGCGATCGGCGGTTGCGGCGGCGGAAAGCTCGTCGACCATGCGGAGGTGTCGCCGCTTTCGAACCCGTCGGCGAAGATCAGCGCCGGCTGCGCTGAGGCGGGCGCCGCCGCGCTGAGGAGAGCGATGGCCAGGGTCGCCCGGACGGCGTCGGCGATGGTGCCGGCCGATGAGAGAGCGCCACGGCGTGACGCGCCCGCGGCCCGCTCCGGGTTCTGCTGCGGCCTCGAGGTGTTCTGCTGCATGTCCTCCCCCTTCGTCTGTTGACCACGGGGCGACGAGCCCCTGTGACCTTCGCTGGGCAAGGTGGGTGCCAGCCGCAAACGCCCGGTCTGCGGTCGGGAAGGCGCGCTGTCTCGGCGACGTCTCAGCGCCGAGCGAGACGGTCTCACGCTCCCTGCGACAGTGGGCTGCAGGGATGGCTCTGGCTGCGCCACAGGAGAGCGGGTCTCGAGGAGATGACCTCCTGCCTCTCTCGGTTGGTGACACGGATCGAGCGACACCTACGCCGCGGTCCTGGCCGGCGCTCGACGGGGCGTATGATCCCGGACCGCCGCGGTCACCCGATGGCCCTTTGGATCGAAATGCCGGGAATGGTCCTCTGATCCTGAGCGGCAAGGGGGACGGCGCGGCGAGGAGGGTGCCGAGATGCGGAAGATGCTGGTGTCGAGGACGGTGGTCGGGCGTTGCCTCACGGTCGGCGCCATCGTTGCGATGCTGTGGGTGGGAGCCGGTTGCCGTAGCGCCGCCCCTCCCGAGCGTTCCGCGCCACGCTACGCCGGTGATGCCGACGCGTTGCCGGCGCGCTGCGACGGCCGGGGCGAGCACGACGTGGTGGTGGTCGGAGCCGGGCTGGCCGGCCTCACCGCCGCGCGCGAGCTGATCCGTCTCGGACACGAGGTGCTGATCCTCGAGGCCTCCGACCGCATCGGCGGACGGGGCTTCGCGGCGCCGGTCGGGTTCGGCGACGAGAGACGTGTGCCGGTGGCCATCGACTATGGCGGCGCCTGGATCCACGGCGTGCCGACGAATCCACTGACCGCGCTGGTCGACCAGCTCGGCTTCGACAGAGTGCGCAGCGAGCTCGAGCTGCCGTACTACGTCGACGGACGTCTGGCCAGCGACGAGCAGCAGGAGCGATTCGACACCGCGTACGAGGTCTACGAGGAGGCGCTGGCGCGCGCCGCGGTGCGCATCGAGTGGGAGAGCGAGCGCGCGACGTTGCTCTGCGAGCGCGGCGAGGCGCTGGCGTCGGGAGAGCTCACAGCCGAGGAGGTCTGCCGCGAGGCCGTCGCCACGGATCCGCCGGAACAGGCGGCCGGGCTCTGCAGCCTGGTCCGGGGCGTCGCCGGCGCCGCCCTCGTCGTCGACGACTACTGCACCGAGGTCGACCAGCGACTGCGCACCACCAGCGACCGGGCGAGCGACTACCTTCCGGACGAACCGGAGCTCGCCGAGGCCGCTGCGCTGGTCGCTGCGAGCGCCGGCCCGCTCGAGACCGCGACCGAGCTCGAGCGCAGCTCGGCCTACGACGCGGCCGGCTTCTTCGCCGGCGAGGACGATCTCGTCGAAGGTGGCATGGGAGCCTTCGTCGAGGCTCTGGGCCGCGGACTGCCTGTGTGTCGCAACATCCGGGTCGACCGGATCGCGTACGGTCCGGGCGGCGTCGTGGTGGCCTCGGGCGAACGCACTTTCCGCGCCGCGGACGTCGTGGTCACCGTCTCGGTCGGCGTGCTGCAGTCCGGGTCCATCGCCTTCGACCCGCCGCTGCCGGAGTGGAAGCTGCGCGCCATCGAGTCGCTGCGCATGGGCGCGATGCAGAAGGTGATCGTGCCCCTGCGCGAAGACGTCTTCCACGACACGCCGCCGAGCTCCTGGGTGCTGCTCGAGACCTCGGTCAGTGACGCCGAGCGTGCGCTCATCGACCGGCACGACCTGGCGATCGAGGACCGCCAGCGCAAGGTCATGGCCTTCGTGCTCGAGCCGCTCGGCGCGCCGATCGCCATCGCCTTCTTCGGCGGTGAGTGGGCGCGTGGCTTCGAGGCCGAGTGCGCCGGCAGGGAGACGGGCTCCGGCAGGCGCAGCGACAGCGGCTGCGACGCATTGGCGATCGAGGCCTCGCTGGCAGCGCTCGCAGAGATGTTGGGCGACGACGTGATCGCGCGCTTCGCCCTCCCGGAGGAGATCCACGTCACCCGATGGACGCTCGACCCGACGGCGCTCGGCGCCTACTCGGTGCCGCTGCCCGGGGCCTGGGACCAGCGCCAGATACTCGCCCTGCCCGTGGCGTCGGGAGAGGGAGCCTCGCCGCGGCTCTACTTCGCCGGCGAGGCGGCGTCACGCACGATCTACAACGGCTCCTTCGCCGGCGCCTACGAGACCGGGCTGGTCGCGGCACGCGAGATCCACGCCGCACGGCTGGAACGTGCGGCGGGAGAGTAGCGAAGGCCGATCAGTCTTCCTCGACACCGGCGGCGGGAAGGGGTGGCCTGCCGGTGCGCAGCATCAGCTCGTCGAGGTGCTCGCGCATCTCCGTGGCGTACGGGGAGGTCGCTCCGTACAGCGCGGTCAGCCCTTCGAGGGCCGCCACGAGGATGGGCTCGGCCTCTTCGTAGCGCCGCTGCGCGCTCAGCGCCGCGCCGATCTCTCCCGAGAGCTTGTGGTGGACGCGTTCCGGTGCGCCGTTCTCGACGGCGCTCTGCAGCCCGTCCCTGGCGATCTCCTCGGCTTCGGCGGGCCGGCCGGAGCGCCGAACCACACTGGCGAGGTTGCCGACCCCCCACAGCGTGTTGGTCGAATACGGGCCCTGCTCGGCGGCGAGGATGCGCAGCGCCTCGCGCTGAGCCTCTTCGGCGCCCTCGAAGTCGCCCCGGGTCGCGCGCAGGACGACCATGCCGTTGAGGCTGAAAGCGACCGTCAGGTGGTCGGGACCGAGGTTGGCGCGTTTGATCCGCAGCGCCTCTTCCAGCGCCTCCTCGGACTCGGAGTGCCTTCGCTGGTTGTTCAGGTTCCAGGCGAGGTTGCTGAGCGTCGCTCCGACGGCGTTGGCGTCCGGCCCGAGCAGCTGACGCTGGATGGCGAGAGCCTCGCGGCGCAGGGTCTCGGCCGGCTCGAGCTCGCCGGCGAGCTCGAGAGTCGTGGCGTAGATGCCCTTGGTGCTCGCCACCTCGAGGTGGTCGGGGCCGACCTCGGAGACCATCAGAGAGAGGGCCCGATCGAAGTGGCGCTTCGCCTGCTCCAGGTCGGCGCGCCCGCCGGCGATCTGGCCGAGGTCGGTGAGCGCGCGGGCCTCGTCGAGTGGCCGGTCGAGGGAACGGAAGAGCTCGAGCGCCCGGCCGGTGAAGTCGGCCGCCTCGTCGTAGCGCTCTTCGCGGTAGGCGAGCCAGCCACGTTCGTAGAGTGTGTGAGCGATCGCCTCTTCCTCGGCACCGTGGGTGCGCTGCAGCTCGAGCGCGTCGTCGAGCAGCTGCCGCGCCTGGTCGTAGCTCTGCGGCGTGCGCTGCCAGACGCGGACGTGCCCGAGCTTGGTCATCGTCTCGGCGCGCTGGAGCGGATCGGCGCCGGCGCCCTGCCGCAGCTCGAGCGCCTCGCTGAGCAGATCGGCCGCCCGGTCGTGCTCGCCGAGGCTCGAGTGCACCTGACCGACCGCGTCGAGCACCGCGCCGCGCAGCAGCGGGTCCTCACGCAGGCCCTCCTCCAGCTCGCCGGTGCCGCGCTCGAGCAGCTCGCGCACGGTGAGGTCGGGGTCGGCGGTCTGCCGCACGTCGGCGCCGCGGAAGAGGCCGATCAGGAAGTCGGCGGTGGCTTCGGCGGTGCTCTGGGCGGTGCGCGCCTCGCGGGCTGCTCGACTCGCGCTGACGAAGCCGAGCGTCGAGGCGATCGTGCCGACGACGAGGGAGAGCACCGCGGCCGCCGCGAGCGCCACCGGGAGCCGGTGCCGGCGCACGAACTTGCTGGCCTGGTAGGCGGCGCTGGGCGGCGCCGCGGTCACCGGGTCGCCAGCCAGGAAGCGGCGCAGATCGCCGGCGAGCTCGCCGGCGCTGTCGTAGCGTCGGTCGCGGTCCTTCTCCAGTGCCTTGAGCAGGATGGCGTCGAGGTCGCGGCGCACGTGGCGCGGCCAGTCGTGCGTCTCGGCCGCCTGGCGGCTCGGGGCTCCCGGCGCGGCGGTGCGGGCCGAGCGAGCCGACAGCCGCGTGCTCGGTCTGGGCGTCGGATCCTCGCGGATCCGGCGGCACATCTCGTCGAACGGCAGATCGCGCAGCCGCTCGGGGGGGAGCGGCAGCTCGCCGACGAGCAGCTCGTAGAGCACCAGCCCGAGGCCGTAGACGTCCGACCGGGTGTCGACGTCGACCGCTCCGAGCGTTGCCTGCTCCGGGCTCATGTACTCGGGAGTGCCGACGATCTCTCCGAGGCGTGTCGCCAGGGTCTGCGCGAGCAGCGGCCGATCGATCGCCTTGGCGATGCCGAAGTCGATGACCTTCGGCGTCGCGCGGCCGTCCTCGCCGCTCGCCACCAGGATGTTCGACGGCTTGAGGTCGCGGTGGATCAGGCCTTTGCGGTGGGCGTGCTGGAGCGCGTCGCACACCGGGAGGAAGAGCTCGATGCGTTCTTCGAGAGTCGGTTCACAGTCCTGACGGCGCAGCCAGTCGGTGATCGACGGCCCGTCGACGTACTCCATCGCGAACCAGGGCCGGCCGTCCCCGCCGGTTCCTGCGTCGAGCATGCGCGCGATGCTGGGGTGCTCGAGCCGCGCCAGCGCCTGGCGCTCGGCCTCGAATCTCGCGACGACGGCGCGGCTGTCGAGGCCGGGCCGCATGCGCTTGATCGCGACGCGGCGCTCGATCGGCTCGAGCTGACGCCCCTCGAGGACCTCGCCCATGCCGCCGCGCCCGAGCAGGCGGACGATCTCGAAGGGGCCGATCCTCCGTGGCAACTCGCTCTCGGTGCCCTCGCCGTCGTCGCCGGGGCGGTTCTCCAGCAGCGGCTGCGCGATTCGCTCCATGTCGGAGAGCACCGGTGTCGGTGCCGCGAGCATGCCGAGGAGCTCTTCGTGTACCTCCGGATGATCGCGAGCGATCTCGGCGAGTCGGCGGGCGCGGCGATCCCGATCGAGAGCGTCGAGCTCGTCGAAGAGCTCGCAGAGGAGCTGGAAGCGGTCCTTCGGGGTGGTGGACATCTCGTTCACAGGGGAGTCACGGCGGCCGTCGAGACTGTATCGGGGGCCGCGGCCGAGAAGACGCAGTGCACAGCCTTCCCACCCAGTACCGGGGGGCGTCGGGTCGCGATCCGATCCCTCCACGCCAGTCGTCGACGCGGCAGGACATCGGTCCCCGGTCATCGCTTCGCGACGCGTCACCCCTGCGGGAATGCTCGCTGGCGTGCAGCGACCGACTATGGAACAGCGACAGACCAGGCGCTGGCGTCGCCGCTCTCGAAGCCGTCGGCGTAGACCTCGTCGCCGAGCCCGAGCTCGTCGGCGCCGAGGTCGGCCAGGCCGGCGCCACCGGGGCGCGGAGCGCCGTCGAAGTCGAGCGGTGCGTCGACGGAGCGGGTGACCTGGTCGATCGCCGCCGCCGCGGTCGGCAGCAGGTGCAGGTCGCCACCCGCTTCGTCGACGAACCAGGAGAGCTGGGCCGAGGTCTCGTTGTCCGCAACCAGCGGCGTCGCACCGTTGCGGGGAGCGATCGCGGCGTCGAGCAGGTTGGCGCGCACCTCGACGCCGGTGGCCGAGGCGTAGCGCACCTCGACGCCGTTCGGGTAGCGACCCCGCGTCAGCGCGGTGTTGTGGAGGACGAGCGACCCCGGCGACGTCGTGTAGATCGGCACGTCGACGACGTAGCCGGCGTCCGGGTTCCAGCGCACGAAGTTGTTGCGGACCACGCCGCCGGCGTGATCGCCCTGGCCCAGACCCAGGTGTATGCCGCGCGAGCTGTCGAGCAACGTGTTGCCCTCGACGACGGTTCCGTCGGAGCCGCCCCACATCAGGATCGCCGGCCCCGCCAGGGCGGCGTTCTGGCACTTGATGCCGCGGATCAGGTTGTCGCGGATCACCCAGCCCGACACCCCCAGCGCGTCGATGCCGTTGGTGTAGCAGCTGTCCGGGGGAGAGCCCTCCGGATGCTCGACGGCGCCGACGGTGTAGAAGATCTCGCTGTACTCGATGATCACGTCGTCGCCACCGCCTCCCGCTCCCGGAGTGGGCGCCTTGACGATCTGCTGGCCGGCGTCGAACAGCCGCAGGTGGTGGAGGTGGACGCGGGCGGCGCCCTGGTCGCCCTGGATCGCCACCGCGTGGTAGTAGACCTCACCCACCGACAGGTCGGCGATCAGCACGTCGGTGGCGGTGAAGATCTGGATGCCGAAGGGCACCACCGGATCGAGCATGCCGGCGCCGAGCAGGACCACGTCCTCGGGATCGCCGGTGGCGCCGCGGACCTGCACGTTGGAGATCGGCGCCGCGCCGAAGCGGCCGATGGTGAGCCGGCCGTCGGCGCCGTTGGGGAAGCTCACCGACGCCAGGTCGTAGGTGCCGGCGGCGATGACGATCGCCTGGTCGCTCTGCAGGTTCCAGCAGGCGTCCGCGAGCTCCTGCGCGGTCGCGACGGTGACGATGTCGTAGTGGGCCGGGTCGGGGGGTGGCAGCGGCGGAGCGTCTGCGGGCAGGCGGGCCGACGCCGTGCCCGCGACCGCCGAGAGGATCAGAACCGCAGCGAGCGTCGCGCCGCGGTCCGGTACGGAGAGCTCGCCCCGCCCGGCTCCTGCTCGCATGGACATGCGGACACGGCTGGTGGTCGAGATCGGAGCGTGGGGCGCCGGGGTTTCCCGGCGCCGGTCGCTCCGGTCGAGTTACTTGCTGTCGGTCTTCTTCGGCGGCTCGTCGTACTCCGACTCGAGCAGCCGGGCGCCGCGCAGCACGTTGCCCATGGCGTAGTTGCCTTCGTGGCAGGCGTACTCGTACACCTTGCTGTCCGGCCTGCTGGTCCAGGTGTACTCGCCGGCCCAGGGTGCGGTCCACGCCGAGGGATCCTCGACCCGGAAGTGGTAGAGCAGGTCGCCGTTCTCGAGCCGCGTGAAGCGCTCCTCGACGAACATCGTCTCGCCACCCCCCGGCAGCCCGGTCTCGTCGCGGAAGTTGCGCGTCTCCACCACCAGGGTGTCGCCGTCCCAGTGGGCGATGCCGTCGCCGAGCCACTTCTTGATGTCCGACGGATCGTGGTCGTCGTCGATGCGCACGGCGCGCACGTCGTGCACCATCTCCGACATGATCATGACGTGGGTGTCGGTCTGCACCACCCGCAGGTAGTTGTTGTAGAGGCTCGGCAGCATCGGGGGGCCGCCGCTGAAGCCCAGCAGGCAGCGCTCGGCGAGGGCGAGGCTCTCTGGCCCGTCGAAGGGCCCCGGGCCGTCGTGGTCGAGCCAGGAGGCGGTACCGTCGTTGTCGTGGATGAAGGAGGCGAAGTTGGTCATCACCTTCTTCATGCCCGCCGGCGTCATCGGCGGCCGGCGGCCGTTCTCCGGCTCGTAGATGATCGAGGTGCGGAACTTGCCGTCGACCATCACCGCCTCGGAGCCGGGATCGATCCAGAAGGTGTTGTAGCCGCCGACCCCGCCGCCGCCGAAGCGGTTGTCGCCGTCGCCGCCGGCCACCGGCGCCTCACGCGGGCCTTCGGCGTTCTTGTTCTCGTCGGCCTCGCGCCACATGCGGGCCGTCTCCTCCTCGAGCGCCTTGGCCTCCTCGGGAGTCATGTAGAGGTTGTTGCCGAACTGCGGCGGCCGGTCGACCGGCGTGACGGTGCCGGCGTCGTAGGTGCCGGAGAGGTCGGGCTTGCCGTTCGGCATGCGTGGGATGCCGTCGTCCTCGCCGGCGAGAGCGGGCAAGGCGAGCAGGAGGACGGCGCAGCTGATGCAGAGCACCGTGGAGAGGGGACGGAACGACTGGCGCATTTTTTGGCGGCTCCTTCCTGGGAGTCTGGCGTTCTGTCTTCTGTTGATCGGGTCAATGCTACAACGACGCGGCGCCGTGGCACGGGGGTGCGGCGCCGTATCGCGGGGTGAGGGGTGTGGCCGGGCTCGGCGGCCGGGCAGAGGACTTGCCCCCGCTCCTCCCTTTCGGGGCAGGGGAGGAGTCGGGGGTTCGAGAGCGGCCGTTCGGCTCAGCGGTGCAGGTCGAAGCGGTCGAGCTCCATGACCTTGACCCAGGCGGCCACGAAGTCCTTCACGAAGGTCTCGCGGGAGTCGTCGCAGGCGTAGACCTCGGAGATCGCTCGTAGCTGCGAGTTGGAGCCGAAGATCAGGTCGACGGTGCTGCCGGTCCAGCGCACCTCGCCGCTCTTGCGGTCCCTGCCTTCGTAGCGATGAGTGCGGTCGGTGGCCGACCACTCGGTGCCCATGTCGATCAGGTTGACGAAGAAGTCGTTGGTCAGGGTGCCCGGGTTGTCGGTGAAGACGCCGAGCTCCGATCCGCCGGCGTTGGCGCCGAGGGCCCGCATGCCGCCGACGAGCGCCGTCATCTCGGGTGGGGTCAGGGTGAGCAGGCAGGCGCGCTCGATCAGCAGCTCCTCGGGGCGACGCTCGTCGTCGTCGCGGAAGTAGTTGCGGAAGGCATCGGCGGTCGGCTCGAGCACCGCGAACGAATCGAAGTCGGTCTGCTCCTCGAGCGCGTCGGCGCGACCAGGGTTGAACGGCACTTCGACTCCCGAGTGTCCGGCGTCCGCCGCCGCTTTCTCGATCGCGGCGCAACCGCCGAGCACGATGAGGTCGGCGAGCGAGACCCGCTTGCCACCGGACTGCGCGTCATCGAACCCGCGCCGGATGCCGTCGAGTGTCTCGAGCACCCGCGTCAGCTCGGCCGGGTCGTTGACCTCCCACTCCCTCAGCGGAGCGAAACGGATGCGGGCGCCGTTGGCGCCGCCGCGCTTGTCGGTGCCGCGGAAGGTCGACGCGGAGGCCCAGGCGGCGCGCACCAGCTGCGGCACGGTGAGCCCGGAGGCGAGGATCTTCGCCTTCAGTTCCGCGACGTCCGCGTCGTCGACCAGCTCGTGGTCGACCGCCGGCACCGGGTCCTGCCAGATCAGCTGCTCGGAGGGCACCTCGGGACCGAGGTAGCGAGGCGCCGGCCCCATGTCGCGGTGGGTGAGCTTGTACCAGGCCCTGGCGAAGGCGTCGGCGAACTGTTCGGGGTTCTCGTGGAAGCGCCGCGAGATGGGCTCGTAGACCGGATCGAAGCGCAGCGCCAGATCGGTCGTCAGCATGATCGGAGCGTGGCGCTTCGACGGGTCGTGGGCGTCCGGCACGGTGCCCTGCGCCTCGGGGTTCTTCGGCGTCCACTGGTTGAGGCCGGCCGGGCTCTGGGTCAGCTCCCACTCGTAGCCGAAGAGGTTGTCGAAGAACTCGTTGTCCCACTTGGTCGGCTCGGTGGTCCAGGCGCCCTCGAGCTCGCTGGTGATGGTGTGGGCGCCGCGACCGGTCTCGAAGGTGTTCTTCCAACCCAGGCCGAGGTCCTCGAGCGCGCCCCCTTCGGGCTCACGCCCGACGTAACCCTCGGCGCGCGCCGCGCCGTGGGTCTTGCCGAAGGTGTGGCCGCCGGCGATCAGCGCCACGGTCTCCTCGTCGTTCATCGCCATGCGGGCGAAGGTCTCGCGGATGTCGCGCGCCGCGGCGAGCGGATCCGGCTTGCCGTTGGGGCCCTCCGGGTTGACGTAGATGAGGCCCATCTGCACCGCGCCGAGGGGATTCGCCAGTTCGCGGTCGCCGCTGTAGCGCTTGTCGCCCAGCCACTCGGTCTCGGGTCCCCAGTAGACGTCCTGCTCGGGTTCCCACACGTCCTCACGGCCGCCGCCGAAGCCGAAGGTCTCGAGTCCCATCGACTCGAGGGCGACGTTGCCGGCGAGGATCATCAGGTCGGCCCAGGAGATCCTGCGTCCGTACTTGCGCTTGATCGGCCAGAGCAGGCGCCGCGCCTTGTCGAGGTTGGCATTGTCGGGCCAGCTGTTGAGCGGCGCGAAGCGCTGCTGGCCGCTGCCACCGCCGCCGCGGCCGTCGGCGATGCGGTAGGTGCCGGCGCTGTGCCAGGCCATGCGGATGAAGAGCGGTCCGTAGTGGCCGTAGTCGGCCGGCCACCAGTCCTGCGAGTCGGTCATCAGCTCGAGCAGGTCGGCCTTCAGCGCCCCGAGATCGAGCGACCGGAACTCCTTGGCGTAGTCGAACTCCTCGCCCATCGGGTCGAGCAGCGGCGAGTTCTGGTTGAGGATGCGCAGGTTGATCTGCTCGGGCCACCAGTTGTGGCTGGCGGTCTTGGCGAACGCCATCGTCGCGTGGCCGACCACGGGGCAGCGGCCGGCGCTCTCTCGGGACTGGATCTCTTCTGGCATGTCGGTCATGTCGTGGTCTCCTTCGGGAGTGATGAGGGGTTGGGGTGCCTGGAGATCTGTTCTGCGCCGTGTCTGACGACGTTCCGAAGTTGCGGCGAGCTCGGCACCGAGTCGGCGCGAAGGGCCGTCTGGCTGGAGGCAATCGCCGCGCGGGTGCCGGCGCTGCCGGTCGGCCCTCGCCCGGTCGGGGTCAGGCGGGTCCGTCGGCTCGAGGCTGGCTCCCGGGCCGGCCGCGGCAGTCGGGGCAACGACCCCAGTAGACGACCTCGGCTTCGTCGATCTCGAAGCCGGAATCGTCCGCGGCGTGCAGGCACGGGGTCTCACCGACCGCACAGTCGATGTCGACCATGCGGCCGCAGACGCGGCAGATCAGGTGGTGGTGGTTGTCGCCCACCCGGTCCTCGTAGCGCGCCGCCGACCCGGCCGGCTGGATGCGTCGGATCAGCCCCTTCTCGGCCAGCACGCCGAGGGCGTCGTAGACGGCCTGGCGCGAGATCACGCCGAGCTTGTCGCGCACCCGGGCGGTGACGCCTTCGGCGGTGGCGTGGGGCGTCGACGACACCGCCTCGAGTACCGCGAGCCGTTGCGCGGTGACCTGGAGGCCGTGCTGCCGGAGGAGTTCTGCTGGGGGCTGCTGCACCGGTGGAGTATCGGTCCGATCTTGGACTATGTCAAATCAACGTCTGAATCCGTCACGCAAGAACAGCCTCCTGGTGTCAGGCACTCTTCCACGGACGACCCGCGAGCTCGGGCGAGGCTCTGGTCCGCCGAGACTCGTACGGTGACCGGTCTGCGAGACGGTCGAGATCGCCGTCGGCCGTCAGCAGCCCCGGAGCTGGATGACCGAGCTCAGCGGCTTGCCAGGGAGCCCAGTTCCTCGAGCGCCTCGTCGAGCCGCTCGTCTCCCTCCGGACCGGTGAAGCGCCAGACGATGTTGCCCTCGCCGTCGAGGAGCATGATCGTCGGCACGGCGCGCACCCGCAGCGCCACCCAGGCGGGCAGCTCCTGATCGTCGAGGAAGATCGGGTAGTCGGCGCGCTGCTTCTTCACGTACCTGCGCACTTCGTCGAGGGCGCCGTCACCCTCGTCGATCGAGACGCCGACGATGCGCAGACCCTCCGGGTCGCCCGCCAGCGCTTCGAAGCGCTCCTGGAGCGCTCTCATCGTCTTCTTGCACGGCTGGCACCAGGTGGCCCAGAAGTCGAGCACGGTGGGTCGGCCGTCACCGATCGGCAGCGCGGTGACCTCGCCGTCGAGGCCGCGGGCGCGCAACTCCGGCACCGGGAAGGGCAGCTCCATCGTCGCCCACCAGGCAGGGTTGGCGTCGAACTCGGCCTTGCAGTCGAGCGAGCAGAAGGCGTAGGTCGTGCCCTCATAGACGCTGGTGCCGGCGACCGGTTCGGGATCGGGATCGCTGCCGTGTGCCGAGCGGCCGGCGCAGACGGTGCACACGGCTTTGTCGGGATGCGCCGGCTCGCTGCCCTGCTGACGAGCACCCCTGGACGACGCGGCAGCGCTCGGCGCCCCGGTGTGGATCGACGTCAGCACCAGCAGCGTGGCGAGGGTCGCAGCGAATCGACGCCGCATCAGAAGCCCCAGGCGACCGAGATCCCGGGATGCTCGAGCTCGACCGCCAGCAGGCTGACGCTCCAGCGCTGCGCGGCCCAGGTGAGCATCAGGTGCGGCTCGGCGCCGTCGTACATCGGCCGCAACGAGAGCGCGTCGGAGAAGTGCACCACGACGCCGAACGGCAGGTTCAGCTCGGCGTCCCACTCCGAGTAGTTGAGGCTCAGATAGCCAGAGACCGGCGACAGGCCGAAGCGCTTCGAGGCCGTCAGGTAGTACGACTGCGTGCCCTCGGGCGAGCCGATGCGATCCGAGCTGGTGCCGAGGAAGAGCGCCGGTCGCCGCTCGTTCTCGGTGAGCAGGAACAGGGTCGCCAGCGGCGTGACCTCGTCGACCTCCGGGTTGAACTCGATGCCGAGCTGCAGTCTCGGGTGCACGCGGTAGCTGAGCGTCGTGCGCAGACGAGCCCGGTCGACGTCGAGGTCCACCCAGCGCGCCGACGCCGTCCAATCCGTCTCCAGGCCACTCCCACGGAGCGGCGCGCCCTCGCCGGGTCAGCCGCTTCACGTCGGAGCCGACGAGGGTCGTGGGATCGGCGGAGACTCCGCGGTGGGCTGAGCCGCATCCGGATCTTGGGCAGGCTCGGCGTCTGGCGGACCGGCGAGCAAGAGGAGGGTGAGGAGGGGAGCGGCGGCGAACACCCCGCGATTGTAATCCCATCGTGCGTGGCATTGGCGCAGTTGCGCCGGACTTGTTCGTCTGTAGATGCGCGAGATTCGATACGGTTACCTAGATGAAGACGACCGTAGATATTGCCGACGCTCTCGCAGCCCAGGCCAAGGAGATCGCGGCCCGCGACGGGACGACGCTCCGCGCTCTGTTGGAAGCCGGGTTGCGCCTCGTCATCGAGCAGCGCTCGAGCCAACCCCGGTTCCGTCTGCGCGACGCTTCGCTCGGTGGCCGAGGCCTGCGACCCGAGATCCGCGACGCCGACTGGGAGGGGGTGCGTGACCTGATCTATCGGGGTCGCGGGTCGTGATCGCGGTGGACACCAACCTGCTGGTCCATGGCCATCGCTCGGACTCGGAGTGGCACGAGCCGGCGCGCTCGTGTATAGGGAACTGGCCGAGGCGCGCGCGCCATGGGCGATTCCCTGGCCCTGCGTTCACGAGTTCCTGGCGGTCGTCACGCACCCCCGGATCTGGGGCCCTCCGTCACCGCCGGACGCTGCGCTTGCCCAGGTCGACGCCTGGCTCGAGTCGCCGAGCCTGGTGCTCCTCGCCGAGGGGCCGACGCACTGGGAGCAGCTGCGGGCGCTGATCATCGCTGGCAAGGTGACCGGCGCGAGGACGCACGATGCCAGGATCGCGGCTCTGTGCGTGTCGCACGGAGTCGAGAAGCTCTTCACTGCGGATCGGGACTTCGGCCGGTTCCCCGCCCTGACGGTGCAGAACCCGCTGACCGCCGATGGCTGAGTCCGCAGTCCGCTTCACAGCGGCGTCGTGGGTCGCGGCCCGATCGGGCGGGCGCAGGTGCATGCCGAGTCACTCGTAGCCGTTCATCCGTACCCGATCGACTCCCGCACCTCGAAGTGCCGCGAGCGCTCGTCCCAACGCTTCAGGACCCTGCGCGCCGACTCCGGGACGTAGGCCCTCTCGTAGTCCTCACCCTGGAACAGGGCGACGCTGCGCAGCGTGTCGAAAGTCATCACGGTGACGAACTCGACCTCGTCGCCCGCCTCGCGGCGCAGCAGCTCGATGCCTAGGAGCCCGTGGTGAAACCCTCGCGGACTGAGTTGGAGCGCCGTTGGCCTCGGATGACGTGGCGTCTCGAGCGACTGCGATGCGGTGACATCGTGGAGCGAGAGCAACGCGTCAGACGGGCCAACGCCGCCCAACCGCTTGCGGCGCAGGGGTTTGCGGTCCCTGGCTTCGTTGCACCTTCTCGACGATGCTCCAGCATCGCCTTCGTCGGCGCCGCCTGGCCAGGGACCGCAGATCCCTGCGCTCAGCTCCACGAAGGTTTCACCACGGGCTCCTAGGTAGCCCGGGATCTCCTTGGCCTCGATGCCCGGGAAGACCTCGCGACGCAGCAACAGCTCGTAGGCGTCGGCGTTCTCGGGCGTGGTCCAGCCGTGCCAGATGCGCTTGATGGTCATTCGAGCTTCGTCCCTTCGAGGTGCGACTCCGCTCCCGCCACCGGTGGTTACACTCCTCGTGGCGGAGCGAGGAGTCGCGGATTCGACATGCAGCGCATCGTAGGACACGGTCTCTCGATCTCGCTCGACGGCTTCGCCGCCGGGCCGGACCAGAGCCACGAGGCGCCACTCGGCGTCGGCGGGGAGAAGCTTCACGAGTGGGCGTTCGCCACCCGCTCGATGCGCCACCTGCACGGCATGGAGGGAGGCGACGAGGACAGCGTCGACGACCGTTGGGCGCGGCGCAGCCTGGAAGGCATCGGGGCGACGATCGTCGGACGCAACATGTTCGGCCCGGTGCGCGGAGCGTGGGGCGATTCCGGGTGGAGAGGCTGGTGGGGTGACGCTCCGCCGTTCCACCATCCCGTCTTCGTGCTCACCCACCATGCCAGGGAGCCTCTCGAGATGCAGGGCGGCACGACCTTCCACTTCGTCGACGGAGCCGATGCGGCGCTCGATTCCGCCAGGGAGGCCGCGGGCGGGCTCGACGTCCGGGTGGCGGGGGGCGCCACGACGGTCCGGCAGTTCCTGGCCATCGGCGCGTTCGACGAGCTCCACGTGGCGATCGTCCCCGTCCTGCTCGGCCGGGGCACGCCGCTGTTCGGCCACGGGCTCGACCTCACCGAGCACTACGAGGTCGCCCGATGGGAGGCCGGCGAGAGGGCGCACCACGTTCTGCTGGCGCGCACCCAGCGGGACTGAGCTCCAGTCCCGGTCGGCGGCGCCCCGAGGTGGTGGGAGCTGGAGCCACCACGCTCGCCTTGCTCGGATCAGCTCTCCTGCAGCGACTCGGTCGGCGGCGTGCGCAGCGCGCGCCAGGCCGGCAGCAGGCTGGCCCCAGCGGCGGCGGCCAGCAGCACGGCCAGGGCGACGCCGAGGGCGAGGGGCTCACTCGGCTCGGTACCCGACACCAGTGTCGAGACCAGGCGGCCGAGCGCGTAGGAGCCGACGATGCCGAGCGCGGCGCCGGCGAGGGTCAGCCGCATGCCGTCGTGCAGCACGCCTGCGGCGACCCGCAGCGGCGAAGCGCCCATCGCCTGGCGGATGCCGATCTCGCGGCGACGCTGACGCACCTCGTAGGCGAGCACGCCGTAGAGGCCGATCGCCGCCAGGGTGAGCGCCAGGACGGCGAAGGAGCCGGTGATCGCGAAGGCGAAGCGGCGGTCGCTCCAACCGCGCACGACGACGTCGCGCAGCGCGTTCGGCCGGTGCACCACCAGCTCCGGATCGATCTGCGCCACCTCGGAACGCACCCGGGGCAGTACCGCCTCGGCGTCGCCGTCGATCGCCAGCAGGTACTCCAGCGTCGACGGGCGGCTGTCGAACTGGGCGTGTGCGTGGTAGACGAAGTACGCAGGTGAGCCCTGCGAGTCCCCGGCGACGTCGCCGGCCACTCCGACGATGCGGCGCGGCCGGCCGCCCGCCAGGATCACCTGGCCTAGCGGTGAGGTGCCGGGGAAGAGCTTGCGCGCCAGCGAGGTGCTGATCACCGCGACCGCCGGTTCCCCGTCGGTGGGATCGCCGCGGTCGCCGGCTCCGAGTCCCCGTCCCTCGAGGATCGGGATGCCGAGCGTGGCGAAGTAGTCGCCCGCCACGACCCGCTGGTCGGCGCCGACGTAGCCCTCTTCGGTCCCGGCCAGTGGTCCCTCGGTCACCTTGGTGCCCCAGTTGTAGAACTTCCCGGTCGCCGGGAGCACCGTTGTCGCCGCCGCCGAGCGCATCCCCGGCAACGCCTCGAGGGACTCGAGCACGCGGCGGTGCGTCGCTTCGCGCAGCTCCTTGTCGTAGCGCTGGGCCGGCAGGTTGAGCTGGAAGGTGAGCACGCCCCGGGTCTCGAAGCCGAGGTCGGCGCTGCCCAGGCGATGCACGGTGTGGCCGAGGGCCGTGGCGCCGACCAGCAGCGACAACGCCAGCGCGATCTGGCCCGCCGCCAGCATGCGCCGCAGGCGGGTGGAACGGCGGTCGCCGAACTGGCGCGAACGACCGAGCGCCCGCAGCGCCGAGGTGCGCGCCAGCCGCCAGGCGGGCAGGAAGCCGGCGACCAGGCTGGTGGCGATCGCCAGCGCCGCGGCGAGCAGCAGGATCGAGCCGTCGAGCGAGATCTCACTGGCGCGCGGGATCGCGTCGCGTCCGAGCCTGCGCACCAGCTCGAGGCCGGCGAGCGCCAGCCCGACCCCGAACAGAGCTCCCGCTGCCGCCAGCACGCTGCCCTCGGTGAGCAGCTGCACCGCCAGGCGTCGGGTACCGGCGCCGAGCGCGCGTCGCACGGCGACCTCCTCCTGGCGGGCCAGCGCCCGCACCAGCAGCAGACCGGCGAGGTTGACGCAGGCGACCAGCAGCACCAGCACCACGGCGCCGAGCACCACCAGCAGGGCCGGTCGGGCGCCGCTCACCAGGTCCTCGTGCAGAGGCACCAGGCGGTGGTGGGCGTCGTCGGCGGCCTCCGGATAGACCTCGGCGAGGGCCGCGTCGACCGCCGTCACCTCCTGACGTGCCGTCTCCAGAGTGGCGGTCGGGGCGAGTCTGCCGATGACGCTGAGGAAATGGTTGCCCGGGTTCAGGGTCATCGCGCCGAGGCGCAGGTTCTGTGGCACCCACGCCTCGACCTCGCCACCCCGGGCGTCGAGGGGGCCGACGAAGGCCTCGGGCACGACGCCGACCACGGGATACGGCTCGCCGTCGAGCACGATCTTCTCGCCGAGGCGCTCGAGGCCGGCGTCCCGCCAGAGCCGCTGGCGGACGAGGGCCACCTTCTCGCCGGCTTCGGCGGAGCGCTCGAAGCCGCGACCCCGGCTCAACGGCGTGCGCAGCAGCTCGAAGTAGCCGGCGCTCACCGGCAGCACCGTGATGCGGCGGGTGCCACCGCCGCTGCGCAGGTCCATCGCCACCTCGTGGTAGGTGTAGACCGCCGCCAGGCTCTCGAAGGACGAGGCGCGCTGGCGCAGCTCGAGGAAGTGCGGCGCGCTGACGTACAGGTCCTCCTCCGGCGCCTCGTGGTCGTACTGGTAGATCCGCACCAGCTGCCCGGGTCGCTCGTAGGGAAGGGGGTCGAGGAGCACCGAGCGCACGACGCTGAACACCGCCGTGGTGCCACCGATGCCGAGGGCCAGGACGACGATGACGGCGATCGAGAAGCCTGGTTGGTGCAGCAGCAGGCGCACCCCCCGGCCCAGGTCGGCGGAGAGGATCTCGATCGGCTGCACCCAGCGCGCCTCGCGTACCTCCTCCTTCGAGCGCTCGATGCCGCCGAAGTCCAAGCGCGCTGCGCGGCGCGCCTCCTGCTCGCTCATGCCGCCCTGCATCCGCCGCTCGGTCTCCATCTCGAGGTGGAAACGCAGCTCCTCGTCGAGCTCCGCCTCGACGGAGCGCTTGCGGCCGAGGACTCGGAGCTGCCGCAGCGCTCCGCGCAGGCGGTCGAAGAGTCGCTGCGCCATTCAGGTGCCCCCTTCTTCGACCGGCTCGGCTGCCAGCACGCCCTCGACCGCGTCGACGTAGCTGCGCCAGCTCGCCGTCTCCTCGCCGAGAGCCTTCCGGCCGGAGTGGGTCAGCGAGTAGTACCTGGCGCGTCGCCCCCGGTCGCTGATGCGCCAGTCGCTGTCGACGAAGCCGCGCTGCTCGAGGCGCTGCAGCGCCGGGTAGAGGGAGCCCTGGCCCACCTGCAGCGCCTCCCGGCTGAGCTGCTGGATGCGCTGGGCGATCGCCCAGCCGTGCATCGGCTCGAGCTGGAGGGTCCTCAGGATCAGCAGGTCGAGGGTGCCGCGCAGCACGTCCTGTTGGCTCGTCCTGGTCTTGCTCGCCGCGGCCATGGTGTCTCCAGTGATTGTTGTCGGATCCCGACAATAGATTGCACCGCTTGTTGTCGAAAGTCAACAACAAGCTCTCGGAGTGCTCGGTGGCTGGGAACCGGGACGCAGCTACAATCGCGGCTTCTCGCAAAAGATCTGCCGCCTCGGTGACCGCCATTCCCTTCCTCTCAGGAGAGACCATGACGGCTTCTCGTCGCCTCCGCCTCGTTCGGACGAGCCTGCTCCCGTGCCTGTCGTTCCCGGTCGTTCTGGCTCTCGTCGCCACCGGCTGCGGCGCTCCGGAGACCGCTTCCACCGAGCCGCTCCGTCTGCTCGATCTGCTGCCCGAGGCGAGGATCGAAGGCACGCCGCAGCTCGAGCCGCCGACGCCGCACGGCGCCGACTGGACGTTCGAGGAGGGCGAGCTGGCGGGATGGACGCCGGTGTTCGGAGTGGCCGAGGTACGGGTCGAGGACGGCGCGCTCGTCGGCCGCACCACCTCACCGGAGCCTCCGATGGGCCCGGCTCCATCGATCGCCGTGCCGCTGCCGCAGCTGCCGGAGGACGAGCTCTGGTCGATCGAGGTGCGCGCCCGGGTCTCCAAAGGCACCAACCTCACGGCGCGCTTCGGCCGTGGCCCGGAGCTCATCCTGCCGGCCGTCTTCGGCAACCCGATGGGCATCTTCCAGACGCCTCTGCAGGCTGGCGAGGAGTTCCACGACTACTCGATCCGGCCCTCTAACCCGGTGCCCCTGGGAGCCGCGCCAGGTCATCTGGTGCTGACCCCTAGCAACGCGGCCGACGCCGAGTTCGCCATCGAGAGGGTCCGGCTGGTGCTGCGGCGCGAGCACCTGCACACCGTGGAGAGCGGAGCCAGCTGGCAGGGCCTGGCGGAGATGTATCGCGAGACCATCGTCTCGCGCGCGCCGGAGACCATCTCCTTCGACGTCGAGCTGCCCGCCGACCCCTACCTCGAGCTGGCGGTGGGCACCATCGAGCCCGGCGAGACGAAGTTCCGGCTCCAGGTGACGCCCGACGGCGGTGAGGCGCGGACCTGGGAGCAGAGCGTGACGACCCCGGGCGGATGGCAGCCCGGGCGCCTCGAGCTCGCCGGTCTCGGCGGCCAGAGCGCCACCATCGCCCTGAGTCTCGAGGCCGAGCAGGGAGCGGTGGGGCTGTGGGGAGCTCCGGCGGTGCGCTCGGGCGCCAGCCGGGTGCAGACCGCGTCCTCCGACGAGGGGCCCCAGGGCGTGATCCTGATCATCACCGACACGCTGCGGCGCGATCACCTCGATCTCTACGGCTACGAGCGCGCCACGGCGCCGACGATGAAGCGCATGGCCGAGGAGGGAGTGCGCTTCGCCGATCCGATCAGCCAGTCGACCTGGACCAAGGTCTCGGTGCCGGCGATCCAGACCGGGCTCTATCCCACCACCCACACGGTCGCCAATCTCCCCGATCGCCTGCCCGCCTCTGCCGAGACCATGGCCGAGCTCTTCCGCCAGGCCGGCTACGCCACCTACGCGCTGACCTCGATCCCGTTCGTCGGCCGGATGACGAACCTGCACCAGGGCTACGAGGTGCTGCAGGAAGCCGGCGCCATCGCCGACATGGAGGACCTCGAGGCGGGAGCGACGATCAAGAGCTCGCTGCTGCTGACGCCGACGCTGCTCGAATGGCTCGAGGGGAGAGGGAGCTCGAAGTTCTTCGCCCTGCTGCACATCTCCGACGCGCACAGTCCCTTCCGGCCATCGCCCGAGCACGAGCTGCTGTTCGCCGAGGAGGGCGAGATGGACCGCCTCGACGAGATGACCGAGCAGGTGCGGCCGGAGATCGATCACCCGCTGATGAAGATGTTCGGCATGCCGCGACGCGAGGACCTGGTCGCCGTCGGTCTCGACCCTGCCGAGTTCGTCCGTCTCGAGGAGAACGGCCTCGACGGCTCGATCAAGGGCATGGACGAGCAGCTCGGCAAGCTCTTCGCCAAGCTCGACGAGCTCGGCTTGCGCGACCGCGTCCTGGTGGGACTGGTCTCCGACCACGGCACCGAGCTGCTCGAGCACGACGACCACTTCCACGGCCACACCAACTACGGCGAGTTGAACCGCGTTCCGATGCTGCTCTGGGGCCCGTCTTTCGTGCCGGCAGGAGTCGACGTCGAGCCGACGGTGCAGACCATCGACCTGATGCCGACCCTGCTCGAGCTCGCCGGGCTATCGGTTCCCGAGGCGGTGCAGGGCGCCAGCCTCCGACCGCTCTTCGAAGGCAGCCAGGAGGCTCGCTGGCGGCGCCCCGCGATCACCGAGCTGCCGACCAGCCCACGTGGCGCCCCGAGCTTCAGCATCGTCTCCGAAGGGTGGAAGCTGGTGCGCAACGGCACCTTCGACGACGAGCCCGTCTACGAGCTCTACGATCACGTCGCCGACCCCTACAACCTGGCGGATCTCGCCGCGGAGCAGCCGGAGCGCGTGGCGCAGCTGGCCAGACTGCTCGACAACTGGCACGCCGACGCTCTGGCGGCGCGGCTCGACGACGAGGCGGCGGCAGCCACCCTGGATGCCGCCGAGCTCGAGCGCCTGCGCAGTCTCGGCTACGTGCAGTGAGGGAGGGGAAGAGGGGAGCGGAAGGGGTTTGGGGTCAGGGGTTGGGGGTCAGGGAAGAGGGAAGAGGGAAGAGGGAAGAGGGGGCGGAAGGGGTTGGGGTTTGGGGGACAGGGGTCAGGGGTTGGGGGTTGGGAGGCAGGCAGGGAGATCCAGAGGAACGGAGATCCCCAGCCCGAGAGATCCCAGCAGGGGAATCGTGGCGGAGTGTGGACTGGCGGCGCGGTCTGACAGGGTGGCGGGCCGTGGGCTTCGCTCAGCGCCCGGTCCAGCGCGGGAAGAGGTCGGGCGGGTCGATGCAGTAGGCGGCCTCGCGCAGGCGCTGCACCGTCGGCAGCCACCGTTCCTGCCAGCCGCGCACCGAGTCGAGACCGTCGCAGACCTTCTCGAAGCGCTCGAGGCGGTAGTCCGTGTAGGCAATCGCCACCGTCGCCGGCTGTCGGTCCTCGGCCATGCGTAGCGCCCGGCGCAGCTGCTCGCCGCCCTCTTCCCACCGTCCCTGGCGCACCATCGAAGCGCCGAGCATGTAGCGCGCCGCGTAGGAGCTGCCGTGCCGATCCAGCACCTCGCGGAAGTGGGCTTCCGCGGCAGCGAAGTCGCGCTGCTGGAAGGCGGCGACACCCTGGTACCAGGGATGCTGGGGCGAGACGGGTTTCGCGGGCTCGCTGGCGCCGAGCGGCGCCAGCGCCATGTACACGGCGAGCAGGATCGCGGCCCATCGTCTCGACTTCGCCCTCGGTGCCATGTCGATATCAAGGCGACATGGCGCCGCGGCATTCCGGAGCGGATGCGAAGTCGAAGCATCGCTCGGCGGGCGCGATCCGGCAGAGCCGCCAGCGCTCAGCCCCGGCCCGCTCGCTCCTGGTTCACTCCGGCAGGGCGGCCAGCACGTCGGCGAGGAACCGGTTCAGGTCGAAGGCGCTGCGGTCGGGGGTGCGGCCGAGCCGCACCACGACGGCCTTGCGCGACGGGATCACCGTCACCGACTGTCCCTCGAAGCCCGACATCGAGACCGCATCGGCGGGAACGTCGGGCCACGACCGTTCGGCGGGATCGCCCGGCTCGCCGGCGTTGAGCCAGAACTGGGCGCCGTAGGAACCTCGCGGCGCCAGCGGCGTCGGGGTGCTCGAGTACGCGACCCAGCCCTCGGGCAGCAATCGCTCCCCGTCCCAGACGCCGTCCTGCAGCAGGAGCTGGCCGAAACGCGCCAGGTCGCGCGGCGTGCTGTAGGCGAACGAGGAGCCGACGTAGGTCCCGGACTCGTCGAGCTCGATCACGGTGTGGGTCATGCCCAACTTGGCAAACAGCCGCTCGTGCGGCAGCGCGACGTAGCCCGCGAGGTCGCCCTCGAAAGCCTGCCGCACGACCCTGGAGATGATGTTGGTGGTGCCGCTCGAGTACGACCAGGCGGTGTCCGGCTCGGCGGCCAGGGGCTGCGAGGCGGCGAAGCCGGCGGTGTCGCCTTTGCCGAACAGCATCACGACCACGTCGATCAGCCCCTGCTCGTAGACCTCCTCGAACTTCAGGCCGCTGGACATCCGCAGCAGCTGATCGAGGGTGATCGCGCCGCGCGGATCGCCCTCACCCCGCCACTCGGGCACCGCAGCGGGATCCGCGATGCGCAGGCTGCCCTGCTCGACCAGCAACCCGACCATTGCGTTGGTGATGCTCTTGGTCATCGACCAGATGATCAGCGGACGGTCGGCGGCGAAACCGGGGGCGTAGCGTTCGGCCACCAGCTCGCCGTCGTAGACCACCGCCACCCCTCGGGTGCCGACCACCTTGTCGGTGAACGGTTCGGAGAACGCTCCCTCCAGCGCTGCTTCGAGGGCGGCGCGGTCGACGCCCGTCGGGGTCGCGAGCTCGGTGGAGCTGCCCTCGGGCCAGGGCCGTCCGGGATCCAGCGTCGCCGCCCGCGGGCGATCCGTCGGCTGGGCTCGGAGCTGCTCGGGAGAGAGCTCGAAGAGGATGGTGCAGCCGAGGCCGTTGCGGAAAGCGGCGGTGCCGCTCGGCCGGCCGGGAAAGGCGGGCGCGCTCACCGTGACGAGGCCGTTCTCCCGGTCGACCCGGGTCACCACGGTGCGCGGATCCGTGTCGTGATCCCGCAGCAGGATCTCGTCGGCGCTGCGGCCGGAGAGGAACACCCCGGAGCACACCCGCTTGGCGTGGCGGTTGACCAGGATGTCGAGCAGCAGCCGCTGCTCGCTTTGATCGAGACCAGCGAGCATCTCTTCCTGCGCCGTCGCGTGGTTGACCGCCGGTGCGGCGAGGAGGAGCGAGAGAGCGAACGGGAGGAACCTGAATCGGCTGGATGGCATGGGCGCAGGATAGCTCAGCAGATGAGGTCGCCAGGCTCAGGGGCCGCCGCTGCGCCGGCGACCGCAGATCGCTCGATCTTCGATCTCGGCGGCGCGAACGGCTCGGTCTCTGCGGCGAAGCTCAGCGGGCCAGGACGCCGGGCTCGATGCCGCGGGCGAGCGAGAACGTCCCCCCGACCGCTCCCACCACCGCGTGCTCTCGGCGCAGGCCCAGCAGCTCGCGGAAGAGGTAGACCGGTTCGAGACCGGTGCAGTGTGCTCCGATCAGGTTCTCGAGCCGCGCTTCGGCGAGCTTGCCTGCCGTCCAGCGCAGCGTCTCGTCGCTGGCGTGCAGCAGGTGGAAGCCGCCGATCGCGGCGTGGATCGGCGCCTCGCGCACGCTCCTGCGGGCGTGCTCGACGATGTTCACCATGCCCGCATGCCCGCAGCCCGAGACCACCACCAGGCCTTTCGGGGTGTCGATCACCAGCGAGAGGCTCTCGGGAATGTCGTCCTCGACCGGCCCTTCGGGTGACTCGACCCGACCTGCCGTTCCGGTCGCCGGGTTGCCCCAGTTGCGCTCGGCGTGCACCCGGGGCACCGGACCGGTGAGCCAGATGCCGGGGTGGATCTGCACCGCCGCGTCGTGTTCCACGAAGTTGCCGCCGAGCGCCTCGTAGGCGTACTGCACCGACCCCATCGACGCGCCGGCCAACTGTCGCTTCCAGAAGATGCCGCGCCCGACGTGGGCGACCGAGAGCGCCTCGGGATTCGCCTTGGCGTATTCGCGGCGCAGCGAGATCAGGCCACCGGTGTGGTCGCCGTGATGGTGCGACAGCACCACCTCCTTCACGCTCGCGAGATCGACGCCGAGGGTCTTGGCGTTGGTGGTGACGGTGTCGGGCCGCATCCCGGTGTCGAAGAGGATGCGGTGGCCGTCGGCTTCCACGAGTGCCGCAAAGCCCCATTCGCCGACGCCGCGGTCGGCGAGCATCGTCGACAGGATGGTGATCTCGAGCGACGAGACCTGCTGGCGGCTCTCGGCGCCAGCGGACTGCGCCGCCCCGCTAGGGGAGGTGGCCAGAGCAAAGGCAGCGAGCAGGACGGACGAGAGAGACAGCTTCGACGACGCGCTGGAAGGCGACATGCACACTCCTCCGATCAACGCCGCTGCTTCTGCCGCGGCGGCCGCCGAGGTTATCCCGCCCGCAGCGGGGTTGCCGAGCAAGGCTCATGGAATCTCGCTGGGTCGACGCGAACGCCCACGATTCGAAGCCCGGAGAGCCGGTTCACCGCGGCGCGGAGCTCGGACTGGGCGGCGCGCGCCCGATCGCCGGGCCGTGGCAAGGTCTCCTGCTCACGGCCAGCGTCCAGGCGCCCGGCTAGGAGTCGGGGTCAGGGTCCTCCTCGCGCCCGAAGCGCTCGTCCCGATCGATCCTGGACTGCGCGATCCTCCACGCCACCGCGTAGGCGACGGTGAGCCCGAGGGCCAGCTGCACCGCCGAGATCTGCCAGTCCAGCCACCAGCGCAGCAGCACCGCCAGCAGCACCAGCGGGGCGACGACGACGCAGCCGAGCAGCGGTGCGCGCAGCCAGTCGAGCGAGATGCGGCGGGTCGGAGGGCGGTCTGCGTTCACCGGCTCAGTGTGACCTTCGTCGCGGCTGGTGGGCAAGCAGTGATGCGGCGCCCTCCCATGGACGCTGGGATTGAGTTTCCGCGGCGGAGGTCGGCACGAAACGCAGCTAGGCTGTCTCCCGTATCGAGTAGAAACTTCCGAGGGGACGTGCCATGGACTTCCTCCGCTCGCTCAAGGTCGCACTGCGCTCGCCTCTTCGCGAGCCGGTGTTCGCACTCGCCTTCATCGCCACCCTCGGCCTCGGGATCGGGGCGAACACGGCGATCTTCAGTGTCGTCAACGGAGTGCTGCTCACCGAGCTGCCGTACCCCGAGTCGCACCGCATCGTCTACCTCGAGCAGGCGGCGAAGAAGCGGGGGATGGACAACATCAACTTCTCCTTCCCCGAGATCGCCGACTACCGCGAGCAGGTCTCCTCGCTCGACGAGATCGTCGAGTTCGGCGACTGGACGTTCAACGTGCTCGAGCGCGGCGAGCCGCACCGGGCCACGGCGGGGCTGGTCACCTCGAACTTCTTCGACGTGCTGGGCATGCGGCCGTTGTTCGGGCGAACGCTGCGGCCGGAGGACCGCTCGGAGGGAGCGGCGCCGGTGGCGGTGCTCACCTACGAGTACTGGCAGCGCGTCTTCGCCGGCGACGAGGGCGTGCTCGGTCAGCCGCTCAACCTGACCTCGAAGATCGCCACCATCGTCGGCGTTCTGGAGCCCGGCGCGCACTACGCCTCGTCGGCCAGGAACCAGGACTTCTACGCCAACTACTCGACCAACGACCACTACAGCAGCGCGACGATGGAGGACGACCGCAAGCACCGGATGACCGACGTCTTCGCGCGGCTGGCTCCCGATGCGACCCTCGAGGAGGCGAAGGCCGACCTCAACCGGGCGCTGTCGAACCTCAAGCGCGACTACCCGGACGACTATCCGGAGGCGCTGGGGCTGGCGATCGAGGTGACGCCGTGGAAGGAGCGCCTGGTCGGCAGGGCACGCACCACGCTGACCCTGCTGCTCGGGGCGGCGGCCTTCGTGCTGGTCATCGCCTGCGCCAACGTCGCCAACCTCACGCTGGCCCGAGCGCTGCGCCGCGACAAGGAGCTCGCGGTGCGCGCCGCGATGGGCGCTGGCAGCGCCCGGCTGCGCTTCCACCTCTTCCTCGAGAGCCTGGTGCTCTCCCTGTTCGGCGCCGGGGCGGGTCTGCTGCTGGCGCGTGGCCTGCTCGATGCGCTGCGCGCCTACACCGCCCGCTTCACCCATCGCACCGGCGAGATCGCCATCGACGGTGGTGTGCTGGCGTTCACCCTCGTGGTGGCCGTGGCCACGGCGGTGGCGCTGTCGCTGGTACCGGGCCTGGTGCCCGCCAAGCGCCTCGCCAGCACCCTGGCGGCAGGGGCGAGCCGAGCGACGGCGAGCGGCGCCCGCCGCGTGCTGCAGCGCGCTCTGGTCGTCAGCCAGCTCGCGGTCTCGTTCGTCCTGCTGGTCGGCGCCGGCCTGCTGGTGCGCACGCTCTGGAACCTGCACGCGGTGGATCCCGGCTACGACCTCGAACAGGTGCTCAGCGTCGAGACTCCTGCCTTCGGGGCCTTCCCTGGCGAAGAGAGTCTCCGCTTCTCGCGCGGCGCCGTCGACGGCATCGGCGCCATCCCCAGCGTCGAGGCGGTGGCCCTCACCCAGACCGCGCCTCTGGCCGAGGGCCAGCGCATCCCGATCGAGATCACCGTCGAGGGAGTGGCCGCCGATCCCCAGGAAACCACCGTCCCGGCGCTCTTCGAGACCGTCACCCCCGGGTACTTCGACACCCTGGGAGTCGAGATGGTCCATGGCCGCGCCTTCGGCGACGGCGACGACGGCGAAGGCGACCGGGTGGCGATTCTCAACCAGTCGGCGGCGCGGCACTACTTCGGCGACAGCGACCCCGTCGGCAGACGGATCTCGTATGCCTTCCCGGGCGGCTTCGCTTTCGGAGACAACACGCTGCGACTGGTGGGAGTGGCCGCCGACACCCGGCTGAGCTCGATCGACCAGGCCGGCCAGCACGTGCTCTACCTGCCGGAGGCGCAGTCGTTCCCGGCCCAGACAGTGCTCATCCGCACCCAGGGTGACCCGCGCCCGATCACCCCGCAGGTGATCGAGACCCTGCGGGCGCTCGACCCCAACCGCCCGCTCGAACACGTCTTCACCCTCGCCGAGGTGCGAGACGAGAGTCTGGCTCCCCAGCGGCTCAACGCGATGCTGTTCATGATCTTCGCCGCGCTGGCGCTGGTGATCGCGGCGGTCGGCGTCGCCGCGGTGCTGATGTTCACCGTGCAGGCGCGGCGCCGCGAGCTCGGCATCCGCGCCGCGCTCGGAGCCGCCCCGGGACGACTCCTCACGCTGGTGGTGCGCGACGGCGGCGCCATGGCCGTCATCGGCCTCGCCATCGGCTGCGCCGGCGCTCTGGCCCTCACCCGGTTCCTCCAGCGTCTGCTCTACGAAGTGCAGCCGCTGGACGCCGTCACCTTCTTCGCCGTCGGCCTGGTGCTGCTGCTGGTGGCGGTCGGCGCGTCGCTGATCCCCGGCCGGCTGGCCACGCGCACGGCGCCGGCCGAGGTGCTCTACTCGGACTGAGCGTCTCGATCGCGGTCGCAGTCGAGGGGATCCTCCGAACAGAGCCGATGCCGGAAGCCGATCTCTACCAGCCGATCAAGGCGTTCCTCGAGGCGCGGGGCTACGAGGTCAAGGGCGAGGTCGGCGGCTGCGACCTGCTGGCGGTGCGGGGTGCCGAGCCGCCGATCGTGGTCGAGCTCAAGCAGCGCCTGACGCTGGCTCTGGTGCTGCAGGCGGTCGATCGCCTGGCGGTGACGGAGTCGGTGTACGTGGCGTTCCGCGCCGGCGACAGCCGGGCGAGCCGGCGGGCGGTGCGCTCGCGGCGGGTGCACGGTCTGCTGCGGCGTCTCGGGCTGGGGTTGCTTGCGGTGACCGGCAAGGGCGAGGTCCGTGCGGTGCTCGATCCCGCCCCCTACAGGCCGCGCCGCAACGCCCGGCGGCTGGCCCGTCTGCTCGACGAGTTCGGGCGTCGGAGCGGAGATACCGAGACCGGAGGCTCGCCGTCCAGGCCCCGTCTGACCGCCTACCGCCAGGACGCGCTCCGCTGCGCCGAGAGGCTCGCCGCAGCGGCCGCGAGCGGTCTCCTCGTGCAGCAGGTCCGCGACCTCACCGGGATACAGCGCGCCGGCGACATCCTCAGGAAGGACCACTACGGCTGGTTCCGGCGCATCGAGCGCGGGCGCTACGCGCTGACCCAGCGCGGGCACCGCGAGCTCGGCCGCTGGGCGGGGCGGCGCGACGACGCGCGGTAGTCCGGTCCGGAAGGTGACGGCCCGCCGAGGCCGCGAGATCACCGACCGCCACCCGTCCGTTTCCGCGGTCGGCCCGATCTGGACCGCGCAGGCCGTGAGGGCCTCCTCCTTCCTCCCCTGCGCCATGTCACCCCGGCTTGCCGATTTCCTTGGCGAGAGTGGAGAACAACACACCGGGCCGTGCGGGCCGCGGGATCGGCGTCGCCCCTTCGGAGTTCGTTGCGGCTGGCGCTCGTCGGCGTGATGCCCCAGTCCGCTTTCGACGGCCATCGCGACCGCGGCCCGGTGGACACTCGCGACCGGCTCCGAGGTGGCGAGACGATTCAAGACCGGGACGCCGTGCCACCCGAGAGGCTCCCTGCCAGACTGGTCCTGAGGAGGCCAGAGCGCGGGTCCTTTGCTACGGTTCGTCAGTCCACGACGGCTCTTCTTGGAGGACCGGTGCACCGTTCGGCGCCGGGCGACAGGGGTCTCGATTCATGTCCCGCCACCCGAGAGGCCGGCAGCGCGCCGGCGCCTTGCGACGTTGCCGCCTCCGTTGGCGTGCGGCGCTGCTCGTTGCCGCGCTCATCGCCGCGCCGCTGGCTCTCTCCTGCGCCCCGCGAGAGCGCCGGCCACCCGACATCATCCTGATCTCCCTCGACACCATGCGGCGCGACGACTTCGTCGCCTACCGTGGCGAGGGTGTTCCGGCGGGCGGGGGGGAGCTCGCTCGGTTGCTGCAAGAGAGCGTCGTCTACGACCAGGCGTTCGCTCCCGTGCCCTTCACCCTGCCATCCCATCTGTCGATGCTCACCGGGGTCTATCCGGACGTGCACGGCGTCGACAGCGCCAAGGAGGCGCTCTCGCCGACAGTTCCCCTGGTCCAGGAGGCGCTTCGCCGAGCCGGCTACCGCACCCTCGGTGTCGTCTCCAACAACTGGATGGAGGGCGAGTTCGGTTTCGCCCGTGGCTTCGACCACTACGAGAGCTTGCCGTTCGCGCTGATGTACTCGCAGACCGTCAACCGACGCGTTCTGGAGCTGATCGACGAGAAAGGCGGCTCTGCAGAGAGTGAAGGCGGCGCGTCGGACCGCCCGCCCCTCTTCCTCTTCCTGCACTACAACGACGCTCACTCCGACTTCTACGCCGGCGGACAGAACAAGCTCCCGTACCACGCGCCGGAGTCTTTTCGCTCCAGCGCGGTCGGACCGGTCGATCCCGACGCCTACTGTCTGGCCGACGATCCGAAGGTCTGCGCCACGGACTTCCTGCTCGCGGTCAACGACGGGCGCACCGAGGTGAGCTCGCCGTTGCAGGAGCAGATCCGGGCGCTCTACCGGAGCGGGATCGACTACCTCGAGAGCGATCTCGAGGCGCTCCTCGAGGGGCTTCGGCAGCGCGGCCTGCTCGACAACGCCTTGGTCATCGTGACCTCGGACCACGGTGAGGAGTTCCTCGAGCACGGTGAGTACATCCACTCGCAACCCTTCGTCGAGAACCTGGCGGTTCCGCTGACGATCCGCTTCCCCGACCAGCCGGGAGGAGGCCGCGAGGCGGCGATCGTCGAGACCATCGACTTGACGCCGACGCTGCTCGACTACGCCGGGCTCTCCGCAAACGACCTGCATCAGGGAGCGAGCCTGAGGCCGGGCGCCCGAGAGACGTCGACGAAGGTGCGCCGCACTGCCTTCGGACGCGACAAGAAGCTCGCTTCCCGCTTCGTCCTGCGCACCCAGCGCTGGAGTTGGCTCGAGGACCTCCAATCAGGCGAGCGAGCCCTGTTCGACCGCCGGGCCGATCCGGCGGAGAGCACCGATGTCCGCGATCTCCATCCGGATCAGGCTGAGGCCCTGAGCCAGGCGCTGCGCCGCATGGTCGACGCCAACCAGTATCTGGCCCGGCGTCTCGAGGGCCCGCTGTCCGCCAGTCCGCTGACCGAAGAGGACCGTCGACGCCTACGCTCGATCGGGTACGTCGATGTCTGAGTCGACGCTGTCGCGGCGAGCCTCCGATCGGCTCGGCGGATCGAGCCGCTGCTGGCTGGCGAGGGCACTGATCGCGGCGATCGCCTCCTGCGCCGGCCTGCTGGCCTGCGGGACGCCCGTTGCCGAGCCGGCACTGCGCTTCGCCGCGGCGCCGATCATCATCGTCGACATCGACACGCTGCGCGCCGACCACCTCGGCTGCTACGGCTATTCGCGCCCGACCTCTCCCAACATCGACCGCTTCGCCGAGAGCTCCTTCCGCTTCGACTGGGCGTTCAGTCAGGGCCCCAACACGCCTCCTTCGCAGGCGTCGCTGCTCACCGGCCTGTACCCGACCACGCACGGACTGATCAACGCCAAGGAGGATCGCCTGTCGGACCAGGTGCTGACCTTGGCGGAAGTGCTGGCCGCCAACGGCTACCGCACCGCTGCTTTCGTCGACGGCGGCAACATGAGCGCCCACCTCGGCCTGGCACAGGGTTTCGGGGTCTACGACGACCGGAAACTCGGACTCGCGGCGATCCAGGAGAACGCGCTCTCCTGGCTGCGCGACGGGCTGGGATTGCGCGAGGACTCGTCCGCATCCGCTGCGCCGCCTCCCTTCCTCCTGCTGGTGCACACCTACGACGTGCACACCCCGTACGCCGAGCCGCCCCCCTTCGGCACGATGTTTCTCGACGGCCTCGAGCCTCCCACGCCTGGCTTCACGGCGAGCAACGCACAGCTCGAGGAGGTCCGCCTCTCCGTGTGGACCGAGGAGCCGCGCCGACTGCCGGAGAACGACCTGCGGTGGGCCGAGGCGCTCTACGACGGCGGCATTCGGCAGACCGACGAGAACCTCGGCCGGTTCTTCGCTCAGCTCGATGCTCTGGGACTGCTCGATCGCGCCATCGTGGTGCTGATCTCGGATCATGGCGAGGAGTTCCAGGAGCACGGCTCGGTCCTGCACGAGAAGCTCTACGCGACGGTGACTCGCATCCCGTGGCTGCTGCGCCCACCCGGCGGCGTCGAGGAACGGGTGATCGGACATCCCGTCGAGGGTGTCGACCTGATGCCGACGCTCCTCGAGATGGTCGGTGTCGAGGTGCCCGGCGCGGTGCAGGGGCGCTCACTCTCGAGGCTGCTCGCGGGGGGCGATCCCGATCCCGGGGATCTCGCCTTCGGCGAGTCGCCCTGGTTCGGACACCGCCGTTTCGTCGCCGACTCCGAGTATCGGCTGCTGCTCGCGCGCACCACCGGCGAGATGGAACTGTTCCGCTACCGGGAGGATCCGCTCGAACAGCACGACCTGCTGGCTCGAGGCCGAGGCGAGGGCGGGCTCGGTGGTGAAGACGCGGCGCCGCGGGAGCGGGCGAGGTGGTTGCGCGGCGCCCTGCGCGACTGGCACCAGATGGTCAGCGCCGCGTCGGTCTCGGAGTCGCGCGCGACGCCACTGCCCGAGGACGTCGTACGGCAGCTCGAAGCCCTCGGTTATGTCGACTGACTCGCCGGACCGGGGTGTCGGACGGCAGGTGGCGGGCGGTGGGGCCGACTGCGCGGGCGTGGAGGATGCGCCGCGCTCTCCTCGGTCGAGCGCATCGTCTCGGGCACCCGCTGGTACCGCTGGCGAGGTGTCGGGCGAAGGCGATCTGTGCGGGATCGAGGTGCTCGAGTCCTCGCGGGAGCGGCGCCTGCTGCGTGCTCGCCTGCGCATCGTCAACCTCGGCGCTCGGGACTGGGGCCCTGGCGACGGCGGCCAGTCACCGGTTCGGCTCGGCGTGCGAGGCTGCATCGGAGGCGGTCGGTGGCTGGATCTGGCGCGGCACGAGCTCGAACGTCTCGTGCAGCCCGGCCAGGCGGTGGACCTCCTGGTCTCGACGCGGATCTTCCCCGGACTGAGCAAGGTGCAGTTCGACCTCGTCCGCGAGGGCTGTCACTGGTTCGGCGAGCGTGGTGGCCGGACCGCCGAGCTGACCGTCCATGTCGAGCCCGATCCCGTCGAGCTGCCGGTTGCGGTCACCCGCTGCGAGTGGCGCAGTCGCAGGCTGTTCGTGGAGCTCCACGTCGGGGCAGCGCCGCTGGCCGAAGGCTGCGAGGTGACCGAGGTCGCCCTGACTCGCGAGGGGGTGGAGACGTCGTGCCGCCGGGTCGTGGTCCTCGTCGAATCACCGCAGGAGATGCGAGCTCCGGCCGTGCTGCGCGGATCGATCCGCCTTCCCGAGGCGCCGGCACGGTTGGAGCTGCGGACGTGGTGTTCTGCCGCGAGTTGGCGCTTCGACTTCGCCCGCCCGCCGTCCCTCACCTCGGCGGACTCCGACGGCCTCTCCGGATCGATCGCGGTCTCCTGCGCGCGCCGAGGACGAGAGATCGCCGGCTCGGTCCGGGTGAGCAACACCGGCGATGCCCGATTCCTGGCCTGGGATCGCGCCGATTCCTCGACCCGCGGCATCGTCAAGGTCGGCATCCTGGAACAGGAAGCGAGCGGTGACTGGGTCGACCGCGGGAGGCTCGAGCTGCCCCTGTCGCTGGCCCCCGGCGAGTCCACGGAGATCCCGCTGCACCATCGGGTTCGCCGCTCCACACGGAGGCTCGCCTTCGATCTCGTGGCGGAACGGGTGACCTGGTTCTCCGAGCTGGGTGAAGAGCGAGCCGTCGTCGAACTTGCAGGTCTGCCACGCTGGTCGAATCGATGGCAGGAGAGACTCGGCCGACGGGACGACCGGCGCAGGCGGCGCGCGCTGCCCCGGCTCGCGCCGTCCTGGCAGGCGGTGCGAGCGGCGCTGCGAGGACTCCTGCCGCGACGCGAGCTCGAGCCCTGGCGACCGCGGTCGACGGAGCTGCCTGGGCGAGCGCGGCCCCGGGTGCTCATCGTCACGCCTTATCACGTACACCCCGCCGACCATGGAGGCGCAGTGCGTCTCTCCAACCTGATCCGGGAGCTCGCCGATCAGGTCGAGACGCACGTGCTCATCGCCGGACTCCGGCCGCCACATCCCTCGGCGAAGGCTGCGCTCCTGCGTCACTGCAGATCGGTGACCGAGCTGACGCTCGACAACGTGGGAGAGGCCTGGCGCGCCGGCCTGCCTCCGTCGGCCGGCCTCTACGGGCGTGAGGAGGTCGCGGAGACGATTCGCCGGCTCGTTCGCGAGCACAGGATCGAGATCCTCCAGCTGGAGTGCGCCGAGATGGCTCAGTACGCCGAGGTTGCCGGCAGTGCGAAGTGCATCCTGGTGGAGCAGGATCTCGGTTTCGTGACGCTGGGCCGACGGCTCGACCTGGCCTTCCCGAGGCGCTACCCGGAGAGCCGGTCGTTCGGCTCGACGCGGGCGGCCCGGCGCCGCCTGCTCGCCTACGAGCACCGCTTCGCGCGGCTGGTCGACCGGGTGGTGGCGATGTCCGAGCACGATCGAGGCGTGCTCGTCCACCGGCTGGGGATCGAGCCCGAGACCATCGCCGTCATCCCGAACGCCGCCCGCATCGAGCCGCAGGGGCCGACCGCGATGAGGCCTTCCTGCCTGGAGCGGCGCCCGGAGGAGGTGCTCTTCCTCGGCAACTACGAGCACCTGCCGAATCTCGACGCCCTGGACCATCTGCTCGAGGAGATCTGGCCCCTGGTGCGCGCCGCGCGACCGCGCTCCCGGCTGACCGTCGCCGGCTCGCGACTGCCGCCGAGGATTCCCGAACGCTGGCACGGGCAGGCTGGGATCCGGTGCGTCGGGTACGTACCCGATCTCGAGGACACCCTGAGGGACCACCGGTTGCTCGTGGTCCCTCTGCGTGTCGGCTCGGGTACCCGATTGAAGATCGTGCAGGCATTCGCCGCCGGCCTGCCGGTCGTGGCGTCGTCGATCGGAGTCGAAGGCCTGCCCTGCGAGGACGGCGTGCACTATCTGCGCGCGGACACCCCGCTGGCGGTCGCTCGGGCGATTCACCGTCTGCTCGACGAGCCCGAGATCGCTGGTGGCCTCGCCGACCGGGCGCAGAGCCTGGTCCGGGAGCTGTTGGACTGGAAGGAGGTGGCGGCGGATCAGCTCGCGCTCTATCGCGAGCTGGTGCGGCCGGATCTGGCGCTCCCCGCGGTCCAGTCGCTGCCGCGAGCCGTCGCTCGGGACGCGTCGGTCTCGATCGTCATTCCCACCCGCGACGGGGGCGAGGTGCTACGAAGGTGTCTCGAGGCGATCGCGCGGCAGCGGCTGCGCAATCGCTTCGAGGTGGTCTGTGTGGACTCCGGCTCCTCCGAGGAAGAGATCGAGGCGATGCGCGCACTCGGCGCGCGGGTCTCGAGAATCGCTCCGGAGGAGTTCGACCACGGCGCCACGCGCGACCTCGGTGCCAGCTCGGCCACCGGGGAGCTACTCGTCTTCCTCAACCAGGACGCGGTCCCGGTCGGCGATCGGTGGTTGGCGGAGCTGATCCGGCCGTTCTTCCAGGAAGACCCCCCGGCTGCCGTGCAGGGTGGGTTCGTGGCACCGGACGAGCCGGATCCGGGAGGCTTCTTCTGGGGCACCAACGGACCCCGCTTCCACTTCACCAGCGAGAGTCTGGGCTGGATGCGCGACCACTGGGGCTGCGGCTTCTCGACCGTTCACTGCGCGATCCAGCAGACGGCTTGGAACCAGCTTCCGCTGGGTCCCTTCGCGGTGCTCGAGGACAAGTACTGGCAGCTGCGTGCCCAAAGCCTCGGCTGGCGGATCGCCGAGTCTCCGAACGCCAAAGTGGAGCATCGGCACGGTCACGCTTCGGCCTCCCAGCTGCTCCGGCGCCTGCGCTACGAAGGCTACGGTTGGCGTCTGGTGGGACGGCCCTACCGGCTGCGCACGGCTCTGGAGGATGCTCTGCGCCCCGCGACATGGCGCGAGCTCTTTCGCGGGCTGCGCCGCGGCGAAGTCTCGAGCTTGGCCGAGCTCGCCTTCCCGGTGCTGCGACCGCTGGCGATCTTCGAGGCGCACCGACTGAGCGGTCTTCTCCGATGAGGCGACTCGCCGTATCGGTCGTGGTGTGCACGAGGAACCGGGCGCCGCTCCTGGAACGAGCCTGTCGGTCGGTGCTCGATGATCCTGGGGGAGGCGTCGACTGGGAACTGCTGGTGGTCGACAACGCTTCGACCGACGAAACTGCCGCCCTGTTGGCGCGGCTCGCGACCGAATACCCCGAACGTGTGCGTTCTGTCGAGGAGCCGGTGCTCGGTCTGGCGCGAGCGAGGAACAGCGGGATCGAGCATTGCAGGGGAGAAATCGTCGCCTTCCTCGACGACGACGCCGAGGCGGAGCCCGGCTGGGTCGAGGCCGTCGAGAGGCTGCTGCGGAGCAGCGGAGCCGACGCGGTCGGTGGGCCGGTGCAGCCCATCCTGGGTGGAGAGCTTCCCGAGTGGTTCTGCGGCTCGCTGCTCCAGTACATCACCGTCTGGGATCTCGGCGACACGGTTCGCGACCTGACCGGCCCGGAGTTCCCGCGTGGCACCAACATGGCGTTCCTCAGGGAGTGCCTGGTCGAGGGCTCCGGCTTCAGTGAACACCTCGGTCGACGCGGGACGAACTTGCTGAGCTGCGAAGAGACCGAGCTGTTCGCTCGTCTGGTGCGGTCTGGACGCAGGATCGTCTACGGTCCCCAGCCGGTGGTGCGTCATCGCGTGCCGGCCGAGCGCCTCCGCTGGAGCTTCCTGGCGCGCCGATTCTTCGCTCAGGGTGTCTCCGAGGCGATCCTCGACTGGCAGCTGGACGGTCGTGCCGGTCTCGAGGCCGGATGGAGACGGCAGGTCGGCTACGCGGTGGGTGTGGACACGACCTCCCAGTGGTGGTCGAAGAGTCGCAACCTCCTCAGGCGCTTCTCGCTCGTCGGGTACGCCTTCGGCGCAGTGCGCACCCGTTGGATCCTCGCGGCCGCGAAGCCGGGCTCGGCCGATGGAGAGCGAGCGATGCGGCGGCGGAGCTCCGAGCCTCAGCCGCCGGCCGGCGAGAAGACCTCTCCGTAGGCCCGAGCCGTGCGAGCCTCGTTCATGAAGTCCGGATTCTCCATGACCCGTGTCTCGGGGCGGCGTTCGCCGGTCGGTCGGGTGAGCAGAGAGAAGCAGTCGGTGAGGTCCGTTCCACCCCATCCGATGAGCTCCTGATGCGTACATTCGAGACCCGCAGAGAGGCAGAGTCGCCGCACCTGGCCGGCGCACACGGAAGTCGCCCGCCAGTGGTGGTTCGGTCGGCCCTCACCGGTCTCGGGATCGAGGAGGGCAGCGAAGTTCGAGTGATGCAGGAAGGCGTGCCCACCCGGCACGAGCTTGCGCCCGAGGGCTACGACGTAGGCTTCGACCACGTCGATCTCGCAGTGCACGAGGGAGTCGTAGCTGACCGCCAGGTCGACGCTGCCGTCCGCCACCGCGTCGAGGCTCAGCCCGTCGTTCAGGACGTATTCGACGTGGTCGTGGGCAGCGAAGCGCTGTCGGCACGCACGCATCGAGCTCTCGCTGAGATCGACCAGGATCAACCGCGAACAGCGCTCCACCAGGAACTGCGTCAAACGGCCGCCGCCTGGCGCGATCTCGAGGAGAACTCCCGTGTCGAGCAGGTGGCGCAGGCGTGGGTGGAGCGTCGACCACCACAGGTTCTCGGTGCCACCCCACTCCTCCGACCAGGCTTCCGCCTGGTCGAAGTCGAACTGGGACCAGCGGTGGAGGTTCTCCTGCAGGGTCGGCATCGCGTTCTCCGCACGGTCGTCGATGGCGGCTCCCGAAGGGCCGTCCCCGCGCATGCTAGACCAGCACTCACGAACCTCGGCAACGAAAGAACTCGAGAGACGCCGGCCGCCAGGCGCGTGCCTCGCTGGCGCGAACGACGCGGTGTTGGTGGCGCAGAGCCAGGACGACTGCACGCTGGGGAGTAGAGGATGTCGAGCAACCAGAACGTCCGCTCTCGCCAAGGGACTCGCGGGAAGTCGGGGAGGAGACCGTGGCGCGCGGTCCGACAAGGGGTCGGTCGCGACTTCGGGCCGAACACCGCGGCGCGGCAGTTGCGCGCGGCTGCTCTGACACTCGTAGCGGCCGGGGCACTGGTCCAGTGCGGCGCCGGGGACAAGACCGGGTCCGCAGCTTCTTGTGCAGGATGCAACGTCCTGCTGGTGTCTGTCGACACGCTGCGCGCCGACCGGCTCGGCGTCTACGGCTACCCCCGGCCGACTTCTCCCTGGCTCGACCAGTTCGCTGCCGATGCGGTGGTCTTCGAGCGCGCCTCGTCGGTTTCGTACCACACCGCCGAGTCCCACATGAGCCTCTTCACCTCGGTGTTCCCGTCGGTCCACGGGGTCGCCAACGCCTCCAGCGACAAGGTGGACGTCCTGCCGCCGGCGATCGGGACCCTGGCTGAGGCGTTCCGGGACGCCGGGTATCGCACCGCGGGGTTCCACGGCGGCGGGAATGTCGCCGCGGCTTTCGGGTTCGATCGGGGCTTCGAGGACTACCAGGAGACGCACACGGTCGACAGGGCTCGCGAGTGGATCGAATCGGCCGGCCGGGATGCCCCCTGGTTCCTCTTCTTCCACACCCACCAGGTCCACGATCCCTACATCCCGGAAGCCGAGACGCGCCACCTGTTCAAGACCGCCGCGGAGCTGCCGATCCCGGACAGCCCGGAGCAGCTCGAGCGCTTGCTCGCCGAGGAGCACGGTGAAGACGCGACGCCTCCTTTCACTGCGGTGCGCGACGCCTTCTGGCGCCGCGTCGATCCCTCGCGGAGCGAGCACGTGCAGAGGGTCAGCGACCTCTACGACTCGAAGGTCCGCGAGCTCGACGCGATGCTGGAGAGCCTGGTGGAAGTCGCGTTGCGCACGGCGCGTCCCACTCTGGTGGTGATCACCTCCGACCACGGCGAGGAGTTCCAGGAGCACGGGAGGTTCCTGCACGATGCCCTCTACGAGGAGCTGCTGCATGTTCCCTTGATCCTTCGCCATCCAGAGCTGTCGGCAGCGCCGCGCCGCGTCACCGATCGCGTCAGTCTGATCGATCTCGCTCCGACGCTGCTCGAGCTCGTCGGCGCGCCGCCGCTCGTGGCGGCCCAGGGCCGATCGCTGGCGCCATTCCTGAGCAGTGGCGGCGCCGACGGTCGCGCGCTGCTGGCCGAGAAGGTGCACGTCCAGCCCAGCGGCGAGCACCGCTACGCCGGGGCGCAGGCGCTCTACCTCGAGCCGTTCAAGTTGATCGCCCGAGGCTCCGAGCTCGAGCTCTACCGGCTCGATCGCGATGCGAGCGAGCGCGTGAATCTCGTGTCGTCACACGACCAGCAGCTGCAGCGCATGCTGCGGGTGCTCGAGGCGCACCATGCCGCGAACCTGGTCCATCGCGAGTCCCTGCGCGGCTCCTCCGCGGGCGTCGAGACCGTGCTTCCCGCGGAGACGCTGCGGCGGCTCGAGAGCCTGGGCTACCTGGAGTAGGTGTCGAGATCCCTGTCGATTCCTGCTGGCTGTTCGTGCTAGCGTCGCCGCCCGCAGCTCGAGTGCAGCAGACCCTCGGGGCTGGTACGCCGGTACGCAGCGATGCCCGCCGGGGCAGAGTGGGCCAGGATCGCCCGCTCCGCGATCGGACGCCGGGATCGCTGCCAACCGCCGTGGAAAGCGGTGGAAACGATGTTTGGCGCGGCGGCATGGTCGTGTCGATCGACGTCGGGTGGCGAAGGCCGTGACGGCCTGAACGCTCGAATCTCCGGTGCTGCCCCTCGGCCCACTTCTCGTGGCCGGCTCGATCTCGTTGCCGGAGGATCTCTCCATGTGGGGACGAGATCCGCAGCGAAGCCGTGGCGCGGCGTGAAGCCAAGCCGACTGTACGCCCTGTTCCCGCGAGACTGCCCCGGGGTGGTCGGAGCCCGGTTGCGACGCTCGTTCGTGCAGGTCGCGCCGCCGAAGGGCGGGTGGCTGGGGCTCGGCGCGACGCAGTCGTCCGCTGCCGACAGCCCATCTCGTTTCATGGGACGTCGATCGGATCCATGTTCGCGACTCCCCGCCGAGCGTCGGCGAGGGATCGTGTCGACCGGTGGAGCCGGCGAGATCGGAGCGTCCGCGAGACGCGCCGAGTCACCGGTTCCGATGAACGATCTGGAGGGGTACCGATGAGTCGAAGGATCTTTGCGTTGCTGGTGTTCGCTCTCTGCGCCGCCGCGGCATTCGCTGCGGGGCCACGGCCCGTCTATCAGGCGGACGGTGTCTGGTTCGAGACGGCGGAGTTCGGCTATGAGTCGGCGCGCCTGACGCTCTACGGGCCGGCAGGGCTCGAGGTGAGCTGGCTGTTCGGCGCCGGCGAGTCGCCCGTGCTGACGTTGCAGGACGCCGAAGGCGAGGCCCTTCCCGACGGTCGCTATGAATTCGAGCTGCGCCTGGCCCCGATCGTCGACGACGCCACGCGTGCTCGAATGGACGAGGCGCGGGCGATCGGCGACAACTCGATCGTCGAAGTCCTCCGCAGCGAGGGCAAGCTGCCTCCGCTCTCCGACCTGGTGCGCTTCGGCGCCTTCCGCATCGAAGCCGGAGCCCTCGTGTCGCCGAGCCTCGTCGAGCCGCGCCGCGGCGCGCCGACGCCGGTCGACCCGGTCGGCGCGACGGCGAGCGCCAACGGAGGCGACGGCATCCAGGCGGTGACCTCGGAAGTCGTTCTCACCAACGCCAACGGCGTGATCCGCAACGCCCTCTGCGTCGGCTTCGACTGCCCGGATTCGCCGGCGTTCGGCGATTCGAGTGTCCTGATGATGGAGAACAACAACCGGATCAAGTTCGGCGACACCAGCAACTCGCCGTTCCCCAACAACGACTGGGAGATCGAGGCCAACTCGAGCCTGTCCGGTGGTCTCAACTACCTCGGCTTCAACGACTGCGGCAGCGCCGACAACGACGGCGACTGCGCCGACGACCTGGTGTTCGCTGTCGAGGCGGGTGCGCGCGCCAGCGCCCTGCACGTGGAAAGCGACGGCGACGTCGGCATCGGCACCCAGAATCCGGTGCTCGACCTGCACATCGTGACCGGCAACACGCCAGCTCTGCGGCTCGAGCAGGACGGGTCGTCGGGCTTCGCCCCGCAGACGTGGGACGTTGCCGGCAACGAGACGAGCTTCTTCGTGCGCGACGCCACGAATGGCTCGACCCTGCCGTTCCGCATTCGACCTGGTTCCCCGAGCAACGCGATCGTCATCGATGTCGACGGTGACGTCGGGATGGGCACGCTGTCGCCGGAGGCAGCTCTCGAAGTCGCATCCACTTCCGGTGCCTTCGAGAACGTGATGAAGCTCGAGAACAACTCGGGCGTCGGCTTCATCCTCCACAACACGACCTCCAACGAGGTGTTCATCTCGGTGAACAACGGGGGAACCGCCTACACCGTGAACTTCAACGACGGCGATGGCGCCGAGTTCTCGATGAACGCGGCCGGGAACGTGACCCTGTCCGGCACCATCACCACCACCGGTGGCACCTGTGGAGGTGGCTGTGACCTCGTCTTCTCGGAGGGATACGAGCTGCCGAGTATCGAAGAGCACGCTGCCGAGATGTGGGCCAAGGGTCATCTACCCAATGTGGGCCCGACCCCTGAGAACGCGCCGATCGACCTCAGCGACAAGACCGGTCGGATGCTCAACGAGCTGGAGCACGCTCACATCTACATCGAGCAGCTACACAACCAGAACCGGGCGCTGAACGATCGCGTGACCGCCCTCGAAGCGGCGATCGCCGCGCTGGTATCTCCGCGGGAGTAGTCGATTCCCCAGCGTCGCGGACCGCCGTCGGTCGGCGGCCCGCGTCGCTCGGGTTCCGTTTTCCCGGCCCGGAACCCACCGCCGAGGTGGGCACAGCGGGTCGACCTTGCTCGGGCCGGGCGGCATCGCGCACTCGAGCCACGGACGGGCACCCAGGCGACGAGAGCCAGCGACGGCCCGAGGACGTCGAGCGTCAGTCCTCCCCGGGGAACGCAGTGACGTCGCCTAGGCTGGCGAACTCGCCTGCCGGGTTCTCGTAGACGCGTGTCAGGCCCGTCGAGGTGTCTTGCACGCGGAGCCGGAACTCGAGGTTCGAGAGACCGCCGAAGAACACCCACCAGTGCTGGTTGACGCCGCTGCCGTCGAGCACCTTGACGACCATCTCCAGGTTCTCCTCGTCGAGGATCCAGAAGGCGCCAGTATCGGTCACCAGTTCGACGGCGCGGCCGGAGGTCGGCCCCGCGGCCGGATCGACGACGGCTTCGAACTCGGCGAGGAAACGTCCGGCGAAACAGATGCGGGACTCGTCGTTCTGGCACTCGGTGGCTTCGCCCCGCGTCTCGGTGATCTGGATCCGAGAGCCTTCGCTGCTCGGGAGTGCCGAGTGGACGACGTTCGGGTCCGGAGTCAGCGCGAGGGCGCGGGTGTCTCCGTCGCTGTGGAAGGCACCAGCCGGGTTGCGGTACCGGTTGGTGCCGCCCGAATCCCGGTCGACGACCGTGAGCACGTAGTCGAGATTGGTCAGCGAGGCGTAGAAGAGCCAGTGGTGCTGGTTGATGGGTGTTCCGTCGAGAAGCTTGCTCACGATCTCGAGGTTGCCGGGCTCGAGGAACCAGAAGGAGACGGTGTCCTCGGTCAGCGGGATGGACCGCGCTAGGGACCAGTGGTCGCCGTCGATCGACCAGTCGACTTCGACCTGGAAGCGGCTGTTCGACACGCAGCCCTCGGCCGAGGGATCGCACGCCTCGCCGGTTTTCAGCACCTCGTAGGTGCGCACTCCGAGGCCGTCGAAGGCCCTCAGATAGATGGTGCCATCGTCGATCTCCTGCACCGTCGGATGGGAAGAGAGAGGCCCGGGAGCGAGATCGCGGACGAGTCGGAACTCCTCCCTCTCCAGGTCGAAGGTCCACAGCTCCCTTCCGAGGTAGAGCGATTCGGCAGTGAGGAGCAAGGCGCCATCGAGCACGCCGATGAGGCTCGGCGCCGAAGACTCCGGACCAGGACGAAGCTCCGGAAGCTGGCGTGTGCCCGCTTCGGTACCGTCGCTGAACCACAAGGTGTCGCCGGTGTTGTAGCCGCCGCCCGCGGGCAGGGCGCCGCCGAGGAAGTAGAGCCCGGTCGGCCCGAACAGCGCCGGGGTGGTGGCGGCTTCGCGGGGTCCCGTCGGCAGGGTGAGGACTCTTCTCGCAGGGCTCTCGGCGTCGCTGGCGACGAAGATGAGCTGATCGTCGAAGTCGCCGTCGAGGTAGGAGATGGCCCACCGCTCTCCGTCGACGACATGCCACTGGACCAGGTCGCCGGCGGCGACCTCGATCAGCAGCAGCGATGCTCCTTGGCCTCTCTCGTAGGTGCGGTAGAAGCGCTCTCCGTCGCGGTGGATCCAGGTATCGCCCGACAGTTCGACGCTGTCGAGGTCGATCGACGACTGGAAGCTGCGTGTCGAGCCGTCCGACGGCCGGTGACAGGTGAGGAGAGCCGGAGGTGCGAGAGCGTGCGACCAGCAGACCTCGTCTCCCAGGACGCGAATGGAGAGTGGATTCTCGACCAACAACCTGGGCCCAGTCTCGTCGATGAGGAACCAGGAGCGCCCTGAGCCAGGGAAGGCGCGACTGCGGAACATCAGAGCCGTGTCGCCGTCGAGAGCCCGGAAACCGGCGGAGCCTTCGTAGCCCGGCGTTTGCACGACCCAGGTTCCCTCCTCGGTGCCGTCGGTGCGCCAAGGCACTGATCCCGGGTGGGTCACGAAATAGAGGGAGGTGTCGGTCTGGGCCCAGGTGTTCCCGGGGCGGATTTCGAGGAAGGGGCTGATCGGTTCGAGCTCGAACCGCCGTTCGAGCTTCTGCCGGCCCGCGAAGACGGCGGTGCGGCCAGGGCCTTCGGGGGCCACCTCGACCGCGAGTCCCTCGAGCACGGCGAACGGAACGCGCGGAATATTGGCGGACGTGGCCCGCCCCACGTCGGCCACCACCTGTGAGCCTTCGAGTTCCACCTTGAGTACGCCTTCCTCGCGGACGAGCAGGAGGTCCGGCCCCACGGCCACGGCCACCGGCCGGTGATCGGAAGGCGGAGTTTCCGGCGCCTTCCAGGTACCGGATGGCGTCCCGTCGCTGAACCAGGTCTCCAGTCCGTCGGAGGTCGTCAGCAGGGCGACTGCCCGCACGCCCTCCGCGCCTTGCACCGGCTCGAGATCTACAGCGCGGACCCGCTCCGCTTCGACCAACGCCGTCACGGTGTCCCCATCGGTGATGCTGAAGGTGTCGGTGTAGCCGGGGAGGGAGATACCGACGAAGACGATGCCGCCATGCGTCTTGACCAGGCCTTGGGACTGGTCGGCTGCTGCCACGAAGCGCTGCATACCCGTCGCCCGGTCGAGGATCCAGAGCCCCCTTTCGTGCGGAGCCTCCTCGGCCAAGAAGAAGAGCCGGTCGCCGTCCTCGACGAAGGCTCGCCGGGACGGGTGGAACGGGGAGGGGTTAGCGAAGTCCGTCAGTCGGCGAAAGTCGGATCCGTCGGAGAACCACAGCTCGTGGCCGTGCACACCATCGTCGAAGATCACGAAGGCGCCGCCGGCGGCTTCGAACCATCGTCCGGCATGGACCGTCGACCCTTCCCACAGGGTACGGACCTCGCCAGTGGTCAGGTCCATGGCCTGGTACCTGGTGTCCGTGATGGAGCCGGGTCCGAAGAAGAGGTTGCCGTCGCTGACGAAGGGTGGATCGAGTAGCGACTCCGGGCCCGGCAGGGTGCCCACCAGGGTCGTGCCGGTGCCGGTGCCGTCGGTGCGCCAGATCCCCTCGTCAGCAACGAAGTAGGCCAGCGCGCCACTGGTGCCGAGCAGCACGGTGTGCTCTTCACGCAGGGTCTCGATGCTCCCGTCGTCGGCGACGGCGAGCAGCCTCCAGCCGATCTCTCCGACCCGGGTCCTCCGGTGCCTGACGATGAGTCGATCGGGCAGGGTCAGGGAGGCGGAGAAGTCGGAGAAGTCGCCCGGCAGCACGACCTCCCGTCCGAGAGCCAGCGAGTGGCGTTCGAGGCTCTCGTGGTAGTCGCCCGCGACGGCCCAGTAGGCGAAGCGGCGTGTGGCCCCGAGGAATTCGCTTGCGCCTTCCGCCAACACCTCGGTCTGGCGCGGATCTCCGTTGGCGGCGAAGAGGGCGACCGAAAGGAAGTAGGCGTGGTCCTCGCTCGAGCCGAGGTAGGCGACATCGTTGCCGAGCTCCGCGAGGCGGAGAGGAGAGAGGGTCCGCAGTCCCGGTCCTTGGGCGGGCGATGCGGCTGAGTGGAGCACGAGGCCCGAGATCGAGGTGACCAGGGTGGCGGTCGCCAGGCGAGGGCCCATCCGTCTGCGCGCCGTCGTTCGCTGTGTCATCGGAGCCCCCCTCAGAGCCATCTGTCCGCGCGCCGCTGAGGCCCGCGGTCGCGAAACCGATTCATCCTACCCGCCGCCGCGGCTCGGTCCGCGACGGTGAGGCACTCCGCGGTGAACTGAAGGGTGCAGGGTCTTCGAGAGGGAGGGGCGCCTTCTTTGCTACGGCTCCACCGCCCCCGGGGTGCACGTCGCGCCGCGCGGCACACCGCGCTGGTCGTTGCCGGAGCAGCCGTTGAGGCTCTCGATGATCGACGAATCGGTGGGCATCACGGTCGCGGTGAAGCCGCCGTTGTTCTGCAAAGGGCCGATCGGCACGTCCTGGAAGGTGGTTCCGGCGGCGCACGGCAGCTCGGCTTGTCCGAACTCGTTGAACATCGGCCACTGGACGACGTCGCCGCCCGAGTGGGTGACGTTGCAGCTGGTGTTCTCGAAGACGAAGGTCTTGTCGTTGTCGACGATCAGGCTGCGATCGAGGCTCAGTCCGGCGCCGCCGGCGATGGCGCTGGCGAACGAGAACTCGCCCGAGTTGTCGTTGCCGGTGATCGTCACGTGCAGCAGCTCGCCGGTGATCGCGTCGGCGACGGCCATGCCGGCACCGAGGTTGCCGGTGGCGAAGTTGTCGGCGACGGTGACGTTGGTCATGTCGAGGGTCTGTGAGCCGGGGTTGGTGAACACCGTCATGCCGCCGCGGCTCTGTGAGACGTTGCCCGAGATCGTCGAGTCCGTGATGGTGGTCTGCAGCCCCTGCAGGTAGAGGCCGCCGGCCTGCAGCACGCCGGTGTTGCCGTGCACCTCGGTGCGGTCGAAGCTCATCGGTCCGACGCCGTTGTTGGAGACCCGCATGAAGCCGCCGCCGCGGGCGTTGGCGTGGTTGTTCGACAGCACCACGCCGCACAGCGACATCGTCTGGTCGTTGCCGTCGCTGTAGATGCCGCCACCGTTGCCGCCGTTGCCCGGGTTGCCTCCGGTGCCGGTCGCCTGGTTGCCCTCGACGACGCTGTTGACCAGCTCGAGGTGGGCGAAGAGGTGTCCGAGGGCGCCGCCGCTGCTGCAGCTGTTGTCCTGGAAGACGCTGCCGACGATGGTGGTGGGAGTGGCGCCGAACGAGTAGATCGCGCCGCCGGCCACGTCCTGACCCACCTGGGGTCCGGTGTTGCCGAAGAAGCGGCTGTCGATGACGTTCAGGGTGCCGAACGAGCCACGGTAGATCGCGGCACCGCCGTTGTCGGTGGTGGTGCCCGGGAGGTGGGCGGTCGAGCCGTCGCGGAAGGTGAGCCGCTGCACCGTCAGGGTGCGGGGCTGCTGGAACGGCGGCCGGAAGTCGATGATGCGGGTCGTGCCGCCGCCGCTCAGGGTGATCAGGCCGCCGCCGTCGATCACCAGGTGATCGTCGATCGCCAGCTGCGAGGTCAGGGTGATGGTTCGCGGTGCTCCACCGCATTCGAAGCGGATGGCGCCGTTGTTCGCGTTCACCGCCGCTACCAGGGCCGCCTGGGTGCAGCTGCCTGGCGTGCCGTTGCCCACCACGGTGGCGCCACTGGTGTCGACCAGCCCGATCGGTGGCGCACAGAACTCGGGCGGGGCGAACGAGTCCCAGCCGGCCGTCGAGCTCCAGCCGAAGAGCAGCCCCTGCTCGAAGCCGTCCGAGAAGATCTCGTCGGTGGGCGAGGCCGACGCGGGGCGGGCGAGCGGTGCGAGCAGCGCGGAGGAGGCGAACGCCAACCCCAGAACGGTCGCCTGGAGCCGCGGCACCGGCTCGTGGGACAAGGTCCCTCGTGAACAGAGAAACATGCACATGAGTCTAGCGGGCGACGCGCCCGAGGATTCGGGGCGATCCTCGAGAGGGGTCGGTGCGACGCCCGTGCTGCCGGAACGAGCGTCCGCAGCACGGCCTGGTCGACAACCAGACCCCCGACTCAGCGCCGCGGGCTCGACCCGCCGTCGAGGATCGACAGTGCCGGTGGTGTGGCCGGCGTCAGGTCACTCCTGCGGCGGGTGGCTCTGCCAGATCACGTTGCGGATCATCCACCTGCCGTCGAGCTTGACCAGGTGCATGTAGTCGATGCCCCACGCCGCGGTGAGCTTGACGCTGGCGGTCTTGTCGAGCACGTCGTAGACCTCGATCTCCTTCGGTGCGTCGGCGGGGATCCTGCCGTCCTTGTTGTAGCTCCCGGCGAGGTCGACCAGCTGCTGCTGGGTCATCGGGCTCTCGTTGTAGTTGCCCTCGGCGTCGCGCCCCCAGCCGACCTTGGCCAGCTCGGGGTGCACGCTGCGCTCGATGCGCTCCGGCGTCACCTCGTAGATGCCTTCGACGTAGTCGAGCACCGCGGCGCGTACCGCGGCGTGATCGTCGGAGGCGGCGTCGGCCGTGTTGGCGGTGACCGCGGTCGGCAGGGCGAGGAGCGAGGCGGAGAGAAGGATCGTGGTCGTGACGGGCATGGTGCCTCCTGAGTCTCCGGCATGCGGAGTAGCGAAACGGTGGGGTGCGCCGTCATTCTAGAGCGAGCCGAGAAGAGAGGGCGACGGCGTGCTCGGAAGTGCATGGATCGTCTCGGGAGCGCGCACGTCGAGATTCCGGGCGCAACGTATCGTCGGCGATCGCGCGCTCGGTGAATACGGCAACCGCGTCTCGGCCGAAGGGTTATGTCATCGTCGTGGGACTTCCTGCCGGCCGTCGCGTTCTGGCGCACGGTGCGGGCCTCGTCCAGCAGGTGGATATCGAGGTGCCGAGCAGCGCGGCGGTGCCGGAGACGGTGCTTGCCGCACACGAGGTCCAGCTCGACGCGACAGACTTCTTCGGGGTGCCGTCGGCGTGCTGGGCCCTAGTCGTCGGCGCGGGCGGGCGGGTCTCTCCTCGTGCCGCGCTCTCCCCCACCTCGACCCAGTCCTGTGGCTGCGAGACGGTGTGCTGCTTGCGGCTGCCGGCCGGTCCCTGGGGTCGTCGCGCTGGGCTCTCTCTACGGCGCGGCGTCGGCGACCCACTCGTGCGAGGTCACCGGGCCAGGCCGGTTCGTGCTGGAGTAGGGAAGCAGGTCAGTACTCTCGCCATCACCCGGCGAACAGCAGCTGTCTGCGCTCGGCGAACCAGTCGATGGCCGGGCCGTCCGCCTCGCGCGGCGCGCAGCCGACCCACCGATAGCCGAGGGGGCTTCCCTCCGCGATCTGGAGAACCAGAAGGACGCGTCGTGGATCGAGCTGTTCGAGCAGCTCGACGCGTTCATCGCTGGCGAGCAGAGGGACAACGTGGGAGTAGAGAACGTCGGAACCGTCTTCTCCGCCATGGTTGTAGGAGGGGTACTCCAACGCGATCGTCCAGGAGTCCCCGGCGCGCTCGAGAGGCCTGGTGAACGCGGAAACGGCGACTCGGTGATCGCGAAAGAACTGCAAGACCTCTCGGTCCCCTTCGAGGCCGAAGACGTGCGGCGGAGCCGTGTCGTCCGATTCGGTTGGTGCAGTCGGCAGCTCACGGCATCTCTCCAAGTCGAGCTCGCGCAGCGAGGCGTGCGCGGATGCTCCCGTATCCCCGGCGCAGGTGGCGAGCGCGGACAGAAGCAGGCACGGTACGAGCAGGTCGGAGACCGCCGATGTCCTCGAGAAGCTCAAGGCGCTCTCCGGAGAGTCACCGAGAGGTCCCTGCCGCCGAGAAGCGGAACCTCGCTGGAGAAGGCACTGAGAACGAGCGCCGGTCTGCCGGTCTCGCCGGATCGCCTCAGGATCCAGCGTTCTCCCTCCCCGAGCAAGAGCTCCCGACGATCCGCTCGCAGCGCGATGGTCGCCTCGGTCGTCCAGCAGGGCTTGTCGGAGGCTGGGTCCTGATCATGATCTGAAACACAGATCTCGAGGTCGGCTCGTGAGCCGGCCGCGGGGAGGTGGAGCGCGATCTCGAGTCGAACTCCGGATGGTCGCGCGCCATCGAGCCAGATCGCTGGTTCGAGTGGACTCTGGGTCGCGGTGCCGTGCCAGGCACCGGCGACGAGAGGGGGCGGTCGCTCGGAAACCGCGCGACTGGCCGCCAGCGCGTGCCCCGCGACTTCCTCGGGGCCCCGCGCATCGGGGAAGGCGATCAGGAGCACCAGCACGAGTGCGAGCAGGCCGGCGCAGCCCAGCATCGATCTCGAGGACCAGGGATCCGCCTCGCGGGTCGTCTTCTCGCCGTGGCCGTTCACGTTCTGTAGCGCACTCCCAGCTCAGTTCACCTGCTTGATGAGCACGGAACGGAACCGTTGCCCCTTGGCTCGCGGTCCGGAGTGGATCACCTCACCCGTGGCGCGATCGCAGCGACCCTCGTCGAGGGTCCACGAGTAGGTGCCGGAGTACCCTCGATCGCAGGACCATTTCAGCTGCATCGAGCGACTCTCTGGAACGTAGAGGAGGCTGCCCTCAGCGCCGCAACCCCCGCGCTCGCGGGCTCGGTAGCGCTCTCCCGGGACCAGGCCGGCCGCGGCCTGCCGTTCCCTGCTCACAGTCCGGACGAAGCTCCATTCTGTGGTGATGTTGACGTTGTTCTTCCACACGCCGGTCAGGTCGCAGCCGCGGCTCGTCGGCTGGGGCTGGTCGCAGCCTCCCGGCAGGAGGCCGCAACACGGCGTGCTGGCCATGTTGCCCTCGCTGCACACATAGGCGCTGCCGACGATTCCCGGAACGTCGCTCTCGACATAGATCGCGATCTGTCCCAAGCCCGTGCAGTAGCGCCACTCCGCGGGCTCGTGCTGATAGGGCGGCAGGCGGACCACGGTGCCCGGAGAGGGCACGCCGTCGAAGAAGACCCGACAGCGTACGACGTTGTTCTCGTACCCGCGCCAGATCTGATTGGCGTTGAAGTAGTCGGTGACGACGACCCGGTTCACCGGGCCGACTTCCTCGAAAATGACAGCGAGCGTGGAGTCACGATTGGGGCCTCTGAGGTTGAGGTCGCCCGAATAGAGGGGTGCCGGCCTCATCTGCGCCGAGATCATGGTCGCGCACGCGAGAGTCAACGACAGTGTCGTGAGCCCGATTCGCCCCAGTCGTCTTCTCTTTCGATGCATCGTTCCTCCCTTGGAGGCCTCAACCTCCCAGCGCCGTGGAGGGGAGGTCGAAGCAGCCCTCGGATCAGAACGCGTCCGGCGCCGGAGAGACATGACGAGAACTCGTCATTCGACCCGAAGAGCGTGCTGGTCGTTGGGGTCTGTGGGACTCGGCGATGCGTCGGTCCTGCGTGTCGTTCCGTCAGGACGGTGGAGTGAGGAGTACGGCGAGCCTTCGGAAGGCCGAGACTTCAGAACCCAGACCCCAGACCCCAGACCCCAGACCCCAGCTCTCGGCTCTTGGCGCGAGTCCCTTCCGGGGAGGTCATCGTGATCTCGAGAGCGGCGCGCCCTGCGGCCGGCTCTGCCAGCTAGATCGAATCCGAAGAGCGCAGCCCCGGCCTTCTCGAAGGCGAGATCCGAGATGCCTCTTGCGACTGCCGGGAGGAGAGACTCGACGCCTCGGAAGTCGACGCAAGGCGGCTCAGAGCAGCAGGTGCAGCACCAGGGTCCCACTCACCACGGCCAGCGCGACGTAGGCCCCGCATCCCGACCTGACCGTGTCGTCTCGACGTCTCCCACCGTCCGGGGTCGGACCCTCCGGCCGCGGGGAGGAGCCCAGACGCTCCACCGCCTCCTTGGCCTCCTTGAGGCCGATGCCGAAGTGCTGGCGGGCGATCTTGATCGCCTCGATCTTCTCGCCCCGCTGGAGGGCGTCGAGCGCGGCCTGCGGCATCCGCGTGTCGACCTGCCCGAGCCGCGATCTGCCGGTGCCGGCGTCCAGTTCGTGCGAGGTCGCGGCGAGGAAGGAGTCCACCGCCTCCTTCGCCTGCGCCAGATCGACCCCCAGCTCGCGGCGCACGATCTTGATCGCCTCGATCTTGCGGCCTTCGCGGGCGGCGTCGCGGGCGCTCTGCGGGATCTCCTGCGGCATGGGGTCTCCGGTCGCGTGGCGCGGTGCAGTGATCAGCGGCACTCGGGCAGCGGTTCGCTCCATCCTACGCGCCGTGGGCCGTGACGTCGCAGCTCGGACGCCGCCGCCCGGACGTCGCGGCTCAGACGTCGATCTCGACCTGTCGAGCGCCCTCGAGCGGATGCTGCAGCACGTAGTCGCGCAGCTGGGCGACGCGGCCGCCCTCGAGGCGCACGCGGATCGGCCAGGCGACGCGCTCCTCGTCATCAGAGTCATCCCCGCCTTCGCGTCGCATGCACAGCAGGACGACCTCGCCGTCGACCGCGCCGAGCGTGAGCCGCCACGCGCCGTCGAGCCGCGAGTAGTTGACGACGTAGCGGTCGAGGATCACCTGCCGGGTGCCGTCCTCGAGCACGCCGACGACGTCGAGGCGCACGTCCTCCTGCAGCAGCTCCGCGAGGCCCTCCCAGTCGCGCCGATTGAAGCTGTCGACGTACTCGCGCAGCAGCGCGACGGCCTCGGGATCGGTCTCTAGCGCCCGCACCCTGGGTGTCGCCGCGGATTCGCGCTGCAGCGCAGCGAGCTTCTCGCGTCCGCGGTGCAGAGCGGCCTTGACCGATCCGGTGGAGGAGCCGGTGATCTCGGCGATCTCTTCGAGCGACAGCTCGAGCACCTCCTTGAGCACCACGCACGAGCGCTCGCGCGGCGGCAGCAGGGTCACCAGGAGCTCGAGGGCGCGAGCCGCCTCGCCCGACGCTATGCTGTCGTGCTCCGGAGAACCGTCGTCGATGCGGTCTTCGGTCGTCGCCTCGCCCTGGAACCGGCGGCGCCGCAGCAGGTCGATGCAGCGGTTGTGCGCGATGCGGTAGAGCAGCGGCGCCAGGGCCTGGCTGCCATCGAGAGTGTCGAGGCGGAAGAAGGCCGCGGCGAGAGTGTCCTGCACCACGTCCTCGCCGTCGAGCGCCGAGCCGAGCATGCGGCTGCAGTAGCGGAGCAGGCGCGGCCGCAGGTCGGCGATCTCGATGAGGAAGCGGGCCTGGGCCGTGTCCGGATCGCGGTACGGCGCGGCCGGGTGTCCAGGGTCGCGCTCGCCGACCGTCGGTGGCGGGGTCGGATCGGCTCGGGTCGGGTCGTGAGGGGCCATCGGTGAGCTCGCCGGCTTCCGGCTCTGAGGTTGTTACGAACGACGAGGCAGGGAGGATACGTTGAAGGAAGGGTTCTCGAGGCGCTCGCCGTATCTTCCGCGGCCCCTCGTTCGTGGTGGTGCCAGAGCGGACCGATGCGAGCGGTCGTGCGACCGGCTGGGTCCGCTGACAAACACCGCCCTGCCGAGGGCGACTGGAGGACCCGTGCCACGCCATCCGTCCCATCCCCGCTCCACACTGCGACGCTCGGTCGCGGTGCTGCTCTTCGTGACGATCTCTGCCGTGCCAGCCGGCTTCGCCGCCGACACCCAGGATGCCCGGTTGACGCAGGCCGAGCGCACCGCCCTGGTGCAGCTGCTGAGCGAGACCCATGCGCGCACCCTGGCCCTCACCGCCGACGTCGACGAAGCGACCTGGCGCCGCAAGCCGTCGGCCGACGCCTGGTCGATTGGCGACGTCGTCGAGCACCTGGTGCTGGCCGAGGCGGCGATTCGCGGCCGCGTCGAGAGCCTGCTCGCCGAGGGTCCCGCGCCCGACTGGCGGACCTTCGAGCGCACGTCGCTCGACCAGTTGGTGGAGCTGGGCGCCGATCGCAGCCGCAAGTTCCAGGCGCCGGAGCCGATCCAGCCGCAGGGCACTCTCGGTCGCGACGAGGCGCTGCGCCGGCTGATGCAGGCCCGCGCCGAGACGGTGCAGTGGGTGCTCGCCACCGACGCAGACCTGCACTCCGTGGCGGCGACGGGACCCATCGGCGTGCGGCTCGACGGCCACGACTGGGTCGCCCTGCTCGGGGCCCACAACCTGCGCCACAACAAGCAGCTCGAGGAGGTGCGCGCCGCGGTGCTGGAGTAACGAGCGCGGACCGGCGGCCGCCTCGAGCTCTCCCGGGCTCGAGGCGCTCCCGCCGCGGAGGCTTCAGCTCGGAGTGTCGGAGCCGACGCCACCCACTCGAGGCTCGCGATCGGCCAGCGGTTCGACTTCGCCGAGCCGATACTGGGCGGTGATCTGGCGCCAGAGGCCGCGCAGAGTCTCGGTTTCGACCCGGTCGTGGAGCTCGCCCAGGACTGCGATGCGTGCTGCCGGGTCCTCGTCGCCGAGGCGGCGGAGGAGGAGCATCAGGGCATCGCGAATCCAGTAAGGCGCCTGCTCGCGAGCGACGAGAGTCGCGATTGCGGCGGCGGCGGCCTGATCGACCTTCGGACTGGTCAAGGAATCGAGCACCCCCAAGGCCATCGGTAGGGTGCGATCCAGCGGTGGTTGATGCGTGAAGCCGCGGGCGATCCGTTGCAGCTGTTCGGCCCGAAGAGCCGGCCGCCCCGCCAGTCGCGGCCGGCTCCGATCGTAGTAGGAGTGCAGGCCGTCACTCTGCGGGTGCAGTTCGTAGAGGCCGTGCCAGCGCGTGCCGGGCCGCGAAGCTGCTTCCACCAGCCACTCTATGCGCAGGTCGCGTTGCCGTCTCGCGCTGAGGCCCTGCCTGACCGCTTGCAGCTCGAGAGCCGACTCCGTCGCCGCGCGAAAGTCTGCTAGCTCGGCGTCGTCGGGGTAGAGAGTGCCGTAGGAGAGCCCGACGGCATACCAGGCCTCAGCCTGGTCCCGCCCGAGGAAGGCGAGCACGCGCTCGCCGACGACGAAGCGCGGCGGCGCGGGGCAGAGCAGACCCTGAGGGTAGACGACCTCGATGATCGAGGCGGCCGATCCCTTCCAGATCTCCCTAAGGTCCAGGACCGCCGCGGCGTCGTTCCACTCGTTCTCGTCGGTGGCGAGCTCATGGATCGCGACGACGTCGGCGACGACAATCAACTCCGCCTCGGCCGCCTGCTCCCAGAGCGTGCGTGGAGAGATCGGGTAGCCGTGTGCCGCTCCTACCGCTCCTACCGCTCCTGCCGCAACTGCCGCAACGAGCACCAGCCCAGCCATCGAGATTCGCGCCGTCGATCCCTTCATCTGGCACCTCCATCAGTGGGTCATTGCACAGCGAAGGAGACTCGGCCTCATCGGCGGGGGTTCCCGGATCAGTCGAGGCCGTGGCCACGGATTCCTGGGAGGAGCGCCGCAACTGCGTCAAGAATGTGTCTACTCCTCGGACCCGGCCTCCGCCCCGATACCGTGGAGGAGCCGTTTCAACCGCGGGAGGCGTCTGGCGGGGACGTTGCGGCACAGTGCAGGCCCGGCGTGGTCGAGGCCGATCAGAGAGCCGCGAGCCTGCGTTTCGCTTCGGCGAACCAGAAGTGGTGCTCGGGCAAGCCGCTGTCGGCGTAGATACCCAACGCTTCCCGGTAGCCGGTGGCGGCCTCCTCGCGCCTACCCTGTGTCTCGAGCGTGTGCGCCAGCTCGGCGACGATGCGGCCGGTGTCGCTGTCCTCGTCCTCGAGCGCCTCGCGGCGCATCATGAGCGCCTCCCGGCAGGTCGCCTCGGCGCGCAACAGGTCGCCGCGGACCCTGAAGACGCAGGCCTGGTTCTTCAGAACGATCGCGAGGTCCGCGGGAGTGCCTTCTTCGCGGAACGTCTGTTCGGCGAGTCCGAGTAGCTGCTCGGCCTCGTCGGCGCGACCCAGGTGGCACAGCGCGCTGGCGAGATTGGAGCGCATGCCGCCGATGGCCAGCGTCTCGTAGGGCCGAGCCTCGATCTGCAGCGCAAGGGCCTCGCGCAGGCGCGCGGTAGCCGTCTCGTAGTCGCCGCTGAAGAGCGAGATGAGGCCCAGGTTGAAGGTCCCGAGCACCGCGAGAGGGTGCTGCTCGCCGAGCGCGGCACGGGCCTTCTCCACGGTCTCCAGGGTGATCGGCTCGGCTTCGTCGAGCCGGCCGCGACCGCGCAGGAAGCCTGCGAGGTTGTTGGCCGCGATCAGAGTGTTGGGATGGTCCGCTCCCAGGGAGTTCTCGAAGATCTCGATGGCGCGGCGGTAGTCCGCCTCGGCCAGCTCCGGTTCCCGGCGCTTGTCCCTGAGGTCGCCGCGGTTGACCAGGATCGCCCCGACGAGCTGGTGGCTGTCACCGCCCTCCTCGACGACGATCTCGAGCGCCCGTTCGGTGGCTTCGAGGGCCTCGTCGAGCCGGTCGAGGGATTCGAGATCGGAGGCGTAGCCGGCATAGGCCCTGCCGAGCGGAAGGCGATTCTCGTCGTCGATCGCCTCGAGACGATCGATCACCTCGCGGCGCAGCTCGATCGCCTCCTCGGTCTTGCCGAGGTTGCGCAGCGCGTTGCTGAGGTTGCCGAGCGCGTTGACCGAGGCCAGACCGGCGTCGTCGGGCAGCTGGCGACGGATCTCGACGGCCTCGCGCAGCACCCGCTCGGCGTCCTCGAAGCGGGCCCGCTGGACGTGCGTCCTGCCGAGCTGGTCGAGCACGTCCGCGAGCTCGACCGTCGGTCCACCGCGGGCCAGCTCGCGGTAGACGACGAGCGCGTCCTCGAGCATCTGGTTGGAGCGATCGTAGTCGCCGAGACTCCGGTAGATGTCGCCGATGGTCGTCAGCAGCCTGGCACGCACCGCCGGCTGGTCGGCCAGCGAGTCGCCGATCTTCTCGGCGCCTCGTTGCAACACCTCGCCCACCGGCTGCAGATCGCGGCGCTCGCTGTCGGGTGTCGCGGCGCCGAAAAGGTCGACGACGAACTGCAGCACGCTCTCCGACTCGGCCTGGGCGGCGCGTGCCGCCGCCGCCTCCTCCAGCGCCTGCGCCTCCGCCGCGCGGGCGCGCAGGAGACCGACCGACGTCCCGACGACGCCGAGGAGGAGCATCACGAGGAGCGCCGCGGCGCTGGCCACCGCCAGCCGATGACGGCGCACGAATTTGCGCGCACGGTAGACGAGGTCCGGTGGCCCGGCGAGCACCGGCTGGTGCGTCAGGTGACGCTCGACGTCGTCCGCCAGCTCTCCGGCCGAGGCGTAGCGATGCTCGGGATCCCGCTCCGCCGCCTGCTGCACGATCCAGTCGAGGTCGCCGACGAGGCGGGTGCGCAGGGCTTCTGGGCTGGTGGCGCGGGCCTCGGCCACGCGGCGTTGGCGGTCGGGATCGAGAGCCGCGAAGTGAGAGCTGGTCAGCGGGATCTCGGTGGTGAGGATCCGGCGCAGCATCTCCGCCGTGCTGCCCGACTCGAGGTCGAAGGGGCGCACCCCGACCAGGAGCTCGTGCAGCAGGATGCCGAGCGCGTAGACGTCGCTGCGCATGTCCGCCGACACCGCTCCCGCGCCTGCGATCACCTCCGGGCTCAGGTAGGCCAGGGTGCCGACGACGCTGTCCTGCCCGGTGAGCTGCGTCACCTCGGCGAGCGGCCGGTCGACGCCCTTGGCGATGCCGAAGTCGATCACCTTGGGCGTCGGCACCTCGTCGATCTCGGTGACCATGACGTTGGCCGGCTTGATGTCGCGGTGCAGGACGCCCTTGTGGTGGGCGTGCTGCACGCCACGGCACACCGCCACGAAGAGGCGCAGCCGCTCTTCGACGTCGAGGCGACGCTCGTCGCAGTCGTCGGTGATCGGGCGGCCGGCGACGTACTCCATGACGAAGTAGGGCTCGCCCCGGTCCGTCTCGCCGGAGTCGTAGAGCGCCGCGACGCTGGGGTGCGACAGGCGCGCCATCGCCTGCTGTTCGGCCCGGAAGCGCAACCGCCAGGTCTGCTCGGGCTCGTTCAGGTTGCGTCGGCTGACGACCTTGAGCGCCACCTTCCGTTGCACCGGCTCCTGCTGCTCGGCGAGAAAGACCGTGCCCATGCCACCGGAGCCGAGATGGTCGACGATGCGGTAGGGCCCGATCAGGTCGCCGATGCCGATCCGAACCCGAGGGGCGTCGAGCCCGGGCATCCGGGCAGGATCGGGATCCGACGCAGCCGATGGAACACTGCCACCGGCCGCGATCGTAGGTTGCTCGTCGGTCTCGCGTTCGCTCATCGCTTCGTCCGCGCCGGGATCCGGTCGCCCGACTCTACGCGCTGAGCCCGAGCGGCTCGACCTCGATCTGGTAGCGCTCAGGGCACCGCCGCCGACCAGGCGCTGGTGTCACCCGACTCGAAGCGGTCGACGAAGATCGCCGAGCAGTAGCCCTGGAGCGACGAGATGCGGTACTCGCAGGTCGGGGCGCCGGTCTGGACCTGGTTGACCACCAGGATCGCGCGTCCTGACGGCGGGATCTGCGTCGAGAAGGCCAGTGAGCTGGGGACACCCACACCGGTGGCCTGGCCGGAGCCGCCGAGGTAGCCCAGGCAGGGGTTGCCACCGTCCGGCACGTAGGTGTCGAGGTAGGCGTGGAGCTGCAGATCGCAGCCGCTCGGGGTCAACACCTCGAGACCCGCCGAGAGGCACAGCGGCAGCTCGCTCGGGTTGGTGAAGGCGTAGGCGTCGAACTGGTGCGAGAGGGTCTGGTTGATGGTCTGGCACGGCCGCAACTGCGAGCAGGTGCTGTTGGTGGCGTCGAGCTGTACCCGGCCGATCTGCTGGCCCGAGATCGACGGCCAGTCGGCGCTGCCCTCTCCCAGGATGCCGGTGATCTGGTAGGGGCAGACGGAGAGTGGACAGCCGATTGGCGCGTTGTCGTTGACCGAGAAGACCACCGTGATGCTGGCCGAGCCCCCGGGTGGCAGGTAGATCTTCCACTGGAACCCGGCGGTGACGTCTCCGGGACCGAAGGGCAGGCCGGTGCTGTCGAAGTCGTCGATGTCGGCGTCGTCGAGCATCGAGGCTACCGAACCGATCCCGAACGGTCGCACCAGGTAGTCGTCGGCACCGATCCCCCGGTACTGGGCGTAGTTGCCGAGAGGATCGGTGATCAGGATGTGGTCCCGAGTCCAGGTCAGTCCGGCGCTGTCGTTGCCGAAGTTCGGCCGCACGTCGATGTCTGCCATGTGGAAGATGTCGAGCTCGTAGCCGACGACAGCCAGCAGGTTGGTCAGCGTCAGCCTCTGCACGACGAGTCCTGAGGGGCCGCCGGTGTCGACGATGGTGCTCACCTCCTCGGCGACGAAGATCCCGATCTCCCACAGCAGGGTGGAGGTGTCGCCGGAGTACTGCTGCGAGAAGGGGATCCCGAAGCGGTGCTCCTGGCTGTCCGCCGCCAGGCGGTACCACCAGCCGACCGCGGTCAGATGGTCGTCGCTGCCGAGCGAGCTGACCCCTTTCAGGTCGGCGTCGATCCCGAAGGTCGGTCCGTTGCGCTGAAACAGCGCCGGCGGATCGGTGATGGTGCCCTGGCCGAGCCCGGGTGCGGCGGCGACCGCCAGGGTGAGGAGACTCGGTGCCCACAACGCGAGGGTCCTGCGCACGTCCACCTCCTTGCGAGGATCGACGGCGACAGTAGCGCCGAATGGCCAGTTGGTGGAAGAGGTCTACGCGCGAGGTGGTGGCCGGCGTCGTAACCGGGGTGCCGGTCCGACGTACTCGACCCAGGGCTCGGAGTCGTCCGGGCTCTGGAGGAGACCGTCTGGAGATCGACTTGCAGTCCGACCGCGCCCGTGCCCTGTTTCGCTGTCACTGTCGGCTCGCACCGTTCCTCGTCGCCCTGTTCGGTGGTGCTGCCCACGGTCAGACCCCCGTCGCAGAGCCGGCGTCCCGCGGCGACGCGCACCAGACGCAGGAGCTGCGCATCGCTCGCGGGGCGGGCGTCGAGCTCGGGTGCACGCTCGTGCTTCCGGCCGGACGACGAGGCACCCGGGTTCCCGGCGCGGTTCTGCTCACCGTCGCCGGCCCCAACGACCGCGACCAGTCGTTCGCGGACAAGGCGCCGTTCCGCCGACTCGCCGAGCGGCTCTCGGCCAAGGGCGTCGCCTCGCTGCGCTGCGACGACCGCGGCATCGGTGCTTCAGGCGGCGACTGGTTGCAGGCTTCCTACGAGGTGCTGGCAGCCGACGCGACCGCGATGCTCGAGCGCCTGGCGGGCGAGGAGGGCGTCGACGCGCGGCGGGTCGGCTTCATCGGCAACAGCGAGGGTGGCGCGATCGGGCCGATCGCGGCCTCCGAGCCCTCGTCCGGAGCGGCCTTCGTGGTGCTGCTCGCGGGACCGGCGCTCAGTGGCGAGGCCGCGTTGCGGGCTTTCCTCGAGGCGGCCATCGAGGTCCGCAACCTCGATGTCGACCGCGCCGAGAACCTGCGGCAGAGGTTCGCGGAGCTGCTCGCGATCGTCGGCCGCGATCCGGGCGACGAAGCCACCCGTGCCGACATGCGGCGCTTCCTGCAGTCCGGCGGCGCCTTCCTGATCCCGGTCTACTCCTTCGTGCCGCGTGAGCTCGAAGGCCTCACCGGATTCCTGCTCAGCCCTTGGTACCGCTCGCAGGTGCGCTACGACCCGTCGGTCGTGATTCCCGAGGTCGGTGCACCGGTCCTGCACCTGGTGGGCAGCCGGGACACCGTGCTCGCTGCCGAGCAGCACCATCCGGCGATGCGCCGGCTGCTCGAAGGGCGCGAAGACGGCAGCGACGCGCGGGTCCTCCAAGGCCTCAACCACCTCTTCCAGGTCGCCGAGACCGGCAGCCCCACCGAGTACGCGACGCTCGACGAGGCGTACCCGGATCCCGTCGTGGCGGAGATCGTGGAGTGGATCGGCGCGGTGACCGCGACGGACTGAGTCACCGGGTCCGATCAGAAGGAGACCGTCTGCGGCGCCGTGATTACGGAACGGTCTGCGACCACGCCGCCGTGTCGCCCGACTCGAAGCCGTCCTCGAACTGAGGGCCCGACTCGGGATCGTCGAACTGTCGCTCCACGGAGCCGACGTCGCAGCGCCCGACGCGGGGTTGGCCGCGGGCGTCTTGGGGTGGGCAGCTGGCCGCGCTCAGTGGCGGCTCGACAGCCGGACTCATGGTTCCCGGCAGGATCAGAGGCATCAGGCCGCCGTAGTCTCCGAACGTTCCGAGGTGCAGCTCGCTACGCGCCAGGCCGCCCAGATCGCCTGGCGCGCCGAGCAGACAGTCGGCGACGGGACTCTGCAGATTGCCGCCGTCCGACGTCACCGTGGCGCCGCGGAGCTCGATGCCGTAGTCGCAGCGACCCACGATCAACGTCTTGTCGACGTGGATGCTGGCGTCGAGGACGAGGAACGCGCTGGTGTTCCAGGGCTCGGGAGCGTAGTCGACGTTGTCCACCACGGTCGACGAGCGGATGTCGAGAAGGGCCGACGGATGCATCAGGGCGACGGCGCCCCCGTCACTCGCAGCGTTGGCGTAGAAGGTCGAGTTGGTGACCTCCGCGGTGGCGGCGTTGTTGATGCAGAGAGCGCCGCCGATTCCGGCCTGTGCGACGTTGTGCGAGAGCGTCGACGAGAGCAGGAAGAGATGGCCGTCGTTGCGGATCGCTCCGCACGACTGAGCGCTGTTCTGGTCGAGCCAGACGCGAGAGAGCTGCAGAGTACCGAAGTTGTAGATCGCGCCCCCTGCGAGGCTGGCCCCCCCGGCGCCTCGGATCGTGAGGTGAGAGATCGACGCGACGACGCTGCCGATGTTGAAGACCCGCCAGCCGGGACCGCTCGTGATCAGGGTCGTGTGATTGGCACCGGCGCCGGTGATCACCAGCTGCTCGGTGATCTGGAGTGTCGGCTCGCCGATCGCGATCGTGCCGGCACCGATGAAGATCGTGTCGGTGCCCGGCAGCGCGTTCGCCTCCTCGATCGCCGCGCGCAGGGTGCAGGTGGCGATCATCCCTGGCGTGGCGCAGAAGCCGTTGCCCGGGTTGCTGTCCCCCTGGTCGCCGCTCGAGACGACGACGAACTCGGCGCCGTGGCTCGCGGTGGCGATGAGGGTGGCGGCCGCCGAGATCACGAGAGCGAGAGTCCCGGGCTGGACCCTGCGCCGCGAACGTCTGAATCGAAGCATCGTGCACCTCCTCAGAAGGAACCTCCGAGATCGGTTGCGAATCCGCGCCACCCGTTTCTTCGCGATGCCGGGTGGAGGAGGCTCGGGGTGAGTTGGGTGCGAAGGTGGGAGGGTGACTCCGCGTTCCTCCGGGAACAGCTCAGTCGATCGATGCGACGCGGGAGGCCCGACTCGTTGGCGGGCGAGGGTCGAGCTCGCCTGTTCGCCGAGGCGCCAAGGGCGCCGACTGCGCCCGCGGGGCTGATCCGGAGATGAGTCTCCGCTCCTTCACGCCATCGCCGCGAGCAGCGCCTACGGAACGGTCTGCGACCACGCCGCCGTGTCGCCCGACTCGAAGCCGTCCTCGAACATCGGGCCCGATTCGGGATCGCCCGGCTGACGTTCCACCGCGCCCACGTCGCAGCGTCCGACGCGGGGGAGGCCGCGGGCATCGGTCGGTGAACAGGTGACCATGCTGAGCGGCGGCTCGACCGCGAGGCTCTGGGTGCCGGGCAGGATCGTCGGCACCGGGCCGCCGTAGTCGCCCAGCGTTCCCAGGTGCAGGTCGGCGCGAGTCAGTCCGCCGATATCGCCCGGTGCAGCGACCAGGCAGTCGGCGTCGGGGCTCTGCAGGTTGCCGCCGTCCGACGTCACCGTGGCGCCGCGGAGCTCGATGCCGTAGTCGCAGCGACCCACGATCAGCGTCTTGTCGATGTGCACCGAGCCCTCGCCGGCGAGGATCGCGCTGGTGTCGGAGGGCAACGGTTCGCTATCGACGTTGTCCACCAGGGTCGACGAGCTCAGGTCGAGGTCGCTGGTCGAATGGAGGAGTGCGATGGCTCCACCGTCCTCGGCGGCGTTGCCGTAGAAGGTGGAGTTACTCACCACGATGTTGCCACCGATGCCGATGCAGAGCGCTCCACCCGCACCCGCCTCGGCGCGGTTGTGCGTCAGCGTCGATCGGTGCACGGCCATTGCACGGGTGTTGTAGACCGCTCCACAGGATTGCGCCGAGTTGCGGTCGAGCCAGGTGGCTGCGAGCAGGAGGAAGCCGTCGTTGTAGATCGCTCCTCCAATCAGGTCCCCGCCGCCGCTGCCCCGGATAGCGAGGTCGACGATCGAGACCATCACCTCGCTCGCGACGACGAAGACCCGTAGCCCGGGAGTGCTGGTGGTCAGTACCGTGGACCGTGCGCCGGCGCCGAAGATGTTCAGCGTGTCTGTGATCTGCAGGGCTGGAGATCCCACCGCGATCGTGCCGGCGCCGATGTGGATGGTGTCGAGGCCGGGCAGCGCATTGGACTCCTCGATTGCGGCCCGCAGGGTGCAGGTGGCGATCATCCCTGGCGTGGCGCAGAAGCCGTTGCCCGGGTTGCTGTCCCCCTGGTCGCCGCTCGAGACGACGACGAACTCGGCGCCGTGGCTCGCGGTGGCGATGAGGGTGGCGGCCGCCGAGATCACGAGAGCGAGAGTCCCGGGCTGGACCCTGCGCCGCGACGGTCTGATTCGAAGCATGGTGAGACCTCCTCTGGTCTTTACTCCGAGATCCGTCGCGAATCCGCGCCAAACCGCTTCTCTCGATCTCTGCCGCCTGCGTCGGGTGCCGGGCCTCAGCCCGGAACCAGAGGCACTAGGTCGAGGGTTGCTAGACTATATTGACAATGGATAGATTGCCTCCACCATGGCGACATTCGATCCGACTCCCTACCAGCCGCTGACCCCGGCGATGTTCCAGGTGCTCGTCAGCCTCGCCGACGGCGAGAAGCACGGCTACGGGATCATCAAGGAGGTGGCGCGGCGTACCGACGGCGAGGTGCGGCTGCGCACCGCGACGCTCTACACCGTGATCAAGCGCTTCGTCGACGCCGATCTGATCGAGGAGACCGACGAGCGACCCGATCCGGCTCTCGACGACGAGCGCCGGCGCTACTACCGCCTCACCGACCGCGGTTGGGCCCTAGCCGAGGCCGAGGCGGCACGGCTCGAGGAGGTGCTGCGCCAGGCGCGTGCCCACCTCTCGCGGCCGAGACGTGCCTGACGGTCCTGACGGTGTAGCGGCGGCACGCCTGCCTCGACATCAGGAATCGCACGAGGAGAGCAGCCATGCAACGAAGGGCGTTCCGTTGGTTGGTCCGGTTGCTGCCGGAGGAGGTCCGCGGTCTCTATGCGGGCGAGATGGAGTCGACCTTCGAGCTCGAGCGTCGCCATTCGACGGGCCGGCTGTCGCTGCTCGGGCTGTGGGCGGCGACGATCGCCGACATCCTGCGCACCGCGCCCGCCGAGCACCTCGACATCCTCTCGCGCGATGCCCGCTACGCGTTGCGCAGCTTGTGGGGACACCGCGCCCAGACCGCGGCGGTGGTGCTCACCCTCGCTGTCGCCATCGGCGCCAACGTCGTGCTGTTCGCGGTGGTCGACGCAGTGCTGCTCGAGCCCCTGCCCTACCGCGAGCCGCAGCAGCTGGTGCGCGTCGGCGAGATCAACCGCGGCGAGGAGCCGTCGAACCTCGGCTTCCTCACCTTCGACGATCTGCGCCAACGCGTGCGCGGCCTGAGCCACCTGGTGGCGGTGAGCGCCTCCACCGCCACCCTCACCGAGGGTGAGCTGGCGGCGGAACGGGTCAACGCGATGCGCGTTTCGCACGACTACTTCGAGATGCTCGGCGTGCAGCTGGCGCACGGCCGGCCGTTCACCGAGCAGGAGGACCGTCCCGGGGCGGCCCGCCGGGTGGTGATCCTCAGCCACGAGCTGTTCGCCCGTCGCTTCGGCGCCGATCCAGGCGTCGTGGGTCGGTCGATCGACATCAGCGGCGTCGCCTACCAGGTGGTCGGGGTGGCGCCGCCGGGTCTGCGCGACCTCGTCGCCGAGCGCCTCTACCGCGGCGCCCAGCTCTGGTATCCGCTCGGCTACGACCCCACCGCGTCCTATGCCTGCCGCAGCTGCCGTCACCTCAGCGTCTTCGCCCGGCTGGCTCCCGGATTCGACCCGAAGGACGGCGAGAGAGAGCTGTCGCGACGGATGGGCGCGCTGGAGCAGGAGCATCCGGAGGAGTACGAAGAGGCGCGGGTGGCGCTGACCTCGCTCGACGACCTCTTCCTGGGGCCGGTGCGTCCGGCGCTGCTGGTGCTGTGGGGCGGCGTCGCCTTGCTCCTGCTGGTCGCCTGCGCCAACGCCGCCAACGTGCTCCTGGTGCGAGCCAGCGAGCGCGAGCACGAGGTCCGGGTGCGTGCCGCCCTCGGCGTCACGCCGGGCCGGCTGTCACGTCAGTTGATGACCGAGTCGGCGATCCTGGCGGTGCTCGCGGGAGTGTGCGGCGTCGTGCCTGCGTGGATCCTGGTGCGCGCGTTGGCGGTCGCCGGGCCGACCGAGCTGCCTCGGCTCGCCGAGATCGCGGTCGACGGGCGCGTCGCCGTCGCGGCGCTGCTGCTGGTGCTGGCGAGCTCTGTGCTGTTCGGGCTGGCGCCGCTGCGACACCTCGCTGCCCGCACCCTCTCCGCCGTGCAGCCGGCGGCGCGCAGCACCCCCGGCGCCGACACCTGGCGTCTGCGTGCGGCGCTGATGGCCTCGAGCGTGGCCTTGGCGGCGTTGCTGCTGATCGGCTCGGGATTGCTGGTGCGCAGTCTGGGCGCCCTGCTCGAGATCGATCCGGGCTTCGACTCCTCGAGCGCTCTCACCCTGCAGCTGTGGGGAAGCGGCGAGCGCTTCCGCAAGGAACACCCCGAAGAGCAGGTGGCCGCCGCCGTCGCCTTCTACGACGAGGTGCTCGACGGCATCGAGGCGCTACCTGGAGTGCTCTCGGCGGCCGGAGTCTCCACCCTGCCGCTCGGCGGCGGTGTCGACGGCTACAGCGTGCACGTCGTCGGCCGCGAGACCGACGACCCCGAGCAGGCGCCGAGCGCCGATCGCTTCGTGGTGACGCCCCACTTCTTCGAGACCTTCGGCATCCCGCTCGAGGCGGGTCGGCTGCTCGACGAGCGCGACCGGCAGAACGGCGAGCTGACGATGGTGGTCAACCGCACCGCCGCCGACGAGCTGTTCCCGGGTGGCGACGCGATCGGCCGCCAGCTCCGTCTCGGCCCGCGGGAGGCCGACGCCCGCACCATCGTCGGCGTGGTGGCCGACATCCGCCACCACGGTCTCGATCTGCCCCCCGGCTACCAGGTCTACGTACCGCAGGCGCAGTGGCCCTGGGCCGAGACGTTCCTGACCCTCGTGGTGCGCACCGAGGGCGCGCCGCTGTCGCAGGTGGCGGCGGTGCGTGCGCTGATCCGCGGCATCGATCCGGCGCAGCCGATCAGCGACGTCAAGACCTACGAGGAGATCGTGCGCTCGGTCACCGCCACCCGTCGCTTCGCCGCCCGCCTGCTCAGCGCGTTCGCCGGCTGCGCTCTGCTCATCGCGCTGGTCGGCCTCTACGGTGCGGTGGGCGTCTACGCACGTCAGCACCGCCGCGAGATCAGCCTGCGCATGGCTCTCGGTGCCGACGCGGCGTCGGTCCGCCGGCTGGTGGTGCGGCGTGGCATGACTCCGGTGCTGCTCGGCATCGCGCTCGGTGTCGCCGTGGCCCTCGCTTCGACGTCGACCCTGCGCTCCCTTGTCTACGGCGTCGGCACCCTCGACCCCGTGGTCTTCGTCGGCTCGATCTCGCTGCTGGCGCTGGCGGCGCTCGTCGCCTGCTGGATCCCGGCCTGGCGGGCCGGGCGCATCGACCCGGGAGTGGAGCTCAAGGGGGAGTGAGGCGTCGCCCGCCGCTCAGCAGAGCTGCACCGCTGACTGCGGCTGGCAGAGGGAGCCGGGGCTCGTGGCGTGAGGCGTCGTCGACCTCCCTGGCGCGGGTGGCGCAGTGGGCTGCGATATTCGAAGAGATATACTGGGTGTATGAACGTGGTCAAGGACCTTCGTGACCGGTGCGCCCTGACCCAGCGCGAGCTGGCCGAGAAGGCGCGCACCTCGCAGCCGACCATCGCGGCCTACGAATCCGGCGCCAAGAGCCCGAACCTGCGCACTCTCGAGCGCATGGCGCGTGCCGTCGGCCTGGAAGCCGCGGTCGAATTCGTGCCGCCGCTGACGCGTGAAGACCGCCGCAGCCTGGCGCTGCACCGGGCGATCGCCGAGAAGCTGCAGACTCAGCCCCAGCCGACCCTGGAGCGGGCTCGAAGAAACCTCGAGCGGATGGCCTCGAACAACCCGGGAGCGACCGAGATCCTCGCCAGGTGGCGGGGTCTGCTCGCCGGTCCGCTGTCGCAGATCCTCGAGGTCCTGCGCGACCCGAGGCCTTCGGCGCGTGAGCTCAGGCACGTGACGCCGTTCGCCGGCGTCCTCTCGGCGCCGGAGCGGGCCGAGGTCTACCGGCGATTCGCGGCCGCCGAGAGGGGGGAGGAGCGGTGACCAGGGAGCAGTTCGAACACGCCATCCGCGCCGCCGGTGCGATTCTCGGAAGCAACGAGGTGCTCGTCATCGGCAGCCAGGCGCTGCACGCCAGCGTTGCGACGGAGTTTCCGGAGTCGGCTTTGCGCTCGGTGGAGGTCGACCTGGCGGTGCTCGGAGACGACGGATCGAAGGCCGACCTGATCGATGGATCGATCGGGGAGGCTTCGATGTTCCATGAGACCTTCGGCTACTACGCCCAGGGCGTCACCGAGCAGACGGCGATACTGCCTCCCGGATGGCGCGACCGACTGGTTCGCTTCGAGTCGCCCGCGACGCAAGGCGTCGTCGCTCTGTGCCTGGAACCGCACGATCTCTGGCTCGCGAAGGCTGTAGCCAACCGCGAAAAGGACATCGAGTTCTGTTGCGCGCTGCTGGAAGGCGGGATCGTGCAGGAGTCGGACCTGCTGAGGCGCCTCGAGTCGATGCAGGACCTCGAAGAAGCGACGGCGGGTCTCGTTCGCCGGCGGATCGCGGGGGCCGCGATCTGACGAATGTCCCCAAGTTGACTTCTGAGCACAAAAATGCTTTGATGCTTTTATGCGAACGACGATCGATCTCCCCGACGAGCTTCTGCGGCAGGTCAAGGCGCGCGCCGCGGTGCAGGGCATGAAGCTGAAGGAGTACGTCACCGAGGCCCTTCGCGAGTCCCTCTACCGGCACGAGCCGGCTTCCAGGATCGGCGAGACGGCGACCGAGTACGGCGAGGACTCGCTCGTGGTGGCAGAGGGCTGCGTCTTCCCGCTCATCGGGGGCCGCACCGGCGACGCGATGCGCACCCTGACCGAAGAGGCGATCGCCGAGATCCTCGAGGAAGAAGAGGTCGACGCTGCGCTATCTGCTGGCTGACGTGAACGTCTGGCTGGCGACTCTGGTCGCCGAGCATCCGCACCACGACAGCGCCACCGCTTGGTGGAGACGCGTCGTGCCGGAGAGCGACACGCGAGTCGCCTTCTGCCGCATCACCCAGCTCGGCCTCCTGCGTCTGCTCGGCAACGTCCGCGTGATGGGCGAGGAGCGCAAGACGCTCGCCGCGGCCTGGGCGATCTACGAGCGCCTGCTCTCCCAGCCTCCGGTGGTGTTCGCGCCAGAGCCCGAAGGCACCGAACAGCAGCTGGCGAAGCTCTCTCGGACAGCCGGCTCTTCGGGGAAGTCGGGGAGGTTCTGGACCGACGGCTATCTCGCGGCGTTCGCCCAGGCTGGAGAGCTACGCCTCGCCACCTTCGACCGTGGGTTCCGGCGCTTCGAGGATCTGGATCTGGAGTTGCTTCAACCAGGGGAACAGCGGTAGGCAGCACCGTGGTGGTCCTGCGGCCTGCAGAACGACGGACTCGGTGTGCGGTGACGATGCCGGCGAGTTTCGTCGACACGCGGACCAGACCGTCGGTGGCGCTGGCGGATCGATCGCCGAGCTCTGGGACTGAGAGGGCCCGGCGTCGTCGAGGGGCGCAGGTCCACACGCCGCCTCGACCCCTTCACGGGACGGAAGCGCTCCAGCTCCCGGTATCGCCGGACTCGAAGCCGTCGAGGAAGAGGAGTGGCCCCGGCACCACGGAGACGTCGTCGACGTAGACGACGTCGCCCGCGAAGAGGAGAGGGAACCACACCACGACGCTCACGCTGCGGGCACCTCGCGGTGTGGGCTCGGCCCCATGCAGGGGCGGGGACAGGTCGAGGTTCGAGAAGCTCTCCCAGGTTCCGAGCTGGCCGGCGCCGCCGACGAGACTCCTCGTCCCGAGGTTGTTGCCGTCGCAGTTCAGCCCCTCGTAGAAGAGCAGCGTCACCACGCCGTTGCCGAAGTCGTCCTGGTGGTTGAAACGGCCGGAGATCAGGTAGGCCGCGGAGAGTGGATGTGCCGCCAGGACGACGCAGCGTGAGATCAACGCACCTTCCATGGCGCCGACGGCTCGGCCGGAGCCGAGCGGCTCGCTCAGCCCATCCTCGACGCGAGTCCATGACCCGATCTCGAGGCTCCAACCGGCCAGATTCTCGGTGAAGTGACCGTTCGCGGCGAGATCGGGATCGAGGCTGGCGGCGTCGACCCAGGCCTGGCCGCCGTCGCCCTCGAGCTCCAGCCTCACCAGGGCGCTCGCCGCGCCGCCCGCCGGGACACCGACCGTGGTGTAGGTGAGCCCCCAGCCGACCTCCGGCTGCTGCTGCAGCGCAGAGCCCGCTCCCGCGTCGCCGGAGCAGTCGGCGGAGGAGTAGAGCTCGACGGCGATGCGGGAGGTCGCGCTGCCGGTCGACCGGACCCAGGCGCGCAGCGCGAGGCCGCTCCCGGCCTCGGCGTCGAGAGGAGCGCACTGGGTCAGCGAAGAGGTCGTCCCGGAGACCAGGTTGGTGCGCGCCGATCCGCTGGGGGTGGGTGTGCCGCCGGTCGCATCGTGGTTCCAGGCCCCGCCCTCGATCGTCCAGCCGCTGAGCGAGTCGGTGAAGTCGGCGTTGCCGAGCAGGTTCGCACTCACCGGCGCTGCGAGGAGCAGGGCCGCGGCGTTGAGGGCCAGAGCGGTACGGTGCATGACGGAGGAGTTGGAGGAGAGGAGGGTGGCTATTCGGCGCAGCCCTGATCTCTGGGGAGGGCTGCGGCGCATCGAGGATAGCGGTCGGGCGCCGGTATCTCTCGGCTGCGGTGCCTGTTTGTCGCTGTCGGCGACGCGGAGCAGCGCTCGCGCCGCGAGCGGCCACCGGTTCAGCCGCGCCCGGCATCAGCGCAATCGACCCGTCGCGCTACGATCTCGGCGTCCGATCCCCCTCCAGACCTCTGCGTCGGCACGCCGCTCGGGCTCGCGCTCCGCGCTCGCGCCCCACGGCCTCGACACCCGGAAGCGCCGAGAGAATGAAGCCACTCCGCCACCTCCGTCGCGCCCGCCTTTCCGTGCTGGTGCAGGGCGGCGGGATCGGGCTGTGCGCGGCGATCGTGGCCCTGGTGTATCCGTCCCTCTACGGCGACGGGGGGCTGCGCGACGGGCGGCGGCTGGTCTCGTTCTCCACCAACTGGAGCCCGAGCTACCCGATGCCGCTCGAGGACTACGAGGCGGTGGCGGCCACCAGCCGCTCGTACGAGTGGACCGAGGCGGTGCGCACCTTCAACACGTCGCTCACCGCCGACGGGCGCACCCGGGTGGAGATCGGCAGCTACGTCTCGCCCAGCCTGTTCCAGCGTCTCGCGGTGCGGCCGGTCCGCGGGCGCCTGTTCGAGCCGGCCGACGCAGACCCCCCCGCGCCGGTCGTCGCGCTGGTCAGCCACCGCCTGTGGCAGGGCGCGCTGGGCGCCGCGCCCGACGTCGTCGGCACCACGCTCGAGATCAACCGCGAGCTGGCGACGATCGTCGGCGTGCTGCCGCCCGGGATGCACTTCCCGCTGCGCCACGACGTCTGGGTGCCGCTGCGCCGGAGCGGCAGGTCGTGGTCGCAGGGCTGGGTCTTCGGCATCGGCATGCTGCGCCCCGGCGTCGCGGCATCGCAGGCGCGCGACGAGCTCGAGCGGCTCGCCGCCCGTCTCGACCGGGAGTCGCCCGACGCCACCGGCGGCGAGGCGCGCATCGCCGCCGTCGAGCCCTACGTGCAGGCCCACCTCGGCGACAGCAACATCGCGGTGCTCGAAGGCCTGCTGCTGGGCGTCGGAGCCCTGCTGGCACTGGTGCTCGGCAACCTCTGGGTGCTGCGCCGCGTCGAGCAGACCCGGCGCACGCGCGAGCTCACCACGCGGCGGGCCCTCGGCGCCTCGCCGTTGCACCTGCTGCGCCTGGCGGCGGGCGAGCTGGCGGCGCGCAGCCTGGCCGCCGCCGCTCCCGGCGCTGCGCTCGTCGCCGTCACCCTGCCGCTGCTGCGTTGGCTGCTCTCCGGCAGCTCGCTCGCCCGCCTGCCGTGGACCGCGCCCGATCTCAGCGCGGCCTCGTCGCCTGCCTCGTGCTCTCGGTGGCCGTGCCCCTGGTCGCCATCGCCGGCCGCGCCGCGGCGCTCACCCTCGGCCTGGTGCGCCCCGCTGGCGGCGAACGCCTCGTGGCGACGCGCTCCTCGCGCACCGCGCCACACGTCAGCCGCATCCTCGTCGCGGCTCAGGTCGGTGTCTCGGCCGCGCTCTGCCTCGCTGCCCTCTGGGTGGCCGACGCCGCCGGTCGTTGGCTGCTGCAGCCGCCGGGCTTCGAGCCCGAGGGTCTGCACGCCGTGGTGCTGAGCCTCTACAACGCGCGGCTCGACGGCCCCGAGGCGGCGCCGCAGAGGGCGCGTCTGCTCGAAGGGGTGCGCTCCGAGATCGAGCGTCTGCCCGGTGTCGAGCGGGTGGCGCTGGCCAGCGGGCCGCCGTGGTCGGACCGGCGCCGCCTCGGCGTCTCGCTCGACGCCGCGGCGCCCGAGACGACATGGGTGCAGGCGTTCGAGCAGGCGGTGGACGAGCGCTGGCGCGAAGTGGTCGGCCTCTCCCTGCGGAGCGGCGATTCCCTGCCGGGCTCCGCCGAAACCGCTCGCGACGAACCGGAGGCGGCGGCCGCGTCACCCGGCGCGGCGGAGACCCAGGATCGCGAAGACCTCGGGCAGATCTGGATCAGCGCCAGGCTGGCGCGCGCCCTCGATCTGGGCGCCGATCCGGTCGGCGCCCGGCTCTACCTGCATCCGCCGTCTGGCGAGGACATCCGCGCCCGAGGCGAGGAAGCGGTCGGCCCTCCTGTACGGGTCGCCGGCGTCGTCGCCGATCTCGACCTGCCCGGCGACGAGCGCGCCCTGCGCCTCTACCGCCCGATGCGGAGTGGCGACCACGCGGCGCAGCTCCTCGTGCGCACCGCCGGCGCCGACCTGCTCCCCCGCAACACCCTCGACGACGTGCTGGCGCGCGTCGCCCCCGGCGTCGGCATCGTCGACGTCCAGTCCGCCGGCGAAGGCCTCGCCGCCCGCACCTGGGCGCGCCGCCGCGTCGCCGAGACTCTCACCCTCTTCGCCGTCATCGCCCTGCTCGTTGCCTGCTCCGGCGTCTTCGCCGTGCTCTCCCTCGCCGCCCAGCAGCGCAAGAAGGAGATCGCCCTACGCAGCGCCCTCGGCGCCACCCGCCGTCAGATCACAAACCTCATCCAGCGCGAGGCCTGGCTCCAGATCCTGCTCGCCGTGCCCGTCGCCTTCGTGGTGCTGCGGATCGCTTCCGTCCCGGTGGCGGAGCTGCTCGGCGAGGCCGCGCCGCCGTGGTGGATCGTCGCGTCTGGAGGCGCCGTCGTCGTGCTGGTCGTGCTGGCAGCTGCGAGGAGGCCGGCGAGGGTGGCGGCGGGAGTGGATGTGGCGGGGGTGTTGGGGGAGGAGTGAAGGTGCCTGAAGCGCCGGGAACCGACCGAGTGGATACCTATGAGAACTCGCGCAGCTTTCTCCAAAGCTCCACGACCTCCGAAGGAGTTCTCGACGACTTGGATCCTTCGCCCTCTCGAATGATCCGCGGAGGCACGACCAGACGTTCGAGCTGGCCTGTAGGGCCAGACCGCGACACAGTCTTGCTTTCGAGTAGACCGAGGTCTCGCAGTACCCGTAGGACGGTCTCGCCACGACGACCTGACATCACGCCCTTGTGTTGCCACTCATCCTTGTCGACATAGTACTGGCGCTCGAAGACGCGAAGGACCTTCTCGAGCCCGTCTCGGAGTTCACGGTCTACGGTTTCGTTCGCCTCGCCGTTCTCCGGCGAGAGGTCAGGGACGCCGAGTCCGCTCAAAATTGAGCGCATCTCACTCGGGTCGCGGGTTACGACCAGGTCGTCGCCCACGTGATAGCGGATTCCCATCACCTCATGGCCCGGGCGCAACCGACTGCCTTCAAGATTCGTGCGCTCGGTTGAGATAAGGACATCGCGGAGAAGACACCTTTCAAAATTGCATTTCTGCCAGTGGATATCGGTGGCGTCAACCTCGTGCAGCTCGACAGCGACAAACGACGAGCTTGCCAGCGCGGAAGCTCCGAAAGTGCCACCACGCACGACAAGATTCTTGATAGTCAGGCCCTCAAGGGGAGCAGGAGACCTGGCCAGCAGCTCGCGCACAAGTGCTCCACAGTTCTCGCGGAGGAGTACGTCGAAGACGCCCGTTGCGCTACACGAGACGATGGTGTCGAGGGTTCTGGTTAGGTCCTGTTCGGTCACCAGGGCTGATGCGACGTCGGCGGCCGTGACCTCACCAAGAGGTGCCCTGGAGAGGAATCGCCGCAACTCTGTGGTCGATCCGGAGCGAATGAGATCCCGGAGGTGGAGGGCCACGAAGTAGTCTAGATAGACCTCATGCTGGAATCGCAGTCCAGAGTCGCCCGAGGTGGTCAAGAAGGCATATGAGGCCGCCTTCTCCGCCAGCGCCGCCGCAGTCTTGGCAGGCGAGTTGCTTTCCTCGGCGACCAGCTCGGCGATCGTCTGCACGGCCCCGACGTCCAGTGCTTGATTCTCATTCCACCACATTTCCTCTGCGACTTCTGCGATGAACTTCCGGTGACCCTCGATGGGCAACAGTGGTTGGCCCTGTCGGTCCTTAAGCTTCTCCACCTCACGGGCCAGGAAAGACTCTGCCAGCCCTGCTAGCAGACTGTCGGCGGTCGCGAGTTTGGAGTTGTCTTTGAGGAGACGTACGACCTCAGATGCAAAGAAAGGCTTCGCTAGCAGTTCGAACTGTTCCCGGGGAAGACGGTTCTGGAGCTCATCGTACTGAGCTTCGTACTCGGCGCCGTGTCGACAAAAGTACTCCCGCGTCGTATCTGTGGACCAAGGATTCACGTCCACCCAATCGAGATGGTAAGAAAGCGATCCCTGGGACTTCAGGCGGTCGGCCTTCTCTCTGAACCCTTGGTAGTCAATGAAGCTCGATCGGGCGGAGGCGACTACCACCCCTTTACCGTTGAGCTTTGCAATGAAGGCTGCTAAGGAGGAATAGGCGTCGTCGTAGCCACCTGAGCCGAGTAGTTCGTCGAAGCCATCGATGATAGGAATAAGGAGATGATGCCGGGCGAGCGTTTCCACGGCCTCGTAGGTGAAGGCGGCCCGAAGATCCTGGAGTTCCTTAGCCATTGCGTCTTCGAGACGGGAGAGGGCTCTGCCCTGAGCGTCGACGTAAAGAAAAAGAGGACCGTTAGTGCCGCTCATGTAGTCGCGAGCTGCTCTCTTGGTGAGTTGCCGGAGAGCGACCGTCTTCCCCGCGCCCGCCTCGCCGCGAACGAAGAGCAGACGGGTGGAGAACCGAGACGGAGGTTGACGGGTCAGGCTTAGTAGCAGCTCGACGGCGTCGTCAGAGGAGAGGTCCGCGTCGACTTCGGTGGCGGCCGTCGCAATGTAGTGCTCTGTGTCGGGTGTTGCCGCATAGGAGATTCTAGAGAAGTCAAGTAGTGATGCCATCGAGGCGCTGGCGAGAAAACCGCGCCATGAGAGGCGTCGGTCGTCTTCTATGACCACGACTTGGGTCTCCGGATCCGGAGCGATCTGGAGGCTTCTGTTCTTTCCGCCTTGCGTCCATTGGACTACATGCTCGCTCGTTATCTCGACGTCGGACCCCGGATCTGCGAATGGCTTGAGATCGTTCTTGAGCTCAGTCTTGATGTCTTGGTGCACGATTCTTACCACTGGTGGATTTCGACGCCGACTTCGTCGAGGAGGTCTCGGTAGGTTAGGCGCTCGGCATTTCGTCGGTACAGGCAGAAGACGGGTTTATTGTGCTGCCGAGCACTCAGCATCGCTGGCACAATGTCGTCGTCGTCGCTGGCGATCAGCACGATGTCGGTGAGGTTCGATGCCGCGAGGCTCATCGCGTCGACACAGATTAGCGTGTCGACCGCCTTTTGGCGGCGCCCGTCGAGAACGTCCTGCAGATTGGTGGGACATCCTTCCTTAGGACAACTACCAGCAAGCCACGAGTGCAGAGCCTGCAGGTGCTCACACAAGGCGCCGCTCCTTGAGCAAGCAGGGCGAAGACCGGTCCGGAGGCGGGGGAGGCTACTGGTGCCGGGGCGAAGGGTCTCGTGGAAGCGGAGACTGGGCTGGCTTACCGGAGCTTCTGCTAGTTCTACTCTCACGCGGCAGTGGCGTGTGGTTCGGGTTGGATAGCTGCGAGCGACTTTTGAAGCTATCTGGCGATCACGCGTCTGACCGGAGCTTTGCTCATGCCAACCACCGTAGAGTCTTAAGGTTAGCTCGGTAAGGACGATGCCCCGGTCCTTAGTTGCCGCCTGACTGGCGGCGGCAAGTTCATCGAGCCCGTGTCGAACGTCAGCTGGATTCGGTGATCTGCCGTGGCTCCAGAGACGAAGGTTGGAGTAGTCTGCGAGGCAGTGTGCGAACATCGTCGAGGGGTTCGGAAGGTTGCGGCGTTGTGCTTCTAGTGTAGAAGGTACCACTCTGCGAGCGAGTTCTCGGCCGCCTACGCTACCGCCGCCCGATACGCCGCGAACACGTCCCCTGGCAACCGGTGCCGCAGCTGCCAGGTGATCTGCATCGGCCTTTCCGACTCGTGCCGCACGTAGGTCGCGGTGCCGACGCAGAAGTAGGGCACGGTGCGGCCGGTGGCGTCCTTCTTGGTCGGCCGCACGAAGAGCGCGACGTTGCGGTTTCGCTTCGCGTGCTCGATGTAGTTGCGGCCGCGCTCGCTGTCGGCGGCGGTGATGGCCTGCGACTCCCAATGGAAGAGCTGGTCGCTGATCGCGTAGTCGAGGTAGCGGGTGGTGGGTGAGTAGTCCTTCTCGGTCTTCTGCAGGGTGATGAAGAGGAGGTCGGTGCGGCTGGGCTCGTGCCAGTAGACCCCGGTCTGGAGAGGTACGGGCGTGCTGACTGTGGAGGCGCCGAAGGCGGCGAGGATCTCCTCGCGGGTGTAGTGGGCGTGCACCTGGAGCGGGACCGGGTGGAGCAGTTCGAGCGGAGTGTGCAGGTGCACGACCTGCTCCTCCAGCAGCGGCAGCAGCTCGAGGATCTCGCCTCGTAGCGCGTGGTGGCGCCAGAGATCGGCCGCCGCCTCGGCGAGCGACGCGTAGTCGCCCTTCTTCGGGTTCATTACCGTGAGCAGCAGCCCCTCGAGTCGCCGCGCGGCCCGCTCGTCGAGCTGCCCAGTCTCCGGCGGCTCGCTGCGCTCGAGAAGCAGGCGGTAGCCGTCGATGCGCTCCTGGTCGTCGAGGTGCAGCAGGCGCGCGACACCGCGGCCGATCGCCTTCTCCTGCTCGGTCGCTCCGGCTTCAGGAAGGAACCCCACCGCGCGGCGCAGCTCGGTCCAGGTCCTGCCGCCTCGGTAGAGGTCCTCGAGTTCGAGACCGGTCTCGCGCAGGAATTCTCCCAGGCCGACGTCACCGAGCTCGCGCAGTTCCTGGATGCGCTGCGGCCACCGCGTCGGCAGGGCGTTGCGCAGGTTGTCGAGCACGATGTCGCGGGCGACGGCGTCGAGCTCGAGCAGGCAGCCGGCGGGCAGAAAAGGGAAACCGTCTCTGACGTCGGCTTCCAGCTCTTTGCGCGTTCGCCCCAGCATGCGGCGGTAGCGCAGGTCGAAGCGGAAGTGCCGGCTCTGGTGGCCGACGAAGTCGAGCACCGTGAGCACGTCCTTGTCGCGCGTGCGGCGTAGGCCGCGCCCGAGCTGCTGCAGGAAGACGGTGGCGCTCTCGGTCGGCCGCAGCATGAGCACGACGTCGATCGCCGGCACGTCGACGCCTTCGTTGAACAGGTCGACGGTGAACAGCACCTGCACTACGCCCTTCTCCAGGTCGCGCAGGGCCTGCTCGCGCTCGGCGAGCGCAGTGCGCGACGTGATGGCGCGTGCCGCGAGACCGGCCCTCTCGAAGCGAGCGGCCATGAAGGTCGCGTGGTCGATGCTGACGCAGAAGCCGAGGGCACGCATCGCCTGGGGATCGCCGATCTTGTCGTGCACCGCCTGCAGCACTTTGGCGACCCAGAGATCGTTGGCGGTGTAGACGTTGGTGAGCTCCGCGACGTCGTAGGCGCCGCGCTTCCAGGTCACCTCGGAGAGGTCGGTGCCGTCGTGCAGGCCGAAGTAGTGGAAGGGTGACAGCAGGCCCTGCTCGAGGGCGTCCCACAGCCGCAGCTCGACGGCGATGCGGTCACCGAACCAGCGCAGGATGTCGAGGCCGTCGGCGCGCTCCGGTGTCGCGGTGAGGCCGAGCAGGTGACGTGGCCGCAGGTGATCGAGCAACGCCACGTAGCTCTCCGCCGCGGCGTGGTGGAACTCGTCGACGATGACGACGTCGAAGCGTTCCGGCTCGATCGACGTCGCGTCGTTCACCGTGAGCGACTGGATCGAGGCGAAGACGTGCTCCCAGCGCTCGGGTCGCTCGCCCCGCGTCCACAGTTCTCCGAAAGCGCCGTCCCGCAGGACGTGGCGGAACATCGTGCGGCTCTGCTCGAGGATCTCGACGCGGTGGGCGACGAAGAGCAGCCGGGCGCGGTCGAGCTGCCGACGCAGGGCGCGGTAGTCGAGGGCGGCGACAACGGTTTTTCCGGTGCCGGTGGCGGCGACGACGAGGCTGTGGGGTCTGCCGCGCCGGCGCTCGACCTCCAGCCGCTCGAGGATCTGTCTCTGGAAGGGATAGGGCTCGATGTCGAAGGGCGTCAGGAGGACGTCGCCCTGCGAGAGCTTCGACGTGGCGCGCGCGAACTTCTCCGCATCGAACGGCTCGAAGTGCGGGTCCTCCCAGTAGGTCTCGAAGGTGCGCTCGAAGGCGGCGACGAGCTCCGGGTTGAGCCGCTGCGAGGCGCGCACGTTCCACTCCAGGCCCGTCACCTGCGCTGAGAAGGTGAGGTTCGAGGAGCCCACGTAGACGGTGGAGAAGCCCGACCGACGCTGGAACAGCCAGGCCTTGGCGTGCAGCCGAGTCGAGGAGTGGTCGTAGGAGACCCGGAGCTCTGCGCCGAGATCGGCCAGTGCCTGCAGGGCGCGGGCTTCGGTCGAGCCGGTGTAGGTTGTGGTGATGATCCGTAGGCGGCGGCCCCGCTCGACGTGCCTTCGCAGCTCCGGCAGCAGCTCGCGGATGCCGGTCCAGCGGATGAAGGCGAGCACCAGGTCGATGCGGTCGGCGGAGTCGATCTCCGCCGCGATCTCGCGGCCCACCGCAGGCTGGTCGCGCGCGTTGGTGAGCAGCACGGTGTCGCGCAGCGGGGTCAGCGGCCGGCGGATCGGGATCGGCTCATTCGTCGGCGCCAGCGGCTCGACCGCTGCCAGCCGCTGGATCGGTTCGCCGAGGCGCTGCTGCCGGCTGGCCGCTGCGGGCTCTAAGGCGTGGATCGCGTCGAGCACGGCGGAGGAGATGGCGAGAGCAGCGCCCTCCCGCTTCTTCTCGCTCGCCGAAGCCACCGCCCGCCGCACCCAGGCGGCGACGACGTCGGCGACGCGATCGGGGAGTTCGGCGGCGTCGACGTCCTGCAGCGCCGCCTTCAGGCGCTGCGCCGTGAGGTCGTCGAGCTGACCGCGCAGCAGCTCGTCGACCAGAGTGTCGTAGAGGCCGGGCTGGAGCTCCTTCATGGAGCTCTATTGGTGCTGTTGATGCTGCTGTGCTCGGGTGCTCTGACTGGATGTTCGAGACGCAGGGCGCATGGAGACCATGTATCTGAATCGGTCCGCCGCTTCTTCAGGCAACCATCCGGTACGTATTGCCCTTGTTGTCGCGACAAGTACCTTGGGCGTTGCCTGCGAGCGAATCGGCGAGGAACTCACATTCAAGAACAGTACCCTGGCTGCCAGTCGCTATCGCCGTGCCCTGGTTGAGCCTCTCCATTCTTCTGGAGGTCGCGGTTGCAGCCGGTGTTGTTTCGCCAAGAGCATAGATGCTTCCCCATTCGACGGAGCCTCCTCGCATCACGGTGTATTCGCCTTTGAGGACCTCGCCAGAAGGAAGACTCACTGTGATCTGGCCTCCTGCAGCGGCACTGTCCGTGAACTCCATGTAGAGAACCTGGCCAGTTTCGACGTTGTAGAGCCGCGCTTGACGCGTGGTCGTACAGGAAATCAGGAGTAGCACGGCAAGCGAGCCTGAAAGGCCCAAAGCTCGAGTCGACATCAGTCTTCCCCCTTGTTGATCGGGCGGTAAGGGCAAGTCTACCCTCGGGGTGGGTTCCTGGAACTTGACCGCATCCGAGGCTGGAGACTTCCCTCCATCGCGCCGGCCACCTCCTCCATCGCCTCCCTCACCCCCACCACCTCCATCTCTCCTCGCGGATACCGCTCCTTGCCTGAATAGACGAGGAAGGCGCGCTCGGGCTGGATGTCCTGGAGGGCGTGGTGGAGGCCCTTGCTGGTCCTGGGTGCGGAGCCGTACTTGATCTCGAACGCCCAGCGTCTGCCGCCGGGGAGGTCGAGCACGAGGTCGACCTCGGCGCCGGCGGCGGTGCGGTAGAAGGAGGGCTGGGTGTGGGGCGGCGCGGCGCGCAGGAGGTTCTCGATCACGAAGCCTTCCCAGCTGCCGCCGAGCACTGGGTGGCCGAGCAGCTCGTCTTCGGAGTCGATGCGCAGCAGGGTGTGCACGAGGCCGCTGTCGCGCACGTAGATCTTCGGTGACTTGACCAGGCGCTTCTCGACGTTGGCGTGCAGTGGCTCGAGACGTCGCACCAGGAGCAGATCGACGAGCAGATCGAGGTAGCGGCCGACGGTCTTCGCGTCGACTCCGAGGCTGCGCGCGAACTGCGCCGCGTTGAGCAGTCCGCCCTGGCGGTGGGCGAGCATCGTCCACAGGCGCCGCATGGTCTCGGCCGGGATGCGTGGCCCTAGCCCGGATTATTCATGAGCCACCTACTGCGCCCGCAGATGCATCCCGTCTGACGGGCGTCCTCGGACCTCCGGCGCCTGCGACGTACTTCGAGTACGACTCAACGCCTCCGGCCCTGCGGTGCCCGCCAGACGGGCGCCTCCACGGGCTCGCTACGGCGTTCATGAATAATCCGGGCTAGCTGCGGGATGTCGCGCTCGAGGTAGGTGGCCAGGAAGCCGGCGCGCCACGCCACGCTCGCCGCTTCGCTGTCGGCGAGGAAGGCAGGGGGAAAGCCGCCGCGCACCCACAGGGCTCTGCTCTCGCCCGCCGCGACCTCGAGCACGTCGAACGGTGCCAGCTCGAGGTGCGCGATGCGGCCGGCCAGGCTCTCGCTCGACTGACGCATCAGGTCGATCGAGGCCGACCCGAGGAGCAGGAAGTGCGCGGCTCGCTCGCCGGCGCGGAGGCGCTCGTCGATGACGCCGCGCAGGGTGCCGAAGAGGCCTGGAGCCCGGTGGACTTCGTCGAGGATGACCAGCCGACCGTGCTGCGAGTGCAGGTAGCCCGGTGCGTCTTCGAGCTTGGCGAGGTCGGCCGGGTTCTCGAGATCGAGGTAGAGGACCTCCTTGCCGTCGGCCAGGTCGCTGGCCAGCGAGCGCGCGAGGGTCGTCTTGCCGACCTGGCGCGGGCCGAGGAGGGCGACGGCCGGAAAGGTGGCGAGGCGGTCCCGCAGCAGGGGAGTCAGAGATCGACGGAGCACTATCCTCGCAATTATGGATTCTGGGTCCTGATTTGCAAGGAAAATCTAGGCTGTGGACCGGGGGATCGTCGGGAAGGAGGAGGACGTTGCAGCTGAAACGCCGAGAGCCGACTGGACGCTCTCGGGGAACGGAACTCGCGCTCTTGGCGACCTGGGCCTGCGGCCATGAGCGCCGTCTCTCTGCATGCTCCTGCGGTCCGGCCTTCTTGCGATGCCTCGTGGTGCGAGGGTTTGTCGCCGGCAGGCGCGTCGGCCCAGAGGTTGTCGGGACCATCCCTCGACGGCCGCCAGCGCCCCATCCGCTACCCTGGAGACTCCCCTCGTAACGGAACCCCGAAAGGAGCGCCATGTCCCGGAAGACCTGGCACGCACGTCTCGTTCTCTCGCTGACCGTGGGAGGCATCCTGCTCATTTCGGCGAGCCTGGCCTCGGGCGGCGGCTCCCCTCTCGCGACTCCGGGGCCGGAGGCACCCGTCGATCCGGTGCCGCTGCAGCTGATGTCGCTGAGCGGCACGGCGAGTGGCGACGAGGGGGACGGCTTCGTGTTCGGCGCGGCGACGTTCGGGGGCGGCGAGTCGCTGCTCTACAGCTGGGACTTCGGCGACGGCACGGCGCCGATGGTGGTGTTCGATCGCGGCGACATGAACCACCGCTACATGGACGACGGCACCTACGAGCTGGTGGTGACGGTCGACGGGATCGGGGAGAGCGTCGAGGGGCGCATGACGGTGGAGGTGAAGCCGAAGCCGCCGAAGATCGGCCTGCTGGTGGCGGAGCGCGTCGGCGGCGAGGACGGCGAGTCGCGGTTCCAGTTCTCGGCGGTGGTCACCGATCCGGGCGACGACGATCTGGTCGCCACCTGGGAGTTCGGCGACGGCTCTCCGCCGCGCACGGGCGAGGACCTGTTCGACGTCGAGCACACCTACGAGCGCGACGGGCGCTATGTGCTCACCCTGACGGTGCAGGACGAAGACGAGCTGACCGCGACGAAGACGCGGGTGATCACGGTCGGCAACAGCATCCACGTCGACGTCAGCGGCGACGTCAGCGCGGCGATCCGAACCGGCAACGGCCCGGTATACGCCTGCGTCACGCCGCTCGGCGACGGCGGCTGCGGCGTGCACCTGCAGTACTGGGACGACGTGAATCGTTCGTATCTGTTCCTGCAGAACTACGCCAACCCGATCCTGAAGCCGCACACCTACCCGATGGTGGCGGCCGACCAGCGCCGGCTCGCCGAGGGAGCACCGATCGCCGAGTCGACCGGCATCGTCTCCGCCGGGATGCGACCGGAAGACTACGACGCGGTGCAGAGCTTCCTGCAGATCACCGCTTGCGACCCGAGCCAGCTGCCGAGCTTCGACGTCGGCTCGCTGCTGCAGTCGGCGACCGAGGGTGGCCTGCGACAGGTCGGTCGACGGCTGCTGCGCTCGCTGCCCGGCGGCGGACTGCTCGGTCGCTCGCGCGGCGCCGATCAGGGACCTCCGACCGGCGGCGGCTGGGTTGCCGAATCGGGTCAGCTCGAGATCACCGGCATCGACGAGCGCGGCATCCGCGGCACGGTCGACGCGGTGATGGTGGCCAAGCAGGGGAGGCGGCGCAGCACGGTGGAGGTCGAGGGCTCGTTCTCGGCCGTCTTCGAGGACCACGTGCAGCCGTTCCTCGGCATGTGCGAGGACGAGCCGTTCGAGATCGCCGAGCGCCACCCCGAGCCCGACGCCGAGCGGGTCTTCTTCGGTGATCCCGACGTGTACATCGAGTTCACCAAGCCGGTCGACCGCGACACGGTCGACGGCGACACGGTGCGGCTCGAGGTCAAGAAGAAGGACGGCAGCGGCTTCGACCTGGTGCCGACGCGCAAGCTGATCGACTCGGAGACGCGGCGGGTGCACCTGGTGCCGTACATCGAGCTCGATCCGGCGAAGCAGCACCGGGTGCTGGTGAGCGGTGGCCAGGGCGGGGTGCGCTCGCGCACCGGCGAGCAGCTCGGTGCGGACGATGAGTGGAAGTGGACCACCCTGATCGATCTCTACCGGCGGCCGGAGCGCGAAGGACAGGCGTGGATGCAGCGCTCTGTGCCGACTCGGCGGTCGGATGTGCGGGTGGCACGAGCCTTCGATCGTGGTGGCGCGCCGCGCATCGGGCATGCGGTGTGGCGCGCTCAGAATCCCCTGCCGATGCTCGCGCAGAACGAGCCGATCATGACGTCCAGAGGGGAGATCGAGGCCTCGGTGGAATGCGAGGCGATCCAGGTGGCGGCGGGTCGTCCACTGGTCACCGACAAGACGACGATGTTCCGCGTCGACCTCGCATGGGAGCAGGGTGACGTGACGAGCCTGCCCTCGGGGACGGTGAAGTCGGTCACCGTGCAGGACGGAGACTGCGAGTCCGACTGCCTCCCGCTGCTCGGCACGGAGGACAACACCTACCTGCCGAGCCGCTGGTACCACCCCGATCGGATCGCAGGAGACACGGAGACGATCCGCAAAGCCGAGCAGTCGGCCCAGATCTTCGGCTGGCCGGCGAGCCGCCACCTCTCGAGCGTCGAGGCCAGGGTCGTCATCGTCGACAACAAAGGCAGGGAGTACGTGCGGCCCGGCAACTGCAAGATTTCTCACTGGGAACACGGGGGTGAGCCAGTCGACGTCGACACCGAGCTCAGGATCGATTTCTACAGAATGCCTCTCGAGTCCTGGCCGGTCGTTACATCAGCGCTCGACATCAATCGGTTCCTGGGCGGTTCGTTGAGCTATGTGAAACAGAACCTCCCGGTGTCGGATGTGAGAGCGAGACTGTTTCAGTTGTTGGAAGAAGGCCCCCCGGAGAACAACAGCGAGGTCGTTCTGCTGCCCGAGAGCTCGGCAGAGGAGCGCATGGATGACCGCGCCGAGGCGATGATGTTGCGGCTTCAGCGCACCCTCAAGGCGCAGGGTCTGCTCTTCGACGCCGACGTGATCGCACTGGTGAACTCCGATCGGATGGAGGGGGAGGGGTGGGCGGGTGTCGTCGGGGTGAGCTACTACTACAAGGCCGACGGTAGCCGCGATGAGGACTTCGAGACTCGGCTGCTGCAGGTCGCCTACGACCAGGGACACAAGAGTGGCAGCCCAGCCCTGGCCCACGAGATCGGCCACAGCTTCGATCTCCGCCACCGGGACGCCGCGTTGATCGACGGCTTTCGCATCTTCGGCGGTGATCTCGAATTGAGCGACTCGGGAGAGCCGGTGGTCGCCACCTCGACCGGCTTTCACAAGCACTCCATCGAGGGCAACGGAGAAGGGCGTGAGCTGAAGCTCCATCCCGTGATGCGGACTGGCAGCAAGAAGGAGAGCTACGGCCGCTCGGAGCTGTTCGTCAGCGCCACGTACTACGACACCCTGATGGAGAACATGGGCCGGTACTTCCTCGAGCGTGCCGCGGCGGAGCAGTGACGGAGTCGCTCGAGGCGATGGAGCTCGCGCAGATGTCAGCCTCGGCGTGCAAGACCCGCTACTGGTCCCCGTTGTCCGTGCCGTAGCGCCAGTACGTCTTCACGAGGCGCGTGGACTCCGGGTCTGCGCCCGGAGTGACGGACGTCGGAGTATTCGGAGTTGGCGCCTCGGCAGGAGTGCGCTTTGGGGGACGAGTCTGGGGCCAGATGAGACCTGTGCCATTCTGTCGGTGTCATGCAGAGAACCACCATCAGGCTGCCGAGCGCCTTGAAGGTCCAGGCGCAGCAGCTCGCCCAGGGGCTCGGAATCTCGCTCGGTGAACTGGTGCGCGAGGCTCTGCAGTCGCGTCTCGACACCACGGCCGACGACCTGCGCGCCGACGACCCGTTCTTCCACGACAGGGTGTTCGAGGACGACGGCGCGAGCGACCTCGCCGCGGCGCACGACGACGCGTTGTACACCTGATCTGCGGACGGAAAGGCACTCGAGCTGTTCTCGAGGTTCTCCGACCGGCAGGTGAGCTTGACCGACTGCGTCTCCTTCGTGCTGATGAAGCGCCGCCGGATTCGACGGGTCTTCGGATTCGACCGGCATTTCCGCGCCGCCGGCTTCGAGGTGTGGCCCGCGGCGGCCAGATGAGTCACCGAGCTCGTCTTGCCGAGCCGTCTGCCGCGGTCGGGGTACGCAGTCCGGCGTTGCGGCGCTACCGCAGTGCGATGGATGCCGTTGGTAGAATTCAGCCCATGGAACGCGAGCTCATCGTTCACCGCTCGCACGAGGCCGCGGCCGCAGCAGATCGTGCCTTCTACGCCTCGCTGACTCCGCAGCAGCTCTTCGACCTGTTGCTCGAGCTGGTTCGGCGTCACAAGGAGTCTCTCGATGAAGCTGAGCGACGATTCGAGAGAGTTCTTCGCGTTGCTCCACTCGAGGGGAGTTGAGTATCAAGGGGCTTGCTGAAAAGGTCCTGCGGAGCCTCGCGCGGGGATCTGCGTGGCTTGATGGTGCTGGATCGACGCAGGCGATGCGGTGTTCATTCGTCGAGGAGAGCCTGTGCCATCAGGCGGCGCAAACCCCCGCGCCCTCGGGGTTTCGGCGGCGTTGGATCATCTCCTGCGTTGTACTCGCTCCACAATGGCACCGCATTGCCATCTCTCGCACGCCACAGGATCTGAGACCAACGGCGCTCGAAACGAGGCCCACAGGATTTCTTCAGCAAGCCCCTGTGTCGTCGGAGCGCATGCGGTCGCGTTCCATGGACATCCCCGCTACACGGGCGACATCGACCTCTTCGTCCGTCGGACGGTGGAGAACGCTGCTCGCATCGTCGCGGTGCTCGAGGAGTTCGGATTCGGTGGAGCGGGAGCCGACGAAAGCACCTTCCTCGAGCCCGACCAGGTGATCCAGCTCGGTCGGCCACCGAATCGGATCGACCTGCTGACCGGAATCAGCGGAGTGGCCTTCGACGAGGCCTGGCCTGATCGAGACCACGCAGAATGGGACGGCATCCGGGTCCCGATCCTCGGTCGTCGCCACCTGCTGGCCAACAAGCGGGCCTCCGGTCGCCCCAAGGACCTTGCCGATCTCGAAGAGCTGAACGAGGGTTAGTGAGGCTGGAACCTCGCTAGGCCGACGTTCCGCTTGCCCTCTTCAGCCCGCCGAATCCCACCATGCGCTCGGCGTCCTCGTCCCAGAGCTTGAGGCGCAGGCAGCCGAGGCTCTGCCGGAGGCCGAGGTGGGGCACCTGCTGCAGCTCTTCGACCTCGCGGAAGCAGCGGCGCAGCTCGTAGTTGGGGATGCGGCTGGCGAGGTGGTGCACGTGGTGGTAGCCGATGTTGCCGGTGAACCAGTGCAGCACCGCGGGCAGGTCGTAGAACGAGCTGCCGTGCAGGCCGGCGTCGAAGAAGTCCCACTCGCCGGAGCGGCTCCACACGGTGTCCTCGAACTGGTGCTGCACGTAGAAGAGCCAGACGCCGGCGATGGCGGACACCGCGAAGATCGGGCCGTGCACCGCGAGCAGGGCCTGCAGGCCGATGGTCTTCGCGGCAGCGAAGAGGAGCAGCGCGATCACCAGGTTGTTGATCAGCACGTCCCGCCACTCGCGGCGCCAGGCCAGCGGCGTGTCGAAGGGGAAGCGGTGCTTGACCGCGAACAGCCAGATCGGGCCCAGCACCAGCATGACCAGCGGGTTGCGGTACAGCCGGTAGCCGAGACGCTTGTGCCAGGGCAGGTCGAGATACTCCCTGACCGTCAGGGTGGTGACGTCGCCGATGTCGCGGCGATCGAGATCGCCAGAGGTGCCGTGGTGGATGGCGTGGTTCTTCTTCCACCAGTGGTAGGGCGTCAGGGTCAGCACACCGAGCACGAAACCGAGCCCGTCGTTGAACCGGCGCGAGGTGGTGAACGAGCCGTGGCCGCAGTCGTGCTGGAAGATGAACAGGCGAATCAGGAGACCGCCGGCGAAGGGGGCGAGCGGGAGCGGCGCCCACCAACCCAGGAGCTGGTAGCCCTTCAGCATCAGCAGCCAGAGGGCGACGAAAAGCGTCGCGGTGACGGCGAGCTGCGCGATCGCCTTGCGATCGTCGGGACGGGTGTAGGGCGCCAGGAGACGTTTCCAGCGCGCCGCTTCGCTCAGGGGCTGTGGGTTCATGTGCATGGGATCAAAGGAGCGCTGTGCTGCAGGTGCTTCGGGTGAGCTCCGAGGCTTCACCGTGGCCCCAGTCGATTCTGTCGCTTTCTGGTGATTCTGCCGATCAGTCGTGTTCTCTGGGTGAAGAGGGCTGAGGGACTCGCGCTCCTCGACTGCGCGGCGACGCCTGGCTCCTCCTAGGCCCCGGTCGCCTGGCACAGGAGGAGGCCGTTGCCGTCGGCAGAGCAGTCAATCGCTTCCGAAGGCACCCGCGAGGTCCGGCGGCAGCGCTCCGAAGTCGTCGCCGATCGTGATGCGTCCCTTCAATGCCCCGGGTCGGCGTGGCGCGGTGGGAGCGTCGAAACGCACCAGTTTCGCCACAGGCTTGCCGCCCTCGCCGAGGACGACCTCTTCGCCAGCGAGAACGCGTTCGAGAAGTGCGGCCAGCAAGAGCCTGGCCTCTCCGACGTCGACGCCCTTCACGAAGCGATGATGTCAGACTGCGGCGGCTTCCGACCCTGTGGCGGCGACCGGCAGGCGACAGCTTCTCGGTGTGCAGGAGTGGCGAATCAGACCCCCACCCGCCAGCCGCTCTCCTCGCGCTCCCAGCCCGCGGCAGCGAGCTCGGCGCCGATCGCCGACGCGGTGGCGTCCTCACCGTCGACCTTGCCGACGCGCAGGGAGCGGCGGCGCTCGCGGCGCATCACTTCGCGCAGGCCGGCGGTGAGGGCCTCGGAGGCACGGCGGGCTCCCGCTCGGGCGAAGGCGGGGCGGAAGGTGACCACCGAACGCAGCCCCGACTCCACGAAGCCGAGCGCGTCGCCTTCGACGAGCACGATCCAGGCGCCGGCGACGCGGCGCGGCCGCGGACCCTGCTCGATGCGGCCATCCGGCCATGGCAGGACGGCGCCGTAGGGGTTGGCGGGATCGAGGGCGGCGAGCACGTCGATCTCGGCTGCGGTGGCGCCGTCGATGCCGCCGCTGCGCTCGGCCTCGCCGCGCACCTCGCGCAGCCGTTCGACGGCTCCCGCGAGGGCGAACTGGCGGCCGGAGAGGCCTTCGACGAAGTAGCCGCGGCGCACCCGCCCGGCGTCCTCCATGGCGCGGAGAGTCGGGTAGAGCGCGGCGAAGGCGCCGGGGATCTCCTCGGCCAGCGCCGTCTCGCGAGAGATCACGCCGTGGCGCTCGAGCAGCAGATTGGCGGTGGCGAACGCCCACTCGGTGTCGGTGCGCTCGGGATCGAGCAGATCCTCGACCAGCGCCCAGCGTCCGCCGGCGAGAGTGGAGCGGGCGGCGGTGCGCGAAGCGCGTCCGGCCGGCTGAAGGCGGCCGCGCAGAGAGCGGCGTCCGCGCACCAGCGGAGCGGCGGCCGAGCCTCTTCGGCGAGAGGGCTTCTTCGCGGCGCCGAGGGTGCGCAGCGGCAGGAAGGTGTCGTTGGTGATCGCGCCGGCCCAGACGAGATCCCACAGCGTCTCTTCGAGCTCGCTGGCGGGCAGATCCTCGTGCTCGCGGCGCAGGCGCTGGTGCAGCTCGGTGGTGAAGCAGGCGCCGCGTTGGGAGAGGAGGTGGAGGATGGTGGTGGCGAGGGTGGTGAGGTCGGTGGGGGTGGTCTGCGAAGTGCTTTCTGAAGTCCTCTGTGAAGTGTTCGTGGCTGGGGCACCCCCACCCTGGCCCTCACCCTGAAGGGGGAGGGAATCGGAGTCTGCATCCTCCCCCTTCAGGGGGAGGATCGAGGTGGGGGTGTCTCGTGAAGCCGATCGCTTGGTGGTCTGGGACGAGCTCGCTTCTGAGTCACCCCCTCCCAGCCTCCCCCTGAAGGGGGAGGAGCTGGTGCTCGCGGTCGATGTCGACGGCGGCACGGCGAGCACCGCGGCGGAGTCGCGGCGGTAGATGGCGATACGGCCGTCGGAGGGTCCGAGGGCGCCGCGGCCGACCCAGACGATCTCGCCGGCGGCGGCGCGCAGATCGAGCAGGTCGGGAGTGAAGCCGGGGACGCGCGCCGGCAGGATCACCTGGCTGAGCGAAGACCAGGGCAGGGCGGCGCCTTCGAGCTGGTCGAGGGCCTCGTCGAGCAGGCGTTCGGGATCGGGCGCGGCGCGGCGCGGCGGGCGGTAGCCGGCGGGACGGGCGCCGAGGCGCGGGTCGTTGCGCGGGTCGAAGTGCTCCTCGGGAGGCTGCACAGCCACCGGCTCGAGGCCGTGCCAGCGCGGCAGGAAGCGGGCGAGCACGCTGGCGTCGACCGGGGCGACCTCGCCGCGCAGCCGCGCCAGGGTGCGCCGCTTGATCCGTCGCAGCACCTCGACGTCGCACCACTCGCGGTGGGTGCCGCCGGGACGGATCTCGCCGCGGGTCAGCGCACCGCTGCGTTCGAGCCCCTCGAGCACCGGCTCCACCTGCGACGGCGTCAGTGCGAAGCGCTCGGCCACCTGGCCGGTGAGGAAGGGGCCGTGGGTCCTGGCCCAGCGGGCGATCAACGACTCGAGGGCGCGCTCGACGGGTTCGAGCAGGGTGAGCGGCAGGCCGCGTGGCGGCTGCGTGCCGAGTGCGTCGCGGTAGCGGCCCGCGTCGTCGGCGGCGATGTGGCGCAGGGATGCGGCCGTGGCTTGGCGAAGGGCTGGGGCACCCCCGCCGCCGTTCTCTTGGAGGGGAAGGGACTCGGAATCTGCAGGGCTCTGAGATGAGAGGGGATCGGATTCGGCATCCTCCCCCGTCAGGGGGAGGACAGAGGTGGGGGTGTCTCGTGAAGCGGTGAGGTCGCGACGTGAGACCTCCGCAGCGACCGAGCCGATCTGCACCGCGCCGGCGCGGCGCTGTTGGACCAGGGTGTCGAGCCAGGACTGGACGATGGGGGCGATCTGGTCTTCGAGTGACGCGCTCGCTGCTGGGGCACCCCCACCCTGGCCCTCCCCCTGCAGGGGGAGGGAAGTCGGATGCTCGCGTTGGTCCAGGGGGAGGGGAGTCGGAGGCTCGCCCTGCTCCGGCGTCGCATTGGCATCGGTCTCTTCGGGTGACGAACTCGTGACGGGTTCTGCCGCTCCTTGGCGACTCTGCCTCTGCTCCGTCATCCCAGCGGAGGCTGGGATCCATGCGTCTGGTGAAGCGGAACCGCCACCGCTGCTGTGCGAGGTCGCTCTCTCACCTTCATCGCCCAACTCCCGCGGCGCGCTGCGCTCGACCATCTCCTCGAAGGTCAGGTCGCCGAGGCGGCGCAGCAGGTCGTGCAGCTCGTCGGCGTCCCTTGCCCTGCGATCGGGGGCGAGGGCCTGGAGCTCGGCTTCGACCTCGGCGATGGCGATGGGATCGAGCAGCTCGCGCAGCTCGGCCTGGCCGACGAGCTCGCGTAGCAGGTTGCGGTCGAGGGTGAGCGCCTGCGCCTTGCGCTCGGCGATCGGCGAGTCCTGCTCGTAGAGGTACTGCGCGATGTAGGCGTAGACCAGGGAGCGCGCAAAGGGGGAGGCGCTCTCGGTCTCGACCTCGACCACCTTGATGTCGCGGCTCTGGATGCGGCGCAGGATGTCGGCCAGCGCCGGCACGTCGAACAGATCGCGCAGGCACTCGCGGTAGGTCTCGAGCACGATCGGGAAGTTGGAGAAGCGCCGCACGCTGGCGAGCAGCGTCTTCGAGCGCAGCCGCGCCAGCCACAGCGGCGTGCGGCCCTGGGCGCGGCGGCGCGGCAGCAGCAGGGCGCGCGAGGCGTTCTCGCGGAAGTGGGTGGCGAACATCGCGGTCGAGCCGACCTGGTCGACCACCAGGTCCTCGACCTCCTCGGGATCGGGGAACAGCCCCGAGACGTCGGGCAGCTCGTCGCTGTCGGCGAGGCGCAGCACCACGCCGTCGTCGGTGTACATGGTCTCGATGCCGAACCCGGCGCGCTCGGTGAGCAGCTGCTGCAGAGCCATCGCCCACGGCGCGTGCACCCGCGAGCCGAACGGCGTCAGCAGGCAGATGCGCCAGTCGCCGAGCTCGTCGCGGAAGCGCTCGACGACGATGGTGCGGTCGGTCGGCAGTGCGCCGGCGACCTCCTTCTGCTCCTCGAGGTAGGAGATCAGGTTCGAGATCGCGTTGTCGTCGAGCGGGGTGGTGGTGGCGAGGCGCTGGCGCATCGCCGCTGCGTCGAGCACCTGCATCTCGCCGAGGAACTCGCCCAGCGCCTTGCCGAGCTCGATCGGCCGGCCGGGGCCGTCGCCGTGCCAGAAGGGCATGCGGCCGGGCTCGCCGGGAGCCGGCTGCACGACGACGCGGTCACGGGTGATCTCGAGGATGCGCCAAGAGCTGGCGCCGAGCAGGATGACGTCGCCGGCCCGGCTCTCGTAGACCATCTCCTCGTCGAGCTCGCCGATGCGCGGCCCGTCGGGACCGAGGTGCACGCTGAAGAGGCCGCGGTCGGGGATGGTGCCGGCGTTGAAGATGGTGACCTGCTTGGTACCGCGCCGGGCCGTCAGGACGTCCGCCGAGCGGTCCCACGACAGACGGGGGCGCAGGTCGGCGAAGTCGTCGGACGGGAAGCGGCCCGAGAGCATGTCGAGCGTCGAGACCAGCAGCTCCTCGCTGAGCTCGCGGTAGGGGTGGGCGCGGCGAACCAGGGCAAGGATCTCGTCGGGGGTACGAGGTTTGTCGACGCACATCGCAGCGATCTGCTGGGCGAGCACGTCGAGCGGGTTGCGCGGCACCGCGATCGGCTCGAGGGTGCCGTCGAGCATGCGCGAGGAGACCACCGCGCACTCGAGCAGGTCGCCCTTGAATTTGGGGAAGATCACGCCGCGACTGAGCTCGCCGACGCCGTGCCCCGCCCGGCCTACGCGCTGCAGTCCGCGCGCCACCGAGCCTGGTGACTCGACCAGCACCACCAGGTCGACCGTGCCCATGTCGATACCGAGCTCGAGCGAGCTGGTGGCGACGATGCACGGCAGCCGTCCGGCCTTGAGCGCTTCCTCGATCTCCGCCCGTCGGGCGTGCGCCACCGAGCCGTGGTGGGCCGAGACCAGGTCGGGGATCGGCGCCTCGGGATCGAAACCGAGGTCGAAGCCGGGAGCGGAGTCGGCGTCGAGCCCCTCGGCCTCCAGTTCCTCGAGACGCTCGGCCTGGGCGAGGCGTACACGGTCGGCCCACAGCTCGTTGAGCCGCTGCGACAGGCGCTCGCAGAGGCCGCGCGAGTTGGTGAAGACGATCGTCGTGCGGTGCTGGAGGATGAGCTCGATCAGCTCGGGGTAGATCGTCGGCCAGATGCCGGACTGCTCGGCGGGCTTGGGATAGGCCATCGAGCCGTAGGCGGATTGGCCGCGCTGTGACGAGCTCGTCTCGGGTGCACCCCCACCCCTGCCCTCCCTCTGAAGGGGGAGGGAGTCGGAGTCTGCACTCCCACTCCTGCCCTGCTCACGGAGGGGAGAACCGTCGGAGTCGGAGGGATCGGGCGGGAGGAGCGGCTCGCCGGGGAGTCCGTCGTCGGATCGAGCCCTGGGCAGCGCACCGATCTCCCGCAGGTGGGCGGTCATGTACGGGCCCATGAGTCCCGTGCTGCGCGGGCCGGCGGTGGCGTCGCCGCGTGCGGGGCCGTAGCCGCGCTGCTGCTCGCTGAGGGCGTCGAGGTCGGGCACCGGGATGCGCACCCGCAGGTCGAGGTGTGCAGGCTCGCTGGCGTCGACGACGGTGACCGGGCGGTCGCCGCCGAGGAACGCCGCCACCTGGTCGGCCGGCTTGACGGTGGCGCTGAGGCCGATGCGTTGCGGCTCGGCGTCGCGGGCCGCGCGGGTGCGCTCGGCGAGGCGCTCGAGCGACAGGCTGAGGTGCACGCCGCGCTTGGAGGGCGCGAAGACGTGGATCTCGTCGACGATCACCCACTCGACGGTGTCGAGCGTCGTCGCGGCCTGCGAGCCGAGCATCAGGAAGAGCGACTCCGGCGTGGTGACCACGATGTCCTTCGGCCTGCGGGTCTGCGCGGCGCGCTCGCGCGACGGGGTGTCGCCGGTGCGCACGTGCACCTCGGAGCGTCGGACCACCTCGCCGGCACGTTGCGCCGCGTTCTGGATGCCGACCAGCGGCGCCCGCAGGTTGCGCTCGATGTCGTACGCCAGCGCCTTGAGCGGCGAGACGTAGAGCACCCGCACCCCGGCCTCGGCGTCGGGCGGCAGCTGGGCGCAACGGTCGATCGCCCAGAGGAACGCCGCCAGCGTCTTGCCACTGCCCGTCGGCGCCACCAGCAGCGCGTCGTCTCCCGCCACCAGCTTCTCCCAGCCGAGAGCCTGCACCCGCGTCGCGCCGTCGAACGACTGGTCGAACCAGGCGCGGGTGGGTGGGGAGAAGGCGGAGAGGGGAGAGGTGGGGGAGGTATCGCTCACTGGTGCATTCTGCATGCAGTGCGGCGGGTTGGGGTCGCGATGGTGGCTGGCGCCGGGTCGCGCGCGCCATCCGACATCCTCCCCCCTTTAGGGGGAGGACAAAGGTGGGGGTGTCTCGTGAGGCGAAACTGCGCCTTCAGGGGGAGGAAAGAGGTGGGGGTGTCTCGTGAGGCGAATCTCTCTCACGGGCAGGATCGCGTGTCGCTCGCATTGGCGTGGGGGTGTTCCGTCAAGCGAACTCGCTGCAGAAACAGACTGGATGGCCAGGAATCCGCTTCAGTGTTCGCGGGCTCTCAGTGCCATCCAAGCGGGTCGGCTCGCGGTCTCTCCGTTCCGCGTGAGTGGGCCTCCGGGTCGTGTCAGACGTCCGCATCCAGGCGCGTTCTCCCCACCGATGAGAGAGCAAGTCCGACGAGCAAGAGAGCTCCGTCGACGGATGACCCGGGCCGAGAGGCTGCTCTGGTCGCAGCTGCGCCGGAGCGATGTGCGCTTTCGCCGCCAGATGCCGGTGCTCGACTACGTCGCCGACTTCGCCTGCCGCAAGGCGAGGCTGATCGTCGAGCTGGACGGCGAGAGCCACATGGGAGAACGGGTGGATCGCGATGAGCGAAGGGAGGCTGCTCTCTGCCGCGACGGGTGGCTGGTACTGCGCATCACGAACGACCAGCTCTTCGAAGGTGGGTACGCGATCGCGGAGTTCATCGTCGAACTCGCGCGGACGCGCATGCTGGAACGAGGGTGGCCGTTGTCCGCCATGCCGGCTTCTGATTCTTGAAGTGAGAGGCCGAGACGAATCGCGCGCCGTCCTGCACCTGAGCCGGCGAGGGCTGGGACCTCTTCCCTCGATCCTTCCCCCTGAGAGGGATTCGCTTGACGGGACACCCCCACCTCAATCCTCCCCCTGAAGGGGGAGGAGGCCGGATGGGCGGCGCCGACAAAGGGCTGCAAGCCCAAACTCGCCCGAAACAACTATGCACGGTGCACGTATAGCCTTCCGATGACCACCGGCTCCTCCGACCCCACCCGATCCTCCGCCGCCGGATCAGCGCTCGACGACCACCTCCCTCTTTCGACCAGCGACTTCCACGTGTTGCTGGTGCTGGCGGAGCGGGATCTGTACGGCTATGCGCTGATGCAGGCGGTGGAACGTGAATCGGGGGGCGTGGTGACGCCGGACCTGGGGGCGCTCTACCGGGCGCTGGCGCGGCTGGAGCGTGGCGGCCTGGTGGAGGAGGCTGCGTCGCCGGAGGACGCGGCGCCGTCGCCGGGGCGGCAGCGCCGCTACTACGGGATCACCGGCCTGGGACGACGGGTGCTGGCGGCGGAGGCTTCGCGCCTGCGTTCAGCGGTGGAGCTGGCGACGCTGCGGCTGGCGCCGGGGCTGACGCCTTGAGCGCGGCGTCCACCAGGCCGCGCCGCACCCTGCTCGCGCGCACCGTCCTACGTTGGCTGGCGGCGCTGACGGCGCTGCTGCCGAAGGCCTTCCGCCGGCGCTTCGGGGACGACCTGCTGCTGGCGTTCGAGGACTGGCTCGACGCCGAGGAGCGCGGCGCCGCGGCTCTCTTCTCGTGGGCAGTGCGGGCGAGCTGGGTGCTGGTGCGCACGGCAGTGGCCGAGCGGCTCGATCCCACGGCCTGGACCGGTGGACAGCAGAGCCCGGTGGAGGCGATGGCGCGCGGTGAGCTGCCGTCGCCACGCAAGCGCTACGACTATGGAACCAACAGGATGAAGGGCTCGATCATGGACCGCCTGATGCAGGACCTCCGTTTCGCCACCCGCGCCCTGGCGCGGCGGCCGGCCTATGTGCTGGTCGCGGTGCTCACGCTGGCGCTCGGGGTCGGCGCCAACGCGGCGATCTTCTCGCTGGTCGACGCGGTGATCCTGCGGCCGCTGCCGTACCCCGATCCGGAGGAGCTCGTGGTCGTCGAGCGCATCGAGGCCGATCGCCCCAACGAGCGCAACGCGATGTCGCTCCTCGACACGGCCGACGTCGCCGACCTCTCGAAGACCCTCGACCATCTCGTCGGCTACTTCGACACCAGCGTCACCCTCGCCGCCGAGGGAGCGCCCGAGGTGCTGCAGACGGCTGCCGTCGCCGGATCGCTGCTCGAGGTGTTCGAGCTGGCGCCGCAGATGGGTCGTGACCTCACCCGGGAGGACTCCGGGCCGAATGCGCCGCTGCGCGCCCTGCTCGGCCACGGTCTGTGGCAGAGCCGCTTCGGGGGTCGCGGCGACATCGTCGGTCAGGTCGCGGTGTTCGACGACGAGAGCTACGAGATCGTCGGCGTGGCGCCCGAGGGGTTCAGCTTCCCGGCCGAGACGGTGCTGTGGATCAACTCGGACAGCGACCCGGACGGTTGCGGTCGCGGCTGCCACCTGTTCGACGCGATCGGCAGGCTGGCTCCAGGGGCCCTCCTCGGCGACGCCGAGGCCGAGCTGGCTCGCATCGCCGGCGGGCTCGCCGAGCTGCATCCGGAGAGCAACCGCAACAAGACCTTCGTCGCCGCCCCCCTGGCCGACCATCTGCTCGGCGAGGCGCGTGGCGGGCTGCTGATCCTGCTCGGTGCCGTGGCGCTGGTGCTGCTCATCGCCGCCGCCAACCTGGCCGGCCTGCAGCTGGCACACGGCGCCTCGCGTCGCGGCGAGATGGGGGTGCGGGCGGCGCTCGGCGCCAGCCGCTGGCGCATCGTCCGCCTGGTGCTCGCCGAGACGACGCTGCTCGGACTGGTCGGCGGTCTGGCCGGGCTCGGCCTGGCGGCGGCGGCGCTGCGTTTCGTCGTCGCCGTTGCGCCGGCCGGTGTGCCGCGCCTCGGGGACGCTGCGGTCGATGCGCGTGTCTTCGCCTTCGGTCTGGCGCTGGCGCTGCTGGCGGCGCTGCTGTTCGGGCTCTATCCGGCGTGGCGTCTGGCGGCGTCGAGCGCCGGGGCGAACCGCGCCCGCGGACCCGTCTCCGACAGCGCTGACGTGCGCCTGCGGGGCGCCCTGCTGGTCGGCGAGATCGCGCTGTCGATGGCGTTGCTGGTCGGAGCCGGACTGCTGCTGAAGACCTACGTCGGCCTGTTGACGCTCGATCTCGGCTTCGATCGCGAGGACGTGCTCTGCTTCTTCGTCGCGGCGCCCGAGAGCCGCTACGACGAGCCGGAGAAGGTGGTGGCGCTCACCGAGCAGATCCACCAGGAGCTGGGGTCGCTGCCGGAGATCGAGTCGGTGGGCGGCATCCTCGGTCGCCCGTTCAGCGGCAACACCCTCGGCACCAGCTTCCACCTGCTCGACGAGCCGCGCCCGGCCGAGGGCGACGAGCCCTCGACCAGGATCCGGATCGTGATGCCGGGGTACTTCGAGACCCTCGGCATCCCGCTCGTGGTCGGCCGGCTGCCTGAGCTCACCGATCGTCACGGGGGCCAGCCCGTCGCGCTGGTCAATCAGGCCTGGGTCCGGCGCCACTCAGCGGACCGCTCGCCGATCGGGCGTCAGCTCGAGCTCGGAGTGAGCTTTGGCTGGGACGAACCGCCGCGCACCATCGTCGGAGTCGTTGGCGACGTGCTCGGCGAGTCGATCACCGGGGCGCCCGAGGTCGAGGTCTACGCCCCGCAGGCACAGATGGGATCGCCGTGGATGGGCATGGTGGTGCGCACCCGCGGCGGCGGCGCCGAGCCGTGGACGGCGATCGAGGCGGCGGTGCGCCGGGTCGATCCGCTGCTGCCGTTGCACAGCCGCGAGACGCTCGCCGCCTCGGTCGACCGGGCGCAGGGGCCGTCGCGCTTCTACTTCGTGCTGCTCGCCTGCTTTGCTGCCCTCGCCGTGGTGCTCGCCGCGGTGGGGCTCTACGGCATCGTCAGCTACGTCGTCGCCAGGCGCTCGCGCGAGCTCGCGGTGCGCCTGGCGCTCGGCGCCGACCGCCGCGGCATCGTCGCCCTGGTGCTCGCCCAGGGCATGCGCCCGGTGGCGCTCGGCGCCGCCATCGGACTGCTCGCCTCGGTCGGCGCGACGCGCTTCCTGGCGTCGCTGCTGCACAGGGTCGAGGCCTTCGACCCGGCGACCTATGCCGCAGTCACCGGGGTGCTCGGCCTGGTGGCGTTCGCAGCGCTCCTGGCACCAGCGCGTCGAGCTGGGCGGGTGGCGCCGGCGCTGGTGCTCAAGGAGGAGTGAGGAGGAACGACGGGCCGGTCACTCCACACTGTCTAGCGCAGCCCGGTCAGAGCTCGCGAGATCACCAGTCTCTGGATCTCGCTGGTGCCCTCGTAGATCTCGGTGATCTTGGCGTCGCGGAAGTAGCGCTCGATCGGCAGCTCCTTGGAGTAGCCGGCGCCGCCGTGCACCTGGATCGCCTCCGTGGTCACGTACATGGCGGCCTCGCTGGCGAACAGCTTGGCCATGCTCGACTCGAGGGCGAAGGAGCCGCCGCCGGCGGCGATCGCCTGCATCTTGGCCTCGGCCGCCTTGTAGGTGAGCAGCTTGGCCGCTTCGGTCCGCGTCTTCATGTCGGCGAGCTTCTGCTGGATCATCTGGAACTGGCCGATCTTCTGGCCGAACGCCTCACGCTCTTTGGCGTACTCGATGCTGGCCTCGAGCGCCGCCTCGGCGATGCCGACGGCCTGGGCGGCGATGCCGATGCGACCGCTCTCGAGGGTCTTCATCGCGATGCGGAAGCCCTCGCCCTCCTCGCCGATCCGGTTCTCCACCGGGCAGACGTAGTCGGTGAAGACGATCTCCGAAGTGGCGCTGGCGCGGATACCCAGCTTGGGTTCCTTCTTGCCGCGCTTGAAGCCGGGCTTGTCGGTGTCGATCAGGAAGGCGGTGACGCCGTGGTGGCGGGCCTCCGGATCGGTGAGGGTGAAGAGCACGATGTAGTCGGCGTACGGAGCGTTGGAGACCCATGACTTCGTGCCGTTGATCACGTAGTGCGAGCCGTCGTCCGAGAGCACGGCGCGACTCTTCATGGTGCCGGCGTCGCTGCCGCTCATCGGTTCGGTGAGCGAGAAGGAGCCGATCTTCTGGCCCGAGGCGACTGGCTCGAGGTACAGCTTCTTCTGGTCCTCGGTGCCCCACTTGTCGAGCGGCACGCAGTAGAGCGAGTTGTTCACCGACATGATCGTGCCGTGGCTGGCGTCGGCCTTCGAGATCTCGATCAGAGCCAGCACGTAGGCGAGGCAGTCCATGCCGCCGCCGCCGTACTCGAGCGGCATGTCGATGCCCATGAAGCCGAGCTCGCCCATCTGCCGCACGGTCTCGATCGGGAAGTCGCCGCTCTCGTCGAAGACGGCGGCGATCGGCGCGATCTTGGTGCGGGCGAAGTCGCGCGCTGCCTGTTGCAGCATCTGATGCTCTTTGCTCAGGTTCATCGTCGGGGTTCTTCCTGTCTTGGTGCTGGCTGTGCGGATCGGACGGTCGGTCGACTGGGCTCTGGCGAGCGAGTCGCCTGCTCGAGCGGTTGCGGCTTCGACGGCGGGGAGTCCGTGCCCTCTGGGTTCGCCCAGTAAGGGTTCGGCCGATTCCGGCGCGTCGATGCGCTCCAGCCAAGCTCCGAGGCGACGGCGGGAGACGGCGCTCAGATTGTACGGCGCGGCCGGTCCTGCCACGGTGGCGACGTGATCGGCGGCGACCGTGGCTCGGCGGCGCAGGGCGCGAGTGTCGTGGCTCGGAGTGCCGCGACCGGTCCGGGCTGGTTGCCGAAGGCCGTTCGGTAGAGTCATGGGCACCAAAGTTCTGTCGCGGAGGGCTGGGACCCTGAGTGGAAACGGTGAGCAGCGCAGGGGCGACGATCCGTACCGGGGCGAATCCGCGCCGGATGCCGCCGGCGAGGTCACAGGCCTGCTCGCGCAGGCCAGCGATGGCGACCACGAGGCGCTCGAGCGGGTCTTCACGCTGCTCTACCCGGAGCTACGCCGTCTCGCTGCGGCGCGACTGCGTTCCCTGCCGTCGTCGGGTACCCTGACTCCGACGGTGGTGGTGCACGACGCCTATCTGCGGTTCGTCGGCGCGGCGAAGCTGCGGATCGGGGATCGCGGCCACTTCTTCGCCATCGCCGGTCGCGCCATGCGACAGATCCTGGTCGATCACGCCAGGCGCCACGGCTCGGCCAAGCGGGGCGGCGAGCTGCGGCGGGTGACCATGCCGATGACCGTCGTCGGCGGTTCCTACGGCACCGCCGGGGAGATCCTCGATCTCGATCAGGCCCTCGACGAGCTGGCGCAGATCAACGAACGGGCGCTGCGAGTCGTCGAGCTGCGGTTCTTCGCCGGGTGCTCGGCCGACGAAGCCGCAGAGATGATGGGCATCTCGCTGCGCACCGCGAACCGGGAGTGGCAGAAGGCGCGCGCCTTCCTGCACGCCCGGCTGCAGGAGTACGCCGCGACCGGCGGAGATCGACCGGAGGCGCGTTGAGCGACGCCGACGATCCCGGGGGTCTGCTGGGCGGCGGCCGCGGAGACGCAGGGCCCGACGGGGCGCGCTCACGCGAGCTCGGTGCCGACGAGATCGACACCTGGCGCCAGGCGGATCGTCTCTTCGAGGAGCTCATCGACCTCGACCGGGAGGCGCGTCGGGCGAGGTTGGCGCAACTGGCCCCGAAGCTGCGTGACCGGGTGGCGGCGATGCTCTCCGTCGAGGATGTGGTCACGCCGCTGGACAACGGTGCGGAAGGCCTGCTTTCGCGTCTGGCGGAAGAGACCGAAGACACGTCGCCAGACAGCGGCAGTCTGAGCGGCCGGGTCGTCGGCGCCTTCCGTCTCGAGGAGGAGATCGGGCGCGGCGGCATGTCGGTGGTGTACCGGGCGTCACGGGTCGACCCGACCTACCAGCAGGAGGTGGCGGTCAAGCTGCTCTCGGCCGGCCAGGTCGCCGCCGGTGGCGGCCTGCGCTTCTCGCAGGAGGTGCGACTGCTGGCGCAGCTGAGTCACCCCGGAATCGCCACCCTCCTCGACGCTGGCGTCGCGGATGACGGAACCCCGTGGCTGGCGATGGAGCTGGTCGAGGGCGAACGCATCGACACCTATTGCGCCGAGCGCTCCCTGAGCGCGCGCGGCATCGTGGAGCTGGTGCTGCAGGTCGCCGAAGCGGTGGCCTTCGCGCACAGCCGCCTGATCGTTCACCGTGACCTGAAGCCCGGCAACGTGCTGGTCGACGAACGTGGCCGGGTCAGGCTGCTCGACTTCGGTATCGCCAAGATCCTCGAGCCCGGCGACGACCCCGAAGCCGCCGAGCGCACCTCGACCCGGCTGCTGACGCCCGAGTACGGTGCTCCCGAGCAGCTGCGCGGCGAGCCGATCACAACCGCTACCGACGTGCACGGGCTCGGCTCGTTGCTCTACCGCCTGCTGGCGGGAAGGCCCCCGTACGGGCGCGACGACGCCGTTCGCGACCGATCTCCGCCGACGCTGGACTCTGGCGCGACTTCGCCCGGCGGCGTCGACCGCGACCTGTCGCTGATCGTCGAGGTGGCGCTGCGCGAGGAGCCGTCGCGGCGCTATGCCAGCGTCGCCGAGCTCGCCGACGACCTGCGCGCCTGGCTCGACCTGCGTCCGGTGAAGGCGGCCCCGGACCGGTGGGCCTACCGCCTGCGCAAGCTGATGGTGCGGCGCAAGGGGCGCACCGCGGCGGTGGCGGCGATCGCCCTGGCTCTGGTGCTCGGCATCGCTGGAACCGTGTGGCAGGCGCGGCGCGCGGCGGCCGAGGCCGAGCGGCGTGCGAGTGAGGCGCGTCGCGCCAACGAGGTCAGCCGCTTCCTGGTCGGACTGTTCGAGTTCGCCTCGCCCGACGTGTCGGGAGGCCGCGATCTACGGGTCGCCGAAGCGCTCGAGCTCGGATCCCGGCGCATCGACGCGGAGCTGGCGGAGCTGCCGAGCCTGCGCGCCGACCTGCTGACGACGATCGCCGGCATCTACCGGGGACTGGGTCTCTACCAGGACGCCGAGGCGACGCTGGCCCGGATCGGCGACGCCCCGTCGGATGCCTCTGCGGCGCTGCGGGCGGATCTCGAGCGGGCCCGGCTCGGCTCGCTGCTCGGTGTGCCCGAGGTGGAACGCTTGCGCGCGCTCGGGGCGCGCGCCGAGGACCCTTCGCTGCCATTGCTGCTGCGCGCCGAGGTGGCGACGTTCGTCGGTGACCAACTGCGACGCGTGAGCCAGTACGACGAGGCCGACCGAGTGCTGCAGGGGGCGCTGGCGATGCTCGCCGGCGAGGAGGGCGCCGAGGCGTCGGTCGCCCGGGCCGACGTGCAGGCCCGACGTGCCGCGGTGGCCTACGAGGTCAGCGATCACGACGGCGCCGAGGCGCTCTACGACGAGGCGCTGGCGACGCTCGAAGAGACCCTGGAGGGGGATCACACGATGATCGCCAGCGTGCTCTTCGCCCGCGGCGTGCAGCTGGCGGAGCTGCGCCGCGACGAGGAGGCGATCGAGACGATCCGCCGCTCACTCGACATGTACGTGCGTCTGCTCGGCGAGGACCATCCCGACGTCGCCATCGGCCTCGTCGACCTGGCGACGGTGTACAGCCAGGGCGGCGACTACCAGGCCGCCGAGGAGGCCCAGCAGCGCGCTCTCTCGATCCTCGTCGAGCGCCTCGGCGAGCGCCATCCCGAGGTGCTCGAGCTGAAGAACTCGATCGCGCTGCTCGCCTACCGGCGCGGCGATGCCGACCAGGCGATCGAGCAGATCTACGCAGTCGTCGAGGCGATGACCGAGGTGCTCGGCGAGCGCGACCCCGTGCGCCTCGAGGTGGCGGTGAACCTCGGGGCGATGCTGCGCGTCGTGCGACGGCTCGACGAGGCCCTGGAGGTGCTGACCGAGGCGCTCGGACACCAGCTCGAGGTGCTCGGCGAGCAGCACGCGTCGACCGCGCACAGTCTCTCGCACATCGGTTCGGTGCACCGCGACGCCGGTCGCCCCGAGGAGGCTCTCCGTTTCTACGAGCGCGCCTACGACGCCGTGTCCCAGGCGATCGGCGAGGAGCACCCCGAAGCCCTGTCGATCCTGGCCAACATCGGCAGCCTGCAGTACGAGACCGGTCGCCACTCCGAGGCCGTGGCGTCCTACAGGCAAGCGCACGAGGGCCTGGTCGAGGCGGTGGGAGCCGACGATCCGCTCGTCGCCATCGTCGCATCGCGCTGGGCGCGCGCGCTGACGGCGACCGGCGACGCGCCGGGTGCTCTCGAGGTGGCGAGTGCTGCGAGCGAGCTGAGCCTGCGCCTGCTCGGCGATGCGCATCCGCGCACCTGGGAGGCCGAGCTGGCCCGTGGCGAGGCGCTGCTCGCCCTCGGGCGCGTCGACGACGGACGCCGGGAGCTCGCCGATCTGTTGCGACGGGTCGACCAGCACGAGCCGGAGTGGCGGTATCGAGCCGAGATCGTCGGTTGGCTGGAGTGAAGGCGAGGTGCGGCACGGGCGGCGCACGCTGGCTCGCGACATCGCGAGCTGAAGGGTCAGTTTGCGGGCTGTTCTTCAGAGGGCCGTGGTGGGCGGCTCGAGGTTGCCGGGAAGCGATGGTGGTAGCCCGGGCAAATCCCGAAACGCCATCGTGGCAGGACGGAGGTTGCGCAAGGCGTGGATCCCGGGTCTACGCCCGGGATGACGCCCATTTCGGCTCGTGACTTCGACAGCGGCTGGAGTCTGACTTCCGCGACCCCAACCCCAGCTCTCTCTGCCCTCCGTCACCTGGACTCGATCCACGCTCCACGCGTGGCGGGCTGCAGGCACGCTTCCATTGGCGTCGACTTCGGCCGGCTTCTCCCTACGTCACCCTGGACTCGATCTGAGGGTCGACGCTTGGCGTGCTGCGGCCTATGCCTCAATGGCGTTCGACAGCACCCCTCCCGGAAAGCCCTGGACGGGATCGCGCTTCTTCGCTCCGGCGATGCCGTGACTGCGACGCCGCCCGGCGTGGGCTCGACACCGCCTCGGTGTCGGACGCTGCCCCGGTCTCCCGGGGCAGCGCTCCCTGTCGATCGTCCCGGGCGCGAACCTCCCGGACGCCGCGGCTCTACGACTTCAGTGTCTTGAGCAGCTGCGCCGCGACCCGGTAGGGGTCGGCATTGGAGGCCGGCCGGCGGTCCTCCAGGTAACCCTTCCAGCCGGCCTGCACGGTGCCGACCGGGATGCGGATCGAGGCGCCGCGGTCGCTCACGCCGTAGGAGAACTTGTCGATCGCCTGGGTCTCGTGCAGACCGGTCAGGCGCTGCTCGTTGTCGGACCCGTACTCGGCGATGTGGTCCTTGTGCACCGGCCGGAACCTCTCGCAGATCTCCTTGATCAGATCCTCGCCGCCCTCCTCACGGATCGCGGTGTTCGAGAAGTTGGTGTGCATGCCGCTGCCGTTCCAGTCGCCCTTGATCGGCTTGGGATGGATCGAGACGCGGACGTCGAAGGCCTCGGCGGTGCGGTAGAGGAGGTAGCGCGCCAGCCAGAGATCGTCGGAGGCGCGCTTGGCGCCCTTGCCGAAGAGCTGGAACTCCCACTGGCCCTTCATCACCTCGGCGTTGATGCCGGTGATGTTGAGGCCCGCCTCGAGGCAGACGTCGAGGTGGGCCTCGACGACCTCGCGGCCGACGCAGTTGTTGATGCCCACCGAGCAGTAGTACGGGCCCTGGGGACCGGGGTAGCCGTCGGGCGGGAAGCCGAGCGGAGCGTTGCCGGCCATCAGGGTGTACTCCTGCTCGAAGCCGAGCCAGAGGTCCTCGTCGTCCTCGAACTGACCGCGACGGTTCGACGGATGCACCGAGCCGTCGGCAGCCAGCACCTCACAGAGCACCAGGGCGGCGCTGTCGCGGGCGGGATCGGGGATCATGCGGACCGGCTGCAGCAGGCAGTCCGAGCGGCTGCCCTCCGCCTGTTCGGTGGAGCTGCCGTCGAACGACCACTGCGGGCACTCCTCTGGCGAGCTCGGCTCGTCGGCGACGATCTTGGTCTTGCTGCGGAGGTTGGGTTCGGGCTTGTAGCCGTCGAGCCAGACATATTCGAGTTTGAAGGCCATGGGATCTCAGCTGCTCCTTGTTTCGGGTTAGAGGCGGGGAGTTCGAGGGGATGAACCGTCGAGGTTCTGGCGGCGGTCGGGGCAGATGGACGAAGGCCCTGCTTGCCCCGAATGGGCAGCCAGCTGGGATTCGTCCGAGTCGCCATCCGTCGCAGCCGCTGCGGCGGCGCCGTCCGCCGGTTGGCGTCGCGCCGCCACAGCGGAATCGGATCTGCCGTCCGTGTCTCTGCATAAGAGCAAGTGATGTGCCACGGGCGGCGGTGGAGGCGGGACGGTGCCGGGAGCCGCCAGCGGGGCGACTTCGGCCGCGTTGCGGAGGCGCGTCGAGCGGCCAGGGGCGTGCGACGAAAATGTGGGTCGCGTGGGGCGCGGAGGCAGCGCCTCGGCGGGCCGACGCCGGCAAACGCGCCCGAGAGAGGAGGTTCCGCCGGTCGCTACTTTTTTGTCGAGAACACGCCTGCAGGAGGCCTGGTTCGACAAAAATGTCTCGCCTAGTCCGGGATCCGCCAACCCCGTCGTGCCCGCGGGGGGAGTACGATGCCCGGTGTTTCAGGCCGGGCCCGTGCCTGCGGGCTCCCGCACCTCGAGCTCCAGCTCCTCCAGCTCCGGGACGCGGGGGCGCCGGACGATCGAGGCGAGGGTACCCAGCAGGACCCGGAGATCGGAGCCGGCGCTACGCTTCTCGAGGTAGCGGGCCGACAACTGCAGCTTGAGCGGCAGCAGTCTCTCGCGGTAGACGGTGGCGGGGTCGCGCCCGAGCTTCTCGGCGCTCCTCGCCAGCAGGATCTCCTCGTCGCGCAGGCGCAGGGTCGTGGGATCGGTGAGCCCGGGGCGCGCCGCGAGCACCCGGCGCCACAGCGGCTCGTCCAGGTCGACGTAGGCCGGCACCTCGGGCCGGGGACCGACCAGAGACATCTCGCCTCGCGCCACGTGCCAGAGCTGCGGCAGCTCGTCCAGCTTGGTGGCGCGCAGCAGCCGCCCGAAACCGGTGATCCGCCGGTCGCCGGCGGCGGTGACCTGGGGCGCCGGGACCGAAGTGGAGCCGGGCTCGTTGCTGCGCATGGTGCGCAGCTTCAGCAGCACGAACGTCCTGCCGTGGCGACCGACACGCGTCTGGCGGAAGAGGACCGGCCCGCGCGAGCTGGCTTTGACGCAGGCAGCGAGTACGACGGCGAGCGGGGACAGCGCCAGCAGTGCGAGTGTCGCCAGCGCCGCCTCGAGGCCTCGCGGCAGACCGTCCGGCAGGCTGTCGCGGCAAGGGGGCTCACTGGCGGGCATGGGCAGGCACGCTAGCAGTCGATCCGGCGGTGGCGAACGGGAGCCTCCGGATGTGGCCGGGCGGCGCTTTTCTCGAACTTAAGGTTCTTTTAGCAAAGAGTCAGGATGTCGTCGGTGTCATCGTAGTGTCACGTTCTCGTAATGAGGTGGACGCCCGGATTCGACCGGGCGCATAGATCCCCTGAGGAGGGGCTATGAGATTCCACCTGAAGAACGATCTGGTTCGATACTCGGCGGCGCTCTCGATCCTCGCCACCTCGGCCTGGGCAGCCCTGCCGGCGCTCGGGTCCGGCGACCCCGGCGAGGGACAGTCGGCGCCCGCCACCCTGGCCGAGACCGGCCTGTACTCGGACTTCGCCAGTCGCATCGTCGGTGAAGGGATCGTTGCCTACCAGCCGCGGTTCCCGCTCTGGACGGACGGGCTGGACAAGCAGCGATGGATGCAGCTCCCGGCGGGAGCGTCGATCGACGCCGCCTCCCCGGAGCTGTGGGAGTTCCCGGTGGGCACCAAGCTGTGGAAGCAGTTCGCGCTCGGCGGCAAGCCGATCGAGACCCGCTACATGGAGCGGGTGGAGGGCGGCTGGGTCTTCGCCTCCTACGCCTGGAACGAGGACGCCAGCGCCGCCACCCTGGCGCCGCGCCAGGGTGTGCGGGCCGCGGCCGAGATCGCTCCCGGTGCCCGGCACGACATCCCTGGCAGCTTCGACTGCGCCTCGTGCCATCGCGGCCAGAAGCAGAGAGTGCTGGGTCTGGGCCCGGTCCAGCTCGCCGCCGGGCGCACCGGTGACGGACCCGACGTCGTCGAGCTGACCCGGCGCGGACTGCTCCGCGGTCTGCCCGAGCGCTTCCTCTCGGCTCCGGCCGACCCCGGCCCGGAGTCCCGCGAGGTACTCGCCCGCGGTTACCTGCACGGCAACTGCGGTCACTGTCACAACTCGGAGGGCCCGCTGGCGTCACTGCAGCTCGACCTCCGCATGGAGATCGACGAGCCGGCGGGCGAGCCGGCAGCCATTCGCACCACCTCCGGGATCGCGGCCTCGACCTCGGCCCGTTCGGCGCCGGCGGCGCTGCGCCTCGATCCCGGCAACCCCGAGGGCAGCCAGCTGCTGCAACGTGTCGGTACCCGCGACCCGTTCGCGCAGATGCCGCCGCTGGGGACCCGCGTGGTCGACGAGAAGGCACTCGAGCTGCTGACCGCCTGGGTCCGCCACGACCTGGTGCAGCCGACCGCGGCTGCCTCCGAGACCCCTTGAACCCGTGCCGTCGGCCCCGCGGGCCGGCGGGAAACTGAACGACCGAACGACCGAACGACCGAACGACCGAACGACTGAACGATCAAAGGAGAACCGTATGCCGAATCGCTTGAAGCCGTGGTTCGTCGTCCTGCTGGCTGCCGCCACCCTGCCCCTGCTGGGCGCCGGGGGTGGCACATCGACCGCGAAGACGCCCGCCGACGCGTCGAAGGCGCTGGACCCCGCGAAGGTCGAGCGTGGTCGCTACCTGACCACCGTGATGTTCTGCAACGACTGTCACACGCCCTTCAAGATGGGCGAGAACGGGCCCGAGCCGGACATGAGCCGGATGCTCTCCGGGCACCCGGCCAGCGTGAAGGTGACCGGTGCGCCGGCCTTCGACAACGGTTGGGCGAGCGCCGCCAACGAGACCAACACGGCCTGGGCGGGAGCGTGGGGCGTCAGCTTCACCGCCAACCTGACCCCGGACGTCGAGACCGGGCTCGGCGCCTGGAGCGAGGACGAGTTCGTCGCCGCCGTGCGCAGCGGTCGTCATCGCGGCCGCGGCCGGCCGATCCTGCCGCCGATGCCCTGGCCGTTCCTGTCGCAGGCCAGCGACGACGATCTGTCGGCGATCTACACCTTCCTGAGGAGCCTGCCGCCGATCTCGAACCGGGTCCCCGATCCGATTCCGCCGGCCGCGAACTGACGCTTGGATCGAATCGTCGTCCCTCGGTGGTCCTCGGGACCTTGCGAGGACGAATCCCCTCGGCGGGCCGTTGGCGCTTCGGCGCTCGGCCCGCTCCTTTCTTTCTGGAGCCGGAAACGCTGTCGACGGCCGCGAGGAGCCGCAGTCCGCCCCGCCTGGACCCGAAGATCGAGTTCAGGGTGACGGAGGGGAGCGAACGAGACGGAGACGCGACGGAGGGAAGTGGTGACGGAGGGAGAGAACGGCCCTTCTCGCAGTCACCGCCCGATTCGCCGTCATGTCTGGGCTCCTACTCGTTGTCAAGTCATCTTCGTGGCCTTTCTCTGGTCCGAGTTCGGGTTTTGGATGAGGAGCGGTGTGGAGCTGGGGCTGTCGAGTTGTTGAGGGACTCAGTCATGTCTCCGGCCCGTAGGTGGATCTGTGTGGATCCTGGCCAAGATGAGTTCCGATCACGAGGTGCCAATCATTCCGGCGGCCCTATAGGCCATGACGGAAGCGGCTCGCCTCGATTCGGGGTAGCCCGCGGCTCATCGCCGTCGTTCTCCTCGGAGAAGGGTTCGACCTGTCAGGCGGCAGTGGCCGGCGGACAATCGGGCTGCCACATGCGCCTCTGCGTCCAAACGGCCCAGACGGCGCGAGCGATGCGGTTGGCAAGGGCGACGACGGCCTTGTTGTAGCCCTTCCTGGCGTCGAGGCGAACGGCCCACGTCTCGAGGTGGGTGCGATCGTCCTCGCTTCTCGCCTTGGCCCTGTTGAGGGCACTCCGGGCGCCGTGGATCAGCATCTCGCGCAGGTAGCGATTGACTCGTTTCGAGATCGGACCGAGCCGATCCGGTGGCAGCAGCACTGCTTCGTGCCCGTACTCGAGACACTTGCGCCCAAGGTGATGGGCCGATCCACAGGCCTCCATCACCACCACCGACTCCTCGCGCCGGGCCAGCCATTCGAAGACCTTGCCACGACTCAGGCGATGCTCCTCGCACACCTTGCCCGGCGTCTTGCTCACCGCTACCTGGAACACGTTCTTGGCGATGTCGATCGCAATCACGGTACTCTTCATCTCGGACTCCTTCTCAGAAGAACTTGCTAGGTGATTCCAACTCCCACGCGGAGGAGGAGGAGTCCATCTCATCGTTCCGGGCGGAGACCCGGAATCCACGCGTTGCGTCCCCGCCGGTCGGCGACGGTGGCGAAATGGGCAGGCTGGGCTGGCAGGAGGTTGCCGCGCTGAGAGGCTCAGCCGGCGCGCTCCTCCAGCTCGATGCGGCAGTCCGTCTCGAGCGCGAAGCGGCCGCGTTTCACCGGCACCAGCCGTACCTCGGGGCAACGCTCCTCCAGCCGTCTGCGCAGCAGCAGCAGGCGGCTCTCCAGGTTGTCGCGGTAGGCCGGCAGGCCGAGGGAGCGGTCGAGCCTGAGCTCACGGTTGGCGTGCTCGCGCTGTCCATCGTCGACGTAGCGCCTGAGGGTGCGCCAGAGGATCCGAGCCGGGACGTTGCGGATCAGGTACTCGCCGTCGACGAACATGGTGTCCTGATCGCTGTAGAAGACGAATCGGCGGCTGGTGGCGACGGCGCTCCGCGGCACCTCGCCGCCGTCGCCGTTCGCTGTCGCCGGATGGGTAGGGCCGGCGACTGACGTGGTGCGCTCGTGAGGCGCCATCAGGCTCTGCAGCCTGGCGCCGACCTGGTTGGCGACGATGCGCAGGAAAGCCTCGTCCCACTCGTCGAAGCCCAGCGGATCGCGGCTCTCGGCCGCCAGCACGCCGACCAGCCGGCAGCCGACCAGCATCGGCAGCGCCATCTGCGCTTGCGCGTCGCAGAGCCCGGGCAGGCCGACCTCGGGCGGCAGAGCCTGGCCCGGGCTGAGCTCCGCGACGCGGCCGCGCACCGCCCGCCCGTAGCTGAGTCCGCTGCCGATCGCGGTCACCCGCACCGCCTGGCGGGTCATCGCCGCGGTGCCGATGACGCCTTTGCCCATCTCGATCGACACCCGCCCGGCGCACGAGCCCGCCGCGGAGTCGTCGTACCCGTGCTGGCCGACCAGGTCGAGATGCAGTCCCGCTGCGTCGAGCGCCAGCACCATGGTGTGCTGCAGGCCGAGCAGGTCGTCGAGCGCCTGCAGCCCGTGCTCGAGGAGCTCGTCGAGGTCGTTGGCCTGCGCGATGCGCGCCGAGATCGTCTGCAGGCTCTGCAGCTCGTTGAGGCGCCCCGCAGTCGTCGGCAACGGCACGGGCTCCACGATCTCGGGGAGCAGGAAATCGTCCAGGCGCTCGACCGAGAGCACCTCGTGCACGTCGGCGGAGAGCAGCCGGAAGATGCCCGACATGCCGGTGTGCGACGCGATGACCTCGATGCGTGCAGCCATCGACGAGAACAGGGGCCCCTCTTTCTCCTCGTGCTCGAAGCGTAGACGCAGCTGCCAGGCCTGGAAGCTCAAGGGGTGGTAGAGCTGCAGCGACGAGAAGGGGTACTCGAGCAGGTTGCGCTTGGTCTTGTTGAAGAACTGGCACGACAGCGCCACGTGGCTGGCATCGACCAGGTGCACCTGCGAGAGGTAGGTGATGTTCGGTTCGCCGGCGGCGTCGCAGGTCGCGAGGAGGGACGGTATGAGGCCCTGGAAGCAGGCGAAGTCGAGGTGGTTGAGGGGCTCGGCGGTGGAGCGTGGGAGCGGTACCTCGAGGGCGCTGCCGCCTGGCGCCGCCGGTTCCTCCCGATCGGCGCCCGGTCGCGCCTCGGTGCCCTCGACCTGTGCTCCGGCCTCGGGGCCGGGTGTCTGATCGAAGAGAGTCTCGGGCCGGAAGGTCACCGCGGCGCACGGCCAGTGATTGACCCGGAACACGACGTGCTCGGGTAGGCCGACCGCGGCGAGCTCCTTGGCCAGGACCTGGCGGTAGCGGTCGACCCGCTGACGCTGCGAGCCATCGGCCGCCTCCACCCCGACGACAGTGCCCTTGAGCTGCACGGTGTAGTGGTCGGCGATGCGACAGAAGGCGACCGCCAGGCGGCCGTTGTCGCGGATGTTGGCGAGGCAGCGGCCCGCCACGGCCGTTGGCAGGAAGACGGTGACGGTGCCGTCGCCGGGGACCTCGGCGCCGAGCGCGCGCAGTGCATCCGGCCGCAACGCTGCGTCGCGTGTCGCCAGGATGACCGACACCCCGGACTCGATGTGCTCGGCCAGTTGAGAAGAAAGCAAGGTCCGACGCAGTGTACAGCTCTCCTGGCTGCCGACGAAGCCGTCACAGGCACCGACCGCCCGTGGATCCGCCTGCTCGCCCGCCTTGGCCGCGAGCGTCCGGATCGTCAGCTCCAGTAGCCGGTGGCGAGCCCGAATCCGAGCCCGACCGCGCCTCCGACGGCAGGGAAGGCGAGCAGGGCCAGGAGCAGCCGTTTCCACCAGGCGAGCCTGCCCGGCCAGAAGGCGATCAGGCCCTGGGTCGCGAGCACCAGCGCCGGTGGCAGCACCACTCCCAGCCGGCCGGTAGTGCACCACGGGCAGTCATGGGTGGTGGCATCGTGGATGTTGCAGTCTTCCGCGGCGCCATCCCACAGCGACCGGCATCCGCAGTCGTAGACCAGGTCGCAGAGGTCGATCATGAAGGCGTTCGCCAGCGCGCCGGTGCTCGCGAGGACGAGCGCACCGACGATCCAGTGGCGAAGGCGCCGGCGGCCGTCTGCCGATCGCTCGTCCGACCTGCCTCCCGCTGTCACAGGCCGATCTCCCGCAGCGCTTCGTCGAGCCGTTCGACGGTGCGCTCGAGATCGCTGCGCTCGATGACCATGGGTGGCTTGATCTTGATCACGTCGTGCTGCGGCCCGTCGGTGCTCAGCAGGTGGCCGCGCTCGCGCAGTCGTTCGACCAGGTAGGCGGCGAGCAGCGGATGCGGTGTGCGCTCGACAGGATCGGCGACCAGCTCGAAGCCGAGGAAGAGGCCGGCGCCGCGCACGTCGCCGATGCACGGGTGCTGTTCGGCGAGCTGCTCGAGCAGGCGGAGCAGGTGCCCGCCCTCGCGCCGCGCTCGCGCTTGCAGTCCCTCGTCCTCGATCACGTCGAGCACCGCGTCGCCGACGGCGCAAGAGACCGGGTTGCCGCCGAAGGTGTTGAAGTACTCCATGCCGTTGTCGAAGGCGCGGGCGATCTCGCGGGTGGTGAAGACGGCGGCCAGCGGGTGGCCGTTGCCGATCGGCTTGCCGGCGGTGACGATGTCGGGCTCTGCGCCGTCGAGCTGGAAAGCCCAGAAGTGACTGCCGACGCGGCCCATGCCGGTCTGCACCTCGTCGGCGATGCACAGCCCGCCGGCTGCCCGCACCGCCTCGAAGCCTCGGCGCAGGAAGCCCGGCGGCGGCAGGATCTGTCCGCCGCAACCGAGGATCGGCTCGGCGATGAAGGCCGCCGGCGGTCGGTCCTCGAGCCCCGCGAGCACCCGCTGCAGGTCCTCCAGGTACCTCCCGGCGTCCCCCTCGCGGTATCGGCCACGGTACGGGTCGGGCAACGCCAGCTTGATCACGTGCTCCGGCGTGCCTCGCCCGCCCCGCCCGTCGTGCTTGTAGGGGCTGACGTCGATGAGCGCCTCGGTGTGGCCGTGATAGGCGCCTTCGAGGCAGAGCACGCTGCGCCGGCCGGTCGCCGTACGAGCAAGGCGCAGGGCGAGATCGTTCGCCTCGCTTCCCGAGTTGACGAAGAAGCAGACCTCGAGGTGCTCCGGCAGGGTGGCGAGCAGTCTCTCGGCATACGCACCGATGCGCGGGTGCAGGTAGCGGGTGTTGGTGTTCAGGAGCGCCGACTGACGGTGCTGCGCGGCGACCACGCGGGGATGGGCGTGACCCACGTGGCAGACGTTGTTCACCAGGTCGACGTAGCGCCGCGCCAGGTGATCGTAGAGGTGGGCGCCACGGCCGCGCACGATGAGCAGCGGTGACCGGTACGAGAGCGACAGGGCGGGATTGACGTGTTCCTGTCGGCGTCGCCGGACCGGCTCCGCTTCGATCACCGCCGGCGGCAGCAGGGCGCGCCAGGCAGCGGCCTCGTCGGCCCGCGCCGACGCAGGATCGAGCAGCAGGGCGGCGGGATCTGGGTTCGCCTCGAGCCACAGTGCCCGTTCACTGGCCGGCGCCACGCCGGGGAAGTTGCCGCGACGGAGCTGCGGGGACTCCTCTGCGCCGTCGTCCTCGAGCAGGTCGAGGATCAACTGCAGGTGCAGGTGCGGCGTCCAGTTGCCGTTGCAGGAAGGGTCGCCGAGGCGCCCGATCTCCTCGCCGGCCCGCACCTCGGCACCCGGTCGCCAACGCTGCAGGGAGGCTGGGTCGAGGTGGCCGTACAGGCTGAAGAAACGTGCCTGGGGCACCGCGGCTTCGGCCTCGTCCCCCTGGTCGACGCCCTCGAGGGCGACACGGTGCTCGAGGATCACGGTACCGCCGTAGTCGAAGGGCTCGTCGTTGTCGGCGACGCTCCACACCACCGCGTCGAGCGGTGCGTGCACCGCGGCTCCAGGCGGCGCGAACAGATCGATCCCGAGGTGTACGGTGCGCTGCTGCTCGGCGGTAGGCGCCGCGTCGGGGAGGCGCGCTGCGACGCGGGCGAACGGATCGGCCCCGAACTGCTCGCCGGCGTAGACCAGGCGCGGCTCGTCCCACCGCCCCCAGCCGATCGGTCGCGGCGGTGCGGCACGGTCGGAGATCTCGGCGCCGAGGTCGACGCCGAGCAGCTCGCTCGCCCAGGCGGTCACGGCGGGCTCGTCGTCGGGTCGCGCCGCGAGCGCGAAGTCGGGGTTGGTCAACGAAAGATCGAGCAGCCGCGTCTGCTCGGGGCGTAGCGGAGCGCCGAGCACCGGGGCCTTCTGACGCTGCCGCAGCCAGCCGACCAGGCGCCTGCCACCGGCGACGGTCTCGTAGCCGCAGGCGTGGCGCGCGGTCCACTCGGCGCGGCGCGGGTGCAGTCGCTCGAGGCGCGCCAGAGCCTCCCAGGCACGCTCCGCGGTGACCTGGCGCGCCTCGTCGTCCGGCAGCCGGCGCGCCGCCTCGGCCGCTTCGACGACGCTGGCGCAGAGCCGGTGCAGCGCCAGCGGGAAGAGCACCTCGAGCTCGATCTCCTCGAACGGCAGCCTCCGGTGGTAGCCACGGGTGAAGTGGTCGAGCACCACCAGCGGAGCGGCGCGCCGATGACGGGGGTCGTCGAGCAGCAGGTAGGCGAGGGCGATCGCCGGATCACAGACGGTCGCTGAATGCACCAGATCGCCGAAGTCGAGCAGGCCGGCGATGCGGCTCGGCCGGAACGCCTCCTCGCTGGCGACCCCTTCCGGATCGGCAGTCACCAGGACGTTGTCGTCGTTCGCGTCGCCGTGGATCCAGCCGCGCCTGAGGCGGTCGCACAGCGGCTCGTAGGCGAGCACGAAGCGTTCCGTCAGCCGCTCGACGAGTCGGCAACGCCCGGGGTCGCGCACCGCGCCGAGCTTTGCGTTGATCGCTTCGGTGGCGCGCAGGAGGTCCCAGGGCGCGTGGGCGACGGCGGCCGGTGGGTGGGTCGAGAGCGCGTCGTCGACGGCGGCCAGCGCGGCGCCGAGGCGCTCCAGTACCAACGGGCCCTGCGGCCGGCTCGAGAGGCGGTCTCCCTCCAGCCAGGCGATGGCGCGCACGCCGCAGCGTCTGCCGGCGTCGTCGACCACCGCTTCGACGAAGCTGCCGGCGAGCGAGCGTCGCACCTCCGGCACCGGTGGCAGATCGGGATCGGGCCTGGCGCCGGCGCTGCGCTCTCGCCGCGCGTGCAACGCGCTCATGAGCTCGCACTCACGCTCGAGCGCTTCGAGGTCTCCGCCGGGCGGGGCGACGACCTTGAGCACCGCGTCGCCGATGCGCAGGACGAGGTCGTCGGTGCTCGGCAGCGGCCGCGGCGAGCCCTCGAGCGCGAAGCGTTCGCGGGCGATCGCAGCGACCTGGTCGACGGTGAGCTCGGGACGGTCGCGGGCGGGCATGGACCAGATCTCGGGTGGCGGGTCGCCGAAGGGCCGGCGAATCCGCGGCAGTTGGAGCGGCAGGGGGGCTGTACTGCGGTGGCGCAGTGGCGCAGTGGCGCAGTGGCGCAGCCTAGCGAAGCGCGGGGCGCAGGATGGTCGGAGCGCCTCTGCTAGCGTTCCGCGCATGGGGCGAGCGGGGCAACGACCTGACGCGCTGGAGATCCAGGACCGCCCGGGCCGACGTGGCCCAGCGCCGCGCCCTGCTACTGGACCGAGCGCCGCTCCGACACTGCCGAGGATGGCTGCGGGTGGTCTCGTCGCGCTGCTGCTGATCGCTGGCGCCGCGGTGTGGCCGGGGGTCACGCTGGCTCAGGCCGGAGAGCCGACGTCGACCTGCGGCTGTCCGCCCGAGGCCGCCGAGCCCGACGCCTGGATCGAAGGACGGGCGGTCTACGTCGAGGGCGGCTCGACCGAGGAAGAGGAGCGCTGGCGCTACCACTTCGTCGTCGAACGCAGCTGGGGGGCGGAGCTGTCGACGCTCGACCTCGAGATGCCGTCGAGGCGCTGCTGGCACCCGCTACGGGTCGGTCGCAGGGTGCTGGTGCAGGTGCGCGATCTGCGGGTCGAAGGCTCCGGCGCCCTTGCCGAGTCGGATCGTTGTCTCGGGTTCTACGACCTCGAGGAAGCTGCCGACCGTGAAGCGGGTCTGCGGGTGCGCCGCGATCTGGGCTCGCCGGCGCGCACGACGAAGTGGGACGAGGACGCCTTCCGGGGGCATCTCAGGCGTCTCGCGCGCGAGCAGATGCAGCAGCGGGCGCACTGCATGGATCTGGCGCCACGGCTCGATCCCGAGCTGATCGAGCTGCGACCGGGAGAGTGGACCGACGTCGCGGTGCACTTCGGGGAGGAAGAGGTCCGTACCTGGCGCGTCGGCCAGTCGACGGGCGAGGACGGCAATCCCCTCTCGATCGCCGGCGAGAATCCCACCGACTGCTGGCTTCACGTGACACCGCAGGTGGAAGCGCGCTGGCTCGCCGATACCCGACCCGCGACGCTGCCGCCGGCCGGCTCGGTGCTGCGCGCACGGGACGGACTGATCACGCCGCGCTACCGGGCGGCGTTCCGGATCTGGGAGACTCCGCATCGGGTGCGACAGCTGCGTCTGCGCATCGCGCCGCGAGCTCTCGGTCCCATCTTCCTGCCGCCGGACACGCGGCCGGCGGACCGACCGTCGAGCCGACTCGAGCTCCTGGAGGTCGATCCTCCGGCGCTGTCGAAGGTCGACGGCAGCACGATGCTGACGGCCCGCTTGCGGGTGCGCCTGGCGGAGAAGCTGCCTGCCGAGGGCGCCTATCTCTCGCTCAGCGCCCAACGCGACGACCAGATGCTCGAGGCGGCGCCGGCACCGGGACAGGGCGCGGGAGCCGTCGACGGCTCCGCCCTCGAGCCGGCGAGATGGTGGTTGCGCGCCGCCGACGCCGAGGTCGACGTCGAATACCCCATCGCCGAGCTGCTCGCCCGCCCGGGGGTGCGCCGTCCGCTGCAGCTGCGCTTCGCCGTCGAGTCGCCGCGCGACGGTGGCGACAGCGTGTATCTCGCCGCGATGGCCCCCCTCGAGTACTCGATCGGCAGCGAACCACCTCCCTCGGTGCTGGCGCCGGGACCGGTCACCTACGAAGGCGGCGACGGCAGCAGCTGCGACCAGGCGGTGGTGATCCGCGGCGCCCGGTCCACTCTCGAAGGGATCGCCGCCGAGCGCGCCTGGCTGCGCCAGAAGCACCCGGGCCATCGTTTCGTCGAGCAGGGGGTCGTTCCCGCTTCGGAGCCTGGGCTGCGCAGCTACGACCTGATCACCATCCAGACGCCGCCGCGCTCCGCCGGAGGAGAGTGGAAGCAGCGCACGGTCTGTTTCGACATCGACGACTTCTTCGGCATGCCGCTCTGCTGCGCCGACGACGAGCCTGGCGACTCGGAAGAGTCAGACGAGTCAGGCGACTCGGACGAGTCCGATCCCGTTCACTGATGTCGATCCGACGATGACCTCGGGCGGCCCGTCGACGTCCGGCGACGCGCCAGCTTCCGGCGATCCGTCGCGCCGCCCGCTGGAGTTCGGCTGGTTCCTGCCGACGTCGGGCGACACCCGAACCTTCGCCGAAGGGGCCAGCGCCTTCCCGTCCGGGATCGAACACTTCGAGCGCGTCACCCGCGACGCCGAGGCCGCCGGCTTCGAGTACATCCTGGTGCCGGTCCAGACGCTCTGCTGGGAGGCGTGGATCACCAGCGCCCTGATCGTCGGGCGCAGCGAGCGCATCAAGCCCCTGGTGGCGGCGCGCCCGGGCTACGTCCAGCCGGCGCTGCTGGCCAAGATGATCTCGACCTTCGACCGGCTGTCGGGCGGCCGGATCTGCATCAACCTGATCGCCGGCGCCTCGGACAAGGAGGCACGGGCCGACGGCATCGCTCTCGGCAAGGACGCGCGCTATTCGGTGATGTTCGAGGAGGTGGAGATCCTCAAGCGCCTGTGGGCGGCGCGCGGCGGCAAGGTCGATTTCGAGGGCGAGCACCATCGGCTGGAAGGAGCGCGCTGCGTGCCCGAGATCCTCCAGGAGCCTCACCCGCCGTTCTACCTCGGTGGCGGCTCCGAGACGGCCTGGAAGATGTCGGCGCGGCACGCCGACGTGCACCTGTTCTGGGGCGACACCCCGGACAGCATCGGCCGCCAGATCGAGCAGCTGCGCGAGCTGGCGGCGGCTGAGGGTCGCGAGGACCGGCTCGGCTTCGGCATGCGCCTGCAGATCGTCTGTCGCGACAGCGAGGAGGAAGCCTGGCGGGCGGCAGCGAAGATCATCGAGGGGGCGAGCGAGGACTGGCAGCGGATGATCCGGGGGCTGTGGACGGCGTCGGCGGCGAACACGCGGATGAAGGAGATCGCCGAGCGGGCGGCCGACAACGAGGACCGGATCGCGCCCCACCTGTGGACCGGCCTCACCCGGATCCGGCCCGGCGCCGGGGTGGCGGTGGTCGGCGACCCCGAGCAGGTCGCGGCGACGCTGCAGCAGTTCGTCGACGTCGGCTGCCACTCGTTCTGCCTCTCGGGCTATCCCCACCACGAGGAGGCGGTGCGTTTCGGTGAGTGCGTGCGGCCGCTGGTGGGGTACTGATGGGGTACTGATGCGGTGACGAGCGCGGCGGCCCTGCGACAGCGGGTCGCGTGCCTGGGTGCCAGGTCGGATCCGGTGTATGCTAGTATGCACGTATGAAGCGCATCACCGTCTCGATGCCCGACGAGCTCGGCGTCCTGGTCGAACGTGAGGCGAAACGCCGTCAGCTGAGCACCTCGGAGCTGGTGCGCCTCTGCCTCACCGAGGTCCTGCTGAGCTCTGGGCGACGCGAGATACCGTGGGCCGGGTCGATCGAGGAGCCGGGGCTGACCTACGGCGCCGCGATAGACGAGGAGCTCGACGACGCAGGCTGGGCGGATGAGATCGCTGGCGGTCGTTGACTCGGGCCCGCTGATCGCGGCCCTGAATCGTGCCGATCCGCACCACCGAAGCTGCCTCGAGATCCTCACCTCGCTGCGCCACGACGTCGTCGTGCCGGCGTTGTGCGTCGCCGAGGTGGCCTACCTGATCGGCCGGCGCCTCGGAGCCGAGGTCGAGGCGAGCTTCCTGGCGGGTCTCCAAGCGCTCGATGTCCAGGGACCCAGCCCCGAGGACTGGCCCCCCGTCGCCGAGCTGGTGCGGCGCTTCGCCGACCTGCCGCTGGGCGGCACCGACGCCTCGGTGGTGGTGCTCGCCGAACGTCTGGAAGCGGACCACCTGGTGACTCTGGACCGTTGCCACTTCTCGGTGGTACGACCGCGCGGCGTCGAGGTGCTGTTCCCGAAGCGCGGCGGCTGACGGGGCCGCAGGGGCCGATCGGCGTCGGCTATCCTGCGCCGATGCCCTGGCCGGTCCTGCTCACCCATCCGCTGGCGATCCTCGGCGCGCTGGCGCTCTGCGTGGTCGCCGCGGAGCTGCTGGCACGCCACACCTGGCTGCGCCACGGCGGCACCGCACTGACGGTGATCGTGCTCACGGCGGTGCTCGCCAACCTGCGGATCATCCCGTCGAGCACCGGCGATGTGCCGCTCTATTCGGCGCTCTTCTTCGAGATCTCTTGGATGGCGATCTTCCTGCTGCTGCTCGAGGTGCGCCTTCTCGAGGTGGTCAAGGCGGGGCGGCAGATCCTGATCCTCTTCGCCCTCGCGGTGCTCAGCACCACGCTCGGGGCCTGGGTCGGTGTGCGGCTCGCGGGTGGCGCCGAGGTCTTCGGTGAGCATCTGCCGGTGCTCGCCGGCATGTTCACCGCCACCTACACCGGCGGCAGCGCCAACTTCGTCGCCATCGCCTCGCAGTACCGGATGACCGACGGGGTGCTGCTCGCCGGCGCCAACGCGGTCGACGCCGGCATGACCACCGTGTGGATGGCGGTCACCGTGGTCGTGCCGCGCCTGCTGCTGCGCTGGCGGCCCGAGCTGGCGGCGGGGCGAATGCTCAGCGGTGAGCGCGGGGGCTCACCGGTCGACCGCGACCTGAAGGCGGAGCTGGTGGAGGAGATCGAGCAGGACAGCGAGACGCTGCATCCGCTCGACCTGGGGATCCTGCTGGCACTGGCGGCGTTCTCGGTGCGCCTCTCGATCGTCGGCGCCGAGTGGTTCGAGAGCGTCACCGGCTTCGCCCTGCCCGGGATCCTGATCCTGACCTCGCTGGCCCTGCTGCTCGCCCAGCTGCCCCGGGTGCAGCGGCTGCGCGGCGGCCGCACGCTCGGGCTCTTCGGTGTGTACCTCTTCCTGGCGGTGATCGGTGCGCTCTGCGATCTCGAGGCGCTGCGCGAGAGCGGCGCGGTCGGTCTCGGATTGCTGGTCATGGTCTGCGTGCTGCTGCTGGTGCACGGCGCCGTGGTCTTCGGCAGCGCCGTCGCTCTGCGCCTGGATCCCGACACCGCCGCCGTCGCCTCGCAGGCGAGCATCGGCGGCGGCACCTCGGCGTTGGCACTGGCGCGCAGTCTCGGTCGCTCCGACCTGGTGCTGCCGGCGATCCTGATCGGCGCGCTCGGCAACGGAGTGGGCACCTACCTCGGGGTGATGGTGGTCACCTTGCTGAGCTGAGCGACACTCCAGGTCCGGTCTCGCGGTCGGGGGCCTGGGCGGAGCGCGGCAGGACTCGGAGCTCGTCAGCGCGACGTCAGCCCGGCCAGGAACGCCTCGATCTCCGGCCACGGTCGCGGGCAGTCGTTGTGGCCGCACGGCATGCGCACCAGCTCGACGCCCGCGGCGTCGGCGAGGGTCTCGCCGTGCTCCACCGGCACGATCTCGTCGCGGTCGCCGTGCAGGACCAGCACCGGGCCCTCGAACCGCTCCACCACCGAGAGGGTGTCGAACGGGTCGCTGACCAGCGCCGCGGGCACTCCCATGCGGCGGGCCATCGCGGTGACGCTGGTGAAGGTCGACTCGAGGATCAGAGCGTCGATGCGACGGTCCCGCGCCAGCTGCGCCAGGGCCGCGGCGCCGAGCGAGCGGCCGTAGGCGACGACGCGTCCTCGGTCGACGCCTGGCTGCTCGACCGCCCAGTCGTAGGCGGCACGGGCGGTGGCGCGCACGCTCTTCTCGCTCGGCTCGCCGCCCGAGCGGCCGTAGCCGGGGTACTCGAGCAGCAGCGTCGCCCAGCCCCACTGCGCGAAGACCTCCCCGAGCTCGACCCAGTAGTCGATCAGCTCACCATTGCCGTGGGCGAAGACGATCAGCGGCGCCGGGTGACCGGTGCTCGTCGACTCCGGCGTTCGCAGCCAAGCCTCGACCCGGCCACGTGCTTCGGCGACGTCGAGCCAGATCGCGACGTAGCCTTCGGGCGGCGGGGCCTCGGGCGCACGCGGCGCCGGGAAGAGCATTGATCTCTGCATGCGCGGCAGAAGGAACGAGAGAGCGAGCAGCACGACCGCGACGAGCAGGAGAGCGCCGCCGAGTATGGCGAGTGACGACCAGCCCACGGAGCGATCGACGTCCCGCGGACTCAACGCGGTGGCGGGTTCTTCCCGAAGGCGACTGCGCCTTCGGGCAGAGGGCACCAGGAGGGTCGGCTGTCGGTCCAGATGTGCACCTGAGGCGCCAGAGCCGCTTCCCCCGCGGCCGGCTCGAGCGAGGCGAGCTTGACGAAGAGAACACCCGGCGCCACCTCCACCTTGCTGTAGAGCTGCGAGCCGCATTCGGCGCAGAAGAAACGGGTGACGCCGCGGCCGGACTCGCCCTGGACGGAGTAGCCTTTCGCTTCACCCTGCTGCTCCAGGGCCGTCTTCGGAACGGCGACGAATGCGGTCAGCGGGGCGCCGGTGGCGCGCTGGCAGTCGCGGCAGTAGCAGGCCATCGTCTGCGCCTTCTCGATCTCAGCCTCGTAGCGCACGGCGCCGCAGCAGCAGCCTCCCTGGATTCGAGTCATGGTTCCGAGCTCCTTTTCTCTCGGGGATCGTCGTCGACGCGGTGAAGAACTGGCTTCGCTTGAAGCACCGCGTCGGCCGTCTGGGTCTGGCGAGCGTAGCGCGCGGCGAGCCTCGGCGCCCGCCAAGGACGCGATCCGCCTCAGCGGCGGGGGACGGGAGTCGTTGGCGAGGCGCCACCCCCGTGCAACCGCGATCTCTGGCGCTTTCCTCGCACTCCTGGCATCGACCCTCGTCGGCTGTCGCAGCACCGGCGCCGAGCTAGCTTCCGATCGCTCCGAGACAGACTTCGACCTCGTCGTGCTCGGCGGCACCGCCCACGGGCTCGTCGACGAGGCTGGCCGGGCCCTGCCGGCCCGGCGCGTCGACATCGGAGTGCGCGATGCACGCATCGTCGCGCTCGGAACCCTCGCCGACCGTACCGCGACGACCGTCGTCGACGCCTCGGGCCTGGTCGTCGCGCCGGGCTTCATCGACGCCCACTCCCACACTGCCGCCGCCCTGGCCTCGGAGGATCGGAGCGATGCCGAGGCGTTGCTACGCCAGGGCGTCACCACGGTGGTGGTCAACCCGGACGGCTGGGGTCCGGTCGACCTGGCGGCGCAGCGGCAGGAACTGCTCGAGCACGGGCTCGGCGTGCACGTGGCCCAGATGATCGGGCACAGCGCGGTGCGCCGGGCGGTGCTCGGAAGCCACGACCGGGCGCCCAGCCCGGACGAGCTGCGGCGCATGCGGGAGCTGGTGCGGACCGCCTTCGAGGACGGAGCGGTGGGTCTGTCGAGCGGCCTCTTCTACGCGCCGGGCAGCTTCGCCTCGACCGACGAGCTGGTGGCCCTGGCCGAGGTGGCGGCGGAGTTCGGCGGCGTCTACCAGAGCCACATCCGCGACGAGTCCGACTACACGGTCGGCCTGCTCGCCGCGGTCGACGAGGTGATCGCGATCGGCGAGCGTGCCGGGGTCACGGCGGTGGTGACCCACGTCAAGGCCCTCGGACCGCCGGCGTGGGGGGCCGCCGAGGAGATCGTGGCCCGGATCGAGGCGGCGCGGGCCCGCGGCGCCAGGGTCTGGGCGGACCAGTACCCGTACCTCGCCTCGGCCACCGGGCTGGCGGCGGCGCTGCTGCCGCGCTGGGCCGAAGCCGGGGACCGGCCGCTCGCCGAGCGACTCGAGGACGACGGGGTGAGGCAGCGGGTTCTCGAGGCGATGAGCGCCAACCTCGCGCGTCGCGGCGGCGCCGAGCGCATCCAGCTGCGCTACTACGCACCCGACCCTGCCTACGCCGGCCGCCGCCTCGACCGGATCGCCGCCGAGCGGGGCCGCGATGCGGTCGAGACGGCGCTCGAGCTGCTGCTCGAAGCCGGCGGCGACGTCGGCATCGTCTCGTTCAACATGCAGCGCAGCGACGTCGAGCTGTTGATGCGCCAGCCCTGGGTGATGACCGCCTCCGACGGCTCGTACCCGCCGTGGGGCAGCGGCGTGCCGCATCCGCGCGGCTTCGGCACCTTCCCCCGTGTGCTGGCGGAGTACGTCAGGGAGCGCGGCGTGATCTCAATCGAGCAGGCGCTCGACCGCGCCACCCGGCTGCCGGCCCTCGTCTACGGGATCGAGGGCCGCGGTGTGCTGCGCGTCGGCGCCGCGGCCGACCTGGTGGTGCTGGACGCGGCCGAGATCGCCGACCGCGCCACCTTCGAGGAGCCCTACCAGATGGCCGAGGGCGTGCGCGCCGTCGTCGTCGGTGGAAGACTCGCCCTCGCCGAGGGTGAGATCACCGGAGAGCGCGCCGGCGAGGTGCTGCGGCCACGGCGGTGAGGCCGAAGCCGCTGCCTGCGGAGCGACTCCCGGGGCGCAGGCGAGGACGGGCGCGGCGCGCGTCGCCTATGGTCAGAACAGCGCCAGCGCCGCGGCGAAGACGATGCCGGTGTAGCCGAGTGCGATCAGGCAGTAGGCCATGATCTTGCGCAGCTCGATGCCGGCGATGGCGAGCACCGGCACCACGGCGAGAGGCTGGATCAGGTTGGTCCACTGGTCGCCGAAGGCGACCGCCATCGCGGTGCGCGGAAGGGTGGCGCCGACTTCGACCGCGGCCTGCATCATGATCGGCCCCTGCACCGCCCACTGTCCTCCGCCCGAGGGGATGAAGAGGTTCAGCAGGCCACCGCTGAGGAAGGCGAAGAGCGGCAGGGTCTCGGCGGAGGAGACGCTGACGAAGGCCTCGATGACGAGGGCGGCGAGGCCGGAAGCGCCCATCACCGCGGCGATGCCCGAGTACATCGGGTACTGGAGCAGGAACGGCACGGCGACCCGGCCGCCGCTGATCATGATGCGCACGTAGCCGATCAGCGAGCCGGCCATCAGGATGCCACCGATCAGGAAGCAGAAGTTGAAGATGTCGAGCGTGTTGCCGAGGCCGCGTTCGACGAAGTGGGTGTGCATGTAGACGAGGCCGCAGAGCACGAAGAGCGCCATCAGCAGGCGTGATTCTCCCAGCCGCTCGGCGGGAGTGCTCGCTGGCTCGCGCCGCACCTCTGACTCGCGCACCAGCTCCTCGGGCATCGCCTCGATCGCCGCGTCGTCGCGCGGCGCCAGCGACGCCATGACGAAGGGCAGTGTCGCCAGAACGAAGAGGGCCACACCGAGGTTCCAGGCGGTGAAGATCGTCTCGCTGGTGGGGATGACGCCGATGGTCTGCTGCAGGAAGTGATCCGGTGTCGCGATGACCAGGCCGATCGAGCTCGACAGGCCCTGGTGCCAGATCACGAAGCCCGAGAACGAGGAGGCGACCAGCAGCGGATAGTGCAGCGCGATGCCGCGGCGGCTGAAGCTCTCGCCGACCGCGCGCGCCATGATGCCGGCGACGATCAGCGACAGGCCCCAGGAGACCAGGGCGCAGACGCCGGTGACCAGGCACGATCCTGCGTAGGCCCAGAACGGCGTGCGGATGGCGCCGGCGATGCGCTGCAGCAGCCAGCGCATCGGCGGCGTGTGCGCCAGCACGTAGCCGAGCAGCAGGGTGAGGGTGATCTGGTTGGTGAACTTCAGCAGGTCCCAGAAGCCGTCGCCCCAGGCGTCGATCGTCTCCGAGGCGCCGTAGCCCGCCACCAGCACCGCCAGCCCGAAGGTGAGCAGGCTGAGCAGCACCGCGACGACGAACGAGTCGGGGATCCAGCGGACGAAGAAGCGGGCGAGGAACTGGGCGAGACGTGACATGCGGGTGGAGCTCCTCGCTGGCTTCCAGCGGCAGCGGTGCGGTCGGCGAATTCGGGAAGACGCTTCCGCGACAGGTCGGGCGTCGGCCGGATGGTGGCGGCCCGGGATCTGCGGGTGGAGGCGCTGAGACTAGCGGAGTCGACCTGCAGGCCGCGTTATCACTGCGCGACGAAACCGCTTCCGGCAACGCGTGGATCTCGGGGGTCTACGCCCGGGATGACGTGTTTGGTGAGGTCGCCGCGAGCTCGAGCAGAGTCGCGAGCCTCTGGTCTCCTCCCCCTTCAGGGGGAGGGCAGGGTGGGGGTGTCCCGTGAAGCAGGAGCCCCTTCGGAAAGGGGATCCTCAGTCGGCGAGTGCCGGAGTGCCCTCCTCACTCCCAGCGCAGCGCCGCCCCCGCACTGATCCGCGACGCCCGCCGCGCCGGCAGCCAGCTGGCGAGGAGCACGGCGGCGGCGAGCACCACGGCGACGCTGCCCAGGGCCAGCGGATCGAGCGCCGAGACGCCGAAGAGCAGCGAGGCGAGGAAGCGGGAGAGGGCGAAGACGCCGACCATGCCGATTCCGAGCCCGAGCGCCGCCAGCACCGAGCTCTCGCGCAGCACCAGGCGCACGACGTCGGCGCGGCCGGCTCCCAGCGCCTTGCGCACGCCGAACTCGCGGGTGCGCTGGGCGACGCTGTAGCTGACCAGGCCGTAGAGGCCGACGCTGGCCAGCAGCAGGGCGCCGAAGCCGAGCACACCGATGCCGCCGAGACCCATCAGCCACGGCCCGTAGGAGGTCGCCACCACCTGGTGCATCGAACGCACGTTGGTCACCGGGATGGCGGGATCGACCCGTGCGATGCGCTGGCGCAGCTCGCTCAGCGGCGGAGTCGCGCCGGGCTGGTGGCGCAGATAGATGAAGCGTCGCCTCGTCGAGCGCTGACTCTGCGGGTAGTAGACCACCGAGGGGATCTCCTCGCCGAGCTGCATGGTCACCGAGTCGCCGGCGACGCCGACGATCTCGCGCCATGTGTCGGCGATGAAGATCCGTCGCCCGATCGCCGCTTCGCCCGGCCAGTAGCGCTCCGCCAGGGTCTGGTTGACGAGCACCACGGGCGAGCTGTCGGCGTTGTCGCCGGACTCGAACATGCGCCCGGCGATCAGGGGCGTGCCGAGGGTCTCCAGGTAGCCGTCACCGATCCAGTAGGTGCTCGCCTGCAGCACCTCGTCGGGCGCCTTCTCCCAGCCTTCGATCTCGATCTCTCCGCCCAGGCTCTCGAAGTTCAGTGGCAGGGGGTAGCCGGAGGTCGCCGCCTCGACTCCGGGGATCGCCCCCAGGTTGGCCACCACCTGGTCGAAGAAGGCGTTCTCCTGCTCGTCGTCCGGGTACGAGGTCTGCGGCAGCACGATCTCGAGGGTCAGCAGGTTGGCGCTCTCGAAACCTGTCTCGAGGTCCTGCATCTCGGCGAAGGTGCGCGCCATCAGCGCCGCACCGGCGACCAGCATCACCGCGAGGGCGATCTGGGCGACCACCAGGGCATTGCGCAGCCTCCTGGTCTCGCCGTCGGCGCCCCGTCCACCGGAGCGCAGCGTCTGGGCGAGCCGCGGTGTGACCACGCGCAGCGCCGGGGCGACGCCGAAGGCGAGCACGGTGAGCAGGCAGGCGACGAAGGCGAACAGGACGCCGCGCGCGTCGAGCCCGATGGCGCCGACCCGGTAGAGGTCGAGCGGGATCGCCTGCTCGAGGACGCCCGTCAGAAGGGCCGCGAAGCCGAGCCCGAAGGCGCCGCCGAGCAGTCCCAACACCAGGCTCTCGGTGACCAGCTGGCGCACGATGCGGCTCCGGCTGGCGCCGAGGGTGAGCCGGAAGGCGAGCTCCTCGCGGCGCCGGGTGAGCCGCGCCAGCAGCAGGTTGCCGAGGTTGGCGCAGACCAGCAGCAGCACGAAGCCGACCGCGGCGAACAGAGCCGGGAAGACGAGCCGGAAGATGTCCCAGGTGAACAGCAGGGCCGAGCGCAGCTCGACCACCACCGCGCCGCGCTGCTGGTTGGTGTCGGGGTACTGGCCCGCCAGCCGCGCCGTGATCGCATCGAGTTCGGACTGCACCGTCTGCGGTGTCGCTCCGTCGGCGAGGCGGCCGATCACCAGCAGTGGACCGTCGGCGCCGCGCGAGCTCTCGTCGGCTTCGACCGCCAGCGGCAGCCACAGCTCCATGTTGTTGAACGGGAAGACGAAGCTCGGCGGCATCGCGCCGATGACGGTGTGGCGCATCCCGTCGAGCTCGATCTCGCTGCCCACCACCGGCTCGCGTGCGGCGAGCTGATCGCGCCAGAAGCGATGGCTGACGATGGCGACGCGGTCGGCGCCCTCCTCGGCGTCGCCGGGCTGGAACGAGCGTCCGCGGGCCGGCGCGACGCCGAGCAGGCCGAGCAGGTTGGTGGAGACGTAGGTGCCGTTGAGCTTGGAGCTGCCGCCGTCCTCAGTGAGGGTGAACGCCGAGTAGTAGTAGCCGGCGAGGTCGTCGAACCGGTCGGACTGTGCCCGCCAGTCGAGGAAGTTCGACTCCGAGACCCGCAGCTGCTCGGCGCCGGTGCGCCCGTCGGTGCCCCAGACGTGCACCACGCGCTCCGGCTCGTAGAAGGGGAGCGGACGCAGGAAGAAGGCGTCGGTCATGGCGAAGATCGTCGCCAGGAAGCCGATGCCCAGGCCGAGGCTGAGCAGCGCGGTGATCACCAGGCCTGGGCTGCGGCGGAACTGACGCAGCGCGAACATCACGTCCTGGCGCACGCCGGTGATCCATGCAGTCGGGCGGCTCGGGGTGCTCATCGTTCGGACCTCCTGGTGGCCTGGTTCAGCCCCTCACGTCGGGCTCGCGGAGCGATGCCGCGCGAGTGCGGGCGCTCGCGGGGCCGGCTCCCTCAGAGAGAAGGTGGGGGCTGCTGAATCTCCATACGTCGTCGCCTCCACCGAGGTTGCCCATCCTGAGGGTGAGGGGGTTGGCCCGCCGTGAGACGCGGTTGTGTTCGTTCGCCTGGATCGCCGCGTCGGAGGCGAAAGGACGTGTGATCGCGCGACGAGTCCGCGGCCAGCCGATTGACAGGAGGCGTGCGAGGCGATACATAGAGACATTCCGATATATCGAACCAAAGAGCGCGACGGCAGGACCCATCAAGTGCCGGGCCCTGAGCGAGGTGCCTCTCGAGGCCTTCCGTCGCTCCACCGAAGAAGCGAGGTGAACCGGTCGTGACTCATCCGATGGCCCTGATCGTCAGGCAACGCGCAGCGCAGTGCCCGGCCTCGACACCACCCGTCCGGCCAGTCATGGCGCTCCGGCGGCTGCCTCGCGCAATCGGCTCTTTGGCGCTTGCACTCGTGCTCGCGGTCGCTGCGCCCAGCTCGTCGGGAGCAGCGACCATCACCGTCGATGCGACGGCCGACGACGCCGATCTGCCTCCCAACGGCAACTGCACCCTGCGCGAGGCGATCCTGGCGGCCAACCAGAACAGTGCCGTCGACGGCTGCGTCGCCGGCGATCCCGCACCGACCGTCGATCTCGTCGTCGTACCGCCCGGCACCTACGTGCTCTCCATCGGGCCGCGCGGCGACGGGCTCGGCGAGCACGGCGACCTCGATCTGATCGACGACATCGAGGTCCGAGGCGCCGGTGCCGACCAGACGCTGATCGACGCCGACGGGATCGACCGTGTGTTCGACGTGGCGGGCGGCGTCGTGGCGACGATCGGCGATCTCGAGCTGGCCGGTGGCGATGCCGCCTCCGGCGACGGCGGTGGTGTCGAGAACGACGGCGATCTTCTGCTCGAGGGCGTCGCTCTGGTGGGCAACCAGTCGCAGGGACCCGGCGCCGGAGTGCGCAACAACGGAACTCTGTTCGTGCGGGCTTCGACTTTCAGCGGCAACTCGACCGACGACCACGGTGGAGGCATCGACAACCACGGTACGGCGACGCTCGAGAACTCGACCTTCTCGGGCAACGACGGCGGCAACCAGGGAGGCGGTCTCTACAACCTGAGTGCACGCTCGATGAGCGTGGTGCACTGCACCGTCGTCGGCAACACCGCGGGCAGCGGCGACGCGCTGCACAACGCCGGCTCGCTGACCGCCGCCAACAGCCTGCTGGTCGGGAGCTGCTCCGGCAGCGTCGACGTCTCGGGCGGCGGCAACCTCGAAGGCCCGGGAGACACCTGCGGTCTCGGCGGCAGCGACCTCGTCGCGGTGGCCGACGTGATGCTGTCGCCGCTGCTCGACAACGGCGGCCCGACGCGGACCCACGCGCTGCAGGCTGGGAGCGCGGCGATCGACTTCGCCGCCCCAGGCGAGTGCCTGGCGACGGATCAGCGCGGCGTTGCGCGACCGCAGGACGGCGACGGCGACGGCAGCGCCGACTGCGACAGCGGCGCGTTCGAGGCCGACGCGACGGGCGATCTGGTCTTCGCCGATGGCTACGAGTCGGGTGACACCGGCGCGTGGTCGTCGGTCACCGGCTGAGGGGGGCAGCACACGAGCACGGGAGCCGAACGGCACAGGAGCAAAGGAGCACAGGCTGGTGGAGGTGGAGGGCTCGGAGGGAGCCCCGTGAAGCGTCCACCGCCAACGAATGACAGGGAGGGAACGACGTGAGGGAAGTGAACACTGGACGTGCGTGTGGAGAGAGGAGAACGAGGCAGACCGGAGGGCGAGCAGAGGAGGGAGCGGGACTCTGTGGCAGGCAGCCGACTCGAAGCTCGACGGGCGATCCGAGGGTCTGGGAGGGGAGCGGCGGGGCGAGCCGTGCCGGCACGGCCTCGCTGGTCGCCGCGATCGCCCTGTTCCTGGCCCCGATGGTCACCTGGCCGCAGGGTGTCGACGTCGGGCCGGCGCACGCCGACCTGCCTTCGCTCGACGAGCTGCTCGAGGCGCTCGACCACGGAGCGATCGATCTCGACGACCTGAGGCGGCTCGGGCTGGCGGTGTTCTCGACACCGTTCAACACCTACGACGGCTTCGGCGAAGGGCCGTTCGATCCCAGCGAGACCGACACCCGCGCCTTCGGCCACCGGCCGACGCTGCAGGGCAACGGCCTCTCGCTGCGCGTCAACGGGCTCGACGCTCAGAGCTGCAACGAGTGCCACACCATCGTCAGCAACCGCACCACCCCGCCGACGCTCGGCTTCGGCGGCGTCGGAGGCGTGGTGCAGAACGCCATCATCCTGCCCAAGGTCATCGACGTCGCCGACTCGTTCGACGATCGCGTGGTCTTCCAGCCGGGGCACGACCCGGAGATGCCGCTCCAGTTCGACGGCGTCGCCGACTTCGACGGCCGCTACGCCAATCCGCCCTTCCTCTTCGGCGGCGGCGCGGTCGAGCTGCTCGGCAAGGAGATGACCGCCGACCTGCAGGATCTGCTCGCCCAGGCCCGGCTGTCGCCGCCGGGGACGGTGACGCCGCTGCTGACTCACGGCGTCGACTTCGGGGCGATCACCACCGTCGATTCGGCCGGCAACGTCGAGCTCGACGTCGAGGGCATCGGCCCCGAGGACGCCCACGGCGTGCCCCCCGAGGAGGTGCTGGTGGTGCGACCGTTCGGCCGCAAGGGTGAGAACTTCTCGATGCGCGACTTCGACCGTGGCGCGATGCAGTTCCACTTCGGCATCCAGCCCGACGAGGTCGTCGGCGCCGGCGTCGACGAGGACGGCGACGGACTGAGCGACGAGGTCACCGTCGCCGAGATGAGCGTGCTGCACGTCTTCGACGTCACCAACCCAGCGCCGCGCATCGGCAACCTCGGCCCGGCGGCTCTCGCCGGCTTCGACCACTTCGTCGCCATCGGATGCGCCGACTGCCACATCCCGGTGCTCGAGACCCGATCGAAGGAGGTGCCCCTTGCCCATCCCGAGGTCGCCACCGATCCCTCGGCCAACGTCTACCTGGAGATCGATCTCAGGCCAGCTGGATTCGACACCGCCGCAGGTGGTGGACTGCAGGTGCCTCTCTTCGCCGACCTGAAGCGCCACGCGATGGGGCCGCGCCTCGCCGAGACCTTCTCCGGGGGCGAGATCGCCAACGACGAGTTCACCACCGCGCGCCTCTGGGGCGTGGCCGACACGGCGCCGTACCTGCACGACGGCCGCGCCACGACGCTCTACCAGGCGATCGAGATGCACGGCGGCGAGGCGCAGGCGGCGCGCGACGCGTTCCTCGCCTCGGACGACGGAGATCAACGCAAGTTGCTGCGCTTCCTCGGCAAGCTGCGCACCCCGAGGAGGCCGAACAAGGAGTTGCTGAAGTGATGCGTGTCGCGGCGGCTCCGGCGTCGGGGCTGTCGACGACGCGGACGTGGCGCTGGTGTGGCGGTCGGGCTGGTCGTGCCGATCGGAGGCGGTCGTCGATCGCGACGCAGGGCGCTGTCCCGTGGGTATTCCTGTCGCTCGGCCTCGGCCTCGGCCTCGCGGGCGCGGCGGTGGCCCAGTGGCCGTCGGCGTCGCCCCACAGCGACCAGGATGCTCCGGCAACTCCCCCAGAGGCGCGCCTTCCGGTGGTCGTCGGGCAGTGGTCGATCGCCGACGCCGGAACCGACGGCGATACCGACGCCGGTGAGGGCGAGGCGGCACCTGCGGCCCATACCGAGTCGTCGACCGCCGGCGCGGCGACGGAGCATCCTCCCGGAGCGACCGCGGAGCAGTCGGGCGAGGAGGAGGAGGGCGAGGAGGACGACGCGGACGGCGTGCCCTTCTCGCAGGTGGCCGACCGCCGGGCGAGGCCAGCTCCGCCAGCCCGCGACGGCGCCCTGCACTCGGCGGCGCGCGAGGGCGATGCAAAGCTCACCGGATCGCTGCTGGCGGCGGGCGCCGATCCCGATGCCAGGGGAGGCTCGGGACGCACGGCCCTGATGCTTGCCGCGGCGGCCTCCCTGGAGACGACCCGCCTGCTGCTCGACGCCGGCGGCGACCCTGCGGCCACGGATGCCGCCGGCGCCACGGCTCTCTTCTACGCCGTGGCCGGCGGTCTCGAGACGGTCGAGCTGCTGCTGGAGCGTGGAGCCGACGTCTCGGTGCGCAACCGCTACGGCCAGAGTGCACTCGTGGCGGCCGGCCTGGTGGGCGATCTCGCCGTCCTGCGCCGGCTCGTGGCGGCCGGTGCGCCGCACGACATCGCGGATTGCGGCACCTGCGGCCGTTCGGCGTTCGCCCAGGCCGTGCTCGCCGGGAACTGGGACGTTGCACGGTTGCTGCGCGCGGCGGGAGCCGAGGTCGACCCCGTCGAAGAAGAGGGCGGCTCGCTGCTGCGCGAGGCCGCCCGTCGCGGCCTGCTCTCCGCAGTCGAGCTGCTGCTCGAGCTGGGAGCGTCGCCGCAGGGTGTCGACCTCGCAGAGGGCGGGATGGCGCGGCACGACGCGCCGCTGCTGCTCGCCAGCCGCCAGGGCCACGCCGAAGTGGTGGCTGCCCTGCTCGGGGCCGGCGCCGACCCCGGGCGGGTTGGGGCCGACGGGCGGACCGCACTGCAGTCGGCAGCCGCCGGCGGTCACCAACGGGTGGTGCGCAGTCTGATCTCGGCCGGCGCCGCACCCGACGCCGGCGGGCTCGAGGAGGATCGCGCGCCGCCGCTGCTGCTGGCGACGCGGGCGGGGCACCACGACACCGTCGACGTGCTGCTGGGGGCCGGCGCCACGGTCGATGCCGCCAACCGCCACGGAGTCACCGCCCTGATGGTCGCCGCGTTCGCCTGCGACGAGGCCCTGGTGGCGCGCCTGCTGGCGGCGGGCGCCGATCCGGCCCTTCGCAACCGGGCAGGTCACACTCCGCTGCACTTCGCCTCGATCCGGCCGCACCAGGAGACCGTCGCGCGGCTGCTCGCCGCCGGCGCCGATCCCGACGCGTCCACCTGGATCGAGGCGTTCGGCGAGGTCACGCCGCTGATGCTGGCCGCCGGGCGCGGCCACCTGGAGCTCACCCGCCTGCTGCTCGCGCATGGAGCCTCGCCGGAGACGTACAGCGACCTGCAGGGATTCGGCCGCGTGACGCCCCGCGAGGTGGCGCAGCGGCGCGGCTACGCCGAGATCGCGGCGCTGCTCGGGCGCTCGGCGAGCCCGGGCGTCGGTGTGGAACCCCCGGGCCGGTGAACCTGCGGATCGCCTCGGCGCCCGCAGACGCGCAGGCGCCGCAAGGCGGACCTTCGGGGCTCACTGGCACGCCAGGTCAGCGCTGGTCGCCTGGCACCGCGGCGCCGGATCCGTCGAGCCTGACGTTGACCGCCTGCCCGGCAGCCACGTCGACGTCGCCGGCGCGCAGCAGCGCGCCCGTCGCATCGACGAGCTCGACCCGCCACCTGCCCGCCGGGACCCTGCTCCACAGCACCTCCCCTCCGGCGACGGGTCGGCTCGCGCTCACCGACTCGTCGAGCTCGATCTGACGGTGGGGGATTCCGCCGGGAGAGCGCAGCACCGCCCGCGCCGCGGAGTCCTCGGCGAGCCCCGGCACGCTGAGGCGGAGGTCGCCCGCAGGAGGGAGCACCAGGCGCACGCCGTCGCCCGGGACGGTGGCGGCGACCTGCAGCGTCGCTTCACCCGGGGCCTCGACCAGCAGCAGCCACGAGCCCTCCGGTGCGTCGGCCAGATGCAGGCGTCCCGCCTCTCGCGCCCGCAGCGTGCGCACGAGGATCCGCGTCCCGTTCGCATCCAACAGGGCGACCCTGGCGCTCGACACGGATTGGCCGGAGGAGCTCTGCGCGTAGATGTCGAGCCCTTCGGTGGCGGCCAGCTCCAGCACCACCGCCTCGTCGCCGCCCTCCAAGGTCACGTTCGCGCTCGCGGTCCCGTAGCCGTCCGCCCGCGCCGTGATGTGGTACGAGCCCGACTGCAGACCCGCGAACTCGAAGCTGCCGTCGGAGCGCGACTGCGCCCGGCGCAGCCGTGAGTTGCCGAAGATCGAGGCGAAGGTCTCGAGCGGTCCGCCTCCACGCGTTCTTGGCGCATCGAGGGGCTCGAGCTCCAGGTCGGCGGCGAGTCCGCGACCCGAGGCCGCGACCAGGATCTCGCCGTACAGCCTGAAGGTACCGAGCTCGACCAGCAGCTCGCGGGCGTCCGAGATCTCGATCTGCTCGCTGTGCACGATGCCGCGCAGGTCGCCGACGGAGAGTTCATAGAGACCTGGCTGCACGTCGTTGAGCTCGAAGTGGCCACGTGGATCGGTGGTGGCGTCCGCCGTCGACACTCCGCCGACCCGGCGGACGACGACGTAGTGGCGGGCGACGGGCTCGCCTCCCCGCAGCACTCTGCCGCTCACGCGCAGGCCTTCCTCGAACACCAGCTCGAGGTCGCGCCCGTCATCGTCGGCTGTGAGGGTGATGCTCTCGCTGGCGGATCGTCCGCCAGGACCGACGGCCGTGACCACCCAGCGACCGGCACTCAGCCCGTCGAGCTCGAACCGTCCCTGCGCGTCGCTGCCCGACATCCGAGGGAAACTGTCGGAGCCCTCCTGCATCGCCACCACCTCGACCGAGCCGAGCTCGTCGTCCGCCAGGCCGAGCACGCGACCGCGGATCGCGAGGCCGGTACGGAAGCGCAGCTCGACTCCGTGCACCGAGCGGTCGTCCACCTGCACGGTCTCCTCCGCGGTGTCGAAGGAGGAGGAACCGCCGCCGCTGAGGTTTATGGCGAGCAGGCTGTAGGTGCCGGGAGAGAGGCCCGCGAACTCGAAGCCGCCGCTCGCATCGCTGGTCGCCGAGAGCGGCTCGTCGATGCCGGAGTTGGCCGCGGTGAGCAGCGACTGCAACCCACGACCGCGCGCCAGCACGACGTCGGCGGCGCCCACGCCGTAGCCGTCGGCGTCGAGCACGGTGCCGGTGATCTCGAACCCGGCCTCGAGCCACAGATCGAGCCGGTTGTCGCCGGCCCGGATCTCGACGTCGCGCACCAGGCGTCGGTGCTCTTCATGGTGCACGGCGACGGTCGTCGGGCCCCGTGCGAGCTCGGTGAGTCGGTAGAAGCCCTCGTGGTCGGTGAGCGCGGCGCGGCCGGACGCGTGGTGTCCGAAGGGATCCCTCGACTCTCGATCGACCACGGTCTCGACGCGGGCGCCGCGCAGCGCTCGACCGTCTGCTCCGTACACCGTGCCGGCCAGCTCGGCCCCCGGTGTCATCCGTAGCTCGATCTCGCCGGTTCCCGCTTCGAGGTCGACCGCGATTCCCTTGCGTTGGTGCGGGACGAAGCCCTGCGAGGTGGCGACGAGGTCCCAGTCGCCCTCCGCCAGACCGCCGATCTCGAAGCGGCCGTCCGCGGCCGAGGAGACCGTGTCGTGCAGACGCGGCGTGAACGCCACTGCCGGCGCGGCGGCGCGGTAGCTCAGCTCGACCCGGGCCTCGATCGGGGCACCCGCCTCGTCGCTCACCCGGCCACGCAGCGTCGCGGCCGGCGCGAGCACGATCTCGAGCGGCTCTACGAGGGGGATCGCCACGCCTGCCAGCTGTTCGGTGACGAAGCCGCGTCGCTCCACCTCGAGCGACACCGAGCCCGGGGTCGCGAAGCCGCTTGCCTGGAACCAGCCGTCGTCGTCGGTGGTGACCTTGCGTTCGGCGTCATGGCGATCCAGATAGGCGGCCATGGCCAGGTCCTGGTCCTCGTCGTGGAGCGTGAGCTCGGCTCCCACCACCGGCCAGCCGGCGCGATCGAGGACGCGACCCTCCAGCGACTCGCCCCGGCGCATCGTCACTGCTCCGACATCCACCGTGGGAGGTCCCCGGACCGGGCGCTCGACAACGATCTCCGACAGGGTCTCGGTGACGAAGTCGGCGGCCCTCACCCGCAGGTCGTAGAGCCCCTCACCGATGTCGCTGAACTCGAACGCGCCGTCGCCGTCGGCGGTGGTTTCGAAGGACGGTTCGTCGAACGCCGGTAGCGACTCGTCGTCAGCAGGCCTCGGCCGCAGCCACACACCGGCACCCGCAAGCCTGTTGGCCTCCGGATCGAGCACTACTCCGGTCAGGCGGATGCCGAGCTCGAGGCGCAGCACCACCTGGTCCAGCGGATCGCGGGACCCGAGCGGCTCCAGGGTGGTGCGGGAGGTGGCGTAGCCGTCGGAGGCGGCGACGAGCTCGAGGCTCTCGGTGGCGCGCACTCCCTCGAACACGAAGCGCCCGGCCGTGTCGGTGGTCGTCGGTCGCGCGTCGAGGCTGGAGGGCTCGCTCAGCCGGACCTTCGCCGCCGCCACCGGCGCCAACGAGTCTGCTTCCTGCACCACACCGCGCAGCGTGGTCGTCGGCTCGAGCACGACGGGCGACAGCGACGCGCCCAGCGACTCCAGGTCGACACGCACGGTGTCGGCTCGGAAGCCCCGGGCCGCGGCGCGGATCCTCTCCTCGCTCGTCCAGCCGGTGTCGGCCGGCACGTCGAGCACGAAGCGCCCGCGGGCGTCTGTGGTCACCGGTGCGGAGGGGTCGATCCACACCAGGGCGGCCGGCACCGGCGACAGCGCCGCCGAGCCGTTGTTGCCGGCGGCCTCGCCGTCGTCGGCCCTCTCGCCGAGGGCGACCTGGAGCACGGTTCCGGCGACCCGGACCGGTGCCCGCAGGCGGATCGTCGTCTCGGCGGCGCGCAGTCGCGGCCGCGCCTCGCCGCGGGCGCCGCCAGTGCTGCGCGCCACCAGGCGCAGGTCGCGCTCCAGCTGCACCACCCTGCAGCCGTCGTCGCCCACCTCCACGGTGGCGAGCTCGTCGTGCTGCCCGTCGCGGAGCGTCAGCCACGACTCGGGTGCTGGCTCCCCCTGCGCATCGACGACGCACACCCGGTGGCTTCGGCCCTCGGAGAGCTCGAGGCGCGGCACGCTCTCGTCGACGTCCACGTCGTGGTGGACGGCGGGCACGAATCCCTCCGCGGCGACGTCGACGTGCGACAGCGACCCGGAAGGGATCTCGAGCTCGGCGACTCCGTCGTTGCCGGTGACCGCCTCGACCGTCACCGCCTGGGTCGTGGCGGTCTGCTCGCGGGAGGAGAGATCCAGCGTCCCCGAGCGCGGCGGCCGGGCGCGGACTCGCGCCCCGGCGATGCCGCGCCCCTGTCCGTCGACGACCATGACGCTGACCCTGCGGCTCGCCTCGAGCGCGATCGGCAGCAGCTCGAGGTCGTGGGTCAGCGGGTGCAGCTGCAGCGAGCGGGATCCGAATCCTCTGGCCCCGACCCGCAGGTCCCACAGCCCGAGCGCAGGCGCCGCGAGCACGAACCGTCCCCCGACGTCGGTGCGCGCCCGCACGACGGGATCGGGCGCAGTCCGAAGCCTCGGCCCTGCGTCCTGTTGCGGCGGCGCAGACAGCGAGACGACGGCTCCCTCCAGCGGCGCACCGGTGGCGTCGACGATCTGTCCGCTGACGCTGGGCGGCGGCGGAGCGGGGCGGGTCGCCGTGGCGCTGGCCGATACCCCGGCGGATACCCCGGCGGAGGCGCAGACGAGCAGGGCCGCCGACAGCGCCGAGACGCAGCGGCGCTCGCGGCGGCGGAACCTCGGCTCAGCCCTCCCGATCCAGCTTCTGCTCGACACTGTCCACCTTGTCCTGCATGGACTGACGTCGATCGGTGCGGGTTCCCAGCTTGATCGTCGTGGTGATGCGCGGCGCCCCCATCGCGTGCACCACCTCGTGGCAGCGCTTGACCGCCGCCATCACCTCGTCCCACTCGCCTTCGACGTTGGTGCCGTAGGCGTGCAGGTGGGTCTCCAGCCCCGCCTCGCGGAGTACTTTGGAGCACGCCGCGATGTACTCGGAGACCGAGACGCCGACGCCGAGGGGCACCACGCAGAGGTCGATCATCACCCGCATGCCGGGAGTGTAGCGGGGTGTACCCTCGTGCGACGTCGGCACGCGGGCGTGTGAGCGTCGCGCCGCTGGCGAATCCCCAGGGAACGGCCGGCAGCGTCGACGCTCGAAGTCCGCTTCGGGTCCCGCCTTCTTCACCGCGACGCCGGCGCGCCGCGGGTTTCGCCATTGGCGCGAACGCGATCAGTCGCCGAGCTGGGCGAGCAGCAGCACCAGCAGGTCGCCTTCGGAGCCCACCGGGGAGACCTTGCCCACGACGAGGGGCACCCCGCTGAGGGCATCGAAGCTGCTCTGCAGGGCGGCGCGCAGGCGACGCTGCTCGCGTGGCACCCCGTAGTCCTGCAGGTGCAGCTCGAGATCGTCGATGCGCACCCGCCGCGGCGCCGAGCTCGCCGGGTCGTCGGGCGCCTTGAGCCGGGCCCGCAGCGCCAGGCCGTAGGTCAGCGAGCGTTCGCCCGATTCATAGCCGCCCTCGGCGGCGCCGCGCTCGTGGTTCGAGACGCTGAGCAGCACCGTCTCGGCGACCGCGAAGTGTCGGTAGCCGAAACGCTGCCGCAGCGGCGCCAGCGCCGGTTCGAGGACTTTGAGCGCTCCCGAGGCACGCGACTCGCGGCCGGGACCCTTGGCTGCTGGGTCCCCGGCGTCCGAGGCCTCGACCAGCGCCACCGTGATCTGCAGCGACTCGCGCGGCCTGGCCGGCCGGTCGAGCTCGGCGAGCACCTTCTCGAACGCCGCGATGCGCTCCGGCGGGGCGCTGACCACCACCGAGCCGAGATCGGGCTGGACCCTGTGCTCGAGGCGCAGCAGGGTCAGCGTCGGCTGCAGCTGGTCGACGTCGATGTGCCGCGGCTCGAAGACACGCACCTGGTGGTCACCGCGCGGGTCTTCGTCGACAGCGGCGGCGAGCGCGGTCGGTGCGCCCACGGCTCCGAGAACCGCGATCAGTACGAGAAGCGACGCGAAGCGGCAGAGGGGGCGATCCCGCGGCGCCGGAATTGCTGCCGGACTCGGAAGCCGGGGGATGGGGGAGCCGGTGGTGTGGAGGGGTTTCTGGTCTCGCTGCACTGGAGGTCTCCTGTCGGTAGAGGTCGGTTCGCGCCCGGCCTTCGCTCTGCCTGAGGTCCGAGCCGGCGCGCGGTGCATTCGAGGCGCTCTCCTTCTCCCACAGGAGTTGTACTCTCGACGGGCGTCAAACGTTGGGGCCGTCGGTGCCCGAGATCGCGATCGCCGGGCAGAGCCCGACTCCGGCACGGGCGAGCTGCGCGGTCTCTCGGGCACCTTCCACCTCGACCTCGACGGTGGCGAGCATCGCTACGACCTGGAGTACCGGCTCGAGGCGGAGTCGCAGGCCGACGAGTAGGCCGAGGGCACGGCTGGGGTCAGGCGCAACCCCTCTGTGTGCGCGCGCTCGCTCCGGCGCCAGGGAGCGGGCCGAAGCCGAATCCGTCAGCCTCTCGCCACCAGCTCCCGCGTATCCACGAAGTGCTCGTGGCCTTCCTCGAACCTCGCGATGTCGCCTTCCTGGTCGACCAGGTAGCCCATCTGGTCGACGCCGGTGAGGATGCAGTGCTTGGCGAAGGGGTCGATGTCGAAGGAGACGACTTCCCAGGGCAGGTCGAGCTGCTGCTGCCCGAGGTCGATGCGGGCACGCACGGGCTCGCGGCCACCGCTCTGGGCCTCGAGCGACTCGCGCATCAGGCGGTCGGCGACGCGGGGCTCGACGGTGACGGTGAGCAGCCCGTTCTTCAGCGCGTTGGCGCGGAAGATGTCCGCGAAGCGGGTGGAGACGACGGCGCGGATGCCGCCGCCGAGCAGCGCCCAGGGGGCGTGCTCGCGCGAGCTGCCGCAGCCGAAGTTCTCGCCGGTGACGAGGATCTCGGCGCCGCGGAACGGCTCCTGGTGCAGCACCCAGTCGGCGCGCGGGCCGGCGCAGGCCTGCGGGTCCTGCCAGCGCCAGTTGGCGAACAGGCCCTCGGCGAGGCCGGACTTGTCGGTCACCTTGAGGTAGCGCGCCGGGATGATCTGGTCGGTGTCGATGTTGTCGATCGGCAGCGGTGCGACGACGCTGTCGATGCGCCCGGGTGTGGCCGTCGTCTCCTGGCTCACGACGTCACCTCGCGCGCGTCGGTGATGCGCCCGGTCAGCGCGCTGGCGGCGGCGACCTGGGGCGAGGCGAGGAAGGTGCGCCCGCCGGAGCCCTGGCGCCCCTCGAAGTTGCGGTTGGTGGTCGACACCGCGTACTGCCCGGGCTCGAGGCGGTCGCCGTTCATCGCCAGGCACATCGAGCAGCCGGCCTCGCGCCAGTCGGCGCCGGCCTGGCGGAACACCTCGGCGAGGCCCTCCTCCTCGGCCTGACGCTTGACCTGCTGCGAGCCGGGCACCACCAGCATGCGCACGCCGCTGGCGACCTTGCGGCCGCGCAGCACCGCGGCGGCGGCGCGCAGGTCGGCGAGGCGCGAGTTGGTGCAGCTGCCGACGAAGACGACGTCGATCTTCTGGCCGCGCAGCGGCTGGCCGGCCTCGAGTCCCATGTAACGCAGCGCCTTGTCGAACGAGGGGCGCGAGCCTTCGGGGATCTGGTCGGCCGAGGGGATGGCGCCGCCGATCGGCACCGACATGCCGGGGTTGGTGCCGTAGGTGATCATCGGCTCGATCGCGGCGCCGTCGAGCACCACGCCGTGGTCGTAGCGGGCGCCCTCGTCGCTGGGCAGTGAGCGCCACAGCTCGCAAGCCTCCTCCCAGCGCTCGCCGCGCGGTGCCAGGGGCCGCCCCTCGAGCCAAGCGAGGGTGACCTCGTCGGGCGCCACCATGCCGGCGCGGGCGCCGCCCTCGATCGACATGTTGCAGATCGTCATCCGCCCCTCCATGTCGAGCGAGCGGATCACGCTGCCGGTGAACTCGAAGACGCAGCCGGTGCCGCCGTCGATGCCGAGGCGGTGGATGATCGCCAGCACCACGTCCTTGGCGGCGACGCCCTCCTGCAGCGCGCCGTCGACCCGTACCTCGAAGGTCTCGGGCCGGTGCTGCAGCAGGCACTGGGTGGCGAGCACGTGGCCGACCTCGCTGGTGCCGATGCCGAAGGCGAGGGCGCCGAAGGCGCCGTGGGTCGAGGTGTGGCTGTCGCCGCAGACGATCGTCATGCCAGGCTGCGTCGCCCCCTGCTCCGGCCCCATGACGTGCACGATGCCGCGCCGCTCGTCGCCCCAGTCGATCAGCGGCACACCGTGCTGGGCGCAGTTGCGGCGCAGCGCCTCGAGCTGGTTGGCGCACTGGGCGTCGATCACCCGGAAGCGGTCGAGGTCGAGGCCCGGCTCGGTGGGAGTCGAGTGGTCCATCGTCGCCAGGGTGCGGTCGGGACGACGCACCCGCAGGCCGCGCGCGTCGAGCTCGGCGAAGGCCTGCGGCGAGGTGACCTCGTGCACCAGGTGCAGGTCGATGTAGAGCGTCGCGGGCAGACCGCCCTGCGCCCGACGCACCAGATGGCGGTCCCAGATCTTGTCCAGCAGGGTGCGTGGCGCGGAGCTCATGGTGCGGGGTCCACCTCGGTTGGTGCTCGGTCTCGGGAGTGCCCGGCTCAGCGGGCGCCGACCCCCTCGGCCTGCTCGTCGTGCTGGGTGACCAGGGTCGCGGGGCCGCCTTCGCCACGCGAGTATTTGGTGCCGAGCGCGGCGATCATGCGGTTGACGGCGGCGAGGTAGGCCTTGGCGCTGGCGATGATGATGTCGGTGTCGGCGCCGTAGCCGCCGAAGATCTTGCCCTTGGCGGGATCCTTGTCGGCGGCGACTCTGGCGGCTCGCGGCGGTACGCTTTCGATGCGCACCGTCACCTCGCCGACAGCGTCGATGCCGGCGGTCACCGAGTGCACGCTGTACTCGACCAGCTGGTTCGGTGCCTCGACGATGGCGTCGATGGCGCGGAAGACCGCGTCGACCGGACCGGTGCCGACCCCCGAGGCGACGTACTCGTTGCCGTTGGGTCCCTCGAGACGCACCGTGGCCGTCGCCATGCCGGGCTGACCGCTGGTGACCTGCAGCGCCTCGATCGAGAAGATCTCGTTGGGCGCCAGGATCTCCTGGTTGGCGAGCGCCTGCAGGTCGGCGTCGGTGACGTTCTTCTTCTGGTCGGCGATGCGCTTGAAGCGACGGAAGGCGTCGGCCAGCTCCTCGCGGTCGAGGTGGAAGCCGAGCTCCTCGAGGCGGATGCGCAGCGCGTGCTTGCCGGAGTGCTTGCCGAGCACCAGCTGGCTCTGGGTGAGCCCCACCGTCTGTGGGGTCATGATCTCATAGGTGCGCTGGTCCTTGAGCATGCCGTCCTGGTGGATGCCGGCCTCGTGCGCGAACGCGTTCTGACCGACGATCGCCTTGTTGCGCGGCACGTGGATGCCGGTGTAGTTGGCGACCAGGCGCGAGGTGCGGGCGAGCTCGGTGGTGTTGATGCGAGTCGTGGCGCGGTAGATCTGCGGCCGCGTATGCAGCGCCATCACCACCTCTTCGAGCGGCGTGTTGCCGGCGCGCTCGCCGATGCCGTTGATCGTCACCTCGACCTGGCGGGCGCCGCCTTCGATCGCCGCCAGGGTGTTGGCGGTGGCGCAGCCGAGGTCGTCGTGGCAGTGGGCCGACCAGACGATGCCGCTGCCGGGGCCGCCGCCCGGCGTGTGCTGGATCAGGTAGGCGATCAGCTCGCGGTACTCGGCCGGCATCGCGTAGCCGACGGTGTCGGGGATGTTGAGGGTGGTGGCGCCGGCCTCGATCGCCACCGAGAGCACCTTGACCAGGAACTCGGGATCCGAGCGTGAGCCGTCCTCGGGCGAGAACTCGACGTCCTCGCAGAGGCTGCGGGCGTGGCTCACCATGTGCTCGACCTGGCTCAGCACCTGGTCGCGGGTCATGCCGAGCTTGCGCTCCATGTGCAGATCCGAGGTGGCGAGGAAAGTGTGGATGCGCGGCTTGCTGGCGTCGCGCACCCCTTCCCAGGCCTTGTCGATGTCCTCGCGCCAGCAGCGCGCCAGGCCGGCGATGATCGGCCCCTGCTCGGTGCCGACCTGCTGCGCGATGCGCCGCACCGCCTCGAGGTCGTCGGGCGAGGCGGCGGGGAAGCCGGCCTCGATGACGTCGACGCCGAGCACCGCGAGCTGGCGCGCCACCTCGAGCTTCTCGGCGCTGGTCATGCTGGCGCCGGGCGACTGTTCTCCGTCGCGCAGGGTGGTGTCGAAGATGCGAACGTGGGGGATGGACTCGCTGCTGGTGCTCATCGGTGCTCTCCGTCGATCTCGGAGGTTCTCGGCCTGTCGTCGCGCCGTCGTCGCGCGGTGTGATCGGGCGCTCTCGGCTCAGGGGACCTGGCGCGCCTTGAGGAAGGGCATCATGCGGCGCAGCTCGGGTCCGACCTGCTCGATCGGGTGCTGGCGCTCGCGCGCCCGGCGCGCCTCGAAGTTCTTGCGCCCGGAGCGGTTCTCCTCGATCCAGGCGCGGGCGAAGGTGCCGTCCTGGATGTCGCTCAGGGTCTTGTCGATCACCTTCCTGGCCTCCTCGGTGATCAGCTTGTCGCCGCACTCGTAGCCGCCGTGCTCGGCGGTGTCGGAGACCGAGTGCCACATGTAGCCGAGGCCGCCCTCGTACATCAGGTCGACGATCAGCTTGAGCTCGTGCAGGCACTCGAAGTAGGCGACCTCGGGCTGGTAGCCGGCGGCGGTCAGCTTCTCGAAGCCGGCGCGCACCAGGGCCGCGGCGCCGCCGCAGAGCACCACCTGCTCGCCGAAGAGATCGGTCTCGGTCTCCTCCTTGAAGGTGGTCTCGATGACCCCGGCGCGGGTGCAGCCGATGCCGCGCGCGTACGCCAGGGCGTTGGCGAGCGCCTCGCCGCTGGCGTCCTGGTGCACCGCCACGAGCCCCGGGGTGCCGGCGCCGTCGCGGTAGACCTCGCGCACCCGGTGGCCGGGCGCCTTGGGCGCGACGAGCGAGACATCGACGCCTTCGGGGGGCGTGATCTGGTCGTAGTGCACGTTGAAGCCGTGGGCGAACATCAGGGTGTCGCCGGGCTGCAGATGCTGCTGGATCTCCTTCTCGTAGAGGTCTGCCTGGATGGTGTCGGGCACCAGCACCATGATGATCTGCGCGGCGCGGCAGGCGTCCGCGACAGGCAGCACCTCGAGGCCGTCGGCCTCGGCCTTGGCACGGCTGCGGCTGCCCTCGTGCAGACCGACGATCACCCGCTCGGGGGCGCCGCTGTCGCGCAGGTTGAGAGCGTGGGCGTGTCCCTGGCTGCCGTAGCCGAGGATGGCGATGGTCTTGCCGGCGAGGCGCGAGAGGTCGGCGTCCTGGTCGTAGTAGAGCTTGGCCATGAGAAGGGATCAGGTCTCCTGAGCGGTGGGGGGATCGGGTGGGAAGTCGGGGCGATGGAGCTGATGGAGAGTTGGTGGCGACGGAGCCGGGAACCGGCGGGGCCGGTGGAGCGGCCCTCGACTCAGAGCACCGACTTGCGGGCGCCGGCGAGCGCCACCTGCGGCTGGTAGCCGTGGTCGCGCAGGTTGTGGTCGCCGCGTCCCATGGCGACGATGCCGGTGCGCACCATCTCGACGATGCCGAAGGGGCGCAGCAGCTCGCAGAAGCTCTCGATCTTGGCCTCCTCGCCGGTGGTCTCGACGATCATCGAGTCGGCCGAGACGTCGACGATGCGGGCGCGGAAGATGTCGCAGAGCTGGGTGATGTCGCGTCGCGCTGCCGCGTCGACCTGGACCTTGATCAGCGCCAGGTCGCGCTCGACCGTGGGCAGGCCGCTCATGTACTCGACCTCGATCACGTTGACCAGCTTGTAGAGGTTCTTCTCCACCAGCTCGGCCTGTTCGCGCGAGCCCTCCATCACCATGGTGATGCGCGAGTAGTCGTCGCGGTGGGTGCGGCCGACGGTCAGCGAGTCGATGTTGAAGTTGCGCCGGCGGAACAGGTTGACCACCCGCATCAGGACGCCGGGCCGGTTCTCGACCAGGGCGCAGAGGGTGTGTTTGGCCATAGCTCGATTCTCCTCGGTCCCTGAGGGGGCTCAGGCGTTCGGCGCCGGCGCCGGCTTCGGCGCACCGCGTTCCTTCTCGCTCTTGCGCCGTTCGAGATCGTCACGGGTGGGACGCCGGATCATCTCGTCGAGCGCGGCGCCGGCGGGCACCATCGGGTAGACGATGTCCTCTTTGGCGACCACGAACTCGACCAGCACCGGGCCCTCGTCGATCGCCGACGCCCAGGCCAGGGTGTCGGCGATCTCGTCGCGCCGTGTGACCCGTCGGGTGGGGATGCCGTACGCCTCGGCGATCTTGCAGAAGTCGGGATTGATCATCGGCGTGGCGTAGTAGCGCTCGTCGTAGAAGAACTCCTGCCACTGGCGCACCATGCCGAGGAAGCCGTTGTTGATGATCGCGATCTTGACGTTGACGCGCTCCTGCACCGCGGTGGCGAGCTCCATCATCGTCATCTGGAAGCCGCCGTCGCCGACCACCGCCCAGACCTCCTCGTCGGGCGCCGCCATCTTGGCGCCGATCGCCGCCGGCAGGCCGAAGCCCATCGTGCCGAGGCCGCCGCTCGTGATCAGGGTGCGCGGCCGACGGTGGTGGTAGTACTGCGCCTCCCACATCTGGTGCTGGCCGACGTCGGTGACGGTGACCGCCTCGCCGTCGGTGTGGCGGCAGAGATCGAAGATCACCTGCCCCGCGATCAGCTTCTCGGGATCGAAGCCCGGCATGTCGGGGTCCTCGCCGGCGGGACGAACGAACTCGCGGCGTCGGCCGTCGTCGCTCCACTCGCGGATGCGGTCGATCCACTGCGGCGTCGGGGTGCGCTCGAGGCGCGGCAGCAGCTGGCGCAGCACCGTGCCGAGGTCGCCGACGATGCCGACGTCGACGCGCACGTTCTTGTTGATCTCGCTGGCGTCGATGTCGACGTGGATCTTCTTCGCCTTGCGCGCGTAGGTGTCGAGCTTGCCGGTGACGCGGTCGTCGAAGCGCATGCCGAACGCCAGCAGCAGGTCGGCCTCCTGGATCGCCTTGTTGACGTGGGCGCCGCCGTGCATGCCCATCATGCCCAGCACCAGCGGATGGTCCTCGGGCATGCAGCTCTTGCCCAGCAGGGTGAGCGCGATGGGAACGTGCGCCCGCTCGGCGAACTCACGCAGCTCCTGGTGGGCGCCCGCCATCAACACCCCCTGGCCGGCGAGGATCACCGGCCGCTCGGAGGCGGCGATCAGCTCGAGCGCTGCGTCGATCTGCTCCTGCGGCGCGCTCTCCGGCGGGTGGTAGCCGGGCAGACGGATCGGCTCCTCGGGGTAGACGAACTCGCAGCGCGCCACCTGCACGTCCTTGGGCACGTCGATCAGCACCGGACCGGGCCTGCCGGTGCGGGCGATGTGGAACGCCTCCTTGACCACGTGCGCGAGCTCCTCGACGTGGCCGACCAGGTAGTTGTGCTTGGTGATCGGCAGGCTGATGCCGGTGACGTCGGTCTCCTGGAAGGCGTCGGTGCCGATCAGCGCGGTGCCCACCTGGCCGGTGATCGCCACCACCGGCGAGGAGTCGAGCATCGCGGTGGCGAGACCGGTGATCATGTTGGTGGCGCCCGGGCCGCTGGTGGCGATCGCCACCCCGACCCTGCCGGTGGCGCGGGCGTAGCCGTCGGCCATGTGGGTGGCGCCCTGCTCGTGCCGGGTGAGCACGTGGTGCAGGTCGGGGTAGTGGCACAGCGCGTCGTAGGTCGGGAGGATGGCGCCGCCGGGGTAGCCGAAGACCACGTCGACCTGCTCGCGCAGCAGGCACTCACAGAGGATCTCGGCGCCGGTCAGGATGCGGGGCTGGTCGCTCATCGGTGTGGTCTCGTGAGGTCTCGTGGGATCTCGTCGTGATCTGCGAAGGCGTTTCCGCCCTCGATGCGGTCGGGCAGGGACGGCGTCAGGCGCGGGCCGGCGACGCTGCCGGCACCGGGGTCAGCCAGTCGAAGCGGTCGGCGGTGCGGCCCTCGACGATGGCGAAGAACTGCTCCTGGATGCGCTCGGTGATCGGGCCGCGCGATCCGTTGCCGACGGCGATGCGGTCGACCGAGCGCACCGGCGTGATCTCGGCCGCGGTGCCGGTCATGAACAGCTCGTCGCAGAGGTAGAGCATGTCGCGCGAGATCGGTGCGTAGCGCACCGTGATGCCCAGGTCCTCGGCGATGCGGATCGCCGAGTCGCGGGTGATGCCGCCGAGGATCGACGAGGCGAGCGGCGGAGTGATCACCTCGCCGTCCATCACCGCGAACAGGTTCTCGCCGGCGCCCTCGCAGACGTTGCCGCGCTCGTCGAGCAGGATGCCCTCGCCGAAGCCGGCCTTGCGCGCCTCGATCGAGACCATCTGGCTGGTCACGTACTGGCCGCCGATCTTGCCCAGCGGCATCGAGGTCGAGGCGTTGAAGCGGCGCCACGAGCTGACCATCGCGTCGACGCCCTTCTCGATCGCGTCCTGGCCGAGGTAGCGGCCCCACTTCACCGCGAAGACGAAGAAGGAGACCGGGGTCTCGAGCGGATAGAGGCCGAGGCCACCCGCCGAGCGCATGAACACCGGGCGCAGGTAGCACTCGTCGAGATCGTTGCGGGTCACCGCTTCGATGCAGATCTCGTGCAGCCGCTCCTGGGGATAGTCCTCGACCGGCATGTGCAGCAGCTTGCAGGAGTCGAGCAGCCGCTTGAGGTGGGGGCCGAGGCGGAAGATGCCGGTGCCCTGCTTGCCGTTGTAGGCGCGGATGCCCTCGAAGACGCTCGATCCGTAGTGCAGCGCGTGCGTGGTCACGTGCACCTTGGCGTCGTCCCAGGGAAGCCACTCGCCGTCGAGGAAGATCACTTTGGAGGGTTGGATGGGCATTTCGGCTCCTGTCTCGGATGTCTCGGGGGCCCTGGCGCTGCGGCAGCGCTCGCTGTCGGAAGGATCGTCGGGCCGGTCGTTGGAATCTGGTCGGAAGTCGGTCAGGCAGTCCTCGCGTCGCGATGGCGTCGAACGGCCCTGAAACACGAAAGCCCCCAGCCGGGGAGCTGGGGGCTTCGTCAGCGGACCTTGGAGTCGGAGGTCCGCTAAGTCGCCCTCGTGCCGCTAAGGACGAGAATCTCCAAGCGGACGACGACGGTCCGGACATCGGAGGGAGCGGAGGAGAGGGCGCTGTGGGTCATCGAGTGTGCTGCGGTCGTGGTGCGCAGTCCATCCTGACGCCGGGTACGGCTCCGGACTGGAACGCCAGTGAAGCTAAGTCAGGCCGGGCCGCGTGTCAAGCGTGGCGCGGGCTCTGCCGCAGCCTCGTCACGCAGCGTTCCATGTGAACGCCACGCCCGCCGACGGGCGATCGCTACCGCTTTTCCAGCCGCACGTCGCCGTTGACGGTGCGGATCGTCACCTTCGCCGCGCCGCTGCCGATGCGGCCCGTGGCGGTCATCGTCTTGCGCGCCGACCCCTTCTGGCGCGACCACTCCGGGGAGGTCTCGATCTGCACCGGGAAGTCGCTGACGATCTGGTGCCTGCCCTCGTGACTGCGGGTGAACTCGAGCTCGATCGAGATCTCCATCTCGAGCCCTTGCGGGACCACCAGGTGGATGTCGCCGCCCATCGAGACGATGTCGACGTCGCGGCGGCCACTCGAGGGATCTCCCACCATGACGGCGGTGACGTCTCCGCCCATGGTCATGAGCTCGAGCCAGCCGTCGATCTCCTCGACCTCGATCGATCCGCCCATCGTCTTCGCTTTGACGAACCCGGCGGCGCGGCCGACGCGGATGGGCCCTCCCATGGTGTGGAGCTCTGCTCCTGCGAGCGCCTCGGGCACCTCGATCCTGCCGCCCATGGTGTGCACCTTCACCACGTCGGAGCCACGCCGCGCTCCCCTGGAGTCGGCGTAGCGCACGTTGCCGCCCATCGACTTGCCGTCGAGGTTGCCGACGACGTTGCGGATGTCGACGTTGCCACCGTTGGTCGAGACCCGGCCGTCGACCTCCGAGTCGGCGACCTCGATGTTGCCACCCAGGGTGACCAGGTCGACGTCGCCGGTGAGATCCGAGAGATCGATCTGGCCACCCATGGTGCGGCCTGTGAAGGAGCCGTCGAGGTCGTGCAACTCGATGTTGCCACCGCTGCTGTCGATGACGACGCTGAAGCGGTGCGGCACCTGTACCACGAAGTTGGCGCTCGCCTCGGTGCGCCGCCTCTCGGTGCGCATGCGCGAGCGCACCACCAGGCGGTCGCCGCGCTGATCGAAGGACAGTTCGACGTCGTCCCGGTCTCGCCCCGAGAGCTCGGCGTCGACCTGGGCCGTGTTCGAGCCCCAGCCGGTGACCTTCACCGAGCCGCCGGTCTCGAGATCGAGCTCGAGAGTCCCTCCCGGCGAGACGTCGAACTCGCGGCGCTGTCCCTGCAGCGCGGAAGCGCCGACCAGGAGCAGGAGGAGGGCGGCGACAGCCCATTGGGGGTTGCCGCGGCTGCCCGGCCAGAGGGCTGGGCGCCGGCTGGGGCTCGAGTCGGCTTCGGTGTCGTAGTGAACGGCCGAGCCGTGGGACGGTCCTGGATATCGATTCATCGCTTTCTCCGTGTTTCTCGGTTTCTTTCTTCTTCGTGCTTCGGTCGGCGAGAGCGCGGCTAGCCACGTGGACGAGCCCAGGGATCAGATCCCGGGTGCGCGCTCCAGGCGGTCGGCGGCGCGCACCAGCAGCGCCTCGACTCCTGGCTCGGGAGAGTCGGCGAGAGCCGACTCGAAGCGCTCGCGCTCGTGCGGCGCCAGGAGCACACCCGGAGCGGTCAGGCCGTCGAGGGCCAGCAGTCTCATCGGCACCGAAGGCTCGTTGCGCAGGATCTCCAGCAGTGCCTCGTCGACGATCTCCTCCTCGGCGACGGGCTGCCCCTCGAGGCGCGCCGAGACCAGACGCTCGAGCGCGAGCTGGCGGACGACCTCACTGTCGTCATCGAGAGCGCTGCGCACCAGTGCGCGGACGACGCGCCGGTCCGGCACGCTGCGCGTCTCTTCGACCGCGAGCAGCTTGTCGGGAAGAGTGTTCGAAGGGTCGAGTGCCTGCACCAGCACCTCGGTCACCAGCGGGTCGTCCAGTGGGCGCACCACCTCGACGTGGGCGGTCCAGTCGAAGGAGAGCGCGATGCGCTCGCCACCGACGCGCTCGAACTGCACGTTCGACAGCTCGTAGCCGCGCCGGGATTCGAAGGGCCGCGACCCCTGCGACAGCGCATCCATCGCGGCCACGACGGCGGCGGTCTCGGTGGCGTGAAACGGGTCGCCTCCGAAGCCCGGCACCGGCAACGAAGCCGCGTCGAGGCCGGCGACGGGAAGCTCTTCGGACACTCCCGACGCCGAACGTGGGTTGCCGGAGCCGAGGGCCCAGCCGGCCGCCAGGGCGAGGCCGCACGCGAGCAGAGTCACGGCTGCCCAGGGCAGGGCCGGAACCGCGGCTGCAGTGCCGAAACGCGCGGCGGTGCGTGTCAACGCCGCCCTCAGCGTCGGGCGGTGCCGGTCGGGGTCGATCCGCTGCATCACCCTCTGGCGCATCGTGCCGAGCTCGAACGGACTCAGCGAATGACCGGCATCGACGGTCGACGCTGGGGCCTCGGCGTTTCCGGCGAAGGCCACCAGATCGCGGTCGGTGCGGAGCACGCTGCGGCAGTCGGCGCACGTCGACAGGTGTGCCTCGACGTCCGTCTCCACCCGGCCGGGGCCGTCGCCTCCGGTGGTCAGTCCCAGGACGGTGTGCTGGATCAGCCGACAGATCGGCTCGGTGGCTTCGTCGCCACGCCACTCCTCGCAACCGCCCTGGTTCCCGTTCGTTTCGTCGCGCTGGTCTTCAGGCGTGCTCATGCTCTCTCTCCCTCTCCGGACTCCTGGACTGGCCCTTTGCGGCCGTCGGTGCGAGCGTCGCTCTCTCGTCCGCGGCTACTCATACTGCTGCTGGTAGTGCGCGCCCATCAGGTCCCGCAGCTTGCGTACTCCCCGGAAGAGCAGGCTCTTGGTGACCGCCTCGGTGCACACCAGCTCCTCCGAGATCTCCCGGATCGACAGCTCCTGGAAGTAGCGCATCGACAGAGCGGCCCGGTAGCGGGGCTGGATCTGCTGCAGCGACGCCAGCAGCCGATCGGCCCGCTCTCGCTGCAGCAGAGCGCCTTCGGCGGCCAGGGAGGAGTCGACGTACGCCGGCGGAGGCGCTTCGTCCTCGAGCGGATCGTGAGCGCTGCGGTGTCGGCGCTGCTTGCGCAGCCAACTGATCCCCTGGTTGGTGACGATGCGCAGCAGCCAGGCGCGGAAGTTGGTGCCCTGGCGGTAGGACCCGAGGTTGTCGTAGACCTTGAGGAAGACCTCCTGGGTGATGTCCAGGGCGTCGTCGCGGTCGTTGCCGAAGCCGAAGGCGACCCGCGACACCAGCTGCTCGTAGCGGTGCATCAGGGCGTCGTAGGCCGCGAGATCACCGGCGAGGACGCGCCGCACCAGCTCGTCGTCGTGGAGCGCCAGCTCGGCGGGCCTCGACGCTCGCCTCTGCGACCGGGCGGGATCCTCATCAGTGTCCACGAAGCTGGTCACGCGCGCCTCCCCGGAATCCTCCAGCGTCGATCCCCCACCCCGCAGGCCCCGCCGACCCCAGGAGGCCCGGCGATCTCGTTGCGGAGCCCGGGGCTCTCGGTGGTCCTGCACGGGTGGGATCGCATCCTCGATCTCCATAACGCCGCCTCGGCGGTCGAAGTTGGCAACGGCCGGCGAAAAAACTCTCGCGACTGCCGATCGTGGTCCTCGTGAGGGTGAGTGCTACGGTTCCCCCGACTTCCCACAGTCGGCCCACCGAGGTGTTCGATGCGCAGTACCGTCGCGCCTTCTGCCAGTAGCCCCCCTTCGCCGCTGCGCCGCTGGCTCACCTGGGCTCTGCCGGTGCTCGCCGCGGCCGCCGGGGCGCAGACCCCGGCGCCCGAAGAGACGCTCTGGGCGGCCGCACGTGGGGGAGACCTCTTGGGCGTGCAGCAGCAGGTCGCGGCCGGAGTCGCCGTCGACGCCAAGGACCGCTACGGCGCCACCGCCCTGTTCAAGGCCGCCGCTGCGGGTCACGGGACGTTGGTGGCGTGGCTGCTCGAGCGCGGCGCCGATCCGAGCGTGCGCGAGACCTTCTGGGGCCAGAGCGCGCTCTTCGGCGCCCTGGCCGGAGATCACCACGACGTCGCGGTGATGCTCCTCGAGGCCGGGGCGGAAGGCCGCGAGGATGCCCTCGAGTTCGCCTTCGCCACCGGCCTGCAGCACGCCGAACGGCGCGACGCGATGCTCCGCGTGGCGACGGCGGCGGTCGACAGCGGCCCTCTGTACGCGTCTTTCCTGCAGCGCTTCCGCGCCCGCCTCACCTCTGGGCCGTGGGCGGAGCTGCTGCAGCGCGCCGAGTCACGCCCCGACCCTCCGCCGCCGGCGCTGACCGCCGCCGATCTGGAGCCGTACGTCGGCGACTACGAGGGCTGGTCGGACGACACCCGGGTGGAGGCGCGCATCGTCGAGGGCCGGCTCGAGCTCTCGATCGACGGCGGCGAGTCGACCGTGGTGGAGCCGGTGGCGGAGAAGACGTTCCGTTCCGCCGACGGCGCCATCGAGGCCGCGTTCTTCGGACGCTTCGGCTCTCTCGAGGGCCTCGGACTGGCGCGCGACGGGTCCCAGACCGCGCTGCGTCGCAGCGTCGCCGAGCCGGTCGCCGACGCGCCGGCGCCGATCGTCGCCACCGCGGCTGCCGGAGCCGACGAGGTCGCGGCAGGCCGCGAGACGGTGCACTGGCCCGGCTTCCGCGGCGCCAACGGCGACGGCGTCGGCGACGGCGTGGACGCTCCGGTGAGCTGGGATCTGGCGCGCGGCGAGAGCCTGCTGTGGCGCGTCGATCTGCCCGGGCTCGGCAACTCGAGCCCGGTGGTGTGGGGAAGCAGAGTCTTCGTCACCACCGCGATCGCCCTCGGCGGCGAGCAGGAGCAGAATGTGCTGACCGGCGACACCGGCACCGCCGAGGACGTCGAGGACTCGCTCGAGCACAGCTGGCAGGTGCTCGCCTTCGACAAGCGCAGCGGCGAGCGCCTCTGGGTCACCGAAGTCGGCCGCGCCGTGCCGGAGACACGGCGCCACCTCAAGGCGACGCAGGCGAACTCGACCCCGGTGACCGACGGCGAGCGCCTCGTGGTGGTGTTCCCGACCGTCGGCATCGCCTGCCTCGATCTCGACGGGAGGGTCCTATGGCAGCACGACCTGGGGCCGCTCAACGCCAGCAACTTCTTCGATCCCGAGGACCAGTGGGGCTTCGCCAGCTCGCCGATCCTCTACCGCAACACGGTGATCCTCCAGGTCGACGTCTACGGCGGCGGCTACCTCGCCGCCTGGCGCCTCGCCGACGGCAAGCAGGTCTGGAAGACCGAGCGCGACGTGGCGCCGTCGTGGTCGACCCCGACCCTGCTGCGCGGCGAGAAGGGCGACGAGCTGGTCACCAACGCCTCGGTGATCCACGGCTACGACCCGGCGACCGGCGAGGAGCTGTGGAGCCTGGGGCCGAACTCGGAGCTGGTGGTGGCGCGGCCGGTCGCCGGCGACGGCGTGGTCTACGTCTCGGCCGGGTACCCGCCGGTCAAGCCGGTCTACGCCGTGCGCGCGGGGCTGCGCGGCGAGATCGAGGTCACCCCCGGCGACGAGCACGGGGCGCTGCTGTGGAGTCACCGTATCGGCGGCGCCTACATGCCGTCGCCGCTGCTCTACCGGGGCATCTTCTACATCGTCCACCACAACGGCCGCATCGTCGCCTACGACGCGGCGAGCGGGGCGGCGCTCTACAAGCAGCGATTCAGCCGGAGCGGCACCTTCACCGGCTCGCCGGTGGCGAACAACGGGCGCCTCTACGTGCCCACCGAGGGCGGCCTGCTCTACGTTCTGAAGGCCGGACCCCGGTACGAGGAGCTGGCGATCAACGACTTCGACGAGCCGCTGATGGCCACCCCCGCCATCTCCGAAGGGATCTTGCTGGTGCGGACGCCGGCGCATCTCTTCGCCCTGGCGCACGAACGAGCGGAAGGCGTCGAACCGAAGGAGTAGGACCTAAGGAGGGTTCTGCTGGGGACGACTCTCGGGGGACGACTGCCGGGGTCGGCGGGGGATGACGGCGAAGGCGCTCCGCCGTGCACGGTGCTCACCGCGATGTGCACCGGCGATCGACGCCTCTGGCGGCAGAGGCGACAGCGGCGCAGGCCTTGGCTTACACTCGTCCCCTTCCATGAAGAAGATCGCCCTGCGTTTCGTCGCCGGAGCGTTCCTCGGCTGCGTGGCGCTCGCCATCCGCCAGTCCATCGACCATCTGTACCTGCTCGCCAACCTCGAGCCGGGGCTGGTGGTCCTGTTCATCTCGACGGTGGTGTTCGGTTGGATGGGACTGGCCGGCGCGGCAAGCGCTTCCGCTGGGGTCCCCCTCGTGCTGAGCGCGGTGCCGAGCACGCAGCCGGCCACCGGGGTCGCGGTGGTGGTCATCGCGGCGGTGTATGTCGCGCTGCGGTCGTACGAGCGGCGGCTCCTGACGCTCGAACGTGCCCGGGTCCTGATCGCTGTTCTCGGAGGCATGGTGCTGTCGGGTGTGACCTACGGGCTCACCGTCAGCTGGCTCTACTTCCCGGCCGCGTACTGGACGGCGGCGGGCATCTGGACGACGGCGTCGTGCGTCAGTCTCCTCGTCTTCGGCTGTCCGGCACTGATGCTGGCGCGCCTGCTCCCCTCCGAGTGGCTGGTGCCCGAGGTGGAAGAGGTCGGGAGCAGCCGCCATCCGTTCGGGCCGCCCCAGGGCCTGTGGCGCTGGGGCTGGGTCGCGCTTTCCCTGATCGTGCTGTCCCTCGCCATCAGCCTGGTGGTGCAGCAGCGGCCGTCGTCGGCGCTGTGGTTCGGTATCGTCTACCTGCTGCCGGTCTATGCCAGCGTGCTGATCGCTCCCGTCGGCGGGGGATTGCTCGGAGCCGCTCTGGGAGGCACCTCGTATCTGTTGGCCCTGAGCCTCGCCTCACCGGTGGCGACGGGGCTGGAAGGGCACCTGCGGGCGGCGGACGTCTCGGCGCTGCTCCTGGTCTTCTGGATGCTCGGCGTCTGGCTCGGTCGCGCCCGTCATCGCGAGGTCGACCTGGCGACTCAGCTGGAGACGACCAATCGGCTGCTGCGCCAGGATCTGGAGCGTGTCGTGCAAGCGCTAGCGGGTGCGGTGGAGGCGAAGGACGCCTACACGGAGGGTCACCTGCGACGGGTGCACGACTACGCCGTCGACGTGGGAATCGAGCTGGGCCTCGACGCCGAGGAGCTGGAGGCGCTGCGTGTCGCGAGCGTGCTGCACGACGTCGGCAAGATCGGCATTCCCGAATCGATCCTGCACAAGCCGACGTGCCTCGAGCCGGCCGAGCAGACGGTCATGCGCCGTCATCCGGAGATCGGCGCGCGGATCCTCGACTCGATCGAAGGCTTCTCGCTGGCGGCGAGGCTGGTGCGCGCGCACCAGGAGCGCTACGACGGACGTCGTGACGGCCTTCGCCCGGGATACCCGGACGGCCTCGCGGGCGAGGCGATTCCCCTCGGCGCCCGCATCATCGCGGTGGTGGACGCCTTCGACGCCATGACCACCGATCGACCGTACCGCAGCCGCCTGCGCTACGACGAGGCGGTCGATGAGCTCCGGCAGCACGCCGGATCCCAGTTCGATCCCGTCGTCGTCGAGACCTTCCTCTCGAAGGTCGATGCGCGGCAGTGGGAAGCCGAGGACAGGGAGATCGCCGGACAGAGACGGCGAGAGGGGTGACAGGTACCGACGGTCCGGCCCTCCTCGACCCAGCCCAGGGCTCAGAGCGAGCCGAGGGGCCAGGCTCGAGTCGTGATCGGTCGGGTCGTCTGGAGTCGCCGCGGCGGCCACCGGCTCGGCGTCGGTACCAACTCACGCGCTGTTCGCTCACCGGAAGGTGCGGCGCTGCATCCCACAGCCCACGCGACCGGCGAAACCTGTTCAGGGCGCCGACCGGGCGGTATACTCGTCGGCTTCTGCGTGCGCTCCGAGTCGGGCGCAGACCCCGTTCCGCTGTTATCCGGGTTTTCTTGAAAAACGCCGATTTCGGCTTGGGCGGGGACGCATCTCCTCCTCTCCTTCCCACGGGCCTGTCGACGAACCTTTGCCGAAGACGAGCGAAAAGACCGCGACCTTCTCCAACCTCGAGTTCCACCGCTCGGGCATCGGTCTGCTGCCGAATCCCCACGAGCCGGACCCGGGACTCGCGGTCCATCTCGCTGGGGTCGCCGGCAGCCAGCGGCCGCTGACGTTCTGCAGCTGCTCGGCGGGCCGACGCAGCAACTGCAAGCACCTGCGCGAGCTGGGGAAGCAGATCAAGAGCTTCCAGCGCCACCACGACGGGCGCTCGTGGTCGGATCTGTTCGCCTCGTCGGCCTGGCTGGCGCTGGCTCAGCTGCTGCATCGCGACGTCGGCGCCGCCGCCGACGCGGTCGAGGTGCTCGCCGAGCGCCACGACGGGGTGCTCTGGCTGACCGTCGAGGGCGTCACGCTGGTGCGCTACCACGATCCGTCGCCAGCGCGCATCCGGCTGCTCGAACGGCTGGGCAAGACGCCCAAGGGAGGCGGCTTCGCCGACCGCGACGGCCTGCTGCAGCGCCTGGGGACGTTCCTGCGCAGCCCCGAGGAGCAGCACCTCAACAAGGCCGGCATGCGCACCAACCGCCAGAGCTTCGAGGAGAGCCTGGTGTGGCGCCTGGCCTACCACTGCTACCGCGAGTTCGAGGGCGCTGCGCTGCTGCAGCCGTCGATCGATCGGCGCACCGGTGACTTCTGCATCGAGGTGCGACGCCAGACCGAGGCCGCTTCGCCGTCGGGCGGCGGCACCCGGAAGCGGTCCGCCACCGGCTCCGGGGGCAACGGCGACGCCGACATCTCGCAGGCCACGAGGTCGTCGCCGGACGGTGAGCTGCTGCTGCAGATCGTGGTTCCGCGTCCGCGGGTCGTCGACGTGCTGCGCTTCTTCGGCACTCCCGACCCACCCGGAGATGGCGAGGCGGAGGCGGCATCGCGTCGTGGGGAGCCGGCGCCGGCGGTAGCCAACAACGGCGGTCCGCCGGCCGCGATGGCCCAGGTCGGCGGCGGTGAAGAGGCCGAGGCGACGGAAGTGCCAGGTGGCGTCGAGCTCGCCGAGCCGATCCAGCCGCTGCTCTCCTCGACGCTCTTCCACGTCGGCCCGGAGACCCACGTCGATCCCGCGCAGCGCGAGGCGGTGATGCTGCTGGTCGCACACGGCGAGGACACGCTCGACGAGCCGGAGCGCGAGCGCTTCCGCTACGGCGACCTGGTCTTCGTCGAGGAGCTCGGCGTGCTGGTGCAGGTCGACCGCCGCCCCGACGCCTGGCAGCTACCCGATCCCGAGGAGCTGGTGCTCGACCCGGCGCGCATCGGCACCTTCGAGTCGCAGTCGGCACCCTCCGGCGAGGAGGCGGTGCTCAAGCTCGAGGACCCGATGAGCGAGCTCGGCATCTTCACCGAGTTCGACTACATGGAGGTCAGGCCCGACGAGAACGCCGACGAGATGGCGATGGAGATCCGCTACGGGTTCGGCGACGAGGAGGTCAGCCTGCCGGACCTGTTGCGCGCCAAGCAGGCGGGTCAGACCTACTACCAGACCGCTGCGGGATGGATCGATCTCAACTCGCCCTCGATGCGCGCCCTCGCCAGCCTGCTGCGGCAGAAGAAGCTCGACGAGCGCGTCGCCGTGCGCCGCGGCGGCGGCAACGGCGACAGCGCCGAGAAGCTGCGCCTGTCGTCAGCCGAGCTGCTGCGCCTGCGCGCCTCGAGTCCCAAGCCGATCCGCGTCGACGGAGTCGGCGACCGCTCGGCGTTCCTGCAGCGCTTCCTCGACCTGCAGCCGGTGGGCGATCTGGTGGTGCCGAAGGGACTGAAGAGCGAGCTGCGGCCCTACCAGAAGCTCGGACTCGAGTGGCTCAAGTTCCTGTTCGAGAATCGTCTCGCCGGCCTGCTGTGCGACGACATGGGTCTCGGCAAGACCCACCAGGCGATGGCGCTGATGGTGCTGGTGCGCGAGCAGTTCGGCATCGAAGAGCCGTTCATGGTCGTCTCGCCGCGCACCGTGATCAGCCACTGGCGCAACAAGGTGCGCGACCACGCTCCCGGCCTGCGTGCGGTGCAGTACCACGGTCCCCAGCGCGATCTCGACAAGGCGCTCGAGGAGGGCGACGTGCTGCTGACGTCGTACGGCGTGCTGCGCAACGACGTCGAGCGCTTCTCGGAGAACGCGTGGGGGCTGGTGATCTTCGACGAGGTGCAGCAGATCAAGAACCGCGCGACGCAGGGCTACCAGGCCGCCGCTTCTCTGCCGGGGCGGATGAAGCTCGGCCTCACCGGCACGCCGATCGAGAACTCGCTCACCGAGCTGAAGGCGCTGTTCGACCTCATCCTCCCCGGCTATCTCGGCAGCGAGGACGACTTCCGCGACCGCTACGGCGCCAACGCCGACATGGAGCAGGACTCCTACCATCTGGCGAGTCTGCGCCGCCTCACCGCGCCGTTCGTGCTGCGACGGGTGAAGACGGCGGTGCTCGACGAGCTGCCCGAGAAGATCGAGGACGTGCGCACCTGCTCGCTCAGCCCCGAGCAGCTGCAGCTCTACCGCTCGACGATCGCCACCAAGGGCGTCTCGTTGATGAAGAAGCTGCAGACCGGCTCGGACCCGCTGCCCTACATCCACATCTTCGCGCTGCTCAACATGCTGAAGCAGATCTGCGATCACCCGGCGCTCGCCCTCGGCCAGCTCGACACCTGGCGCGACTACGAGTCGGGCAAGTGGGACCTCTTCCTCGAGCTGCTCTCCGAGAGCCTCGACAGCGGCCAGAAGGTGGTGGTCTTCACCCAGTACCTGGGCATGATCCGCATCATCGGCGAGCAGCTGCAGGAGATGGGCGTGCCCTACGTCACCCTGACCGGCGCCAGCCGCAAACGCGGCGACATCGTCGACCGCTTCAACGAGGATCCCGACTGCCGCGTCTTCCTCGGCAGCCTCAAGGCCGGCGGCACCGGCATCGATCTGGTCGGCGGCTCGGTGGTGATCCACTACGACCGCTGGTGGAACGCCGCGCGCGAGGACCAGGCCACCGACCGCCTCTACCGGATCGGTCAGAAGCGGGTGGTGCAGGTGTTCAAGCTGGTGACCGAGAACACCCTCGAAGAGCGCATCGCGATGATCATCGACCACAAGCGACGACTGATGTCGAGCGTGGTGCAGGAAGACGACCCGAAGCTGCAGAAGATCTTCACCCGCGAGGAGCTGATCGAGCTGCTACGCGATCCCGACGAGTAGGGGCGCGAGCGGCAGGCCTTGCGGCACGAAGACGTGCCGGGAGGACCGCTACCTGGCGTCGCCGGCGACGCGGACGCCGGCGGATGCAGCGCCCGAGGAGGGCGCGGCGAAGGCGGCGAGGATCTCGCGCCGCAACTCCTCGGGCAGCTCGCCGCGGCCGATCCGCCGGCACGCTTCGCTGGTGAGGTCGAGGGTGGCGAAGACCGCCTCGCAGCGCTCGCAGATCAGGTCGTCGGGGAGGGCGTGGGCGACGCCGCGATCGAGCGCCTCCTGCTTGGCGCTGACCAGATCGACGCAGATCTGTCGGCTGCCGACCCGAGGGTCCTCTCTGGCGGGCAGTGCGTCGGCGAGCACCCGGCGCAGCTGCAGCCGGGCGCGGTGCACCCGCGTCTTCACCGTCGCCGGCAGCAGGTCGAGCACCGTCGCCACCTCTTCGATCGAGAGCCCCGCGATCTCTTTGAGCACCAGCGGCATGCGGAACTCGAGCGGCAGCTCGGCGATGGCGTTGCCGACTCGCTCGACGGTCTCGTGGCGCACCGTCGTCTCGAACGGATCGTGCTCGCTCCAGGACACTTCGGGGACCGGTTCCGCCGCGCCGGGCAGCAGCTCGTCGAGCGACGCCATCCGGTGCGGCTCGCCGGAGCGCAGACGTTTGCTGCGCCGGCAGATGCGCGAGGCGATGGTGTAGAGCCAGGTCCGCGCCGAAGACTCGCCACGGAACTGGTGCCACTTGCGGTAGGCGGTGAGGAAGGTCTCCTGCACCAGGTCCTGCGCCTCCTGGGCGGAGCCGCAGATCCTCAGACCGAGCTGGTAGAGCATCGGTCCGTCACGCTCGAACAGCACCGGCAGGGCGTCGCTGGCCGCGGTACCGACCAGTGGCTGCTCCTGAGGCTCGGCCCCCACCTGCGGCGGATAGTCTTCATCGTCGCGAACCCGCATCGCTCCAGGCTAGCCGAGAGCCCGGGCAGCGATCGACTCGTGGAATGTGCGTGGTCGGCGGGAAGGGCACGTCGAGACACCAGCCATACTCGTCTCTCGTCACCGTCGTCAGAGCAGGTCGGGGAGGTACTGCCAGACGATGAAGGCGCCCATGACGACGAGGAAGAGGGCGAACAGTCGACGCAGAGCCTGCCTGGGCACCCGGTCGGCGACGCGGCCGCCGAGCAGCGAGCCGGCGAAACCGACCGCGGCGAAGAGCAGGATGCGCGGCCACTCGACGCCGATCCCGAGACTCTCGAGCACGCTGCGGTACTCGAGGAAGCCGCTCGCCGACTTCATCGCGATGATGACCAGGCTGGTGCCGATCGCCAGGTGCATGGACAGCCCGCCGAGCAGCACCAGCGCCGGCACGATGAGGAAACCTCCACCGACCCCGACCAGACCGGTCACCGCGCCGACGAGCAGGCCGTCGAGCACGATCTTCCAGATCGCGCGGGGCGTCTCAGGGGTGCTCGGATCCGTCTGCGCGGTGGAGGCGAGGCGCGGATCCGAGGCCGCCGGGCGGGCCATCATGACCGCGGCGACGAGCATGATGGCGGCGAACAGCACCAGCTGGAAGGCCGCCTGCACATAGGCCGCCGCCGCGGCTCCGCCGTAGGCACCGAGCATGCCGGGGACGCCGAAGAGCACGACGGAGCGCCAGGCGACCTGCTTGCCGAGCACTCTCGGCAGGGCGCCGCCGGCGGCGATCAGGCCGACGATCGCGAGCGACTCGGCGATCGCCTGCTTCTCCCCGACACCAACCAGGAAGACGAGCACCGGAACGGTGAGGATCGAGCCCCCCGAGCCGAGCAGCCCCAGGCTCAGACCGATCGCAAACGCACCCAGCCAGGCCATCGATTTCCACCTCCGCGCACTGAGAGACAGGCGAGCGGATCCGGGTTCCCGCCGCAGTTCCGACGTGCGTGCCGTTCGGAGCGGGAACCCGGCGGGCGGGTCGTGTCTCTCAGAACAGGAAGACCACCCGGACCGGCCGCGACCGGAGTCGGTTGCCGGGTGCGCGACAATCCGGTCGATCGCATCCGGACCCCGACAGGAGAACGAGGCATGCTCTTTCGACAGATCTTCGACCCCGACCTCGCCCAGTACGCCTACCTGATCGGTTGCCAGAAGACCGGCGAGGCGCTGGTGATCGACCCCGAGCGCGACGTCGATCGCTACCTCGAGCTCGCCGAGCGCGAGGGCCTGCGCCTGACCGCCGTCGCCGAGACCCACATCCACGCCGACTTTCTCTCGGGCGCACGCGAGCTGGCGCGTCGTCACGGCGTCAGGGCGTACCTCTCCGACGAAGGCCCCGCGGAGTGGAAGTCGGAGTGGGCGCGCCGTGACGCCGAGGCCGTTGACGGGTCGGGGCCGATCGACGTCGTCTTCCTGAAGGGCGGCGACACGTTCCGGATCGGCAAGATCGAGGTCCAGGCGGTGCACACGCCGGGTCACACGCCGGAGCACATCAGCTTCCTGGTCACCGACCGGGGCGGCGGCGCCGACTCTCCGATCGGGCTGGCCACCGGCGACTTCGTGTTCGTCGGCGACCTGGGCCGGCCCGATCTGCTCGAGAGCGCCGCCGGACAGGCCGGCGCGATGGGTCCGGCGGCGCACCAGCTCTTCGAGTCGCTGCCATCGTTCCTCGCCCTCGACGACTCGGTGCAGGTGTGGCCGGCGCACGGCGCCGGCAGCGCCTGCGGCAAGGCCCTTGGCGCCGTGCCCACCTCCACGGTGGGGTACGAGCGCCGATACAACGCAGCGATAAGGCACAGCCAGGACGGCGAGCAGGCCTTCGTCGACTTCATCCTCGAGGGGCAGCCGGAGCCGCCGCTCTACTTCGCGCGCATGAAGCGGCTCAACAAGGAGGGTCCGGAGGTGCTCGGCGAGCTGCCCCGCCCTGCGGCGATGGCGCCCGGCGATCTGCTGTCGGCGCGCGACGTCGAGGGAGGCGTCATCCTCGACACCCGCGGCGGGCGCGGCGACTTCGTCGCCGGCCACCTGGCGGGGTCGCTGCACGCGCCCCTGGGCTCGGGGCTGAGCAACGTCGCCGGCAGCTACGTCGAGGAGGACGTGCCGATCTTCCTGGTGGCCGATGAAGACGACGTCGAACATGCCGTGAGGCAGCTGGTGCGCATCGGCCTCGACGACGTGCGTGGATACCTCACTCCAGCGGAACTCCACGGCGCGGCGGCCGGCCAGCTGAGCGGGCTCGCCACCACCGACTTCGAGGGGCTGGTCGGGCGGGTCGCCGACGAGAGAGGACTGATCCTCGACGTGCGGGGCCTGTCGGAGTTCGAGCAGGCGCACCTGCCGGGTGCGAGGCAGATCGCCTACACGCGCCTGGCGACCTTGCTCGACGATCTGCCGCGCGACCGCCGGCTCTACGTGCACTGCGCCAGCGGCCGCCGCGCCAGCTTCGCCGCTTCCGAGCTGGCCCGTGAAGGCTTCGACGTGGTGCTGGTCGACGATCTCTTCGAGCACGCCGAGGGCCTCGTCCGGTCGGAGGCGAGCGTGGTGTCCGAAGCATGAGCGACTTCGTCCCCGGGTCGTCGTACCTCTCGAGCCTGATCGGCGGCGCGTTGATCGGCACCGCCGCAGTGCTGCTCATGGCGCTGCTCGGCCGCATCGCCGGGATCAGCGGCATCCTCGGCGGTCTGCAGACCGCGGCGCCCGGCGACCGCGCCTGGCGCGCCGCCTTCCTCGTCGGGCTGCCGCTCGGAGCCCTGATCGCCGCGTTGGTGTGGGCGCCGCCCGAGCAGACCCTGGTCGCCGGCTGGCCGACGATCGTGCTCGGCGGTCTGCTCGTCGGCATCGGCACCCGCATGGGCAGCGGCTGCACCAGCGGACACGGCGTCTGCGGGCTGGCGCGCATGTCGCGGCGCTCGCTGGTCGCCACGCCGACCTTCATGCTCGCCGCTGCGGGCACCGTGCTGGTGGTGCGGCATGTCCTCTGAGCGATCTCAGCGGTCGCGAGGCGGCCTCGAAGTCGCCGCCGCGTTGGCAGTCGGGGCGCTCTTCGGCTTCGGCCTGGCGCTCTCCGGCATGCTCGATCCGGCGAAGGTGATCGGCTTCCTCGACCTGTTCGGCGACTGGGATCCCTCGCTCGCCTTCGTCATGGGTGGAGCGCTGCTGGTCAGCACTCCGGGCTACCTCTGGCTGCGCCGCCGCGGCGGGCCTTCGCTGCTCGCCGGTGCCCTCTCCTGGCCGACGCGGACCGACGTCGACCGTCCGCTGGTGCTCGGCGCGGTGCTGTTCGGCGTCGGCTGGGGCCTGGTCGGTCTGTGCCCGGGCCCGGCGCTGGCGGGCTGGATCTTCCTCGGCCTGCCCATCCTGGTCTTCGTGCTGGCGATGGTCGTCGGCAGCTTCGCCTGGGGGAGTCTCGGCGCGACGCGGTGAGGCGATCTGCCTCGGTCTCGAGACGGGGTGTCGGTAGACTGCGGCGGTGATCCGCTTCCTCGACCCCCGCGCCGAGCCGGCGACGCCGCCCCAACCCTACGACCTCGCTCTCACGCCGCCCCGCGCGGGCGTCGGCGAAGAAGTGGCAATCGCGCTGCTGGCGAACGGCTTCCCCGATTCGGTGGCGTTCCTCGATGCGGTGGGTGAGGCGCTCGCGGCGATCCTCCCCGGCGCGGTGCTGCACCGCTACGACAAGGGCAACGCCTCGATCGCGGCGCCGGAGTCGCTGGTCGAGGGCATCTCGCGCCAGTGCAAGGCAGTCGTCGCCGCCTACGGCCACTGAGGCAGCTGCACCACCGGCACCGTGCGTGACGGAATCGCCCTCGCCCGACGCGGTCTGCCGGCCGTCGCGCTGGTGACCTCCGAGTTCAGGGCGCAGGCCGACTTCGTCGCCACCGCCGCCGGCATGCCGGATCTGCCGCGGGTGGTTCTGCCGCACCCGATCGCCGGCACCGGACGCGACAATCACCGGCGGGTGGCGGAGCAGTTCGCCGAGCGCATCCTCGCCGCACTGACGGGCGGCGCGTCGGATCCGGCGGGTGCGCGGTGAACGGAGAGGAGCACCGGGCCCGGCTGCTCGAGGCGGAAGACGAGGCGGCCGCGATCGAGACCCTGCATCAGCTGGGCTGCACCGACGGACTGCCGGTGCTGGCGCCGACCGAACAGCGGGTCGCCCGGCTGGTGCTGGCGAGTGGGCTCGACGGTGACCTGGACCTCGGTGTCATGGGCCCGGCCTACGGTGCGACGACGGTGGAGAAGGTCTGCGCCTGCGCGGTGATGGCGGGTTGCCTGCCGGATCACATGCCGGTGGTGATCGCCGCCGTGCGGGCGCTCCTCGATCCCCGGCTCGATCTCACCGAGCTGCAGGCGACGACCTTCGGTACCACGCCGCTGGTCCTGGTCAACGGGCCGGCGCGGGAGCTGTGCGGCGTCGCTTCCGGCTTCGGCGCGCTCGGCCCTGGACCGCGCGCCAACGCCTCGATCGGGCGCGCTCTGCGCCTGGCGATGATCAACCTCGGCGGCGGACGGGCGGGCATCTCGGACATGGCGCTGCTCGGGCACGGCGGCAAGTTCACCGCGGTGCTCGGAGAGGACGAGGAGGGCTCGCCGTGGCCGCCGCTGCACGTGGCGCGCGGCTGCGCGCGGATCGACAGCGCCGTCACGCTGGTCGGCGTCGAAGCGCCGCACTCGGTGATCTTCCTGCCGCCCGGCGACGACGAGTCGATGGAGCAGGCGGCCGAGAGGCTGCTGGCGACCCTCGCCGCGGCGCTGGCGCACCCGGGCTCGAACAACCGCATCCTGCGTGGCGGCGCGGCGGTGGTGGCCCTGAATCCGGATCACGTCCGCCTGCTCGATCTCGCCGGCTTCGAGCGCCGCTCGGCCGCCGAGAGGATCTGCGAGCTGACCACCTTCCCCCGCGCCGAGATGGAGCGCTGGATCCCGGCGCTGCGCGGTCGCGGGGACGACGAGACAGCGCGGCTGGCTGCGTTCCGCGACCCCGACGACCTGCTCTGGGTGGTCGCCGGGGGCTCGGGTCTCTACTCGGCGGTGTTCCCGAGCTGGTGCGCCGGACCGCACGGCAACCGTGCGGTCACGGTGTCGTTCGATCCGGCGCCGAGCTGCGAGATCCCCGGCTGACGGTGCGGCACGCGCAGCCGCCGGGAGTCAGCGTTTCCAGCTGAGTGTCAGGCGTGCCGAGCGTTCCTGCAGCGGGTGGAAGTGCACGTCTTCGACGCCGTCGGCCGGCTCGCCGGGCAGGCGCGAGGCGTAGAAGTACTGGATGTCGCTGTCGTCGGAGTCGAGCAGGTTGAAGACGTCGAGACCGAGCTCGAGCGCGCCGCCCGAGAGCTCGAAGGTGTAGGCGACGCGGGCGTCGACGGTGGAGCTCGAATCCCACTCCACCAAGCCGTCCTCGATCAGCGGGATGTCGCCGAACTCGCGCCAGCGCATCGAGACCAGCAGCGGCTGCGGATCCCAGGTGAAGCCCGCGGTGACGGTGCGCCCGATGGCGCCGGGGATCTCGCTGCCGGCCGGGTCGAAGTCGGTGAACTCGGCGTCGGTGAGAGTGATCTCGACGTCGGCCTCGACCTGGTCGGTGAAGCGGTAGAAGGTCGCCCACTCGACGCCGCGTCGCCGACTCGGCCGGTTCGCCTCGGTGACCCCGGCGTCGCCGACGAACAGCAGCTCGGAGTCGAGCTCGAGCTGGAACACGGTGAGGGTGGTCTGCAGGCCCTCGATCGCCGTGCTGCGCACGCCGACGTCGATGCCCTCGGCGCGCACCAGCGGGTCGACCGGCACCAGGGCCTCACCGGTGACCGGGTCGATGCGGGTCAGGGCGCCGCGGGCGTCGTTGCTGTGCATGCCGTAGCCGAGGTTGAGATAGAGCTCGGTGTCGTTCCACGGCCCGAAGGCGAAGCTCAGCTTGGGGCTGACCAGGGTGTCGTCGCGCGAGCCGGAGTTGGCCGCCAGCACGCTGGTGACGTCGACCTCGTCGGCGTCGAGCCGCACTCCCGCCTTCATCCGCACCCAGTCGTTGAGCTCGACGCGGGTCTCGACGTACGGCCCACCTCCCCACTGCTCCACGCTGTCGCTGCGCACCGTGTCGGTGACTGCGAGATCGGCGGTGCGGAAGAGGCCGTTGTCGATGCGGTCGTGGCGCAGCTGCACGCCGACCGTGGTCTCCACCCGGCGCGAGCCGACGCTGCCCAGCCAGGTGCGGGCGTAGCGGCCGCCGAAGATGCTGCGGTCGTCGAGCTGCAGGAACTGGTCGCCGAGCTCGGGGTCGTCGAGGAGGTAGGTGAAGTTGCTGACCAGCGAGAAGTCGCTGCTCACCGCGTAGGCACTCCACGCGTCGACCACCCGATCGGTCGAGTGGTAGCCCTCGGCCGACAGGCTGAAGCGCTCGCTGGCGCCGCGCGGGCCGGGGTCGATGAGGTCGAAGCGCCCGATGAGGCCGCTTTCGACGGCGCGGCGCGGGACCTGGTCGGTCGACAGCCAGTCGGCGTCATAGCCCATCGCGGTGACCGAGAAGCCGCTGTGGTCGAAGCTGCGCGAGTAGCGCACCACGCCGCGACCACCCTCGTAGCTGTCGCCACGCGTCCACGGGCCGTCGTCGTGGAAGCCCTCGAGCGCCAGCAGCAGATCACCGCCGGCGTCGGGCGAGAACGAGTCGGCGAAGAGCGCGCGGCCGTAGTCGTTGCTGCCTCCGGTGATCGAGATCACCTGCCGCGGCAGCGTCGAGACGAGATCGATGTCGAGCGAGCCGGCGCTCGAGAAGTCGCCGACATCGGCCCAGTAGGGTCCCTTGCGGTAGCGGGCGCGGGCCACGACCTCAGGGATCAGGAAGTTGAGGTCGGCGTAGCCCTGGCCGTGGCCGTGGGTCGGCAGGTTCACCGGCACCCCGGCGACGCTGATCGCGAAGTCGGTGCCGTGGTCGAGGTTGAAGCCGCGGACGAAGAACTGGTTCGCCTTGCCGCCGCCCGAGTGCTGGGTGGCGACCAGGCCGGGCACCGCCTCGGCGAGGTTGCCGGCACGCAGGATCGGCCGGTGCTCGAGATCGCCCTGGCCTACCGACCCCTCCGACGCTGAGAGCGCGATCCCGACCAGGTCGTCGCCGCGCTCGCGCACCTCGAGCTCGTCGCGGAAGCGGGGCCGGTCGGGCTGGTTCTCGTCGACCTCGTCGGCGGCGGCCGGCGCCGCGGCGACGGCGAGCAGGGTCGCCACGTTCGGTCGCGCCAGCGCTGGCGGCGCCAGGCAGGCCGCGGTGGCGAGCAGCGCAGCCGCGGCCTTGGCAGCGGGAAAGGTGGGGGAGGTGGGGAAAGTGGGGGAGGAGTGTGCACGGTGAGTGCGCAGTCGTTGTCGGTGGTCGGTCTCGGGCTCGCAGGGGGTCTCGGCGCGAGGAACGCGCGGTCGGGGCGTCGGTGCCATGTCGCTCTCCTGGATCTCGGCCGGCACGATGCCGCGGTCCCGGTCGCGTGGGGCGACGGTCGCCGCGGGTGCCAGCTCGTGGAGCACGACCTGCCGTGGATCCGACGTCGGATCCTCCGCTCGGCGAGCACCCGAGCGTGTCGCGACGGACGTCGCGGGTCTTCCGGGGGCGCTTCAGGCGGGGAGGCGGCGGTCGCGCTGCGTCGCGGCGGTCGCGACGGGAGGCGCCCGTGCCTGCTGCGCCTCGAGGTCCGCGGCTCGTGGCGCGAACGATGCTTGGCCCCGGGAGCGGCGCGCTGCCGGCTGGTCGGGCCTCGGCAGGTCGACCGCCAGCGACAGTGCGGCGACGTGCGCTGCGCCCAGCGAGATGGTGACCTCGTCGGAGAGCGGGTCGGCAGGAGCTTTCGGCGCTGCTGGAACGGCTGGCGTGGGTCCAGGCTGCGACGGCGGTCGGGAGGCGCTGGAGGCCTCGGCGGATCGCGACGCTGTGGGCGATGCGGTCGGCGACTGCTCCGGAGCCGCGGCCTGCCCGGACGTCTCGTCGCCGCTCTCCGCGCCGCGACCGGCTTCGACCGACGGCGCCGCGGCGCGGTGCTCGGGAGACGCCGGCGGATGCGAATGGGCGTGTGCGCGGTCGCCGTGATGGTGGTCGTGGTGTCTGGGCGCTGCGCCGGCCGCCCCGGCCGGGCCGGCACCGGTCGTGGCCGTCTCGCCGCTCTCCTCCGGCCTCGGCCCGGTCGACCCGGTCGCCGCTGCGTGGATCGTCGACGCAGGCAGGCCTCGAACCGTGAGCGGCTGTGGGGCGCGCTCCTCCGCCTGTGCATGCGAGTGGCTGCCGACGAAGGCGTGGGAGTGCCGGTGGGCGACTCCGTCGGAGACGTGCACGTGCGCCGAGCCGGTCCCGACGAACGACTGCGCCAGCCAGCCGGCGACGAGCAACCCGGCGAGGGCGCCGGCGAGCGAGGACCTGCGGTGGGCTCTGCAGCGGAGATCGTTCACGGAGGCAGTCGGTGCTGGACCGGAGGTCGGAAGCCGAGGACCGCTCAGAGTGGATCGGGAGCGGCTTCGAGAGATCGGGTCGAGGATCGGGCGTCGGCAGCGTACATCGACGGCGACTCTTCTGGGCGTCGCCTTCGAACTACGTCGTCGATGCGGCGATCGGATGTGGAACCGCAGAAGCGCCAGAGGCGCTGCGGGTCGGGCCGGCCCGAGGCGGTCCCCCCCCTCGGCGCCGCTCACCGGGGCCTAGGCTGTCGCCGCCTCACGATGCGTGGCGTAAACTCCTGAAAACGTTGGATTCCGCTCGGGTCGTTCGCCCCTGTCGACGTCGGAGGAGCTGTGAGGGACGAGGTGAGACTGCGCGACGATCTCGTGCACGGCCACTGCGACGCCCGTTTCGCGGAGGTGGCGCAGGTCTTCGAGCGCAACTTCAGCCATCGCGACGAGCTCGGTGCCAGCGTCGCGATCACCGTCGACGGCGAAACGCTGGTCGATCTCTGGGGCGGCCACCGCGACGCCGAGAAGACCGAGCCCTGGCAGGAGGACACCGTCTCGGTCGTCTTCTCGTGCACCAAGGGGGCCGTCGCCCTCTGTGCACACCTCCTGGTCAGCCGCGGCGAGCTCGATCTCGACCTGCCGGTCGCCGAGTACTGGCCGGAGTTCGCTCAGCAGGGCAAGGAGCGCACCACCGTGCGCATGATGCTCGACCACTCTGCCGGGGTTCCGGCGCTGCGCGATCCGTTGTCGAAGGGAGACTGCTGCGACTGGGACCTGATGGTCGGCAGGCTGGAACAGGAGCCCCCGTTCTGGGAGCCGGGCACCCGTTCCGGCTACCACATGCTCACCTTCGGCTGGACGGTGGGTGAGCTGGTGCGGCGGGTCGCCGACCGCTCGCTCGGCGACTTCTTCCGTGACGAGCTCGCCGAGCCGCTGGGGTCCGACTTCTGGATCGGTCTGCCGAGCAGCGAGGAGTCTCGCGTCGCGCCGGTGATCCCCTGGCGCCCCGGCCCCGACCATCGCCCGACCCCCTTCCAGCAGGCGCTGGTCGACGATCCCGGCAGCCTGCAGTCCCTGGCGCTGCTGAACAACGGCGGCTTCGACGCCAACGTGCGCGCCTGCCGTCGCGCCGAGATCGGCGGTGGCGGTGGGGTCTCGAACGCCCGCGGCCTGGCGCGCCTCTACGCGCCGTTCGCCAACGGCGGCCGGAGCGCCGACGGAGAACGGCTGGTCAGCGAGGTGGCGCTGCACCGGATGGGCCGGGTCTCGACGGCCAGCCATCAGGACGCGACGCTGCTCATCGGCACCCGCTACGCACTCGGCTTCATGAAGAGCATCGACAACCGGCGCAGCCGGTTCGGCGGGCGCGACTCGGCGATCCTCAGCGAGGCGGCCTTCGGCCACGTCGGCGCCGGCGGATCGATCGGTTTCGCCGATCCGGTGGCGGGCATGAGCTTCGGCTACACGATGACGCGCATGGGCGAGGGGATCCTGCTCAACGAGCGCGGTCAGGGTCTGGTCGATGCCGCCTACCGCTCGCTGGGATACATCGGCAACGAGAGCGGCGTCTGGAGGCGGTAGCCGATCTTGCGAATGGACTTCTCCGAGATCGAGCAACTGCCGGGCGGCGACCTGATCGCTGCCGGTCTCGTCGACGTCGTCGCGGGCCGGGAGACCGCCGCCAGCCTGCTGGTGGAGATCGGTGCGCCGCGGCTCGAGGCACTGCAGATGGACCTGCCGTCCAGCCTGTCGGTCCGTCGTTCGGCCGACGACGACGTGTGGGACCTTCCGGAGCACCGTCTCTACGCGCTGCTCGCGGCGGAGGACGCAGACTCGGCCCAGGGCCGCTACAACGCCCTGATCCGGCGGCTGGTGAGCTTCGAGCGGGCCCCTGTCGTGGGTCGTCTGACGACGGCTGCGAAGCTCGAGGAATTCCTGCGGGAGCTCGGCCGGTCCTGCACGACTCCCGGGCACGTCTACCTGGTCGGCGGTGCCACCGCGGTGCGGGAGGGTTGGCGCGAGACGACGGTAAACGTCGACCTCGAGCTGGTGCCCGAGCACGACGAGGCCCTGCGCGCGATCCACCGACTCAAGGACGAGCTGGCCGTCAACGTCGAGCTGGCTTCGCCAGACCACTTCATCCCGGAGGTTCCCGGCTGGCGGGAGCGATCGCGTCTCGTGGGCCGCTACGGCCCGCTCACGGTCTCGCACTACGATCCGTACTCGCAGGTCCTCGCCAAGCTCGAACGATCCCACGCCAAGGACCTTCGGGACGCCTCTGCGATGGTGCGTTCCGGGCTCGTCGACGCCGGACGTCTGCTGGCGATGCTGGCCGAGATCGAGCCGGAGCTGTACCGCTACCCGGCCCTGGATGGCCGGACCTTCCGGCGCAGCGTCGAGCGGTTCGTCGAGACGATTCAGGCCGAGGACGACGGACAGGATCGGGCCGCCGACTGACCGGGCCTGCTCGGGAGAACGCTGCGCGGTGCCGTCGAGAGCCGACGGCCCGGACGCTGAGTGGTTTCTGTGGGCATTACCCGTATCGAGTCACAGAATGCGAACGCTCGAACCGGAGAGAGGGAGAAGAACGATGCCCGAAGAGCCGATACAGGTCCTCGACACCGCCATCGTCAGCCTGGCGAGCGAGGCGCCCGTGCTGCGCGCCTTCGGCGCCGAGAGCCAGGTGCTGCTGAGCGGCGAGCAGACCGGAGGCCGCTACGCCATGCTGCTGGAGACGACGCCGCCGGGGATGGGGCCGCCGCCGCACAAGCACGACGGCGAGGACGAATGGTTCTATCCCTTGGAGGGCGAGGTCGAGTTCCTCGTCGCGGGCGAGTGGAAGCGGGTGCCGGTGGGCAGCGCCGTCTTCCTGCCGCGGGGCTGCGTGCACACCTTCCGCAACGCCGGCGACACTCCGCTGCGCCAGCTGATCCACGTCAGCCCGGCCGGCTTCGAGGTCTTCTTCGCGCGTTGCGCCGAGGTCTTCGCGGCGGCTGGCGACGGCCCTCCGGAGATGGAGCGCATCGGCGCGATCGCCGCCGAGCACGGCATCGAGTTCGTCTGAGCGGAGGCTCGCGGCACTCGGGGATGGGTGTCCACGGCGGGCGCTGCGGTGCCTCGCGATCGTGGCAACGGTGGCCGAACGGCTTCCTGTTGGGCGTGGATTCCCGCTTTCGCGGGAAGGACGGAGGAGAAGAGGGCGCGCATCGGTGCGATCGTGCGGTGCCGCGGCTGTCGCCTCTCGGGCGCTGCGGTGTCTCGCGATCGAGGCAACGGCGGCTGGACCGCGTCCCGGTAAAGCGTGGATTCCCGCTCTCGCGGGAATGACGGTGGAGCGGGAAGGAACGCGTTCGCGGGTTCGGGAGTTCCCCTTACGGTACTCGTCAGAGCCGGATCAGCGGCGCGCAGCGTCCGCGGATCGGCAGGCGCCGAGCAGCGACGGCTGTGGCGCCGAGTCCCATCAGCAGAGCCTCCAGAGCCGGATCAGCGGCGCGCAGCGTCCGCGGATCGGCGGGCGCCG
>ERZ869936.43-NODE-43-length-222731-cov-15.623049_pt1 | contig 222731 bp, 179 predicted proteins | sample MGYA00520876_ERZ869936 | MGnify/ENA primary metagenome ERZ869936 (study PRJEB32218, sample SAMN09650985) | biofilter metagenome | isolation source: enrty point of leading RO module | place: Saudi Arabia: Thuwal, RO plant located on Red Sea | collected 2016-02-17 ...
GGCGAGGAGCGCTCGGCCGGCGGCGAGCTGGTCGGCGCGGTGGAGACGGCGGCACCCGGCTCCGCCGAGCCGCTGGGGACCGGCGGCGCATCCGGCCGGGGATCCGCCGGCGGGCCGGACGAGGGTTCGAGCCAGGGCTCCGAGCTCGGCGCCAGCGGCCGTGGCAGCACGGTGGTGCCGACCGCGGTGGCGCCGGCGCAGAGAGTCGACCTGCGCGAGACGCGCTCCGGCGGCGCCGACGGTCGTATGCCCGGCACGACGCGCGGCACGACGGCGGGCGGACGCGACGGCCGCACCCAGACGCCGACCGCCGGTGGACGCGGCTCCGACGACGGTCGCCAGACGCCGCAGCGACCGACGCCGCGGCCGCGTGGACCGGGAGACTCGCCCGGCGGCGACGAGGACCTCTTCCCGGTCGACAACGCCAGCGGCACCGGAGGCGGTCGATGAGTCGCCTGCTCGAGCTGCTGCGCGAGCGGCCGTGGGCGTGGAGCGTGCCACTGGCGCTGCTGCTGCTCAACCTGATGCTGCTGTCGACCTACCGTGCCCTCTACTCGGGCCGGGTGACCGGCCTCGAATCGCAGATCGAGAGCGAGCGTGAGGAGCTCGCCGAGCTGAGCCGCCTCGCCGAGCAGGTCGAGGCCAAGGTGGTCGGTGCGCGCCAGGCCCGAGACGGCATCGAGGACCTCTACGACGACACCTTCGCCACCGAGCAGGAGCGCTTCACGGCGATCGTGCGCGAGGTGCGCGACCTCGCCGTCAGGGCGGGCCTGCGACCCGACGCGATGTCCTACCCGGAGCAGGAGATCGAGGAGTTCGGGCTCTACGAGCGGTCGATCAACTTCGACGTCGAGGGCAGCTACGACGCGCTGCGGCGGCTGATCAACTTCATCGAGCTCTCCGACTCCTTCCTGGTGCTACGCCGCCTCGGCGTCAACCAGACGCGCGACCAGCAGGTGCGCATCTCGTTGTCGCTGTCGACTCTCTTCTCGGGCCGCGATCTCGACCCGGAGGCGGAGTCGTGAACCCGCAGCGCCGGCAACAGATCCTGCTCGCCGCCCTGGTGCTCGTGCTCGTCACCTTCGGCGGCGCCCGTCTGCGCGAGTGGATCGCCAGCGTCGGCTCCGGCGAGGCGTTCGGCTTCCGCAGCCGCAAGCCGGACGTCTCCGCGGTGCTGCAGGCCGAGGTCGCCGAGCTCGAGAGCGCCGCCGCGTCGCACCTGGTCGCCGAGTTCACCCCGGGCCGCGACCCGTGGAGCTACGGCCGTCCGCCGGCGCCCGAACGGCCGCCGCCGCCGGTGGTGCAGCGGCCGGAGCCGAAGCCGATCCAGATGGAGCCGGTGGCGCCGCCGGTGGAGCGCACCGGCAAACCGGTGCCGCCGCCGATCGACGTCGAGTATCTCGGCAGCTTCGGTCCCAAAGACCGCAAGATCGCCGTCTTCGCCGACGGCGAGACGACGATCAACGCGCTGCGCGGCGAGGTGGTCAAGAAGAAGTTCCGGGTCCACGCGATCGGTTTCGAATCGGTCGACCTCACCTTCGAGGGCTTTCCCGACGCGCCGCCCAAGCGTCTGGCGCTGAAGGGGTCGGGACGGTGAAGGTGACGATGAAGGCGACGGTGACGGTGGAGGCTGAGGTGAGGGTCGAGCCGAGACATCGGATACGGTGCGCAGCCGGCCTGGCGGCGCCCGACCACGACGCGAGCGGGCCTCGCGCCGTACGCACCGGAGGAAACCCACGCTGGAGTGGGACGAGCGGGGCCGTCGGCGCCAGAGCCGACCGTGCTCGGCGGGCTCGCCGCCCTCCATCTACGATCGGGAGGTCCGCCGCGCGGCGCACCTCGGTTCTTGCAGGGGAAGCTGGGAAATGAGATCAGCACGACACCTCACGCCGCGCACCGCTGGATCGTCCGGGGCGCCAGGCGCCGGGCGCGCTCTCGCCGCAGGGACCCTGCTCGCCGCGCTGGCGCTGGCCGGCTGCAGCGGCTACACCTCGCTGCGCGACGCGCGGGTGGCCGAGGCCACCGGAGACTGGGACCGGGCGGTGCTCGAGTACCTCGAGCTGGTCAACTCCGACCCGGCCGACCTGCGCTTCCGCAGCGGGCTGATGCGGGCCAAGCTGCAGGCCTCGGTGATGCACTTCGAGCAGGGCAAGAAGTTCCGCGACGCGGAGCTCTTCCAGCAGGCCCTGGTCGAGCTGCAGCAGGCGGTGCAGCTCGATCCGACGAACCAGTACGCGGTCACCGAGCTGCGCAAGGTGCGCGAGGAGATCGACGCCCGCCGCACCGGCCAGACGCGCGCCTCGATCGAGGAGATGAAGCGCCGCAAGAGCGGTGAGATGGCGCAGCCGCCGGTGCTCAACCCGCGCTCGCCCGAGCCGATCGACCTCGACTTCCCCGAGCCGGTGTCGCTGCAGAGCATCTACCTGGCGCTGGGCAAGGCGTTCGGCATCAACGTGCTGTTCGACCCCAAGCTGCGCGACCAGGATCTCGCCATCCAGCTCAAGGACGTGACGGCGCAGGACGCGCTCGAGATCCTGATGCGCACCGCCGGGCACTTCTACAAGACGCTCGACGAGCGCTCGATCATCATCGTCGCCGACACGCCGCAGAACCGGCGCACCTACGAGGACCTGATCATCCAGACCTTCTTCCTGTCCAACTCGGACGTCAAGGAGGTGATGACGATGCTGCGCTCGCTGGTCGACTCGCGCAAGATCGCGTCGAACGAGCAGCTCAACGCGATCATCCTGCGCGACACCGCCGACAAGGTGAAGGTGGCCGAGCGCATCATCCGCGCCAACGACAAGGCGAAGGCCGAGGTCGTGGTCGACGTCGAGCTGCTGCAGATCAACAGCAACAAGATGCAGGAGCTCGGCGCCTCGCTGAGCGCCTACTCGGCGGGCGTCGAGCTCGACACCGGCGGCGAGGACATCCCGCTGCGCTTCACCGACCTCGAGTTCCTCAACGGCAACAACTGGGTGCTGACGATCCCGAACTTCCTCTTCGACTTCGTCAAGACGAGCACCGACGCCCAGACCCTGGCCAAGCCGCAGCTGCGCATCAGCGAGGGCGAGCGTGCCCGGCTGACCATCGGCGACCGCGTGCCGGTGCCGGTGACCAGCTTCAACACCGCCAACACGGTGGGCAGCAACGTGGTGCCGATCACCTCGTTCCAGTACCAGGACGTCGGCATCCGGATCGAGATCGAGCCGCGGGTGCACCACAACGAGGAGGTGTCGCTCGAGATCAGCGTCGAGGTGAGCAACATCTCGGGCTCGGTCGGCGACCAGCCGATCATCGGCACGCGCAACATCGAGACCAACATCCGGCTCAAGGACGGCGAGACCAACTTCCTCGCCGGCCTGATCCGCTCCGACGAGAGCAACAGCGATGAGGGCATCCCCGGCCTCTCCGAGATCCCGGTGCTGGGTCGCCTGTTCTCGAAGAAGAGCTCGCAGAACCAGCGCACCGACATCGTGCTCACCCTGACCCCGCACATCATCCGCCGCGCCGACATCACCGAGGAGGACCTCACCCCGATCTGGGTCGGCACCGAGCAGAACATCACCTTCCGTGGCGGCTCGCCGCGGGTCGAGTCGGAGGCGGAAGGGCCCTTCGACACCGAGGAGATCCCCGACGACAGCTCGGCCGAGGACCTGCGCGAGCGGCTCGAGCAGCTGCCGCGCGGCCTGCGCTCCCCCGACCAGGACGGCGGCGAGGAGCCGGAGGAGCAGGGACCGCCCCCTGGCACCGAGCTGGTGCCGAGCTCGCGCCCGTCGAATCCGCTCGACCGACGCCGGCCGCCGCCGGACGGAGAAGACCAGGCTTCGAGGCTGCCAGGCCCCGGTGGCGGCGGTCTCGACGGCCACCTGGCCTGGAACCTCGGCGCCGCGGCGCTGGCGATGGCGCAGTCGCCGGCCGCGGCCGGGCCGTCCGCCGGCGAGTGGCGGGGCGAGCTGCCGGAGCCGCCGGACGGCCACGGCGCCCAGGCCTGGCTGGCGCTCGGATCCTCGCCGGACGGGCCGGCGACGCTGACCCAGGGAGAGCGCTTCGAGGTCGCCGTCGCGATCCGCGGAGTGCACGGCGTCGCCCATCTGCCGGGCCGGATCGAATTCGACGCTGCCCGGCTGCGTTATCTCGGAGTGCGCGCCGGTGAGTGGTTCTCCGCCGGTCGTTCGGTGCAGGTGCTGGCCCGCGAACGGGACGCCGGCAGCCTGGTGCTCGGCGCCAGCCACCTCGGCGCCAGCGACGGCGTCGCCGGAGGCGGCGAGGTGTTCTGGGTGGAGTTCGAGGCCATCGCTCCCGGCGCGGCGCAGATCTCGCTCGCCGAGGTCGAGGCGCGCGACGGGGGCGCGGCGCCGGGGCCGGCACTGGAGCTGCTGAGCGATCGGGTGGTGGTCGAGATCCGGCCGGCGCTGCAGCGGCCGTCGGACGCTCCCCCGCAACGCGCCGATCCGCCCGGAGAGTGAGCGGCGCCGCCGGAGCGCGGCGGCGTGCAACCGGCAGTGGCCGGGACGAAGCCGGCGCAGAGGCACTGACGAGGGAACGCCGAACACCGAACGCCGAACACCGAACACACGAGACCCGAACCCCCGATGACTCGATGACTCGATGACTCGATGACTCGATGACTCGATGACCCGATGACCCGATGACCCGATGACCCGATGAGCCTCCTCCGCCCCATCCCCGGCCCGCCGCCGTCGACCTCGTCGCCGCGCTCGCGCGGCGCGCGCCTGCGCCAGCTCGGCTACACCCTGGCCGAGCTGATGATGGTGTGCACCGTGCTGCTGGTGCTCGCCTCGGTGACCCTGCCGGTGGCGAAGTTCACCCAGAAGCGGATCAAGGAGGCGGAGCTGCGCGCCCACCTGCGCACCATGCGCAACGCGATCGACGAGTACAAGCGCTACTCCGACGCCGGTCTGCTGCCGATCGATCTCGGCAGCGACGGCTATCCGGAAGAGCTCGAGTTGCTGCTCGAGCCGCTCGATCTGGTCGGTCAGGTGGACAAGCAGATCCGCTTCCTGCGCCGCATCCCGGTGGACCCGATGACCGGCGAGGCGGAGTGGGGGATGCGCAGCAACCGAGACGACCCGGATTCGTCCTCCTGGGGCGGCGAGAACGTCTTCGACGTCTACTCGCTGAGCCAGGGGGTCGGTCTGAACGGAGTGCCCTATGAGGAGTGGTGACCGCATCGAAGGCGGGCCGGCGGGCCGCCCGGGCCTTGCGGCCCCTGCGGCCCCTGAGGCCCCTGAGGCCGGAGTGCCGGTCGAGGCGCGGCCGCCGCTGCGGCGCCTGCGACAGCGCCTCGAGCAGCGCGGCGAGGGCGGCTTCACCCTGCTCGAGCTGATCATCGTCATCGCGCTGATCGGCATCCTCGCCTCGATCGCGCTGCCCGGCCTGCGCAATCCCTTCGTGCGCTCGAAGGAGGCGGCGCTGGCGACGAACCTGCGCACCATGCGCGACGCGCTCGACCAGCACTACGCCGACAAGGGCAACTACCCGACCTCGCTCGACGTCCTGGTCGAGGAGGGCTACCTGCGCAAGGTGCCCAACGATCCGCTGACCGGCGAGCCGAACTGGGTCGAGGTGTTCGAGGAGTTCGACGAGGACGCCGCGGAGACCGACTACGACGAGGACCTCGGACAGCCCGGGGTGGTCGACGTGCACTCGGCATCGGAAGAGGTCGACGACGACGGCAAACCGTACGCGGAGTACTGAGCGGTGAGCAGGAGCAGCCGAGCGAGAGGTTCCCGGTCCGTTGCGCCGCCGGTCGGCGCGGAGGACGGCTACACCCTGGCCTTCCTGATGGTGGTGATCACCATCATGAACATCGCCGTGGCGACCGCGCTGCCCTACTGGACGACCTTCGTGCAGCGCGAGAAGGAGGCCGAGCTGATCCACCGCGGCCTGCAGTACGCCGAGGCGATCCGCGTCTTCCAGAAGGCGAACAACCGGCTGCCGATCACGCTCGAGGAGCTGTACGAGAAGAAGCCGCGCTCGATCCGCAAGCTGTACGAGGACCCGATGAGCGAGAGTGGCCGCTGGGGCCTGCTGGTCCAGGGCGGCGCGCCACAGGGCCAGGCACCCAACCAGCAGCCGAACCAGCAGCAGGGACCTCAGGGCGACGAGAAGGGCGAAGAAGAGGTGGAGCTGCCGCGCGGTGTCGGGTTCGGCGGTCGGCCGCCGGCCGGCAACGCCGGTCGTCCCGGAGCCGGCGCCGGCACCGTCGTCGCGATCCCACCGGCCAAGGACGAGGACCGCGGCTTCGGCGAGCCGATCCAGCGCACAACCGGACCGATCGTCGGCGTCTACAGCGCCGCGGAGGGCAAGGCGATGCGCCGCTTCATGGACGCCGATGGCTACAGTCAGTGGCACTTCAAGGCCGATCTGATCCCGGTGCCGGCGATCCTCGGCGGCGACAAGCCGGCTCCACGGGTCACCAGCGCGTGGATCGGCAAGCCGTTCCGCGACGACATCAAGATCCAGCAGAACCAGCCCGGCGGGCAGGGAGTCGAGCTGGGCGGCGGCGGACCGCAGCAGGGCCAGCGCGGACTCGACGCCGCCTCGTTCCGGCCCGGCGGCTCGAACCGCGGCAACCGGCGCGATCGCAACCGGTGAGCGCGTCGGCGGGGAGTGTGACCGGACGATGATCGAGCTGCGTTTCGTCCGCCTGCCCCACGCCGCGGACCTGCCGCCGCCGTCGCGCGCCACCGCCTCCAGCGCCGGCTGGGACGTCTGCGCGGCAGTGGACCAGGAGGTCGAGCTGGCGCCCGGAGAGCGGCAGCTGGTGCCCACCGGCCTGCGCGTCGCCGTGCCGCAAGGCTACGAGCTGCAGGTCAGACCGCGCAGCGGCCGCGCCCTACGCGAGGGCCTGGCGCTGGTCAACGCCCCCGGCACCATCGACAGCGACTACCGCGGCGAGGTCGGGGTCGTGCTGATCAACCTCGGCAGTCAGCCGCTGCGCATCGTGCGCGGCGACCGCATCGCACAGCTGGTCGTCGCCGCGGTGCCCGAGGTGCGCTGGGTGGAGGGCGACGATCTGCCCGAGACCGGGCGCGACGGCGGTGGCTTCGGATCGACAGGGCGCTGAGGAGTCGTTCCGGCTCGTTCAGGCGTCGCCGGGCGGCGGCGCCGCTGCCTCGTCGCTCGCGGCCTTGCGCGCCGGGGTGCCGATCGCCAGGAAGAGCTCCTGCAGGATCTCCTTGAGCTCGAGGGTGTAGCGACTGAGCTCCTGGACCTTGTCCTCGAGCTGCTCGGTCGACTGGCGGCTGATGCTGCGGCCGCGATCGCGCAGCTTGTAGGTCTGCCCTTCGTCGAGGCGCTGCAGGCGCATGTAGGCTTCGCGGAATCTCTGGTTGTCCATAGGTTGTCTCTTCTCTGTCGCCGCCCCCTTTGCCGCGGAGCGGGGCTCCGGGTCGACGGAGTTGCCGGGTGGCCGGACGGCGGGCGCCGTCGGTCGGCTCTGGGTGCGTGCCCTGCAGGCGAGGCCCCCAGAGCTCGGATCTTCCGATCGTACGTCGCTAGGGCGGCTCCTCGCTGCCGTCGTGCACGAGGTCGATGACGTAAGTGACCAGGGCCTCGATCTCGCGGTGCTCGAGACGGTGGTCGAAGCCCGGCATGCCGCTGTACCCCTGCCGGATCACCCGGTAGATCGGGCCGCGCGCCCGCTCGATCACCATCGGTGACTCGTGCAGGTCGAGGCCGGGCGACAGCGGCAGCTTGCGCGCCTCCCCGCGGCCGTCCTCGGCGTGACAGCTGGCGCACTCGCGGGCCCAGATCGCGGCCGGATCGGGCTCGCGCACGCAACCGCCGAGGAGCAGCGCGCCCAGCACGATGGCCAGGCTCGGGGCGGTGCCCGATCCGACCAGCCCGGGCGCAGGCATCGCGCGCCCGCGCCCCGGCGTCAGGGTGGGCGGCTGAAGCCCCAGCCCGACGAGACGTCGCTTCGGCACCGGCACCTCAGCCCTCCTCGGCGCCCGCGCGTCCCGGCGTGGGGTCCTGGCGCTCGCGCCATCGCCGGTGGGCGATCTTCAGCACCGAGCGCTCGTTGGCGAAGGTCAGGATCTCCTCGGCGCGCGGCCAGGGGAACCAGCCGGCCTCGAAGACCTCGCCCGGATCGTAGTCGCTGGCGCTGCCCGAGACGTAGCGCATCAGGAAGTAGTCGACCGTCTTGTGCACCGGACGGCCGCTGCGCTGCTGGTAGGAGAACTGGATGGTGGTCAGCGGCTCGAGGATCTCGCCCTCGACGCCGGTCTCCTCGCGCACCTCGCGCTGGGCCGCCTGGGCGGGGCTCTCGCCGCGCTCGATCCGGCCCTTCGGCAGCTGCCAGCGTTCCGCCGAGCCGATCGCGATGAGCACCACCTTGTCCTCCTGGAAGAGCACTCCGCCGGCGGAGTGGAAGCGCTTCGGACCGCGTCCGCGCCGCCTCCCCGCGCCGCGCCCCGACCGTCCGCGGCGCGCCGCCGGTTGACGGTCTGAGGCGCTCAATTGGCCGCCTGTTCGCCGGCAGTCCATTCGGGCAGGACGTCCGGATCGATGCCGATCGAGCGCAGACTCGCCTCCCAGGCGACCGCCGGATCGGCGAAGACCAGCTCGGCGTCCACCGGCGCGGTCAGCCAGTCGTGGCGCGAGACCTCCTCGGCGAGCTGGCCGGCACTCCAGCCGGCGTGTCCGAGCAGCACCCGCAACCGGCCCGGAGGGTCGGCGGCGATCTCGGTGAACAGGGACAGGTTGCGGGTCAGGCTGACGTCCGGAGTGACCGCGGCGGAGGCCTCGCTCACCGACTCGCGCACGTCGCGGCTGGCGAAGAGAACCGAGCCGACCTGAGGCTCGACCGGTCCGCCGAGGTAGGCCGGCTGGTCGCGGTCTCCGCCCCAGGGGATGTCGAGGTCCTCGAGGATCTGCTCGACCTTGAGGTCGGTGGGCCGGTTGAGCACGAAGCCGAGACTGCCGTCGTCCTCGTGGGCCACCAGCAGCACGACGCTGCGCTGGAAGAAGGGATCGCGCACCTGCGGCATGGCGAGCAGCAGGACCGGCGCGACCAGCCCGTCGGGGGAGAGGCCCTGGGAGCTCACCCGCGGCTCCCGGGCCACGTGGGCCACGACCGCTCCGGCGCCGGGCGTGGATCGACCGGCCGGCGGCGATCGGTTGGAAGCTGTGGAGACCGTGGGCGCACGGCGCGAGTCTATCGGCCGGATCGGCGGATCGCTGGCCGCCGGCGGACGGCAACAGGTCGCCCTTTCCTCTCGGCTCGGGAGGCTGCGTCGGCACGCCGGCCAGGCCGGGCTTCATCGCCGTGCGGCGAGCGCGATATCCTCCATGGTGGCCCGCGCGCCGTCACGGGTGGCGCGGGCAAGAGCGCGTGCTCACGCGGCCCGGGCCGTCCGTCCCCGCGACCGCCGGCCGTACCGACGGCCGCTCGGCCGACCCGGGCGTCGGCTGCCGGCACTGGCGCTCGGCCACCTCTCCTCGGCTCTGGCGGTCGGCCCTGCGCTCGCCAACGGCCGGACCGTCCCTCGCCGACCCCCTCGCAGCAGGAGGATCTCGCAGATGAAGAACTCGTTCGGTTGTCGCACTCCACTGCAGGTGGGCTCGCGGAGCTTCCAGATCGCCAACCTCCAGGAACTGCACCGCGGCGGGCACGACGTCGAGCGGCTGCCGTTCGCGCTCAAGGTGCTGCTCGAGAACCTGTTGCGCCGTGAGGACGGGGTGGTGGTGCCGGCGGCCGACATCGAGAGCCTGCTGGCGTGGCAGCCGAAGGCGGCGCCGGACACCGAGATCGCCTTCATGCCGGCGCGCGTCCTGTTGCAGGACTTCACCGGCGTGCCGGCGGTCGCCGACCTGGCGGCGATGCGCGACGCGATGAGCGCCATGGGTGGCGACCCGGGCCGGATCAATCCCCTGCAGCCCGTCGAGCTGGTCATCGACCACTCGGTGCAGGTCGACGAGTACGGCAAGGAAGCGGCACTGCTGCTCAACGCCAAGTACGAGTTCGAGCGCAACGAGGAGCGCTACCTCTTCCTGCGCTGGGGGCAGAGCGCGTTCGAGAACTTCCGCGTCGTGCCGCCCGCCACGGGGATCGTGCACCAGGTGAATCTCGAGTACCTGGCGCGCGGCGTCATGGTCGAGGAGGTCGGCGGCGCCCGCTTCGCGCTGCCCGACACGCTCGTGGGCACCGACTCGCACACCACGATGATCAACGGCCTCGGGGTCCTGGGCTGGGGCGTCGGCGGCATCGAGGCCGAGGCGGCGATGCTCGGCCAGCCGATCTCGATGCTGATCCCCCAGGTGGTCGGCTTCCGGATGGTGGGGCGGCTGCCCGAGGGCTCCACGGCCACCGACCTGGTGCTGCGGGTGACACAGATGCTGCGCGCCAAGGGAGTGGTCGGGAAGTTCGTCGAGTTCTTCGGCCCCGGCCTCGCCGGGCTGGGGCTCGCCGACCGCGCCACGATCGCCAACATGGCCCCCGAGTACGGCGCCACCTGCGGCATCTTCCCGGTCGATCAGCTGTCGATCGACTACCTGCGATTCACCGGCCGCGACGAGGACCTGGTCGCCCTGGTCGAGGCCTACTACAAGGAACAGGGCATGTTCCACACCGCCTCGTCGAAGGAGGCGGAGTACTCCGACGTGCTCGAGCTCGATCTGGGGACGGTGGTGCCGGCGCTGGCGGGGCCGAAGCGGCCCCAGGACCGCATCGACCTGCCCGAGATGAAGCAGGCGTTCCTCTCCGCCGTCGACGGTCTGCGCGGGGCGTCGTCGAAGAAGGGCGGCCTCAGCGTGGTGCAGGGCGAGCCGGGCGACGGGGTCGCGGTCGCCGAGGCGCCGCCGCTGACCCTCTTCGGCGAGGAGTTCGAGCTCGAGGACGGCGCCGTCGTGATCGCCGCGATCACCAGCTGCACCAACACCTCGAACCCGTCGGTGATGCTCGCCGCCGGGCTGCTGGCCAAGAAGGCGGTCGAGCGCGGGCTGCGCACCAAGCCGTGGGTGAAGACCTCGCTGGCGCCGGGATCCAAGGTCGTCACCTCCTATCTCGAGCAGGCCGGCCTGATGGACGACCTCGAGGCGCTGCGCTTCCACCTCGTCGGCTACGGCTGCACCACCTGCATCGGCAACAGCGGCCCGCTGCACCCCGACATCTCCGCCGCGATCCACGAGAACAACCTGGTGGCCTGCTCGGTGCTCAGCGGCAACCGTAACTTCGAGGGCCGCATCTCGGGCGACGTGCGGGCGAACTACCTGGCGTCGCCGCCGCTGGTGGTCGCCTACGCGCTGGCCGGCCGGGTCGACATCGACATGATGACCGAGCCGCTCGGCGAGGATGCCGACGGCCAGCCGGTGTACCTGCGCGATCTGTGGCCGAGCCAGGAGGAGATCACCGCCACCCTGCGCTCGGCCCTGCGCGCCGAGATGTTCCGCGAGCAGTACGCCGACGTGTTCACCGGCGACGAGCGCTGGCGGGCGCTGGACATCCCCGAGGGCGAGACGTTCGCCTGGGGTGACGAGTCGACCTACGTCAAGCAGCCGCCGTTCTTCACCGACATCCCGCGCCAGCCGGAGCCGGTCGAGGACCTGGAGGGCGCGCTGGTCCTGGCCCTGCTCGGCGACTCGGTGACCACCGACCACATCTCGCCGGCGGGCTCGATCACCACCGACAGCCCGGCCGGGAAGTACCTCGTCTCGCACGGGGTGGCGCCGCGCGACTTCAACAGCTACGGGTCGCGGCGCGGCAACCACGAGGTGATGATGCGGGGAACGTTCGCCAACGTGCGCCTGCGCAACCGGCTGGTCGACGTCGAAGGCGGCCACACCCTGCACCTGCCCACCGGCCAGCAGATGACGATCTACGACGCGGCGATGCTCTACCAGCAGGAAGGCACGCCGCTGGTGGTGCTGGCGGGCAAGGAGTACGGCACCGGCAGCTCGCGCGACTGGGCGGCGAAGGGGTCGATCCTGCTCGGCATCCGCGCCGTGATCGCCGAGTCGTTCGAGCGCATCCACCGATCGAACCTGATCGGCATGGGCGTGGCGCCGATCGAGTTCGAGAAGGGCAGCTCGGTGCAGTCGCTCGGCCTCACCGGCCACGAGCGCTACTCGGTGCGTGGCATCGAGGCGACGTTCGACGGCGGCTTCACGGCGCGCTCCGAGGTCACCATCGAGGCGACCTCCGAGGACGGCGAGGTGAAGCGCTTCCCCGGGGTGCTCCGTCTCGACACTCCGCAGGAGGGTCTCTACTACCGTCACGGCGGCATCCTGCAGTACGTCCTGCGGCAGCTGCTGGACGACGAAGGCCAGTCGTAAGGGGCCCGAGGCGGCGGCGCCGCCGCCCGGCGCCTCGGTCGACGGATCGCGAGCCTTTGCGCGATCCAGTCCGGGTCCCGGCGACCCGTCGAGGGAACCGAGATTTGAGCCCGACCACCACGCAGCTTCCCGGGCGCCCGGCATCGCCGAGCGCGGCGACCGACGTGCTCCGCCTACCGCCGCGCCAGCGTCTGAAGGTCTCCGAGATCTTCTACTCGCTGCAGGGTGAGTCGACCTTCGCCGGCCTGCCCTGCGTCCTGGTGCGTCTGGTCGGTTGCCAGATGCGCTGTCGCTGGTGCGACACCGAGTACGCCTTCCACGGCGGCGAGTGGATGTCGCTCGACGACGTGGTGCGGCGGGTCCGCGAGCTCGACTGCCCTCTGGTCGAGCTCACCGGCGGCGAGCCGCTGCTGCAGCCCGGGGCGCTGCCGCTGCTCGAGCGTCTCTGCGACCTCGGCCTGCGGGTGCTGCTGGAGACCGGCGGCGGCCTCGACATCTCGCCGGTCGATCCCAGGGTGCACCGCATCGTCGACGTCAAGTGCCCGGGCAGCGGCGAGCACGAGGCGAACCTGTGGAGCAATCTGGACGAGCTGCGAGGCAGCGACGAGGTGAAGTTCGTGCTCGCCGACGAGGAGGACTACCTCTTCGCGCGCGAGGTGATCGGCCGCCACCGCCTCGTCGAACGCTGCCCGGTGCACTTCTCGGTGGTCTTCGGTGAGCTCGAGCCCGCCTCGGTGGCGGCGTGGATCCTGCGCGACCGGCTGGCGGTGCGGCTGCAGCCTCAGCTGCACAAGCTGCTCTGGGGCGCCGAGACGCGCGGCGTCTGAGCGCCGCTGCGGCACCCCTCCCGCCGTCCTCTGCACGGCGCCTTGTCGTCAGACGTCACGCCATCCGACGGGGCGGCGCTCCAACTCGGCCCGCGGAGGTTCACCACGGCTGCTAAGATCGCGGGTCCGGCCGCCGGACGAGTCGGGACGCGGGACGCCAGTGTCAGCTCGCGTTCCAAGCGCAAGGGGACCGCAGCAGCGAGTCGTCGGGTCGCCGGACGCGACCCGGACCGCGCGCTGACCGTTCCGCCTGAAACGGGCGATCTTCGCCCGGGGCGAGATCTGCGCCGGTCGACCGAGGGCGACCGCCCGGACCCGCCAGGACCGCAGAAAAGCAGAGTCGCGAAGGAGTGCCATGTCGTCTGCGAAGTTGATTCTCGAGGGCCAGGAGTACGAGCTGCCGATCATCCGCGGGAGCGAGGGTGAGGTGGCGATCAACATCCGCGCGCTGCGCGGCACGACCAACGCGATCACGCTGGACCCGGGTTACGGCAACACCGGCTCGTGCCAGAGCGCCATCACCTTCATCGACGGCGAGCGCGGCATCCTGCGCTACCGCGGCTACCCGATCGAGCAGCTGGCGGAGAAGGCGAGCTTCGTCGAGGTCGCCTACCTGCTGATCTACGGCGACCTGCCGAACGCGCAGCAACTCGAGGAGTTCTCCAAGAACCTCACCCGGCACAGCCTGATCCACGAGGACATGAAGAAGTTCTTCGAGGGCTATCCGGCGACCGCCCACCCGATGTCGATCCTCTCCTCGATGATCTCGTCGCTGGGGACCTTCTACTCGGACGCCGACGAGGAGATGGACCTCAACATCGTGCGCCTGATCGCCAAGATCAAGACCATCGCGGCCTTCTCGTACAAGAAGTCGATCGGTCAGCCGTTCATCTACCCGAGCAACGAGCTCAGCTACCCGGCCAACTTCCTGCGCATGATGTTCGCGGTCCCGGCCGAGCCCTACGAGCCCCGCCCGGTGCTGGAGCGGGCCCTCAACATGCTGCTGATCCTGCACGCCGACCACGAGCAGAACTGCAGCACCTCGACCGCGCGCATGGTCGGCAGCTCGGGCGCCACCCTCTTCCACGCCATCTCGGCGGCGACCAGCGCCCTGTCGGGCCCGCTGCACGGCGGCGCCAACCAGAAGGTGATCGAGCAGCTGCGGATGATCCACCGCGACGGCGGCGACTACCAGAAGTACGTCGACCGGGCCAAGGACAAGGACGACGACTTCCGCCTCATGGGCTTCGGCCACCGGGTCTACAAGAACTTCGATCCCCGCTCACGCATCCTCAAGGGATCGGTCGACGAGGTCCTCTCGGATCTCGGCGTCAAGGACCCGCTGCTCGGCATCGCCAAGAACCTCGAAGAGGTGGCTCTCAAGGACGAGTACTTCATCGAGCGCAAGCTGTATCCGAACGTCGACTTCTACTCCGGCATCCTCTACCGGGCGATGGGCATCCCGACCAACATGTTCACCGTGATGTTCGCTCTCGGCCGCCTGCCGGGCTGGCTGGCTCACTGGCGCGAGATGGTCGAGGACCCGGCGAGCCGCATCAACCGGCCGCGGCAGATCTACATCGGCGAGAACGAGCGGCAGTACCGTCCGGTCGCCGAGCGCTGACGAGAGGCGATCGCGACCGCGCCTCAGCGGCCGGTCGCCGAGGCGTCGCGCCGGCGCCCGTCCTCGTCGACCGGCGCGCCCGGACGCGGGTCGGCCGCGGGTGCCTGCGGCGTCTGCCGACACTCGTCCTCCCCGTCGTAGTGGCGCGGGAACCAGAGCACCAGCCGCAGGTGCACCGAATGCCGTGCCCGGTTGACCGCGGCGGTGGCCCGGGGCCAGCGCTCGAGACGGCGGTGCAGGAAGCGGTAGAGGCGGTCGCTGGCGAGAGTCAGGGCGGTCGCGCCGAGCACCAGCGGGATCATCTGCGGCACGATCGGCAGCGCCAGGCCGACCAGTCCGACGGCGACCAGGAGGGTGCCGACTCCGACCAGCAGCCAGCGCAGCCAACGCGGTGGCGGCGGCAGCTCGAAGGGCTCCGGTCGCTGCGCCTGGTGGAGTGGCTCGTGGTGTCGGTCGGCGGAGCTCATCGGGTCGGTCGAAGCAGGATTGAGAGTGAGGGTGAGGGCTGAGGGCTGAGGGCTGGACGGCTGAGGGCTGGACGGCTGCGGGCCGGTCTTCCGTGCGCGCTGCGCCGCCCGCTGCGGAGCCGCAGCGTCGACAGTACGCAACAGCCGGCGACGCGGTCGGATTTCGGCCCTTCGCGTTCGGCGGTGGCGAACCGCTCGTCGGCCCGTCGGCGCCCGCCCGCGTCGATCGGCGGAGGGCCTGCTACTTGGCTGGCGCCGGGGGCTCGGCGTGGCGGATCTTGAGGGTGCGGATCCGGTTGACGTCGACCTCGGTGACTTCGAGGTCGATCGGTCCGACCTGCACCCGGTCGCCGACCTCCGGGCTGCGCCCGATGGCGGAGAGCGCGATGCCGGCGATGGTGTCCTCGTCGCGGGTGTCGATCTCGAGCTGCAGCTCGTCCTCGAGGTCGGCGACGAGCATCGAGCCGAGCACCCGGTAGGTGCCGTCCTTGTTGCGCAGCAGCTCGGGCCGCTCGGCGTCGAACTCGTCCTGGATCTCGCCGACGATCTCCTCGATGACGTTCTCGAAGGTGACGATGCCGCTGACGCTGCCGTACTCGTCGAGGATCGGCGCCATGTGCACCCGGCTGCTGCGCATGCGCCGCATCAGGCGCTCGAGCGGCAGGGTCTCGGGCACGAAGAAGGTGTCGCGCTTGATCGCCGTCAGGTCGCTCGGCTTCTGCCGCGAGCGGAAGAGGTCCTTGATGTGGATGATGCCGAGGATCTTGTCGAGGTCGCCGTCGCAGAGCGGGAAGCGGGTGTGGCCCGAGGAGCGCGCCAGATCGAGGCTGGTCTCGATGTCGGCCCCGACGTCGAGGTACACGACGTCGGCGCGCGGCACCATCACCTGGCGCGCCACCCTCTCGGAGAGCTCGAAGATGTTGTCGAGCAGCTCCCGCTTCTGGTCGGAGAGGGTCGACTGCCCGGGCGAGGCGAGCAGCCGGCGGATCTCCTCCTCGCCGTGGGCGAGATCGCCCTCCGAGACGGGCTCGATGCCGAACAGGCGCAGGATGAAGTTCGCCATCCTGTTGAGCAGCCAGATGGCGGGGAAGCTGATCTTGTAGAAGAAGAAGAGCGGCAGCGCCACCCAGAGGGTGGTGGGCTCGGGCTTGCGGATGGCGAGCGACTTGGGAGCCAGCTCACCGAGCACGATGTGCGCCACGCTGATCAGACCGAACGCGGCCGTGAGGGTGATCGAGTGGGCGATGGCCTCACTGACCGGGATCAGGCTCAGCAGCGGGTCGAAGAGGTGGGCCAGGGCCGGCTCGCCGACCCAGCCGAGGCCGAGGCTGGCCAGCGTGATGCCGAGCTGGGTGGCCGAGAGGTAGGCGTCGAGATGCTCGATCATGTGCCGCGCGACGCGCCCGCTGCGACGGTCCAGGAAGGCGTCGATCTGGGTCGAGCGGACCTTGACCAGTGCGAACTCGGCGGCGACGAAGAAGCCGTTCAGCAGCACCAGGAACGCGGCCAGGAAGAGGCCGGTCGAGGTGCTGAGCTCGAGCGCCACGGGCGGCCCGCCCGACGCGACGACGCCGGTCACGCGGAGGAGGCGCCGCTAGGGCGCTGGTGGCAGGTAGCCGGCGTCGGTGACGCGCCGGGTCCACGCCGTGGGAAGGGGGAGCGGCGGTCGCCGGATCGGGTCGGGGCGAGCGCTCGCCTTCGGGCGTCGCAGCCCGATGGCGGAGGTTCGTCTTCGTTCACCCGCGCGAATCTAGCACGCCGCGGCGCCACGGTCGGCCCGCGGTCGGGCGCGAAGAGGGCGAGGAGCGCCGGTCGCCGGGGCGGCCGGCTGGAGCGCCGCGCAGCGGCCCGCACCGATCAGCGCCAGGGGTCGGGGCGTTCCTCGCGCTGGCTTCCCGGCGGTACCAGGCGCAACGAGAAGCCGTGCTCGGCGAGGTGGGCGGAGAGCTGCTGTGCCTGCTCGGCGCCACGGGTCTCGAGGATGAGATCGACGAACACCTCGCCCAGCGCAACGTCGAAGGCTCGCTGGTGGTGCACCTCGATGACGTTGGCCTGCTGTTCGGCGACCAGCTGCAGCAGCCGGGCGAGCGAGCCCGGACGGTCCGGCACGACCACCTCGCAGTGCACCAGGCGCAGGTCCTTGGCGAGGCCGCGCTCGATGATCCGCGACAGCAGATTGACGTCGATGTTGCCGCCGCTGATCAGCAGGCAGACGCTGCGCCCTGCGAGCCCGCTGATCCTCTCGTTGAGCAGCGCCGCCAGCACGCAGGCGGCGGCGCCCTCGGCGAGAGTCTTCTCGCGCTCGAGCAGGAGCAGCACCGCGTTGGCGACCTCCTCCTCGTCGACGGTGACGATCTCGTCGACCAGCTTGGCGATCATCGGGAAGGTGATCTCGCCGGGTCGTTTCACCGCGATGCCGTCGGCGATGGTCTGCGCCGGCGCCAGCGAGACGATCTCTCCGCTCTCTACCGACTCCTTCATCGACGGCACCGCTGCCGTCTGCACGCCGATGATGCGCACCTTGGGCCGGATGCTCTTGTACGCCGCGGCGATGCCGGCGATCAGCCCGCCGCCGCCGATCGGCACGATCACCGCCTCGAGCTGCTCGTTCTGCTCCATCAGCTCGAGCGCCACGGTGCCCTGGCCGGCGATCACGTGCTCGTCGTCGAACGGCGGCACGAAGACCAGGCCGCTCTCCGCCACCTGCTCGCGGGCGAAGGCGTAGGCCTCGTCGAAGTTGTCCCCCACCAGCTGGACGCGGGCTCCGTAGCTGCGGGTGTTGCTGACCTTGACCAGCGGTGTTCCCTTCGGCATCACCACCGTCGACGGGATGCCGAGCCGGGTGGCGTGGTAGGCGATCGCCTGGGCGTGGTTGCCCGCCGAGGCGGTGATCACGCCGCGCTCGCGCTCGGAGTCGTCCAGGCAGAGCAGGCGGTTCAGCGCTCCCCGCTCCTTGAAGGACCCGGTGACGTGGAGGTTCTCGAGCTTGAGGTAGGCCTCGATGCCGCAGCGCTTCGAGAAGTGTGCAGAGCGCCTGCAGGGCGAGGTCTGTATCGCCTTGCCGATGCGCTCGCGCGCCTGCAGCACCTGCTCGACTCCGACCATCTTCGCCATCGTGTCGGCCATGATCCGGACCCGCCTCCGCCGCGTTGGGTGATCGTCTCGATGCCTGGCGCTCGCGGCGACCGACCGCCTCCACCGCCGGCCAGCATACCCGGCGTCCGGGCCGTCGCCGCAGCGTCGCCGGCGGCGGCGGAGGAGGCGCCGGACAGCGCGCTCGCCTCGCGTTGACAGTGTCGGCGAGGCTCTGTTAGCTTGCCCGTTCGGCCTCCGGCCGGAATTCGATCCCAGGCCCGTAGCTCAGTTGGTTAGAGCGCTACGTTGACATCGTAGAGGTCAGCGGTTCGAGTCCGCTCGGGCCTACCAGGAACGAATCCGGTGTAGCGGGTCCGAGTCGATCGAAGGCGCTTAGCTCAGCTGGTTAGAGCGCTACCTTCACACGGTAGAGGTCAGCGGTTCGAGTCCGCTAGCGCCTACCAAGACCTCTTCGGGTGTCGGCCGAACGGTCGCGACCGCCGATCAGAGCCTCGATGTCCGCCGAGCGGCGCTGCCGCGGCGTCGTCGACGCGCCGCCCACGTGGCGGAGCACGGGTGCCGGAGCGGATCGTTCGATAGAGGCTGCACGACAGGCCGCAAAGACAGACAGAGGATTGCAGGATGCCGAAGCAGAAGACCCACAAGGGCGCCGCGAAGCGCTTCAAGACCACCGCCACCGGCAAGGTGAAGCGGGCGCACGCGATGAAGAACCACATCCTGACCAAGAAGTCGACCAAGCGGAAGCGCAAGCTGCGCAAGTCGGCCGAGGTGACCGGGAAGTTCGCGCGCTCCCTGCGCACGATGATCTCGTAGCGCGCTGATCGTTTCGGGGGCATCGAGCCCCACAGATCCCACCGGAGACCTCCGGTGCGGCACCGGGACGTCGCGAGGGGGAACCGTCCTCCTTCGTCCCCAACCCGTCGACGTCGCGAGCGCAGCCCCCGTTCTCGCCGCGACTCTCGATACGAACAAGAAAACGAGGTTCCCAGATGTCTCGCGTCAAGCGTGGAAACAAGCGGGTCCAGCGCCGCAAGAAGATCCTCAAGCGGGCGAAGGGCTACTACGGCACCAAGTCGAAGTCGCACCGCATCGCCAAGCAGGCGGTCGACCGATCGCTCGCCTTCGCCTACCGCGACCGCCGTCAGCGCAAGCGTGAGCTGCGCAGCCTGTGGATCGTGCGCATCAACGCCGCGGCGCGCGAGCACGGCCTCTCCTACAGCCGGCTCATCGCCGGCCTCAAGAAGTCCGGCTCGGAGCTGAATCGCAAGATGCTGGCGGACCTCGCGGTGCGCGAGCCCGACGCCTTCTCCGCCGTCGCCCAGCTCGCCAAGAGCGCTCTGTAGGCCGCCACGGGATCTAGGGTCGTCTTGGCTTCGACGGCAGGCAGCAAAGCCGGCTCTGGGCTCGGCGCGAGCCGGTCGATGGCGAAGCGACTCGACGCGCTCGACGCCGACAGCGAGAGGCTGATCGAGGAGCTGCGGCAGCTGCGTGTCGCCAAGCGCGAGCTCACCGAGGAGCTCGACGAGCTGCGGCGCCAGCACCAGGCCGCGCAGCGTCAGTTCGAGGCGCTGCGCGAGGAGCGCTCCGCCCTGGCGCAGCGGGTCGAGGAGCTGGTGCGCCGCATCGACCAGCTGATCGAGCTCGCCGACGAACCGGCGTCCTGAGGCGCCCGGCGCTCTGGAGGGTCGGCTTCGACGGCGGCCGCAGGCCGCATGTCCGGCGCCGCCGCCGGTGCTATGGTTCTGCGGTTGGAGAAACGATCCGGTCGCGGTGGCGAGTCCGTCCCGCGGTCGAACCCGAATACGTCCTGAACGCCCTCCGGTACCACCAGCCGTTTATGGAATCGACGTCCGAGGCCACACCAGCCGTCTCCTCCCAGCGAGGAGCCCATCGCGCCACGACGACCGTGGAGGTGGAGATCTTCGGCTCGGTGTTCAACGTCCGCTCGGCGAGCGACGAGGAGCACCTGCAGCGGTTGGCGCGATTCGTCGACGGCAAGATGAAGGAGATCGCAGCGCACACCACGGCGGTCGACACGACCAAGATCGCGGTGCTCGCGGCGCTCAACATCGCCGATCAGCTGGTGCGGGAGGCGGGCAGCCTAGGCAGCGAGAGAGAGATCGAGGAGCGGCTCGGCAAGCTGGCCGACCGGCTCCACAGCGCTCTCGAGAGCTGAAGCGCCGCGTCCGATGGTTCAACCTCTTCAAGTTGCATCCCCTGCGCGATTGGTGATGGATCCACCATTTCGTAGAGCCAACTCTTATCCCGCGGGAGTCCGGATTCCATTCACCCGTGCAAGCCTCGCCAGTACGAGGAAGCTGACGGTGCATGGAGAGGGCACCCACCTAGTACCTGTTGGTTCTAGCCGGGAGCGGTCCACACGGTCGAGCGGGGGATGCCGTTCTTCGAGCGAGGTCGAACCGGCGCGGTCGGCGCACTGGCGCCGGCTTCGGCTCTCCTGAGACCGACCTCTCTCCCCGCGGAGAGAGTGCATGAGTGACGCGGTCTGGTTGGCGCTCGCCGCCCTGGTGGGGCTGTTGGCGACACCGTTCGTCTGGCTCCTCTGGGTCCGGCGTTCGGCGCGCCGCATCACCTCGCGCGCCCGGCGCCAGGCGACTCGCATCCTCGAGGAGAGCGAGCGCGACGCCGCTGCGCGGTTGCGCGAGGCGGATCTGGCGGCGAAGGAGATGGCGCTGCGCGTGCGCAGCGAGTCCGAGGAGGACGCCAAGCGGCGGCGCTCCGAGGCCGACGAACTGCAGCGCCGCCTCGAGGCGGGTCGCGACGGCCTGGCCCGCGAGCGCGAGGAGCTGGAGCGACGCCAGGCCGCGGTGGAGGAGCGCAGTCGGGAGGTCGAGCGGGTGGGCCGCGAGCGCGAGGCGGCGGTGGCCGACGTCGACCGTCTGCGCCGCCAGACGGTGACGCGTCTGGAGCAGGTCGCCGGTCTCACCCAACAGCAGGCGCGCAGCGAGCTCATGGAGGCGCTCGAGGGCGAGGCGCGGGTGGAGGCCGCGCACCTGGTCAAGCGGATCGAGGACGAAGCGCGCGAGAAGGCCACCCGCGAGGCGCAGCGCATCATCAGCCTGGCGATCGAGCGCTCGGCATCGGACTACGTCAACGAGACGACGGTCTCGGTGGTGAACCTGCCGTCGGACGAGATGAAGGGGCGCATCATCGGTCGTGAGGGACGCAACATCAGGGCGCTCGAGATGGCCACCGGTGTCGACCTGATCGTCGACGACACGCCCGAGGCGGTGATCCTCTCGGGCTTCGATCCCTTCCGTCGCGAGATCGCCCGGGTGGTGCTCGAGCGCCTGATCAGCGACGGCCGCATCCACCCGGCACGTATCGAGGAAGTGGCCGAGAAGGTGCAGGGTGAGTTCGACCAGCGGGTGCGTGAGGAGGGCGAGAACGCGCTGCTCGAGCTCAATCTCTCGGGGGTGCATCCGGAGCTCGTCAAGCTGCTGGGGCGGCTGCGCTTCCGCACCTCCTACGGGCAGAACGTCCTGCAGCACAGCAAGGAGGTCGCCCGCCTGGCGGCGACCATCGCCGGCGAGCTGCGAGTCGACGTGCACGTCGCCAAGCGGGCGGGCCTGCTGCACGACATCGGCAAGGCGGTGGATCGCGAGATGGAGGGCACCCATCTGCAGCTCGGGATCGATCTGCTGCGCAAGTACGGAGAGAGCGAGGCGGTGGTGCACGCCATGGCATGCCACCATGGCGACTACGAGCCGGAGACCGTCGAGGCGGTGCTGGTGACCGCAGCCGATGCGCTGTCGGCGGCGCGCCCCGGAGCCCGCCGCGAAGTGCTCGAGAGCTACATGAAGCGGCTCGAGAAGCTCGAGGAGATCGCCGGAGAGTTCGAGGGAGTGCAGAAGAGCTACGCGATACAGGCCGGCCGCGAGGTGCGGATCATCGTCGACTGCAAGAAGATCAGCGACGAGAAGGCACTGTGGCTGAGCAAGGACGTCGCCAAGCGGATCGAGAACGAGCTCACCTATCCCGGCCAGATCAAGGTGACGGTGATCCGCGAGTCGCGCGCGGTCGAGTTCGCGCGCTGAGCCCGTGAGCTTCGAAGGCCCTGAGACCGCCGCTCGCAGTGAGGAGTTTCCATTGCGCATCCTGTTCGTCGGAGACGTGATCGGCCGCCCGGGGCGGCGTGCCCTGCGCGAGCTGCTGCCCGAGCTGCGCAGCGAACGATCGATCGACTACACGGTGGTCAACATCGAGAACGCCGCCGGCGGCTTCGGCGTCAACCCGGGCGTGCTCGAGGAGCTCGCCGACCTGGAGATCGACTGCTACACGACCGGCAACCACGTGTGGGACAAGCGGGACGGTCTGTCGCTGCTCGAGCAGCACCCCAACCTGCTGCGCCCGGCGAACTACCCGCGAGGTAACCCGGGCAGCGGCCTGTACGTCGGCGAGACCGCCACCGGCGAGAAGATCGCGACGATCAACCTCGAGGGGCAGGTGTTCATGAAGCCGCTGCCGTCGCCGTTCGAGGCCGCCGATCGTCTGCTCGAGCGGCTGCCGGACGACGTGCGCGTCGTGCTCGTCGACTTCCACGCCGAGGCGACGAGCGAGAAACAGGCGATGGGCTTTCATCTCGACGGTCGGGTCACCGCCGTGGTCGGAACCCACACCCACGTGCCCACCGCCGACGCGAGGGTGCTCCCAGGCGGCACCGCGCTGCAGACCGACGTCGGGATGACCGGTCCCTACGAGTCGATCATCGGCTTCCGCCACGACAAGGTGCTGCGCCGCTTCGCCCTGCAGCGCAACGCGCCCTTCGAGGTGGCCAAGCGGGACGTGCGGGTGGCGGCCTGCATCGTCGACGCCGACGCCGAGACCGGGCGCGCCCGCTCGATCGAGGCGCTGCTGATCCCGTTCGCCGGCTGATCGCGACGCGGCGCCGGTTCGCCGGCCTGCCTCAGCTCTCGAGAGTGGTCGGGGCGCCGAACTCCGCCAGGCCCTGCCAGGTCTCTTCGCTCTCGTCGAAGATCGGCAGGTTCGGCTCCTGACCCAGCCGCTCGTTGATCTGCCACGACCACAGGTACGACCACTTGAGGTAGGTGCCGTAGGCCTGCAGCAGGCAGAAGACCATGCCGCGCATCCCGTCGAGCACGCCCAGCTGCAGGCAGTAGGTGCGCACGAAGCGCCAGAAGCTGCGCCCGACGACCTGCAGCATGCCGGAGCGCTTGCCCTCCCTCCAGGCCTGCGCGGCGCCCCACCAGGAGTACTTCTGGATGCGTTGTGCGTACTTGACGAAGTCCTCCACCATCAGGTGGTCCATCGCCTCCTCGAGGCAGGGTGCCGGACCGCGGGTCACCATGTCGGCGTGCACCCGGCGGTTGGGATAGCGACCGGCGCCGCGGCGCAGCAGGCGCACCACCCGGTCGCGCTGCCAGCCGGAGAAGCGGATCACTTCGCCCATGAAGAAGACGCGCCGGTTGATCGTGTACGCATCGTGCGGCGGATCGCCGCCGGCGAAGAGCCGCAGGATCTCGTCGCGCAGCGCCGGCGTGCAGCGCTCGTCGGCGTCGAAGATCAGGATCCACTCGTGCGTCGTCTGGTCCATCGCCCAGTTCTTCTGCGACGCGGAGCCGTAGTAGACCCGCTGCACGAAGCGGACGTTGTCGAACTCCTGCACCAGCTCCGGAGTGCGATCGGTCGAGAACGAGTCGACCACCAGCACCTCGTCGCACCAGACCAGCGACTCGAGGCACTCGCGGATGTGCCGCTCCTCGTTGAAGGTGGTGACGATCGCCGAGATCTTCGGCCGTTCGGCGGCGGAGGGACTCGAGGTCGACTCCTCGATGGAGGACGGTGAGCTCACGAGAAGGTCCAGGACGGTTCGGGCACGGGGATGACGGATGACGGATGACGGAGGAGGGCAGGAGCGCCGAGACGTGCTCGGCGACCCACGGGACGGCCCGCTTGGTGCCCGACGACAGCGTCTGCTAGCTTGCCAGAAAAGCCGCTCGGATGCGCCGACGGCGGTCGAAGAAGTGGGTCGGTGATCGAGTTCTACCGCGCACCGACGACGGGGATCGACAGATGGGTGACTCGACACCGGGCCGGCGGATCGCGCCCGCCGCGCTGCTCTTCGCTTCGCTGCTGCTGCTCGTCGGCGGATCCGGCGCCGAGGCGGCACAGGTCGGATTCAGCCTCGGGGTGATCGACTTCTCGCGCGACAACGAGGCGGTCGAGCTCGGTGTCGACGTCGGTTTCGGTCGCTGGCGCTGGGGGCTGGTGCCCCATGCCGGAGTGCACGCCACCGCCGACGAGTCCTACTACGGCTACTTCGGGGTGCGCCGGCCGTTCGAGCTCGGCGGCTCCGGCGCCTGGCTGGTGGCCCCGAGCCTGGCGGTCAGCCTGTACGAGCGCGGTAAGGGCAAGGAGCTCGGCGGCCCGCTCGAGTTCCGTTCCGGCATCGAGCTGCTGCGCCGCTGGCGCACCGGCGGCACGATCGGCCTCGGCTTCTACCACCTGTCGAACTCCAGCCTCTACGATCTGAATCCGGGAACCAACTCCCTGCTGTTGCGCATCCAGCTGCCGCCGAAGTCCGCAGGAGGTCCGTGAAATGGCCGTCGATCGTGAGCTGCTCGATCTCCTCGTCTGTCCGAAGAGCCACGGCGAGCTCGAGCTCGTCGAGCTCCCCCGCGAGCTCTGCGCCCGTCTCGTCGAACGGTACAGGGAGCACTTCCAGGGCGAGACGCCCGAGGTCGAGCGCGGTCTGCTCTGCCGCGAGTCGCAGCTGCTCTATCCGATCGTCTCCGACATCCCGGTGATGCTCATCGAGGAGGCTCTGCCCGCCTCGGTGCTCGAGCCCGGGGGGGAGTGACGTCCGACGCACCGGGCTCCGGTGCGCCTGGCGGCCAGAGCGAGAAATGGGATTCGACGCCTACCGCGAGGAGGTCGCGCCACTCGTCGAGCGGGCGCTGGAGGAGGTGCTTCCGGCGGCCGACACCGAGCCCGGACGGCTGCACGAGGCGATGCGGTACAGCGTCTTCGCCGGCGGCAAGCGGGTGCGCCCGCTGCTGGTCCTGGCCATCGGCGAGAGTCTCGGCGCGTCGCGCGTCGATCTGCTGGCGCCCGCCGCGGCGCTCGAGCTGATCCACACCTTCAGCCTGGTGCACGACGACCTGCCGGCGCTCGACGACGACGACCTCCGGCGCGGTCGGCCGACGGTGCACAAGGTGTGGGACGAGGCGTTGGCGATCCTGGTCGGCGACGCCCTGCTGGGCCTCGGTCTGGAGGTGCTGGCGACCTCGCCGGTGACCGCGTCCGCGGCGACCCGGCTGGGCAACGTGGCGGACGTCTGCCGTGCGGTCGGATCGCGAGGGATGATCGGCGGTCAGGTCGACGATCTCGCCGCCGAGGGCGACTGGCCCGACGATCCGCCGGCCGCTCTCGAATCGATCCATCGGCGCAAGACCGGCGCCCTGATCGCGGCCAGCCTGACGGTCGGAGCGCGCCTGGCGGGAGCCGACGACGAGGGGCTCGACCTGGCCGCACAGCTCGGCGCGGCTGCCGGCCTGCTCTTCCAGATCCGTGACGATCTCCTCGACCTCGAGGCCGACGCGGCCACCCTCGGCAAGACGCCCGGCAAGGACCAGGCCTCGCACAAGCTGACCTACCCGGCGCTGTTCGGTGAGGCGGCGGCGCGGCGCCTGCAGCAGGAGACGCACCGACGGGCCCTCGATCTGGAGTCCCGGCTGCGGCTCTCCGGCGGCGTGCTGCGCTCGCTGATCGACTACCTGGTGGCTCGCGACCGATGAGCGCCGCAGCCGGGCACCAGCGTCCCGGAGGTCGGGCCGGCGGCCGGCGGCTCGACGTGGTGTTGACCGAGAGCGGCCACTTCGCATCGCGCGAGAAGGCGCGACGGGCGGTGATGGCGGGCGAGGTGCTGGTCGATGGGCAGGTGCTCGACAAGCCGGGGCTGCCGGTGCCGGAGGGCGCCGCGATCGAGGTGCGCCAGCGGCCCCCGTTCGTTTCGCGCGGTGGCCTCAAGCTCGCCCAGGCGCTCGACGCCTTCGCCATCGATCCGCGCGACCGCACCTGTATCGACGTCGGCGCCTCGACCGGCGGCTTCACCGACTGCCTGCTGCAGCGCGGCGCCCGCCGCGTCTACGCCGTGGATGTCGGATACGGTCAGCTCGACGCCTCGCTCCGCTCCGACCCGCGGGTGGTGGTGCTCGAGCGCGTCAACGCCCGGGCCATCGGTCGCAGCCAGGTGCCCGAGGCGTGCTCCCTCGCCGTGCTCGACGTCTCCTTCATCTCCCTGCACAAGGTGCTCCCGGCGGTGATCAGCCTGCTCGAACCCTCAGCCGACGTGGTGCCGCTGATCAAGCCCCAGTTCGAGGGCGAACGGCGTCAGGTCGGCAAGGGCGGCGTGGTGCGCGACCCCGAGGTGAGGCTGGAGATCCTTGCCGAGGTCGAGCGCCGCCTGCAGGCCCTCGGGCTCGACCTGGTGCGCCGCATCGACTGCGACACTCCGGGCGCCAAGGGCAACCGCGAAGCGCTGGCGCACCTGCGCCTGCGGCCGGGCGCGCCGGCCGCAGCGGCGCCGGGGAGCGCGCCGTGATCCGCTCGGTGCGCGTGTTCGCGAAACCGAAGAGCCGCGAGGCGATCCGGCTGGCTGGAGAGCTGCGCGAGTGGCTGAGCCGGCGTTCGGTGGCGGTTCGCCTCGACCACACGACGCGTCGTGCGCTCGGGATCGACGAGGAGCCGGAGGAGCCGGAGAAGGAGCCTGCCGACCTGGTGGTGGTGCTCGGCGGCGACGGCACCCTGCTCTCGGTGGCCCGCGAGCTGGGGCGCGACAGCCCGATCCTGGGGGTGAACCTGGGCACGCTCGGCTTCCTCACCGAGGTCAGCCGCGGCGAGCTGTATCCGACCCTGGTCGAGGTGCTCGCCTCGCGGTTCGAGATCGACGAGCGCGCTCTCCTGCTGGTGCGCCACCTGAAGAAGCAGGGCGCCGTCAGCGAGTTCGCGGTGCTCAACGACGTGGTGGTCAACAAGAGCGCGCTGGCGCGCATCATCCGTCTGAACCTGCGCATCGACGATCGTGACGTGGCGGTCTACCGCGCCGACGGCCTGATCGTGTCGACGCCGACAGGGTCCACCGCCTACAACCTGTCCGCCGGCGGGCCGATCGTGCATCCGAGCCTGCGGGTCGCCGTGATCACCCCGATCTGCCCGCACACCCTGACCCTGAGGCCGCTGGTGGTGCCCGACTCGAGCACCCTCGAGATCACCCTGGAGACGCCCCACGAGGAGGTCTTCCTCACCCTCGACGGTCAGGAGGGCACGGCTCTCGGCTTCGAGGATCGGGTGCAGGTACGCGTCGCTCCCGATCGCGTGCGCCTGGTGCGCGCCGGCCGCCGCACCTTCTACGACGGCCTGCGCTCGAAGCTGCGCTGGGGCGAGTGAAGGCCGAGGCCGCGGCGACTCCCGGCGCGGTGCGTGAAGGCCGGGAATCCGGGCCCGTTGCAGCGCCGAAATCTGCTACGTTGGCGTCGAGGGGTGGCGCGAGCGCCCCCCGCAGGGTCAGGCCGGGATTCCGCTTCGAGGCGCCGAGCGATGAGCTGGAGGGGTCGCCTCAGAGCCTCCGGCGCCCGCCAGAGAGACCACCATGAGTGAAGAAGCGCGCGGCGCTGCGACGTCGCCATTCGCCCGTATCGAAGACGCCGTCGAAACGTTCCGACGCGGCGGCATCGTGATCATCGTCGACGACGAGGACCGCGAGAACGAGGGCGACCTGGCGATCGCGGCCGAGAAGGTGACCCCCGAGGCGATCAACTTCATGGCCACCCACGGCCGCGGACTGATCTGTCTGGCGATGGCGGAGGACCGCTGCGACGAGCTCGACCTGCCGCTGATGGTGCGCGACAACACCTCGCCGTTCGAGACCGCCTTCACGGTGTCGATCGAGGCGCGCGGCAAGGTGACCACCGGCATCTCCGCCGCCGATCGCGCCGCCACGGTGCTGACCGCGATCGATCCCAGGACCCGGCCCGAGGACCTGCTGCGTCCCGGGCACGTCTTCCCTCTCCGCGCCCGGCGTGGCGGCGTGCTCAAGCGTGCCGGTCAGACCGAGGCCTCCGTCGACCTGGCGGTGCTCGCCGGCCTCGCCCCGGCCGGAGTGATCTGCGAGATCATGAACGACGACGGCACCATGGCCCGGGTCTCCGATCTGGTTCCCTACGGCGAGCGCTTCGGACTGCCGATCATCACGGTCAAGGACCTGATCGAGTACCGCCTGCGCAACGAGAGTCTGGTCGAGCTGATCGCCGCGCCGCACATCCCCACCGCGTTCGGGGATTTCGTGATGCACGCCTACCGCTCCGAGGTCACCGGTGAGGAGCACGTGGCGATGGTGCTCGGCGAGATCGATGCCGAGACTCCGACCCTGGTGCGGGTGCACAGTCAGTGCCTCACCGGCGACATCTTCGGCTCGGAGCGGTGCGACTGCGGGCCGCAGCTGCTGCAGGCCTTCGAGATGATCTCGCGCGAGGGGCGAGGCGTGCTGCTCTACCTGCTGCAGGAGGGGCGTGGCATCGGACTGATGAACAAGCTGCGCGCCTACGAGCTGCAAGAGCAGGGTCACGACACGGTCGAGGCCAACGAGCGGCTCGGCTTCCGCGCCGACCACCGCACCTACGGCATCGGCGCCCAGATCCTGCGCTCGCTGGGCCTGGGCAAGCTCCGCCTGATGACCAACAATCCGCTGAAGTACATCGGGCTCTCCGGCTATGGCCTGGAGATCGTCGAGCGCGTGTCCCTCGAGGTCGCCCCCACCGACTCGAGCCGTGAGTACCTGCGCACCAAGCGCGACAAGCTGGGGCACCTGCTCAAGCTGGTCTGAATGAGGCGACGGCGATGACGAGCGGTGATGGAGCGGCTGCGGGCCGCGAAAAGGTGGCGCTGATCACCGGCGTCACCGGCCAGGACGGCTCCTACCTCGCCGAGCTGCTGCTCGCCGAGGGCTACCAGGTCTACGGCCTGGCGCGCCGCACCTCGCTGCAGGGCACGGCCCGCATCGACCACCTGGCGGGCGAGCCACGCTTCAGGCTCGTCGAGGGCGACCTCGCCGACGGCGGCTCGTTGCACGGCGTCGTCGCCAGGGTGAAGCCGCAGGAGATCTACAACCTCGGCGCCCAGTCGTACGTCAAGGTGTCCTTCGACACTCCCGAGATGACCGGTGACGTGACCGGGCTGGGCTGCCTCAGACTGCTCGAGGCGGCGCGCCGCTTCGTGCCGGGCAGCCGCTTCTACCAGGCCTCGTCGTCGGAGCTGTACGGCAAGGTTGTGGAGTCCCCGCAGACCGAGAGCACGCCCTTCCACCCGCGCAGTCCCTACGCCGTCGCCAAGGCCTACGCCTTCTACGCGACACTGAACTACCGCGAGTCGTACGGCATGTTCGCGGTCAACGGCATCCTCTTCAACCACGAGTCGCCGCGTCGGGGTGAGGAGTTCGTCACCCGCAAGATCTCCAAGGCGGCGGCCAGGGTCGCCACGGGTCTGCAGGAGCAGGTATCGCTCGGCAACCTCGACGCGCGCCGCGACTGGGGCTTCGCGGGAGACTACGTCGAGGCGATGTGGCGGATGTTGCGGGCCGACCGTCCGGACGACTACGTGGTGGCCACGGGCGAGAGCCACTCGGTGCGCGAGTTCTGCGACCTCGCCTTCGCGCGGATCGGCAAGCCGCTGCGCTGGCAGGGGAGCGGCGTCGAGGAGGTCGGTGTCGACGAAGGCGGCTCGGTGCGCGTGCGGGTCGATCCCGAGTACTTCCGGCCGGCGGAGGTCGAGTCGCTGCTCGGTGACGCCAGCCGCGCCCGCGACGAGCTCGGCTGGCAGCCCAAGGTCAGCTTCGAGCAGCTCGTCGAGATGATGGTCGACGCCGACCTCGAGCGGGCGAGGGGCCGCGGCCAGGGGCTGGGGGCTGGGGGTTAGGGATTAGGGAAAAGGGTAGAAGGTAGAGGCGGAAGGCAGAGGCGGAAGGCAGAGGCGGAATGCAGAGGCGGAATGCAGAGGCGGAAGGCAGAGGCGGAAGGCAGAGGCGGAAGGCAGAGGCAGAAGGCAGAGGCAGAAGCAGAAGCTGCTATCCCTCCCTGACCCCTGACCCCTGACCCCTGACCCCTGACCCCTGACCCCTGACCCTCAGGACGGCAGGGGATCCCGCATCACGGGCCGTTCGCCATCCCCCTCGGCGTCGCGTGGTGACGGCGGCTCCTCCATGCCGAAGAGGCCGGCCAGCGCCCGCCGGATCTCACCCTCCAGACCGAGCTTGGCCAGCTCGTGCAGCTGGACGACCTGCTCGTCGAGGTTCTCGGGTGGCTGCTGGATGCAACCGATGCGGATCTTGGGATGGCGGGTGAGCTTGAGGATCTCGCCCGAGGACTCGAGCTCTTCGTAGAGCTTCTCGCCCTGCTGCCGGCCGGTGAAGACGATGTCGACGTCCTCGTAGGGCCGGAAGCCCGACAGCCGGATCATGTCCTCGGCGAGGTCGAGGATGCGTACCGGGTCGCCCATGTCGAGGATCATGATCTCGCCGCTGCTGCCCAGGGCGCCGGCCTGGAGGACGAGCTGCGAGGCTTCGGGGATGGTCATGAAGTAGCGCACCATCTCCGGGTGGGTGACGGTCACCGGGCCGCCCTCCTCGATCTGGCTGCGGAAGATCGGCACCACCGATCCGGCGGAGCCCATCACGTTGCCGAAGCGCACGGCGACGAACTTGGTCGGATGCCGGCGCCCGAGGTCCTGGACCACCAGCTCGGCGAGGCGCTTCGAGGCCCCCATGATCGAGGTCGGATGCACCGCCTTGTCGGTCGAGACCTGGATGAAGGTCTCGACCCCGGCCCTGCCGCAGCACTCGCCGAAGATCTTCGTCCCGATGACGTTGTTCTTGATCGCCTCGGTGCAGTTGGTCTCCATCAGCGAGACGTGCTTGTGGGCTGCGGCGTGCACCACCACCTCGGGCCGGTAGCGGAACAGGATGTCGTGCATCCGCGACTCGTCGCCGATGTCGGCGACGACCGCCCGGGTCGCGGTGTCGGGGAAACGCCTGCTGAGCTCGCGGTGGATCTCGAACAGGGCGAACTCGGCCCGTTCGACCAGGATGAGGCAGGCGGGCGAGAAGGTCGCCACCTGACGGCAGATCTCCGAGCCGATCGAGCCCCCGGCGCCCGACACCAGCACCGTCCGGTCGGTGAGCAGCGAGCGCATCGCCATGCGGTCGAGCTCCACCGGCTCGCGCCCGAGCAGATCCTCGATCTCGACGCTGCGCAGCTTCTGCAGCGAGCGCCCACTGAGCAGCTCGTCGAGGCTGGGCACGACCTTCACCGCGACGCCGTGCGCCTTGCACGCCTCGATGAGGGAGCGCATCAGGCGGCGAGGCGCCTGGCGGATCGCCACCACCACCAGCCCGATGCCGTACTGCTCGATCACGGCCGGCAGGTCGTCGACAGGGCCGAGCACCTTGACCCCGTGGATCGCCAGGCTGAGCTTGTCGGCGTCGTCGTCGAGGAAGCCGACCAGACGGGTGTCCTCGTTGCCGCGCAGCTCGCGCGCCACGGCGGCGCCGGCGCGCCCGGCCCCCACGATGACGGTCGCCTGCGAGCGGCCGCCGCGGCGGGCGGTGAGGTTCTTCTCCCACACCAGGCGGCGCAGCACACGCACCGCCAGCATGCCGCCGAAACCGAACACCTGGCTGAGGAAGATGATCGACAGCGGCACCCGCCACACCTGAAGCGCCTCGGGCAGCGCCAGGCGGAGGGCGACCAGCGGCACCATCACCAGCAGTGCGGCCTGCAGGAAGGGACGGATCTCGGAGATCCCGATGTAGCGCCAGAGGAAGGAGTAGATGCCGCTGCGCGCCGCGGCAGCGAGCTGGAAGAGGAGCACCAGGGGCGCCTGCTGCAGGGCGGGCAGCCAGAGGAACTCGGGCACCGCGAAGTCGAAGCGCAGGAGATACGAGAGGGCGAAGCCGCCGAGCAGGATGGCCGCGTCGAGCGCGAACTGGATCTGCCGGTCGCGCGACGGCGTGATCGGCGGCGAGTGACGGCCCACCGCCTCCATCACCGGCGGCGCGGCGCGGCCCTGGTCCTCGGGCGAGTGGCTCACGGTGACGGTACCTCGCGGCCGACCGCCTCGGTCTCGGCGGGTCGTGCCTGCCGGAGCCGGCGCGCGGTCGCTCGATGCGGCCCGGCCGACGGCTGCAGCCCGAGCAGCTGGAGCTGCGCGGCGAGGCGCCGACGCAGCGGCGTCAGGTGCGAAGGCGTGCGCACGTCGACGGCGTGCGGGTGGGGCCACACCGCCCTCGCCAGCGCCGCCGGAGTCGAGGCGAGCCGCATGCGGCGGCCGCTGAGCAGTCGCGAGAGGTTGACGTGCGAGCGGCGCACCACCGACTCGCCCAGCGCGGTGGCGCGGCGCAACAGTCGGCGCTCGAGCGGTCGCAGGTCGCCGTGCAGACCTGCCGTCACCGACTCGTGGAAACGGTTGCCGAAGCGACGCGAGGCCTCGAGACTGGCCAGCACGACCTGGAGCTGCACGCCCCATCGCCGTGCCAGTTCGGCGACCCCTCGCGCCTCGACGCCCGACTCGAGCCACTCCAGGTCCCACCAGCAGTGCAGTGGCCGTGGCCCCGACTGCATCAGGGCGTGCACCGCCGCGATCACGTAGCGCTGGTCGGCGGTCGGTGCGGGTGGGCCCGGGCTCCTCTTCGTCGGTCCGCCCTCGGCACGAGGAGGGGCGGGAAGGGGCGCGGCACCGCCGATCGGCAGCAGGTCGTCCGCCGCGGTGGTCGGCAGCGAGCCCCACAGGCGGAAGTGCACCTCGCAGAGCAGGTGCCCGTCGCGACGGATCTGCCAGGCGTAGCCGAGTCGATCCAGGTAGTCGCTCTGCGCCCGGCTGCCGGCGTGCAGCGGCTGCCAGCCGGCAGCGACCAGGTGTTCGCGCACCGCGCCGAGCCGGTCGCGTGGGATCAGCACGTCGACGTCGGAGATCGGCCGCAGCTCCCGCACCGGATAGTCGAGCAGACCGACCGCTGCGCCCTTGATCGCCAGCCACGGGCAGGCGAGGTCGTCGAGGACCGCGCCGACGTGGCCGAGGGTGCGCTCGGCCATCAGCCACCGGGTGGCCGAGCGGCGGAGCTCGAGGTCTCCCATCCCCGCAACCTCGGCTACCGAGCGCAGCGTCTCGGGGGCGCCGAGGTCGCGCAGCTGCAGGGCTCGCCAGGAGAGCTCCTCGAGCACCCGTCGGGGCCTCCCTCCCTGCCGACTCACGCCCCGGGCTCCGTGGTGCGCGAAGCGGTCGAGAAGGCCAGGATGAGGAAGAACGGGATGATCGCCAGGCGCACCGCCGAGGCGGCGAGGGCGACGAAGGCGGCACCCCCGAGCGCGCCCGTCACCGCCCGCTGCCAGAGCGAGCGCGCGGTGAGCTGACGCTGGACCCAGCTGCCGAAGAGCAGCGTCATCGCGAGCAGGCCGAGCAGGCCGTGCTCGGCGAGAGCCCGGCTGTACTCGGTGTGGGCGGTGACGCCGACCAGGTTCGGATCGTCGCGGTGCAGGGGGGAGACGCCGACGCCGACGCCGAGCAGCGGGTTGGCGAGGAAGGTGTGCCAGTCGGTGCGCATCAGATCGATGCGCGACGCCGGATTCGCCTCGGCGAAGCGCTGCGACAGGTTGCCGCCGCTGGTGCGATCGAGCTGGGGGAAGACGAGCAGGGTCCCGAGCAGCGTCATCAGGGCGAGCGCGCCGATCAGGCGCAGCCCGCGATAGCGCCCGACGATCAGGTGCAGCGCCAGGACCACGAACCCCGCCACGGCGCAGTAGAGGCCGGTGCGCGAGAAGGTGAACACCGAGAGGCTGAGCAGGAAGAGTGCCGCCAGGATCAGCAGCCAACGCACCACCTGACGGGCGCTGGCCACGGCGAGAATCGCCAGCGCCACTGCTCCGAAGGCGAGGGTGAGCGAGACCTGGTTGGGACCGAAGCCGCCACTGGTCGCGAAGTTCGACTCCGTGGTGTAGCGGATCTCGGTCGCTGTCGCGGTGCTGTAGAGCACGAAGGCGCCGAGGCCGAGCACCGGTATCGAGAAGGCGGCGAGAACGCGGTTCAGGTCGACGACCGGCGGCAGGCTGGCGAGCGCCGCGGCGCCGACCGCGAGCAGGACCGGTCCGGTGAGATGGAAGCTGACGCTGCTGCGCGCCAGCTCGGTCCAGCCGAAGTTGGCGACGGTGGCGGTGATCGCCGGGAGGAAGAGCGCTCCGCCGAAGAGCAGCACGGCACTCTGCGTTCTGGCGCGGCCGCCGCGCACCAGCGCCACGGCGAGGATGGCGATGCAGAACAGCTTGCCGGACTCGTAGGACACCGGCACCTGGTTCATCCGCCAGAGGAGCTCGGCGCCGGCGAGGTAGGCGACCACCGGCAGGACCGCCTGCGGCCGCCGGATGGCGACCAGCACGCCGTAGCCGAAGGTGGCGAGGGCGTGCGGTACGCCGAGGACCGGCTGGGCGCGGAAGAGGATCGCCAGGCCGGCGTGCAGAGCCGCCAGCAGGAGGAAGGTGCCGGGGCTGGCCGCATAGCTCCAGCGCGCCGGGCCGGTGGACTGCTCGAGCGACGCAGCCGGGTGCGCCCGGTCCCAGGGTCGGCTGACCGCCAGGGCCGGAGTGCTCACCGGTGGCTCCGGGTGAGGTGTCGGCGGATCACGGGCCGTCTCCGAGCATCTGGCGCCGCCGTGCTTCGACGAAGGGCGTCGGCAGCAGATCCGGCAGCGCCCGCCTCAGCGCCTGTCGCGCGGCCTGACGGTAGCCGACCTCCCAGAGCGAGACGGCGAGGTAGAACAGATGCGCCGGGGACTGCGGATCGCCGTCCTGGGTGAGGTGCCGCACTGCCGTCGCCCAGCGCGCTGCCCGGTAGGCGATCTCGCCGGCGAGGCGGTGGGCCGAACGCCGGGCGGCGGGACCGGCGGCGGTCGAGTCGGCCATCTGCAGGGCCCGCTCGAGCAGCGGCTCGAGCTCGTCGGCGGTGCGGGCGGCGGCGGCGGCTCGCCGCAGCTCGGCGATCTCGGAGCCGAGGGAGGGCTCCATCTCCGCATCGGACCCCACCTCGACGTCCACCGCGTGCCGCCCCTCGTCGTCAGCACCGGTCGTGACGACGTCGCTACCGCCGCGAACCGGGTCGGCGCCGCGGTCCGAGGGCTCGTCGACGGGGTCGCCGGATGGGCGCGAGACATCGGCCTGCTGGGAGAGCGGCGGCGCCACGGCCTGGCGGCCGCGCTGCTGGTCGCCGGCCGGGGCGGCGCTGAGCGCTTCTCCGCTCTCGGCGATCGCGTCGGATTCGGGGCCCGGCGGTGGATCCTGGCTCGCCGGCTCGGAGGCGGCCGCACCGCTGGGCGCGGTGAGCTGTCGGCACTGGGCGCGCGCCGCGACGACGAGCGCCTCGATCTCGGTGCCGTCACACGGCTCGAGCCGAGTCAGCACCTCGCTGCAGGAGTCGGCGTCGCGCCTCTCGGTGGCGGCCAGGTAGCAAGCGCCGAGCAGGTCCTGCGGGTGCTCCGCGACGAGCTGGCGGGCGCTGCGTGTGGCGCGGCGCTGCCGGCCGGCCAGGTGGTCTTCGAGCAGGCGGGCGCGAAGCTGCTCCTGCGTCGGCCCCGATCGACGGGAAGCCGTCGCCTCGCTGGCCTCGGCGGCGGTGGACTGCTCCAGCTCGCGTCGGGCGAGGATCTCGGACAGGGGGCCCGGGACGACGATACCCCGGTCGAGCACCGTGCTCTCGAACGCGGCGCGCTGGTCGGGGTCGAGCTCCGCCTCGCCGTAGGCGCCGAATCGGTCCTCGAGCTCGGCGATCCTCAGCACCGTCTCGGCGAAGTCTTCACGGCGGTCGAGGGCGACCAGGGAGGCACAGCTGCGCACGAGGACGCCGGCGAGGCGGGGCGGGTCCTCGAGCAGCCCGAAGGCGGCGATCTCGAACTGACGCACCGCCTCGCGGTGGTCGCCGCGCTCCTGCGCCCGCTGCGCCGCCGCTTCGCGCATCTCGTAGAACCCCTCGCCCTGGAAGCCGGTGCGTTGCGCGCCGCCGGAGGCACCGCTGCCGGAGGATGCGGCCGGCACGGCGATCTGGGCGAGCGCGAGCAGGACGAGAGTCGGCAGCGCGCCGCTCGGGCGGCGCAGGCGCCTACCGGTGCGGGACGCCGGGACGGGGGATGTCGCGACGGCGCTCATGCGGCGCGCTCCAGCGGCTGGTCGCGCAACACCGCGCGGGGGTTCTCGAGCAGCAGGCGGCGGGCGGTGTCGACGCCCCAGCGGCGCGAGATGCTGTCCCAGGCGGCCGTCAGCCCCGGCGGCCGCGCCTCGAGGTCGTGGCAGTCGCTGGCGACGATGTGCGCCAGCCCCGACTCGATCATCTCGCGCGCGGCGCTGCGGGCCGGCGAGCGTCCCCGGCCGGTCACGCTGTCGGCGGTGATCTGCAGCAGCGCGCCGCGATGCACCAGCCGTCGCAGCAGATCGAGGTCCACCGCCAACCACGGCAGCAGCTCCGGATGGGCTACGACCGGTCGGTATCCGGCGACGGCGAGCTCGTGCACGACAGCGGCCGGGTCGTGGCTCGGCGGGTGGTCGGGGAACTCGAGCAGCAGGGACCGGCTCTCGCCGAGGACCGGGACGTGATCCGCCGGCCCCTCGACCAGCTCGGCCACCAGCTGGTCGTCGACGCGGATCTCGGCGCCGACGAGCAGCCTGAGGCCGGGACCGACCGCCGACTGCAGCCTGGCGAGCAGCCTGCGCAGGTGGTCCGGGCGTGGCTCGGCGAAGAGGGGATGCCGGTGGTGGGGCGTCGCCACGATCGTGTGGCAGCCGTCCTCGCGAGCCGCCAGGCACATCCGCAGCGCGGTCTCGAAGTCGCCCGGCCCGTCGTCGACGTCGGGCAGGATGTGGCTGTGCAGATCGATCACGGTTCGGTCAGCCTGCGGTGGAAGGGTCGCCGGAACGGGGTCGGGGACGGGGACGTGGGCTCGGGCAGGCTCAGGCGACGTCGTCCTGCAGCTCGACGTCGCCGTAGGCTCCATATCCGTAGCCGTACCCGTAGCTCTGGTAGCGGCCGCCGTAGCGTCCGGGTCGAGCCTTGTAGGCGTTGAAGACGGTGCCGAGCATCGGGGCGCCGGCGCGGGTCAGCTGCTCGACGCAGCGTTGGATCGCCTCGCGCGGCGCCCGCTGCGAGCGGACGCAGAGCAGCAGGCCGTCGGAGCGCACCGCCACGGTCACGGCGTCGGTCACCGCGAGCACCGGCGGGGTGTCGATGAGGATCGTGTCGTACTGCTGGCGCAGCTGGGCGAAGAGCTCGCGGGCGTGGCCGGAGGAGAGCAGCTCGGAGGGATTCGGGGGCAGCGGGCCGGAAGGCAGCACCCAGAGGTTGGGTACCGGAGTCGCCTGGACCACGTTCTCGAGCTCGGTCTGGTGCACCAGGCAGTTGACCAGCCCGACCCGGTTCGAGATACCGAGCGCCTCGTGGATGCGCGGCTTGCGCAGGTCCCCGTCGATCAGCAGAGTGCGCCGGGCCAGCTGCGCCATGACGATCGCCAGATTGAGCGCGGTGGCGGTCTTGCCCTCCTGCGCCTCGGTCGAGGTGACCACCAGCAGCCGCGGCTCGTCGGCCTTCGACAGCAGGGTCGCGGTGCGCAGGGCGCGGTAGGCCTCGCTGGCGGGCAGGCGGGGCTGAGAGTGGGGAAGCAGGTCGATCGCCAGATCGGCGCCGCGGTCGACGCGCTTCGCCGGTGCCCGCGCGCCATAGACCCGCCGGCTGCTGCCGCGGCGGTTGAGGTCCGGCACGACCCCGAGCACCGGCAGCCCGAGACGGCGCTCGAGCTCCTCGGGGGACTTGATCGAACGGTCGAGGAAGTCGATCAGAAGCACCAGCGCGACGCCGCACAGCAGTCCCAGGGCGACCCCGAAGGGCAGGTGCCGGCGCAGGCTCGGGCTCACCGGGCTGGTCGGCAGCACGGCACGCTCGGTCTGGGTGACGATCGCCTGGTTGCCGCTGGAGGCGCTGATGTTGGCCTGCGACTGGCTCCGCCTCAGCCGGTCGAGGGTCTCGCGTTTGGCGGCGATGTCGCCGGTCAGGTTCTGCAGCGCGGTCGAGGCGCTCTGGTAGCGACGGGTCTCCTCCTTCATCGCCTCGTACTCGCGCTCGAGGCTGCGCTCGGTCTGCAGCGCCTGCTGGTAGCGGGCGCGGGCCGCGGTGACCGCCTGACGGCTGTTCTCCTCGATCAGTTGGTTGAGCTGGCGACGCGCCTCGTCGATCTGCGTCTTGAGCTCGACCATGGTGGGGAAGTCGGGCCGGTAGGTCTCGAGCTTGGTGTCGTACTCGCGCTGCAGACGGATCAGCTCGGCTCGCTGGCTGCTCACCAGACCGCCGGAGAGCGTCTCGGCCAGATCGTCGGCCGGCCGGTTGGAGAGCTCGTTGTACTCCGCCTGGGCCTCGATGCGGCGGCGCTGGGCCTCGAGGAAGGCCGAGTTGGCCGCCGTCAGCCGCTGCAGCGTGACGTTGGTCTCCTCGTTGGGAGCGACGATGTCGGAGCTCTGGGTGTAGCTCACCAGGTCCGCCTCGAGCTCCTGGATCTCGGCCTCGAGCGAGGAGATCTCGGCCTGGATGTCGCTCGACGCCTGGGCCGCGTCGGCCCGCGACGACGCCTTCCCGGTTTCGATGAACGCCTCGGCGTAGCCGTTGGCCAGCATCATCGCGATCTCGGGATCGCCGGTGCTGTAGGTCAGGTTGAAGAGCTGGGTGCCGCTCACCTGCTGCACCGACAATCCGGAACGCACCCTGGACGCCAGTCGTGCCACCACCACCGCGTCGTCGTCGGCGGTCACCGGCTCGCCCGGCCTGACGTAGGAGGACCGGTCGACCGCGCCGCCGAAGTAGCGGTGATTCCACAGCGCCAGGTCGCGGGTCACCGCCTCCGCCAGCCCCCGCCCCTTGAGCAGCTGCTCCTGGGTGGGGAAGAACTCCGGGTTCCACCACGGCTGGGCGAACATCTGCCCGCCGAGCAGGTTTGGCGCCCGACGCTCGATCTGGATCTGGCTGGTGGCGCTGTAGACGACCGGTGCGCTGAGGTAGCGCGCGATGCCCAGCGCCAGGCCGAGCACGGCGAAGGCGATCAGGACCTTCCAGCCGCGCAGCAGGATGGAGCCGTATTCCGCGATCAGCTTGAGGTCGTCTCCCGAGCCGGCGAAGGCCTCGTCCGACTCGCGCGGCGCGACGGTGCGTTGTCTCAGGTTCATCGGCGGTCGGTCCTGGTTCTGGAAGATCGGGGAAGATCGGTGGAGGTCGTGGCGAGGGAGGTCGGCGCTCCGGGGGTCGGGCTCAGAGGAACGAGACCTTCACCGTGATGACGTCGCCGGCACGCAGCTCGAGATCGGGGGTCCGCCCTTCGAAGATGTCCCGGTAGTCGGCCTCGATCCGCACCTGCTCGCCTTCGGCGGTCTGGCGCTGGATGACGATCTTCTTGGCGGCACGGTCGGTGAGCCCGCCGGCACGGGCGATCGCCGCCAGCAGCGTGATGCGTTCGTTGCTCTTGAAGGTGAGGGCCCCGGGCAGGTTCACCTCACCCATGCAGTAGAGCGTCACGTCGACGGTCTCGGGGACGTTGACCAGGTCCTGCGGCGCCAGTGGCAGGTTCACCGTCGGATCGGCCTCGGTGAGCAGGGCGCGGGCCGAGATCTCGATCTGCTCGGTGAGGCCGGTGCTGGCCCGGCGGAAGACGAAGATCGAGTCGCCGTGCGTGGCGGTCAGTCCGCCGGCGGCTGTGATCGCCTCGAGCAGGGTCCAGTTGCCGGCGAACTCCAGCTCGCCCGGGTTGCGCACGGCGCCGACCACGTTGATCGCCTGCGAGCGGGTCTCGGAGATCTCGACCGAGACGGTGGCGCGGCCCTGCTGCAGGTAGCGCGACTCCAGCAACTCGGTGAACCGTCGCTCCGCTTCGCCGCGGGTGAGCCCGCCGATCTGTACCGGGCCGAGGATCGGATGGGTGATCTCGCCCCGATCGTCGACCCGGAAGGAGCCGTCGAACTCCTCCGCCTCGAAGACGCTGAGCCGGATGGTGTCGCGCGCGCCGATGGCCGGGCCGCGCCCGCTCTGCGCCGCCGCCGGCGGTGCAGTCGCCTGCAGCAGCGGCGAGACCGCGACCAGCAGAGCCACCAGCCGAGCCACCAGCCGAGGCAGGCGGCGCCGGAACGCGGAGGGGGGAGTGCGGGGTCGACTCATGACGTCACAGGGTCAGTGGGTGGGTGCTGGGTCAGGGGCTTCGGCTACGAGGGCCCGGATCGCGGACGGACGGCTCGTCGATCGCGGGTCTCGGAGCGACGCTATCGCGGTGGATCGGGGCGGCGGTGTCGGAGGGACGGGTACCGGCGTGTCGGACGATCTCCCATTCCAAGGTCAGGTGTCGGACTCGGGTCGGGTGTATGAGTCGCCGGGCATCACGTGGCTCCGGGTGGCGAGCTCACGGAGCGCTCTCAGGGCCAGCTGATCGAGCGCAGGTCGAGGCCGAAGGTCAACGAGGTGATCGAGCGATCGTCCGCCAGCGAGGCGCTCGAGGAGTCGATCGTGCCGTGCAGCACGCCGAGGCTGAGCCCGACGCCGTACGGCAGCTCCTGCAGCACCGTGACGCCGAAGCTGGTCAGGTCGTCGCCGCGCTGGAGCGTCGTGCCGACGATCGGCTGGAACGACAGATCCCCCACCTCGGCGGTGAGCTGCACGGTGGTGCTGCGCCCCAGATCCAGATGGGAGGTGGCTCCGAAGCGCTCGGAAATGAAGTAAGCAAATTCGGGGCCAAGCGCGTAGAACAGCTCGCGTCGACCGTAGAAGCCGAGACTGCGTCTGCGGTCGAGGGAGTGCAGGGTGATCGCCGAGAGCCCGAGCAGGTCGTCGAAGCCGGGGAAGCGCGCCGTCGCGGCGGGCCCTTCGGGGTCGAGCTCGCGGTGTTCGAGCCGCGTGCGCCATTCGACCCGGGTGCGTTCCTGCGCCAGCTCGAGGTAGAGCCCGTCGCCGTCGTTGTCGAGCCGAACGGAGTCCGGCGACGCCGCCGACTGCTCGAACTCGGTCGACACCTGGAAGGCGCCGACCGCGACGTCGACCGCGTCGCGCAGACGCATCGCCAGGCCGATCTGGAACACCTCCTCGCGCCGGTCGAGGCGCCCGAACTGGGCCCTGGCTCCCAGCGGACCGGGATCGACCAGGGCGTCGAAATCGCTGCTGCTGGCGCGCAGCTGCAGATCCAACGAACGGTAGAGGCCGATGCGGGCGCCGGCCAGGGCGCGGTCGGCGCGCTGGCTGGTCAGCTCGCGGACCTCCGGCGTGATGCGCCGCTGCTCGTCGGCCCGGGTGGCCTCGATCTCGATGCCCAGGCGGGTGAAGTCGGCGTACCAGCCGGCGCCGTAGCGACCGTTGAGTCGGCGCCTGTCCTCCAGGTCGGCCCACCAGACGTACTCCGGAAGGCCCCACAGAGCGAGCACGGACTCGGTGCCGATGCGGTGGAAGAGCGACAGCCCGGCGCGCAGGGTGGCGGTGAAGTCGTCGACCTCGTCGGCATCGACCGCGTCGAAGGCGTTGCGCACCCAGCCGCTGTCGACCAGCCCGAGGTAGGGCGACAGCTTGGTGTTGCCGAACGTCCACCGCGCCTCTTCCATCGCCTCTTGCACCTCGGCGGTGCGGTTCCCCGCGGGCTCGGGCAGGGCGCCGGGCTCGCCGCTGCCCGCCTCCTGCGCCGTGGCCGCGGCAGCGACCAGCAGCGCCAGGGCCATGGCAATGGCCCGGCTCGGTGCCAGGATTCGCGCCACCTTCGCCGCCGGGATGCTGCGCCGCACCGGTGCATCGCTCGGGCCTGCCGTGGCGTCGAGCGGGAACGGACGGGCGGGCGGCATAGAATCTCTCACCATCGGTGACTCCGTGGGACTTCCGCCGCGAGGACAGGGCTCGTCGGCGCATCGAGAGGCCCTCGGGCCGCCGCGGCGACGGGCCGTATCGCCCCGGCGAGGAGCTCGGCGCACAGGGTGAGGACCGTGCCAGTCGAGCCCCAAATGATACGCCATCGCGCGCCTCGCTCCCGGCTGCCGAAGGAGTTCGTGGTCGCCTGTGCGGGTGCTGCGATCCTGGTCTGGGCGCCGCTGCCGTTCGCCAGCGTGCCCGAGACGTTCCGCCTGGCGTTGGTGGCGCTCTTCGGCGCCTTCGTGGCCCTCGCCGCCGCCTGTGGTGGGCGCGTCTTCCCGGTCGTTGCGCCGCTCGCCTGGGTGGCCCTGCTGGGAGCGGCGCCGATGCTGGGCGCACGCTTCGGCAGCTCCTGGCTGGATGGCGTCAGCGCTGCGCCGGAGCTGTCGGCGAGACTGGCGGCACTCTGGCTGGGACTGGCCGCGTTCGCCGCCGCCCTGGCCTGGGCCTGTCGGCGGCGCCGGGCACGCCTCGTCGTGGCGCTCGGCATCGTCTCCGCCAGCGGCGTCCAGCTGACCATGGCGGTGCTCGACCGCATGCTCGGAGGCGGCGATTCGATCTGGCGGGTGGCGGTGGCGCCAGCCGGTGGGCGGTTGCGCGGCACCTACGTGAACCCTGACCACCTGGCCTTCCTCCTCCTCCTGGCGCTCCCCCTGGTGGCGGTCTGGGCGGCGCGCTGGATGCGGCGATCCGGCGAGCGCGGCGGCAACCCGCTCGTCGCCGCGGTCGTGCCGCTGGCGCTCTGGTCACTGTTCCTGCTCGGTGTCGCGGCGACCGGATCCCGCGCCGCCCTGGCGATCGCCGCGGTGGTCGGTGCGCTGCAGGCCACGGTGCGGCTGGCTCGCCTCGGTCGGGGCGGCCGCCTGCTCGCGTCGCTGCTGGTGGTGGCGGCGGTCGGTCTGCCGCTGATCCTCGGTCCGCTGGGCGAGGGCTCGGCGCTGATCCGCTACGCCGAGAGCAGCCGCTACGACCTGCGCTTCGACCAGCGGTGGACCGTCTACAGGACCACCTTCGCACTGTGGCTGGAACGGCCACTGCTCGGCCACGGCCTCGGCGCCTTCCGTGAGGCCTTCGACCGAGTCCAGCCCGAGAGCCTGCAGCGCGACTGGTGGCACGCCCACAGCGACCCGCTCGAGCTGCTCGCCGACGTCGGTCTGATCGGCACCGTGCCGCTGGTGCTCGTCTGGCTCGCGCTGGTGGTCGGGTTGATGCGCCGTCGTCTCGGCGGCGCCCTGCGCGGCGACGACGGCGACCTGGCGGAGGCGCTGGCGTGCAGCCTGCTGGCGGGAGCGGCGCACTGCTGCGTCGACTTCCCGCTCGCCAACCCGGCGAACGCCACGGCCTACCTGGCGTTGTGCGCCGCCGCTGCCGGCCTGCTGCGTGCCTACCGGGTAGAACCGGCGACGACGAGCTCGGGTCGGCCGGGAACCGGCGCCGTCGCGTAGGGCGCCCGCACCTGCAGTCGATGCACTCCGGCGTCGGCGGCGACGAGGAGGCGCAGCGGGGATTGGGCGGCGAAGCGGTCGAAGACGCCGAGCAGCGTCCCGTTCCAGGACACCTCGACGACGGTTCCACCGCGTGGCACGCGTTCGAAGGGCAGCACGATCTCCTCGATCGGCTGATCGAGCATCAGCTCGGCCGTCCACACGGCCTGCTCGCTCGCGATCCAGTCGCCGATCCGCGACGACTCCGCCGATCCCCCGAGACGCAACCACTCGAGCAGCAGCCGGTGGGCGGCCGGCACCCTTGGGGTCTCCGGCAGCGCCGCGTCGCGCCCGGCGGCGATTCGGCCCGAGCCGCCGTCGGCGGCCTGCCGCAGCCGATGGGTGGCGAGGTGGAGCTCGTAGATCGCCCACCCGGTGGCCCGCTCGAGCTCGGCTTCGTCGTCGCTCGAAGCGGAGTCGCCGGGTCGCGTCGCGACCAGCTCGGCCCGCAGCCGCTCGGCGGCGTCGCCGCCGGCGGTGAGCAGCCGCGCTCTGGCACGCTCCCACGGCGACAGCCCGGCCGAGAGGATCTCCATCCTGGCGACCGCCTCGGCGCCGATCGTCGCGCCGCCGTAGAGATCGAGGTCCAGCGTCCACACCAGCCAGCTCGAGAGAGCCTCGGCGTTGACCCGACTCAACGGACCGGGCGGCAGCAGATCGAGGATGCGCCGCACGCTCTCGGCGTGGGGCGATGTGGGCGTCGCCGGCAGCGCCGAGAGCAGCACCTCGCGCGCCCGCTGCAGGTCGCCCAGCCGGATCGCTGCGCGCGCCGCCTCGAGCGCCCGGTCGACCGCCGCGAGCTCGACCTCGAGCTGTCGTCGTCGTGCCAGCAGCACCAGGTCCCAGCGGCCGATCTGCGCCAGCTCGTGCTGGGTCCACAGCAGCAGGTACGGTGAAGGGGCGATCGGGTCGAGCAGCGAGGGGTCCTTGGGAGCGACGCGGATCCAGGCGGCGAGGATGCGACGGTCGAGGGGAGCTCCCGACCAGGCATCACGGAGCAGCTCCCGGGTCTCCAGGCGCCTCTCCTCGGAGAGCATCTGCCAGAGCTCGAGCTGGGTCAGCGCCAGGAAGGCGCGCGGCTCGGACTGCAGCGGCGCCAGCTCGGCGGCGCGGCGCAGTGGCGTGCGCCAGTCCTCGGGCTCGCGAACCAGCTTCTCGTCCCGCAGCAGCGAGCGCATCAGGTAGAGCGAGGCGCCCGAGTAGAGGTTGGCGCGCCACGAGCCAGGTCGCGCCGCCAGCACCTGGGTGGCGAGATCGTTCGCGGTGCGCAGCCGGTCGACCATCGACTCGACGCGGTCCTCGAGCGTGGCCTCCGGATCGCCCTCCCAGGCGGCCGGGTCGAGACTGTCTGCGATCAGGGCGCTGCTGACCACGAGCTGTCGCCGCAGCGGATCCACTTCGCGCTGCGCCCGGGTGCTCGCTCCGTCGCGGCGGCCGGAGTCCTGGATCGACGCGATCGCCGGGTCGAGTCGCGCCAACTGTCGCTGGCGGTCGAGAAGCCCGAGCAGGGCGCAGGCAGCGGCGAGTGCGCCCAGCCCGGCGAGAGCGGTGCGAGCCATCCGCGAGCCGCCGGGCCGGCGCTGCGGCGCTTGCCGCTCGGGCGGCGGGTCGTCGTGCCGGCCTTCGTTGCCGTTGGGTGCGTCGAGCTCCATGCCTGCCGATCCTCGGCTTCGGCCGCCTTCCCGGTCGACCCCTCCAGCCCTCCGGCGGCCTCCGCGCCAGCGCCGGCCGCAGCTCCCGCGCCGGTCGGTACCGCCGACGAGGGGAGGGCACGAAACACCCGCGGCGACTGGCTCTCGGCCTCGCTTTCCCTCTAGAATGCGGGCTTCGACGCCTCTCGCCGGATCATGGGTCGTGCTCCCCTTCGGGCCACGATTCGAGCCCAGAGCATAGAACGCCGACGGGCGCTCACGATCGACACCGGCGCCGAGCGTTTCGACCCGACCACCCGCCCTCGCGCGCGCCGAGGCGCCGCCCGCGACCAGCAACGAACGGCGGCCCGCGGTAAGCGCTGGTTTCAGCATTCGATTCGGCCGGCGTCGCGCCGGTCTCAGGAGTTCGTCATGCAAGATCATCTGACCGCGCCGCACGGCGGCACGCTCGTCGACCGTCTGGTCGATGCCGAACGCGCCGAGGAGCTGCGAGCGGCCTCTCGCGACTGGCCGTCGTGGACCCTCTCTCCGCGTCAACTCTGCGACCTCGAGCTGCTGCTCAACGGCGGCTTCTCGCCGCTCGACGGGTTCCTCGATCAGGCGGCCTTCCGCAAGGTCTGCGAGGAGATGCGCCTGCCGAGCGGGGAGCTGTGGCCGATCCCGGTGAACCTCGACGTGACGCCGCAGGCCGCCGAGGGCCTCGCCACCGGATCGAAGCTGGCGCTGCGCGATCCCGAAGGGGTGATGCTGGCGGTGCTCGACGTGTCCGACGTGTACGAGCACGATCGCGAGCTCGAGGCGGAGAAGGTCTTCGGCACCGACGACCGCAACCATCCCGGCGTCGCCCACCTCTACCAGCGCACCAACGAGATCTCGGTGGGAGGGCGGCTCGAGGGTCTGCGTCTGCCGTCGCAGTACGACTATCCGATGCTGCGCCGCACCCCGGCCCGGCTGCGCCGCGAGTTCGCCCGTCTCGGCTGGCGCAAGACGGTCGCCTTCCAGACCCGCAACCCGATGCACCGCGCCCACTTCGAGCTCACCCTGCGCGCGGCTCGAAACCTCGAGGCGAACCTGCTGATCCATCCGGTGGTCGGCATGACCAAGCCCGGCGACCTCGATCACTACACGCGGGTGCGGTGCTACCAGCAGGTGCTGGGTCACTACCCGCGCAACACCGCGATGCTGTCGCTGCTGCCGCTGGCGATGCGCATGGCGGGTCCGCGCGAGGCCGTGTGGCACGCGATCATCCGCAAGAACTACGGCTGCACCCACTTCATCGTCGGGCGGGACCACGCCGGCCCCGGCAGCGACGACGGCGGCAAGCCCTACTACGGCCCCTACGACGCCCAGGAGCTGCTGCGCCAGCACGAGGAGGAGCTGGGGATCGAGATGGTGCCCTTCCAGATGATGGTCTACGTCGAGGAGCGTGACAGCTACGAGCCGGTCGACGAGGTCGAGGAGGGTGTGCGCACGCTGTCGATCTCCGGTACCGAGCTGCGTCGCCGACTCGCCGAGGGCGTCGAGATCCCCTCCTGGTTCACCTTCCCCGAGGTCGCCGCCGAGCTGCAGAAGTCGCATCCGCCGCGCGCGCGTCAGGGATTCACGGTGTTCTTCAGCGGCCTCTCCGGAGCCGGCAAGTCGACCATCGCCAACGTCCTGCAGGTGAAGCTGCTGGAGCTGGGAGGAAGACCCGTGACCCTGCTCGACGGCGACATCGTGCGCACCAACCTCTCCTCCGAGCTCGGCTTCTCGAAAGAGCACCGCGACATCAACATCCGTCGCATCGGCTTCGTCGCCTCGGAGATCACCAAGAACGGCGGCATCGCCATCTGTGCCCCGATCGCCCCCTACGACCGGGTGCGCAAGGAGGTACGCGACCTGGTCGCGCCACTCGGCGGCTTCGTGCTGGTGCACGTCGCCACGCCGGTGGAGGTCTGTGAGCAGCGCGACCGCAAGGGCCTCTACGCCAAGGCGCGTGCCGGCCTGATCAAGGAGTTCACCGGCATCTCCGACCCCTACGAGGTGCCCGAGGACGCCGAGATCGAGATCGACACCGAGAAGCTGACCGCCGAGGAGGCCGCACAGTCGATCATCCTCTATCTCGAGAAAGAGGGGTTCATCGGCGCCAGGTGACGGCGCGCCCTCGAGGGTGACGCAGGCGACTGCGTCACCCGCCGGGCCAGTCACCCGCCGGGCCGAAGGGGTCGGCGCCTCGTCGCGGTCGTCGCTGCGACGCGGCCGCTCGGCGCAGTCGGCGCAGCGGCGCGGCCACTCCGTGGCGACGAAGCGACCGCCCTTCGCCCGCAGTCCGCGTCCACCATGCACACCGCACCGCCAATCCAGGACCGCAGCGAGCGCCGACGCGGCCGGGGGCGCGGCGATCACGGGATCGCTCGCCCGGCGGCGGCTGCGAGGCGGAGGAGCGACGGATGAGCCGGCCCGCCCTGGCGAGCTGGCGGCGGGCGGTGGCGCTGCTCGCCTGTGCGGTGACCGCCCTGGCGCTGCTGCTGCCGATCCCCGTGCTCGCCGGCTGGGTCGAGGCGGCTGGGCTCGGCGCACTGCTCGAGCGGCTGCTGCGCGACGATGGCGTCAGCTCCGGTCCGGTCCCGGTCGACAAGCTGGTGCACGTCGTGCTGTTCGCGGCGCTCACCGCGATCGTGGCCTGGTCCTCGCCGCGCCGGATCGCGCTGACGCCACTGTGGCCCAGCGCGCTGTTCGTGCTGCTCTACAGCTGGGCCCTCGAAGTGCTCCAGGGACTCCTCGGGGTGCGCGCGGCGGAGCTCGCCGACGCCCTGGGCAACGCCCTCGGCATCGCCCTGGCCTGGGCGGGGCTGACGCTGCTGCGTAGGCTCTCGGCGCCCCCGGCGGTCGGTTCGGAGGTCGTCGGGTGAGTGCGGCGGCCGGGCAGGCGGACGCGGGAGCGGCGCCGGTGCGAGCACCACGGATCGCCGTCGCCGCCACTCTGGGCGCCTCGCTGCTCGCCGTCCTGGTGGTGCTGGTCTCCGCCTCGACCCTGAAGGAGGGCTTCCGCGCTCCCAAGCTCTGGGTCCTGCTGTTCGGAGCCGCCGCGATGATCGGCTGCCTGGCGCCGCTCGTGGCGGGGCGGGAGGCGGCGCGGCGCAGCGTGTTCCCCCTGATCGCCCTCGCTCCGCTGGTGCTCGTGCACCTGCTCGCCAGCTGCTTCTCACGCTTCCCGGCGATCAGCTGGGAGACCAGCGTCGTCGTCCTGCTCGGTGCGCTCCTGGTGGTGCTGTGGACGGTGCTGCCGCTGCGCTTCGCGACGCTGTCGATCACCTTCGGGGCGCTCGCCGCAGCGGTCTCGGGATGGCTGTTCTGGAATGCGGTCTCGTTGCTCTCCTCGGCGCCGAGTCAGAGGGCCCGGTTCGAGCTGCGGGCGAGTCTCGGCAACCCGGCGGACGCGGCCATCTTCCTGCTCCTGCCGTGCATCGTGCTGCAGGCCCGCCTGCGCCGGCGCTGGATCGCGCGGGCGGATGGCGGCGAGGGTCGGGCGCCGGGCCTGCTGCTGGAAGTGCTCCTCGCGGTGACGGTGCACGGCGGCCTGCTGATCACCCAGACGCTGTCGGCAGCGCTGGCGCTGATCGCCGCGACGCTGGTCCTCTGGTGGCCCCGCAGCCTGCGCACGCTCTCGTGGCGCGGCGCCTTCGCGGGGCTCGCCGTGGTGGCGCTCCTCGTCGTCGCCGTGCTCTCGACCCCGCTGCACCAGCGGGTCGAGAGGAAGGCCGAACAGATGCTGCGTGGCGACTGGAACGCGCTGCTCACCGGACGCCTGGACGGCTGGATGGTGGCGGTCGAGCTGGTGCGCGAGCGGCCGCTGCTCGGCCAGGGGCCGGGCAACTTCGGCGTGCTCTACAACCGGACCAAGGAGCAGCTGCTGGCGCAGGGCGCTCCCTTCTACCCGGCCCACGGACCGTTCTCTTCCTTCGCCAACGCCCACAACGAAGTGCTCGAGGTGGCGGCGGAGACCGGTGTGCTCGGCGTGCTCGCCCTCCTCTGGGCGCTCGGCTGCCTGGCGGTCGCGGCGCGGAGCGCACCGCCGGCACATCGACGAACGGCGCTGGCCGGCGCGCTCGGCTTCGCCGTGGTCTGCCTTTCCTACTTCCCCCTGCGGACGCCAGCGACGGCTCTGCCGGTGCTCGTCGCGGTGGCCTGGATCCTCTCGCGGCGCCAGCCGGCTCCCTTCGAGGTGCCGTCCCCCTGGAGAGGTGGGGGCGTGCGGGTGGTCGCCGCGGTGCTGCTGACCGCGGTGCTGATGCTCGGCGTCGGACGCATCGTGCTGCCCGCGGCGGCGGCGGAGCGCGCCCTTTGGCTCGCCGAGGCGAGGGCGTCGGCCTTCGAGCGCGGGTCCGGGGTGCAGGGCAGCGCCGCCTGGAGGTCCTCGCTGCAGTCGTTGCAGCGGGCCTTCACGAGTCGGCCTGCCGACGCCCGCCTGCCGCTGGCGATCGGCAGCTACTGGCTGATCGCCGGTGACCACGAGCGCGCTGAGAAGCGCTACCGGGAGTCGCTGGCGATCGAGTTGCGGCCGGAGACGCTGCTCAACCTGGCACGGGCGCTGCGAGGGCAGGGTCGGGACGAAGAGGCCGCGGCCGCCGAGGCCAGGGCGGTGGCGCTCGACCCGTACCGTCGCCGGGCTCTGCGTCGCAGCGGCTGAGTTACTCGCCCTCGGCTACAGTGCGCTGCAGAATCCCCCGGTCCGCCGGTGGAGCATCCGATGTCGAACAACGAAGACCAGCCAGGACGTCGCGGCCGGGCCGCGGCTGCAACCTCGCCACCCTCCGGCGTGCTGGCACTGCAGTCGAGCGGACTGCTGGCGCCGGCCGCGGGCTCGGGAGCGGGCGTCGATCGCCTGGTCGTGCCGGTGGTCGGCGGGTGCATGCGCCCCTTGTTCGACAGCTCGGATCGCCTCGAGGTCGAGCGCCGGGCCGCCTGGCCTGGCGACATCGTCGTCTTCGTCGACGAGCACCATCGCCTGGTGGCGCATCGCCTCCTCGGGTGGCGCTGGCTGCGACGATGCGGGTGGTGTTGGGTCACCGCAGCCGACGCCGCCTCGAGCGCCGACCGACCGGTGGTGCGTCGGGACAGGGTCGGTGTCGCCACCGCCGCCGCCGGCCGCTCTCTGCGACCCGGTCTCCGCCTGCGGATCGCCGCCGTCCTACGCTTCGCCCGCTTGGCCCTGCGAGCGGTGAGGCGCCGACAAGCCGCCACCAGCTGAGTCGACGCGCCGATGGCGGAGTTCGCGCGTCGATTCCTGCGCTACCCCGATCTGTTTCCCAGCCGCATCGGCGGCGAGGCGTGGGGGGCTGGCCGGCTGCGACTCGATTTCGCCGGTGGACCGCAGGTCATCGAGGGGCTGGCCGACTGGCAGATCGAGGTCATCGAGGCGGCCTGGGGGCCGCTCGCCGGTCCGGCCGGTGAGAGCGAGCCGGCTCGTTTCCGCCTGCTGCGCGCCGCCCAGCGGGACTTCAGGCAGATCGACCTGTGCGCCTGGCCGAACAGCTTCGACTTCGACCACCAGCCCGAGAGGGTGCGTTTCGCCGGCCGCCACGCCCTGGCGGTGCTCGAGCTCCCGGGCGGCCGCCTCGAGCGAGGAGCGCTGTGGTCTGCGGCAGGCGACGGCGCCGAGTTCGCCGGCGTGTTCGAGAACTTCTTCCGCGTCGCGCTCGCCTACCGTCTGCTCGACCTGGGCGGGGTGCTGCTGCACAGCGCCGCCGTGGTCGACGGTGGGCGGGCCTACGTCTTCGTCGGTCGCTCCGGTGCCGGCAAGTCGACACTGTCGCGGCTGTCGCTCGACGGCGGCCGGGAGGTGCTCAGCGACGACCTGAACGCGGTGGCGCTGGAGTCGTCCGGCCAGGATGGGGATCGATTCATCGTGGAACGACTTCCGTTCGCCGGCGATCTGCGGCGTCCCGTATCGGCGCGCCGGCGGGTCCCGTTGGGTGGACTGCTCTCGCTCGAGCAGGCGCCGCCCGGTGCCGCCCACGACGTCGAGGAGGTCAGCCGCGCTCGCGGCGTCGCGTCGTTGCTGGCCGCGGCGCCGTTCGTCAACGCCGATCCGCTGCGCGCCGAGCGGCTGGAGCGTGTCTTGCTTGAGATCTGTGGCGGTGGGCCGGGCGACGGATCCGTCGCGCTGGCGCGGCTGCGCTTTCACCGACGCGATGACCGGTTCTGGGACGAGCTGCGGCGCTTCTTCGCTTCCCGGCATCGGAGCGGTCCGGTCGCCGGCGCCGATCCGTCGGCGTAGGATCGAAGGCTGCACCTCGCTGCTGCGGCTCCAGGGCCGAGACCCGAGGCCGGCGACCGGACTCACGGGCATCCGACGATGAACCAAGACCAGAGCACTCACGGCTCCTCGACTGCAGAGGCCTCGACAGCCGCGCACCCGCGGCTGGGCGCAGACGTGCGCTACCGCCGCCTGGCCGGCGAGACCGTCGTCGTGCGCCAGCAGGCCGGCGAGGTCCTGGTGCTCGACGAGATCGGTGGCCGGATCCTCGAGTGGGTCGATCGGGGGGTAATGCAGGGGCGTGGGCTGGGCCACCTGATCGCGTCGCTGCAGCAGGAGTTCGACGTCTCGTCGCAGCAGCTCGAGGCCGACGTACGGGAGTTCCTGCACCAGCTGCAGGACGCCGGGGTTCTCGAACCGCGCCGGGAGGCGCGCCGCGGCGATGTGGAGGAGCCGCCCGGGGCACCGCAGGGTGGAGAGCGGTAGCGATGTGGAGCCAGCTGATCCGCCGCAGCTGGGAGGAGAACCGACTGTTCTCGGTCCTCCTCGAGCTGACCTACCGGTGCAACTGGGACTGCGCCTTCTGCTACAACGATCTCGGTCTGCGCGGCACACCGCTGAGTCTCGGACAGTACTTCGACCTGCTCGACGAGTTGCGCGAGCTCGGGGTGCTCAATCTGGTGCTCACCGGCGGCGAGCCGCTGGCTCACCCCGAGTTCCTCGAGATCGGTGAGCGGGCTCGCGAAGGCGGCTTCGTCATCCGGCTCAAGTCGAACGCCCATGCGCTCCGCGGCCGCCTGGCGCGCGAGGTCAAGGAGCGCGTCGACCCGTTCGTCGTCGAGGTCAGTCTGCACGGCGCGACCGCCGAGGTGCACGACCGTCAGACCCGGGTCCCGGGATCGTTCGAACGCCTGCTGGCGAACCTCGCCGAGCTGCGCTCGCTCGGCTTCCGGCTCAAGATGAACAGCGTGCTGACGATCTGGAACCAGCACCAGATCGCCGACATGTTCGCTCTCGCCGACCGGCTCGGCGTGCCGCTGCAGATCGAGCCCGAGGTCTCTCCCCGCGACGACGGCGATCGTTCGCCGCTCGACCTGAGCCCGACGCAGGAGGGCATCCGCGAGCTCTTCTCGATCGTCGCCGAGCGGACCCGCGCCGCCGCGCCGTCTCCGGCCGGACGTGCCGGTGAGGCCGCTGCCGGCGGCGCCGAGCCGATCGCCGAGCAGGCGTCGACGGACCGCACCGAGGTGGACGCGGTCCCACGCAAACACTGCGGTGCCGGCTCGTCGGCGGTCGCGATCGATCCCTTCGGCAACGTCTATCCGTGCGTGCAGTGGCGCCGAGCCGCCGGCAACCTCCACCACCGGCCGCTGGCCGAGATCTGGCGTCGCAGTCCGGTTCTGGAGGAGGTGCGCGAGCTGACGGTCGAGGTCACCCGCAGACTCGACGGGCTCGGCGCCGACGTGGCCCGGCGCATGGCGTTCTGTCCGGGAGCCGCCGAACAGGCCGGTGGCGATCCGCTCGCCGTCTACCCGGCGGCGCGGCAGCGCGTCGCTGCCCACCGCGCGGTGGAGAGGCCCGCCGTGCGCTCACTGCCGATCGTCGGTGTCGGCAGCGCCGGTCAGCCATCCGTGGCCAAGGCACCGGGTGCCTGAGTCCGGCGTCACCCTCTTTGCCCCGACCCCGACACGACCGTTGTCCCGAGCACTGCCCCGACCGCCGGATCAGATGCCGCGCGAGGTGAGCACGATGCGGATCGTGCGGAGCAGGATCGACAGATCGAGCAGCGGGCTCCAGTTGGCCAGGTAGGCGAGGTCGTAGCGCAGCTTGTTCTCGGTCGAGGAGTCGTAGTCGCCGTTGACCTGCGCCAGGCCGGTGAGCCCGGGCCGCACCGCGAAGCGGATGCTGTAGCCGGGGACCTCCTGCAGGTACCGGTCGACGAAACCGGGTCGCTCGGGCCTCGGTCCGACCAGGCTCATCGATCCCTGGAGCACGTTGAACAGCTGCGGCACCTCGTCGATGCGCAGCGCCCTCAGCACGCCTCCGATGGCGGTCTTGCGGGGATCGTCGGGCCGCGCCAGGAGCTCCTCCTCCTGCTCGGCGCCGACGTGCATCGTGCGCAGCTTCCACAGGGTGAAGGGCCGCTGGTTCCTGCCCACCCGGGTCTGCGAGTAGAGCATCGGTCCGGCCGAGGTGGCGCGGATCGCCAGCCCACAGACCAGCAGCAGCGGCAGCGCGAGCAGCAGCAGCACGGTGGCGATGGCGACGTCGTAGGTCCGCCTGAGCCAGTCGCCGCGGCGCCAGGAGGTGTCGGGAACGACCTCGACCAAGGGGATGTCCTGCACCGAGCGGTAGTGCATGCGGCCGACCAGGGAGTCGAACGGGCCCGGGAACAGCAGCACGCTGGCGCGTCGCGGCAGCCTGGCCAGGCGGTCGACCAGGTCGGTCTGCCAGGTATGGGTGGCACCGGCGACCACGATCTCGTCGACGACCCCGTCCTCGACCAGTCTCGGCAGGTCGGCGACCGTTCCCAGGCGCGGGCCGAGGGAACACCGGGCTCGATCGGCCCGCGTCGCGGCGGGCGGATCGGCGCCGTCGTGTCCCGGCGCGGGCACGTGGCCGCAGATCCGCACCCGGTGCCAGGGATACTGGAGGATGTCGTCCGCGAGGTCCTCGGCCTCGCGGCCGCAGCCGACCACCACGACGCGGCGCTCGGGCGGCTGCAGCACGCGGTCGAGGCCGGACCGAACCAGCCAGAGCAGTGTGAAGTTGAGCAGTGCGAAGACGAGCAGGACCGAACGCGGGAAGACACGGTTGGCGAAGAAGTAGAAGGTGGCGAGACTGGCGCACTGGACGCTGACCGCGAGCAGGATCCCGCGCAATCGATCGAAGCGGGATCGTGGGTGACTCAGCTCGTAGAAGCCGAAGAAGTAGAGCACCAGGTTCTGACTGCAACCGACCAGGATCGCCGCCAGACTGAGGAAGGCGAAGCGATCGGCTGGCAGCAGGCCCGCGGTCAACGGCAGAGGCAGGCTGATGCGGATCCAGAACGCCAGGATGAGGGCCAGCAGGCCGGCCAGGAGATCGGCGGCCAGCCGCAGCCGGTTCCAGGCGCTGGAGGAGATCGGTCGCGGGCTCACGGCAGTGGAGTCTGGCAGCGCTTCGCGGCGTTGGGCTCGGGCAGTTGGGGGAGGCGGCCGGCGCCGCACTGTGCGGTGACCGCTGGGCGTCGCTCTTCCTCCGACTCGGCTCGTGTCGGCCGGTACCTCCCCGGCCGTGCTTGAGTCGCCGTGCAGATGCGCGGCTAAGATAGCGCACCGGCCGCCCTGCGGCGTCCACGGTCCCGCCGCCGGGGCGTCGCGGTCCGAGGTGGGCCCGACCTCCGGGGCCCGTGCACCCCTCTCCACGACTTCGCGGTCTCTGGGCGGTCGTCCGGCGCCCGGCGACCTGCCGCGTCCGCCGCGACGGGGAGGTCTCGGCGCCGCGTCGCCGGCAGCCGGACGGCAGCGGAACGCGGGTCGGAGAGCCGCGGCCGCGGCAGGCCGTCGTCCTGCGATGATCCGAGGGACGAGCAACCATCCAACGATTCCCGAACGACTCCCGAAACCGATAGCCGACGACACCCGACGAACGCCCCCACGGATGAACCCCAGCAGATGAAAGTCGTCGAACACCTCGACCGGGCGAGCCGGCCGCTGATCAGCTTCGAGATCATTCCGCCGCTTCGTGGCGGCACGCTGGAGCGGCTGCTGGAACTGATCGATGCGCTGCAGAAGTTCTCGCCGCCGTTCATCGACATCACGTCGCATTCGGCGGAGGCGTACTACGAGGAGACGCGCTCCGGTATCCAGAAGCGGGTCAAGCGCAAGCGTCCAGGCACGCTCGGCGTCTGTGCGCTGATCCAGAACAAGTACCGCATCGATGCCGTGCCGCACCTGCTGTGCAACGGCTTCTCGCGCGAGGAGACCGAGGACTTCCTGATCGAGCTGCGCTACCTGGGCATCGACAACGTCCTCGCGGTGCGCGGAGACCACTCCGGCTACGTCAAGCCGCTGCGCGACGGTCGCAGCGCCAACCGCTACGCCAGCGACCTGGTCGCGCAGATCACCGCGATGAACTCCGGGCGCTACCTCGAGGAGGACCTGCTCGACGCCGATCCGTCGGACTTCTGCATCGGCGTCGGCGGCTATCCCGAGAAGCACTTCGAGGCGCCGAACCTGGAGACCGACGTGCAGCGCACCCTCGAGAAGGTGCGGGCCGGAGCCGACTACATCGTCACCCAGATGTTCTTCGACAACCGCCACTACTTCGCCTTCGTCGATCGCTGCCGCGCTGCCGGCATCGAGGTGCCGATCATCCCGGGCCTCAAGATCCTCACCACCAAGAAGCACCTCACCAGTCTGCCCTCCGTGTTCCACCTGACGATTCCACCCGAGTTGTCCAGTGCGGTGGAGGAGGCCGCGCCATCCGAGGTGCGCAGCATCGGCGTCGACTGGGCCTTGAAGCAGACCGAGGAGCTGCTCGACCACGGGGTTCCCGCGGTGCACTTCTACGTCATGCAGAGCGCGGTGGCGATCAAGGAACTGATGAACCGGCTCGACCTCTGAGCCCGCCTCGGGGCCTCGGACCGCGCCGCCGGCGGCGCGACCACCCGACGACCATGGAGCACCGACGATCAAGATGAGCGACACGCCGACCAGTGAGCTGAGGCGACTGCTCGAGCAGCGGATCCTGGTGATGGACGGCGCCACCGGCACCGCCATGCAGGACGCTCGCCTCGAAGCGGAGGACTTCGGCGGCGAGGATCTCGACGGCTGCAACGAGATCCTCGTGGTCACCCGGCCCGACGTGGTCCGCAGGGTGCACGACCGCTACCTCGAGGCCGGCGCCGACATCGTCGAGACGAATACCTTCGGCGGTACGCCCCTGGTGCTGGCCGAGTACGGCCTCGAGGCCCGGACGCGCGAGCTCAACCGGGTCGCTGCCGAGATCGCGCGGGCGGCGTGCGACGCCTACTCGACGCCCGAGCGGCCGCGCTTCGTCTGCGGCTCGATGGGTCCGACGACCAAGGCCATCTCGGTCACCGGCGGCGTCACCTTCGAGCAGCTGATCGCTCACTTCCGCGAGCAGGCCCTCGGTCTGCTCGACGGGGGTGTCGACTATCTGCTGCTCGAGACCTCGCAGGACACGCGCAACATCAAGGCCGGCCTGATCGGCATCCGTGAGGCGTTCGCCGAGCTCGGCGTCGAGCGGGAGATCGCCGTCTCGGCGACCATCGAGGCGATGGGCACGATGCTCGGTGGGCAGGACGCCGAGGCGTTCGCCATCTCGATGATGCACGAGGACCTGCTCTACGTCGGGCTCAACTGCGCCACCGGTCCGGAGTTCATGACCGACCACGTGCGCACGCTCGCCGAGCTGTGCCGCACCCGTGTCGCCCTGGTGCCGAACGCCGGGCTGCCGGACGAGGATGGGAGATATCTCGAGGGGCCCGAGGTCTTCGAGGAGGTGATCGGCCGCTTCCTCGACGCCGGCTGGCTCAACCTCGTGGGCGGCTGCTGCGGCACCACCGAGGCGCACGTGAGAGCGCTGGCGAAGCTGGTCGAGGGCCGGACGCCCCGCCGTGTGCCGAGCCACCACCGGGCTCTGGTCTCCGGCCTCGAGGGCACGGAGCTGACCGCCGACAACCGTCCTCTGCTCGTCGGCGAGCGCACCAATGTCCTGGGCAGCCGCAAGTTCAAGCGGTTGATCGCCGAGGGCGACTTCGAGGCCGCCGCCGAGGTCGGAAGGGCGCAGGTGCGCGGCGGCGCCCAGGTGGTCGACGTCTGCCTGCAGGACCCCGACCGCGACGAGGCCGCCGACGTGGAGCGCTTCCTCGACCAGCTGATCCGGCGGGTCAAGGTGCCGCTGATGATCGACAGCACCGACGCCGCGGTGATGCAGCGGGCGCTCACCTACTGCCAGGGCAAGTCGATCCTGAACTCGGTGAACCTAGAGGACGGTCTAGAGCGCTTCGACGCGGTGGTGCCGCTGGCGCGGCGGTTCGGCGCCGCCCTGGTCGTCGGCCTGATCGACGAGCGCGGCATGGCGGTCACGGTGGAGCGCAAGCTCGAGGTGGCGGCGCGCTCCTTCGAGCTGCTCACCGAACGCTACGGCGTCGAGCCGCAGGACATCTGGTGGGACGCCCTGGTCTTCCCCTGCGGCACCGGCGACGAGAACTACCTCGGTTCCGCCGCGGCGACGATCGAGGGCGTGCGACAGCTGGGGCGCCTCTATCCGACATCGCCGACGATCCTCGGTGTCTCGAACGTCAGCTTCGGTCTGCCCAACGCCGGGCGCGAGGTGCTGAACTCGGTCTTCCTCTATCGCGCCACCGTGGCCGGTCTCGACGCGGCCATCGTCAACACCGAGAAGCTGGCCAGGTTCGCCGACATCCCGCAGGAGGAGCGCGACCTGGCCCAGAGCCTGATCGACCTCGAGCCGGGCGATGCGGAGGCCGGCCGCCGGGCGGTGGAACGCTTCACCGAGCACTTCCGCGATTCGCGGTCACGCACCGTCCAGGTCGACCGCACCGCGCTGCCGCTCGACCAGCGTCTGCAGCGCGCGGTGATCGAGGGATCCAAGGAGGGGTTGATCGAGGACCTCGAGCAGACCCTGTCGGATCCGCGCTGGCCGGAGCCGCTCGACGTGATCAACGGTCCGCTGATGCAGGGCATGGCGGAGGTGGGGCGCCTGTTCAACGCCAACGAGCTGATCGTCGCCGAGGTGCTGCAGAGCGCCGAGGTGATGAAGGCGGCGGTCTCTTTCCTCGAGCAGCACATGACGCGCAGCGAGGGGGCCGAGGGATCCGGGAGCTCCCTGCGCGGCAAGGTGATCCTGGCCACGGTGAAGGGCGACGTGCACGACATCGGCAAGAACCTGGTCGACATCATCCTCTCGAACAACGGCTTCGACGTGGTGAACCTGGGCATCAAGGTGCCCAGCGAGCAGCTGGTGCAGGCGGTGCGCGAGCACCGTCCCGACGTGGTCGGCCTCTCCGGCCTGCTGGTGAAGAGCGCCCAGATGATGGTCACCACGGCGGCCGACTTCCGCGCCGCGGGGATCGACGTCGATCTGCTGGTCGGCGGAGCGGCGCTGACTCGTCGCTTCACCCACACGCGGATCGCCGCCGAGTACGGCGGCGTCTGCACCTACGCCAAGGACGCGATGCACGGCCTGCAGCTGGTGGAGCGCCTGACCGATCCCGCGCAGCGCGACGCCGCCCTCGAAGAGATCGCCGAGACGGTTGCCAACGACCGGCAGGGCGGGGTCGCACCGACCCGCGAGCGCGACTCGTCGGACCGCGGCGAACGCAGTGCCGAGGTCCGGGTCGACCTCCCGGTGCCAGCGGTGCCCGACCTGGAGCGCAGGGTCGAGGAGCTCGACCTGGAGGAGGTCTGGCGGCACGTCAACCCCCAGATGCTGTTCGGCAAGCACCTCGGGCTGCACGGGTCGGTGGAGAAGCTCCGCGAGCGCGGTGACGAGAAGCTGCGCAAGCTCGAGGAGCGTGTCGAAGAGGTGAAACAGGTTTGCCTCGCCGGGGGCATGACGGCGCGCGCGGTCTGGCAGTTCTGGAAGGCGCGCGCCGACGGCAACGAGATCGCCCTGCTGAACGGCGACGGCGAGGTCGCGGCCCGTTGGGTCTTCCCGCGTCAGGCCGGCGGCAAGGGACTCTGCCTCGCCGACTACGTTCTGCAGGACGATCACCTGGCGCTCTTCGTCACCACCGCCGGCGAAGGCATCCGCGAGAGGGTCGAGTCGCTGCGCCACTCCGGCGAGTACCTCGACAGCCACGTTCTGGCGGCGCTGGCGCTGGAGACCGCGGAGGCCGCCGCCGAGCTGGTGCACCAGAGGCTGCGCGCGCTGTGGGGCTTCCCCGACGATCCCGCGATGACCGACCGCGAGCGCTTCGCCGCCCGCTACCGCGGCAAGCGCTACAGCTTCGGCTACCCCGCCTGTCCCGATCTCGACGGACAGGAGGCCCTGTTCAGGGTGCTGCGGCCGGAGGAGATCGGCGTCGAGCTCACCGAGGGGCAGATGATGGATCCCGAGGCGAGCGTCTCGGCGCTCGTCTTCCACCATCCCGACGCGAGGTACTTCGGCGCCTGAAGTGGCGACCGCTCGGAGGCGGAGGAGAGACTCCGGCGTCAGGAGAGAATCGAGCGCAGCAACTCGGCGGTCGCCTCGGGGCGCTCCAGATGGGGCAGCGAGCCGGCCCCCTCCACCACGTGCAGCGCAGCTCCGCGTCGCTTCAGCCAGAGGTCGGCGTCGACGACTTCGGGGCTGCGGGCCTCGCGTCCCCAGATCAGGTGCAGCTCGCCGAGGGGCAGACGGGCCCAGCGATCGAGCACGCCGTCGTCGAGGCCGCCCGTCAGGTAGGCGGTCAGCGGATGGCGGCTGCCCGGCAGGTGGCTCAGCTTCTCGTGCTCGTCGAGGAGGTCCTCGGGGATACGGTGCGGATCGTGGAACGACGCCACCAGCTGGGTCTCGAGGGCTCGGCGGCTGGTCGCCAGGTGGATGGCGGACGTGCCGAGCACCGGCAGGCCCAGCATCCCCCGCAGCAGCCGGTCGCGGAGCGCCGGTCGCGAGCCCTCGGCACCCCGCGGGCAGACCAGGGTCAGCGAGCGCAGACGATCCGGGAAACGGTTGGCGAAACGCACCGCAGGGGCCGCCGCGAGACCGGCGGCGACGACCGCGACCGGTGCCGAAGGGCGCGGTCCCGCGTCGAGCACCTCTTGCAGCACCGCGGCGAGGCTCACCGGGGCGTACTCATAGGGACCGCGCTGCGAGTCGCCCCATCCCGGCCAGTCGAAGAGCACCACCGAGCGGTGTGCCGCGAGGCGCCGTCCGACCGCCTGCCAGTGGGAGGACGAATGCCCCGGTGCCAGGGAGTGCAGGAGCACGATGGGGCCGCCGGGCCGCTCCTCGCCGAGCCGACGCACCGCCACCCTGCCGAGGCTGGTCTGCAACTCCTCGGGAGCCTGCCAGGAGGGATAGGTCAGCTCGGCGGTGCGGCGGGCGACCCAGGCGTTGTAGAGGGCCGGCAGACCGAAGGCGGCGGCGCCGAGCAGGAGGCCGCGGGTCAGGCGCCTGCGCCGCCGGCTCCGGCGCTCCTCCTCGTGGCTGCGGGCCATTCTGAGAACATAACAAAGGCGGTCGGGGCCTCGACGATCGGACGTCTCGGCGGCGAAGCCGATGCAAGGGAGGGGCGATGGCGGTGCGCGAGGTGATGGTGCTGTGGGCGGGACGCCACGACCGTGAGCCGTGGCGCTCCCTGTGCGCCGACTACGAGCAGCGCATCGCTCACCACTGGCGGATCGCACAGAGGCAGATCAGGGCCGGTCGTGGCGACGGCCCGGAGCGGCGCGAGGCCGAAGCGGAGGCGATGCTCTCGGCGGCGCCCGAGCCGGCCAGTCTCCTGGCCCTGGACTCCCGCGGCAGAGCGAGATCCTCGGAGTCGTTCGCCGACTTCCTACGCCAGACCTTCGAGTCGTCCCCCGGCCCGCTGGTCTTCCTGATCGGCAGCGACCTCGGCCTGTCGCCTGACCTCCTGCGCACGGCGCGTCACCGAATCTCCTTCGGTCCCCAGACACTCCCTCACGAGATGGCCCGCCTGATCCTGTTGGAGCAGCTCTACCGGTCGCTCGCGATCGAGACCGGAATCAAGTACCATCGCGGGCCGTTCTGAGGAGGCTCGGCGCAGCGGCTGCTCGGCGCCTCCCCGCGTCGGTTCGAGAGACCGGCTGCGAGGGGAGCTGGTTGCCGGCCGGGAGAGCGGCCGCAGGGCGTGTTGCCGGTGATGACGGTGCTCGGGGGCCCGTGCACTCGGGGGCCGCCGACGCAGCGTCGCCGAGGACGGTCGGCATCATGGGCGGCGCTACGAAGAGGCCAGCACCCGTCACGGCGGCACCGATGCGGTGGCGCGACGGGATCATCACAGGTTCGGAAACAGTGTCAGGGACGTGAGCAAGATGGCGACCAAGAGACCGTCGACCAAGAAGAGCTCGGCGCGCAGCGCGACCTCGAAGAAGAAGGCCGCGAAGAAGACCGCCAAGAAGAAGAGCGCGAGCAAGAAGGCCGCCGAGAAGAAGTCGACCAAGAAGAAGACGGCCAAGAAGAAGGTGGCCACGAAGAAGGCGGCCGCCGTGAAGAAGAAGGCCACCAAGAAGAAGGCCACCAAGAAGAAGGCCACCAAGAAGAAGGTCGCCAAGAAGAAGGTCGCCAAGAAGAAGTCGACCAAGAAGAAGGCCGCCGTCAAGAAGACTGCAGCGAAGCAGAAGACGGCCAAGAAGAGAACGGCCAAGAAGAAGGCGGCCAAGAAGAAGACGGCCAAGAAGAAGACGGCGAAGAAGGTGGCCAAGAAGAAGGTCGCCAGGAAGACGGGTGGCAAGAAGACCGTCAGCAGGAAATCGACCCGCAGGTCGACCAGCAAGAAGGTCTCCAGGAAGGCCTCGCGCAGCACCGGATCCCAGGCAGTGGACGAGGCCTCGGGCTCTGGCGCTTCCTCCACCAACGGCGCCGGGGCAAGGCCGCGTCTGCTGATCAGCTCGCGACGCCAGGGGCTCGCCGACACCAAGCAGACGCCGCCGACTTCGCTGCCCGCCAAGCTCGCCACACAGTTCCGTGAGCAGCTCGAGGCGAAGCGCGACGAGCTGCGCGAGCTCTACCAGCAGGACGTCGAGCTGGGTCTCAGACCCTCCGACGGCGGCATGGAGGACGAGGTCGACCGCGCCAACAACGCGTACTCACGCGAGCTCACCTTCGCCATCTCCGACGGCGAGAGGGCCCTGCTCGACCAGATCGAGGCTGCGCTGGTGCGCTTCGAGCGCGGCACCTTCGGCCGCTGCACCTCGTGCGGTATCCAGATCAGCCGTGAGCGTCTCAGCGCCCTGCCGTGGGCGCGGCACTGCATGAGCTGCCAGGAGCTCGAGGAGCGCGGGCAGCTGCCCGATCACGACTGACCGCTGATCACGAAGACCGCCGACCCGGAGGCCAGCGAGCAGTGCGCCGAGTGGCTGTCAGGGAGATCTCGACGACGCGAGGCCCGACTTGGGTCCAGGGCCCGAGGCGCGTCCCGACGCCCGGGAGCCGAGGGTGAGCGGCGCTGAGATGGAGGCGCTCCGCAGGCGCATCGCCGACGGCGATGTCGGCAGCGTCTACCTGGTGGTCGGCGACCTGGTGGTGGGCGAGCCGGCGGGACGCCAGCTGGCCGAAGCCCTGGCCGAGCGCCTCGGGGTCCAAGCCGAGCCGCACCGCCGGCCCGCCGGCCTCGCCCGGCTGCTCGGCGATCTGAAGACCTACTCCCTGTTCGATCCGGGAAAGGTGCGCCTCGTCGTCGAGAGTGCTCTGCTCGCCGACCGCGCGGCGGCGGCGGGACTGATCGACGAGGCGGCGGAAGCGCTGCCGGTGGAGGCGGGCAGCGAGCTGACCCCGCGGCAGCGCGTCGGCGCCACGCGGCTGCTCCAGGCGCTGCGGCTCTTCTCCGTCGATCCGGCGGAGGGCGATGCCGAGGCGGTGCTCGCCGCCCTGCCGGTGTGGGCCCTTCAGGGCGGGCCGCGTGAGCGCAAGAAGCGCAATCAGCGGCCGCGCGGCAAGCGCCAGGTCGCCGAGCTGCTCGCCGGGCTCGAACCGCTGCTGCTCGCGGCGCGCGAGGACGGGCTCGTCGGCTGGGCCGAGGGTGATCTCGCCGAGCTCGCCGATGCGGCCGAGAGCGGCCTGCCCGAGGGGCATCACCTGGTCCTGGTCGAGAGCGCGGCGCAGTCCGACCATCCGGTGGTCGAGCGCATCGCGGCGGCCGGCAACCTGCTCGAGGTCGGTTCGGTGTCGGTGGACCGGCGCGGCGCGATCGAGGGCGTCGACACCCTGGCCGAGGCCCTGCGTGAAGAGACCGGAGTGGCGATCCGCGGCGACGCGCTCCGTGAGCTGACCCAACGCACCATTCGCAGCCACCGCGGTGGCGTCGACGCCGTTTCGACCGGACGTCTCGCGGCCGAGTACCGCAAGCTGGCCAACCTCGCCGCCTCCGGCACGATCGATCGCGAGATGGTGGAGACGGCGGTCGAGGACCGCGGCGAAGAGGACGTCTTCGGGCTGCTCGACGACATCTCGGCCGGCGACGTCGGTGCCGCACTGCGCCGTCTGGAACGGCATCTCCAGGGGGCGGAGGACGAGGGCGCCGCGGTGTTCGGATTCTTCGCCCTGCTCGGCCAGTACGCCCAGCACGTGGCGGCGGTGCGCGGCATGCTCGAGCACCTCGGCGCCCGACGGGTGGAACGCAACTACAACCGGTTCAAGCGCGACCTCGCGCCCAGGCTGCAGGCTGCTCCGGCCGCCGGCCTCGCCAACCCGCTGAGTGGCCTGCATCCGTTCCGCCTGCACCGCGTCTATCTGGCGGCGGCACGCTGGTCCTCGCTGCAGGCCAAGCGCCTGCCGTGGCTGGTGTTCGAGGCCGAGACGCGGCTCAAGGGCGACAGCTCGAATCCCGCCACCGTGCTCTCCGACCTGGTCGCTCGTCTGGCCCATGCAACGGTCGGCGCCACGACGACCGGCCGGCGAGGGCGCAAGGCGGCCGGTGGCGGGCGCCGTGCCTGAGCTGCCCGAAGTCGAGGTCGTCCGTCGCAGTCTCGAGCGCACCCTGGTGGGCGATCGCTTCCTCGACGTCGAGGTGCGCTTCGCGATGCTGCGTGAGGAGATCCCGGTGGCCAGGCTCCGGCGTGCCTGCCGGAACCGTCGCGTGCACGCGGTGCGACGGCGCTCGAAGTACCTGCTGATCGACCTCGAGGGCGACAGCACCGTCGTGGTGCATCTCGGCATGAGCGGTCGGCTGCGCTACTTCTCGCCGGAGGAGCCCGCCGAGCCACACGAGCACGTGGTCTGGAGTCTGCAGTCGGGTCGCGAGCTGCGCTTCCGCGATCCGCGACGGTTCGGGGTGGTGCTGGTGCTGCCGACCGCCGGGCTGGAGAACGATCGCCACTTCCGTCGCCTCGGCGTCGAGCCGCTCGACCGGCAGCTCGAGGGGCGCCTCGATGGAGGCGACCTGCAGCAGCTGGCCAGCGGCCGACGCGGCCCGGTGAAGAGCTTCCTGATGGACGCCGGTCTGGTCGTGGGCGTCGGCAACATCTACGCCTGCGAGGCGCTGTGGCGCGCCGGAGTGCACCCGCGTCGCTCGGTCGCCCGCATCGCCGCCGCCAGGTGGGAGCGTCTCGCCGATGCCGTGGTCGACGTGCTGCGCGAGGCGATCGATCAGGGCGGAACGACACTCAACGACTTCGCGTCGGCGGCCGGCGAACCGGGGTACTTCGCGGTCGACCTCGCAGCCTACGGTCGCGAAGGCAGGCCCTGCCTGCGCTGCCGCGCTACGATCCGGCGCATCGTGCAGTCGGGTCGCAGCACCTTCTACTGTCCCCGCTGTCAGCGCTGAGTCGGCCGCCGGCGGCGAGTGTCGACGGCCGCGACGGCTCGCGCACACGCAGCACCGGGTCGGTGCACTGCAGGGAGCGCCGCCAGGCGGTGGAGGAAGACGTGAGGAATGCTGGGAGTGGGTCCGGTGCGAGCTGAGAGCGGCACGCGACGCCACGGCGGCGTGACGACGATCGGCGTCGCCGGCGGCAGCGGATCGGGCAAGACCTCGGTGGCCCAGGCTCTGCTCGAACGGGTCGGTCGCGATCGCATCGCCTTCCTGGTCCAGGATGCCTACTACCGGGACGTCGAGTGGCGGAGCCCGGAACAGCTGGCCGGGCACAACTTCGACCATCCCGACTCGGTGGAGATCGAGCTCCTCGTCGAACATCTGCGGCAGCTGCGCTCGGGTGGCGAGATCGAGGTCCCCGTGTACGACTTCGTCCGCCACCGCCGCAGCGCGCGCACTCGCAAGGTGGAGGCGCGCCCGGTGGTGCTGGTGGAGGGGATCCTGCTCTTCGTCGACAGCGACCTGCGCCGGGAGCTCGACTTCAAGATCTACGTCGACACCGATGCCGACGTGCGTCTGATGCGTCGTTTGCGCCGCGACGTGGCCGAGCGTGGCCGCAGCGTCGAGGACGTGCTGCGCCAGTACGACCGCACGGTGCGGCCGATGCACCTCGAGTTCATCGAGCCGTCCAAGCGCTACGCCGACATCATCGTTCCGGAGGGCGGGGAGAACCACTCGGCGATGGCCATGGTGACCGCCCACATCGAAGGTCTGCTGGGCGACATCCGCGGCCAGGTGTGAGATACGGCCTCGGCCCGCTGCCACGGCGGGCGCGCCGCTGGGTGGGTGAGTCCCGGCGGCTTCCCCGGAACGCCCTGTTCAGCCCGCCTGCAGCGGCCAGAAGACCGGGATCAGGAGCACGGAGAGCAGCCAGAAGACGATCTTGAGCGGCGCGCCGAAGACGACGTAGTCGAGGAAGCGGTAGCCGCCGGGGCCGTAGACCATGGCGTTGGTCTGGTACCCCATCGGCGTCAGGAAGCTGGCCGAGGCGGCGTAGGCCACCGCCATCAGGAAGGCCTTCGGCTCCAGGCCCAGAGTGGTCGCTGTGGTGATCGCGATCGGCGCCATCAGCACCGCGGTCGAGTTGTTCGAGACGATCTCGCTGAGCAACGCGGTGGCCAGGTAGATCACCGACAGGGCGATGAAGGGGCTGGCGTTCTCCCCGATGTCACCGATCCACTCGCCGATGATCGCCGCCAGGCCGGTGTTCTCCATCGCGATGCCGAGCGGCAGGATCATCGCGAGCAGGAAGATCACCGTCCAGTTGATCGACTCGTAGGCCTTGGTGATCGTCAGGCCGCCGAGCAGGACCAGGGCGGCGACCCCCAGGATCGAGGCCTTGAGGATCGACATCACTCCGGTGGCGGCCAGCAGCACGACGATCGGGATGATCGCCACCCCGACCCACCAGCGCCCTGGCATGCGCAGCCGGATGTCGAGCTCCTGCAGCGAGATGAAGTCGTCCTCGCTGAGCAGCGCCTCGACCCGCTCCCTGGGGCCGAAGACCAGCAGGGTGTCCCACTGGCGCAGCGGGATCTGGGCCAGCTTGTCGCGGATCATCTCTCCGGTGCGGTTCAGCGCCAGCACGAAGCAGCCGTGACGGCGCCTGAAGTCGATCTCCTTCAGTGTCTGGCCGGTCATCGAGGAGGAGGGCGAGAGCTGGATCTCCGCCAGGATGTTCTCCTCGTCGCTGAGGTCGGAGTCCTCCAGCTTGACGTCGGTGAGCAGCAGCAGCCCGTACTGTTCGCGGAAACGCACGATGTGCTGCATCGCGCCGCGCACGATCATCACGTCTCCCGGCTCGATCACCGTTCGACGCAGGTCCGAGGCGATGCGGCGGTTGCCGCGCAGGATCTCCAGCACGTTGAGCTGCAGCCGCTCGGAGATGCCTTCCTCGAGGACGGTGCGCCCCACTAGGCGCGAGCCGCTCTCGGGTACCCGCACCTCGGTGAGGAAGGAGGTGAGGTTGTAGCGCCCCATCAGCGAGGCGCTGTCGACCCGTTCGGGCAGGTGCGGCATCACCGCGAAGCAGTACACCGACCCGACGAGGAAGAGGATGATCCCGAGCGGGAGGAACTCGAAGACGCCGAACGGGGGCTGCCCGTGCTGCTCGGCGAGGGAGCTGATCAGCAGGTTCGTCGAGGTCCCGATCAGGGTGCAGGTGCCGCCGACGATGCTGATGTAGGAGAGGGGCAGCAGCAGGCGCGAGGGCGAGAACGAGTAGTGGCGCGCGAGCTGGATGCCGACCGGCAGGAAGATCGCCAGGGCCGCGGTGTTGTTGATGAACGCCGAGAGCACGCCGGCGACCATGAGCAGGGTGGCCGAGGCGAGCCAGTGGCTCTTGCCGGAGAGCGCCGCGATACGCTGGCCGAGCTTGTTGAGCAGGCCGCTGTGGGTCAGCGCGTAGCTCAGGATGAACATCATCATCACCGTGATCACGGCCGGGTTGCTGAAGCCCGAGATCGCCTCCTCGGGCGTGACCAGGTCGAAGAGCAGCAGCAGGGCCAGCGACGACAGCGCCACCACGTCGATCGGCAGGCGATCGAAGACGAAGGCGAGCAGGACCACCCCCAGGGTGATCGAGAGCAGTACGATGTCGAGCAACTGAACCTCCGGCTTCGCTCGGACCCGGCGGGCTCGCCGAGAGCCGAGCGCGAGCTACCGCCGTCCGGGCGCTGTCGCAACGGGCGCGGTGAGCCGGCGGCCGAGGAATGATCGGTGTCGGACTGACGATTGTAGTCGGCGAGGGCGCGGCGCAGAGCGGCGGGTGGACAACGGTAGGCTGACCTGTCGGCGCGCGATGCGTCGTGGACGAGATGATGGACAGGAACACGGAACGGCTCGCAGCGAGACCTGCCGAGGAGTCCCCGAGCGGCGGCACCTCGGAGCAGGACGTGGCCACCACCGAGAACGAGCTCCTCGCGGTGCCGGGTGAGGAAGCGACGCTGGGCAGCAGGCTGCGGCGGGCGGCGCTGCCCTCGCTCCTGGTGGCCGGAGGGATCGGCGCGCTCGAGCTGCTACGCGGTCGCTTCCAGCACGCCAACACCTTCCTGCCGGAGCGCTACCCGGACGGGTTGTGGCATCCGGAGAACTACGGCCTCCCGGTCGAGGACGTGTGGTTCGAGTCTGCGGACGGTCTGCGGCTGCACGGCTGGTGGATCGCCCACCGCCGGGCCCGCGGCACGGTCCTCTTCTGCCACGGCAACGCCGGCAACATCACCCACCGCATCGGTGCCTACCGCTTCCTACGCCGCACCGGCCTCAACGTCCTCACCTTCGACTACCGCGGCTACGGCCGCAGCGAGGGCAGGCCGTCCGAGCGTGGCGTCTGCGCCGACGCCCGCAGCGCCCACGACTTCCTGGTCCGTGAGCTCGGCGAGGACCCGTCGCGCATCCTCCTCTTCGGCCACTCCCTCGGCGGCGCCATCGCCATCGACACGGCGCTGCACCGACCCGTCGCCGGACTGGTCTCCCAGTCGACCTTCGTCGACCTGCGCGAGATGGCCCGTGAGCGCTACCCGCGGCTGCCCCTGCACCTGGCGGCCCGCTCGAGCTTCAAGAGCATCCGCAAGGTCGCCGCGCTCGATCTCCCCAAGCTGTTCATCCACGGCACCTCCGACGAGACGATCCCGTTCAGCCACGGCCAGCGGCTGTTCGAGGAGGCGGCCGGGCCCAAGGAGTGGTACGCGATCCAGGGCGCCGGGCACAACGACGTGCACCGCCACGGCGGACTGCGCTACCTGTGGAAGCTGGTGCGCTTCTCGCGCCGCGCCCTGCAGTGGGCGCGCGAGCAGCCGCAGCCGCTGCGGATCGCCGTCGAGCTGGCCTGACGGGCTGCCTTCACCCGGGCAGCGGCAGCCGGCGGTGCGACGCCACCGGCATGCGACGGCGCACCTCGGAGATGCGGCCGAGATCGACCTCTGCCAGCGCCAGACCGGGGCCATCGGCAGCGCAGGCGACCACCTGGCCCCACGGATCGACGATCGACGAGTGGCCGTAGCTGTGCCGCAAGCCGTCGTCGTCGTGGTCGCCGTGCTGGCCGGGAGCGATCAGCCAGCACTGGCACTCGATGGCGCGTGCCCGCAGCAGCGCCGTCCAGTGGGCCCGTCCGGTGGTCTCGGTGAACGCCGAGGGCACCATGAGGATCTCGGCGCCGCGGTCGGTGAGCTCGCGGTAGAGCTCGGGAAAGCGCAGGTCGTAGCAGATCGTCAGTCCGAGGGTGCCGAGCGGAGTCTCGACCACCACCGGCTCGGCTCCGGCCGCGGTGGTGGCCGATTCGGAGAAACGCAGCTGACGCGACACGTCGACGTCGAACAGGTGCAGCTTGCGGTAGGTCGCCAGGCGGGTGCCGTCGGGCGCGAACAGGACGCTGGTGTTGTAGCACCGCCGCGGTGTGTCCCCTTCGCCCCCGTGCTCGTCCTCGAGCCTCTCGTTGAACGAGCCGAGCAGCAGGAGGATCCCGAGCCGCGCCGCGAGCTCGGCGTACTGCGAGCAGACCGGGCCGTCCAGGGTCTCGGCGCGACGCACCTTCTCGTCGTGTGGACCGAGGAAGTTGCTCGCCTCCGGTGTCGCCACGAAGCGGGCGCCGTAGCTGGCGGCCCGCGCTATCAGCTCCTCCGCCTGGCGCCAGTTGCGGTCGTGGTCGGAGGTCGCGTTCAGCTGCACCGCAGCGGCGAGGAAGGGTTGCGTCATCGCGCCCTCCCGCCGGTGGCGGCCGCGGCCTCCGCCGCCGCCGAGCCGGCCTCGCCGAGCAGGCCGGCGAGCCGTTGCGCCGCGCGCACGATGGTCTCGGGCGGCGCGGCGGTGAAGCAGAGCCGGATCGAGGTCGGGAAGGGCCCGAAGCTGGGCCCCGGAGCGAGCAGCAGGTTGCTGCGGGCGCAGCGCTCGAGGAGCTCGGGGAGTCCGCCCTCGCCGAGGCACGCGGCGACGTCGAGGAAGAGGAAGGTGCCGCCGTCGGGCGGTGGGACGCCGAGGATCTCCGCCGTCCGTCGGCCGATCCGGCCGTAGGCCTCGCGGGTCTCTGCGACCCAGTCGTCGGCCGATTCGAGGGCGCGGGCGAGGGCGTGCTGGGCGAAGGTCGGCGCACTGTAGAAGGCGTGCGTGCCGAGCTTCTGGATCGCTCCCATCGCCGGCTGCGGCGCGATCAGCCAGCCGCACCGGTTGCCTGCCATGGCATAGGCCTTCGACGCCGAGTAGGCGACCACGGTGCGTTCCGGCGCCAGGCCGAGCGCGGAGCGGTGCTCACCGGCGTAGCAGTAGAGGTCGTAGACGTCGTCGGCGAGCAGCCAGAGGTCGCGCCGTCGGGCGAAGAGGGCGAGCGCCTCGATCCAGGCGGCGGGAAACAGGCGTCCGGTGGGATTGTTCGGCGAGGAGTAGTAGAGCGCCACGCAGCGCTGCGAGCAGAGTCCGTCGAGCCGCTCGATCAGGGCCTCGGGATCCGCGGACGGCTCCAGGTCGCCGATCGGCGCCGCGACCGGACGGGCTCCGCAGGCGCGTGTCATCCCCTCGATCAGCGGCCAGTAGGGCGCCAGCAGCAGCACTTCGTCGCCGGGCTCGACCAGGGCCTGGAGCGTCGCCGCCAGACCCGCAGTGGCGCCGGCGGTGACGTAGACGTCCTCGGCGCCGAGCCGCTGGCCGGTGCGCGACGAGACGCTGGCGGCGACCTGCTCGCGCAGCGCGCCGGTGCCGGCGGTGGCGGTGTAGCGGTAGAGGTCCGCGGCGCCGGTCAGCGCCGACGCGGCACACTGCGGCGGCGGCTCGAGGTAGGTGTCGCCGACGTGGAGCGGGAAGATCTCCTGGCTGGGATCGACCCGGTCGGTCAGCGAGGAGTAGACCGCACCGCGGATCGCGGCCGCGGTGGGGGCGAGCTGGGGAGGTCGCGGCACGGCCGCAGACCATAGCAGCCCCGGCCAGGCCGCCGACGCGGCAACCGCTTACGGACCGTGGAGGTTTCCCTGTGCGAGACTGGCCGCAGGGTCCGAGACGGCGAGCGAGGTGTGGGTGGGAGATTCGACGACCGGGGCGCCGCGAGCCCGTCTGCTGCTGGTGACCGCGCGGGCTCTCGGAGAGGTCCGACGCGGCGACCAGCTGCGCGCCGCACAGTTCCTCACGGCGCTGTCGCCGTGTCATCACGTCGACCTGCTCACTCCGGCGCCGGGTGCGGTCACGACCACGGCGGACCCGGTGGCGCTGTCGCCGGTCAGCGGTCGCCACTGGACCTATCGGCGCACCACGCTCGACCGCGGCGTCGGCGTGCTGCGCGCGGCGGTGCGGGGCGAGCCGCTGCAGAGCGGCCTGTACGGCTCGGCCGACCTGCGGCGCCGCCTCGGTCGCATCGCCGCGGACTACGACCTCGTGGTGGTCCAGATGGTGCGCCAGGCGGAGGTGCTCGCCAGCCTCGCTCCCGGCCGTTCGTTCGTCGATCTGATCGACGCTCTGTCGCTCAACTTCGCGCGTCGGGCGGCGCGTCAGCGGGGCCTGGGGAGTGGAGGCCGGCGTCGCCTCCTCGCCGCCGAGGCGCGGCGCCTCGAGCGCCTCGAGCTGGCGGTGCTGCGCAGCGCCGCCGGCGTCGCCGTGGTCAGCCGGCGCGACCGCGAGCACCTGCTCGGTCTGCTGCCCGCCAGCCCGGCCGATGCAGGGGAGTCGGTGTCGGGTGGTTCCCGCGGCGGCGGTGGCCGAGACGACGTCGCGGCGCGGTTGCACCATCTGCCGCTGCCGGTCTCGCGGCAGGCCGCGACGATCCGTCGCGACGAGATCGAGTGGGACCTGATCCTCACCGGCAACCTGGGCTACTGGGTCAACCGCGACGCCCTGGACGAGTGGCTGCGGCGGGTCTGGCCGGGGCTGCGCCGCCGCCGACCGGGACTGCGGCTGGCGGTCGCCGGTGACCGGCCCGGTCGCGCCCTGGCGCGCCGTCTAGAGAGCGCCGGAGCCACACTGGTCTCGTCGCCCGAGTCTCTGCGCGCGGTGCTGCGGCGGGCGCGCGTCGCCATCGCGCCGATGCAGGCCGGAGCCGGAGTGCCGGTGAAGGTGCTCGAGGCCTTCGCCGAGGGTGTGCCGGTGGTGGCCTCTCCCTGGGCGGCGGCCGGCGTGGGCGCGCCGGAGCGACTGCCCCTGGCGGTGGCCGAATCGCCCGAACAGTGGATCGAGGAGGTCGAGCGCCTGCTCGACGACCGCGCCTTCGCCGAGCGCCAGGTCGCGGCGGCGCGCGACTTCGTCGGCCGCGAGCACGATCCCGACGAATGCGCGCGGCGGGTGCGCCAGGCGGTCAGCGCCGCCCTGGCGGCGACGGGCCGGTCACTCCTCGCCGTCTAGCGCTGGCGCGACGGACCCGCCGCCGGGCGAGAGCGCTGCCTTCCGTTACAGTCTCCCCCTCTGGCGGCGCCGGAGTCCCGGAGAGGCACCATGTGCGGAATCATCGGCATCCTGCGGCCCTGCCCGGCGGACGAGCAGATCCCTGCTCTCGACGGCCTCGGCGGGCGGCTGGAGGCGGCGGCGGACCGGCTCGCACAGCCGGCGCGGGGGAAGGAGGTCCTCGCGGTCCTCGAGGAGAGCTGCCGCGAGCTGGCTGCGCTCGAGCTGGAGCTGCGCGGCGGCGCCGGGAGCGTGGCGCTGCGGCGCTGCGGCGAGCGGCCTCGCATCTTCGCGGCAGCGAATCGGCTCGGCGAGCAGGTGGCGCGCTTCGAGGAGCGCTTCGATCGCGGTGAGCTGGGAACCGCGGCGGCTCTGGGCGAGCGCTTCAACCGCGGCCTGGTGGGGCTCAAGGACGTCGTCTGGGCGATCCGCTTCGACCGCCTCGCCACCTGCGAGCGCTCCTGGGAGATGGCGCCGGGAATCGACAACGCGGCCGGCATCGCCGCGTTGCTGTCGATCCAGCAGGCGCTGCAGGCGATCGACCGCATGGAGGTCCGCGGTCGCGATTCTGCCGGCCTGCACCTCCTGATCAGCGATCACGGACTCGCCGACGACGAGGTCGAAGGCCTGATCGCGGAGCGCGGCGACGCCCTCTTCCGTCGCGGCACGGTGCGCCGGGTCCCGGGGGCGCTGAGCCTGGTCTACAAGGTCGCGGCGGAGATCGGCGAGCTGGGCGACAACGTGCGTGAGCTGCGCCGGCAGCTGCAGGCCGACGCCCTCTTGCGCACGGCCCTCGCCGGCCCGACCGTGAGGCTCGCGGTGCTCGGACACACCCGCTGGGCTTCGATCGGCATCGTCAGCGAGCCCAACGCGCATCCGCTCGACGAGCGCTCGTCGACCCGCAAGGGCACCTCGCCCGAGGAGGCCTGCTTCGCGGTGCTCAACGGCGACGTCGACAACTACGCCGACCTGATGGCCGCCGAGGGGCTGGTCTTCCGCGAAGAGATCACCACCGATGCCAAGGTGATCCCGGCCCTCTGCGGGCTGAGGGTTGCCGAGGGCAGCACGCCAGCGGAGGCGTTCCGCGCCACGGTGGCCTCCTTCGAGGGCTCGGTGGCGATCGCGGCCCACTTCAGCGGCGAGCCCGAGCGCATGCACCTGGCGCTGCGGGGCAGCGGTCAGGCCCTCTACGTCGGCTTCGGGCACGACTGCCAGATCGTCGCCAGCGAGCTCTATGGCGTCGTCGAAGAGACCAGCCGTTACCTGCGCCTCGACGGTGAGAGCCCCGGCAATCCCGGTAACCCGACCGCCAGCCGCGGTCAGGTGGTGACCCTCGACCTGGGCCGCGGACTGGGTCCGGCGGCGGTCGAGCGGCGAGCCTACGACGGCACCGATCTGCCGCTCGCCGAGCGTGACCTGCGTCACGCCGAGATGACCGCGCGCGACGTCGACCGCGGCGGCTATCCCCACTTCCTGCTCAAGGAGATCTCCGAGGCTCCTTCGTCGTGGGCGAAGACGCTGCGCGGCAAGCTGATCGAGGAGCAGGGTGGTGAGTCCCTGCGTGTCGAGCTCGGTGAGGACTCCCTGCCCGTCGCGGTGCGCCGGCGGCTGGCGGATGGCTCCCTGCGGCGGGTCCTGGTGATCGGGCAGGGAACCGCCGCCGTCGCCGGTCAGGCGGTGGCCAACGCGATCCGCGAGCTGCTCGATCCCGATCGGGTGCCAGAGGTGCGCGCCCTGCCCGCCACCGAGCTCAGCGGCTTCGGGCTGCGGCCGGAGATGAGCGACGTGCTGGTGGTGGCGATCTCCCAGTCCGGCACCACCACCGACACCAACCGCACCGTCGATCTGGTGCGCGGCCGCGGCGCCGCGGTGCTGGCGATCGTCAACCGGCGCCAGAGCGATCTCACCGACAAGGCCGACGGGGTCCTCTACACCTCCGACGGGCGCGATCTCGAGATGAGCGTCGCCTCGACCAAGGCCTTCTACTCGCAGGTGGCGGCGGGCTTCCTGCTCGCCTTCGCTCTCGCCGACGCGATGTCCAGCGCCACCGACGGTGAGGGCGCCGACCCCGATCGCGCCGCGCTGGACCCGTCGCGGCAGGCGCTGCTCGCGGCGCTGCGCCGGCTGCCCGAGGCGATGCGGGATCTGCTCTCGCGGCGAGAGCAGATCGCCGAGATCGCGCGCCGCCTGGCGCCGCCGCAACGCTACTGGGCGGTGGTCGGCAACGGCGCCAACCGGGTCGCGGCGGAAGAGGTCCGGATCAAGCTCTCCGAGCTCTGCTACAAGTCGATCGCCTGCGACGCCACCGAGGACAAGAAGCACATCGACCTCTCGAGCGAGCCGCTGATCCTCGTCGCCGCGGCGGGCCTCATCGGGTCGACTGCGGACGACGTGGCGAAGGAGGTGGCGATCTACCGTGCCCACAAGGCGGTGCCGATCGTCGTGGCCAGCACGGGCGACGACCGCTTCGATGCCGCGGCAGCGCGCATCCAGGTGCCGCGTGTGCATCCGCAGCTGGATTTCGTGCTGGCGGCGCTGGCCGGACATCTCTTCGGCTACGAGGCGGCGCTGGCGATCGACGCCCAGGCGGCGCCGCTGCGCGCGATGCGCAGCCAGATCGAGCAACTCGCCGCGGTGGAGCGTGGCGGCTCGCGCCGAGGATCGGGCGCCTCCACCGAGAGTCCGAAGGTCTTGCTCGACGTCGACCCGCTCGACGAGATGCGGCCGTTGCTCCGCGGACCCTCGAAGGAGTTCCTGCGGGCGCTCGAGAACGGTTCCTACGACGGCCACCTGCGCGCCTCCACCGCTGCCGACCTGGGCCTACTCATCCACACCGCGCTAGGCCATCTCCCGCTCGAGGGTTTCGCGGTGCTGCGCGGCCGCCCCGGAACGCCGGCGGTGGTCCTCGACGCGCTGCACGACACCCTGTCGGTCGCCATCGACGAGCTGACGCGGCCGATCGATGCGATCAAGCACCAGGCGAAGACGGTCACCGTCGGTATCTCGCGCACCGACGAGGCGTTCCTCACCGTGCCCCTGGTGCGCGAGGTGCTCGCCGCGGGGGTCGATCGCGACCGCCTCACCTACGGGTGCCTGCGGACCCTGGCGACGCTCGACCCGGTGGTGAGGGAAGTTCGCGGTCACACCCGCTACCGCATCTCGGGCGACCCGCGGTCCGAGCACTCGAGCATCCGGGTGGTGCACTCCGCGGGCCTCTCGCGCGGCCTCGCGTCGCGCACCGCCTCGCGCCCCGAGCTGCGCGGCACCAAGCGGTCGGTGGCGCGCGACGGCGAGGTCCTGGTGGCGCGAGGCTCCGCCGACGGCCGGCTGTTCCTGCTCGTGCCCGAGCTGGAGAAGGCGCGCACCGTGGGGCTGGTGCTGCTGCACATCGATCTCGCCGAGCGCGCGCCGGCGGCTGTCCTGCGCGGCGTGCTCGGCGGCTACCGCGGCCGCTACGGCAAGCTACGCGATGCGGTGATGGAGACCGAGCCCGGATTCCGCGACGATCTGCTCGAGTCCTGCTCGGTGGAGGAGCTGCTGGTCGGCTCGGTCGAGGGGCTGGCGCGGCGCTGGCGCACGGCCGCGGGGCCTCCGGCAGTAGCCGCCGATCCGCCGGTGGTCGACGAGGCCGCAGGAGAGCCGGCGAGCATCGCCGGATCGCGCGGCCGCGACGGACGCTGACACCTCGGCGAGCTTTGCCCGCAGCGCGGGATCGTGGCACGCTCCGGGTTCCGTGCGCTCGGCGGCCCGAGCTGCGCGGGCGGCGGACCGGGCACCCGGCGGTGTCCAGTGACCAGGAGCCGGTGATGTCGCAGAGCCAAGAGACGAACAGCGAGCGGAGCAGCCGCGGCGAGCTCGCCGAGCGGCTCGCGGCACGCATCGACGACCGTGAGGTGCGTGTCGGTGTGCTCGGGCTCGGCTACGTGGGGCTGCCGCTGTCGATGGGTTTCGCCGACGCCGGCATCCGCGTCCTCGGCTTCGACATCGATGCGGCGAAGATCGCCGCGATCCATGCCGGCGAGAGTTACATCGGCGGCGTCTCCTCGTCGCGCCTGGCCAGTGCCGTCGAGGCCGGGACCCTGGCGGCCACCGACGACTTCTCGCGCCTCGGCGAGGTCGACGTCGCGATCGTCTGTGTGCCGACCCCGCTCACCAGCCACCGCGAGCCGGACCTCTCCTACGTGCTCGACACGGGGCGCCGGATCGCCACCTCGCTGCGCCGCGGCCAGCTCGTGGTGCTCGAATCGACCACCTTCCCGGGCACCACGGACGGCGAGTTGCGCGAGATCCTCGAGGCCGGCGGCCTCACCCTGGCGAACGATTTCTTCCTCGCCTTCTCTCCGGAGCGCGAGGACCCCGGCAACCCGCAGTTCGACACCACCAAGATCCCCAAGGTGGTCGGTGGGGTCGACCAGGTGTCCGGTGAGCTCGCCTGCCGCCTCTACGAGCTGGTCGTGCCGCGCACGGTGTCGGTGTCGTCGGCGCGCGTCGCCGAGGCCGCGAAGCTCACCGAGAACATCTTCCGGGCGGTGAACATCGCGCTGGTCAACGAGCTCAAGGTCATCTTCGACGAGATGCAGATCGACGTCAGGGAGGTGCTCGACGCCGCGGCGACCAAGCCGTTCGGTTTCATGCGCTTCGATCCGGGCCCCGGCTGGGGAGGACACTGCATCCCGGTGGACCCCTTCTACCTCTCCTGGAAGGCGCGAGAGTACGGGCGCACGGCGCGCTTCATCGAGCTCGCCGGCGAGGTCAACGTCGAGATGCCGGCCTGGGTGGTGCAGAAGCTGTTGCTGGCGCTGAACGACCGCAGCCTGCCGATCCGCGGACAGCGGATCCTGGTGCTGGGGTTGGCCTACAAGCGCGACGTCGCCGATCCGAGGGAGAGCCCCGCCTTCGAGATCCTGTCGCGGCTGCACGAGCTCGGGGCCGAGGTCGGATACCACGATCCGCTGCTGCCCGAAGCGCCCTCGATGCGCACCTGGCCGGACCTTCCGCCGCTGCGCTCGACACCGCTCGACGCGGCGACGCTCGAGAGCTGTGCCGCCGTGGTGGTGGTCACCGACCACCGGGCGATCGACTGGGAGCTGGTGGCGCGCTGTGCGCCACTGGTGGTCGACACGCGCGGCGTCTTTCGCCAGCCGCTACCCAACGTGGTGCGTGCCTAGCCGGCTCGCACCTGTGATTCGTCGGGGCCTGCGGCCCGACGAATCAGCGCCGGATGCAGCGGACGCGGGGGGCTGATCGGCGCAGGGCGCGGGTTCTTCGGCGCCGCTGATCCGTCGCCGTGGGCGGCTGAAGGCACGAGCCGGAGAGCGACGGCCTTGGGCCGCAGAGGCGGTGGATGCGGGACGGCGAGGCACGAGGGAGGGCTGATCGGCACGGGTGGCGGCTCTGCCGGCGCGCCGCTGATCCGTCGCAGGGCGCGGGTTCTTCGGCGCCGCTGATCCGTCGCCGTGGGCGGCTGAAGGCACGAGCCGGAGAGCGACGGCCTTGGGCCGCAGAGGCGGTGGATGCGGGACGGCGAGGCACGAGGGAGGGCTGATCGGCACGGGTGGCGGCTCTGCCGGCGCGCCGCTGATCCGTCGCAGGGCGCGGGTTCTTCGGCGCCGCTGATCCGTCGCCGGGGGCGGCTGAAGGCACGAAGGTGTACTGGAGAGCCAGGGTGTGGGCGGCCGTTTTGGCGGGGTGCGGGGGGCTGAGCGGCTCGGGGGTGCAGCTTCGCCTGCGCGCCGCTGATCCGTCGCCGGAGCTCGGCTGACGAGAGGGTGTGTTGGAGGGGGCTGTGCGGCAAGGGTGCCCAAGGGCGGGAGGTCCGTCCCTCCTGCGACGGGATTGGCGCTGAACACCGTCGTTCTGGTAGAAATCACGTCCCGGGGCGACAAAAACGTAATGATCGGCATCTGGCATGACGCGGGTGTAGCGATCCTGGAGGCCAGCAGGTGCCGGAACTCGAAGTCGAAGAGATGGAAGTCGAAGGGATGGAGGAGGCCGAGGCCGTGGGCCGGATAGGAGGGCTCGGCCGTCGCGAGGAGGGTCTCGACCGCGCGGCGGGTGACGGGTCGCCGCCGGCTCTGCGCAGGGTGGGCGACGAGAACAGCCGCGACGTGCGCGAGCTCACCCTCCTCTACCGGCTCAGCCGCCTGCTCGAGCAGAGCCTCGATCTGCGCGACGTGGTGCCGCCGATGCTCGAGGCGCTGTCGGAGGAGTGGGGCCTGCACCGCGGCACCCTCACCCTGCTCAACCGCAAGTCGGGTGACATCCACATCCACCTCGCTCACGGCACCTCCCCGCGCGAGGCGCAGCGTGGCCGCTACCGACTCGGCGAAGGCGTCACCGGCACGGTGGTGCAGACCGGGCAGCCGGCGGTGATCGAGAAGGCCAGCCAGTCGCAGCAGTTCCTCGACCGCACGCGCAAGCGCCGGCGCGGCGAGTTCTCGTTCCTGTGCGTGCCGATCAAGAGCGGCCAGGAGATCTTCGGCGCGCTCAGTGTCGAGCGCGACTGGGTCGACGGCCACGATCTGGGCCGCGACGCCCGCATGCTCAGCATCGTCGGCTCGATGATCGCCCAGGCGGTGAAGATGCGGCGCGCCGCCGAGGAAGAGCGCGAGCGGCTCGAGGAGGAGAACGAGCGGCTGCGCGCCGAGCTGAAGGACCGCTACCGGCCGTCGAACATCGTCGGTCAGTCGCACGAGATGCAGGAGGTCTACGACCAGATCGCGACGGTCTCGACGAGCAACACCAGCGTGCTGATCCTGGGCGAGACCGGCACCGGCAAGGAGCTCGTCGCCCAGGCGATCCACTACGACAGCGACCGCTCCTCGCGACCCTTCGTCAAGGTGCACTGCGCGGCGCTCCCGGAGTCGGTGATCGAGAGCGAGCTGTTCGGGCACGTGAAGGGCGCGTTCACCGGCGCGGTGAGCGATCGCAAGGGCCGCTTCGAGCTGGCCCACGGCGGCACCCTCTTCCTCGACGAGGTGGGAGAGATCCCGCTGAGCATCCAGATCAAGCTGCTGCGGGTGCTGCAGGAGCGCGAGTTCGAGCGCGTCGGCGGCACCTCGACGGTCAAGGTCGACGTGCGGCTGATCGCGGCGACCAACAAGGACCTGGCTGTGGAGGTGGCCCAGAACCGCTTCCGAGAGGACCTCTACTACCGCCTCAACGTCTTCCCGATCCACGTCCCGGCGCTGCGCAAGCGCAAGTCCGACATCGTGCTGCTGGCCGACTTCTTCCTCGAGAAGTTCGCCCGCTCGTCGCGCAAGAGCGTGCGCCGCCTGTCCAGCGCCACCATCGACCTGTTGATGAGCTACCACTGGCCCGGCAACGTGCGCGAGCTCGAGAGCTGCCTCGAGCGGGCGGTGCTGGTGGCGGAGGGAGACGTGATCCACCCGTACCACCTGCCGCCGACCCTGCAGGCGGCCGAGGTCAGTGGCGACCTCGCTGTCGACAGCCTCAAGTACCGGGTCGAGGCCTTCGAGCGCGATCTGCTGCGCGACGCTCTCAAGTCGACACGCGGCAACATGGCGTCGGCGGCTCGGTTGCTGCAGACCACCCAGCGCATCATCGGCTACAAGGTGAAGAAGTACCGCATCGATCCAGCACGCTACGCCACCTGACGGCAGGCAGCTGGCCGGTGCGCCGGCGGGAACCTTTGTCGCTGCCGTGCGTTCTGACAGCGATGAGCTCGCCGCGCGATCCCCTTCGGGACGTCGCCCGGGGGCGGCGAGGCGCGGTGCCCGGCGGGCGTCGCGGCGCGCCGCGCCGGAGCGGTGACGGCGGCGACGGGGACGGGGACGCAGAGAACGACCGCGACGCGCAAGACGGCAGGACCCACGACGGCAAGACCCACGACGGCAACGCCCACGACGGCAACGCCCACGACCGCATCGCCCAGGACCGCAGTGCTCATGATCGCAGTGGCCAAGGCAGCCCATCCCATCACCTCGAGGCGCTCGACCGCCGAGCGGCGGATCGCGTCGAGCGCGCCGACGATCGAGGCCAGCCGGCGAAGCCGACTGCTGCCGCGCCGATGGCGTCCGAACGGGGGTCGGTGATGGGTGAGCTGAGTCTCGCCTGGCCCGAGGGACGGCGAGCCGAGGAGGCGTGCGCCGATCGCGAGGAACGGCTGCGAGCCGGCGATCCGGAGCTCTTCGGCGAGCTGATCGAGTGCCACCAGGACGCCCTGATCGGCTACCTGGTGCGCATGACCCGCTGTCCGGACCGCGCCCAGGAGCTGGCGCAGGAGGCGTTCGTGCGCCTGTTCACCAGCCGCAGGCGGTACAGCGAGCAGGGCCTGTTGTCGGCGTATCTGTTCCGCATCGCCACCAACCTGCTGCGCAGCGAGGAGCGCCGCCGGACGCGCTGGCGTCGCCTCGAGCCGCTCTATCTCGCCGGCCTGCGCGAGCATCCTCCCTCGCCGCAGCGCGAGCTCGAGGGCCAGGAGGCCTGCGGCCGGGTCTCGCGCGCCATAGCGGGTCTCCCGGTGCGCTTCCGCGCGCCGCTCGTGCTGCGCGAGATCGAAGGTTGGTCGTACGCCGAGATCGCGCGCACCCTGGGCTGTCGCGAAGGCACCGTCAAGTCGCGCATCAACCGCGCCAAGAAGCGGCTGAAGGACGAGCTCGAGCCGTTCTGGCGCCAGCAGCGCGGTGAGCTCGGGGCGGCCGCAGCCGCCGCCGACTCCGCGGACGGGGTGGCCGATGTCTGAGCGCCGTCACCGGGCCGGAGCGCGGCCGAGCGCCCAGCGGCAGAGCACCGAGAGGTCCGGCCGCGCCGAGCCGGAGCCCTTCGAGCACTGGCTCGACGAGCAGCTCGCCTGCGAGCGCCGGCGGGCCCGCGAGCTCGGCCCGGGGACCGAGCGAAGCTCGCGCCCATCCGTTGTCGACCTGCGTCCCTCGGTGCTGCGCCGCCTGCGACGGCTCGAAGCCGAGCGCAAGGCCTCGGGACCCGACCTCGCGGTGCCGCTGCTGGTGCTCGCGGCGACGGTACTGCTCGTCTTCGCCGCCGGACTGTGGATCCAGCGGGCCACGGCGCCGGCCGACGCAGAGGCCGCGGCGCCGCGGCTCAGCGCCGTGCTGCCGGCGTCGGGCTCGTCGTCCCTGGGCGCTGCCGCTCGCCGGCGGGGCCGCGACGGCGGCGATCACGATCTCGACCTGCTCCAGCGTGAGCTCGATTCTCTGAGTCAGCAGCTGCTCGAGCTGCGCCGGGTGCGCGACGCCAGCGGGCCCACCCTCGAGCTGACCTCGCAGGACGGGATCGAGCTCGTGGTACCGCTGCGCGAGGCGCTGGCCGCGCTCGAGCCGGAGGACGGCCGGGCGGCGATGCGGAGGGTGCGCTGGTGAGCTCGCGTTGCGGGGATTGGGCCTCGATCCTCACTCTGGTCGTCGCGTTCGGCGCCATCGGCTCCGGCGCCGCGACGGGTCAGGCGCCCGAGCGCCGCGTCGAGGTCGTCGAGGAGCGGGTCGACGGCGATCTCGCCGGCGAGCGTCGGGTGCTGCGACTGGTGCTGGTGGGCGAGGCCGCTGCGTCGGCCGAGGAGTCCGAGGACGCTGGCTCCCGGGTGGTCGAGCGCAGTACCGCGTCCTCGGCCCACAACGTCTTCGTGATCGAGCGCGGCGCCGATCTGCACGGCGAGGCGATGGTCGAGTCGGCCGAGCCAGGCGTATTCCGCTGGGCCTACCGCACGGCTCCGGCGCCCGGCGGCGCCTACCTGGGGGTGGAGATCCTGGCGCTCACCGATGCCCTGCGCGATCACTTCGCGTCGCCGCGGGGCGAAGGGGTGCTGATCTCCGACGTCGAGCCGGGCAGCCCGGCTGCGGTTGCGGGGCTGCGGGCCGGGGACGTGGTGACCAGGCTGGGCGGCCGGGCGGTCCGCTCGACGCACGAGTTCGGTCGCAGGGTGCGCGCCCTGGCGGTCGGGGAAGCCGTCGGGATCGAGGTCTGGCGCGGTGGTTCGTCGCGCTCGGTGGAGGCTGTGCCGGTCGAGATCGCGCCTCGGATCATCGAGTTGGGACAGGGTGGACGGTTGCGCCGGATCGAGGCCACCGCCGGCGAGGAGATCCACGTCGACGTCGACGGTGCGGCGGCCGAGATCCGCGAGATCGTCGACAGTGGAGCGTGGCGCGCGCGGGTCGAATCGCTCGAAGAGATCGACGTCGCTGCCCTCGAGCGTCGGATCCGCGAGCTCGAGGCGCAGCTGACGCGACTCTCCGAAGAGCGTCGGCGCCGCCAGCGCTGAGCGCCATCCACGGCCCTGCGGCGGCGTCGCGCCCCGCACGTCGTGTCTCGCGGCGCTCTGACCCCGCTCGGCCGGACGATCCGACGTCGGCCGGATAGGCTCTGCCCAGCCATCGGCCGCCGGGCGTGCCTTCCCTTCGCCGGGAGCGCGAGGACGATCCTGCCGCCCGGAGCGCCGATCATGCCGAGGGCCCGTCTCTTGAGGATCTACCTGCTGCGGCACGGTCAGGTCGCCGCCAACCGCGACATGCGCTACGTCGGCCGTGTCGACCAGGAGCTCACCGCCGACGGGCGGGCGCAGGCACGTGCCCTGGCCGACGCCTTCCGCTCCGTGCGGCTCGATCGCGTCGTGTCGAGCCCGCGCCTGCGGGCCCGGCAGACCGCCGAGGAGATCCTCGGGCTGCACCCTCTGGGCCCGGCCGCGCTGTCGGAGCACTCCGGGCTCGCCGAACAGGACTTCGGAGAATGGGAAGGCAGGAGCCGCGACGAGATCGTGGCCGAGGGCGACGGCCCCCGCGAGCAGCTCGCCGCCTTCGATCGCTCTCCCGATGTCGCCGCACCGGGTGGCGAGTCGTTCAGCGACGTGGCGCGGCGCGTCGGTCGGGTGGTCGAGCAGGCCGAGCGCGAAGGCGTCGAGCGCCTGATGCTGGTCTCCCACGTCGGTCCCACCAAGGCGCTGCTCGCCGAGCTGCTCGGGCTCACCCTGCTCGACGTGCGCCGCTTCTTCCTCGATCCGGGGAGCTTCACCGTGCTCGACCGTCAGCCGGAGCCGGGGCGCGGCCTGCTGCGCATGTTCAATGCGCCCGGACACGTCGAGTGGCTCGCGCACCGCTGGATGCGCGACCACCGGCTCGACAGCTGAAGCTCGACCGCAGAAGCTCGACCGCAGAGTGCCCGAGTGCCCAGAGGGCTCCAGAGGACCGACTGACCTCGGGCTGCGGCCTGCGCAACCGGTCCGTTAGAGTGCGCCGGTTCGGGCTCCGGCTCTGCCGCCCCCAGTCGCCGCCGATCGGCAGGCCGCGCGGACCTCGCGCCTGGCTCGGTGCCCCGGCCGCCGGATCCCTAGTCCAGGCTGGTTACGCCGGGCCTTCGTACCCCTTTCCCGGCAACCGAGATCGCCCTCGCGAAGCAGCGGAGAATCTGAGAGATGACACGACCCACCGGTAGCGAGCTGATGGAGAAGATCGTCGCCTTGTGCAAGCGACGCGGCTTCGTGTTCCCGGCCTCCGAGATCTACGGCGGCATCAACGGCTTCTGGGACTACGGCCCGCTGGGGACCCAGCTCAAGAACAACCTGCGCGACGCCTGGTGGCGCGACATGGTGGAGTGTCCACCGCTGGGTCCGGACGGACACCCGGTGAGCATCGTCGGCCTCGACTCATCGATCATCCAGAACCCCAGGACCTGGGAGGCGAGCGGTCACGTCGGCGGCTTCTCGGATCCGATGGTCGACTGTCGCGAGAGCAAGGCGCGCTACCGCGCCGACCATCTGCTGGTGCTGCGCCCGCGCAGCGAGGAGACGGATCTCTTCGCCTTCCTCGAGGGCGATCCCGGACCGGCTCTCAAACAGGCGAAGAAGGTGCTGCGACGTGCGGTCTCGGAGGAGGACTTCGTGGCCGAGCCGTTCACCGGGCTCGACCCCTCCGAACGGGGCAGGGTCTGGGGACCGGATGCCTCCAGCGCCGGCACGCTGACCGAGCCGCGTCAGTTCAACCTGATGTTCCGCACCTTCGTCGGCGCCGCCTCGGGCGAGGACAACGTCGCCTACCTCCGGCCCGAGACCGCTCAGGGCATCTTCCTCAACTACAAGAACGTGCTCGACACGTCGCGGGTGCGGCCGCCGTTCGGCATCGCCCAGATCGGCAAGGCCTTCCGCAACGAGGTGACGCCGCGCAACTACATCTTCCGCTCGCGCGAGTTCGAGCAGATGGAGATGGAGTGGTTCTGCGCTCCCCAGGAGGCGCAGCAGTGGTTCGAGTTCTGGACCGAGGCGCGGCTGGCGTGGTGGCGCTCACTCGGGGTCCAGGAGGGCAACCTGCAGCTGCGCCGTCACGACGCCGACGAGCTGGCGCACTACGCCAGGGACGGCGCCGGCACCTACGACGTGGAGTACCGCTATCCGTTCACCGATCCAGGCTTCGGCGAGCTCGAGGGCATCGCCCACCGCAGCTCGTTCGATCTCGAGCAGCACCAGCAGGCGTCGCGCACCAAGCTCGAGTACTTCGATCCGCAGACCCAGGAGCGCTTCGTGCCGCACGTCATCGAGCCGGCGAGCGGGCTGACCCGAGGCGTGCTGGTGATCCTCTGCGAGGCCTACGACGTCGATCCATCGCGCCCGTCGCCCGAGATCATGCGCTTCCCGAAGCGTCTGGCGCCGATCCAGGTCGGCATCTTCCCGCTGATCAACAAGCTGGGCATGCCGGAGACGGCGGAGAAGCTGTACCTCGAGCTGCGCTCGCGCTTCGTGGTGCAGTTCGACGTCAAGCAGTCGATCGGCAAGCGCTACGCGCGCATGGACGAGGCGGGCACGCCCTTCTGCGTCACGGTCGACGGCGACACTGCCGAGGACCAGGCGGTGACGGTGCGCGACCGGGACACCGGCGGGCAGGAACGTGTCGCCCTCGATCGGGTCGCGTCCTACCTCTCGGAGCGCTTCGCCACCGCCTGAGACGCCTGCCTCCGGTGGGGCTGCTGCGGTGCGGCACTGCAGCCGCTGGAAGGTGCCGGGCGAGGCCGGGACTGCTGTATCCGGGCACCGCGGGAGCCGCTCGGCGGCTGGCGACGGTGTCTGCCGGAGTGGCGACGGGCATCCTCCTCGAGCGAGGGGTGCGCGCTGCCGTGGAGATATGGAGAGGGGAGGCCCCGGAAGATGGCGGGAGAACGGTGGAAGGGCCGCAATTGCCCGTTTGGTCGGGGCTTTGCCGCCGTTGTGGCGGCCCGGTCCCGAAGGCGCTCGCGGTCGGTCCGGAGGGTTCTCTCGAGGTGGGCTGGTGAGGGTGGGATGGAAAGGAGGCGGGGTGAGCCTCCCCAGTGTTATCTCCAACGACTGTTCCGGTGGAACAGAACGCGGGGAGTATGCTGCACTGCGGCAGAAACTGCAAGGGGAGGTTGCGTCGCGGGGCCGATCTTGCTGCGCTGCGGCGAGACGCGGCGGGCGGTCCTCTCGCCGGTTCTCAGCCGTCCCGCGGCAGCGGCGCCGTTTCGGCCCGGGGCTCGGCGAGGCGAGCGGTCTGCGCCAGCGCGATGACCTGCAGCAGGGCGCTGAGCAGGAAGACCAGCTCGACCGAGCTGAACCTCGTCAGCAGGGCTGCGATGACGAACCCGAGGGTGCCCGCTCCCTCGGCGAGGGAGCTCGAGGCGGCGACGTTGAGCGCCCGCTCACCCTCGTGGCCGAACTCGAGCACCATCGAGCTCTGGCAGAGCATTGTGCCGGCCAGGCCGGCGCCGAGCAGCAGGAAGAGCAGGGTGGCGACCTCCACGCCGTCGGTGGCCAGCACCAGGAGGGAGGCGAGCAGCCAGCAGCAGACGCTGAGCCGGTAGACGATGCGGAAGCCGGCGCGGTCGGCGAGGCCTCCCCAGAGCAGTGAGCTGACCGCCTGGGAGAGAGCGAAGACCACGGTGAGCAGGGCGAGCAGGGAGCCGTCGACGGCGCTCCGCTCGCCGATGGCGACGATGAAGTAGGGCAGAGCGCCACGTGAGGCGGTGACCAGGGCGACGGTGCGCAGGAAGGGCCCGAGCCGTTGGTCCACCAGCAACGATCCGGCTGCGCGCACGCGGGGGCCGAGCCCGAGGAGCTCCGGCCCTGCGGTCCGGCGCGCCGCTGGCTCGCGCAGGAAGATCAGGCAGCCGAGGCCCGAGCTGGTCAGCGCGAAGGCGACCAGGAAGGTGAAGCCGAAACCGCGCGGGAAGCCGTAGCGCTCGAGCAGCGAGCCGGCGAGAGCCGAGACCACCAGGAGGCTCAGCCCCGAGCCCAGGTTGCGTGCACCCCACAGCCGGCCGCGGATGCGCACCGGGACGGACTTGGCGAGCAGCACGTTGAAGGTGACCGCCTGCAGGCCGCTGGCGAGTCCCCAGCCGAACAGCGTCGGCCAGATCAGAGCCCGGGTCAGCGAAAGGGGCGCGGCGAGGGCGAGCAGAGCCAGCAGGCCGACCTGGATCCGCATCGCGAAGCCGAACACCATGGTCAGCCCGCGTACCCGCCGCCGCCTGCCGATCGCGCCGGCGCCGAGCAGAGGCGACAGGAACATGCCGAGACTCTGTGCGGCGCGTGCCGCACCGACGCTCCAGTCGGTGCCTGTGAGCTGCTGCACGAAGGCCGGCAGGAAGGTAGGCGCCTGGAGGAGCCGGAAGCCGGTCTGGCCGAGCAGGCCGTGCACCAGCAGCAGGCTGGCGTTGCGGCCCAGATTGCGCTGCGCCAGCGGAGCGGTGTCGGTGGACATCTGCTTCTCGGCGGCGTCTTCGGCCATCTTCTCGGTGGAGTGTTGCGCGCTCGTGTTCGCGGATCGCGGCAAGGTCGCAGCAACGTAACATCGCAGCCCGGCGAGGAACGGTTGGTCGCCGCGTCTCTCGATGGCCGGCGCAGCCGAACCCCGGAGCGTGATGGGAGAAGGACCGCACACCGAGCCAGCAGACTCCGGTCGTTGGCAGCGCATCTGGGCCCAGGTACGGCGCATTCCGGAGGGCCGGGTGGCCACCTACGGTCAGATCGCCGAGCTGGCCGGAGTGCCGCGTGGCGCCAGGCAGGTCGGCTACGCGCTGCACCGGGCGCCGCCCGACGTCCCGTGGCAGCGGGTCATCAACGCCCGCGGCGAGGTCTCCCAGCGCTCCGCCGACGGGGCCGGCGCCGACCAGCTGCAGCGTCAGCTGCTCGAGGAGGAGGGCGTCGAGTTCGACCTGGCCGGCCGGGTCGACCTCGCAGTCTGGCGCTGGCGACCCCGTCGCCCGGCCGCGAGGTGAGGCGCAGCGCCGCCGCGAGCGCGCGCCTCCTCCCGCGTCGTCGGAGGGCTCGTGCGCGGGCGGCGGCGCCGGATCCGATCGCCGCCGGATCCCGTATACTTCGAGGTCGGCCTCGGAGTGGCGGAGGGCCATCCGGGTCGTGCCGGATGACGCTAGTGCCGGCCCCGCTCACGAGCCGGATCCGGCGCCGAGAGAACCAGGAGTCCGAGGGGAGACGTGATGGAAAGATCCACGAGATCCGCGCGAACCGAGACTCCCGCGATCGAGGAGACCGGCATCGCTTCGATGGGCCTGCACCTGCCGCCGCTGGCGATGCGGGTCGAGGACCTCGCCACGCTGCGCGGCGAGGACCCGCAGAAGTACCTGGTGGGGCTGGAGTGCAACGAGTTCTCGCTCTGCCCGCCGGAGTTCTCGATCGTCGACCTCGCCGCCGAGGCGGCGCGGCGCGCGCTGAGCCGGTGGGACGGCGAGCTCTCGGACATCGGGATGATCGTCGTCGGCACCGAGTCGGCGGTGGACATGAGCCGGCCGCTGAGCGCCTTCGTCGCCGAGAGGCTCGGGCTGCGCGGGCACGTGCGCTCCTACGAGGTCAAGCACGCCTGCTACGGCGGCACCCTGGCGCTGCGCCAGGCCCTCGAGTGGCGGATGTCGGGCGCCGCCCGCGGCAAGGCTGCGCTGGTGGTCGCCGCCGACGTCGCTCTCTACGCCCCCGGCGACCCGGGCGAGCCGACCCAGGGCGCCGGCGCCGTCGCCTTCGTCGTCGATCGCCCCGAGGTCGCCTCGATCGAGACCATCTCGTATCCCTACAGCGACCCGGCGTTCGACTTCTACCGTCCGGTGGGCGACGCCTATCCGACGGTCGACGGCAAGCTCAGCCTCGAGTGCTACCGCCGCGCCGCGGTCGAGTGCTTCCGCGCCCTCTGCGCCGGCGAGGACCCTGAGAAGATCCTCCAGCACTTCGAGGCCCTCTGCTTCCACGTGCCCTTTCCGAAGATGGTGCGCAAGACCGTGCTGCGGCTCGGCGAGGCCTTCGGCTGGGGCGCCGAGCGCGTCAACGAGCTGTTCAAGGACAAGGTCGAGCCGACGATGCTGTGGAACAAGCTCTCCGGCAACGCCTACACCGCCAGCCTGTGGATCTCGGTGGCCCGAGCGCTGCAGGGACGGCGTCCCGGCGAGCGCATCGCCGCGTTCTCCTACGGCTCCGGCTTCGGCTCCGAACTGCTCTCACTGGTGGCCGGACCGCTGGCCTCCGAGGGCGCCTGGGCCGAGGACATCGAGAAGGACCTCGCGGCGCGGGGACGCATCGACGCCGAGGCCTATCAGCGGCTGCGCGGGCTGCCCGGCCTGGCGCCGGCCGGCTGATCGGCCACGTCGCCTGCCGGCGCCGACGATTCGCCGAGCAGGCGCACGATCGCGGCCAGCGTGCGTGGTTGCACGATCGCCTCGAAGTGCCCGCCGCGGATCGTCACCACCTCGCGCAGCGCGGCCCGCTCCGCCGGCGCCAGCGCGCGCTGGCTCTCGAGCGTCGCGTGACCGTCACCCGCGGTCATCGCCAGGTCGAGCAGCTCGGGTGAACGGGAGACCGCGCGGTGGTCGCCGAAGGCGAGGCTGCGTGGGTCGTCGTGGTCGACCATCGCCCGCACCGGGGTCGGCAACGAGTCGTTCTCGAGCAGGTAGTAGGCGGTGGCGATGGCAGCACCGCCGTCGGCTCCGAGGAGCTCGTGCAGCCAGCGCGCCTCACGTAGCCGCTGCTCGAGGTAGCGCATCCGATCCTCGACCGTGCCGAACAGACGCCGCGCTCGAGCGTCCCGCAGTCGCGCCTCGACCTCGGGAGCGAAGATCGACCAGCCGCGCGCCCGCCAGGTGTCGGCGTCGTAGAGGTCGATCGGCACCGGCCGGCCCTGCGAGTCGAAGAACAGGTCGTCGCTCTCGGCCGGCAGGTCGTCGAACAGGGGGCGCAGGGTGAACAGGACCTCGGGACCGAAGTAGCGACCGATGCCGCCAACGTAGCGGCGACCACGGTGCAGCTCGCGGAGCTGGCGCAGCGAGCCGGCGTTGGAGGTGCCGATGAGCAGCAGCTTCTCGACCGCGAAAGCCGGCGACGCCGGCGACGACAGCGACGACAGCGACGACAGCGACGATGCCACCTCGCCTGCACCGGCGTCGGCGGACCGCCTCGCCGCCTCGAGATCGCGGTCGCCGTAGCGCACGAGGTAGCGGCAGATGCGCGCCGCGTTGCTCTGGCAGAGCAGATCGACGCGGCGGTCGTCGCGCGCCTCGGCGATCCGGGTGAGCACCGCGTGCAGCTCGCGCGCGCTGGTGGTCGTCGAGCGGCGCCAGTCGTATCCGAAGAGGTAGAGGTCCTGCTCGGGCGCGGGGCGATCCGAATCGCCCAGCGTGTAGCCGGCGTCGACCAGCGCCTCGACCAGCGGCCGGTAGATCGGCTTGCGCACGCCGAAGAAGGAGAGCTCCATGAGGACCTCGCCCGGGACCAGCGGATCGGTGCTCCGCTGATCGGGCGGGATCGGCAGGGCGACGGAGCGTCCCCTGTCCTTGGGGAAGAAGACCCGGCGACCGGTGCCCCACCGCACCTCACCATCCGGTGACTCGACCAGCGCCGTGCCGGTGACCCCCGGCACCAGCACCGCTGCCGGGCGCCGCGACGACTCGGCGGTCGTCGCCGCGCCTGCCGGGCGCGGCGCCGGGAAGCACGCCGCGAACGCCAGCAGCGACCAGAGCGCCACGGCGGCGAAGCGCGGCCGGGATCGTCGCGCCGGACGTCGGGCCGCGCCTGCATGCCCGGGCTCGGATAGTGTCGTCACGCAGGGCCGGGGCGGAGCCGGAGGCGCGCCGAGCGCGGCTCGATCCGGGCCGGAGCGGATCCGCGGGGATCTGGGGAGTGCGAAGGCGATGACGGATCTTCTCGACTACGGACGCAAGCTACAGGAGGCCGGGCTCGGCATCGTGCGCTCGGTGATGACCGAGGTCGCACGCCACGGCCTGCCTGGCGACCACCATTTCTACCTCACCTTCGACACCGAGCACGAAGGGGTGGAGATCTCCGAGCGCCTGCGAGCCAGCTACCCCGGCGAGATGACCATCGTGCTGCAGCACCAGTACGAGGATCTCGAGGTCGACGAGCGTGGCTTCGCCGTCACCCTGAGCTTCTCCTCACGGCCGCGCCGACTCGGCGTTCCCTGGCAGGCGCTGCGACGCTTCGTCGATCCGGCGGCGAGCTTCGGCCTCGAGTTCCCGGCCCCCGGGCAGCCGCAGGGGCGGCCTGGATCCGGCGCCGGGGAGGGCGCGCCGGTGCGCCGTGGTCCGCACCGCATCGAGAGCGTCGCAGGCGCCGACGACGAGCGCCAGGAAAGCGCGGTGGCGGAGGAGGTCGACAGGCCGACCGGCACCGACCGCAAGGACGTCACGGCCGGGGGAGGCGATGGGCCGGGGGACTCCGAGCCCAGCCCCGACGGGGCTGGCCGCGGCGGCGAGGACTCGGGCGTGGTGCGCATCGACGACTTCCGCAAGCGCTGAGCCGGCCGGGCGTAGGGCTCGCCGAGCCTGCGGATCAGCGGCGGAACGCGGCGCTGAGCTGCAGGCGCAGGATCGCGGCCCGCGCCTCCTGGTGGCCGGTGAGCACGAAGACGGCGATCTCGTCGCCGCGCGGGCTCCAGGAGAAGTCCCCCACCGCGGTGGCGCCGAGGTACTCCTCGGCCAGCGCGAAGTTGAAGTGGGTGAGCCGTCGCGGCTCGCTGCCGTCGGTGTTCATGAGCCAGAGCTCGCTCGGCGGGATCTCGCCGGCCACCGCCCGCCCGCGCACGCTGCCGTCGCTGATCCAGGCGATCTGGCCCCCGCTCGGGGCGGTGCGCGGAGCGCGGTCGCCGCCGGCACCAGAGCGGGTCAAGCGCTCCGTCTCGCCGCCTTCGAGCGGGATGCGCACCAGGTCGAGGCAGCAGCTCCCGGCGCCGCGCAGGTCGGCGGCGGCGAGCAGTGAGCGGTCGTCTGGAGTGAACGACCCGAGGTGCAGCAGGCCCTCGGCGCGCCACCCTTCGACGGAGCGCGCATCGAGCAGCCGTGGGACGCCGCGGCGGAACACCAGACGCGCGGTGCGTGGCCGGAACGAGCCGACGCTGCCGGGCGTGCTGCGGCCGCCGCGGGTGCCGGTGCGTTCGCTCCATGCCAGCAACTCACCCTCGAAACCGAAGGTCGGATCGAGCACCGCCGAGCCGACCTCGGCGAGTCGGGTGATGCGCCAGAACGCCTTGCCGTCGGCGCGCAGCACCCACAGATCCGCGTGCAGCGCCCGCTCGGCGCCGAACAACTCGACAGCGCCGGTGTCGAGGCGCGCGGCGTGCTGCTGGGAAGAGATCACCAGGTACTCGCCCGACGGGTGCCAGACCGGGTCCAGGTTGTGGCTGCCGCGCAGGTCGTACGCCTCGCAGGTCAGGCATCGCTCGCCGCCCGAGGCCACGTCGAGCACCCAGACGTCGAAACGCCCGTCGGGGCCCTGCCGGTCGAAGGCGAGTCGATCGCCCTGCACCGACCAGTCGAGTCTTCCGCCCTGCTCGACCCACAGCGTCGAGGAGACGAGCGCGGATGCGGACTCATCCGGCTCGGCAGCGTCCGTCGATCGGCCCGGCGACTGGGCCGAGGCGATGACCGCAAAGCTGAGCCAGGCACAGGAGATCGCGGCGCGGAGCAGCGACCGGGTGCCCGGGGGCCTCGGCGGTCGTGGCAGGCGACAGGAGCGGAGCCCGGACGTCGGCGCCGAGCCGCCCGAGGTCTGCCCGCTCCGGCGAGTCCGCACTGCCGCGTGATGGGGGTCGGGCCTGGAGGGCTCGGCTCTGGCTGCGGAAGGCGGGCACATGGTCGTCGATGCGACAAGCGGGTGGCGGCTGCGGGATATTTCCCCCAAGCAGTCTTCACACCGCGGCGCGGAGGCGGTCTGCCATCATCCGCGCGAGCGAAGACGTCCGGGGTGCGTCGCCGTCGGTGAGAAGCCTCCATGCAGTCAGACGAGCCAGTCAGTGATCGCGCCTCCGAGCCGGCGCCGCCGCCGAGGTCGGCCCTCCTGTGGCCGTCGCTGCTCGGCGTCGGCATCGTCGCGATGGCTCCCTTCTGGGGCAGCGTGGCGCTGCCGTCCCTGGAGGGGGCGCTCGGACGCGAGGGTCTGCGCTCGGCGCTCACCGTGCTCGTCCTGGCAGCCGGAGTCGCCCTGCTGGTGCTGGCGGTGCGCCGCATCCGCGAACGCCGGGCGATGCGCTTCGGGCTGCTGGCGGTGGCGCTGTCGCTGGTGGTGCTGCAGGCGCTGACCACCGGGCGCGACGAGGCGGCCGTCGAGCGGGTGCACTTCGTGCTGTACGGCGGCGTCGCGCTGCTGCTGGTGCGCGCTCTGAGCCGGTCCTTCGGCCTCTTGTCGCTACCGCTGGCGATGGTCGGTGCCGCCGCCGTGGGGATCGCCGACGAGTGGGTGCAGTGGCTGACTCCGGTGCGGGTGGGCGACGTGTTCGACGTCGGCCTCAACCTGTACGCGGCGTTCTGTGGCGCGCTGGTCGGCGCAGCGATCCACCCGCCGCGGCGGCGCCTTTCGCAGGCCGCCGCACGTCGGGCGCGCCGCCTCCTGGCGGTGGCGACGGCGCTCTTCGTGCTCACCCTCGCGGGCTTCCTCCACTGCGCCCATCTCGGCCACCGCATCGTCGACCCGGCGGTCGGCTCCTTCAACTCGTTCTTCACCGCCGACCAGCTGGTGCGACTCAACGAGCGTCGCGCCGAGGAGTGGGGAGGGCTGGTGCCTGGTCCGCTGCGCGCGCTCGAGGTCGAGGACTACTTCCGCACCGAGGCCGCCTGGCACGTGCTGGAGCGCAACCGTGCGCGCAACCGCTCGCCGGTGGACCACGAGGTCGCATGGAGGGAGGACCGCATCCTGGAGCTCTACTACCCGACCTTCCGGGAGCTGCGCCGCGCGGACGGCACGCCGCACTACCGGATTCCCGACGCCGAGTGGCAGGAGCTGGCGGCGCGCTTCCCGGACCGGGAACCGGGCTACGTGAGTGGCGCCGACAACGGCCGCATCTGGATCCGTCCCACACCGCCGCAGCTGTGGACCGTCGCCGTCGCTCTGGCGCTGACCCTGCTGCTCTACGCCAGGTCTCAGCGCACGGGTGCTGCGGAGTGACGGTGACCGGTGCGGGGTCGCTCCGGCCCGGCGGGCGGATCGGGCGCTGCCCTTCGCGAGCTCAGCAGCAGCCGGCGATCGTCTCCTCGGCGAGGTGATCGACCACCTTCTCGAGGCTCTGAGTCTCCTCGAAGACCCGTAGCTGACGGTCGGCGCTGGTGCCGTCGCGCAGGATCGTGTTGACGTACTCGACCTCCTTGCGCACTCCCACCTCGTCGAGCACGTCGTCGAGGAACTCGAGCAGCTCGCTGGCGAGGAACCGTGCCGGCACCTGGCGTTTGCGGCCGAGGTCGATCATCTGGCCGTCGAGGCCGAAGCGCACGGCGCGCCACTTGTTCTCGTTGATCAAGTGGCGACGGTAGCGACGCCACGAGAGGTTGCTGCGGCGCAGCTTGATCAGCTTGGCGACCAGCGCCACGAGCAGGGCGGTGAGGCAAAGGGTCTCTTCGATGCGGGTGCCGATGTCGCAGATGCGGAACTCGAGCGTCGGGTACTTCGGGTGCGGACGCACGTCCCACCAGATCTTGGTCGGCTCGTCGATGCAGCCGGTGGCGACCAGGGTCTCGACGAAGTCGGTGCAGTCGTTCCAGTTGTCGAAGTAGGGGGGCAGGCCGGAGCGCGGCAGGTTCTCGAACACCACCGAGCGGTAGGACTTCAGTCCGGTGAGGCGACCGTGCCAGAACGGCGAGCTGGTCGACAGCGCCAGCACGTGGGGCAGGAAGTAGATCGAGTCGTTCATCACGTCGATCATCAGGTTGCGGTCCTCGATGCCGACGTGCACGTGCATGCCGAAGATGAGCAGACGCCGCGCCACCTCTCCGAGGTCGTCCTGCATCTTGGTGTAGCGCTCGCCGGCGCTGAGGTCCTGGGTGCTCCACGACGAGAACGGGTGGGTGCTGGCGGCGACGACCTTGCAGTCGTTGCGCTGCGCCAGCTCGTGCACCGAGCGTCGCAGGCGGATGATCTCGCTGCGCACCTCGTCGATGTTGCGGCAGATGTGCGAGCCCACCTCGACCTGGGACTGCATCAGCTCCGGCTTGATCTGGTCCTGCAACACCAACCGTCCCTGCTCGAGGAACTCCTGGATGTAGGACTTGAGCTCGCGCGTCTCCGGATCGACGATCTGGTACTCCTCTTCGACGCCGATCGTGAGCTCGGGGAGTTTGGTCATCGGTTTCCGCCTCAGGCTCCAGGAGCAGGTCGGTGGGGAGTCGGCGTGCGTGCGTGCGCCCGGTCGCTGTGCTGCGGCCGCGGGTGGTGAGCCCGTCGCACGGAGCTCGCCCTCCAATCTTCTCGGGTGCGGGGACTGTAGCAGTGGCCCCTTCGGCGACTCGCGCCCACCACCGGTGGGTGGACCTCGCTGCGGCAGCCGGAGCGCGTCGGGTCCATGCTCCCGCTCTCCTCGCCGGGCACGCGTGGTAGAACTCCGCTTTCCGCGGCGGCTGAGCCTCTGGCGCCACCGGAGCGACGGTGGGCGTGGCGATCCGCGTCGCGGTGGCCGGCCACGGACGTCGGCCGCCGGTCTCTGGCCGGAGCCGACGGGAAGTCAACCGGGAAGCGAGGAAGAAGATGGTGCTCGACCTGGCAGGGATGCGGATCGGTGGGCGAGGTCAGCGAGCCGCGGTCGCGGCGCTCCTCGCCGTCGTGGCGTGCGCTGCGTGCTCCGATCACGAGCGCACGGCCGTCGCCGAGGCGCCTGCCGACTCCGCAGCGACCGGCTGGTCGTTGGCCCCGGCCCAGGAGGAACGTTCGCGGCAGGGCATGGTGGTCAGCGGCCACCCTCTCGCTTCCGAGGTCGGCGCGGCGATCCTCGCCGACGGCGGCAACGCGATCGATGCCGCGGTCGGCGTCGGTTTCGCGCTCGCCGTGGTCCTTCCTGAAGCAGGCAACCTCGGTGGCGGCGGCTTCCTCGTCTACCGGCCGGCGCCTGACGCCGCCCTGCCCGCCGAGGAGCGGGCCGCGTCCGAGGTCTTCACCCTCGACTTCCGCGAGCGCGCACCCGGTGCGGCGTCGCGCGACATGTACCTGGGTCCGGACGGAGAGAGCACCGACCTCAGCATCACCGGGCACCTGGCGTCCGGCGTGCCGGGCTCGCCGGCAGGCCTCGCCGAGATGCACCGCCGCTTCGGCAGCCTGCCGTGGCAACGTCTCGTCGAGCCGGCGATCGAGCTGGCGCGTGGCCATCGCATGGATGCGGTGCGTCACGACCACCTGCAGGCGGACGCCGAGCGCCTGGCCAGGTTCCCGGCCAGCCGGGCGCAGTTCCTGCCCTCGAACGGCGCCCCCGTGGCGGTCGGGGAGACTTGGAGCCAGCCGGAGCTGGCGCGCACCCTGGAACGGATGAGCGCCGAGGGTGCCGAGGAGTTCTACCGCGGCGAGACCGCACGCCTGCTGGTCGCCGAGATGGAGAGGGGCGGCGGCCTGATCACGCTCGAGGACCTGGCCGAATACCGCGCGGTGTGGCGCGATCCGATCCTCGCCGAGCACCACGGCTACCGCATCTACTCGATGCCGCCACCCTCCTCCGGCGGCGTCACCCTGGCGCTGATCCTCAACCAGCTCGAGGGCTTCCGGCCGCTGCCCGAGCTGGGCTCGGCCGATCTCGTCCACCTCGAGGTGGAAGCGATGCGCCGCGCCTTCGTCGAGCGCAACCTGCATCTCGCCGATCCCGACTTCACCTCGCCGCCGGTCGGCCGCCTGCTGTCGCAGGTCTACGCCGACGAGCTGGCGGCGGGCATCGATCCCGCCCGCGCCACGCCGACCGACGCCGCGGTGCTGGCGCCACCCGAGCCCGACGAGACCACCCACTACTCGATCGTCGACGCGGCGGGCAACGCCGTCGCCGTGACCACGACGATCAACGGCAGCTTCGGTTCGGCGGTGACGGTGACCGGCGCCGGTTTCCTGCTCAACAACGAGATGGACGACTTCGCCACCGCCCCCGGCCGGCCGAACCAGTACGGCCTGGTGGAGAGCGAGGTGAACGCCATCGAGCCGGGCAAGCGAATGCTCTCCTCGATGACCCCGACCGTCGTCGTCGGGCCGGACGGCGAGCTCGAGCTGGTCGTCGGCTCACCCGGCGGACCGACGATCATCACCAGCGTCTACCAGGTGGTGCGCGCGGTGCTCGACCACGGACGGCCGCTCGCCGAGTCGGTCCATCGGCCGCGCATCCACCACCAGGCGCTGCCGGACGTCGTCTTCTTCGAGCCCGGAGGTCTTCCGGCCGAGGTTCGAGCCGAGCTCGAGGCCCGCGGTCACTCGCTGCGCGAGCGGGGCGACTACAGCGGCGACGTCATGGCCATCCTGCGAGCCGAGGGCGGCGAGCTGACCGGCGTCGCCGACCCCCGCCGCGGCGGCGCCGCTCGTGGGGTTTCCGGCGGCGAATAGGCGCCCTCACCGGCGAAGCGGCGTCGAGCCTTGGGGGGCCGCCGACGCGTCGCACGTTCATTCGTCGTCGGCGACTCGCTAGACTCGGGTCTCCTGAGTACCAAGGATTCGCCTTGAAGGTCCACTCCCTTCCACCGGTCGAGATCTCCTCGCTGCTCGAGCGGCAGCGCCGGCCGACCACGCTGCTGCCGGACCACGTGCCGGTGCACGAGCTGTTCGAGGAGATCCTCCGCATCGCCAATCAGTTCGTGCCCTCCGAGTCGGGCTCGGTGCTGATCGACGATCCGCACCTGAAGTTGCAGACGACCGACGACAAGCGCGACGGTGAGCTGGTCTTCGTCGCCTGCTTCGGCGCCAAGTCCGAGTCGCTGCTGGGGCGGCGGCTGCGCGGCAGCGAGGGCATCGTCGGTCGCGCCTACCAGACCGGTCAGCCCGTGCTCAGCCACGACACCAGCGCCGACGACGACTTCTTCGAGGGCTTCGACCGCGAGATCTCGTACCAGACACGCACCGTGGTCTGTGTCCCCATCCGCATCGGGACCTCGACCATCGGTGTGCTCGAGCTGATCAACCGCGTCGAGCGGGGCAACTACGAACAGCGCGAGCTCGACCTGCTGCAGATCTTCGCCGACTACATATCGACGACGCTGCAGAACGTGCTCGATGCCAACCGCTACCGTGAGCTGGCCAAGCGCGACGATCTCACTGGCCTCTACAACGACCGTTACTTCAACCAGAGGCTCTCGGAGGAGGTCGAGCGAGCCGAGCGCGAGGGCAACGAGCTCAGCCTGATCTTCCTCGACCTGGATCACTTCAAGGACGTCAACGACCAGCACGGACACCTGGTCGGCTCGCAGACCCTGCGCGAGGTGGGGCTGATCCTCGGTCGCACCATCCTGGCGCCGGAGGCCACGGTGGCGCGCTACGGCGGCGACGAGTTCGTGGCGATCATCCCCGACTTCGACCTGCAGCGCGCCCTCGAGCTCGCCGAGGAGGTGCGCCAGCGCATCGGCTACACGCTCTACCGCGTCGATCCGGGGCTCGAGACCGGCGCCATGCTCCGTCCCGGCGTGATCACCGCGAGCATCGGGGTGTCGTCGTATCGCACCCTGCAGTTCCTGCCCACCGATCGACTGCGCAAGCGCAAGAACGAGTTCATCCGGGTCGCCGACCAGTCGATGTACGAGGCCAAGGCGCGCGGCAAGAACCGGGTCTGCTGGGGCAGCTACCGGGCCGGAGAGCTCGAGAAGTTCGGTTGATCCCGATCGCGACCCCGTTCTCGCCCCGGCGCGCAGGCCGCCGGCGGCCGTCGGCCTGCTCACCTCGTGCCATACTGATTCGAGGGTGGCGCCCTCTGCCGTTCCCGCCCACCGCCCGTCTGACCACCGTTGCAGCCCAGCTTCCGTCGCACGTCCTGCATCTCAGGTGCCGGCGATGATCCCAGAGGAACGCAGGCGGCTCTTCGTGGCCGTCACCGTCGGTCACTTCGGGATCGACGTGTTCAATTCGATGGGCCCGGTGGTGGTGACCTTCCTGGTCCAGCCGCTCGGCCTGAGCGCTGCCCAGGTCGGTCTCGCCGTGGGGTTGCACCAGCTGCTCGCCGGCGCCACACAGCCCGCCTTCGGCTGGCTCGTCGACCGCGTCGGCAGTCGTCTGCTGGGACCGCTGAGCGTGGCGTGGGCGATCGGCCTCGTGGCGCTCTCGGTGGGCTGGGCCGAGCGCCTCGGCTGGGCACTCTTCCTGCCCCTCTTCGCTGCCGCGGCGCTCGGATCCGGCGCCTTCCACCCTCAGGGCACGCTGCACGCCGGGCGCGCTGTCGCCGGTCGGGAGTCGACGACCACCTCCTATTTCTTCCTGGCCGGCCAGCTCGGGCTGGCGCTCGGGCCACTGCTCGCCGGCCTGGCGCTCGATCGCTTCGGCGCTCCCGGGATCGCCGGCATGGGTGCGGTGGCCCTGCTGGTGCCGGTCTGGATGGCTCAGCGCATGTCCGGCCCGCGCCACGAGAGCCCCAGCGCCGTGTCGCTCTTCGACCAGCAGGCGCGACGAGGCGCCGCCGCCGTCCTCGGCCACGGCCGGACGGACCGCGGCGAGAGCTCGCGCCGGGGGGCCGGGGGAGGGCGAGCGGTCGCCATCCTCGCCGCGGTCTTCTCGATGCGCGCCTGGCTGTTCATCGGCACCGCCTCCTTCCTGCCGCTGCTCTTCTCCGGCCGGGGCTGGTCGGCGGCCGGACAGGGCCTGGTGGTCGGCGCCTTCTGGATGGGTGGGGCCCTCGGTGGCGTGCTGGCCGGCGCGCGGGCGGACCGGGGCGACCGGCGACTGGTGGTCGCGTCGACCACGCTGCTCGGCACCGCCATCCTGCCGCTGCTGCTGATGGCGCAGACGCCGCTGCCGGCTCTCTTCGCTGCGGTGCTCGCCGGGGCCGGCCTCGGAGCCCCGCACAGCATCCTGATGGTGCTCGCCCAGGAGATGCTGCCGCTGCGCCGCGGATTGGCGTCGGGCGCCGCGCTCGGCTTCCTCTTCGCCTGCGGCGCCCTCGCCAGCTGGGGCATCGGTCTGCTCGCCGACCGCCTGCCCCTCGAGCAGGTGCTGCTCCTGGGGGTCGCGCCCGGTCTGCTGGTCGGCGCACTGGTGCTCCTCCTTCCCTCCCGCCAGGCAGGCCTCGGCCGGCTTGCCGAGGAGGTGTCTTGAGCAGGACGGCCGTCCTCGGCGGCCTCGCCGCCGCGCTCTTGCTGCCGGCCGCCGGACAGCTGCTGTGGGCGCAGGGCGTGCAGCCCACGACGGGAGTCATCGAGGGCCGCGTCGAGGATCGCTCGGGGGTCCCGATCCCAGACGCCGCGGTGCTGATCAGCGGCGCCTCCGAGAGGACGGTGCGGACCGACCGCGGCGGCTTCTACCGCAGCGATCAGCTGGTGCTCGGCGTCTACTCGGTGGAGGCGCAGGCCGAGGGTTACGTGACGTCGCTCTTCGAGGGCATGCGGCTTCGTCCCGGCGAGACGCTGAGGCTCGACTTCCGGCTCGCCGAGGGCAGTCCCACGTCGTTCGCGATGACCCGCATGCCGGTGGTCGACACGCGTTCTCGCGGCGCCCGCTACTGGCTCACCCGTGAGGACCTCGAACGGTTACCGAGCGCCGGCGTCGCGCGCTCCCTGCTCAGCCTGCTGCCGCGCTCGGAGGTGGTGCTGGTGGACGAGGCCGAGCTGGCGGTGCCGCGCACCGAGAGCGCCGGCACCCTCGGATTGAGCCTGGAGCGGCTGCCTCCGGAGATGCTGAACTCGGTCACCGTCTCTTCGGCCGAGGGGGCTCCGGCGCAGCGCAGCTCGGAGAGACTTCAGCTGCTCACCCGCAGCTCGCAGGCGCCTTTGCACGGCAGCCTCATCGTGCGGCTCAGCGACGATCGCCTGCAGGGCTCCGAGCGGGAAGGCCTCCCGACCCTGCAGAGTTCAGCCAGGCCCACCGCGGCGCTCGGTGGTGTGCCGCACGAGAGATACCGCCTCTTCGGCGCCTGGAGCGGGCACCGCGAACGCTCGAGTCTCGAGCTGGATCCCACTTCGCCACTGGAGATCGGCGGTGAGCTGCTCGGCATCGAACGCGCCGATCGCACCAGCATCGGCCGCCTCGACTTCGGGCCGCCGGAGCGCTGGGAGTTGCGCCTGCTCTGGCTGGAGACCGACGCAGACGTCGAGGCGAGCGCCGTCGATCTGCAGCCCGGCCGGGTCGACTTCTTCTCGAAGGCCCGCCGCCAGCTGCTCGGCGCGGCGCTGGAGCGCGTCACCGAGGAGCGCGTCGGCTACACGCTGGCGCTGCGTGAGGACGAGATCGCGCTCGAATCGGCGCTCTCCTCCGACCCTTTGCGTGAACAGCGCAGCCGCCTGAACCGCGAGCTCTCGTGGTTGGCCGAGGTGCACCGCGGCAGCCACCTGATCGCCCTCAGCGCTGGGCTGCTGGACAGCGAGCTGCGCAGCGGCGTGCGGCGTGATCGCCTCGACTCCTTCGCACTCGGACTCGAGGACCGCTGGTCGCTCGACCGGCGATGGGTCGTCTACTGGGGCCTGCGCGCACAGCGACTGCGTCAGGCGCCTCAGGGGGGCCTCGCGGCGATCGAGTCGACCGTGGTGGACCCGCGCCTCAGCCTCGCCTTCGACTACGGTGGCGACGGACAGCTCGGCTTCCGCCTCTCCGCCGGCCGCGAACGCTCGCCTCCACCGACCTTCCTCGACGCGGTTCCCTCCGACGCCGGCATCCCGGAGGTCCGCGACCCCGATCGGCTGCAGCCGGCGGTCGAGTATCTCTCCCTCGGCGCGCGATACCAGCTGGTGCCGGGCCTCACCTTCGAGGGCGAGCTGTCGCGGCGCGAGCGCGACCTGGCACGCAACGCCGGCGACGAGGCGCGGCGACTGGCGCTGATCGATCCGCTCGCCGGGCTGGTCGCGGGCTCGTTCTCCGCCGTCTCGGAGCTCCGCCTCGACGAGTTCTTCGCCCAGGAGAGCCGGTTCCGCTTCCAGACCGAGGCTCGCATCGGCCCCAAGTTCACCAGCTGGGCGCTCTACGAGCTGCGAGACTTCGAGCAGGGGCGTGGCCTGGACGACGTGCCGATCGAGCTGGGGACCGTCCAGCACCTGCGGATCACCAGCGCCTACCGTTTCCAGAACGGCATCGGATTCGGCGGCGTGTTCCGCTACGTCGACGGCTATGGCGTGGCGACGCCGCGCGTCGGCACCCTGGTGCTCGGCGGCGAGGCACCACTCTCGGCCCTGACCAGTCTCGCCCAGACCGATCTCTCGTTCGATTTCCGGCCCCAGATCGCCGACCTGGGACTGCTCGGCGCGATCGATCTGGTGCTCCGGCTCGAGGTCCTCAACGTCTTCGACCGCGCCAACCGGCCGGTCTCGGCGGCGGCGCTCGACGGTACCGGTGAGGCGAGCGGACTGGCCCTGGTCCAGGAGCCGCGAGCGGTCTGGTTGGGCATGGGACTCGAGTTCTGAGTCATCGCGCGAAGGCCGCGGCGAGGCGCATCGGGGCAGATCGGGGCAGATCGGGACAGATTCGGGACGCCCCGGCGCACCTCGGGCCTCCGGGGTGCGGCGAGGCGGCGCCGGACTGAGCCTCGCTCCGCCCGGATCACTCTCCGCTGGCCTCGATCAGCTCGCCGAGGCGCTGCAGCGCGGCGAGGAGATCCGGGGTCGTCTCGAGCAGGTCGGCCCAGGGATCGTCGCGCTGTCGCGCCACCCTCTGCGGCACGCTGCGTATCGTGTGGTCCTCGATGCGCAGCGCCGGGCGCACCTCGGACCAGCGCAGCGGCGTGGAGACGGGCGCGGTGGGCAGTGGCCTCACGCAGTAGGGGGCGACGAGCAACCTGCCGCGACCGTTCTGAACGAAGTCGACGTAGACCTTGCCGTCGCGCTTCTCGGGGTTGCGCACCACGGTGGCGATCTCGGGCAGCCGGCGCGAGAGCAGCTGCGCCAGCAGCGAGGCGAGGGCGCGCGACTGCTCGTAGTCGCACTGGCGGGCCAACGGCAGCAGCACGTGCAGACCGGAGGAGCCGGAGGTCTTGACGAAGCTCTCGAGACCGATCTCGTCGCACAGTCGTTTCGCTTCTCGGGCGATGCGCACCACGTCGGTGAACGGCGCCTGCTTCGGGTCGAGGTCGAGGATGCACCAGTCGGGTCGGTCGAGGGCATCGAGGCGACTCGACCAGACGTGGATGGGGATGGTCGCCAGGTTGGCGAGGTAGACCAGGGTGTCCTCGTCGTTGCAGACGAAGTACTCGGTATCGCGTTCGCCGTCGCCGCTCCAGATCTTCTCGGTGCGGATCCAGCCCGGCGCGAAGTCCGGTGAGTGCTTCTGGAAGAAAGACTTGCCATCGATGCCGTCCGGAAAGCGGGTCATCACCAGCGGGCGGTCGCGGAGGAACGGCAGCATGCGCGGAGCGATCGCTCGGTAGTAGTCGATCAGATCGCCTTTGGTGTAGCCCTCGGTCGGCCAGAAGACCTTGTCGAGGTTGGTCAGGTGCAGCTTCGGTGGCGGCGCCGGCGGCTCGTCCGCCGCGGAGCCGGCTGGATGGGCCTCGGCCAGCGCCGCGCCGAGGTCCTCGCGCAGTCCGAGATAGACCGGGTGGCGCAGGTTGCCCGCCTCGGTCCATTCCTTGAAGCGCACCTGGCAGATCAGCTCCGGCTCCACCCAGCGGTCGAGCTCGTTGGTCGGAGAAACCGGGCACACCGGCTGGTCGATCTCGAGCGCTTCGAGGCGCTCGCGCAGGGCGCGCAGCAGGGCGTCGTCGAAGCCGGTACCGACCCGGCCGGCGTAGCGCAGACCTCCGTCTGCGGACGCCGCGGGATCGCGCGCCGCGATGTGCAGGGCGCTGAAGCCCGCCCGGGCGGCTGCCACCTTGGGCAGCCGGTAGCCGACGATGGCGAAGAGGCCGGACTGGTCGACCCGGTACTTGAGCCAGTCGCCACTGCGCCGGTGCACGTACGGTGAGTCGGCGCGTTTGGCGACCATGCCCTCGAGTTGCAACGCCTCCACCTGACGGTAGAAGTCGGCGCCGCGCTCCGCGATGTGCTCGCACAGGCGCACCGGGCCGGTCTGCGGCACGATCGCGGCGAGGATGCGTTTGCGCTCGACCAGCGGCAGGGCGCGCAGATCGCGTCCCTCGAGCTCGAGCAGGTCGAAGGCGAAGAAGGTCGCCGGCGAGGCGATGGCGGCGCGCTTCACGTCGGGATTGCGGGCCAGCTGGGCACGCTGCTGTAGCTTGCCGAAGCTCGGCCTGCCGTCGGGGCCGAGGACCACGACCTCGCCGTCGATCAGGCAGGAGGAGACCGGCAGGGCGGCGAGGACCTGGGCGATCTCGGGGAACAGGTGCGTGGTCTCGGCGCCGTTGCGGTAGCGCAGGAAGGCTCCACTCTCGCGCCGGGCGGCGAGCATCCGGTAGCCGTCGTACTTGATCTCGAAGACCCACTCCGGATCGTCCCGCGGCGTGCCGTCGGCGACCTCGGCGAGCATCGGCCGCACGGTGCGCGGATCGATGGACGAACGTCTCTCCGGCAGCTCGCCGCGGATCGCCTCGACCCGGCGTGCGCCGTCGCGCAGCTCCTCGACGGTGAGGCCGGAGAGGATCGAGGCCTCCGAGAACGGTGCCTCGGCGGTCGACGCGGCGGCGTCGGGCTTCTTCATCAGGATCCACTGCCGATCCTCGTCCTTCGACTTGCCGCGCTGGGTGGCGCTCGGCTTGGTGCGGAACAGGGTCCATACCCCGCGCAGCTTGAAGCCGCGCAACTCGAACAGCAGCTTGCCCGAAACGAGCCCGGCCTCGGGGTCCTCGAGCGGCAGCCACACGCCACGGTCCCAGACGATCATCGCGCCGGCTCCGTAGTGCCCTTCCGGGATCACGCCCTCGAAGCCGCCGTAGTCGAGCGGATGGTCCTCGGTCTGCACCGCGAGACGCTTCTCTGCCGGATCGAGCGACGGCCCGCGCGGCACCGCCCAGGACTTCAGTGTGCCGTCCAGCTCGAGTCGCAGGTCGTAGTGGCTGCGCCGCGCGGCGTGCAGCTGGACGACGAACTCTCCGGCGCTGCCTACCGCGACACGGTTTCCCTGCTCGCCGGCGCCGAACGGCTCCGGGGTGGCGCCCGGGGTCCGCTTGCGGCGGTATTCGCTGAGATCGCTCTTCTTCGGCATGGCTTTGCCGCCGGCGCTGGCTGGGACCAGTGGACCCACGATGCTACGCTCATCCGATGGCACGCTCGATCGGCACCGGTCACGTCTCCTTCGGCCTCGTCTCGATCCCCGTCAAGCTGTACAGCACGACGGACCATTCGGCGGCGATCCGATTCAACATGCTCGACTCGAAGGACAACTCGCGGGTCAAGCAGCAGTACATCAATCCCGATTCCGGTGAGGTCGTGCCCCGCGATCAGATGATCAAGGGATACGAGTTCGCGAAGGGCCAGTTCGTCACCTTCACCGATCAGGAGATCAAGGAGATGCAGGAGAAGGCATCTCCGACGATCGACATCACCGAGTTCGTGCCGCTCAGCGAAGTCGAGCCGATCTACTTCGACAAGACCTACTTCCTCGGCCCCGAGGCGGGCGGCGAGCGGGCCTATCGTCTGCTGGCGGAGGCGATGCGCACCACCGGCCGCACCGCCCTGGCGCGCTACGCGGCGCGCGGCAAGCAGTACCTGGTGATGATCCGGCCCTACCAGGACGGTCTGTTGATGCAGCAGCTCTACTACGCCGACGAGCTCAAGGACTTCGGCGAGGTACCGCTCGGCGAAGAGAAGGAGCTCAAGGAGGGCGAGCTGGGGCTGGCGGTGCAGCTGATCGAGCAGATCGCCTCCGACCAGTTCGAGCCCGAGAAGTACACCGACGAGGTGCGGGCGCGCATCTGGTCGGCGATCGAGCAGAAGGTCGAGGGCCGCGAGGTCGTCGAGCTCGAGGAGGAGGCGCCGAAGGCACAGATCGTCGACCTGATGGAGGCTCTGAAGGCGAGCCTGGCCGACCCGAAGAAGCAGAAGAAGGGCGAGACCAAGGCCGAGGACGGCGCCGCGGTCTCCAAATCCTCGGCCGGCAAGAAGCGCAAGGCCGGCTGACCGGGCGCGCCACCGCTGCGCGGCCCCTGGGACCGCAGGCGCCGCTCTCCGGGCGGCGGACGATGAAGGGGGACCCAGATGCCGATCAGCCGCAGCCGGATCGGGAGCCCGGAGGTCGCCGCGGTCTTCGCCGGCTGGCCCGAGCCGATCCGCGAGAGAGCGCTCGAGCTGCGCGCGCTGATCGTCGAGGTGGCGGCGTCGATCCCTGAGGTCGGCGCGCTCGAAGAGGCGCTGCGCTGGGGCGAGCCGTCCTATCTCACCTCGCAGAGTCGCAGCGGAACCACCATCCGTATCGGATGGAAGGCGGCCTCACCGAGCCAGTACTGCCTGCTTTTCCACTGCCAGACCAGCCTGGCCGAGTCGTTCCGTGACCAGTACCGCCACGAGTTGCGCTTCGCCGGCAACCGCGCGATCGTGCTCGACGAGCACCAGGACCTCCCCCGCGCCGCGCTGCGCGAGTGCATCGCCGCGGCGCTGACCTACCACCTGACGAGGGGACGCCGGTGACCGAGAGCGCTCGAGACGGCGGTACTCCGCGGTCGCGCTCGAACGACGAGAGCCGCGGCTCTCAGTCTGGTGGCGTCGCCACGGCCGACACGCCGGTCTCCGGGCGGCAGATCGCACGGGGGACGCCGATGTCTCGCGGCAGGCGAGCGAGCCGAGGGGGACGATGACCGGAGATCGTGAGCGGCCCGGCGCACCGGAGAACGGACAGGAGAGTGCGGGAGCGGAGTCGCCGCCACGCGATCCGTGGTCGCTGGGGCCCACGGTCCGCGTCCTCGTCGGGGTCTTCGCGCTCTTCTTGCTGTGGGCCGTCTGGGAGTCGGTGCAGAGGACGGACGACTGGGTGGTGGGCGTCGTCCTCTTGACCCTCGGGGCGGCGGTCTCGGGGCTCGTTGCCCTGCTGGGTCGGGTCCTCGGTCCGCTGGTCTGGGTGCTGAAAGGGCTGGCGAGGCTGCCGCTGCCCTGAACGCTGGCGCCCGTGGTCTGCCGCCGGCGCCCCGCGCGGCTCAGTTGGCGACGGTCTCGCGCAGCACTTCCTCGATGCTGGTGACGCCGCCGCGGATCTTCGCCAGACCCGACTGGCGCAGAGTCATCATCCCCTGCTGCACCGCCTTCTGGCGGATCTCGTAGGCGCTGGCGCCGGAGAGGATCATCTCGCGGATGTCGTCCTCGATCGACATCACCTCATAGAGCGCGGTGCGTCCCTTGTAGCCGGTGTTGCTGCAGCGATCACAGCCGCGGCCGCGGAAGAGCTGCACGGTGCTGGTCTCGTTCTCCTGGAACCCGGCGTTCATCAGCGCGGTCGGCGGTGCGTCGAGCGGCTCCTTGCAGTTGGTGCAGATGCGGCGGACCAGACGCTGGGCGACGACGCAGTGCACCGAGGTGGCGACCAGGAACGGCTCGACGCCCATGTTCATCAGGCGGTTGATCGTCGACGGAGCGTCGTTGGTGTGCAGGGTGGAGAGCACCAGGTGGCCGGTCATCGCCGCCTTGATCGCCACCTCGGCGGTCTCGAAGTCGCGGATCTCGCCGACCAGCACGATGTTGGGGTCCTGGCGCAGGAACGAGCGCAGGGTCGAGGCGAAGTTCAGCCCGATCGACTCCTTCATCTGCACCTGGTTGATGCCCGGCAGGTTGAACTCGACCGGGTCCTCGGCGGTCATGATGTTGACGTCGGCGTTGTTCAGCCGCTGCAGCGCCGAGTAGAGGGTGTTGGTCTTGCCCGAGCCGGTGGGACCGGTGACCAGGACCATGCCGTAGGGCTGCAGGATGGAGGCCTCGAAGGTGCGCAGGGAATCCTCCTCGAACCCCAGCTTGGTGAGGTCGAGCATGAGGTTGTCCTTGTCGAGCAGCCGCATGACGATCTTCTCGCCGAAGAGCGTCGGCAGCACCGAGACGCGGTAGTCGAGATCCTTGGCGCGGTTGGCGATCTTGGTCTTGATCTTGATGCGCCCGTCCTGCGGCAGCCGCTTCTCGGCGATGTCGAGCCGCGCCATGATCTTGATGCGGCTGGTGATCGCCTCGCGCAGCTTGAGCGGCGGGTTCATCATCTCGTAGAGGATGCCGTCGATGCGGTAGCGGACCCGGTACTCTTTCTCGTAGGGCTCGACGTGGATGTCCGAGGCGCCGCGCTTGATCGCGTCGGTGAGGATGATGTTCACCAGGCGGACCACCGGCGCGTCCTCGGCGCTCTCCTCGAGCGCGTCGAGGTCGACGTCCTCCTCCTCCTCGAGCACCTCGAGATCGTCGACGACCTCCTCCTCGAGGGTGTCCATCACCTTCTTGAGCTCGACGGCGTGGGTGGAGCCGTAGTACTTGTCGATCGCCGAGCGCAGGTTGGGCTCGGAGGCGACCACCGGTTCCACGTCGTATCCGGTCATGAACTTGATGTCGTCCATGGCGAACACGTTGGTCGGATCGATCATCGCGATCGTGACCTTGGCGCCCGCCTTCGACACCGGCAGGATGGTGTACTTGCGTGCGACGTCGGCGGGGATGATCTGGATGATCGCCGGATCGATCTCGATCTGGCTGAGGTCCACCGAGGGCACCCCGAAGTGCTGCGACAGGAAGGCGACCAGCTTCTGGTCGCTGATGTGCCCGAGGTTGATCAGGTTCGAGCCGATCCGGCCCCCGTGCTCACGCTGGTAGACCAGCGCCTCCTGCAGCTGCTCGTCGTCGAGCAGTCCGGCCCGGATCAGCAGCTCACCCAGTCGGTTGTCCATCTCGCTCTCCTCGGATGCGTCGCCCCGCGCGAGCGCTCGCCACGCAACGCACCCTCGAAGCACGGGCTTGCTGGGCGGCGGCACACGGATTCTCGGCGGTCAAGCTACCATTTTGACCCGCCCATTGCGACGAGCGGCGCCCTGAGGGTCGCGGCTCCCTGGCCGACCGGGGTCGGCGGCGCCTGCGATACCGGGGCTCCGGGTGCCGGAGCCGGCGTGAGGACGGCCGGCTCGCCGCCGTCAGCCTGGCGGGGACTCGTCCGCGGTTCGCGGCGGTGATACGGGCGAGGCCTACGGCAACGCTCGCGCCTTGGCGATCAGGTCTCGCGTCGAGTGGTCCTTGGGATCGCCCACCAGCACCGTGCGGCCGCCGTACGAGCGCACCGCCTCGTATTCGGGCACCCGGCTCGGCTCGCCGTAGTCAGTGCCCTTGCAGTGCAGCTCGGGCTGCAGATCGAGGAGCAGCGGCTCGGGGCTGTCGCCGGAGAAGACGACGACCGAATCGACCGCCGCGAAGCCGCAGAGCAGCTCGCCGCGCTCGGCGGCGGGCACCAGCGGCCGGCCCGGTCCCTTGAGACGGGCGACCGAATCGTCGTCGTTGATCGCGACCAGGAGGTGGTCGGCGGCTGCGCGCGCCGCCTGCAGGTAGCGCAGGTGGCCGACGTGCACGAGGTCGAAGTGGCCGTTCGCCACCGCCAGGGTCCTGCCCTCCTGGCGCAGCCGCCGACGCAGGTCGCGCGCCTGGTCCAGGGTCAGCACTCTTCCCACTGCAGCGCCTCCAGGTAGCCCTCGGCGGAACCGATCGCCGATCGCAGCTCCGACTGGCGGACGGTGGCCGTGCCGGCCTTGAGCACGACGATGCCGCCGGCGAAGTTCGCCAGCGCCGCCGCCTCGGCGGGCGCGGCGCCGGCGGCGACGGCGAGCGCCATGGTCCCGATCACGGTGTCGCCGGCCCCGGTCACGTCGCGCACTTCGTCGGTGCCGTAAACCGGGATCATCAGGCAGCGATCGGCGAGGAACAGCGCCATGCCGCGACTGCCTCGGGTGATCAGGAGGTGCTCGCAGCCGAGAGTGCGGCGCAGCCGCGGCCCATGCGTCAGCAGCGCCGAATCCTCGTCGAGTCGCTGGCCCAGCAGAGCCTCGGCTTCCTCCTGGTTGGGGGTCGCGAAGCCGGCCTGTTCGAACTGCGCCAGGCGGTGACGGCTGTCGACGAGGATGTGGCAGGCCGGCAGGCGGCTGCGGACCGCTGCGACGATCCCTGGATCGACGGTGCCGTAGCCGTAGTCGCTCACCATCAGCACCGGCGGTTCGCCTGCCGACGAGGCGGCCGTTTCGAGGTGGTGTATCAGCGCTTCTCTGAGACGTCGGTCGCGCGCCGCGTCCGCCGGCAGCACGCCCCCCGAGTCGATGCGCACGATCTGCTGCTTGTTGCTGCCGAAGCCGCCGAGGATGCGGGTCTTGGTGGCCGTGGCGTGGCCTGCCAACTCGAGCAGGCTGCCCGGATCGATGCCGGCGCGCTCGATCGTCTCGGCCAGTCTGCGCCCGGCGCGATCGTCTCCGACGGCTCCGAAGAGGTGGGCGCGGCCGCCCAGCGACGCCACGTTGGCGGCTGCGTTGGCGCCTCCTCCAGCGACGAACCGGTCACCGTCCTGGTCGAGGATCACGACCGGGGCCTCGCGGCTCACCCGCGTCGGAGTGCCGCTGATGAAACGGTCGGCGACGAGGTCGGCGAAGACCGCGACCGAGCCGCGCTCCATGCGGCGCGTGAGCTCGAGCAGACGGTCGGCTCGCGGAAGCGCTTCGCCGTCTGCACACGGTGGAGGCACCGGGAGACAGTAGCATGAGGCTTTGCCAGCACGCGCTGCGCGCCCGGGGCCGCCGGCGCCCCTCACTGTAGACGACGAGGGCGGCGTGCGAGCGGAGGGCCGGGACGCCCCAGCCAGGGGATGCTCGAGCCCTCGATTCGCACTGGCGACGCCGAGGAGTCGGAGGACAGGAGACGGCGAATGCAACACGACGACGGCGGTGAGAGGACTCCGGGGGAGGTCGCTGACGGCTCTCCCGAAGAGGACCTCGAGCGCAGGGAGAAGCGCCGGCAGGCGGTGCGCATGGCCGACCTGTCGACCGTCGGACTGGTCTTCCCGATCGCGCTGCTGCTCGGCTACTTCGCCGGCAAGTTCGTCGGCGGCTGGTTCGGGGCCGCCGAGACCGGCGGCTGGATCGGCGGTGGATTCGGACTCGCGGCCGGGTTCTACAACGTCTACAAGACCGCGATGCTGCTGCAGAAGCAGGATGAGCGGAGCTGAGCGCGGTGTCCGGGCACAGCGTCGAGAGTGGCCGCCAGTGCCGCCCAGTGGCCGCCGGCCGATGCGTCGCGATGAGTGTGCGGCCGATCTGGCAGCGCCGGCGGCGGAGGGCGGTGGCTGCCGCGGGAGTGTTCGTGAGAGCGGCGGGATGAACGGCGACGAGCTGCGGCCGACGCAGCGGCAGGAGCCGGCGGCGGACGTCGGCGGTGCCGTTTCGACTGCGCCCGACCGCAGCGTCGGTAGTGGACCCGGCGGCCGGGAGGGCAGCGCCAGCGTCCTCAGGGAGACTGGGGAGGAGGGCCGGGAGGTGCGCCCGGAGCCACCCTCCGCAGAGCCCGTGGAACGCCTTCGCCGACGGGTCGAGCGCAAGGCTCTGCTGCTCCTCGCGGCGCTCTTCGCGCTGCTCCTGGCACGCGGCGATGCCTACGCCCTGTTCGTCTTGACAGTCACAGGGGCCGTCGCTATCGTCAGCTTCCGCGGCTTGGCCGCCCAGGTTCGAGGCCTGTCTCGCCAGCGAGGCGGTGGACTCCACTTCGGGCTGCTCCGACTCGGCATACTCGCCCTGACGTTGGTCTTCGTGGCACGTCTCGGGCTCACGAGGCCCCTCGCGCTCTACCTCGGCCTCGCAGTCGTTCCGGCCGCGCTGATGCTCGAAGCGCTCCACCAGCTCTTCGAAGCCGATCCCTAGGACCGCCCTCCGCAACCCCTCGCAGATCACCAAGAACCTGGTGCGGCTTCGCGCAGCGGCCAGCGTCGGCTCTTCGCCGGCGCCGCGGCGTGCTGCGAACCGAAGACGTCTCACCGGGCGCCTCCTCAGCTAGCCATGGCAGCCGACAAACACTCGATCTTCTACCAACCGGTCAACGACGTCTGGACCGAGGTGGCGCCGGCAGTGGGCCTCGACGAGGTCTTCCCGGTGCTGCCCGAGCACGTGGTCATGTCGCTGTTCGTGTTCGTGGTGGTCTGCGTACTCGGCGGCGTCCTGCGCCTACGCATGCGCCGCACCGAGCCGGGCTGGTTCCAGCAGCTGTTCGAGATCATCGTGCAGGCGCTCTCGAACATGCTCGAGGACGTGATCGGGCACGGCGCCGCGAAGCGCTTCCTGCCGCTGATCGGCGGCTTCGCGCTGTTCATCTTCCTGTCGAACCTCTGCGGCCACTTCTTCTTCCTGCAGCCGCCGACCCAGAGCCCGTGGGTCACCTTCGCGCTGTCGATCACCGCCTGCGTGATCTACCACGTACTCGGCGTGCGCGAGCACGGCATCGGCTACGTCAAACAGTTCCTCGGCCCGGGGCCGCCACCGGTCTGGCTCTGGCCGCTCATGTTCCTGCTCGAGATCCTCAGCCATCTCGCCCGGGTCCTCTCCCTCGGCGTGCGTCTGTACGGCAACATCTTCGGCGAGCACGTGGCGGTGGGCGTCTTCTTCGCCCTCGTGCCGTTCCTGCTGCCTCTGCCGCTGATGGCCCTCGGGCTGTTCGCCGCGTTCATCCAGACCTTCATCTTCATCATGCTCACTTCGGTCTACATCGCCGGCGCCGAGGCGTCGGAACACTAGGAGCCTCGACCATGCGTAAGACGTTCTTTCTTCTCTTCGTTCTCCTGCTCGGTGCCGTCGCGACGCCGGCCCTCGCCGCGGACAGTGAGGGGGGTGCGATCAGCACCGGCCTCGGCATCGCCGCGCTCGGCCTCGGCGTAGCCGCCGCTGGCGCCGGCCTCGGTCAGGGTCGGGCGGCCGCCGCGGCGGCCGAGGGCATGGCGCGCAACCCCGGAGCTTCGGGGCGCATCCAGACCGCTCTGCTGCTGGCTCTCGCGTTCATGGAGTCGCTGGTCATCTTCACCTTCGTCATCGTCTTCCAGATCCGCGGCCTGGCTGGCTGAGGATCTCGGCGGCGCCCTCCCGGCGCCCGGACGGAGCGGTCGTCGGCACCCTTGGCCGACGGGCCCCAGAACACTGCCTCCCGTCGCTTCGGCGCGGGAGGCAGTGTCGTCTTGGCCAGATTGGCATCCCCTCGGGAGGGCGTCCGTAGAGAGCGACATGTCCCCTGGAGAGGACGGGTCGGGAGGACACGGGTAAGACGGGTTGCAGGGATCCGTTCGTCACGGGAATTCGAACCGTCCTCTGAGGAGGAGCGGCGGAGGCGGTGGCTGGCTGGAGGACGCCGCGAACACGCGTCCAATACATGGCACCGATCGTGCTAATACAAAGACCAGCACGCGAACCGCACTCCGACAGACCACGCCGCATCACCAGCGGTGGAGTCGCCGGAAGGGAAGGCGAACGATGAAGAGCAGTCAGGCACAGCATCAGGGTGGTTGGAACTTCGAGGCGGCCGCGATGCCGTTCCTCGATTCTCTGTACAGCACCGCCTTCCGGATGACCCGCAACTCGGAGGATGCCGAGGACCTGGTTCAGGAGACGTACTTCAAGGCCTACAAGTACTACGACAAGTTCCAGGAAGGGACCAACTTCAAGGCCTGGCTGTTCAAGATCTTGAAGAACACCTTCATCAACCGCTATCGCAAGAAGCAGAACGAGCCCGCCCAGAGCGATTTCGGCGACATCGAAGGCGTGTTCGAGTTCCGCATGAACGACGACTTCGGCAAGCACGCTCCTCGCAGCCCCGAGGACGACATGCTCGAACAGGTGCTCGACGGTGAGATCCAGCAGGCGCTCGACTCGCTGCCCGAGGACTACCGCATGGTCGTGGTGCTGGCGGATCTCGAGGACTTCGCCTACAAGGAGATCGCGTCGATCCTCGACATCCCGGTCGGAACCGTGATGAGTCGGCTCTATCGCGGACGGCGCCTGCTCGAGTCGGCGATGCTGAACTACGCCCGCGAGCGCGGCTACCTCGGCCGCGACGAGGCACCGAACAAGATGCGGAGCCAGCCGATCGGCTCGAGCTGAGGGTTTCCTCGATCTTCCACGGCGGGTGCGGCGCGGGTGTGGGGCGGCGGTGATCGCCGGCCTCGCGCCGTTGCTCAGAACCAACGGGCTCCTGACGAGATCCGGGCGAGTAGGTCCGGGGAGCCCCGCATGTCCTCTCTGTCATCTCGTTACTGCTCCGCCGCATGGCCGCGTTGCCGGCGCCTGAGTTGCGAGCACTCACGGTGAACACGCGGTGCACGCGAAGCCGGCAGGCAGCGTGGTGCCGTTGCGTGGCTGAAGCTCCCGATATCGACTCATCGCGGCCTGGGTCGAATCGCGGATGGCCGCCCGCCCACTCTCTCGGCAGTTGAATGCTGAGCGCGGGAGGGGATGGGCGGAATAGCCCTGCTCGACGGGCCGTTGAAGGCGGTGGCGCGGGAAGCGGTCCCGCTACTGAGCGAGCGGAACTCCCACTCTTCGGACCGCTCACGCGAAGCCGGCAAAGCCGAATCGACGCCTCGCCTGGGTCAGCACCGGCCCCCTGCAGCCACCGTGATCCCTGTGCTCGAACGAGCCTACGTCGGCCACGGAGGCGAGACTGGCGCAAGACCGCGCGACCGCGGGCCGGACCGACGCCGCGCCCTGACCAAGCATCTCGAAAGCACCACCCTGGATCATCCCGGAAAATCTGAGGCGAAGCGAAGGTGAGACAGGTGAACGGAGCTTCCCGCAGCGAGGATCGGCGAATGGAACGGTATCCGGAGGATCTCCTTGCCCTCTTCTCGCGTGCCGAGCGGTCGTTGACCCTGGCCGAGGCCGAGGTCCGGCAGCTGCAGCAGATGCTCGAGAGCTGCCCCCACTGCACGCGCGTGGCGCGAGTGATCCGCAGGCGTACCAGCATCCGGCTGGCGGCGCCCGGCGGTCTGCGCCTTCGCGTCGAGCAGACGGTGCAGCACTGAGTCGACCCACCGGCGCGACAGCGGTGGCCCGGTCGGTGCGCTCCGGCACGCTGTTCGGCGCCCGTCGGCGGCTTGGCTCCGCCACCAGCACCCTGAGCGAGGGCGACGTCTCCGCTCCCGCATGGATCGACTGCGAGACCTCTGAGCGCGGCGATTCCGGGCGTTCGGGAGGCGACGACTGGATCGCTCCCGCAGCCTGGCTCTCGGGTCGTCCTTCCGCTATGCTCCTCCGGTAGTCAGGTCCCGCTCAGGTCATCCGGCGCCGGACGCGCGAGCGTCGGTGCGCCGCGAGTCTCCGGGTCCCGAGGCGGTTTCCCCGGGAGGGAGGCGGCGGCGGGCCGGAGGTCGCTGCGGCCGGTCGAGGCGAGTTCCCGCTCGCAGCGTCGGTCGGTCCAGGTGCGGACCTACGCCCGCCGCGGCGCGACTCGTCTCGCCGATTCCAGTCGACCCACCACGGAAGATTCGTGCGGCAGATCCTCTCCCTCCTCTTCTTCGGACTCTTCGCGGCTTGCACTCTGCTGGCACTTCTGCTCGGCGGCCAGACAGGTGAGCGCGTCGCGGTGGACAGCACGACACGGCCTGAGTCGGTCACCGCCTTGGGCAGGACCGACGCCCTTCCCGCCGCGCAGCTGGCGCAGCTTGCGCCTCCCGAGCGTCACGCGATGCGGTCCGGCCAGAGTCTGGTCGGATGGCTGCTCGAAGGCGTCGGCCTCGACCGGCGCCAGGCGAACGACATCGCCGCGGCCATGGCGCGCCACATCGATCCGCGTCGCCTGCAGGCCGGCACCGAGCTGGCGCTCTACCGCGATGCGCAGCAGCGGCCGAGTCGGCTGCTGCTGCCGCTGGACGGGCGCGGCGAGTTGCGCCTGGTCAGGGATCGCGCCTGGCAGGGCCAGTTCCGTGAGTACGAGCGGCGCACCCGCACCCACCACGTCGCAGGAACCGTGCACGGCGGCTTCGAGGCGGCGGTGGTCGAGGCGGGGGGGCCCGCGCTGCTCGCCTACGCCATCGCCGACGTGCTTCAGTGGGACATCGACTTCAACCGTGACCTGCGCGAGGGCGACACCTTCTCGGCCGTCTACGAGGCGGTCTGGGTCGGTGGCAGGGTGCGCGAGATCTCCGACGTGAGCGCGGTGCGCTTCGTCAACCGCGACCAGCCGGTCGTCGCCTACCGCTTCGAGGATCTCGGCTACTACGACGCCGACGGCAAGCCACTGCGCAAGCAGTTCCTGCGCTCGCCGCTACCGTACTCGCGGGTCACCTCGCGCTTCTCCAACCGCCGCTTCCATCCGGTGCTCAAGGTCTACCGCCCGCACCACGGGGTCGACTACGGTGCACCCACCGGTACCCCCGTGCGGGTCACCGCCAACGGAGTCGTGGCCTCGGCGGCGTGGACCAACGGCGGTGGGAAGACGGTCAAGGTACGGCACGCCAACGGCTACCTGACGGCGTACCTGCACCTCTCCGGCTACGCTCAGGGCATCAGGGCCGGCGCCCGGGTGCGCCAGGGCGACGTGATCGGCTTCGTCGGCAGCACCGGCCTGTCGACGGCGCCGCACCTCGACTACCGCGTCCAGCGTGCGGGCCGGTGGATCGACCCGCTGCAGCTGCCCAACGAGCCAGCCGAGCCGCTGGCGCCAGAAGAGATGCGCCGCTTCCAGCAGCATCGGGCCCTGCTCGAGGCCGAGCTCGACGAGGCGGCCGGGCTGGCCGGTCGCGAGATCGCCACCGCGGCCTCCTGACGCGCCATCGCGGCGTCTGAGAGGCGCCAGCCGCCGCGGCTCCCCGCCGCGCCTTCCGTGGACTCGGGCTCGCCGGCCGCAGGCTCGCTGCTGCCGCGTGCTGCCGCGCGCCGACCGTGCCGGAGCCGCGCGGCCGGCGTGTGGCCGAGCTGGAGCGCTCGCAGCGCTCGGCGAGAAGGTCAGCAGATCGTCGAAGGCTCGTTGACGCAGGTTACTGGCCCTGTCGTGCAGAGCTGTCGTCCAGAGCTGCCCTGCAGTGGGGCCGCAACGCCCGTCGCCAGGAGTGGCGGTCACGATCGTCCTTGTCTTCACCCCTCAGAGGCCTGCGAGCAACGATCGTCGAGCCCGGCGGGGAAGGCGTGGCGCCACCACGTTCCGTCCGAGCCCGCGTGGGGAGCGCCGTCCCGCTCCACGGCTTGCCGGTGGGTGGCAGCTCCCTGCCGAGCCGAGGGAGCGCCTCCGGCAACAGGGATCTCCCTGCGGGTAACCGATGTTCGACGCGGGAGCTGCCCCGGACTCCGGCCTGCGGCGTGGCGGGGACGCGATCAGTCGTCGATCAGGGCCGACAACAGCTGCCGCGGTGTGCGGGTCGCGACACCGCCGTCGATGTCGAGCGGCAGACGACGGATCTCGCTCCACTCGCTTTGCTCGTAGATCGCGTAGCTCGCCAGCCTGCCGTCGTCGGAGGTGCTGAGCACCGCGAGTCGCTCGCCGTCGCGCGAGACCAGGAGCTGCGCCGCGCGCAGGTCGAGCTCGGCCGGGGCGAAGGAGGTGAGCTGGTGGAAGACGATGCAGTCGTGCACCGTCGGCGTTCCCGCCGTGGGCTCCTCGACGCGCAGCAGCAGCGACGGGATCTCTCCCAGCTGACCGTGCGAGAACCCGGCGCGTTCGATGCGGGCGCCGACGTTGACGATGCTGGCGCGCGCATCGCCGGCGACGGTCTGCAGGTCGCCGTCGTCGAACGAAGCATGGAGCTGGGAGAGACGGGCGTCGACCTCGTCGGCCAGGAGCTCGGCCAGCGCGGGCTCGAAGCTGCGCCCGATGTTGACGATGGTGGCGCGGGCGTCGCCGCGGACCGTCTCGAGGGTGGCGCTCGGATCGGCGGACAGGATCGTCTGCGTCACCTGCTCGGCGATGCGGGACAGCGGCCCGGGGACGATGTGGGACTGCAGCAGGTCGATCCGACCGGACTCGCGATCGAGCCGGCCGATCCAGGTGCCGCCGCGGTGCTCTCCCCGCCGGACGGCGAGGTCCCAGGTGTCGAGACCGCCGGTGGGAAGCTGGAAGACCTCGCTGAGGTCGCGCGCCCGTCCGGTGCTGAGCATCTCGCCGGCTGTGACCGCGGACGGGACGAAGAAGATGCGCCCCTCCTCGTCGCGCCAGATCACCTGCACGAAGGTGCGAGGCGTGGCGGTCTCGGAGTCGTACTCGTCACCGTAGGGGATCACGAAAGGCTGCAGCTTGCGTGCGAACGGCCGGCCGGAGAGCTCGGTGGTGTGCGACCAGCCGGCCTCGGGGCTGTAGGCGACGAGGTTGAACTGCGAGTGCAGCAGGCTCAGGCGGCTCTCCCAGAGCAGGTAGACCGAGCGGTTCGCTCCCAGGTGCACGAGCCGGGGGCTGGTGGCCTCGAGAGCGTCGATCGAGCCCGGAACGACGAGGCGTTCGGTCTCTCCCTCGCGGCTGACGTCGAGAGCGAGCAGGAGCCGGTCACCCAATCCGGTACCGAAACGGAAGAGCTCCGCCTCGGTGCCGACGAGGGCCCGATACAGAGTGCCCGAGCCGTCGAGAACGGGATCGCTCTCGATCTGCGCCGAGGCGGCCGTCGCCACCGCTGCGAGCAGGGCCAGCGATGCGCCACGAAGCGCCGCGCGCAGGGCCCGACCCTGCGCGTTGGGGCGCAGGCTCGAAGCAGGGACTCTGGGTGAGGAAGACACGGCGGTGGCAGCTCAGGCTCTGAGGTTGACCAGCTCGAGCACGTCGGCGTGCAGCAGGTACTCGGCCAGGTCGGGGGATCCCGTCAGCTCACCCAGGCGCTGGGTGGCGCGGCGGGCGGCGAAGGTGTTTCCGAGGCGGTGGGCCGCCTCGGCTTCGAGGAAGAGGGCGTTGCGCAGGGCGCGGCCGTCCTCGTGGCGTTCGGCGAACTCGATCGCCCGCTGCAGATGGCGGGTCGCGAGGTCGGGACGGTCCGCCCGCAGGAGGCCGTACGCGAGGTCGATGCGGGCGGTGATCTGGAACCGCTCGGCGCCGAGGCGAACCAGCCGGCGGAGGCTGCGGTACAGGCCCGTGAGACCGCGCTCCAGCTCCCCCAGCACGACGTCGCAGTAGCCCATGTTCTCCTCGAGCATGGCGCGCCAGGGAGTCTGCGGCTCGGCGTCGAGCGACAGGGCGCTGGCGTACTCGGCCCTGGCCTGCTCGAAGTAGCTGTCGGCGGCGAGAGCGTTGCCCATCAGGTTGCGGGCGCGCGCCTCGAGCTCGGGGCGACCGGTGCGGCGCCCGTGCTCGAGGCTGAGCCGGGCGTAGAAGAGCGCCTTCTTCGCCGCGCCCTCGAGCTCGAACAGGCGACCGATCTGGTAGGCCGCCAGGTGCAGGACGATCGGCGTGCCGGCGCGCATCAGGATCGCGCGCAGGGCCTCGCGGGAGACCGCCTCGCCGAGCTCGATGCGCACCGCGGCCAGCGCACATTCGAGACGATCCTCGAGCTCCGCGAAACCCTCGGCCGCGTCGCGCGCCGCGCACAGACTCTCACGGCTCTCCTCGAGCTCGCCGCGCTCGAGCGAGGCGACTGCCTCGTCCCAGGCTCGACGCACTGCCTCCGGCGCCCGATCGAGGGGATCGGAGGTCGGGTCGAAGAGGTCGCTGGCTGGCGCTGTGGTGGACATCGGTGGGCGGTCGGCCCGGCTCGACGCCACAGGCGATCACGGCTCTGCCGCGATCTTCTCGATCGGACCGGGAGACCAGACGCGAATACTACCCTCATTAGTGCATCCAGGGAAGCTGCCGACCCCGGGGACCACCGCCGGCTCGCCGGCGAAGGTCACGGTCAGCTCGTCGCGTCCGTCGCCGTCCAGGTCGTGCAGCTCGACCGCCCGGCCGGTGCAGGTGAAGGTCGGCTCGGTGAGACTGTTCTCGATGCGCGAGAACCTGCCGCCGCCCTCGCCGCGGAACATCAGCAGGTCGGCGTCGTCGGTCACCGCGACGACATCGGTGACGCCGTCGCCGTCGAGATCGCCGGTGGCGAGACCGTAGATGGTCGCGTTGCGCGCCTCGCGGTGGATCTCGGTCGCCGTCCAGTTGCCCTCGGCGTCGCGCTTGTGCCACCGGATGTCGAGACTCCAGCCGCTCTGGTCGCGGCCGAGTCCGGCGGTCACCAGCTCGTCGCCCGGTTTGCCGTCGATGTCACCGAACGCCACCGAACGGGTGATCGAGCCGGGCAGGATCGAGGTCAGCGGCACGGTGACGTACGAGCCGGCCTCTTCGTCGAAGGCCCACAGCACCGTCGGCCCCCGCGCCACGTTGTTGGCGTGAGCGATCTCGAGCACGCCGTCGGCCTCCAGGTCGCCGACCTCGATCGAGTCACCGTAGGCTTCGCTGCCGAGCGGCACGCGGCTCCACGACAGCGGCTGCACCGGAGCGTCGCCGCCCTCGGCACCCCTCTTCCGGGCCTTCTTCGCGCCTTTCGTCACCTCGCTTCGTGGCGGTGACTCGTTCATGTAGAGCATCAGGCCCTTCGAGCCGCCGAGCTTGCGGGTGCCTTCCTCGCGCAGGCCCGGAGGCTCCATGCCCTCGCCGATGTAGGCCAGATCGAGGTCGCCGTCGCGGTCGAGGTCGGCCGCGACCAGCGCCCGTCCGGTCCACGCCGGCCGGTTCATGTTGGCGCGATACTCGATGCCGTCGCCGCCGAGGCGGAAGGCCCCCGTGCCGTCGCCCAGCAGCACGGTGCCGCCGCGCAGGTGCATGCCGAGTGCGATGTCGGCGTGGCCGTCGCCGTCGAAGTCGCCGGCATCGACGTCGCCGTAGTCGAGGGCCAGCTCGGGAAGGCGCAGCTCCCACTCCTGCCAGCTGCGGTCCTCGTTCTGCAGGAAGACGCGGGGACGACCGTCACCCTTGCGCGGCGGACCGTGCACAAGGTCGAGGCGGCCGTCGCCGTTCATGTCGTGGAAGACGACCCCGTTGCGCCAGAGCTGGCTGTTCGGCAGGCCCTTGGAACGGTTCTCGAAGGCGATCCGCCACTGCGCCGGCACCGGGTCGCCAGGCGCCTCGGGGAGGGTGGTCCGCTGCGGCCTGTCGGGCTGAGCCTCGAACTTCTGGGGTTTGAACTCGCGGACCCAGAAGTACTCGTCGTCCTCGTGGAAGAACTCGATCGGCATCCCCATGTGGCCACGCACCACGTTCTCCTTCTCGGGGTCGCGGATCCAGTCGCGTCCTTCGATGCGGCTCGGCTTGTGCAGCTTGACGATGCGGAACTCCTGGCCCTCGTCAGTGGTCTGCCATTCGCCGATCACGTCGGGGATCTCGGGCCGCCCCTGCTGCGGGGTGTCGGCGTCGCGGAACTGGGCTGCGGCGGCGCCGCACACGAAGCCGGCGAGGAGCCCGGCGAGAAGCAGCGGTGGCAGCCGCCGGGAGGAGGACGTGATCTCGATCGTCATGGTCGGCCTTTCGGGAGTGAGGACTGGTGCGGATCCGTCGTCGTGGGATCGTTGGCGGCAGGCGAGAGACGGCTCGGGATGCTCCTCGGGTCGACCGCGGTCCCGGTCGCCGGCGCTGGCAATCGCCAGCGGTGAGCGTCCATCTGGGACCGGCGCCCTCACGGTGGGCGTCGGAGGTGGCCGCGTCGGTACGACTCGAGCACGAGAGCGGCGACGGTGTCGGAGGACGTCGCCGCGTCCCGCTCGCTTCGAGGCCCGGCCGGACCCGACGAGCACGGCCCCGGGGGAATCACACGTCGGAGGATCCGTACGCGCACTGCGCGAGCCAGCGCGGTGCGACGTCGTTCCGCTGCGACGGCGAGGGCCTCCGGGATCGAGCTCGGGCGACCCTACAACGAGAGGAGCGAAACGACGTATTCCTCTCGTGGTTCCGGTCGGTCAGCGACCACCCCGCGTCCGCGGCGGATGCCCCATGCGGCCCGCCGCTCGGGGGAGTGGGGGGGCGAGCCGAGGAGCGGACCGGCGACCCGCGGCACCGACTCCGGCGTCCCCTTGCGTCTCGATCGAGGATCCTCTATGCTTTCAGGCATCCGTCGCCAGGCTGTGCTCCAGCTCTCTCGCGATGTCCGTGTTGCGGCCGTTGTGGAGTGGAGCACGGTGGGCGAAGAACTTCGTACGATTCCGCTTTGGAATCCGCTTTGGAATCCACATGGAAATTCCGCTTCAGAATCTTTAACGGGAGGTGATGTCTCAGTACGGTCCGCTTCGAGACGAATGACTATGTCCGACTTCAATCTGGAGACATCCGTCTCTGCATCCAACACCATTGAACGTGACTGAGCCAGAGTGGCTCGGCACTTCGAGGAGATTGTCTTGAAAGCAAAGAACCTTCTGGCCGGCCTCGCGATCGCCAGCCTGCTGCTCCTGGGCGGCAGTGCGTTCGCGGAGCCGAACACGATCGACGCAGTACCGGCAGCGACCCTGCTCCTGCCGTACTTCGAGGTCGATCTCGGAAACCCGTCCGGCGTGACCACGTTGTTCTCGATCAACAACGCGTCGGCGGCTTCCACCATCGCCCACGTCACCATGTGGTCGGATCTGTCCGTTCCGGTCCTCGACTGGAACGTCTACCTGACCGGCTACGACGTGCACGCGATCAACCTGCGTGACGTGTTCAACGGCGACCTCGTCCCGGCGACACTGCACGACGCCCTCGACACCAACGACCTGGTCTCCCCGCACGGCATCAACCCGAACTGGGAGATCGGATCCGGTGACGAGACGTTCAGCACCTGCGACGACCAGCTCCCGCTGGGCGCCGGCGCGCTGAACGGCACCTTCCAGGCGTACATCGCCAACTCCTTCACCGGCAACCCGACCACCATCCCGGGTACCAGTGGCACGGTCTGCCTCGGTGTTCCCCGTGGCAACGACATCGCCATCGGCTACGTGACGGTGGACAACGCCGGTGAGTGCACCCTGCTCTTCCCGGGTCAGGCTGGCTACTTCGGGACCACCGCGGTCTCGAACGAGAACCAGCTCTGGGGTGACTGGTTCATCGTCGACCAGGCGAACGCGTTCGCCGCCGGCGACAACCTGGTGCACATCGAGTACGACGCGCAGTACGTGGACGGTGACTACACCTTCTACGGCCGGTACGTCACCTTCGACGCCACCGACGGTCGCGAGCCCCTGGCCAACGCCTGGGGTACCCGCTACCTGAACGGCGGCGCCTTCAACGGTGGTACCGACCTGCTGGTGTGGCGCGATGCCAAGCAGCCGATCAATCCGTTCGTCTGCGGCACCATTCCCGCTCCCTTCCCGCTGAACGAGACCCAGGTCATCGCCTTCAGCGAGACGGAAGACGCCACGGAGCTCTGCTTCGTGCCGGGTGGTGGCAACGTGTCGCCGCCGATCGGCCCCAACGACGTGGTCTGCTTCCCCTGGGAAACGCAGCGCACGCCGCTGGCTGATCCGGCGAACGACGCGCATCCGCCGTACACCTTCGGCTGGATGTACCTCAACCTCGACACCACCACCGGTGCCCTGGTCGATCCGGCCGCGCAGTCGTACATCACGGCGCTGCACAGCGCTCTCGGTCAGTTCCAGGTCGGCTACCAGGCTATCCAGCTCTGGAACGCCGGCGACGGAGCCGCCCCGCTCATCGTGGGCAACTTCGACTGATCGCGAACGCGTGATCCGATCCGTCTCGTCCTCGGCCATGGGCTGAACCGGGACGGGTCGAATCCTTGGGGAGGGGGCGACCTGGTCGCCCCCTTTTCCTTTTGTGGGTTCCCGGACCGGCCGCCGAGACCGAGCGCGGTGCTTCGCGGATGCGCCCCAGGCCGATCCCGGAGTCGAACCTCTCCCGCACCCGATGGCCCGCCGCGCAAGACACGGACAGTCTGCAGAGACTGGTGAAACTGCGTGATCTGGGAATGGCCATTCCGCTGCCGTGCGTTCAAAGACATCGCGCTCATCGCATCGGTTCGATCCCTCCGCGCCGCCCTCGGGAGCTGTCGCCGAAGGGGCTTCAGGACCGCGGCAGAAGCGCTCGCTTCCCGACACTCTGGGGCGACATGCGGGCTCTCGAGCCCGAAGGCACCCGTATGCGCCAAAACGCGGCTCGGTCGGCGCGCGAGGCAACGCGGCGCCGCTCCCGCGTCAGCCGGGCGAAGGTGCCGCGACGCCCGTTCCGCCTGGGCTGCGCCCCGGGTCGCCGGCCAGCCAGATCGTCGGTGCCGGCGCAGCCCTCGGATGTGCCCTTTTCCCCTGTTTCCGAGAAAATCCTCCCGAACGCTTCCAATCCTCCCGAGAGACCACTAGGATCATGTGGTCACAGCATATTTTTTTCTTGGAGTCCGTCCCGTGAACATCAGCTCACGCTCCCTTCTGCTCGTCTCTGCGCTGACCTTCGCCTTCGCCTCGCCGCGGGTGGTCGAGGCGCAGGTCTGCCTCGGGACCACCCGGACTCCAGCGGTGCCGGTTCCCGAGTTCGGCCCCGCCAACGTCAGGCTCTGGGGCGCACTCGAGCCGGTCGACCAGGGACCTCTGCCGCGGCGCCGCGACTCCACCGACCGGATCACCGGCTTCGAGTTCCCCAACAGCGCCAATCCGAACTTCCGCGACGTCGACCACGCCGGTGGCCTGCTCTTCGCCACCATGCCCTACGGCTTCGACTACTTCGGCGTGCGCAACGAGACCGAGCGGCGCAGCCCCGTCTGGCTCAACAACCGGGACGGCTACCGCGGCGACTTTATGGCCTGGAACGTCGGCGGTGAGAACAACCGCCCGTTCCTCGCCGGCGACGCCGTCGTCATCGGCAACAACGCCGTCCACATCGCAGTCGGTACGCGCGGCGTGGTGGTGCACAGGATCAGCCTCACCGCGCCGACCAACGACCCCGTGATCGTCTACCAGGACTGGCACACCGGCGCGACCCCCGAGCTCAAGGACGTCGAGATCCAGACCATCGACGGCCGGGCCTACGCCTTCGTCTCAGGCCCTCACCTCGACGCGGTGCGCATCTACGACCTGACCCAAGCCGCCGGCCTGACCACTCCCTGCCTCGAGGACGTCGAGGCCGGTCAGACCGGCTGTGGCGTGGTCGAGAGCACGCAGCTCTTCGGCGGCGGCGAGGAGCCGGACAAGATCCTCGCCGCGAAAGCCGAGCTGCTCGCGTACGGCAGCAACTCGGGCGCCCAGCTCTTCGATCTCAGCAATGGCATCAACGCGCCCACTTTCATGGCGACGGTGGGAGGCGGCAGTATCGTGCGCGCGGTCGAGATCTTCCAGAACGTCTCAGGGCAGTTCGGCCTCGCCACGCGCAGCGGCACGACCCTGCGCATCTACAACATCACCAGCTGCGTCAACAGCGTGCGCGGCGGCGGAAGCTGCAGCATCGGCAACCCCGTCTTCACCAACAACGACGGCGCGACGAACATGGTCGCCATGGAGCTCGGCGGCAAGACCGTCATCCACACCATGAAGGACGTCGAGTGCCCGAGCGACGGCGGTGACGAGTTCCTCTACGACGTCTCGAACCTCGGCGCCATCACCGACCTGATGCCGCACGCCACCGACGTCTTCACCGCCGACGGTCACACCCACCCGGCCAGCTACACCAGCTACTACGCCGGCGGCCGTCCCGCCACCGGCTTCCGCAAGGTGCAGCCGTGGTCCAGTGAGGCGGTCGGTCCCTACCTCTACCGTTCCCAGACGACGATCCTCGACATCCACGAGCTGGTCAATCTCGAGCCCAGCATCACGGTGACAGGGCCGAGTCAGACCTACGCAGGCTTGCAGACCACCTTCACCGGCGTCGCCGCGAACTGCGACGCCGGCAGTGGCACCTGGAACTGGGATCCGAACCCCGACACCATCGTCGGCAACACCGCCCGCTACACCTTCCCGAGCCCCGGTCCGGTGTCGATCAGCGCCACCAACACCGCCTGCCCGACGGCGACGGTGAACCCGCTCGCGGTCACCGTGCTCGATCCCGAGCCGGCGATCCAGGCCTTCCGCGTCAACGGTCAGAACGTCGGCGTGGGCACGGTGATCGAGGACGAGATGTGCAGTCTGCTGACGTTCAGCCTCGTCGCCACCGGTCAGCCGCCGCTCACCTACTCGTGGCAGATCCTCGACGCCCAGCAGTCCGTCGTCGCCTCGTCGAGCGCCGCGACGTTCCCCTGGGACACCAGCCAGCTCGGCACCACCACGGGAGCCCAGTTCGAAGCACTCGTCGACCTCAGCAACGCCAGTGGCTCGGCCAGCACCAGCCGCGACATCGATCTCGCCGATCTGCCTCAGCTCGCCTTCGGCCAGGCGGGCGGCCATCCCGTCTGCGGTGCATTGCCGTCGGCCTGCTCGTCGCAGTCTCCGCCCGGCACCGGCAACGTCACGCTCTACGCCAACAGCGTCGGCGCCAACGCCTGGAAGTGGGAGTACCGCGCCGAGGGCAGCAGCGGGCCCTGGACCCTGATCGCCGACTTCGGCAGCGGCGAGGAAGAGGACTCGGTGCAGTTGACGCTGGGCGACTGGGAGGTCCGCTCGACCATCCGCAACTGCATCAACGAGACGCTGACCAGCGTCTTCGACGTCATCGTCGATCAGGACGACCCGGTCACCGCCGCCATGACTCCGTCCGGCTGCCAGTTCGGCTGCGAGTTCCCGGCGCCGCGCACCCAGCTCTTCGTCGACCACTCGACAGGTCCGGTCGAGAGCTGGGCCTACGACTTCCTGCACCAGGGCTCGAGCACCTCGAACTGCAACTTCGGACCGGCCCAGGCGCAGCCGCAGACCAGTTTCGTCTACACCACTCCGGGCTCCTACCGCCCGTGCGTGCGCGTCGTCGGCCCCAGCAACACCGACGTCGCCCTCACCGATCTGACGATCACCATCACATCGGGCAACCCGCCGTCGATCAGCGTCAGCTGTCCCTCGTCGGCGAGCGTGGGCACGCCGATCTTCTGCAGCGCCTCGGCGCAGAACTGCAGCCCGGGCAGCTCGTCTTGGAACTGGACGACGCAGGGCGGCTCGATCTCGGGCTCGAGCAACGGCAGCTCGATCAACGTCTCCTGGGGCACCCCCGGCAACAAGACGGTCACCGCGACGAACTCGCAGTGCACCGGCGCCTCCGGCAACGACTTCGTCAACGTGACCACCGGTGGCGGTGGCGGCAGCCTCAACGCCGCCTTCACCTTCACCCCGGCCCAGCCGCAGGCAGGGCAGACGATCAACCTCGACGGCAGCTCCAGCACCGGATCGATCGTCGCGTACTCGTGGCTGATCGATCCACCGAGCGGCGCCAACATCACCCGCACCGGCGTCAACGCGTCGTTCGTTCCGACGGTGCCCGGCCAGTACGAGGTCAGCCTCGACGTCTTCTCGCAGGTCGGCTGCGGCTCGCCGAGCTGCCAGGACAGCGAGACGATGACGATCACGGTCGGCGGCCAGGTCGGTCCCGTGACGGCCAACTTCACGGTCGCGCCTGCCAGTCCGGTAGTCGGTCAACAGGTGACCTTCGACACCTCTTCCAGCGCCGGCCCGGTGGTCAACCGCTTCCTCGATGTCACCGCTCCGGGCGGAGGCACCACCTCCTACTCCGGCCAGGTGGCGCCGCAGCACGTGTTCACCCAGACCGGTGTGCACACCGTCGAGCTGACGGTGACCAACCAGCAGGGTTGCAGCGAGGAGGACTGCCAGTCGACGGCGACCCGCACGGTGAACGTCGGCGCCGCGGTGGCGCCGACGGCGGCCGTCGTCATCACGCCGCAGGTCCCGGTGATCAACGAGTCGATGCGCATCGACAGCTCCGGCAGCAGCGGGCCGATCGTCAGCCGACGCATCACCGTGCAGCCGCCGTCGGGAGCCCCGACCAACTTCACCAGCGCGGTCGCCGACTTCGTGCCCACCCAGCTCGGCAACCACCTGATCACGGTCGAGGTCGAGACGGTGACCGGTTGCGTGACCAACGCCTGCCAGGACATCGAGACCCGCACCGTCGAGGTGGTCGCCTTCGCGCCGCTCGAGGCCCGCTGGGTGGTCTCGCCGGATCCACCGCGCATGGGCGAGGTGGCGGTGTTCAGCGCCTCGAGCTCGCTCGGCAACCCGACCAGCTACGAGTGGACCATCGGCGGCCTCACCCTGACCGGTGAGAGCGTCGCGGTGCAGCTCGCCGACATGGGTGACCTGGCGGTCAACCTGACCATCCGCCGCGGCGGCGAGTCCGACAGCGTCAGCGATCTCATCCGCGTCTTCGGACCCTGCGTCGACGATCCCTCCACTCTCTGCTTCGGCGAGGGGCGGTTCCGCGTCCACGTCGACTGGGAGGACGTCGACGGCAACTTCGGGGCCGGACAGATCCGGCCGGAGAAGACCGACAGCGCCGGCATGTTCTGGTTCTTCAACCCGGACAACGTCGAGCAGCTGGTCAAGGTGCTCGACGGCTGCGCCATCACCGGCCACTACTGGGTGCTGGCCGCGGCGCTCACCGATGTCGAGTACGAGCTGATGATCGAGGACCTCATCGCTGGCGCCACCTACATGGTGGAGAACCCGCTCGGCACCGCCTCGCCCGCCACCGTCGACACCGGGGCGCTCGCCACCTGCGACGTCACCGCCAGTGTCGCCGCTGTGCCGGCGCAGTCGGGCCGACTGGCCACCGATCGGGAGATCGCAGAGCTCGAGGCCATGCTGCGCGAGCGCGAGGCGACTCCGCAGGCCGTGACGCAGGCGGTGGGCCTCTGCTCCGAGGGCCCGGCCCAGGCCTGCTTCATCGATGGCCGGTTCCGCGCCGAGATCTCCTTCAGCACCCACGACGGGCAGAGCGGCCTGGCGCAGGTCGGTGTGCTCGACTCCGACAACACCGGCGTCTTCTACTTCTTCGACCCGACGAATCTCGAGGTGGTGGCCAAGGTGATCGACGGCTGTGAGCTCAACGACCACTTCTGGGTCTTCGCCGCCGCGACCACAGACCAGCAGTACACGCTGCGGGTCACCGACACGCAGAGCGGTCAGTCACGGGAGTACTTCAACGAGCTCGGCTCGGTCTCGTCCGCCATCACCGATGTCGATGCCTTCGAGACCTGCGGCGACGACTGAGGTCTCAGCGGGTCCCCGCCCGCCGCGGTGCCGCGCCCCGTGGATGCCACTCCTGGTCCACGGGGCGTGAACCTCTCGAAGCGACCGGCCGGCGGCCGTTCGGTCGTGGTGGTCCACTATCGGACCGCGGCGCTGGCGGCGCTGGCGGTCGCCGCCGTCGAGCGCACCTGGGTCGCCACCCGTCGGCCCGGCGACCGCCTGCTGCTGATCGACAACGGGAGCACTGCCGCCGAGCGCGAGGCCCTGTCGCGACTACCCTGCGAGCTGCACAGCGGACACGGCAACATCGGCTACGCCGGCGCGATCAACCGCGCGGCGCGCGCCTGCGACGATCACGACCTGGTGGTGCTCAACGCCGATCTCGAGGCCCTGCCGGAGTGCATCGACCAGATGTTCTCGGCCCTCGCCGCCGGCATCAGCGTCTGTGGCCCGGCCTTGTTCTGGGATCGCGAGCTGACCATCCACATGCCGCCGGCGCAGGCGACCCACCCTCTCGCGGCCCTCGGCGAGGCCCTAGAGGGCCGCAGCAGGCTCCTCGACAGACACCTGCGGCAGGCCTTCCGCCGCGCCGCCCATCGGCACTGGAACGCTCGTGCACCGATCGCCTCCTGGCGTCTCTCGGGAGCGGCCCTCGGTCTGCGGCACGACGCCCTCGCCCGAGTCGGCCCGTTCGACGAGGGCTTCCGGCTCTACTTCGAGGAGACCGACTGGCTGCGCCGGGCGCGGCGGCAGGGCGGCACCGCCCGCTATCTGCCCGGGGCGCGGGCGGCGCACCTCTACGACCGTAGCCCGGATCCGCCCGGCGGCGGCAAGGCAGCCTGGTTCGAGGCCTCGGCGACGCGTTTCAGGCGCCGCCACCAGCCGCACCTCGGCTCCCTGCTCGAACGGCTGGCCGGCTCGCGCGGCGGGCGCCGGGGGGTGACCCCACCGGCATCGGTCACGGGTTGTCCCGAGGCCAGTCGCTGGGTCGAGTGGTCGCCCCGCGCCAGTGGCTTCCCGATGGCGGCGAGGCGCGGCGCGGACTGCAGCCTGCCTGCCGACCTGGCGCCGCGTGCCGGAGGTCTCTGGGTGCGGTGCGTCGACGCCAGGGGACGGGAGAGCGAAGCTCGATGACCGGCCCGGCGGCAGCGGGCGGCGCGACGGCGACACCGGTCGGGGAGGCGACGTCGCTGGGTCTCTCGGTGGTGGTGCCGGCGTTCGACGAGCGTCTGAGGCTGCCGTCCTCGCTGGAGCGGATCTGTGCGTACCTGAAGAGCGTCGGTCGTCTCGACCGCAGCGAGATCCTGGTCGTCGACGACGGCAGTCGCGACGGCACCGCCGATCTCGCCTCCGACTGGCCCGAGCCGACGGTGCGCTTCCTGCGGCTGGAAGAGAACAGAGGCAAGGGAGCCGCGCTACGCACCGGCGTGCTCGCCAGCCGCGGCGACCTGGTGTTGCTCTGCGACGCCGACCTCTCGACCCCGATCGAGGACCTCGAGCGCCTCGAAGCACGGCTCGAGGAAGCACCGGTCGTCTTCGGCAGCCGTGCCCGGCCGGAGAGCGCGATCGGCAGGCGACAGCCCTGGTACCGCAACCAGATGGGCAAGACCTTCAACCGCCTGCTCTGGCTGCTCGGGGTGCGTGGCGTGCGGGACACCCAGTGCGGTTTCAAGCTGCTGCGAGGAGACGTTGCACGCCGTCTCTTCGAGAGGCTGACCATCGACCGGTTCGCCTACGACGTCGAGCTGCTGCTGGCGGCGCGAGCCGCCGGCCACGAGGTCGTCGAGGTCGGTGTGCGCTGGGACCACGTCGAGGAGTCGAGGGTGCATCCGGTGCGCGACGCGGCGCGCATGCTGTACGACGTGGCCCGCCTGCGCCTGCGGCAGATCCTCTCGCCGGGGACGCGGTGACGGCGGAGGCTCGCCGGCGCCCGGGTGTCGCGTCGTGCTGTGCGCAAAGCGCCTACCGGCGGGCCGCTCCGGACGGAGCCGCGGCCGCCGGCGCCAGACCTTAAGATAGCGACGCGGCTTGCGCACCGGGACGCCCCTGGCATCGGCCGCCTCTCAGGGGGATGGAGTGAGCAGCGAGCATCGATCGGACGAGGCGCTCCCGGGCAAACCGGAGACCGTCGAGGCGCGACGGGTCCTGGTGCTGGCACCGCACTACGACGACGAGATCCTCGGCTGCGGCGGTCTGCTCGCCGACCTGCTCGAGCGCGGCGCCGACGTCGTCGTCGTCTACCTCAGCGACTCCGCAGCCAGCGGCGACCTTCCAGGCCGCGAAGAGGTGGCGCGGCGTCGGCGCCAGGAAGCTGCAGCCGTCGAGGCGCTGTTCGGCTGGCGCTCCGAGCACCTCGAGCTGACCGATGGCCGCCTCGAGGTGGGCGCCGTGACTGACGCGCTCGCCGAGCTCGTCGCGACACACCTCCCGGATCTGGTCCTGGCGCCGTCGCCGATCGAGGTCAGCGCCGACCACCGGGCCGCGGCACGCGCGGTCTACGACCTCCTGCACACCCAGCGACCCGAGGGCCCGGTGCAGCAGCTCTGCTACTACGAGGTCAACCAGCCGTTGCGGCCGAACCTGTTGGTCGACGTCTCCCGCTGGCTGCCGCGCCTGGAGACGGCGATGGAGCTCTACGCCAGTCAACAGGAGCTGCACGACTACCGACGCGCCGGCATCGGCCTGCGCCGCTACCGCACCCACACGCTGGAGCCGGCGGTCGAAGCCGCGGAAGCCTACCTCCGGTTGACTCGCGCGGAGGTGGGCAGCCTCGGATGGTCGGCCCTCTGCGAGAGGGCCCGCGGGCAGTCGCGCACCCGCGTCGAGACGCAGCGGCCGCGCGTCGGCGTCGTGGTGCGTACGCGGGATCGCCAGGAGCTGCTGCAGCAGGCGCTCGAGAGCCTGGCCTCCAGTCGGATGCCGGCGCACGAGGTGGTGGTGGTCAACGACGGCGGCGCGCTGGATCCGCTGGGGAGCGACTGGCCGTTCCGGCTCTTCCGCATCGACCATCCGGCGCCCCGCGGAAGAGCCGCAGCCGCGAACTCCGGAGTCGCAGCGCTGGTCAGCGAGGCGATCGCCTTCCTCGACGACGACGACCGGGTACTCGAGGAGCACCTGGAGGTGTTGGCGGGAGCGGTCGCGGCGCCGGGCGTCGAGGTGGCCTACACCGACGCCGCCGTCGTCACCTACGGGCTCGATCCCGCCGGCGCCGGATGGGTCGAGGAAGAGCGGCGTCGGCCGTACTCGCGCGACTTCGACCGCGCGTTGCTGCTGGTCGACAACTACATCCCCTTCCACACCCTGCTGGTGCCGCGCCGGCTGCACCAGGAGGTCGGGCCGTTCGACGAGGAGCTCGACCTGTTCGAGGACTGGGACTTCCTGATCCGCCTGACCGTCTCGGCAACCCCGCGTCACATTCCCCGCGTCACCTGCGAGTACCGGCACTTCCGCGGCATGTCGAGCCACGCCCTGGCAGGTCAGGACGACGCCGACCGCCGCGAGCGCTTCATGCGTCACAAGGCGCGGGTGCTCGAGAAGCACCGCGCCCGCCTCGACAGCGATCAGCTGGCCCAGGCGATCGTCGCGCTGCGACGGGGCTGCGTCGACGGCGAAGAGCGCGTGCACGCCCTCGAACAGCGGGCGGAGAGCCAACGGCGCGAGAGCCTGCGGCGGCAGCGACAGCTCGAGCAGAGCACGGAGGAGCATCGCGCGACCACCGAGCGGTTGCGTCTCGAGCGAGATCTCGCCGAGTCGGCACGCGCCGAGGCGCACGGCGAGCGGGAGTCGCTGCGCGCGGAGCTCGGTCAGCGGGACGACGAGCTGCGCGCCCAGTACCGCCATGCCGACGAGCTGCGCCAGGCGCTCGAAGACCACCGCCGACACATCGAGCAGCTCGACGACGATCGCGGCCGGGCCGGTGAGCAGATGGAAGCGCTGCACGCCGAGATCGGCCGCCTCACCCTCGAGCTCGAGCAGCAGCAGCGGCTGCTGGCGGAGATGCAGGCGACCCGTGCGTGGCGTTGGCACCGGCGGATCGAGAGCTGGCGAGGGAGAGGCGGTTGAAGCCCGAGCCGACATCAGGGGTCGCCGGCCGGATCGCGCTGGTGTGCAGCGAACCGGTGCGCGCCAGCATGGCCGGTACCGCCATCCGCTATGTCGAGATCGCCCGCCACCTGGCGGCCGCGGGGCATCCGGTGACCCTGATCTCACCCGCTGCGGAGCAGGAGGACGCCGCCCCCGAGCTGCCGACGAACGTCCGCAGGGTGCCCTTCAAGCGCGGCGCGATCGACGAGGCGACCGCGGGCTGTATCGCGGCGGTCGGCCAGGGCCAGCTGGTCAACGACCTGGTGATCGAGAGGCCCGACCTTCCGGTGGCGGTCGATCTCTACGACCCCTGGCTGGTCGAGAACCTGCACTACGTCGACACCCTCGGCTACGACCCCTACCGCAACGACCACGCGAGCTGGATGCTGCAGCTTTCGCGCGGCGATCTCTTCCTCTGCTCGTGTGAGCCGCAGCGACTCTTCCTCCTCGGTCTGCTCACCGCGCTCGGACGGGTCAACCCCGACTCGATGCGCGAGGACCCCTCTTTCGACCGACTCGTCTCGGTGGTGCCGTTCGGGCTCCCCGACTCGGTGCCCGAGCATCGGCCTCTGCTGCCGCCGCGCCGGCAGGGCGAGCAGCGCCTGCTCTTCGGTGGCCTGTACGACTGGTACGACCCGCAGCCCCTGCTCGAGGTGCTGGAGAAGGGGGATCCGGGCTGGCGCCTGCTGGTCATCAGGACTCCGAACAGAGAGACGCCTCAGCAGCGCTTCGAGGAGGTGCGCCGCTGGGCGCAGCGGAGAGGGCTGTGGGGCGACCGCGTGCAGGCCCTCGACTGGGTGCCCTACGAGCGCCGCTACGACCTCCTGCGCGACGTCGACGTCCTCGTCTCGACCCACCGTCACTCTCTCGAGACCGATCTCTCGATGCGCACGCGCTTCCTCGACGCCATGCTGGTCGGCTGCCCGATCGTGGTCAGCTCCGGCGGCGCCCTGAGCGACCTGCTGGAGCGCAGCGACGCCGCCTGGGTCGTCGATCCCGACGACCGCGCCGGGCTCGATGCGGCGGTGCGTCGGGCACTGGGGGCACAGAGCGACGGCGAGCACCCGGCCCGCCTGGTGCGGGGTCGCGAGCTCGCCCGATCCTTCGCCTGGCGCCACTCGCTGCGGCCGCTGCTCGACTTCTGCGCCGCGCCCTGGCGCGACGAGCACAAGGAGCGCTTCGTCGACGTGCCGCGCACCGTGGCGCCCCACGACGGGGTTGCCTTCCGGGTGCGCAGGCGTCTGCGGGCGCTCTTCGGCGGCTCTCCGGCATGAGCGCCGGTACCCGTCCCGGGTCGACAGTCTGCATCCTGTCGTGGAATGGCCGGTCGCACCTGGAGCACTGTCTCGAGGCGCTGGCGCAGCAGCACGAGCCCGACGGCGGCTGGGAGGTGTTGGTGCTCGACAACGGCTCCAGCGACGGCACCATCGAGTGGCTCGAGCGCGAGTGGGAGAACCGCGCCCTGGGCGCTCGAGGGGGCGGTCGGCTGCGCTGGATCCGCAGGGCCGACAACAGCGGTTTCTGCGCCGGCAACAACCAGCTCGCCGACGCCGCGCAGGGCGAGCACCTCGTGCTGCTCAACAACGACACGCGACCGCGGAGGGACTGGCTCGCCGCCCTCAGCGCGGCGATGCGAGCCGCGCCGGCCGACGTGGCAGCGGTCGGTGGCCGGATCCTCGACTGGGACGAACGCCGGGTCGACTTCGTCGAAGGCCTGCTGACCTTCGACGGCCACGCCTTCCAGCGCGGCTACGGGCGCGATGTCGGTGCGGTGGAAGAGCCCGCACCCGGCGCCGAGCTGCTCTTCGCCTGTGGCGGCAACATGATCGTGCGCAGGGAGGCGTTCCGCGAGGTCGGTGCCTTCGATCCGGCCTACTTCGCCTATCTCGAGGACGTCGACCTGGGATGGCGCCTGTGGTCCGCCGGACACCGTGTGACCTACCAGCCCCAGGCGACGGTGGCCCACCGCTCGATGGCCACCAGCGGAGCCCTCGGAACCTACAACCGCGGCCTGCTGTTCGAGCGCAACGCACTGCGCACGGCGTTCAAGAACTTCGACGACGAACACTGGAACAAGCTCGCGTCGGCCGTCTGGACCACCTTCCTGCACCGGACGCAGACGATGCTGGTGGAGAACAACCCAGGCGGCGCCGAGCTGGCCCTGGACCCCTACCAGGACGCCGCGGCCCCGACCGAGGGTCGATCGGGCACCGACGCCGCAGCGGCAGCGGAGGAGCACGGGCCGTCGCTGGTGACGAAGTGGCGAGGATGGGGCACCTTCGGACTGGCTCGACGTGGGCTGAGGCGGCTGCTCGACAACCTCGCCGATTCGCTGCGCCGGCCAGGCGACCCGAGGTGGGAGCTTCTCGAGCCGCTCGCCGCCGCGTCGGAGGGAGGGGTCGCACTGACCGATCCGCGCAGCGTCGCGCAGCTGCGAGCGTTCGCCCACTTCGCCAGGCACCTCGGCGCCGCCGCCGGCGAGCGACGTCGGATCCAGGGCCGACGGATGCGCGGCGACCGGGAGATCTTCGAGCGCTTCGGGCTGCACCTGGTTCCCACCTATCCGGGCGACGATCGCTGGTTCGCCGACCCCGGCTTCCGCTCGCTGCTCCCCGCTCGTCCCCGCCTCGTCGAGCGCACCTTGGACCAGCTGATGGCCTGACCCGCCGACCGTAGCGCGATCCGCCGCGATCGCTCTGGTGCTGCACCGCCCCACGGTGTACCTTGGGCTCTACGGCCACGTCGGCCGCGTCGCACCATGAGCACCCCCTCCGTCTCCGTCGTCGTCCCCAGCCACAACCGGCGCGACGTCCTGCTCGAGGTGCTCGAGGCGGTGTGTGCGCAGCAGGGGGCGCCGCCCTACGAGCTGGTGGTGGTCGACGACGGCTCCACCGACGGCAGCGACGAGGCGGCGCGCGGCTTCGCGAGGCAGCGGCAGCGCGCGCGAGGCTGTGCGGGCGAGCCCGGCGGTCCACTCGACGTGCTGGTGTTGAGCCAGCCCAACCGTGGTCCAGCCGCGGCCCGGAACCGCGGCGTCGAAGCGGCGCGGGGCCGCCTCGTGGCCTTCCTCGGGGACGACACCGTCCCCTCGAAAGGATGGCTGGCAGCTCACCTGGCGGCCCGGGCGCGACCGGCGGCGGAGCGCGCCGAGGCGGCGGGGCAGGTCGTCGGCACCATCGGTTACACCGGATGGCATCGGCGCATGCGCGACGATCGGTTCCTGCGCTACATCAACGAGCACGGTCTGCAGTTCGGCTATGCCCTGATCGACGACGCCGACCAGGTGGCGTTCAACTTCTTCTACACCTCGAACCTGGTGCTGCCGCGCAGCGCGCTGCTCGAGTTCCCCTTCGATCTGCGCTTCCCCTACCCGGCGTGGGAGGACATCGAGCTCGCCTACCGCTTGCGGCAGGGTCCCGGGCTGCGCCTGCTCTACGTTCCGGAGGCGACGGTGGAGCACGACCATCCCACCACCATCGCCCGCTTCTGCCGGCGCCAGGAGAAGGCCGGCTACTGCGCCACGGTCTTCCACCGCCTGCATCCCGAGCTCGCCGGTTTCCTCGGCCTCGGCGACGGCGGTCCGCCTGCACTGCCCTGGCGCCCGCGGCAGGCGGTGCTCGAAGTCCTGGCCCGCGGCTTGCAAAAGTTCGGCTACGGATGGCCGACGCTGTGGGAAGAAGTGCTGCGCTACCACTACGTGCGAGGTCTGCACCGGGGCTGGCGCGACCGTGAGTCCCCGCTGGCGGAGGCGGCGAGAGGAGAGTCCGCACCCGTCGCGGACTTCGCAGGTGACGCAGCGCCGCAGGAAGGAGAACGACATGAAGCGTGACATCGAAGCTCGGAGCGAAACGGGTCTGACGGCGCTGTCGCGGACGGCAATCGCGGCAGGAGTCTGTCCTGGCGCAGTGCCTCGGAGCCGACTCACCCACGCCTCCCTGCGCGGTGCCCTGGTGGTGTTCGCGGCCGCGGTCTGCGCCTCCTCGGTGGGCGCAGCGCCGGCCGCTCCGCCGCGAGCGACCGGATCGGCGGCGGTGGACGAGGTCGCGTCGAGGCCCGCGCGCGGCGGTGCAGACGCGGTGCGCGTCACCGACGCCTACGTCGCTGCGGCGTACTCGCTGGACGAGGGCCATCGGCGCTACCGCCGCCACTTCGGCCTCCACGTGTCGCCCTTCTTCTGGAGCGGCTACTGGGGCTGGGGCTGGCCGTACTACGGCGGCAGCTGGTGGGTCGAGGCGCCGTACGCCGGCGGCCCCTGGAGCGCCGTCGATCTGAACATCAAGCCCAAGTCGGCGGAGGTCTTCGTCGACGGGGAGTACGTCGGCCGCGTCGACCAGCTCGATGGCTTCCCCCGCTACCTCTGGGTGGAGAGCGGAAGCCGCAAGCTGGTGGTCTACAAGCAGGGCTACGAGTCGATCGCACGCATCCTCGAGCTGCGGGCCGGCGAGAAGCTCGACCTCAGGCTCGAGATGGTGCCGGGTGAGGCCAAGACACCGGAGGAGCTGATGGCACAGCTCGAGCCCACGACGACGGAACGCGCCGAGGCGCCACGTCGCCGCGCCACCGAGCGGCGCGAGGAGCCTCGTGCCGAGCCGCGCGAGGAGGCGTGGCGGCGCGCGGCGCCGGCCCGTGAACCGGTCGCGGAGGCGGCGGTCGCCGAGGACCAGCGCGCCGAGCCGGGTCGACTGGTGCTCGAGGTGACGCCTGCTGACGCTGTCGTCTACCTCGACGGCCGCCTGCTGGGCAGCGGAGAGGAGCTCTCGCGCCTCCACCACGGCCTGATCGTCGATCCTGGTAGCCACACCCTCGAGGTGGTGCGACCGGGCTACGAGACCCTGGTGCGCTCGGTCGAGGTCGGCGCCGGTGAGGACCTGCGCCTGGTGCTCGAGCCGCGCACTCGTAGCGGACGCTGACGGTTCCGTCCGCCTGCGCGAGGAGGAGGAGGTCGGCTGATCGCAGGCCGGGATCTCGGGCCGCGCGCCACCGCGAGGATCGAGTCACCCCGTGCGGTGCCGGTGCGTCAGCCCTCGCGTTGCCGCGCCGCCTCCATCTCGAGCAACCACTTCTTCTTGCGGGTGCCTGCGATGTAGCTGCCGGGTCCGCTGCGGCGCGGCACCACCCGATGGCAGGGCACCAGGATCGGCAGCGGATTGTTCATCAGTGCAGCGCGCACCAGCCGGTAGCGATCGATCGCGCCGATGCTCGCGGCGAGCTTCTGGTAGGTGCGCGTCTCGCCGTAGGGGATCTCGGTCACCGCCTCGAGCACCGTGCGCGTGAACGGGTCGAGCCGCGCCGGCTCGAGGTCGAAGGCCAGGTCGAGGTTGCGGCGGGCGCCGGCGAAGTACTCGGAGAGTCGGCCGAGGGTCTCGTCGAGGAAGTCCGAGCGCTTGGCGTCGTGGAAGGTCTCGTACCGGCGCCGCTGAGAGCGGGTCGGAACGATCGTCAGCTCCACGATCACCTTGCCGCGGGCCTTGAGACCCAGGCTTCCGAGCGGCGACGGCAACAGCACGGCCACCTCCGGCACCGGAGTCGCCTTCACCACCTCGGGGCGGCTGGCGCGGGGTTTCGTGACGTTGATGGTTCGCGTTCCTCGGCCGATCTCGGGACTTCCGTGGCGGTCGACGTCATCGCCTGCAGCTGCGCCAGCTGGATGGTCGGCCGCGCCGGAGAGCCTCGAGGCTGTCGCGGCCGGCCGCAGCGCCTGTCGGGGCTCGACCCCTGCGGAGCCCGTGCGACCTCTGGGAAACTGCGGCGCAATCTAGCAGATGCGGCGAGGCGGTAGAGGGGTCTCGGCGCGAGCCGCGCCGATCCGGGAGACCGCAGCGGGGGCGGCAGACTAGGAAATCTCTTTTTTCTATGCCAGCGGGGCGATGCGGCAGGGAACCCGCAGCCAGCGGGCGGCTGCCAGTTCGGCCGAGAGGTCGGCCGTGCTGGCGTACCGTCGGCGCGGCACGAAGCGGCAGGAGAGGTGCAGGGTCGATGCTCCGACCAGCGGGAAGGGGTCGAGCCGCAGCTCCTCGCCCCCGCCGGCTGACTCCCCGGCTTCGAGCAGCCTGGCTCGCATCGGGCTCCTGCGCCGGCGGTCTGCCGCCGCCGGCAGCTCGACCTCGCTGTCGCCGCTCCAGCGGGCGCAGACCTGCAGCGAAAGGGCATCGGCAGCCTGCAGCCACGGATACGCCGCGCGCGGCAGTGCGGAGTCCTGCCATCCCAGCTCCTCGTGCAGTGCGTCGCGCCAGTCTCGCCAACTGTCGAGATCCTCCGCCTGGATGTCGCGGCTGAGGCCGAGAACGTAGATGGCGTGCTCGAGGATCAGCGCCGCGACCTCTGGGTCGGAGGCGGCGTAGCGCTCGACGCCCCGGCGCCACAGCTCGAGGCGCTCGTTTCTCGGCAGGCTGAGGAAGTCGTGCGGCAGTCCCTCCCGGGTCAGGGGAGGTGCCGCATCGAGCTCCGCCCAGCCGTTGTCGTGCAGGCGGGTGGCGCGCAGCACCAGCGCGCGCAGCGAGCTCTCGCCGCCCGGCCCTGGCGCCGTGGTCGCGTCGGTCAGCTCGGGCCAGAGCGCCAGCAGGTCGGCGGCGAAAGCGGCGTGGTCGCCCTGGGTGACCAGCCGCAGCCGCCCGTCTCCGGTGTCGGCGACGATCACGGTCTGCCCTGCTCGGCGGCCGGCGTCGGCGCCCTGTCGGCCGACTTCGAGGCGCTGGTAGAGTCCCGAGGCGGTGCCGGCCGCGTCGTGCCATCGAAGGGTGGCCTGCCGTCGCGACCGGAGCGGCGGTTTTCGGCGAGAGAACGGGAGAGCATGGCGGGACGATACCGAGAGCAGGCGCTCGAGTACCACGCGCGGGAGCCTGCGGGCAAGATCGAGGTCGTTCCGACCAAGCCGACGGGCACCGCCAAGGACCTTTCCCTGGCGTACTCGCCCGGCGTCGCCGAGCCCTGCCTGGAGATCGCCGACGACCCGCAGCGTGCCTACGAGTACACCGCGAAGGGCAACCTCGTCGCGGTGATCAGCAACGGTACCGCGGTGCTCGGGCTCGGGGACATCGGACCGGCGGCCGCGAAGCCGGTGATGGAGGGCAAGGGCGTCCTGTTCAAGAAGTTCGCCGGCATCGACGTCTTCGACCTCGAGGTCGCGGCCGCCGATCCGGAGGAGTTCATCCGCGTCGTGCGGGCTCTCGAGCCCACCTTCGGCGGGATCAACCTCGAGGACATCAAGGCTCCCGAGTGCTTCGAGATCGAGCGCCGCCTGCAGCAGGAGCTGTCGATCCCGGTCTTCCACGACGACCAGCACGGCACCGCGATCATCGGTGGCGCTGCGCTGATCAACGCCGCCGAAGTGGTCGGCAAGCGGCTCGAGGACCTGCGGATCGTCTTTCTCGGCGCCGGCGCCGCGGCTCTCGCCAGCGCCGAGCTCTGGTCCCACCTCGGTGTGCCGCGCCAGCACATGACGCTGTGCGACAGCACCGGCGTGATCCATCGCGGTCGGCGCGAGGGGATGAACCCGTACAAGGAGAGGTACGCGGTCGACACCGAAGCGAGGACCCTCTCCGAGGCCCTGCGAGGTGCCGATGTCTTCGTCGGTCTGTCGGTGGCCAACCAGCTCTCGCCCGAGATGTTGAAGACGATGGCCGAGCGGCCGATCGTCTTCGCGCTCGCCAACCCCGACCCGGAGATCGAGTACGACCTGGCCAAGAGCACGCGCGCCGACGTGGTGATGGCCACCGGCCGCAGCGACACGCCGAACCAGGTGAACAACGTGCTCGGCTTCCCGTTCCTGTTCCGAGGCGCCCTCGACGTGCGTGCCCGCACCATCAACACCGAGATGAAGCTCGCCGCCTGCCGGGCGCTCGCCGACCTGGCGCGCGAGGACGTGCCGGACGCCGTGCTCAAGGCCTACGGGCTGGACGAGCTGCGCTTCGGTCCCGAGTACCTGATCCCCAAGCCGTTCGACTCCCGCGTCCTCTTCAGGGTGCCGATCGCGGTGGCGAGGGCGGCCATCGACAGCGGTGTCGCGCGCTGCGAGCTGGGTGACGAGGACGCCTACGTCGCGCGCCTCGAGAAGCTCGTCTCGCGCCGCTTCGAGCTGATGCGGGTGGTCATCGACCGGGCCAAGAAGAGCCCGCAGCGCATCGTCTTCCCGGAGGGCGAGCACGAGAAGATCCTGCGCGCCGCGAAGATCCTGGTGGAGGAGGGCATCGCGCGGCCGATCCTCCTGGCGCGCCCCGAGAAGGTCGAGGAGAGGATGGCTTCGCTCGAGCTCTCGCGCCAGGACGTCGAGCTGGTGCAGATCCTCGAGGACACCCGGCGGTCGGCTTACGCCGAGCGCCTGCACCAGCTGCGACGGCGTCAGGGCGTCACCCGAGAGGACGCGACGAAGCTGCTGCGCTCGCGCAACTACTTCGCCACCATGATGGTGGAGCAGGGAGACGCGGACGGACTGATCTCCGGCCTGACCCAGGACTACCCGGAGACGATCAGGCCGGCGCTGCAGGTGCTGCACGCGCGCCGCGACGTACAGCGCGTCGCCGGTGCCTACATCCTGCTGCTCGAGGAGCGGGTGCTCTTCCTCGCCGACACGACGGTGAACATCGATCCCAGCGCCGAGCAGCTCGCCGACATCGCGCTGCTCACCGCCGAGTTCGCCCGCCGCTTCCAGATCGAGCCCAGGGTCGCCATGCTGTCGTTCTCGAACTTCGGCTCGAACCAGCACCCGAGCGCGCGCAAGGTCCAGCGGGCCACGGCGATCGTGCAGAGTCAGAGGCCCGAGCTGGAGATCGACGGGGAGATGCAGGCCGACACCGCGGTCCTGCAGTCGATCCTCGACGAGCGCTACCCCTGGAGCCGACTGCGGCGGCCCGCCAACGTGCTGGTCTTTCCCGAGCTGCAGTCGGCCAACATCGCCTACAAGCTGCTCTGGCGTCTCGCCGACGCCGAAGCCATCGGGCCGGTGCTGCTCGGCGTCGATCGCCCGGTGCACGTGCTGCAGCGGGGTGTCGAGGTGGCGGACATCGTCAACATGGCCGCCATCTGCGCGGTCGACGCGTTGGAGCGGACCGACGGGGCGCAGCGACTGCTCTGACCGTGGCACGCTGTCGGCTCACCGGAGGCGACCGAGGCGTGGCGCTGCGAGATCGGCCGCGGCCAGACCGTCAGGTACCGGACGGGCAGTCGGATCCCTTCCCTCCGCTGTCCGGAGAGGTACAGAATTGACGTGGAGATCCATAGGAGCCGGAGCGCGCGTTTGGCCCTGGAGCCGGAGCGGCGCTACGGTAGAGGCACGGCCGGTCGCCCGCGGCCGCGCGTTGCCGACCCGGGACAGCGTGATCTCCCGTACCTTTCTCTCGAACCCCAAACCCCTCATCTCCTCCAGGAGGATCCTTCGATGAACACCGTCCGAGATTCCCTACGCTCGAAGCTGGCACTGCTACTGGTCGCCGGCATGCTCCTCGGCCTGTCGACCGCCGCCTTCGCCTCCGAGAAGCCGCGCATCGCGGTGCTCGAGTTCGAGGCCAAGGCGGATCAACAGTGGTACTCGTGGTGGCGGTCCGGCGGCGCCAGCGCGGTGCAGGACGTGATGGTCACCGAGCTGGTCAAGAGCGGCAAGTTCCGCGTCATCGAGCGCTCGCAGCTCGAGGCCCTGATGCGCGAGAAGAACCTGTCGCTCTCCGGTGACGTCAGCGCCGACACCGCGGTCAAGGCGGGACGCCTGCTCGGCGTCGAGTACTTCGTCACCGGCGCGATCACCGAGTACGGCACCTCGGGCGGTGACGTGCACGCGCCTTCGGTCGGCCGGCTGCCCTCCTTCGGCGTCGGCAAGAAGACGTTCACGGCGGCGATCAATGCCCGCATCATCGACACCGAGACCGGCGAGATCATGTGGGCCGACGAGGCGCGGGGCGAGACCAGTTCGGGTCGCGTCCGTGTCGGCGGCTTCGGCGGCGGCAAGGACGACGACGCGATGTTCGACAAGGTGCTCAAGCCGACCGTGCAGGACCTCGTCGCCAGCATGAAGATGGCGGATCTCTGATCCGGGTCTGCCTGGCCCTTCGGGCTTCGGGCAGAGAGCGACGCCGCGACGACACCCCCTCCGAGAGCCGGAGTCGGTGTCGCGCGGCGTCCGTCGTTTGCGGTGGGCTCGGCGCCGGCAGCCCCGCGTCGGATCCCACGCGGGCCGAGTAGGACGCCGTCGCTCTCGCACGGGTAGGCCTCTCGGGCGACTGTCGACGCCGGAGCGACGCAGGAGCGACGCCGGGGCGCCGTCCGCGCCGAGCCGCGAAGCGGGCGAAATCGACTGACTCACCCGTTCGCGGTGCAGCGCCTTCGGCTCCTGGTACCGGGAGCGCCTCTCTATGAGGACCGAGCATCCCTTCGTCGGCGACGTACGAAGAGGACCCTCGATCCCCTGCCCTCGACTCCACCGGGGTTCCACCCCGGGTCGTCGGTGGGCGAAGGGATGCCGCTACGCTTTCAGCAGCTCAGTCGTTGCGGAACGAGATCTTGATCGTCGTCCACATCTTGACCCGCGTGCCTGCCTTCGTAGGCGGCACGAACTGGGCCTGGCGCGCCGCCTGGACGGCAGCCTCGTCGAAGCCGTAGCCGGCCTTCTTGTCGAGACGGTAGTCGATCACCTTGCCGTTCTCGTCGACCAGCACCCGCACCTCGACGTCGGCCTCGCGACGCAGCCGTTTGGCGGCGTACGGGTACTGCGGTGAGACCTGGCTCTTCAGCCGCGGCGGCACGACGTCCGGCCCGGCGACCTCGACCAGCTGCCCCTCGCGCACCGGCTCCGGCTTGGGCGCCGCGGGTCTCTCCGCGGCGCGGGTCGGCGATGCCGCTGCGCCGGAAGCGGCCGTTGCGGCGCCGCTGCGCGCTGGCGTCGCGGCGCCTGCCGAACCGGAAGCCGGCCCGGAAGAGGCGGCTTCGCCGTCGCCGGCGTCCGGCTGCGTGGCGGCGGCCTGCTCGGCAGCCTTCTGCTTGCGTGCCGCCTCTTCGGCGGCGGCGATCCGCGCCTGCTCCTGGCGCTGCTTCTCGAGGTCGGCTTCGCGCTTCTTGCGCGCCTCCTCCTCGGCCGCGGCAATCCGTGCCTCCTCCTGCGCCCGCGCCTTCTGCTCGTCCTCGAGCTGCTTGCGCAGACGACGGATCTCGTCGTCGTACTGGCTGCGCAGGTTCGACTCCACCGCCTCGGTGCGCTGCGACACGATCTGGTCGATCTGCGCCAACAGCTCCTGCTGACGCTCGTTGGGCTGATCGGCGGCGGCGCCGGGTTCGACGAAGACCGGCTGGCCGTTCTCGTCGAGCACCGGCTGACCGTTCTCGTCGAGCAGCGGCTGCGGCGGGCCGGCGTAGCGCTCCGGCCCCTGGTCGGCGGGCTCGGCATCGGCGACGAGGTCCGCGTCCGCCGGATCGGCGGCGCTCTGCGGCCGAAGCACGAACCACCACACGGCAGCGCCAGCGATCAGCAGCAGCGCAGCCGCGAGCCCGAGCCAGAGGCCGAGCGAGGAGCCGCCGGACTTCTGTTCCGAGGCACGCGCCCTGGTCGCCTGGGCCTGCGGTAGCGGCCCGCTGGTCTCCGGGCGAGGGCTCACCGGCGCTTCGTCCAGGCTCACCGTCGAGAGCTCGGACGAGGATTCGCGGCCCGGCGCGGAGGACTCGCGGGCCGGCGTCGAAGACTCACGCGCTGGAGTACCGATCGTCATGGTCGCCGCCGAAGCGCTCGCCGCTCCGGAGAGCTCCGGCTTGGACAGGTCGATCGAACGCTCGCGCTCGATCTCCGCGGTCTCCTGGGCGATCTCGTCGCGGAAGAGGTTGTGCATGTAGAACGCCAGATGGAACGGCGTCGAGCTCATGCTGCCGTCCTCGAGCAGCTGCCCCACCAGCTGGTGCCAGGTGACGGCGGAGTCGATGCGCTCGCTCGCCGGCGCCACGCTGCGCGCCACCAGAGTCGCGATGCTGGGCAGACCCTGGGCCGCCACCCGCTGGATCGCGGCGTTGAGCCCCTCGGGGGAGGTGTCGTGCAGCGGCCGACCGGTCAGCAGCTCGAGCAGGATGATGCCCAGCGAGTAGACGTCGTCGGCCGAGGAGGGCGCCGCTCCGGAGAGCGTCTCGGGGGACAGGTAGCGCCTGAAGGCCTCGTCGACCCGGCGCGACGCGGCGGCCTGTCGCAGCGCCTGGGAGAACTCGAAGCCGAGCAGCCGGATCTCCCCCTCGTTCGAGACCATGACGCTGTGGGGGACCAGGAAGCCGTGGGTGATCGGGGTGGAGCCGAGGCGACTGCCGTAGGCCATGGCGAGGCCCAGCCCGACGCGCTCGGCGATCAGCAGGGCGTGCTCGGTGGGCACCGGATGGCTGCGTTCGTGTGCCTGGCTCATCAGACTCGCCAGGTCGCGCCCCGAGATGTAGTCGTAGGCGACGTAGGGCACGCCCTGGTAGTCGCCGAGGTCGATGCCATGGGCCAGGTTGGGGCTGCGCAGGACCTCCTGGATCGCGGCGCGTCCCGGTAGTTGCTCGGCGAGGTCCGTGGCCGTCACTCCCGAGCCGTTGAGCACCCGTAGCAGCGAGACCTGCTCCAGTGAGTTCTCCTGGACTCGGCCGGCACGGAAGGTCTCACCCAACGGATCCTGGCCGAGGCGCTTGAGCAGCAGATAGGGGCCGAAACGTTCGCGGGCAGCCATTTGAAATCTCCCAGACAAGTGAGGATCGGAAGAGATTGGAAAGCTCAGTTATAGCAGAATCTTAGAGAGGAAGAGGAGCTCCCGGAGGTGGCTTCGACCCGGGTTGCGACGCATCTCTGGAGGCCTTCTCGCGCTCCTCGCGCCACCGCCGCTGCCAGTACTGCTTCTGCCACACCGCCACGTTGCGGTTGTGCTCGCCGAGGGTCCGGGCGAAGACGTGCGAGCCGTCGTTGCGGCTGACGAAGTAGAGGTAGGGCACGTCGGCGGGACGCGCCGCGGCCGCCAGGCTGGAGAAGCGCGGCGAGCAGATCGGCGTCGGCGGCAGGCCGGCGACCCGGTAGGTGTTGTAGGGCGAATCCATCTCGAGATCCCGCCGCCGCAGGTTGCCGTCCCAGGTTCCCGCCAGCTTGAGGCCGTAGATGATCGTCGGGTCGGCGTACAGGGCCATGCCGATCTCGAGCCGGTTCGCGTAGACGCCGGCGATCGTCGGGCGCTCCTCCTCGAGCCGCGCCTCCTTCTCGACGATGCTTGCCAGGATGACGATCTCGCGCAGTGGGCGGGGTGGCTGCGGCGTCGGCAGGTCGGCGAGGCGGCGACGGAAGTTCTCCACCAGGGCGTCGACCACCCGCGACGCGGAGACTCCACGCGGGAAGGCGTACGTGTCGGGGTAGAGGTACCCCTCGAGCGAGGTCGCCGCGGGGTCGAGATCGGCGATGCGCGCCGGGTCGGCCATCTCGGCGAGCAACTGGTCGAGGTCGGCGAAGCCCTCGTCGGCGAGGCGCTCGGCCGTCTCCCGCATCGTCAGTCCCTCGACCAGGGTCACCGGATGGGTGAGCACGTCACCGGCGACCAGCTTGGCCAACACGTCGCGGCTGCTCGCCGGCAGCTGGATGCGGTACTCGCCGGCCTGCAGGGGGGGATCGCCCATCCAGTGGACCAGCTGCAGGCGGCTGATCCGGGCCGATTCGATCGCGCCGGCCTGCTCGAGCTGGCGGAGGATGGCGCTGCCGGACGCGCCTGGCGCGATCTCGACCGTCAACTCGCGGCCGGTGTCGCCCTGAGGCCAGGGTCGGTGCCACTGCCGATCGAGCCACCAGGCGCCGACCGCTGCGGCGGCGACGGCGAGGCCGACCAGCAGGCCGGCGGCGACCGCCAGGCGCACCGCCGTGCGACGCCGGCTCATCGGCGGCTCGCCTCCGTGAGGTCTGGCGCGGCGTCCTCCTCCCCCGCTGACTCCTCGTCGTACCGTCTGAGCCTCGCCCTCTCCGCGGCGTCGAGGCCGAGGAACTCCTCGAGCAGGAGGGCGGCGGCGAGAGCGTCGATCCCCGGGCGGTAGCGCTCCGGGCGCACCCCCATCGCTGCCAGCCGCTCCTGTGCCGCGACCGTGGTGAGCGTCTCGGGCAGCAGCCAGACGGGGTGTCCCAGCGATCGCCGCAGCTTGGCCGCGAACCGTGCCACCCGCTCGCACGATGCACCGCGCGTGCCGTCGAAGGCGAGCGGCTCGCCGATCACCAGGGCGCTGGCGCCGACGCTCGCCGCGACGCGGGCGATCTCGTCGATCGCCGCCGCATCGCTGCGCCGCTCGACGGTGCACAGCGCCGACGGCAGGGCCGTCTCGGCGTCGGCGCTGGCTAGTCCGATGCGGCGTTCGCCGAAGTCGATGCCGAGCAGGGCGGACATGGGCGCACTCTCTCGGTTGACGGGCCGGCTGTCAAACCACTGCGCCGCCCTGGTGCCGCTCCGCTGCGGATGTCGGCGGCGCGGTCGCGAGCAGTGTCCGGAGACTGGAGGTATGGGCCCCGGAGCGATGACGGCACGGTCCGTCGCCGGCGGCTCGTGAGCCTCGCCGCGACGCATCGAAGAGAACACCGTGGCGGTCCCGCGGGCGTGCTTTCGGCGTCGATCGCTGTGCTACTCTGACCGCGCTTCGGGAGCCCCGACCGCCCCGACGTCCCTGTCCCGAGAGGGCCGCGTCCGTGCCGTCGATCCCCGGCGCCGACCGTGTCGCGGATCCCCCTGCGCAGACCGCGGTCGCCTCGCGGGGGCCGCCGAGGTCGCACCGGGCTCGGGTCGGCTCTCGGCCCCCTGAGCCGGCAAGGTGGATAGGAGAGTGCGGTGAGCGAGATAGTGATCCTCGGGACGGCGCGCACGGCGATCGGCTCGTTCCAGGGCGCCCTGCAGGCAGTTCCGGCGCCCCGGCTCGGAGCAGTCGCGCTGCGCGCCGCGATCGAGCGCTCGGGCGTCGAGGGCGCCGCCATCGATCAGGTGAACATGGGTTGCGTGCTGCCCGCCGGCCTCGGCCAGGCGCCGGCGCGTCAGGCGGCACTCGGCGCCGGATGCCCACAGAGCACCGGCGCGGTGACGATCAACAAGGTCTGCGGGTCGGGCATGCGGGCGGTGATGATGGCGGCCAACGACCTGCGTGCGGGCGACTACGAGTTGGTCGCCGCCGGCGGCATGGAGAGCATGAGCAACGCGCCGTATCTGGTCGACGGGGCGCGCGGCGGTCTCCGCCTGGGCCACAGGCAGCTCACCGATTCGATGATCCACGACGGCCTGTGGGACCCCTACGGCGACCAGCACATGGGCAACTGCGCGGAGCTGTGCGCGCGCGAGTTCTCGTTCAGCCGCGAGCAGCAGGACGAGTACGCGGTCTCCAGCTACGAGCGCGCTCGCTCTGCCACCGAATCCGGGCTCTTCGCCGGCGAGATCGTCCCGGTGGAGGTGAAAGGGCGCAAGGAGACGATCCAGGTGGCCCGCGACGAGGACCCGTTCCGCGTCGACCTCGCGCGCACCGGATCGCTGCGTCCCGCCTTCGAGAAGGACGGCAGCGTGACGGCGGCCAACGCGTCCAACCTGAACGACGGCGCTGCGGCGCTGGTGCTCACCCGTGACGAGGTGGCTCGTCGACGCGGCCTCGAACCGCGGGCCCGCCTGGTCGCTCACGCCAGCGTCGCGCAGGCGCCGGAGTGGTTCACCACCGCTCCGATCGCGGCGGTGCAGCGGGCCTTGGAACGCGCCGGCTGGACGCCGGACGACGTCGATCTCTGGGAGATCAACGAGGCGTTCGCGGTGGTGGTCCTGGCCTGCATGCAGGAGGTCGGCATCGCTCGCGAGCGGGTCAACGTGCACGGAGGCGCGGTCGCGCTGGGACATCCGATCGGGGCCTCGGGAGCGCGTATCGTCGTCACCCTGCTGCACGCGCTCGAGCAGCGCGACGCGCGGCGCGGCTGCGCCGCAATCTGCATCGGCGGCGGCGAGGCCACCGCCGTGCTGGTCGAGCGATGCTGAAGCCGCCCCGCGTGCTCGCCGCGGCCCTGTCCCTGGCCGTCGGCGCGCTGCTCTTCGCCCAGTCCAGCCTGGCTCAACCCCCGACGGCGCCGCCGCAGGAGCCCTCGACCGCCGCCGCCGCCGAGGGATCCGATCCGGAGGGCGGCGCGGAAGAGGGCAGCGAGAGCGCGGAGCCCGACCGCCGCAACCAGTTCGAGCTGCAGCTCGACCCGGAGCAGGGCGGCGGCACGGTGGTGGGCAAGGCCTCCTCGATCGAGTTCGACGGCGCTTCGCGGGCGATCCTCACCGGTGACGTCGAGCTGGTCTACCAGGATCTCTCGGTGCGCGCCGACTTCGTCGAGCTCGATCGGGACACCGACAGCCTGCGAGCTTCCGGCAACGTGGTCTTCGATCAGGGGCCTCGCCGGTTGATCGGCGACGAGCTCGAGTTCGACCTCGAGAACAAGACCGGCCGGTTCCAGCAGGTCGAGGGCTACGTCAGCCAGGACTACTACTTCACCGGTGAGTCGGTGGCGAAGACGGGGGACGACACCTTCGTCATCGAGCGCGGCGAGTTCAGCTCCTGTCAGGGAGAGAACCCGGCCTGGAGCTTCAGCGCCCGCAAGATCGACCTGACGGTCGATCGTTACGCCAAGGCGCGCGGCGCCGCCTTCCGGATCAAGGGCGCTCCGGTGCTCTACTTCCCCTACGTGCTCTGGCCGGCGAAGGACGACCGCGCCTCGGGCTTCCTGGTGCCCAAACCGGGATACTCGTCGCGTCGCGGCGCCTCGTTGGGGCTGGCCTACTACCAGACCCTCGGGCGCAGCTACGACACCACCTTCCACGTCGACCTGTTCGGTGGCGGCGCTCCGCAGGGCAGCCTCGGGACGGGCAGCTTCCTCGGGCTGGGCAACGAGTTCCGCTACCGGCCGAGCGCCACCACCGAAGGCCTCTTCCAGGGCTACGCCATCCGCGATCCGGAGCGCGACGAGTGGCGCTGGAAGCTGTCGCTCGACCACACCTCCGAGCAGTTGCCGCTCGGGTTCCGCGGCGTGGTGCACCTCGAGGACGTCTCCGACTTCGACTACTTCCAGGACTACGAGCGGCGCGGCGATCGCAACAGCCAGCGGCGTCTCTACTCCAACGCCTTCGTCACCCGGAACTGGGGCTCGCACTCGCTGAACGTGCGCATGGACTCGCGCGAGACCCTGCTCGGCCAGAACCGCGTCGTCACCCTGCGGCAGCTGCCCGAGATCGAGTACCGGCTGCGCTCGACCAGGCTCGGCAGGTCGCCGCTGTACCTGGCGGTCGAGAGCTCGGTGCACTACCTCGACATGGAGCGCTCGGCGGCGCTCGACGAGGGCTATGCCCGCGGCGACCTCTATCCCGAGCTGACGCTGCCGATCCGCACCGTGCCCTGGCTGTCGCTGTCGCTGTCGGCCGGCGGCCGGCTGACCTGGTACTCCGACAGCCTGCTCCTCGCCAGCGAGGCGGAGGAGAGTGGCGCGACCTCGTTCTTCCGCGGCGAGAGCATCGACCGCTTCTCGCCGACCCTCAGCGCCGAGATCGTCGGGCCCAGCCTGTCGCGCATCTTCGAGGGCGGTGGCGAGAAGTGGAGCCGCTTCAAGCACGTCATCGAGCCGCGCTTCACCTACGGCTTCTTCGACGAGTTCGAAGACCAGGACCGCCTGCCGGTGTTCGACGAGATCGACAACCTGCGGGGGGCCAACCGGGGGCGGTTCAGCATCATCAACCGGCTGCTCGCCAAACCTGCCGACGAATCCGAGGGCAGCGCGCGCGAGATCCTCGCGCTCGAGGTGTTCCAGGACTACTCGTTCGACGACACCCAGCCGCTGCAGATCTCGGGCGACCGCTCCGAAGAGCTGCAGGAGGGGCCGATCGGCGTGGTGCTGCGCTACAACCCTTCGCGCAGCACCAACCTGCGCACCAACGTCAGCTACGACACCCTCGCCGGCGGCGTCGACAGCACCTCGCTCTCCGGCACCTTCGCGCTCAACCCACGCAACCAGATCGGCGTGCGCTGGACGGCGCGACGCAACGTCGAGGCCGACCGCACCCAGACCCACCAGCTGCGCCTGTCCACGGGTCTCGGTCTCACCGATCGACTGCGCCTGGATGCCAGCCTCAACTACGACTTCAACGAGGACTTCATCCAGTACCAGCGGCACATGCTGTCTTACCGCGGCTCCTGCTACGGCCTGAGCATCGAGTACGGAGACTTCCGGGTCGGCGACGAACGCGACACCGAGTACCGCTTCCTGGTGACGCTGAAGAACGTCGGCACCTTCCTCGACCTGAACGGCGGCACCACGGAGACCTTCTGATGCCGAGCCCACCGGGCGCTGGCGACGGTGGTGTCCGGTCGCGGGCCGCCTCGGGGTCCCTGGCTTGAAGGTCCTGGTCACCGGCGCGGCGGGCTTCGTCGGCGCACGTCTGGTCGAGCACCTCCTGGACGCCGGCGACACCGTCGTCGCCACCGTGCAGAGCGCCGAGCAGCGCGATGAGGCCACGGGCGCCCTCCTGGCGTCGGGAGAGGAGCGGGCATCGCGCTGCACGGTCGTCGCGATCGACCTGGTCGATCCGGGCCAGGAGAGGCAGCTGGCCCGGCTCCAGGACGAGAGCGGCTGCGAGGTGATCGTGCATCTCGCCGCGCACAGCGACGTCGCGGCCTCCTGGAACGACGTCGCGGGCTGCTACCGGGTCAACGTGCAGGGGACCGAGAACGTGCTCGCCGCCGCCGGGGGAGCGCGAGTTGTCCTGGCGTCGAGCGCCGAGGTCTACGGCAAGGTCGCCCCCGACCAGCTACCGCTCCACGAGTCGGCGCCGGTCGCCCCTTCGACCCCCTACGCGATGAGCAAGGCCTGCGCCGAGCGGCTCGCCCTGCGTGACGGCGCCAGAGTGGTGCGCTCCTTCAACCTGGTGGGACGCGGCCAGTCGCCACGCTTCGCGATCAGCTCTTTCGCTCACCAGCTACGCGACATCCGGCGACACGGCGACCGAGGCGTGCTGCGGGTGGGGAACCTCGACAGCGCCCGCGACTTCCTGCACGTGGCCGACGGGGTCGCCGGGTATCGGACGGTGGCCGCCGCGGGCGAAGACGGGGGCGTGTACAACCTCGCCAGCGGCGAGGCGCGGCGGGTGCGGGAGGTGCTCGACCGTCTGATCGCGATCACCGGGCTCGACGTCCGGGTCGAGCTCGATCCGCGGCGCCTGCGGCCCTCCGACGTGCCGGCGATGGCGGGCGACAGCAGTCGCCTGGAGAGGCTCGGCTGGCAGCCTCACCGGTCACTCGACGAGGCGCTGCTCGAGCTCTGGAACTCGCTCGCCTGAAGCGGCGCCCCGGCGCAGGCGTCGGCGCACCGCGAAGCCTTCGATCAGAGCTCGAAGCCCAGCTGGCTCGAGATCTCGCGGCTCGTCGCCTGCACCCGGCGTGCGGTCTCGGCGATGCGCTCGCGCGGGAACAGGCTGGTCGTGCCGCTGGCGCCGAGCGCCGCGTCGACCGCTCCGCGGGCATCGAAGACCGGCACCGCCACGCAGCGCACGCCGAGGTTGTTCTCCTCGTCGTCGATCGCCCAGCCGCGGCGCAGCACGGCGGCGATCTCGTCGCGGAAGCGGGCCGGGTCGGTGATCGTCTTGCCGGTCCGTGGCGCGAAGCTCGCGCCCTCGAGCAGGCGCTCTCGCCGCTCCTCGTCGAGGCCGGCGACGAGGACCTTGCCCACCGCCGTCGAGTGCAGCGGCAGCTCGCGCCCGACCCAGGTGTTGATCTTGACGAAGCCCGGCAGGTCGGCGCGCGCCACGTACACCGGACGGTCGTGGTCGAGGATCGCCAGGTGCACGGTGAGCTGCGTCTCCTCCGCGAGGCGGCGCAGGTGGGGCTGGGCGATACGCGGCAGCTCGCGGCCGGCAAGGGCGTGCTGGCCCAGCCCGAGGATCTTGACGCCGACCTGGAAGCGTCCGCTGTCGGCGTTCTTGCGCAGGTAGCCGCGTCCCTCGAGGGTGCGCAGGAGATAGGTGGCGGTGCTCTTGGGGATGCCGAGAGTGCGGCTCAGCTCGGCGTGGGTGAGGCCCTGCTCGACCTCGGCGACGGCCTCGAGGATGCTGAGCGCCCGTTCGACCGAGGTGGTCGTCTCGCGTCCGCTAGCTCGCTTGCGTGCTCCCTCGCGCTTCGCTTCGACAGGGCTCGCCGGCATGTTCGCGATTGTGAACGGGATTCCCGGTGGCGACAAGTCCGAGCAGCCGTCGTGGCGGAGCCGCCACCGTTCCGCGGCGGCGGCTCGCGGGCTCCGCGCGCGAGGACACCGGCCGACGCCCCGCCTCCGATGCGGCGAGCTGGCGACTACCCGCCCGGCAAAGCGTCTCGGCGAGCGCGTCGGCCGCCACAGCCACCGTCACCTCTTCACCTCTTCACCTCTTCACCTCTTCACCTGCCCTCGCGTAGACCGCGGCCCAGGCTGGCGAGGAGTCGCTCGACGACGGGGAAGCGCTCGCTCGGCTGCTGCCTGCTCGGACCTGGCGGATCTTGCGGGCCTGGCGGGTCCTCGGCAGCCGGTGCATCCGTCAGATCGGTCGCGCTGGCGCAGCTCGCCGGCTGCTCGCCGCCGTGCAGGATCGCCCTCAGCAGCTCCTCGGCGCCGCTCCACCCGGCGCGCCGATAGGCCTCGGCCTTGAGCGCGAGCTGGAGGCGATCGCAGGCCTTGACGAAGAGCCGTTCGCGCTCCTCGGCGCCCGCCCGGCGAGCCTCTCGGTCTCGGCGGGCGAGTTGCTCGAGCTGCTCGAGCGGCGCCAGCAGGTCGTCGAGCACGGCACGCTCCATGCTCTCCTTGGCGCCGCTCGGCAGGTGGTGGGCCACCGGGCGTGGCAGGTCGCCGGTGCGCAGCTCGGCGAGGTCGTGCTCGAGAGCCAGCTCGATGGCGCGCAGCCGGTCGAGCTCCGGTACCGCCCGGCCGAGGCGGGCGACCAGGAAGGCGACGTGCCAGGAGTGCTCGCAGACGCTTTCGGCATCGCTGATCCCGCGCTGGAGGAAGCCGAGCCGGGGGATCCGGTCGAATCCCTGGATCTCGACCAGAGTCTCGACCAGCGCCTCGACCAGGCGGAGGTCGATCTCGCTCTCCTCTCCTCGCGGTGGCTCGGCCGACATGGAGCCGGAGAGTAGCAGCGCCGCAGGCAGCGTCCGCGCCAGCGAGACGGGGTCGCTCGAGTGCTCTCCGTACGCCTTGTCGCGGTGTGGTGCCTGCCGCTACTCTCGCCACGAGGCTCTGTCGCTCGCGCCTCGAGGGTCGGCTCCCGGCTGGGTCTGCCACCGCCGGACCGGACCTGCTCGTCGCCGCATGGAGCGGAGCGTAGGCCGACCTGAGCTCCATGCGAGGTGGTGGCCGCGACAGGTTCTGCCGGTCCTGCCGGTTCTCGTGTGGCGCGGCACCAACGCGGCGCGGTGGGAGTGCGAGACTGGTACCGGCGCCTCCGTCCAGCCTCGTTTCACGAACGCTCTCCTGCCTGTCTCCGGCCTTCTTCCGATGACCCTCGAACCCGCCACCTACCTCGCCCTGAGCAAGCCCAGGATCACCGCGATGGTGGTGCTCGTGGCGGCGCTGAGCTTCCTCTTCGGCCTCTCGGTGGCTCCGACCGACAGCTCTCCGTCCGCCGACTGGGTCTGGCCACTCTCCTGGCTGTGTGCAGGCACCGCGCTGCTCAGCGCCGGGGCCTCGGCGGTCAACATGTGGATGGAGCGCGACCTCGACAGCCGCATGGAGCGTACGCGTGTCCGACCGCTTCCCGCCGGGCGGGTCGCGCCGGCCACCGTGATGGTGTTCGGGCTCGCCGCCGCTGCGGCGGGAACGGTTCTGCTCGTGCGCACCGTGGGGGCCCTGACCGCGCTGCTGGGCGCCGCCACCTTCCTGGTCTACGTGGCGGTCTACACGCCGCTCAAGACCCGCACCGAGTGGGCCACCCACGTCGGCACGGTGCCGGGCGCGCTGCCGGTCCTGATGGGCTACTCGGCGGCCCGAGGCGCCGTCGAGGCGCCGGGTCTGGTGCTGTTCGGCATCCTGCTCATCTGGCAGCTGCCACACTTCTTCGCCATCAACTGGCTCTACCGGGACGAGTACCGCCGCGCCGGCTTCCGCATGCTGGCCAGCGCCGATCCGAGCGGCCGTCGCCTGGCGATCGAGTCGGTGGTCTTCGCGGCCGCCCTGCTGCTGGTTTCACTGGCACCGCCGCTGCGGGCCCAGACCGGCATCACCTACGAGCTCGCGGCGCTGGTCCTGGGAGGCGCTTTCCTCGCCGTCGTCGTTCGTTTCGCTCGCGCCAGGAGCCTCGCCACGGCGCGCCACGCGGTGCTCGCCTCGGTCGTCTACCTGCCGGCGATCTTCGCCGCTCTGATCGTCGACCGGCTACTCGCCGGACGCCTGCCGCTGTGGTGACGGGCGACGTCGGCCGGTGTCGGCTACCGGGTGCCGGGCCGGACGCGGCGGCGCCCGACCCGCGACCGCACGCCGTGGCGGGAGACTTGGAGTGAGCGGTCGCGGTCGCGGCTCGTGGCTCGGCCGGGTCTTCTCGACCGACCACAAGGTCGTCGGGCTCCAGTACGGCTTCACCGCCTCGGCTTTCCTGCTGCTCGGCTTCGTGCTGATGCTGGTGATGCGTCGCCAGCTCGCCTACCCGGGAGAGGCGCTGCCGTGGATCGCATCGCTGCTCGGCGAGGCGCGGGCGCCCGGTGGCGTGATGGCGCCCGAGTTCTACAACCAGCTCGGCGCCATGCACGGGACGATCATGGTCTTCCTGGCCATCGTGCCGCTGGTCGCGGGCGCCTTCGGCAACTACCTGGTGCCGCTGCAGATCGGCGCCGCCGACATGGCGTTCCCGCGGCTCAACATGCTCTCCTACTGGATCTATCTGGCCGGCGGCGTGCTGATGGTGAGCAGCTTCTTCGCCCCCGGCGGGGCGGCGGCGGCCGGGTGGACGTCGTACCCGCCCCTGGCTTCGGTGGCGACCGTCGGCCAGACCCTCTGGCTGCTGGCGATGCTCGCTCTGATCGCCTCGTCGCTGCTCGGTTCCATCAACATCCTGGTCACCATCCTGCAGCTGCGCGCTCCGGGTCTCGACCTGCTGCGGCTGCCCTTCTTCTGCTGGGCGCAGCTGGTCACGGCTCTGCTCCTGCTCCTCGCGTTCCCGGCGCTGCAGGCTGCTGCGGTGCTGCAGCTGATGGACCGCCTGGTCGGCACCAGCTTCTTCCTGCCGTCCGGTCTGGTGGTCAACGGCGAGGCGCTGGCCGTCTCCGGAGGCGGCAGCCCGCTGCTCTGGCAGCACCTGTTCTGGTTCCTCGCCCACCCCGAGGTCTACGTCCTCATCCTGCCCGCCTTCGGCATCGTCGCCGAGGTCCTCTGCTGCCATGCCCGGCGTCCGCTGTGGGGCTACCGCTGGATGGTCGGCTCCACTCTCGCCGTCGGGGCTCTCTCGTTCGTGGTCTGGGCGCACCACATGTTCCTGACCGGCATGGGAACCGTGGTGTCGAGCTTCTTCCAGGCGACCACGATGATCATCTCGATCCCTTCGGTGATCATCCTCACCTGCCTGCTGTTGACGCTGTGGGGCGGTCGCATCCGATTCACCGTGCCGATGCTCTTCGCCCTCGCCTTCCTGCCGATGTTCGGGCTCGGCGGTCTCACCGGACTGCCGCTCGGCCTGGCCGCGGCGGACATCCAGCTGCACGACACCTACTACGTCGTCGGTCACTTCCACTACATCGTCGCGCCGGGCACCCTCTTCGCCATCTTCGCCGGGATCTACCACTGGTTCCCCAAGGTCACCGGGCGCAACATGAGCAGCTGGCTCGGGCACCTGCACTTCTGGCCCTCGCTGGTGTGCATGAACGGGATCTTCCTGCCGATGTTCGCCGTCGGTCTCGCCGGCGTCTCGCGGCGTCTCTACGACGGCGGCGAGACCTACGAGTTCGCCCAGGGCGTCCTGCACCTGAACCGTACGATGTCGCAGTTCGCCTGGGCGCTGGCGGCGGTGCAGGTGGTGTTCCTGATCAACCTCTTCGGATCGCTGCTGTGGGGCCGGAAGGTGGACGAGAATCCCTGGCGGGCCACCACGGTCGAATGGTCGGCGCCCTCGCCGCCGCTGCCGCACGCCAACTTCGCTGCGCCGATCGAGGTGATCGGCGGGCCCTACGGCTACGGCGATCCCGCGCCCGCCGGCCCCTCCGGATCGTCGGAGGGAGCCGCGTCGTCGTCTCACGCCCCGTTCGAGCTGCAGGCACGGCCGCGTGTGTAACGCAGTGGGGACCGTGCACCGACCGAGAACCGAGCGGCGCCGTGCCGCGTCGAGGAGCCGCCCTTGAGCACGATCCCGTACCGCCTCGAGCGACGCGAGGACACCGGCATCGACAACGGCCGGCTGGCGATCTGGCTGTTCCTCGCCTCCGAGGTCCTCTTCTTCGGCGCCCTGCTCTCCTCCTATCTCCTGCTGCGCATGGGGTCCGAAGCGTGGCCGCGCGGCAGCGAGCGCCTCGACGTCGCAGTGGCCTCGGTCAACACACTGGTGCTGATCCTCTCCAGCGTGACCATGGTGCGAGCCTGGGAACACGCGCGCGTCGGCCGCCACGGTCGCAGCCGCGTGCTCGTGCTCGTCACCGCCGCCCTGGGCATCGTCTTCGTCGCGATCAAGGCGTACGAGTGGCGCGAGAAGCTGCAGCTGGGCATCCGACCCGCCGACGACCTGTTCTACGCTCTCTACTTCACCCTCACCGGCGTGCACCTGGTGCACCTGGTGGCCGGCATCGTGGTGTTGCTGGACCTCGCTCTGCGGGCTCGCAGCATCGAGGCGTCGCAGCGCGGGCTGCTCGCGCACCGGCTCGAGATCTCCGGCATCTACTGGCACTTCGTGGATCTGGTCTGGCTGGTGCTCTTCCCGGTCCTCTACCTGACCTGAGCCCTGCCCACCGGAAGACCCGACCGAGAGACCCCCGAGTCGACAGAAGCGATCCGAAGGAGGCGACTGCCCTGGCCAACGAACCGACCCGAAAGCAGACCCCGAAGCGCTGTCTTGGCTCCGTGAGGGCTCTGCGACCATGAGCGAGCGGACGATGGGGAGGCGTTCTCTGCGCCACCTCCTGGAGCGCACCCGGCTGCAGGCGTCGGCCGCGGCCTGGAGCCTGGCGGCGCTGGTGCTCCTCTCCGGCTCGGCTGCCGCACTGGGCGCTTCGCCGTGGATCGTGGTCGTCTTCGCCGCCCTGCAGGTCGTCGTGGTGCTGGCCGCACTGCTGCGGCCGCACGGTGACGGCGCCTGGGCGCTCGGCGCCTTCGTCTTCGCCGTGGTCCTGGCGCTGTTCCTGCTGCTGGTGCCGGCCTTCTCGGACGCCACCGACCTGCAGCGCGCCGGTGGCCCCTTCTCGCCGGAGCCGGCGTCGACGCAGGATCCGAAGGACCCGGGGAACCAGGTCTCGATCGAGGCAGAGGGCGGAGACGGCGCGCGATGAGCCTGCTCCGCGCCCACCTCGTGTTCGTGGCCGCCGCCGTGCTGGTGCTGGCGCTCCTGGCGGCATGGGGAGTCGGCGCAGGTGTGCGCTTCGTGGCTCTGGTGCCCCTCCTGGCGGTGATCGCGGCTCTGCTGCGGTACGGCTGGCGGACCGTCCGCGCCGGCGCGCCCGAGGAGCGGAGTTGATCCGGCGCTCGAGGGCCGCGGCCGTCTTCGTCGTCGGCTTGATCTGGACCTCGCGCCAGGCCCTCGGGTGTGCGGTGTGCTTCGCCGACGACGGCAGCGGCGCGCCGCTGCGCTGGGCGATCGGGCTGCTGCTGGTTCTGGTGGTTCTGCTGCAGATGGCGCTGGCGCGCTTCTTCTGGCGGGTGCTGCGCGCGGCTCCACCCGCCGCCGATGCGCCGCCGGCGCAGGACGGAGGGCGTCGGTGCTGAGCGGCGCCCTGCCCGGGGGCCTACTCCCCGACTGGGCCGGCCGCCTGCCGGGAATGCCTCCCGACTGGTCGACCGACGGATTCGAGATCGACCGTCTGCTGGTGCTCGTGCACCTGCTGATGTTGGCCCTCCTGGTGGGATGGCTGGCCTACTTCTGTGTCGTGCTGTGGCGCTTCCGGGCCGGCCGGCGCTCCGCCGCCGTGATCGCTCCGCCGCGCGGTCACCTCGCTCTCGGCGTCGCCTTCCTGGTCTTCCTGTGCGAGCTCGGTCTGATGGTGCTGGTCGAGATCCCGGTGTGGGCCCGCCGCGTGGCGCCGCCGCCCGACGACGCCTTCGTGGTCCGGGTGGTCGCCGAGCAGTTCGCCTGGAACTTCCACTACCCGGGACTGGACGGAGAGTTCGGTCCCACCGCGATCGACCGCATCGACTCGTTCAACCCGATCGGGCTCGACTTCGACCATCCGGCCGCTGCCGACGACCTGTTCACCATCAACGAGCTGCAGGTGCCTTCGGGGCGCACCATCCGCCTGGTGCTCACCGCCAAGGACGTCATCCACGGCTTCTACCTGCCCTACTACCGGGTACGCCAGGACATCCTGCCGGGCCAGCGCATCGAGGTCACGGTGCGACCGGCCCGCGAGGGCCGCTCCGAGATCGGCTGTGCCCAGCTGTGCGGCCTGGGCCACTACCGGATGAAGGGCTGGTTCACCGTCTCCTCACCGGAGGAGTTCGCCGCCTGGTACGAAGACGAGCAGGCCTACATGTGATCGTCAGCGGGCGGGGCGACGGCGGCCTGAGATCGCGACGGCGCGCAACCGGTCCCGGTCGCTGCGCGAACGAGATGCCGGCGCCGGCCATCGTCGCCACCCTTGCCCCGATCCGAGCCCGACGGAGGAGCCGATGCACCTGCCGACCCTGAACGCCATCCTCAACGCGACCGCCGCGAGCCTGCTGGTGATCGGCTGGTTCCTGATCCGCGGCGGCAACCGCTCCGCCCACCGTGCGGCGATGCTTGCCGCGTTCGCGTGCTCCTGCGCCTTCCTCGTCTCCTACCTCGTCTACCACTTCCAGGTGGGCTCGGTGGCCTACACCGGGCAGGGGCTGTTGCGGCGCGTCTACTTCACCGTGCTGATCACCCATACGGTGCTCGCCGCGGCGGTCCCGATCCTCGCCATCGTCACGCTGACGCGGGCACTGCGCGGGCGCTTCGAGGCGCACCGGAGGATCGCCCGCTGGACGCTGCCGATCTGGCTCTACGTCTCGGTCACCGGTGTCGTGGTCTACTGGATGCTCTACCGCATGGGCTGACGACAGCGTGCGCGCCGCTGCGCACCACGGGCTCCTGGTGGGGAATCATGTCCGGCGCCGGCACAGTTTCCAGCGCTGGGCCGGCGCGCCGCTCAGGGCGCGCCGCCGTGGCTTCAGCTCTTGCCGGCGCATGGCGCCAGCAGCGAGCTGAGGAGATCGAGATCCAGCAGACACGGAGCAGCGAGAACACTGTGTGGGTGAACGACCGGCCTGAAACAGCTCGGACCGTCGCCCCGCCGGGGCGCCGGCGGCGACGCAGCCGACAGGGTGGCCGAGGCCTCGCCGCGTGCGCCGCCGCGGCTCTGATGGTGCTCGCCGGTGGCGGAGCTGCGGCGTCCGAGGTCTCCCCGGTGCTCTGGCCGGCCGAGCAACGAGCCTTCTGGCTCGACGGGCCGGGCCTGCTGGTGCCGGTGGGCGAGCGGGAGCGCGTCCTGACGATGGGCTCCGATGCACGCGGGCGCTGGATCGCGGAGTTCCTCGCCGACCCTGTGCCGGAGAGCGAGACCAACGAGCTGCGCGCGGCCATCGAGCGTCGCCGCGGCCTGGCGATCGCAGCGCTGGGTCCGCAGTTCACGCTGCTCGACGCGAGGGCCCGACTGCTCTTCCTGCACGGCGCGCCGTCACAGCGCGAGATCGTCGACTGCGAGCACGTCTACCGTGGTCTCGAGATCTGGTCGTATCCGCTGCCCGGCGATGCGGCGGCCGGGCAGAGCGGCGACCGTGACGGGCTGCGCAGGCTGCTCGTCTACCAGCCGCAGGCGGGGCAGCCGTACCGGCTGTGGCGTCCCAGCGACGGCAAGCGACCCCTGTACACCGAGGAGATGGAGTACTGGCTCGACCAGTACCACGAGCTGCAGGCGTTCATCAGCGGCCGCCGCTTCGATCTCCAGCTCTGCGACGAGGCGCGAGACGTCGACCGCGTCAGCGGCATCGGCGGCCTGGTCCTGTACCGCGACGACCGACCGCGCGACCAGGACGTCCTGCGCTGGCTCGCTCCTCCCGACGACCTGACGGCGTGGTCGCGCTCGGCGCTCGCGTCGACCACCGAGTCGGCCGGGCAGTCGCTGGTGCTCGAGCCGCGGCTGGTGGCGATCGACTTCCCCGAACGCAGCGGACAGAGGCTGCTGGTGCGGGTGACGCTGGCGCTGCCGCGGGACGAGCGGCTGCAGCCCTTCGACGAGACCGACGCCGAGCCGGAGTACCGCATCCAGGTGGCGGGGCTCAGCGAGCGCTACGGGCAGGACATCGGCGGTGGCGCTGGCGGCGGGCTCTTCGAGGCGGCGGGGCCGGACGAGCGACCCGGGTCGGTACAGGGTGAGATCTTCGACGAGTGGCTGGTGCGCTTCCAACTTCCCGTCGGTCAGCTCGACTCCGAGGCGGCGGCGTCGGCAGCGCTGGCGCGGGTGGAGGCAGCCGCCGGCGAGGCCACCGCGGGCGGCGGCGAACCGGGGACGGGCAGCGAGCGGAGCGAGATCGGCCTGGTCCTGGAACGAGCCTACCGCCCGGAGGAGGTCTTCCATCTCAGGCTCGGCGTGCGCGACGAGGTCTCCGGCGCCACGGGTCTGTTGGCGCTCGGCATCGAGGTGCCGTCGCAACCGGTCCGCGAGGCCGAGACGAACCTCGCCGGTCTGGTGCTCGCCTCCGGCGACCAGGCCACCGGCCTGGCGATCCCCGGCGCCGACGGGATCGTCCTGGTGCCGCCCGAGACCGATGTGGTGCTCGGCCTGTGGCGCGCCGAGGCGCTGGTCTCCGGCGAGGCGATCGAGGCCGTTCGTTTCCTGGTCGACGGCCAGCAGCAGTTCCAGCGTCGCGGCGAGCCCTACTCGACCGAGCTGCGGCTGGCGAAGTACCCCCGCGAGCAGGTCGTGCGGGTCGAGGGTCTCGACGCCGACGGCGAGATGGTCGCCAGCGACGAGCTGGTGATCAACCAGCAGCGCGGTGAGTTGCGCGTCCGCATCGCCGAGCCACCGCGTGGCGCGCCGCTGGCCGAGAGGGTCAGCGCACGAGCCGACGTGGTGGTTCCGGAGGAGCGGCGCGTCTCGAAGGTCGAGTTCTCGGTCAACGACGAGCTCCAGGCGACCGTGACTCAGGCGCCCTGGGAGGCGGTGCTCGAGGTGCCGCCACGGCGCAGCCAGAACGACCTCGTGTTCCTCACCGCAGTGGCCGAGCTGGACGACGGCAGTCGCGCCGAGGACGTTCGCTTCCTCGGCGTTCCCGAAGGGGTGGAGCGCCTCGAGGTCGACTTCGTCGAGCTCTACACATCGGTCACCGATCGCTCGAACCGGCCGGTTGCAGAGCTCGGCCAGGAGGCCTTCGAGATCTTCGAGGACGGCAGGCGTCAGGAGATCGCCAAGTTCGAGCTGGTCGAGGACCTGCCGATCACCGTCGGCATCACCATCGACACCTCGGGGTCGATGACGCGGTCGCTCGGCGAAGCGCGTCGCGCCGCGGTCGAGTTCCTCGAGCGGGTGGTGACCCCCCGCGACCGCTCCTTCGCGGTCGGGTTCGCCGACCGACCGCGACTCATCATGCCGCGCACCTCGGACGTCGTCGCCGTGTCGCGGGCGCTGGCGGGGGTGCGGGCGAACGGCAACACCGCCCTCTACGATGCCGTGGTCACCAGCCTCTACTACTTCCGCGGCGTGCGTGGGCGTCGAGCCCTGATCCTGCTCTCCGACGGAGAGGACACCGCGAGCTCGATCGACTACAAAGACGCGCGCGAGTACGCCCAGCGTTCCGGGGTGGCGATCTACTCCATCGGCCTCGACATCGGGCGCCTGCAGATCGACGTGCGCAACAAGCTCGGAGAGCTGGCGCAGGACACCGGCGGCCGGTCGTTCTTCATCTCCAGCGCCGACGAGCTGCGCAGCGTCTACGGCGAGATCGAACGCGAGCTGCGCAGCCAGTACCTGCTCGCCTACGCCTCGGATCGTCCCGGGGAGGGCGGCGACTTCCGCACCGTCGAGGTGAAGATGGTCGGCCCGGGACGAGGTCTGCGGGCGCGGACCATCAGCGGGTACTACCCGTGAGCGATCGCGCGCTGGGGAAGGAGGAGCTGGTGGAGCGAGCCAGAAAGCACGCAGGCCGCGCAGCGGAGGGCCGTCGCTGGCCGGCAGTGGGCGGCGCCGTGCTGGTCGCGGGCCTGTGTTCGCTGCTGCCCTCTCCGGCCGGGATGTCGGTGCTGGCGGCGGCGGGCGGCGCCGCTGCGGCCCTGGCGCAGCGATCTTCCGTGCAGGTCGAGCGGTTCGAATTCTCGCGTCTCGACCGCAGCTACGACTCGATCGTCGACGAGCTGGCGCCGGTGCAGGTCGGCCCGGCGACCGTGCTGCTGCGCTCGCCCAGCCACCGCCTCGACCTGCACGGCCACCAGGTCGAGCTGGTGCGCGGCAGCGCGGGTGACGGGCTCGGCGCGGTTCTCACCCTCGACGTCTCGGGCAGCGGCCTGCTCGAGGCCGACGTCAGCCTGGGCACCGTGAGAAGTCAGCTCGCCGACGAGCTGGTGCTGCCGCGTCAGGAGATCCGGGTCGTCGGTCGGATCTCGGTGGCGCGTGGCGAGGAGGGCTACCTGGTCAGGCCGCTCGAGCTGCCGGAGCAGATCGAGGTGCGGATCGAGAGCCGGCTGGCGCGGCAGCTGTTCGTGATCTGCCGGCCGATGACCCTGGTGCTGGTGAACATGGACTGCGTCGAGCTCGAACGCTCCCTCAGTCGCATCCGGGTGCCGCTGCCGGCGGCCGGCGACGCCTACCTGCTGCCCTACGCCGAGGTGAGCGAGGCGGAGCGACTGGCGTTCGAGCGCTTCCTCGACGGCTGACTGGCTGTCGGGACGCCGGGCGGACTGCGGTCCTCAGGTGCTCCCGGTCGCTCCGTCGACCAGGCCCACCGTCGCCAGTTCGTGCTCGGCTGCCGCGTGCATCAGCTCACGGTTGTCGGGAACGTGCATCAGGTAGGTGTTGCGCTGCTCCGGCTCGAGCAGCTCGGTGCGCCGACAGAGCTCCTCGTAGGCGCGGCGCAGCGGCACCAGCGGATCGGCGAGCTCGGTGCCACGCTCCGCCAGCCAGCGCAGACCCCGGTAGAGGCGCAGGTCGATCGCCTGGCGCTCCGGCACCTCGACGATCTCGTCGCCCTCGAGCAGTGCGACGCAGTTCTGGCGCACCATCTCGGTGGAGCGCCGGTCGATGCCGAGGTCGATCAGGAACGCCCGGTCGAGGCTGGCGTCGAGCGAGTAGCCGCGCTGTGAGTGCAGCTTGAGCGCCGCGTCGAAGTGGTTGCGGGCGAGGTCGAAGTGTCGCTGCGCCAGGTGGATCCTCCCGAGCACCCGCTCGGTGGCTCCGAGGTAGCGCATGGCTCCGGTCAGGGTGAGCTGGAAGTGCGCCTGCCGCGCCTCCGACAGGGACGAGTCGTACAGCCCCTGGGAGAGCTGATACTCGGCGAGGGCGAGACGGGCGAAGCCGATGCCGAAGCGGTCGTCCTTGCCCTCGCGACGCTCGAGCCCCCTGCGCGCCAGGACCACGGCGCGGCCGCGGTCGCCGAGCATGGCGCTGCGTCTCGCCTGCCCGAGCAGCGGGAAGGAGACCTCCTGATCGGCACCTTCCGCTTCGAAGAGGTCGATGCTCTCCTCGAACAGGGCAGCGCTGCGCTCCATGTTGCCGAGCATGAGGTTGAGGCTGCCCAGCGCCGACAGCGAGTGCCCGATGGCGATCGGTGGCCCGTCACGGCGGCGCCGGTCGAGCGCCTCCTTGTGGTGGATCAGCGCTTCGTGCAGCCGCATCTCCTGCATCGCGATGTTGCCGAGATGGAAGTGGCAGGCTCCGGTGAGACCGAGGTTGCCGTCGTCGAGGTGATCGAGCAGGTTCTCGTATAGGCGCCTGGCCTCCGAGAAGCGGTCCTGGCGCTGCAGCAGCTTGCCGAGGTGGCTGATCAGCAGCGACTGGCGGCCGCTGTCGATGCCGGTGGCGTCGCGTAGTGCTTCGACCAGCAGTCGCTCCGAGGTGGCGAGATCTCCGGCCACCATCGCGTGCTCGGCCTTGAGGATCTGGAAGGCGAAGGTGCGCCGTGAGTCGCCGCGGCTGAGCTCGAGGCCGCGGTCGATCTCCGCCTCGAGGTTCTGCAGCCGGCCGAGACGCCTCGCCAGGGGCAGCAGGGTCCACAGCAGCTCGAGCTCGAGGTCGGCTCTGCCCGAGCGCTCGCGGTGGTGCTGGATCTCCTGACGCAGGGCATCGAACAACTCCGCCGAGCGCCGTCGGGCACCCTTGGCCCGGGCGGCCTCGATGAGCACCGGCACCGCCTCCTCGGAGCCGGCCAGCAGCTCGTAGCGGCTCCAGTTCGCCGTCTCGCGCCCGGAGCCCTGCTGCAGCCGGATCGCGAGCTGCCTGCGCACGCGGGTCGCCAGCTCGGTCTCGACGCTCTGCTCGAGCCCGATCGAATACGCCGGGCAGGCGAAGCTCAGCGCCGGACCCCAGGCGGAGGGTTTCTCGATCACCAGCCCGGAGCGCTGCAGGTGGCTGGACAGATCGCCGAGGTCGAAGCCGTGGTCCTCGGCGATCTCCGACAGCACCGGCTCGGGCACCGGCACCCCGGCGGCGGCGAGCAGCAGCGAGCCCAGCGTCTCGCCGAGCCGCGCAGCCTCGGCTTCGACGTGGCGGGTCAGGCGCGGGGTCGGCTCGTAGCCGAGCTCCTCGGTTCCGGAGTAGAAGAAGTTGCCGTAGAGCTGCCGCAGGCTGCGCCTCCTGACCAGCTGCAGCAGGGCCTCCTCGAGCGCCCAGGGATGCCCGTTGGCGGCCTGCAGGATCCCTTCGGAGAGACTCTCGGGAATCGACAGGCCGTCGGACAGCTGCTGCCAGAGAGCGCGGATCTGTGGCTCCCCGAGCGGTCCGAGACGCAGCTGCGGCAGGTCCTCCAGTCGGTCGAACCAGGGCAGGCCACCGCGACCGATCAGGTGGATCTTCAGCCGATCGCCGAGAGCTGGGTGCTCGAGCAGGTGGCCGAGGAACTCGCGGTCGAACGGCTCGGCTCGGTGCACGTCGTCGACCACCAGGTGCAGCGGCACGTCGCCGCGGATCTCCTCGAGGGTCGCGAGCACGCCAGCGGCGAGAGCACTGGCGTCGTCGATCGACTCCGAGCCCCACCAGCTGGCGAGCTGCGATCGGTGACGGTGGGCGATCTCGGTCACCCGCGGCACCACGTCGGTGCGTCCCGTCAGCCCGGCGAGCAGATCCTTGGCGATGCTCGGGCCGCCGCTGCGCTGCGACCAGCAGTTGGCCCAGACGATCGGGTGCCCGGTGGTCGCCAGCTGGTCCGCCACCATGCGGCTCTTGCCGCAGCCGAGGGCTCCGGTGACCAGGCTCGCCGGCTGCCCCAGGAGGGTCCTGAGCTCTTCGCCCTCATCTCGCATCACCGTCGGGGTGCGCCGTCGCAGCACCTCGAGGTTGCGCCAGGGAGAGAGCGTCCTGCTCGGCTCGGTGAGGGTCCAGATCGAGCGAGATCGGCCGGATGGGCCGGCATACTCGAGGGTGGCACGGGTGAGCCATCGGCTCTCGAGCTCCCGCACCGCGTGCCCGGTCAACTGCACCGACCGGTTGGGTATCTGCGGCGGCTGGACCTCGAGGTCGCGGAGCAGCGCGTCGTCGACGCCGGTGAGCAGGTCGTTCTCGATCAGCACCCTGGCCGGGAAGATCAGCCCCCGCACGAGGATCGACGCCGGGGTCTCGAACAGGAGGATGCGCTGCAGGCGGCACGCCGCCTCGACCACGTCTGGGTCGCCCGCGGTGGTGGTCACCGCCAGCACGGTGTCGTCGAACAGGTGCAGGCCCTCGAAATTCGACTCCTCGATGAGTCGCTGCACGAGGTCGCGCAGGATGGCGCTGAGGGCCTCGGGGTCGTTGCTCCAGGTCTTGAGCAGCATGACCTCGATGCGGCGCCTGAGTCGGCGATGGGGCATGGCGAGAGTGTAGAACGACCGACCAGCCGTTGGTTGAGTTGGGGGCCGCCCGCTGCGGGATCCGCGGCTCGCGGCGAAGTGGCCGGCGAAAGTGGCCGGCGAAAGTGGCCGGCGAAGTGGCCGGCGAAGTGGCCGGATGCCCGGACGGGGACGCAGGAGTCGAGAGGACCTCTCGGGTGTCCAAGCATGTCGACGAATCGAGGCGGTCCACGAGGGCGGCGCAGAAGCGGCAGGAGGGGCGGGGCAGGGAGCGGAGGACGAAGCGAGGGAGGAGGCGAGGGAGGCGGCGAGGACGGAATGTGTCGACCGACGATCCGGTTGCCTCGACGAGCGGATCTGGAGCAGCGGCTCTGCTACGCTCGCCTGCTGGCTCGCGCGCCCCAGCGCCCGCCGAGGTCCGCGCCGGAACCGATCGACTGCGAAGACAGCGGCTCTCGAGCGTCGGGCTCGGACCGGTCGCGCCGACGCACGCCGATCGAGAGGTCGCGACACCCAGCAGCCTTCGAAGCTCGCCGGGCCGTTCATGAGGTCCGCGCGATCCGCCTGCAGCACGATCCGGCTCGCCGCAGTGATCCCCGCGTCAGCGCACGCCGGGACGCGGCCCCAGGGTCGCCGACGAAAGGAACATCATGCCTGCCACCACCCCGAGGCGCGGAATGGGGCGCCTCATCTACTTCACCATCGAGGACGAGGGGATGCTCGCCGAGGCCTTCTCGAACCTCGACAGCGACACCATCGCCATCGCCTACAAGGTGCTGGGTACCGAGGACGTCTTCGTGGCTCCCGGCGAGACCAAGGACGCACTCGATCGGCAGGACGTGCACCTGAACCTGCTGGCCGAGGAGGATGCGGCCAAGATCTCGGTCTACCACTCGCCGCTGTCCCGCGAGGAACTGGCCGACTACGAGGACGCTCTCAAGGCCCTCTCGCTGGCGTGCCACGGCATCGCGATCGCCTGCGTCGGGGTCAACGGCGAGTCCGATCTCGGGTTCGACCTGTCGAACGGCACCGAGAACTACACCTACTTCACCGCTCCCGCCGGGCACACGTTCATCTTCCGCGTCTTCACCAAGCGCGACGAGGCGCGGGACTTCCTCGATCGGTTGACCATCGGCGACCAGCGGGCCATGGACTGGGTCGATTCGCTGCCGATCGACTCCGCCGAGGAGCTGGTCTCCTACCACTGACCGGGGCAGTGTGCTGCCCAGTGGGCGCCAGCGCCGTCGATGCCTGCGGCGACCTCCAGACGCTACAGTGCGGCGGATGTCGGAGCGAGAGGCCACACCAGAGCTGCCCGAGGGCACCTACACCCTTTCCCAGCTCGGCCTCGAGCTGCAGTCGAGCCTGCGCCAGCTCTATCCCGGCGTCTGGCTCGTCGGTGAGGCCCAACGGCCATCACAGAGCGGCGCCGGGCACCTCTACCTCGAGCTGGTGGAGAAGGGGCGACGCGACGACGTCAGGGCGCGCTTCGCGGCGGTGATCTTCCGCCGCGACCTGCAGCGCATCGTGCGCCAGCTGAAGCGCCACGACCTCGAGATCCGCGGTGGCCAGCAGCTGCGCTGCTACGTGGAGATCGACTTCTATCCACCACGCGGCAGCCTGCAGCTGGTGGTCCGCGACGTCGACGCCGTGTTCGCCCTCGGCGACCTCGAGCGCCGGCGGCGGGAGACTCTGGCGGCCCTGGAGCGCGACGGACTGCTCGACCGCAACCGTGCACTGACGCTGTCGATGGTGCCGCTGCGCATCGGTCTGGTGACCTCCCGCGGCAGCGCCGCGGCGGAGGACTTCCTCGCCACCCTGCGCGCCAGCGGACTGCCCTTCGTGGTGCATCTCGCCGCAGTGTCGGTGCAGGGGGCGCGCGCCGAGCTCGAGGTCACGCGGGCGGTGCGTCGGCTCGCCGCCGAGCACGAGGGCGGGCGCCGGCCGCTGGATCTCCTGGCGCTGGTGCGCGGTGGTGGCTCGCGGAGCGACCTGGCGGTCTTCGACGCCCGCCAGGTGGCGGAGGCGATCGCCACCGCGCCGCTGCCGGTGCTCACCGGCCTCGGCCACGAGATCGACGTCTCCGTCGCCGACCGGGTGGCACACCTGGCCCGCAAGACGCCCACCAGCCTGGCGGAGTTCCTGGTCCAGCGCTGCCTGGTGGTGGTGCAGCAGCTCGAAACGCTGCGGCGCGAGCTGGCGCGCAGCGCCGAGGCGGCGTTGGCGACGGCACGACGGGAGGTGCGGCAGTCCGAGGACCGGTTGCGCCGCTGCGGCGCGACGCTGCGGCACAGGGACGAGGAGTTGACCAGCCTGCGGCGGAGGATGATGCGCGCCGCCGAGCGCAGCCTCGCCGGAAGGTCTCGTCGACTCGGCCGCGTCGCCGAGCGCATGGCGGCACCGGCCCAGCGGCGGGTGCGCGCCGGCGGCCGCCAGCTCGACGAACGTGGCCGCTCGCTCGCCCGCGTCGCGCTGTCGCGGTTGGAGACGGTGGGCGTCGCCCTCGAGGCGCGCCGCCGCCTGATCCGCCAACTCGATCCGGTGAACGTGCTGGCGCGCGGCTTCAGCATCACCCGCGACGCGCAGGGACGGGCCCTGCGGGCGGCCGACGGCATCGAGCGGGGGGCGGTTCTGAGGACGGAGCTCGCGCGCGGCGCTTTGCGCTCGATCGTGGAACAATGCGGCTCCGCCGCCGGGCCGACGGAGACGGCACCAGAGCCGTCGCAGCGATCGCTGTCGCTGGTCGATGCTGCCCGCGAGGACTCGAGAGAGCCCTAGATGAGCCGCCCCGATCCGCAGCCCACCGACCCTCCCGCGCCGGCGCGGGAGGGGTCCGAGCCCTCGTTCGGCGAGGCGCTGGAGGAGCTCGAGCAGACCCTGCTGCGGATGGAGGACGAGTCGATCGACATCGACGATCTCGCCGACGAGCTGCGCCGCGCCTCGCGGTTGCTCGAGACCTGCCGCGCCAAGCTGCGCCGCGCCGAGCTCGAGGTGCGCGAGATCGTCGAGGGCATGAGCGATGCGGAGGCGGAGCAGGAGCCGTGAGGACGCCCTGGAAGCGCCAGACCAGCGGCTCCACCGTCTGTCGCTCGTGCGGCCGCCTGGTCGGCGTCAAGGACGAGCGCTGCTTTCACTGCGGCCAACGCAACCCCGGCCTGTTCGGCATCGGGCCGATGCTGCGTGCCCTCGGCGAGGACCTCGGATTCGGCAAGCTGGTGATCACGGTCTGCCTGGCGCTCTACCTGATCGGCCTGGCGATGGATCCCAGCGGCATGACCTCGGGCGGCCTGCTCGGCCTGCTCTCGCCGACCCCCGAATCAAACTTCCTGCTCGGCTCGTCGGGTGGCTTCCCGATCTTCGCCGCGGGCCGGTGGTGGACGCCGCTCAGCGCCGGCTGGCTGCACGGCGGGCTGCTGCACATCGGCTTCAACCTCTACTGGTGCAGCATGCTCGCTCCCGCCGTCGCGCGGCTCTACGGCCCGGGTCGCGCCGCGATCCTCTTCGTCGGTTCGTCGGCAGCGGGTTTCGTGCTCACCAGCGTGGTGTTCGCCTACTTCTCCTTCCTCCCCGGCTTCCTCCAGGGGGCGTACAACACGGTCGGCGCCTCGGCGGCGATCTTCGGCTGGATCGGCGCCCTGATCCACTACGGGCGTCGCAGCGGTAGCCGGCTGCTCGAGCAGCAGATGATGGGCTTCGTGCTGCCGATGCTGATCCTCGGGCTGCTGGTGCCGTTCGTCGACAACTGGGCCCACATCGGCGGCCTGGCCGGCGGCTACGGGCTGGCGCGCTGGCTCGATCCGCTGAAGCAGGAGCGCCTCGACCACGTCGTCGTCGGTCTCGGACTCGTGGTCCTCAGCCTCGTCGCGGTCGCGGTGTCCTGGGCCACCGGGCACCAGTTCCTGCGCTAGCCGAGGGCCCTGTGGGACCTGGCGGCGGCAGCGATACCGTGGGCGGCTCTTGAATATTTCTGCAGAGTCTTGTATATTCCCTCCTGGCGTCGGGCTGTGACGGTCGCCGGCGTCGTGACTTCGCGTTCTCTCGACTCCTCGAATCCAGGCCGACCGCCGAACCCGCCGAACCCGCCGAACCCGCCGAGCCGACGCGTGAACGATCAGGACTCCAGCGGCGCGGGCCCTGCTGCGTCGGCGCGACCCCGAGCCGACGCGGGAGGCCGAGACGCGCCGGTGCGGGTCGGCGTCGCAGGAGCCTCGGGCTACTCGGGAGCCGAGCTGGTGCGACTGCTGGCGGCGCATCCTGGCGCCGTGCTCGCCAAGCTCGCCGCCGGTGAGCAGGCCGGCCAGCCGATCGACAAGGTATTCCCCAGCCTGCGCGGAGTCTCGTCGCAGCAGCTCGACGAGACCGACTGGGGTGCCCTCGGTGAGGCCTGCGACGTCGTCTTCCTGGCCCTGCCGCACGGCCATGCACTCGACGCCGTGCCCCAACTGCTCGCCAGTGGATGCCGGGTGGTCGACCTCGGGGCCGACTTCCGGCTGCGCGACCCGGCCGCCTACCGCGAGCACTACGGCCACGACCACCGCGCTCCCGAGTTGCTCGCGGAGGCCGTCTACGGGCTGCCGGAGCGCCATCGCGACGAGATCGCCGGCGCCCGACTGATCGCCAACCCCGGCTGCTATCCCACCGCGACGGCGCTCGCCCTGCTGCCGCTGCTGCCGCTGCTGCGTCGGCAGCCGGCTCCCCTGGTCGTCGTCGACGCGAAGTCCGGTGTTTCCGGCGCCGGACGCAAGGCGACGACGGGAGTGCACTTCTGCGAGGTGAGCGACAGCCTGAAGCCGTACTCGCCGCTGGCGCACCGCCATCAGCCGGAGATCGAACAGCTGCTCGGCGAGGCGCTCGCCACGCCCCAGCCGGTGGCCTTCGTGCCACACCTGGTGCCGATGACCCGCGGCATCCTGAGCTGCTGCTACCTGCAGCCCGCCGGCGAAGGGCCGTTGAGCGAGCTCGACCAGGAAGAGGCCGACGCGCTCTACGGGTCGGCCTACGAAGCCGAACCGTTCGTCCGCGTCCTGCCCGCGCCGGAGCTGCCGGCGACCAAGAACACCCTGGGTAGCAACCTGTGCGACGTCGCCGTGCGCGTCGATCGCCAGCGACGGCTCGTCGTCGCCTTCGCCGCGATCGACAACCTGGTCAAGGGCGCTGCCGGGCAGGCGGTGCAGAACTTCAATCTGATGTTCGGCTTCGAAGAGACGACCGGTCTGCGGTCGGCGCCACTGTTCCCCTGATCCGGCAGGAGCTGCGATGAGCGACACCCACTCCGACTCGGCCCCGTCCGTGCACGACTCCAGCGAGGACCGCTTGGCGGGCTCCGCCAGCCCCGACCCCGGCGACGCCGGCCTCGAGTGGCTCGCTGAGGGCAGCGTCACCGCTGCGGCGGGATTTCGCGCCGCCGGCATCCACTGCGGCCTCAAGCGCAGCCGTCCCGACCTGGCGCTGATCGTCGCCGACGCGTCGGTGCCGGCAGCCGGCATGTTCACCACCAACCGGGTGCAGGCGGCGCCGGTGCGCTACTGCCGTGAGGTGCTGGCCGGCGGACGGGCGCGGGCCCTGGTGGTCAACTCCGGCAACGCCAACGCGTGCACCGGAGCCCAGGGAGAGCGTGACGCTGCCGAGATGGCGCTGATCCTGGCCACCGCGCTCGGCGCCGAGGCCGACGAGATCCTGGTCTGCTCGACCGGGGTGATCGGTCGCAACCTGCCGATGGACGTTCTCCGTACCGGAATACCGGCCGCGGTCGAGGCGCTGAGCGCCGCCGCGGAGTCGGCCGACGCTGCGGCGCGCGCGATCATGACCACTGACACGGTGCCGAAGGCGTGCGCCTGTCGCGTCGAGCTGGGCGGTGGCAGCGTGGTGGTCGGCGGCATCGCGAAGGGCTCCGGCATGGTCGGTCCCGACCTCGAGCTGGCGGCACAGGGCGGTGCTGCGCACGCCACCACCCTCGCCTTCCTGACCACCGACGCGGTCCTCGAGCCCACGCCGCTCGCCGCGATGCTGCAGCGGGCTGCAGAGGGATCGTTCAACTCGATCACCGTCGACGGCGACACCAGCACCAACGACACTCTGCTCCTCCTCGCCAGCGGCGCCAGTGGGGTCGCGGCGGAGTCCGCCGAGGATCGACTGCTCCTCCAGCGGGCGATCTCGGCGGTCGCCCAGCGCCTGGCGCTGGCCGTGGTGCGCGACGGTGAGGGCGCGACCCGGGTCCTGCGCTTCGACGTCTCCGGAGCGGTCGACGAGGGGCAGGCGCGGCGGGTGGCGCGGTCGCTGGCCAACTCGCCGCTGATCAAGACCGCGTTCCACGCCGGCGAGCCGAACTGGGGGCGCCTGATGATGGCGGTCGGCAAGGGCGACCGCGGCATCGACCCCGACAGCATCGCGATCCGTGTCGGCGGCCTCGAGGTCGTGGCCGGGGGGATGGGAACCCCGCACGACGCCGCTGAGCTGTCGCGCCGCATGACCACCGACGAGGTCGTCATCGAGGTCGAGCTCGGACTGGGCGCCGCCGCCGCGACGATGTGGACCTGCGATCTGAGCGCCGAGTACGTGCGCATCAACGCCACCTATCTGACCTGAAGACCCGTTTCGCCATCTGGGGACGAGTACCGACCGAGAGGCGCCAGAGATCCGAGAGCCTCGAGAGCCCAGCCGACGGGCGGAGGAGTCAAGTGAGCGATACGACCGGAACCGAAGAAGCCACCGGGATCGACGAAGCGACCGTCGCGACTGCGAGCGGCGACGAGCTGGACCAGCGGCGCAGGCGGCGCGGTAACGCCCTTGCCGAGGCGCTCGGTTACATCTCCGCCTGGCAGGGGAAGCGGGTGGTGATCAAGTTCGGTGGCAGGCCGATGGCCGAGGGCGCGCACGGCACCCTGGTGCGTGACGTCACCCGGCTGCTGCACGCCGGCGTACGTCCGGTGCTGGTGCACGGCGGCGGTCCGGAGATCTCGGAGCTGCTCGAGCGCCTCGACGTGCCGGCGCGGTTCGTCGACGGCCTGCGGGTCACCGACGAGCCGACGATGAAGGCGGTCGAGATGGTGCTCGCCGGACACATCAACAAGCGCCTCGTCGGCCAGCTGCAGTCGCACGGCGCGCGGGCCGTCGGCCTGTCGGGCAAGGACGGCAGAATCCTGCAGGCTAAGGCCCATCCGCGCAGCGAGCTCGGCGCCGTCGGCGTCGTGCAGCGGGTCGAGACCGAGCTGCTCGAGACCCTGCTCGACGGCGGTTTCGTGCCGGTCATCGCCTCGCTCGCCAGCGGCCCCGGTGGCGAGACCCTCAACGTCAACGCCGACACCGCCGCGGCGGCGATCGCGGTGGCGCTCGGGGCGGAGAAGTTCATCCTGCTCACCGACGTCGACGGGATCTACGCCCCGGCCGACGGCGCGCGCTCGGGCGCCGACGCGGACTCCGGCGCCGCCCGGCCGCCCGAGCTGGTCTCGCAGCTCGAGCCGCAGCGCGCTCTCAAGCTGCTGCAGAGCGGCGTCGTCTCGCAGGGCATGATCCCCAAGCTCGAGGCATGCCTCACGGCGGTCGAGCGCGGTGTGCCGAGCGCTCACATCATCTCGGCGCGCATCGAGGGGGCGCTGCTGCTCGAGCTGCTCACCGAGGAGGGCATCGGCACCATGATCCAGGCCGGTGGCTGGGCGAGCAAGCCGTTTCCCGCGGTGCCGGTCCGATGAGCGCCACCTCACAGCCGCCCGCTGCTGCCGTCGACCGCGGGGCGTCCTCGCGGGGCTCCGGAGCGACGCCGAAGGTGGACCCGATCGAGGCGCTGCGCCAGCGCTCGCAGCAGGTGCTGTTCCAGAACTACCGTCGCGCCGCGGTCGCCTTCGAGCGCGGCGAGGGCGCGAAACTGTTCGGCATCGATGGCAGGGTCTACATCGACTTCCTGGCCGGCATCGCCACCAGCAGCCTCGGTCACGCCCATCCGCGGCTGGTCGACGCGATCTCGCGCCAGGCGTCGCGCTACCTGCACGTCTCCAATCTCTACGAGATCCCGGAGCAGATCGCCGCCGCGGAACGTCTGGTTGCCGCGAGTCGCGCCGACGCTTCGCTGCGCGGCCTCGACCGGGTCTTCTTCTGCAACAGCGGCGCCGAGGCGGTCGAGGGAGCGATCAAGCTGGCCCGCCGCTGGGGGCACGAGCACGGTCGCTACGAGATCGTCTCCACCCACGGCGGCTTCCACGGCCGCACCCTCGGAGCCCTGGCGGCGACCGGCACGCCCGCCTACCAGCACGGCTTCCAACCCCTGCCGCTGGGGTTCCGCTCGGTTCCCTTCGGCGACCTCGAGGCCCTGCGCGGCGCCCTCGGCGACGGCAGCTGCGCGGTGCTGGTCGAGCCGATCCAGGGCGAGGGGGGGGTGATACCCGGCGGACGGGACTATCTCCAGGCGGTGCAGCGCCTGTGCCGCGACAGCGGCGTGCTGCTGCTGCTCGACGAGGTGCAGACCGGGATCGGCCGCACCGGGACGATGTTCGGGTTCCAGCAGTTCGGGCTCGAGCCCGACGCCATCTGCCTCGCCAAGGGCCTCGGCGGCGGCGTTCCGGTCGGTGCGGTGCTGGCGACCGAGAAGCTGGCGGCGGTGCTGGTTCCGGGCTCGCACGGCACCACCTTCGGCGGCAACGCGCTCGCCAGCGCGGCGGTCTGCGCGGTGCTCGACGCCCTCGAGCACGATGGCGTGCTGGCGAGCGTGCCGCGGCGCGGTGAACGCCTGCGCCTGGGCCTCGAGCGCCTGGTCGAGAGGCTGCCGATCCAACAGGTCCGCGGCTGCGGTCTGATGCTGGCGATCGAGCTCGAGGCGTCGGTGGCGGCGCCCGCCGTGGCGCAGCGCTGCCTGGAGAACGGACTGTTGATCAACGCGGTGCGCCCGCAGACGCTGCGCATCGTGCCGCCCCTGGTCATCGACGAGGAGGAGATCGATCGCGGCCTCGAGATCCTCGCCGTGGCGATCGCCGCCGAGGTGGAGGCCGGCGGGAGTCGGACGTGAGCGAGCCGAGCGCACCGCGGGGGTCCGGCGCCGGCGCGGCGAAGCTCTGGGGCGGTCGGTTCCGTTCCGCCGTCGATCCCCAGGTCGACCGCTACACCCGGTCCTTCCCCTTCGACCGCCGTCTGGCGCAAGACGACCTGGTCGGCTGCCTGGCGCACGGGCGCATGCTCTGGGAGCGTGGCGTGCTCGAGGACGGCGCGGCGCGGCAGATCCTCACCGGGCTGGCGCAGATGCTCGACGAGCTGCACCGTGACGTCCTGCAACCGGAAGGCGACGACGAGGACGTGCACTCGTGGATCGAGCGGGTGTTGACCGAGCGCGTCGGGACCGCCGCCAGGCGCCTGCACACCGGACGTTCGCGCAACGACCAGACCGCGGTGGCGCTGCGGCTCTACCTGCGACGAGAGCAGCTGCGGCTGCTCGAGCGGCAGCTCGAGCTGCTCTTGGTGTGGCTGGGTCAGGCCGCCGAGCACCGCGAGTCGCTGCTGCCGGGGTACACCCACCTGCAGCGCGGGCAGCCGACGTCGTTGGCGCACCATCTGCTGGCGCATGCATGGCTGGTCGAAGCCGACGCCCGCCGTACACGGCGCGCCCACCGCGTCGCCGGATGCTCGCCGCTCGGCGCCGCCGCCCTGGCCGGCACCCCCCATCCGATCGATCCCGAGCGCAGCGCCGCGCTGCTCGGCTTCGAGGAGGTCTTCCCCAACAGCATGTACGCGGTGGCCGACCGCGACTACGTGCTCGAGACCTCGTTTGCCTGCGCTCTCGCGATGGTGCACCTCAGCCGCTGGGCCGAGGAGCTGATCCTCTGGTCGAGCAGCGAGTTCGGGTTCGTGCGGCTCGACGATTCGATCGCCAAGGGCTCGAGCATCATGCCGCAGAAGAAGAACCCCGAGCCGCTCGAGATCCTGCGTGGTCGCTCGGGTCGCGTGATCGGCGACCTGGTGGCGCACCTGGTCCAGCTGAAGGGCCTGCCGCTCACCTACAACAGCGATCTGCAGGAAGACAAAGAGGCGCTGTTCGACGCGCTCGACACCACCGAGGCCAGCTTCGGGGTCGCCGCAGTCGCGGCGCGCGGCGTACGTTTCGACCTGCCGCGCATGGCGGCCGCGCTCCACGGAGGCTACGTCACCGCCACCGACCTCGCCGACGTGCTGGTGCGGCGCGGCCTCGCCTTCCGTGACGCCCACGAGCAGACCGGCGCCGCGGTGCGGCTCGCGGAGGACCGCGGCTGCGAGCTGTGGGAGCTGCCGTTCGAGGCGCTGCACGAGGTCTGTCCCGAGCTGCAGCCGGGGGACCTCGAGTCGCTCGCCCCGGCCGCCTCGCTGTCGGCTCACGCATCGGCCGGCGGACCCGCCCCCGAACGGGTGGCGCAGCAGCAGGAGCGGCTGGTCGAGCGCGTCGGTGCGCTGGAACGGTGGCGGGCCGCCCGTGCGGAGCCCCCGATCCTGCTGGCGCTGCGCGCCGGCCGGCTGCTCGACCTCGACTGGGATCCAGTGCAGGAGTCGACGCAGGATTCTCTCGCCGGGTCCGAGACGCCGCCCGACAGGTCGCAGCGGTGACCCGGACCGCACGCCAGGAGGCGATCCTCGCCATCGTCCGCTCACGAGCCATCGCCACCCAGGAGGAGCTCGTCGATGCTCTGGCGGCGCGGGACATCCAGGCGACCCAGGCGACCGTCTCGCGCGACGTGCGTCAGCTCGGGCTGGTCAAGGTCGCCGCTGCCGGCGGTCAACGCTACGTGGAGCCACGCGAGCCTGCGGCCAGCCTCGATCCCGAGCCGCTGCGCGGTCCCTTCCGGCGCTGGGTTCGGGCGATCGAGCCGGCCGAGGCCCTGCTCGTGGTGCGCACCCCGCCCGGGCACGCCAACGCGGTGGCCATCGCCATCGATCAGGCCTCGTTGCCCCAGGTCAGCGGCACCCTGGCCGGAGACGACACCATCCTGCTGATGGTGCGCTCGCGCGAGGACGCCGAAGAGCTGCACGGCGAGCTGCTCGCGCTGCTGGAGTAGGGGGCGGAAGGGGCTAGGGACCAAGGGGTTAGGGGTTGGGGATTGGGGACTAGGGATTGGGGACTAGGGATTGGGGACTAGGGATCAGGGCTCAGGGGAGAGTGGGAAGAACGGTCGGCGGTAGGAGGCGGAAACGCAGAGGGGAGGCGAGAGGAGGAAGAAGGAGCCAGGGGAGGCGAGGGGAGGCTGAGATACCCGGACACAGGCAGAGGACGGATCTGCTATTCCTCTACCTGACCCCTGACCCCTGACCCCTGACCCCTGACCCCTGACCCCTGACCCCTGACCCCTCCTGCTAGCGTCCGCGGGATGAAGGACGAACGTGCTGCGAAGCTGGCCCGGCTGCTGGTGGAGTACTCCTGCGAGGTCGGGGAGGGCGACCATCTGCAGATCGAGCTCATCGACACGCCGACCTGGTTCGGCCAGGAGCTGATCCGGGCGGCGCAGGCCCGCGGCGCCCACGTGCACCTGAAGGTGCGCCAGCAGCCGCTGCAGCGACTGCTGGTCGGCGGCGGCAACGACGAGCAGCTGAGGGTGCAGGCCGAGAACGACGCCGCGCTGATGCGCCAGATGCAGGCTTACATCGGCGTGCGCGGCGCCGACAACGTCTCCGAGATGGCGGACGTGCCGCAGGAGCGCATGCGCGCCTACGAGACGCTCTACCTCAAGCCGGTGCACTTCGACCTGAGGGTGCGCCAGACTCGCTGGTGCATCCTGCGCTGGCCGACGCCGTCGATGGCACAGCTGGCCGAGATGTCGACCGATGCCTTCGAGGACTTCTTCTTCCGCGTCTGCACCATGGACTACCCACGCATGTCACGCGCGATGCGACCGCTGGTCGAGCTGATGGAGAAGACCGACCGGGTGCGCCTGGTGGCGCCGGGAACCGATCTGCGCTTCTCGATCCGCGACATCCCGGCCGTGCCCTGCGACGGCAAGATGAACATCCCGGACGGCGAGGTCTTCACGGCGCCGGTGATCGACTCGGTGGAGGGGCGCATCGCCTTCAACGCGCCGACGATCTACCAGGGCAAGACCCACGAGCGGGTGACCCTGGCCTTCGAGCGCGGGCGCATCGTGCACGCCGAGAGCTCCGACACCGGGCACCTCGAGTCGGTGCTCGATTCCGACCAGGGGGCTCGCAGCGTCGGCGAGTTCGCCATCGGCTTCAACCCGCACGTCCGGCGGCCGATGAAGGACATCCTGTTCGACGAGAAGATCGCCGGCTCGATCCACTTCACGCCGGGCCAGGCCTACGAGGAGGCCGACAACGGCAACCGCAGCCAGGTCCACTGGGACCTGGTGCTGATGATGGACGAGAAGCACGGCGGCGGCGAGATCTGGTTCGACGACGTGCTGGTGCGCAGGGACGGGGAGTTCGTGCCCGAGGCGCTGCGCGGGCTGAACCCGGACGCACTGACGGCGTGAGCTGACCGGGCCGGAGGTCTGGCTCTTGGCCCTGGCCCGCGGTCCGGTCCCCGCGGTCAAGGGCTGCTCGGCCTGAGCCTCACTCCGCGTCGCTGCCGGGCACGATGCCGAGCTGCTTGGCGCGCCGCCGCACCTGGTGCGCCTCTCTGGTCTCCTGCGAGCTGAAGCGCTGCTCGGTCCACGGGTCGCCGTAGGTGTGGTATCCGTTGCGCTCCCAGAAGCCGCGCTCGTCCTCGCTGTGCAGCTCGATGCCGTCGACCCATTTGGCGCTCTTCCAGGCGTAGAGGTGGGGCACGACCAGCCGCAGCGGTCCACCGTGCTCCCTCGCCAGCGGCTCGCCGCCGTGGCGGTCGGCGAAGAGGGCACGCTCGGAGAGGAAGTCCTCGAGCGGCAGGTTGGTGGTGTAGCCGCCGACGCAGTGCACCAGCACGAAGGCGGCCTCGGGGAGCACCGCGGCGTGGCCGAGCACCTCGGCGGTCGAGAATCCGCTCCACGGATTGTCCAGCGTGGAGAAGCGGGTGACGCAGTGGAAGTCGGCTCGCACCTCGATGCGCGCAAGGCCCTGCAGCCGCTGCCAGTCGAGCTCCACCGGCCGCTGCACCAGGCCGGTGATGCGCAGCCGCCAGCTGGCGAGGTCGACCTCGGGAGTCTCGCCGTGGGTCAGCACGGGCCACTTGTCTGTGGCGTACTGCCCCGGGGGGATGCGCCGGTCTCCACTGCGGATGCTGTCGTCCATGTCGCCTCCTGCGTTCGCTTGGCGGCCGCTGCGTCGCGCGCCCAGACTCGCGCCTTCCATCGCCTGCTACGAAGTGGACGCCTTGACGGATGTCGACTTCACCGTCGGCGTCGCAGCGAGTGCCTCGGGGACACTGCGTGGGCTGCGTAGGAGTGGGCTGCGTAGGATACGGCACCAGGCCGCCCTTCCAGGGCTTGCCGGGGACGCCGACGGGGGCTGCGCCGGAATCCGGTGCCGCGCGGGGAGGCGAAGGTCCTGGCGAGAGAGACGGCACGACATGAGCGCAGCGCAACGATCGCAGCCGCAGACCGGCACCGAGACGCCAAGGCGTCGTGGACCGTCGGCCTGGTATCACCTGCCGATCTCCGCCCTCATCGGCGTGGTGCTCATGGCGCTCCTCGGGCTGATCGACCCGGACACCATGCATCCTCTGTCGCTGGTGATCGGGGCCATGGTCGGCGCATGCATCGGTGGCGGAGCGTCGCTCGCAGAGCGCCTGCTGCTGCGCGTGGCCCGCCCCCGTCGCAAGTCGACGAACCAGCTGACCCGGGTGCTCGGCTACGGCATCGGCGGCGCGCTCGGCTACCTCGTCTCCGGGCTGCTGATCGGGTGGCTGTTCGGCCTCGAGCTCTGGAACGTCGGCGACTCGCTGGTGTTGGCCACTGCGTCCTTCGGCATCTTCGCGGTGCTCGTGGGCCTGGTCTTCCACGCCTTCGAGGTGCTGCGCGGCCGGCTCGAGGACAGCGTCGCCCAGCTCAAGGAGGCCGAGTTCGCCGCCAGGGAGCTCGAGACGGCACGCGGTATCCAGCGTCGTCTGCTGCCGCCGCCGGCGAGCGAGCGACCGGGCTACCTGTTGCGGGCTATCAACCGGCCGGCGAGGGTGGTCGCGGGTGACCTCTACGACTACTTCGAGCTCGCCGACGGGCGCCTCGCCTTCGCCGTCGGCGACGTCTCCGGCAAGGGCCTCGGGGCGAGCCTGATCATGGCGACCGTGAAGGCGCGACTGCCGCTGGTCTTCGCCGAAGGCTCGCTCGAGGAGACGGCGCGCCATCTGAACCGGCTGCTCTACCAGGAGCTCGACCGGCGCGAGTTCGTCGCCCTGCTGCTGGCGCGGCTGGATCCCACCAGCGGCGTCGTCGAGTGGGTGAACTGCGGCCTGCCGGACCCGATCCTCATCGGCGCCGCGGGAGGCCACCAACGCGAGCTCACCTCGGGCGGCGACAGGCGTCCGCTCGGCCTGGCGTCCTCGGTCGACGTGCACCAGGCACGCCTCGAGCTGCGTCCCGGCGAGAGCCTGCTGCTATACACCGACGGCCTGCCCGAGTCGCTCGACGAGCGCGGCGAGCCGCGCGGCTACGACTGGTTCGCGAGGCAGGTGGAGGCGACGAAGGGCAGCGCCGATCCGGCGGCCTCGCTGCTCGACCGCGTGCTCGCCGCCGAGGACGGCGGCGCTGGCGGCCCGGAGGACGACTGCACCGTGCTGCGCGTCGAATGGCGTCCGCTGCAGAGCGGCGCAGCGGTGGCGGCCGCGGCGTCCGGCTCGGGAGACGGCCGCTGATGGCCTGGCGGCCGCTGCTGCGCGCCGTCGTCGCCTACCTGGTGGTCTTCGCCGCTCTGACCCTCTTCCTGCTCGCCGTGGCGGTCACCCGCGCTCCCGGCTCGCCCACAGTCGAGCGCCTCGCCCGGCTCCCGGTCGCGGGCTCGTGGGTCGAGCGGCTTCGGCGCCCCTACATCGACGCCGCCGCAGCGGCCGCGGCGCGGGCCGCTGCGGCAGGCGCCGAGGCGCCGACGGTGGGATCCCACGGCGTCGCCGAGGCAGTGACGGACTCGGTCGGGCCGCGCCAGAGGGAAACGCTCTTCGTCGGCATCGGCGCGGCGCTGCGCAGCGCACCCGACGATGACGCGGAGGTGGTGCTGACCACGACCCGGCTCAACGGATACCCGGTGCTCGAGCGGCGGGCTCCGAGCTGGGTGCGGCTCGAGCTGCCGCAGGGCAGCGCCTGGCTCGATCTCGAGGCGCCACGCGATCGCACTCCGCCGCTCGGGGTCGATCCGCTCCCCAACGTACCGATCGCGGCGCGTGTCGCCGAGCCGCGCCTGCTCGAGGCGGCCAGGGAGCAGATGAGCGCGGGCTCGCGCAGCTGGCAGCAGGCGGGCTACCGTTGGCTCAGCGATCTCGCCGACCCGGCGCTCGAGGGTCGTCTGGCGGCGCTGCTCGAAGGCGTCGAGGAGCGTTACACGGAGCGCTACGGCGTGGCACCGATCGGCACACCGGCCGAGACCGTCGCGCTGTTCTCCAGCGAGGGCGCCTACCGTCGCTTCCAGGAGGAGATCGAGGGGCTGGCGGGCCTCGAGCGGGTCAGCTCGGGTCACGCGGCGGGCGGCATGGCGGCGCTCTACGTCGGCTCGCGTCCGGCCGGCGAGGTCGCCACCACGCTGGTGCACGAGATCGCCCACCTGCTCACCCGCAGGGCGTTGGGCCCGGCGTTGCCTCTCTGGCTCGACGAGGGGATCGCCGAGGACTTCGCCTACTTCGCCGGGCCGGCCTCGAGGCCCCTGGCGCAGTATCGCTCGCAACAGGGCAACCAGGTGCGCATCTGGGGGCCGCTCGCCGGACTGCGCCAGCTCGAGCGACCGGGCGCCGAGGTGTCGCTCGAGCGGTTGACCTCGTTCTCGCAGGATCTCTTCGTGCGCTCGCCCGACGCGCTGCTCCTCTACACCCAGAGCGCCTTCCTGGTGAACTACCTGCTGTCGCCGCGGGCGCCGGTGACGTCGGTCGGCGACGGCAGCGTCTCCTCGCACCCGGCCACCGAGTCCCTGCCGCAGCCGCGAGCCTTCCGCGCCTTCCTCGGCGCGGTGCGCGCTGGCGCGCCGGCCTCGCTCGAGCGCCTCGTGGCCGAGCTCGCGGCTGCGGCACCCGGTGAACGCTGGAGCGAGGCGCTGCTCGAGCGCCGGTTCGCGGCCCACCTCGCCAGGCTGCAGCGGGAGGCGCCCGGACTGTTGCCGGACGGAGTGGTGCCGGTCGGCCCCTGATCGGTGCCCGGAGCCGCGGTCAGCGCAGCGACTCGACCTCGCGCCACACCTCCTCGCCGTCGGCGAAGCGCTCCCGCTTCCAGATCGGCACCTCGGCCTTGAGCCGCTCCAGCGCCTCGCGGCTGGCGGCGTAGCAGGCCTCGCGGTGGGGCGAGGCGACCGCGATCACCACGCTCGCCTCGCCCGCCGGCACCTCGCCGAGGCGGTGCTCGATCTCGACCCGCGCCCCGTGGCGCTCTTGCAGCTCGTCGCAGATGCGCGCCAGTCGCCGATCGGCCATCGACCGGTAGGCCGAGTAGTGGATCGAGGCGACCGGACGGTCCTCGCTGCGGTCGCGCACGTTGCCGACGAAGAGCAGCGCAGCCCCGAAGCCTCGCCGCTCGACCCGGCGCTGCAGGGCACCGACGTCGAGCGGCTCCTCACGCAGCCGCCGCGAGGCCGAGCGCTGCTCCGTGGCCAGAGCGCCGCCCGACACCGGCGGCAGCAGAGCGACCTCGCAGCCATCGCGCAGCGGCGTCTCGCCGTCGGCGATCTCGCCGTCCACCGCCACGGCGAGCCGGTGCCAGAGCGGCCCCAGCCGCGGATGCAGACCCTCGAGGTGGGCCTTGAGCGCCGCAACGTCGGTCACCGTCTCGGGCAGCTCGATCTCGGTGCGCTCGCGACCCACGGCGTCGGCGGCGGAGGCGAAGGTGAGCAGGCGAACTCGCATCGCGTTCGATGCTAGCCCGGTTTTACTCATGGACGCCGTAGCGAGCCCGTGGAGGCGCCGTCTGGCGGGCACCGCAGGGCCGGAGGCGTTGAGTCGTACTCGAAGTACGTCGCAGGCGCCGGAGGTCCGAGGACGCCGGTCAGACGGGATGCATCTGCGGGCGCAGTAGGTGGCTCACGAAGAACCCGCGCTGAGCCCGGATCGCTCGCCGAAGGTCGCGGCGACGGAATGGTCGACGATCACCTCGCCGGCCGTGTCGTGGGTTCGGCGGCAGGTGCCGGTCTATGATCTGCGCCATGAGGCTGGTGCTCTTCGACATCGACGGGACGTTGTTGCGCTGTGGCGCCCAGGTCGGGCCGATGTTCTTCGACGCCCTGCGGGCGGTGTTCGGTTCGGTGGGCTCGGTGCCGGGATACAGCTTCAGTGGCAAGACCGATCCTCTGATCGTGTTCGATCTGATGGCGGCTGCCGGCTTCAGCGAGGCAGAGATCCGCGGCCGGCTGCGCGAGGTGCACGACCGCTATGCGCCGCGCATCGAGGGAGAGCTCGACCCGGCCCAGATGGAGCTGCTGCCGGGCGTCGGCGAGCTGCTCGCGGGTCTGAGTCGGCGCGACGACGTGGTGCTCGGCCTGCTCACCGGCAACTGGGAGCGCGGCGCCCGCGCCAAGCTGGCCCGCTTCGATCTCAACCGCTACTTCGCCTTCGGAGCCTTCGGCGACGACGGCGTCCAGAGACCGTCGTTGTTCCCCGCCGGCCTGCGCAAGGCGGAGCTGCACTGCGGCCACCGATTCAGCCCCGAAGAGGTGCTGCTGGTCGGCGACACGCCGCTCGACGTCGAGTGCGCCAAGGTCAACGGCGCCCGCATCGCCGCCGTGGCCACCGGCCGCATCCGCGGCGAGGATCTCGCTGCCGCCGGCGCCGACTGGGTCCTCCCAGACCTGCGGGGCGCCCTCGAACAGGTGCCGTTCGCCGCCGAGCGGAGGCGCTGACCGACGCCGATGCGGCAGTCCTTTCAGCCTCCGCTCGCGCTCGCCGGCTGGCACACGGCGAGCGGCGCGCACCTCGGTGAGGTGCCAGGCATCGGCGGCGCAGTCGTGCGTGGCTACGGTGATCCCGGGTCGGAGACGGCGGCCGGCGTCTGGCTGATCGATCGCTCCTGGTGCGGCCGGCTCGAGCTGGTCGGCGCCGATCGCGCGCGTTTCCTCGGCGGCCTGGTGACCTGCCGCGTCGTCGGACGCGAGCCGGGTGAGTGCTGCTACGGGTACTTCACCGACGGCAAGGGGCGCATCCTGGCCGACGTGCTGGTGCTGGTGCTCGCCGATCGTCTCTGGCTGGAGCTGCCTCCCGGGAAGGCGGCGGAGATCCGCCAGCATCTCGAGAAGTACATCGTCGCCGACCGCGTCGAGGTGAGGCCGCTGGGGGACTTCGTGCAGCTCGCCGTGGGCGGTGCGCAGCTGCCCGGGGCCTGGCAGGCTTCGTTCGGCGAGCCACTGCCGGACGGCTGCCGGACGGTGCGGCTCGGCAACACCGAGCTGTTCGCGCATGCCCACCCGCGTCTGCCGGCTCCCGCCGCGCAGCTCTGGATCTCGTCGGGAATCGCCGAGCCGGTGGCGGCGGACCTGCTGGCAGCGCTGACGGCGCGTGCCATCGGCTTCGACGAGCTGGAGCGGCGTCGTATCGTCGCCGGCATCCCGCGCTTCGGACGCGACTTCGACGAGCGAAGCCTGCCCGGCGAGGTCGCGGTGGAGGGCGCCGTCGACTTCGAGAAGGGCTGCTACCTGGGTCAGGAGATCGTCGCCCGCATGCACTACCGCGGTCGCGCCGCGCGCGAGCTGCGTCGCCTGCGGCTCGAGGATCCCCGTGGGGAGCTCGCCGAGCATCTGGCCCTGGGACGGGACCTGGAGCTGTCTGCCGATCCGGAGGAGAAGCCGGGGAGCGCCGGCCACCTCACCAGCTGGGCGGCGACGGCCCCGGCGGCCGCGTCAGCCGGCGCGCTCGCCGCGCTGGCCTCGATTCCTCGCCCGGTGCTCGAGGACGAGCGCGCCCTCGTCGTGACGCTGGCCGGCGACGCCGAGGATCGCCAGGGCGCCGGGCGCTGGCCGGTCCGCATCGTCGGCCCGCCGGATCCCTCTCTGGGGAGGCCACGGTCGGTGCCGTGAAGCCGTGGCCGGGTGGCGCCGGGAGCGAAGACGCGGGAACGCCGACCGGCGGCGCCGGGGCGTGGAGCCGCCGGATCGTCCGCGGGTCAGACCGCGAAGGAGGTGCCGCAGCCGCAGGTACCCACGGCGCGGGGGTTCTCGAACTTGAACCCGGTTCCCTGCATGCCCAGGGTGTAGTCGATCGTCGTGCCGGCGAGGTAGCGCGAGCTGATCGGGTCGACGAAGATGCGCAGCCCGTCGAGCTCGATGACCTCGTCGCCGCTGCGTTCCTCGTTGTCGAAGTCGAGCGCGTACTCGAAGCCCGAGCAGCCGCCGCCGCGTACCGCGACGCGCAGTCCGTAACTCGGATCGAGCCCCTCTTCGTCGCGGGTGAGCTTGATCATCCGCACCGCCTTGGCGGTGACCCTGAGGGTCCGGTCGAGATCGGCGTCGTCCGCCGCGACGACCGGCGCGTTGTCGCGACCGGCGAACTCCTCGCCTCCCAGACCGGGAGCGGCGCCGTGCGGCGCCTCGGCTGGGGCGCCTTCGCTGAGCGGACGGTCGGACTGGGTATCTGTGGTCATCGAGCTGGCTCCGGGCTGTCGGCCGCGGCCGAGCCTTCATCGCGCGGGTGCGGCCATGGTGGCGGTTCCGCAACGATCAAGGTATGCGTCGCGGGGCGCACTGTCAACGTGCACCGCCTGTCGGCACGCACCCTGCTCGGCGCGCACCGTCGGTCGGCGTGCCCGTGAGCGCCCGCTGTCGGCCGCGCCGGTACGCCGCTTCGATCTCTACAACAGCAGGGAGCGGTGCCGGGCTTCCCGGGGGCTCGCCGTGCCCGCTCCGGAGCCCTCGTTATGATGCCCGGGCCACGCGAGGCGCTGACCGGACCGTCCTCCTCTCCTGAGCCTCGCGGCGGCCTGGGAGCCTCGGGGCTTGGGGACGATCTCCGGCAGGTGCTCCGGGCTCCTCGCGACTACGGAAGCTCTCAGATGATCCGCGGCGTGCTCTTCGACTTCAACGGTGTGCTGCTCGACGACGAGCCGGTGCACTTCCGCCTCTTCCGCCAGGTGTTGCGCGAGCAGGGTTCGGATCTCGGCGAGGACGAGTACTACCGCGACGTGGTGGCGCTCGACGATGTGCGCGCCTTCCGGTGGGCCCTGACTCGGGACGGCCGCCGGCCCGAAGAAGCGGAGCTGGGCCGGCTGATCGAGCGCAAGGCAGAGCTCTACCGTGAGGAGATGGCGCGTCGGGGCTTCCCGTTCTTCGCCGGTGCAGCGGACCTCGTGCGGGCGGTGAGCGCGCGGGGGCTCGCGCTCGGCGTGGTCAGCGGCGCGCTGCGCGCAGAGATCGAGGCGGCCTTGGCGCAGGAGGGCCTCGAGCACGTCGTCGGCTTCATCGTCGCGGCGGAGGACGTGAAGGAATCGAAGCCCGACAGCGAGGGTTACCGGCGGGGGCTGCGACTGCTCGCGGAGCACACGGCTGACCACGCCGAGCGCGGGCAGGCACTGGAGCCGAGCCAGGTGGTGGCGATCGAGGACACCCGGGAGGGTCTGCAGGCCGCGCGAGAGGCCGGTCTGCGTACCATCGGCGTGGCGCAGACGCTGCCCGCGACGGAGTTGCGAGCCGACTTGGTGGTGCAGCGGATCGCCGACCTCGACCTGGAATCGGTGCTGGAAGAGCTCGGCGGTCGGCCCCGAGGGGTCGCGGCTGCAGCGGGCCCGCCGATCACTCGAGGCTCCTGAGTCGGCCGACGAGGAAACGACCCAAGGGCTCCACGAGCCACTGCCGAGCGCACCACGTAGACACGGCGTCGACCCGCCGCGGCGAAGGCGAGTCGGCGTCACCCGGAGAGACCAGATGTCAGCAGATCGCCGCGGCCTCGTCGAAGGCCGCATCGAGGTCATCACCGGCGGCATGTTCTCCGGCAAAAGCGAAGAGCTCGTCCGCCGCCTGCGCAGGGCCCTGATCGCGCGCCAGCGGGTGCAGGTGTTCCAGCCGCGCGCCGACACCCGCAGCGCCACCGAGCGGATCGTCACCCGCGACAACCGCGAGATCTCGGCCCTCACCGTCACCAGCAGCGAGGAGTTGCGCCAACGACTCGGCCTCGGTGTCGAGGTGGTCGGCATCGACGAGGCGCAGTTCTTCGACGAGGGGCTGGTCGACGTGGTGATGGAGCTCGCCGACCTCGGTGTGCGTGTGGTCGTGGCCGGGCTCGACCAGGACTACCGGCGACGGCCGTTCGGACCGATGCCGCGCCTGCTGGCGGTGGCCGAGTACGTCGACAAGATGCACGCGGTGTGCGTCCGCTGTGGGATGCCGGCGCACTACTCGCAGCGCATCGCGGGTGGCGAGGAGCAGCTGCAGGTCGGTGACGTCGAGTCGTACGAGGCGCGCTGCCGTCGGTGCTACCAGCGCTTCGTCGCCGATCCCGCGGCGCGGGTCGAGGCCGCGGACGCTCAGTCGGAGGAGGTCCGGGACGGTGAGGCGGGCGAGCCTTCGAGCAGCGACTCGAGGCACTCGCTGAGTGCCGCCACGAGAGGTTGAGGCGCCGCCGTTCCGAGGTCGTGACCGGCGTTGGCGAGCGCCACGCAATGGCGCATGCCGGGCCAGTCGCGGGCGCGCGCGACCTGGTCTGCGGGGGTCAGCTCGTCGAGGTCGCCGACGATCATCGCCAGGGGCAGGTCGAGCGTCGCCGCGAAACCGAGATCGCGCACCGCCAGCGGCGGCGCCAGCAGCAGCAGCGCATCCGGTCCAGGCCGAGCTTCGGCCTCGAGTGCTGCCGCCAGGGCCACGGCGGCGCCGAACGAGTAGCCGGCCCAGAGCACCGGCGAGCGCGCCGCGGCCGGTACCTCGGTCTCTTCCACCGTCCCCTCGCCGACCAGCCAGCGGTGAGCGGCGATCAGGTCGCCGACTTCGCCGCGCCCCTCGTCGTGCGCCCCGGCGCTGCGGCCGACACCGCGGAAGTTGAAGCGCAGGGTGGTGAGGCCTCGTCGCCAGCAGGCATCGGCGCAGTGGCGGACGACCGCGTTCTGCATCGTGCCGCCGTAGAGAGGGTGCGGATGGGCGACCACCGCGCCGCCCCGCATCGCGGCGTCCTGTGGCGGTAGCTGCAGCGCCGCCTCGAGGGTCCCGGCGGGACCGGTGAGGAGGTGACGCGAGAAGCGTGCCGCTGCCAAACGGTGCGGGGTGTCGTCGTGATCCGTCATCGATCTCGGCCGCTGCCGGCGTCGCCTCGGCCGGAGCTGGCCGCAGCGGTGCGTGGCTGCGGTCCCGGCGGACCGCATGCTAACGTCCGGCGCCGGTCCCGAAGCCGCGGCGGGGAGACGGGTGTCCCTGCGCTGCCGACGTCCGTGGCGCGGCCCCCACACGGCGTCAGGGCCGGCGAGCCACGGAAGTCCTCCGGCTCTCGCCGAGCCGCGACAGGAAACGAGGCCTCGCACTGCGAGCATGAGTCCCAAGGATCCAGAGGCCCGACGCCAGGCCGCGGCCGTCGATGCGGAGCTCCTCGCGCGCGTCGCTCGCCGCGATGCCGACGCACTGAGCGATCTCTACGACCGTTTCGCCGGCCTGTTGATGTCGCTCAGCCGGCGCATCCTCGGCAGCCAGGAGGAGGCGGAGGACGTGCTGCAGGAGGTCTTCACCCAGATCTGGGACCAGGCGCCGCGCTACGACCCGACCCGCTCCTCGGTGTCGACCTGGCTGTCGCTGATCACGCGCAGCCGTTCGATCGACCGGCTGCGGTCGCGCCAGGTACAGGCGCGCACAGCGGTGTCGGCGCACGAGGAGAATCCCCCCGAGGACACATCCCCGGAGGGAATGGGCAACGTACTGCACGAGGAGCGCAGGAGTCGCCTGCTGGCGGCGCTTTCCGAGCTGCCGGAGGAACAGCGCCACGTGCTCGAGCTGGCCTTCTTCCGTGGCATGACCCAGAGCGAGATCAGCAGTTCGACGCAGACTCCGCTGGGCACCGTGAAGACGCGGACGCTGCTCGCGATGCGCAAGCTGCGGCGCGCGCTCGAGAACGAGATCCAGGAGTTGATCTGAACCGACGCCACGCATGCGGCGGGCGTAGGTGGACCGCGCCGGAAGGCGACGCCTCGGCCTCCACGTCCTCCGGAAAGCCAGCGATGACTGCACGAACACGACTCTGCCCCAACCACCCGCCGCGCGGATGACTCTGCGATGACTTTGCGATGACCCTGCGATGCTGCTGTTGAAGATTCCCCGACCAGAAAAGAATCCGAGGCGGTCCCGACAGCCGGAAGCGGGGCAGGAGGCGCGCGCCGGAGCCTGCGCCGCGACGACGCGCGAGGCGGCTGCCGCGACCCTCTCCTCCTCCTCTTCTCGTTCCATTTCCCAGCTCGCCTCGAGCTGAACCCTCGAGAGAAACGTCCGATGTCGCCCACACCGCGCGACCCCGAAGTCGCCTCCGAAGCCGAAGAACCGATCGATCCGCTGGAAGCGGAGCGCATCCTCGCCGCCCTCGAAACGCTCGACCCGCAGCGGAGCGAGAGGTCGCGGCAGGCTCGTGCCTACGTCGAGCTCGTCGGCGTCCTCGCCGAGCAGCTGCCGCCGACGCCGCCTCGTCCTCAGGCCAAGCGGGCTCTCTTCGCCGCTCTCGGGCTGGCGACGTCGGGCTCGGGCACGCCGGCATCGCCGTCCGTGGTGCCCTTCGCCCGTCGCGCCCGCCCGGTCGCCGGTGCACCGGCCTGGGCGCTCGCCGCGGCGGTGCTGGTCGCCTTCGCGCTCGCCGCGTCGAGCGGCTTCTTCTACAGTGAGATGCGGCGTGAACAGAGCGTCTCCGACGGTCTGCGGGCCGAGCTGGCGCTGCTCGAGCAGCGTCCGATCGTCGCCGAGACGGCCGGTCTCGACGGACAGCTGCGCGCCCTCGAGGCCGGCTTCCAGATGGTCACCGCACCGGGCACGCGGCTGTGCAAGCTGGACTCGCGAGATCCGAACCAGCCCGAGGCGGCGGCGGCGGTCTTCCTGCAGCCCGATCGCGGACGCTGGTTCCTCGACGCACGCGGCCTGCGCCGCTGCCCGCTCGGCCGCGTCTACCAGGTCTGGTTCATGACCGGCGAGGGGCCGGTGAAGGGCAGCGCCTTCCAGATCAAGGACGACTCACCGATCCTGATCGGTTCCGACGATCTGCCGCCGGGCACGCAGGCGGTGATGGTGACGCTCGAGCATCCCGAGAAGGTGGGTAGCGAGCCGGGCGGGGCGACCGTGCTCTTCGGCGACCAGCCGCGCGAGCTGCTCTGAGATCCGGCGCTGGCGGGCGCGCGAACTCCAGAGCGACTGTGCGACTGTGAGACTGCGCCGCGCGCGGCGGTTCCAGCGAAGGCAGCCGAGGGCATATCGACGGCGCCGCGGATGTTCTGAGCAGCGTCCCGCGGTGGACCCCGGAGGCCGACCCGCCGCCAGGGCCTCGGCGGGCCGACACACGACGTAGACTCTCTCGCGACGGCGATCCGTTGGCCATTCGGCGGTTCCGCCGGAGAAGGGTCGGCGGCTCCGGCGGCGGTCCGCGACCGACCCGGAGCGACGGAAGCCGACGCAGAGAGAGCTGAGATAGAGGACCTGAGCGATGTTCTTCGACCCGATCTACTTCCTGTTCATCGGACCGGGCCTGCTGCTTTCCATGTGGGCCAGCTTCAAGACCAAGTCGGCCTTCAACAAGTACTCGAAGGTGCGCTCGGCGCGTGGGCTGACCGGCGCCCAGGCGGCACAGATGATGCTCGACCGTGCCGGCATCCGTGACGTCACGATCAAACCGGCCCGCGGCTTCCTCTCGGACCACTACAACCCGCTGAGCAAGTCGCTGGCACTGTCGGACCCGGTCTACGGCTCGACCTCGATCGCCGCCATCGGCGTCGCCTGCCACGAGGCCGGTCACGCCATCCAGCACGCCACCGGCTACCAGGCGCTGAAACTGCGCTCGGCGCTGGTGCCGACGGTCAACATCGGCTCCAACTTCAGTTGGATCGCGATCATGGGCGGCTTCCTGCTCAATTCGCAGGGCCTGATCCTGGCCGGCATCGCGCTGTTCTCGACCGTGGTGCTGTTCCAGCTGATCACCCTTCCGGTGGAGTTCGACGCCTCCAAGCGCGCCCGCCAGCTGGCGGTGTCGCACGGCATCGTGCTGCCGCAGGAAGAGGTCGGCATGGGCAAGGTGCTCAATGCGGCGGCGCTGACCTACGTCGCGGCGGCGATCACCTCGGTGCTGACGCTGCTCTACTTCCTGATGCGGGCGGGGCTCTTGGGCGGCTCCCGCGACTGAGTCCATCGTGAGACGTCGCCGGCATCCCGCCTGGCGCACGTTCTCGTCGCTCGGTGGTTGCGGCGTACGTGAGTACGCCTCACCACGCTCGCTCCTGCGAGCGCACGCCATCCGGGCGCCGGGCACCATCTCACGACGGACTCAGCGGTAGGCCGCGAGAGAGGAGTCCGGAGCGACGCCAGCCGGGCGCCTCCACCGGCTCTGGCAATCCCAGCCGATGGTCCGGTCGCCGGTCGTCATCTTGAGACGGTGTCAGCGGATTCAGCTCTCAACAGGGTCTCGGATTGACGACTGGTTGCTCTGCTCCCTACTCTTCTCAAGTGTCCCAGAACAGAGTAGTGGGTGGAGAGCCAGACCGACCAGCCTCTGAGTCCCACTACGGAGCATCGTTCCGCGCACGGGATGTGGTCCGGGAATCCGGCCCAGTTTGGCCTTTCGTCGTCGTCGTAGCCGTTCTTTGGCTGCTGGTCGCAGCATTCGTCGCTCTACTGCCCTTCTGGTTCGCGGGGCCTGAGCTCGAGAGATGGGGTCAGTTCGGTGACGCGTTCGGGGGCTTCAACGCGTTCTTGCCTCCCTGGCATTCGTAGTCGTGACCGTCAGCCTCATAGTGCAGAGGCGCGACTTCGATCACCAGGTTCGAGAGTGGAGGGAAGCGAACCAGGCAGCCGGTCGCCAGGTTGAAGCGCTGGAGCGGCAGGCCGAAGCCATGTTGAAGCTGACCGAAGCTCTGGAGCGCATGCAGAGGATGACTCGCGCGAGAGCCGTTGGCCAGGAGCTACCTGTCGCCGCAACCTGCTCTTACGAGGGGCGCAAGATCAGACGCAGTCCTGATGGTGACGTGCATGACGTGTTGGTCAAGCTCCATGTGGTGAGTCCGGTCCTCCCAATGCTGATCATCGCGGAAGTTGACGGTGCAGTTCGCGAGAGCGTGCTCCACTCTCAGTCGTCGAGGACGAGCCACGACTACAACTTCACCTTTCCCTGGGAGCTCTTCCCCGAGTCCAAGACCGCTATCACCTTCTCTCTTCCCGTCAGCGAAGGTGGGGCCGCCACGGCTCAGGCAGTCCTGAGTCGACCGTCGAGTGACGCTTCGAAGACGGCCGAAGTGGGCGAGTGGCAGCACCCACTGCTTGTGCAGGAACCTACCCTCTGAGCCGGCTACACCGGTTCACCGAGCTGGGCGATGAGCTCGGCCTGCTTTGCGGCCAGCAACTCGGGTGTCTTCGCCTCCAGCACCAGGCGCAGCAGCGGCTCGGTGTTGGACGGGCGCACGTTGAACCACCAGTCGTCGAAGTCGATGCGGATGCCGTCGATCTCGTCGAGCTCGCCGCCGGAGTAGCGCCGCCTGAGGGCCTGCATGGCGCCGACCTTGTCGTCGACCTCGAAGTTGATCTCGGGGCTCTTGGCGTAGCGCGCCAGGGGAGCGACGAGCTCGGAGAAGCGCTGTCCCGTCCGCCAGAGCAGGTTGAGCATCTCGAAGACGGCGAGGATCGAGCTGTCGGCGAAGTAGGTCTCGGGGAAGTAGTAGTGACCGGCGAGCTCGCCGCCGAAGACGGCGTCGTGCTCGCGCATGCGCGCCTTGATGAACGAGTGTCCGACGCGCTCGCGCAGCGGCACTCCGCCGGCCTCCTCGATCGCCTCGGGCACGGCGCGCGAGGAGCGCAGGTCGTAGACCACCGCAGCACCGGGACGGTGCTCGAGCTTGGCGCAGGCGATCAGCGCCGTCGCGAGGTCGCTGCCCACCGGCTCGCCGCGGTCGTCGACGAAGCCGGCGCGGTCGGCATCTCCGTCGAAGGCGACGCCGAGGTCGGCGCCGACCTCGCGCACCTTGGCGCACAGGTCGCGCAGATTGTCGAGCTTCAGCGGGTTCGCCTCGTGGTTGGGGAACGAACCGTCGAGCTCGAAGTAGAGGGGGATCAGATCGATGCCGGCACGCTCGAGGATCGGACGGTAGACGGCCCCCATGCCGTTCGCGGCGTCGACGACCACCTTGAGCGATCGGGCGCCGGCCGGGCGCTGCAGCCTGGAGAGCACGAACTCTGCGTAGCGATCTTCGATCGAGGCCTGCCGCACGGTACCTGGTCGCTCGCCGCGCACGAGGCGATCTGCGGGGCCGGTCGCCAGCCTCTCGATGCGCGGAATGCCCTCGTCGCCGGAGACCGGCCGTGCGCCGTGCAGGCTGAACTTGAAGCCGTTGTAGCGCGCCGGGTTGTGGCTCGCGGTGACCTGAACGCCGCCGGCGGCGCCGAGCTCGCCGACCGCCCAGTAGTTCATCGGTGTGGTGGCGAGGCCGATGTCGACGACGTCGTAACCGGCCCAGGTCAGCCCGGCGACGAGCTGCTCCTCGAGGGGCTGACTGTGCGGGCGCATGTCGTGCGAGACGACGACGTCACGCGCATGCTCGGCGGGGCTGCCTACGAGCAGTTGGGCGAAGCTGCGCCCGATCGCCAAGGCGATCTCCTCGTTCAGGGGATCGGGGTAGATCCCCCGCACGTCGTAGGCTTTGAAGATCCCGGTCATGGTCTTGGCGGTTCCCGAGCGAAGCGACTGCAGCCGAGGCTCGCAGCCGGAGTTGTCGATTCCGGGCCCGGGGACACCGTTCCCCGGTTCCGGGCCCGGCGAGAAATCAGCGCTTCTTCCTCCTGCCCAGGCGCAGCGGCACCACGAAGCGCCCCGGGCCGGTGAAGATCAGCGCGATGTAGATGCACATCAGCTCGAGGGCGTGCGAGGCCCCCGACCATCCGGCGCCGGGATCGCCCGGTGGCAGCATCAGGTGGCGCACCGAGGCCACGAACATGGTGAAGGCGAGCAGGGCGGCGCCGGGGAGGAAGGCGATGCCGAGGATCAGGGCAAGGGAGCCGAAGGTCTCGGCGAAGCCGGCCATGAAGCCCCAGAAGGCGGGCGCGAAGTCGATGCCGAAGTTGCGCATGGTGCCGCCGAGCCGCTCCCAGCGCTCCGGACCGCCGGTGATCTTGCCCCAGCCGTGCAGCACCAGCATCGAGGTCCCGATGCCGAGGCGGATGATCAGCAGGCCGACGTCGCGTCGTGTGGTCTTTTCCATGCCGCGCATTGTACGGGGCCAGGGGTTGGGGGCTAGGGGTCAGGGGTCAGGGGTTGGGGGCCAGGGGCTAGGGGTCAGGGGTTGGGGGTTCGGGGCTAAGGGAAGAGGGAAGAGGAAAGAGGGAAAAGGGAAAGAGGGGAGCGGCGGTTTCGGCGCGCTCTCTTGGCGGATGCAGCGGACGCGCCTCGCGGAGCTCGGCTCGCCGCTGATCGGTGGCCATGCCGTGGTCTCGGGAACGCCCAGGGCTCGGCTCCTCGTGAGGGTCGGATGGAAGCGGGGCCTACCCGCCGGACTCCTTCGCCGCGTGGTCGAAGCGGCCGTGGCGCAGGAAGTGCACGGTCTGTCGCGCCGCCTCCTCGCGCATCATGATCGTCGTGTGGTCGAGCGGCAGCACGATCCAGTCCTTCTCGGCGCCGTCGCCGAGGCGGGTGCGCGCCAGGGTCACCGCGCCGTCCCCGGCGCCCGGCAGCAACAGCGAGCCGAGCGGGTTGATCGAGCGGGATCCGGCGATCACGCCGACCTCGGCCGCGGGCACGCCGAGCGTCGAGGGCAGCGAGCCCGGGCCGGTGCCGAGCGCCCGGCCGGTGGGGCCGAAGATCCAACCGAAGGCGCGCCAGGCGCCGATGCGGTCGACGATCTCGCTGCCCCGATTCGGCGGAGCGAGCTGCACCACCCGCCCCAGCGCCGGGATCTCGTAGCGGTCGAGCAGGGCGCGCAGCAGCAGGCCGCCGAGCGAGTGGGTGACGAAGTGCACCGACGGAGGCGGTACCGACGGAGCAGCTCGCCGGGTCTCCGCGGTCTCGTCGCCTGCCTTCGGTCGTACCTGCACCGCCGGTCCGAGCCGATGGTGCAGCAGCTCGACGAGCTCGTCGGGTTGGCGCCGGGTCGACGGGTAGCCGACGTTGAGGGTTCGCCAGCCCTCGCCGCGCAGGCGCGACTCGAGTCGGCGCATCGACCGACGGGTGCGGGCCAGGCCGTGCAGCAGCACCACGAGGTCGGGCTCAGCGTCAGAAGTCGCCGACGTCTGGGGCCGGGGCCGGCTCAAGGTCGGGCCACCCGTGCTGCGGCGCCGAGCCGCGCCTGGTGGTCGCGCACCACGGCCTCGGCGACGCGCAGGCCGTCGATGGCGGCGGAGAGGATGCCCCCGGCGTAGCCGGCTCCCTCGCCGGCCGGGAAGAGCCCGGCGGTGCCCACACTCTGCAGGTCCTCCTCGCTGCGCTCGATGCGCAGCGGCGACGAGGTGCGCGACTCGACACCGGTGAGCAGGGCGTCGGGTCGGGTGAATCCGGGGACCTTGCGTTCGAAGGCCTGCAGGGCCTCGCGGATCGCGCCGGTCGCCCAGTCGGGCAGCAGGGGGCCGAGGTCGGTGAGCCGCACGCCGGGTCGGTACGAAGGCTCGACGTCGCCGAGTCGTCGCGACGGCCGACCGGCGAGGAAGTCGTCGAGTCTCTGCGCCGGAGCGTCGTAGTCCCCGCCGCCGGCCTCGAAGGCGGCGCGCTCGAGTCGGCGCTGCAGGTCGATCCCGGCGAGCGCGCCGCCGAGGTCGTCGGGCCCGGCAGGATCGGCGAAGTCGGCGGGCTCGATGCCGACCACGATCCCGGCGTTGGCGTTGCGCTCGGCGCGCTGGTACTGGGACATGCCGTTGGTGACCACTCCGCCGACCTCCGAGGCCGCAGCCACGACGGTGCCTCCCGGGCACATGCAGAACGAGTAGACCGAGCGGCCGTTGCTGGCGTGGTGCACCAGGCGGTAGTCGGCCGAGCCGAGACGCGGGTGGCCGGCATGTCTGCCGAAGCGCCAGCGGTCGATCATCGCCTGGGGATGCTCGATGCGCAGACCGATCGAGAACGGCTTGGGGACCAGGTGCACTCCGCGGCGCTGCAGCAGCTCGAAGGTGTCGCGCGCCGAATGTCCCACCGCCAGCACCAGGTGGTCGGTGCGCAGCTCGCTGCCGTCCTCGAGCCGGGCCCCGCGCAGTCGCCGACCGCCGCCGCTACCGCCACTGGTTTCGATCTCGAGATCGACCACCTTGCTGGCGAAGCGGAACTCGCCCCCCAGGTGCTCGATCTTGGCGCGCAGGCTCTCCACCATCTTGACCAGACGGAAGGTGCCGACGTGAGGTCGGCCGAGCCAGAGGATCTCCTCCGGCGCCCCGGCCTCGACGAACTCCTCGAGCACCTTGCGGCCGAGGTGGCGCGGGTCGCGCACCTGGGAGTAGAGCTTGCCGTCGGAGAAGGTGCCGGCGCCACCTTCGCCGAACTGCACGTTGGACTCGGGGTCGAAGGCGCGACCGCGCCAGAAGCCGAAGGTGTCCCTGGTGCGCTGACGCACCGGTTGGCCTCGCTCGAGCACGATGGGGCGCAGACCCGCCTCGGCCAGGGCGAGCGCGGCGAGGAAACCACACGGCCCGGCGCCGACCACGATCGGACGGTGGGGACCGGCCTCGACGCGGCACCCGTGTGGCGGCACGTAGCGTTCCTCCGGCCGCGGCACGATCTCCGCGTCGCCCTGGTGTCGCGCCAGCAGCTCGCGTTCGAGCGCCTGGTTGCCGAGATCGACGTCGACGGAGTAGACGAGCTGAACCCGCCGCCCGCGTGCGTCCCAGTTGCGTCGGGCGACCTGCACGGTCAGCCTGCGCCCTCCATCGAGCCCCAGCCGCCGTCGCACCGCGGCTTCGAGCTGGGACTCGTCGTGGTCGAGCGGCAGTCTGAGCTGGTGGATTCGCAGCATCTCAGGGGGTGTCCCGGCATTGGGCTGGGCGGCGCGGTCCGGGCGCCCGTGTCCGCGCCGACGCACCGATCCGAGCAGAGGAGATCTTGTCGCATCCCCGCTCGAGGAGCCGATTCTCGGAAATACACCCTTTCTATTAAAGCTGTTATCCTGTCCGGATGTCGAGCGCTGAGCAGTCACCGCTGTGGGTCCCGCTCCGGGTCCCGGTCGTCGCCGCCGAGAAGGCCGCTCGTGCCACCGCCGCGGCGATCTGCGCCGCGTACGGCGCGATCGCGGTGCTCCAGGCTCTGCTGTTCGAGGTGCGTGGTCCTCTTCTGCTGGCCGCTGTCGGGACCGCCAGCCTGCTGATCGCCGTCGCGGTGCACTGGCGGATCCGCGCTTCGGAGGATCCGCGGCAACGTTTGCTCGTGCCGGCCTTCCTGCTCCTGGCGCTGATCGACGCGGTGGCGATCGCCGCCGTCGGCTCGGGGCAGGCGATCGACGCGAGCTGGCTGGTGCTGCTGTTGCTCGCCGGCGGCTCGCTGCTCATCTCACCGCTGCACTTCGCCGCCTGGGCCACGCTGGTGGCGGCGTCCTTCGCCGTCGCGGTGGCTCTGCAGGGGCTGACGCCCCAGTGGATCATGCTCGGTGCTCTGCTGCTGGTCGCTCTTCTCTGCACTGTCCTCATCAGACGACTGCGCAACCTGCTGATCGATCGCCTGCACGGGCTGCTGAGCGAAGCGGAGTCACGCGCCCATCAGGCCGAGAGCCTCGTCGACGAGGGGGCGCAGGCACTCTCCGAGACCAATGCGCTGCTGCGTCGCGAGCAGGACGGACGTTCGCGTGCCGCGACGGTCAATCGACGTCTGCGCGCCGCCCTCGACCAGGCCGGAGAGGGGATCGTGATGGGCTCGGCGACCGGTGAGGTGCTCTACGGCAACCGGGTTTTCTTCGAGATGATGCGGCGGGACCCGGCCGAGGTCCGCCACGTCAGCGAGCTCTCCGAGGGCATCGGCGACGACGCCCTGCTGCGCGAGGTGGCCGGGGAGCTGGAACAGGGTCGCACCTGGAGCGGGCGCTATTCGACCCTGCACAGCGACGGCCGCCTCTACTACCGCGACGCCACGGTGGCTCCTCTCGAGGGCGACGAGGGTTCGATCGTCGGTTTCGTCGGAGTGGTGCGCGACGTCACCCATGAGGTCGAGCTCGAGGCGAGCCTGCGCCGTTCACAGCGGCTCGAGTCGGTGGGGCGGCTGGCCGGCGGCGTCGCGCACGACTTCAACAATCTGCTCACGGTGGTGCTCGGGTACGCCGAGAGCCTGATCGCCGGTCTCGACGAGGAGAGCGAAGAGCGAGCCGACGCCGAGGCGATACAGAAGGCAGCGCTGAGCGCCGCCGAGCTGACCCGGCAGCTGCTGGCGATCGGCCGCAAGCAGATGCTGCAGCCGCGCACCGTCGACCTCAACCAGTGCGTGCGGTCGACGGTGCACCTGCTCGGCCGGATCGTCGGCGAGGACGTCGAGCTGCGCTGCGATCTGGCCGAGGGTCTGTGGCCGGTCCACGTCGATCCCGCCCAGATGGAGCAGGTGATCACCAACCTTGTCACCAACGCGCGCGACGCCATGCCCGAGGGCGGAACGATCTCGATCGCGACCCGCAACCGCCCGGCCGGTGTCGAGGAGGGCTCCGCCAGGCCGCCCGTTGAAGGCGACCAGGTCTGCCTGGTGTTGCACGACACGGGGGTGGGCATCGAGCAGGACCTGATCGACCGCGTTTTCGAGCCCTTCTTCACCACCAAGGCGCCGGGGGCCGGCAACGGACTCGGCCTCGCCCAGGTCGACGGCATCGTGCAGCAGAGCGGTGGCCGGGTCGCCCTCGATAGCCAGCCGGGGGTCGGTACCCGCGTCACCATCGAGCTCCCGGCCCGGGCCCGCTCGGGCGCCGAGAGCGCCGGCGCGGAAGCGGGGGACGGGGCAGCGCCCGGTATCTCCCGGGGGCGCGTCCTGGTGGTGGAGGACGAGCAGGGCGTGCGCGACCTGGTCACCCGCCTGCTCGAGTCCGAAGGCTACGAGGTGTACTCCGCCTGCGACGGTCGTGAGGGGCTCGAGGTCGTCGAGCAGCGTGGCGGCGACCTCGACCTCATCCTCGCCGACGTCGTGATGCCGCGCATGGGTGGAGCGGCGATGGTGCGTGAGCTGGAGGGTCGCTGCAGCGTGCCGGTCGTCTTCATGACCGGTTACGCCGGCGACCGCGGCGGCGAACTGCCCGACCGGCCGCTGATCCAGAAACCGTTCCTGCCGCGCGCCCTCCTCGATCTGGTCCGCCGCACCGTCGGGTCGGGCAGCGCGGCGCCGAACTGAGGCGGACGGAGGCACCGCGAGGTGCCCGATGCGTTCCGCCGGGTCTCAGCCCTCGACCGCGGAGAGCTCGGTCTCGACCTGCTCCCATTCGCTCATCAGCGCCTCGATCCCCTGCTGCAGGCTCTTCTGCTCGCTCTCGAGCTTGGCCACCTGCTTGGGCGGCGTCTTCTCGAAGTAGGTCGGGTCGCAGAAGGTCTCGTTGATCTCGCCGACGCGGCGCTCCAGCGCCTCGATCTCCTCGCTGATCTCGCGACTGCGCCGGCGCAGCTTGCCGGCGGCCCTCTTCTGCTCCGCCAGCTCGCCCTCCGACCTGGGTGAGCGGGTCTCCTCGCGTGCCTTGCGCTTGTCGGCACGCGCCTTCTTGAGCACCACGTCGGCATCGAGGTGGTCGTCACCGAGCTTCTCCAGGTACTCCTCGTAGGAGCCCTTGAAGTCGTTGACGCCGTCCGGGGTGATCTCGACGATGCGGGTCGCCAGCTCGCCGACGAACCAGCGGTCGTGGGAGACGAACAGCAGGGTGCCGTCGAAGCTCTGCAGGCTCTCGACCAGCGCCTCGATCGCCTCCAGGTCGAGGTGGTTGGTCGGCTCGTCGAGGACCATCACGTTGGGCCGCTCGACCATCTGCTTGCAGAAGACCAGGCGCGCTGCCTCGCCTCCGGAGAGCGACGAGATGCGCTTCTTCACCTCGTCGCCCGAGAAGAGCACCATGCCGAGCTTGCCGCGCACGAAACCGATCGGCTCGCCGGGACAGATCTCCCACAACCAGGCCTCGACACTCTGCTTCGAGTCCCCGAGCTGCTCCTTGTTGTCCTGCGCGAAGTAGCCGACGTGGGTCTCGTAGCCCCACTCGATCTTGCCCGCGTCGGCGTCGAGCCCGCCGGTGGCGATCTTCAGCAGGGTCGACTTGCCGATGCCGTTGGGGCCTATGATCGCCACCTTCTCACCGCGGCCGATCTCGAGATCGACCCCGCGCAACACGTGGTTGTCCCCGTACGACTTGTCGATTCCCTCGAGCACCAGCACCTGTTTGCCGGAGGGTCTGATCTGCTTGAACTGGAAGACCGGATAGCGGCGTGAGCTCTGCGGCAGCTTCTCGATCTGGATCTTCTCGATCAGCTTGATCTTGCTCTGCGCCTGGCGTGCCTTGGTCGCCTTGGCGCGGAAGCGGTCGACGAACGCCTGGTGCTCGGCGATCTTCTTCTCCTGCTTCTCGATCTCGGCTTCGCGGCGCTCGCGGTCCTCCACCTTGGCGCGGGTGAAGGCGGTGTAGTTGCCGCGGTAGAGGGTGATCGTCTCGTAGTCGACGTCGGCGGTCATGGTGCAGACGTTGTCGAGGAAGCGGTGGTCGTGTGAGATCACCAGCGTGGTGCCCTTGTACTCGACGAGGAACTTCTCGAGCCAGCGGATCGACAGGATGTCGAGGTGGTTGGTCGGCTCGTCGAGGAAGAGCACGTCGGGCTGCGCGGCCAGCACCTGGGCCAGGAGCACCCGCAGCTTGAAGCCGCCCGAGAGTGCCGACAGCGGCTCCTGGTGGCGCTCGCTGGGGATGCCGAGGCCCTCGAGGATCTCGCCGGCGCGCGCCTCCATGGCATAGCCGTCGTGACGCAGCACGACGTCCTCGAGCTCGGCGTAGCGCTCACCGTCGAACTCCTGGTCGGCGTTCTCGAGCAGCCGCTCCTTCTCCTCCATGGCCCGCCAGAGCTCGGCGTTGCCCATCATCACGACGTGCAGGATGCGGTCCTTCTCGTAGCGGAAGTGGTCCTGCTTGAGGACGCCGATGCGCGCCCGCTTGGGCAGCGACACCTCTCCCTCGCTGGGCGGCTCCTCGCCGGCCAGCACCTTGAGGAAGGTCGACTTGCCCGACCCGTTCGCGCCGACGATGCCGTAGCGCTCACCGGGGTTGAACTGGATCGAGACGTCGCGAAAGAGGGTCTGCTCGCCGTAGAACTTGCCGAGCTTCGAGCACGAGATCATGAACCGGGCATTCTACGTCCAGCGAGGCCTCGCCTGGAACTCGGTTCGAAGTCCGATCGGCCCGTTCCGCGCCGGGCCGCGTGGCGCGCCAGCGGCCCACCGAAGCCTCGCTGCCGGTGCCGGGGCACAGGCGGCCGCTCCCTCCATCAGCTCCGGGTGAGTCGGGAGCGACCGGTTGGCCCGGGCTCTTCATGAACGCCGTAGCGAGCCCGTGGAGGCTTCCGTCAGACGGGATGCACCTGCGGCCGCGTAGATGGCTCATGAACAACCCGGGCTAGGATCACGAGGTTTGCACTCGGCGGGGCGAAGGGGCTCCGTTGTCGACGGTGAGCTGAGGAGGACGAAGATGAAGCTGCCGACACCCGGCCGCCCACGGCGGAGCGCCGTGGCGCCGAATCCGCACCGGCCCGGCCCCGGTCCAGCGCGCGCCGTGGCGATCGTCGCCGCGCTGACACTCGCCATCGCCACGGCCTTCACGGCGCCGCCGCTCGCGGCCTCCCTGGTGGGGGACTACCAGACGCTCCTCGCGTCGCGCTACGCCCCGCCGGTCGCGGTGCCGGAGGGTGGCTTCGGCTGGGAGATCGCCGGCGCTCGCTTCACCCTCGGACGCGGCACGGTCGCGTTGATGGAGCCGACGTCGCTGGGCGAAGTCACCGGCTTCCACTTCGAGGGCGCCGGCCGCTTCGAGGCCGAGGTCGCCGACGCCGTCGAGCTGCGCCAGCTACGGCGGTTCGCCGAGGACGAGGAGATGCAGGCGGTCCGTCTCGAGATCAGCGAGATGCTGGTGCGCACTGCGGATCCGGCCACCCTGGGGCTCGACCGGCTGGGCGAGCCGGCCGGCCCCTACTCGGTGCATGCCGGCGCCCGGGAGCAGCACGCCGACTGGCGCAAGTACGGACTGGTCGACGTCGACGCCCGCATCGCGGCGGCGGCCCGGATCGCCGGCGACCGCTACGTGCGGGTGGCGATGAAGACCGAAGAGCACGGCTGGCTGGTGTTCACCTACGACGAGCTGCGTCCCGAGGAGATCGAGCTGACCCGGTTCGCCAAAGGCTCCAACGAGAGCTGGCTGGCGCTCGACCGACCCGACGAGCGCGACGATCGCGGACGGCCGACCTCGCCGTGGAGCGACGAGCTGCTCGAGCCGATCGGCTTCGAGGTCGCGGTCGACGTCACCAGGCCCGGCAAGGGAAGGACCCGCGGCGTCGGCGCGGTGAACCCGGTGCAGGGGGCTTTCGAGACGGTCGGGCGCTACCGCTGCGAGCACAACGGCGCCGGCGCGGTGCTCCTCGCCCTGTCCCCGTTCGCGCAGGTGGAGCGGGTGTGGAGGGTCGGCGGCGACGGTGCCCAGGGCAGCGAGCTCGAGTTCGTGCGCTACCACGTCGGCGGCGACGACTCGAGTCTGCCCAACGACCTGTACGACGACGATCTCACCGTGGCGCTCGACGTCCCGTGCCTGACCGGCGAGGAGATCGCGCTGGGCTTCACCTACGAGATGGAGCTCGACAACTACGCCTCTCTGCTGAGCTGGTATCCGACCCCGCGCGACATGGGCTTCGAGGAGCCGCACACGATGCAGGTCGCGATCACCCATCGCAAGGACTACCAGGCCAAGGGCATGGGCGAGCTGGTCAGCTCGGTCGAGACCGACGGCGGCGTGGTGTCGACGTGGAGGACGAAGGCGCCGGTCGATGCCGCCGCGTTCACCATCGCCCGCCTGCCGCACGAGAAGAGCTACGAGTACGAGGGGCTGCCGACGGTGGTGATGTTCGGCACCCGCTCGGGCTCGATGTCGGCCGAGAAGATCGAAGGGTTCTCGGCCGACATCATCAACGCGATCAACTACTTCCAGCAGCTCTTCGGCTCGCCCATCGCGTCCGACACGGTGCAGGTGACCTTCATCGCCTCGGGCCACGGCCAGGCCGGTGAGGGCCTGATCCAGGTCTCCGACAGCATCGCCCAGGCGATCACCGGCCGCGCCGTCGCCGGCGTGCGCGAGGCCTTCCTCGCCCACGAGGTGGCTCACGAGTGGTGGGGCCACCAGCTCTCCTGGGCCAGCTACCGTGACCAGTGGCTCAGCGAGGGTTTCGCGGAGTACTCGGCGATGCTCTTCGTCGCCGCCTCGCTGGAGGGCGGTGATCGCATCTTCCGCGACATCCTCGAGTCGTACACCGACGAGCTGACCGGGTCGCTCGGCTCGGCCTTCGGCGCCTTCTCGCGCCCGGGAGTGGCCCTGATCAACAAGCGGGCGCGCGAGCGCATGGGCCCGATCGGCCACGGCTTCAGGGCCCGCACCGCCGAGGCCCCCACCGCCTACAGCTCGATGGCCTACAACAAGGGCGCCATGGTGCTGCACATGCTGCGCGTCGTGCTGCGCACCATCTCCAAGAGCGACGAGCTCTTCTTCACCGTGCTGCGCGACTTCGTCGCCACCCACAGGGGACAGGCGGTGAGCACCGAGGACTTCCAGGCCGTGCTCAGCGAGCACGCACCTTCGGACTGGAGCTGGTTCTTCGATCAGTGGGTGTACGGCACCGAGATCCCGACCTTCTCCTACGACTGGCGGACCGAGAAGCTGGGTGGCGGCTGGAAGCTGGTGCTCGACGTCGAGATGCGCGACGTGCCGGACGGCTGGCGGGTGCCGGTTCCGGTACGCGCCGACTTCGGTGGCGGCGAGTCGGGCGAGCTGCTGGTGATGGTCGACTCACCGCGCAAGACGTTCGAGCTCGGCCTGCCGGCGCGGCCGAAGGAGGTCGTCTTCAACCCCGACTTCGCGGTGCTCGCCAAGATGAAGTAGCGGCCGACGCTCACCGCCGGCGGTGTCGCAGACAGCCCTCGCGGCAGGAATGGCGTCGCCCCGGCGGCCGGTTCTCAGCTCGGTCCGGAACGGATCCGGGTGAGGAGCTGTGGGCATGAAGAACGGATTGGGGAGCGCCCTGGTGTTGGCGCTCGGATTGGCCGCGGGACTGCTCGGACTCGGCCTGGTGGTCGGACGTTCCGCCGTGCAGGTCAAGAAGCTCGATCGCACGGTGGTGGTGAAGGGGCTGTCGGAGCGCGAGGTGCCTGCCGACGTCGCGATCTGGCCGATGACCCTGCAGGTGGCCAGCAACGACCTCGGCGAGCTGTTCACCGACCTGCAGGACCGCACCTCCAAGTTCGTCGAGTTCCTCGGCGGCCACGGCATCGAGCGCGAGGCGATCTCCACCGCGCCACCGGCGGTGCTCGACGCCTACGCCCAGAACTACGCCCGCGAGCACGTCACCTTCCGCTACACCGCGACCGCGACGGTGACGGTGTACTCGGAGAAGGTCGACGCGGTGCGCGCGGCGATGGCCGATGTCATCGAGCTCGGCAAGCGGGGGGTCGTGCTCTCCGGCGCCGGCTACCAGCAGCCGCCGCAGTTCGTCTTCAACGGGCTCAACCAGCTCAAGCCGGAGATGATCGAGGAGGCCACCCGCAACGCGCGCGAGGTCGCGGCCAAGTTCGCCGAGGACTCCGAGAGTCGACTGGGCAAGATCCGCTCGGCCAGCCAGGGTCAGTTCTCGATCGACGACCGAGACTCGACGACGCCGCACATCAAGAAGGTGCGCGTGGTCTCGACCGTCGAGTACTACCTGGCCGACTGAGTCGGCGGGCTGCGACGCGGTGCGGTGGCCGACGGGCGGCGATCGCCTCAGGTGTCCAGCAGGCGGCCGAGCAGCCGGTGGCCGAGCTGCCCGATCTCGGGGTCCTGCGCAGCGTGCGCCAGGTAGACCACGGCGAAGGCCACCGCCCAGCCGCGGGCTCGCCCCCAGGTGGCGTCGTCGCAGCCCGAGGTCCGGCGCAGGCGCTCGCGGTCGCTGGCATCGAACAGCATCCAGGCGACCGCCAGGTCGGTCGCCGGATCGCCGGCGCAGAGATCGCCGAAGTCGATGACGGCCGCGAGGCGCCCGTCCCGCGTCGGATCGGTGAGCAGGTTGAACAGGTGCAGGTCGCCGTGCACCCAGGCCGGAGCTGCCCGCCAGGGTGGCAGCTCGAGGCTCTGCGTCCACAGGCGCTCGACCCTTCGCGTCGTTTCCTCGCCGAGGGTCGCAGTGAGCGCAGCGAGCTGCCGCGCGAAGACCTCGGCGCGGGCCATCAGCGGCACGCCGCGCATCGGGTTGTGCGGCGCCTCGGGCGGCGCCGGCCGGTGCAGCGCGGCCAGGAAGGCGCCCAGCGTCGTGGCGGCGCGGGAGACGTCCAGCGGCGGCGCCGCGAAGGCAGAGCGACCGGGCAGCCAGGGGCAGACGCTCCACGCCCAGGGATAGCCCTGGGCGGGAGCGCCGACGCGCAGCGGGACGGGGACGGGGAGCGGCAGCAGCGGCGCCAGCAGAGGCAGCCAGCGCTGCTCGTTCTCGACCAGCTGCGCCGCCGCGGCGCGCCGCGGCAGGCGCAGGCAGTACTCGTCGCCGAGCCGGAAGACGGCGTTGTCCCAGCCGCTGCCGACTTCGTGCAGCGGCAGCGCCGCGAGGTCCGGATGCTGCTCGCGCAGCAGCGCCCGCAGCAGCTCCTCGCCCACCCGGACCTCGCCGAACGGCTTGGCTGGCGCGGATCCGGACATCACTCGGTTGCTCGTCGATGGCGCCCTCGGCTCCGGGTGCGGCGGGGGCGACTTGCTAGCATTCTCGGATCGCCGGCAGTGCGGCGACGCCGCCCGCTCGGCGCGGCGCGAGGGTCTGGGCCAGGCATCGGTACCGAGGCCCCGAGTCGGGCGGCGTCGGGACGTGGCGGGTGTCACGACACGAACGCAGCGACGCCGGAACGGCCAGAGAGGAGAGTCTAGCGATGAAGATCGACTTCGTTCTCAACGGGACTCCGACCTCGGTCGACGTGCCGCCGGAGATGCCGCTGCTCTGGGTGCTGCGCGACGTGCAGGGCCTCAAGGGCACCAAGTTCGGCTGCGGCGCCAACCAGTGCGGCGCCTGCACGGTGCACGTCGACGGCAGCGCCGAGCGCACCTGCCGGCTGCCGGTCGAGCGCGTCGCTGGCAAGCAGGTGACCACCATCGAGGGGCTGTCGCCGGACGGCTCGCACCCGGTGCAGCGCGCCTGGCGGGAGATCGACGTGCCGCAGTGCGGCTACTGCCAGGCCGGACAGATCATGAGCGCCACGGCGCTCCTGGCCGAGGTCCCGGAGCCGAGCGACGAGCAGATCGACCGCGCGATGAGCCGCAACCTGTGCCGCTGCGCCACCTACTTGAGGATCCGCGAGGCGATCCACCGCGGCGCGGCGCTGTCGCGAGGCGAGCCCTCAGAGGCCCCACCCAGCGCCGGAGGAGCCGCAGACGCCGGCGAGGAGATGCCGCGATGAGCCGCTCCATCCACAGCGAGTCCTTCCCAACCCGCGATCGCAGCCGTGGCGAGCGCCCGTCGGCGTCGCCTCTTACCCGTCGTCTCTTCGTGCAGGCGAGCGCCCTGGCCGGTGGCGGCCTGGCCCTCGGCGGCCGGCTGCTCGAGCCGGGATCCGGTGCCGCGAGCGGCGCCGTGTCGGCCGACGCTGGCGAGGCGGTGCTCAGCGCCTTCGTGCGCCTCGATCCCAGCGGGAGGGTCACCATCACGGCGCAGAACCCCGAGATCGGCCAAGGGGTCAAGACGATGCTGCCGATGCTGATCGCCGAGGAGCTCGACGCCGACTGGGACCGGGTGCGCGTCGAGCAGGCGGGCCTGGACACGGCCAGCTTCAAGGGCCAGTTCGCCGGCGGCAGCATGGCGACCCCGATGCACTACGAGCCGATGCGGCGCGTCGGCGCGGTGGGCCGCGCGATGCTCGTGGCCGCGGCGGCGCGGCGCTGGGGGGTCGACGCCGCCGAGTGCACCACCGAGGCCGGCGTGGTGCGCCACGCGGCGAGCTCGCGCAGCGCCACCTACGGTGAGCTGGCGAGCGAGGCGGCGGCGCTGCCGGCGCCCGACCCGGCCGGCCTCGCGCTCAAGGACCCGAAGGACTTCCGCATCCTCGGCACCGCGGTGCCGGGGGTCGACAACCACGCCATCGTCACCGGCGAGCCGCTGTTCGGTATCGACGTCGAGGTACCCGGGATGCGGCGCGCTGTCTTCCAGCGCTGCCCGGTGTTCGGCGGCACGGTGAAGAGCGTCGATCTCGACGCGGTCAAGGCCGCCCCGGGGGTCCTCGACGCGTTCGTGGTCGACCAGAACCCCGAGGTCGGACTGCCCAGTGGCGTCGCGGTCGTCGCCGACACCTGGTGGGCGGCGCACCAGGCACGTCGCTCGATGCAGGTCGAGTGGGACCTCGGACCGACGGCCGAGCAGGGCAGCGAGCGCTTCGCCGAACAGGCGCGAAGCCTGGCGGCGGCCGAGCCGCAGGAGACCCTGAAGGCCGACGGTGACGTGGGCGCGGCGCTGGCGGCGTCCGGCTCCGTGCTGCGCTCCGAGTACCACTACCCCTTCCTCGCCCACGTTCCGCTCGAGCCGCAGAACTGCACGGTGCACGTGCGCACGGGCGCCGCCGGCGGCAAGGAGGTCGAGATCTGGGCGCCGTCGCAGACGCCGGAGCGCGGCCAGGGGGAGGTCGCCAAGCTGCTCGGCATCGAGCCGGCGGCGGTGAGGATCCACCTCACCCGCATGGGTGGTGGCTTCGGCCGCCGGCTCAACAACGACTACATGGTGGAGGCGGCGGCGATCGCCGCCCGGGTCGACTTCCCGGTGCAGCTGTTGTGGTCGCGTGAGGACGACGTGCAGCGAAGCTTCTACCGTCCTGCCGGCTACCACTTCCTCGAGGGAGCGATCGACGGCAAGGGCGGCATCGCGGCGTGGCGCGACCACTTCGTCACCTTCGGCGACAAAGACGGCTACGCGCGCAGCGCCAACATGCGGCCGAACGAGTTCCCCCAGGGTCTGCTCGCCAACTACCAGCTCGACGTCTCGAAGATGCCGCTCGGCGTGCCCACCGGGCCGCTGCGCGCTCCGGGCAGCAACGCCATCGCCTTCGTCGTGCAGAGCTTCCTCGACGAGCTGGCCCATGCGGCGGGCCGCGATCCGCTCCAGTTCCGGCTCGACCTGCTCGACGGCAAGATGGCCGGCGTTTCGGGCGACGAGGCCAAGCCGGCCTTCGACGCACGGCGCATGCGCGACGTGCTCACCCTGGTGGGTGAGAAGTCGGGCTGGGGCCGCCGCCAGCTGCCGCGCGGCACCGGCATGGGAATCGCTTTCCACTTCAGCCACTTCGGCTACTTCGCCGAGGTGGTGCAGGCGACGGTGAGTCAGCGCGGCGACCTCGCCGTCGACAAGGTCTGGGTCGCCGGTGACGTCGGCAGTCAGATCGTCAATCCCAGCAACGCGGTGAACCAGGTGCAGGGAGCGGTGCTCGACGGCCTCGGCGAGGCGCTGGCGCAGGAGATCACCATCGAGGGCGGCGCGGTGGAGCAGAGCAATTTCCACGACTTCCGTCTGCTCCGGATGGGGCAGGCGCCGCCGATCGAGGTGCACTTCCTGCGCAGCGACAACGCGCCCACGGGTCTGGGCGAGCCGGCGCTGCCGCCCTTGCCGCCGGCGCTGTGCAACGCGATCTTCGCGGCGACCGGCAAGCGGGTGCGCACGCTGCCGCTGAGCGGCGTCGATCTGAGCTGGGCCTGACGGCGCCTCGGCGCGCGCGCCGGGTCACCTCACGGCCACGAGGCGGCGCGAGGCTGCGTCGAGCGCGATGCGGAGCGGGGGCGGCCGGGCACCCGAGCTGGGGCTGGCCGACTCCGGCGACCGCCGGCTACTTCTCGAGCACGGCAGGCCAGTTGGCGTCGGCCTTCTCGATCAGCGCCCCGTGATCCGCCTCCCACTTCTGCTGGATCTCGCGGTTGTAGTTGAGGTAGAGCTTGCCGTCGACGATCTTCCACGCTTCGGGATCGGCGTCGGCGGTGTACCCCTGGCTCACCGCCCAGGCGCAGTAGCCACCGTACTGTGGCGCGTAGCGCTCCGGCGCCGCCTCGAAGGAGCTCAGGTTCTCGGCGCTGGCGAAGCGCCACTTGGCTCCGTTCCACTCCAGAGTGTGCCGGCGCTCGCCCCTGGTCGGCTCGCCGGTGGTGAAGTAGGCGACCGGGTCGTAACCGTCGAGCGCCAGGTTGCCCAGCAGAGTCGTGTTGACGGGCTCCTCGCCGGCCACCGCGGCAGATGCGAAGCCGCCAAGCAGCAGCATCAGCAGGACCGACAGTCCCCCGGCGGCGAAGCGGCCAGTGGGTGCTTGCGGAGAGTGCCGGCTGCGTCGCTGGCGGTTCTTCGACAAGGGCTGCGCAGGGCGAAATCGGTGATCGGTCATCATCGGGGTGGCTCCAAAGGAGATCGGGGGGTTGCCGTAGGGTGCGCGTGTGTCGAGTGGGTGGCGCGGCCGGCTCTCGACTGGTGGGTCCGTGGCTCGCCGGCGCAGAGATGTATCGGACTGCGCACGGCGACTGCGTCGGCCGGTTCCTGTGCACGGCGCCATGACCTCCTCGTGTACGCTGAGCCGAAGTGACCGCCAGCCCGAGCCTCGAACTGCCGCACACGCCGTCGACGCCGGTCGGCTCACGGTGTGGTGCCCGCCGGCAGCGTCTCGACGTGCACGATGACGGCGTCGATCGCTGGCACATGCTGCGGGCGGCGCCCGGCGAGTTGCTCGGCCGCCAGGTCAGTGGCTACACCGCCTACGACGAGCGCACGGGCGGGCCCCTGGTGCGCCGCGAGCTGGCGACCGGCGAGGCGGTGCTGATCCTCAACCTGGGCCCGGCGATCCGGGTGGGTTGCGCCGACGGCAGCGATCTCCGGATTCCGCAGGGCGAGGCCTTCGTCGCCGGCGCCAGCCTGGCGACCTCGCTGGTCGAGACCGCAGGCTCCCAGGCAGGGATCCAGATCGATCTGCCGGTGCGCACGCTGGCGGCGCTGATCGACGTGCCGCTCGCCGAGCTGACCGACCGCGCCGCGCTGCTGCGGGACGTCTGCGACCACGGGCGTCTGTCGACGGGCGAGCTGATCGATCTCGCGGCACGGCTGATCGCGGACCGTGGGGCGGCGGCGGGCGAGCCGGGTCTGCAGAGGGTCGACGAGGCCCTCCTGGGGCGCCTGGCCGACGCCGCACTCTCGCCCCGCGCAGAGTCCGTCGAGGTCACCTTCAGGGTGCGCGACCGGTTGGCGACGAGTCGGCCGCCTTCGGTCTCCAGGTTGGCGCGCGAGCTGGGCTGGAGTCGCCGGCGCCTCACCCGCACCTTCCGGTCGCAGCTCGGCACGACGCCGAGCCACTTCGTGCGCCTGGCACGCTTCGAGCGCTTCTGGCGCTCGCTGCGGTCGGCGCACGGCGATCCCCAGCCGTCGCCGGTCCCGGGCGGGGCGGCGTTCGGCCCGTCCGACGCCACCCTCGCCGATCTGGCGCTGTCGGCTGGCTACTTCGACCAGGCCCACCTCTCGCGTGAAGTGCGCTCCTTCGCCGGCTGCACTCCCAGCGAGCTGCGGCGCAGCCTGCTGCCGGCCGGCGGCGGTTTCATCGCCTGATCTGACTCCACCATCCAGTGGACGCCAGCGTCCCATCGGTACAAGACGCGGCGCCGTGGGCTGGCGTAGCTTGCGATCGAGCGGCCCGGCACGACTCCGGCCGCGGGGCCTAGGAGCCCGAGATCGTCGACCCAACCACAGAGGAGCTCTCATCGATGAGCCGCATCGTCCCCTGTCTGCGCTACCGCGACGCCCCCGCTGCCCTCGACTTCCTGTGCCGCGCCTTCGGCTTCGAGGTGCACCAGCGGTTCGACGACGAAGCGGACCCGAGCGTCGTGCAGCACGCCGAGCTGCGCCTCGGCGACCAGCTGGTGATGGTCTCGAGCGTGGTACGAGACACCGAGTTCTCGAAGGTGATGACCACGGTCTCGCAGGCCGGCGGCAACACCATGACGATCTACCTGGCGCTCGGCGCGGGGGCCGATCTCGAGGCCCACGCCGAGCGGGCGCGTGCGGCCGGGGCCGATGTCTTCATGCCGGTGGAGGACCACGGCTACGGCCACGGCTACTCGGCGCGCGACCCCGAGGCGCACGTGTGGAGCGTCGGCGACTACGACCCGCTGGCTGGGTAGACGTCCGGCGTCGGACGATTCGCACCGACTGAACGAATGACTGGTGCGATCGATGAGTCGCGGCCTCCGCTCCGGGCTGCGCGCTCGTCATCGCACCGACAAAGACCGCAAGCGGGATCAGGCGGACGCGCCCTCAGGCCGCTAGCGTGTCGGTCATGAAGACGGAGACACGGGCCTTCTACGAAGCCAAGGTGCGGCAGGCGGTCGAAACGGTCGTCGCGTCGCTCGCCCGGGACGGCGAACAGGCACTCGACTACTCGGCTCTGGCCGAGCGGGCGGCACTGTCGCCGTTCCACTTCCATCGCATCTTCCGCGGCATGACCGGCGAGACGGTGCTCGAGCTGCACCGCAGACTGCGCTTCGAGCGTGCGGCCTGGCAGCTTGGCGCCACCGACGATTCGGTGACCCGGATCGCCTTCGACGCCGGCTACGAGAGCCACGAGGCCTTCACCCGGGCGTTCCGGCTGCGCTACGGCCGCACGCCCTCCGACTTCCGGGCGGCGTTGCGGTCGCCTCTGGTCGGCGAGGGCTCGGCGGCACAGCCGGCCTGCGTACGCCGCGAGCAGTTCGAACGCGCTGCCGCGAACGGCGTGCACTTCAAACCCGGATCGGAGGGCTCGAGCGAAGGGCTCGCGATCCACTTCCTGGTCGGAGACGAGACGATGCCAGGGACCAGCGAGAGAACGCCGATCACCGTGGAGATCCGAGACATGCCCGCCCTGCGCCTCGTCGCGGTGCGCCACCACGGGCCGTTCCACCGCATCTCCGAGGCCTTCGCGCGCCTCGGTGAGACGGCAGGACCGGCCGGTCTGTTCGGGCCCGACACCCGCATGGTGGCGCTCTACCACGACGACCCGGAGACCAGGGCGCCCGAGGACCTGACCTCCGACGCCTGCATGACCGTCGCCGAGGACGTCGCTCTCCCGGCCGGGCTCGAGGAGATCCGGGTAGCTGCGGGAGCGCACGCCTGCACTGTGCACCGTGGCCCCTACCAGGGGCTCGGCGACACCTGGGCGCGTTTCCTGGGTCACTGGATCCCGAACAGCGACCATCGCCTCGCCCAGGGACCCAGCTACGAGATCTACCGCAACACGCCCGACCGCACGGCGCCCGAGGACCTGGTCACCGAGCTCTACGCACCCATCGAGCAGTGAACGTCGGCGGCTCGTCGAGTCGGCCTCGAAGCACTCTCCCGAAGAGGATCAGTCGCTGCGCCCGCGCAGCCGGAACCAGGCGTTGCGCAGCTTCCAGAAGCGCGACGCCTGCATCCAGGCGATGCGCTCCTCGAGGAGCGAGGCCTCGGCGCGCAGGTGCAGGTTGGCGGCGCGGGTCTCTTCGAGCCCGCCGGAGGCGCGGCGCACCAGATCGGCGCCCTCGAGGGCGCTGAGGTGCAGCAGGGTGCGCCGCCCACCTCGGGTGGTGGCGCTCACCAACAGCTGTGCCGCCGGATCGAAGCGCCCGCCGTCGAGCGCCACCTGCCAGCCACAGTGGCGGTAGCGCTCACCGAGCAGCGCCGCCACCTCGCCGCGCTCGCGGTCGGCGGGCACGCTGACCGGCGCGTGCCCCTCGAGGTCGACGGTGATCTCGGGCGGCTGGTCGGGGTGGCTGCGGTCGATCGCCCAGCCGCCCATCTCGACGCGGCCCGGGCCCTTCTGGATGCAGACGTCGAGATAGCCCTCAGCGGGCAGCGAGAGCTCGAGCGGGGCGATCTCGGGCGCAGCGATCGAGGACGCAGCGGCGCCTTCGTCTTCGCGGTCCGCGCGAGCCACCACCCACAGATCCTGGAAGTGCCACAGCGCGCGCGGAGCGTGGTGCAGCGAGAGGGCTCCGCGGCAGCGCTCGCCGACGGCGCTCGCGACGTAGTGCCGCGCCGCCCAGGTGGTGCCGTACTCGCCGAGCGCCAGCTCGCGGTTCTCGCTCACGCCCTGGAAGCAGAAGCCGCGCTCGTCGAGTGCCGCGTCCCCCATCAGCACCTCCTCGCCGTTGGTCGAGAAGACCAGCAGGCCTCCCGGCGCGACGCACGACCAGAGGCGCTCGAGCCACGGTCCGAAGGTCCGCTCCGGCAGGTGGGTGAAGAGCGAGAAGGCGCTGACTGCGGCGTAAGTCCGCGGCGGCGTGAATCGCTCCGGCACCGGCTGCGAGGCGAGCACCTCGACGCCGAGGCGATCGCGCTGGAAGGCGAGGGCCCGAGGGCTGATCTCGGCGACGCTGATGCGGCCGGGCATCCGGGGAGCCAGGAACCGCGTCACCCGGCCCCAGCCGGCGGCGAAGTCGAGCAGCGAAGGCACCTCCTCGAGCGTCGCCCAGCGGCGCTCGAGCACCTGGCCCAGCGTCTCGGCGGCGGTCAGCCCCGAGCGCAGGTAGGCGAGCAGCGCCAGTCCACGGTGCTGGTGCTGTTCGGCGAGCGCGTAGTCGAACATCTCGTCGCCGTCGCCGATGTCGAGCAACGGCGGATCGCCGCTCCAGCGCTCGCGCAGGAAGCGCTCGACGGTGGGGTGGCGCTCGTCGGCTCGGTAGGCGAGAACGATCGGCATCGGCTGGCCGGTCGTCCCGCCAGCCGGCGTCTCGGCCGACGCCACCGACTCGCGTTGCTCGGATGTGCCCATCTCGCCCGCGAGCGTAGCGGTGCCCGTCGGCCTGCGCCATCACGGCGCCATCACGGCGCCATCACGGCGCCATCACGGCGCCATCACGGTGTCATCGCGGTGCGGCCACGACCGGCAGGACGGTGATCCTCTCGCCGTGGGCGAGCGCCGTGCCGCGGAGGCCCTTGATTGACCTTGAAGCAGCGCCGAGCCCTAGCTCCCCGCCCCGATCAGCGCTGCGTCACAGTTGCAGCTCGGCGGAGCTGGAGAGGATGGCGCCCGAGATCGGGTCGTAGACCGCGACGACGATGCGGTGCTCGCGGTCGCGCAGGCGCAGGGTCGTCTCGTAGAACCACGACTGGCCGGGACGCGGCTGGTAGTCGCCGGCGATCGGGATGGTGTCGAGCTGGGTCTCCGACCGGTTGCCGACGGCGTCCATCACGGTGACGCGGATCTCGAGCTCGTTGATCCACTGTCCGTTCTGCGGGATCAGGGTGATCTCGTCGAGCGAGATGCCGACCTCGAGCGGCAGGTCGATCTTGCCGCGGCGCTTCTGGGGCTTGCCGAACTCGAGCGCCAGTGGCTTGTTCGTCGGCGGATCGCCGAACAGCAGTGCGCTCTCGACCATCATCGTCACCTCGGCGCCGCGCGACAGGTCGACGAAGCCGTCGCGGGCGCGCACCCTCAGATCGGGGCGGCCGACGATCTGGACCTCGATCGAGTGCGCGGCGTCGTCCTCGTTGCGCTTCGGGGTGAAGCCGAGCCAGTAGAAGGTGCGGGTGTCCTCCACGGCGCGCTGCAGCGCCTCGTCGCGCTGCGAATTGAGCAGCGCCCGTCCGCCGGTGCGGTCGGCGATGTAACCCAGCGCCTGGTGCACCTGCACCTCGCGTGCGGTGGCGCCGCTGCCGGCTCCGACGGTGGGATCGAGGCGCTCGAAGTCGCCCAGGCCCTCCTCGGCGCTGACGCCGATCTCGCGGTTCTGGCCCGGCACGTCGATCGGGTAGAGGGTGTACCCGAGCAGGTTGGCGGTGTCGACGAGCGGCTCGTAGAGCTCGCCGGGCCCTGGGAAGGTGTTGTCGAGCGAGCCGGCGCCGACCGCCGCCGCGGTGGCGCGCAGGTCGTTGACCGTGTACTCCGGCGTCGACAGCGGCCAGCCACCCGACAGCAGCAGCATCACCCGACGACCCGGCGGCCCGGCGAAGCTGCGCAGCGTCGAGACGGCGGCGAGCACCGACTTCTCGACCTGGTCGGTGAGGCGGTTGGCGTAGGCCAGCTCGACCGGCTGCAGGCGCGTGTCCATGAAGTTGGGATCGGGCAGCTCCCCGGTCTGCTCGAGGCGCTCGAGGTTGGTCAGCGCCAGCTCGGCACGCTGACGGCGGTCGAGGTCGTTGGTGCGCAGCTCGGCGAGGCGCTGGGTGCCGAAGGCGTCGCGCCGCTGGGCGCGGTCGAGGGCGGCGGCGATCTCACTGCGGTCGCCGGTCCAGTTGCTGATCAGGTCGATGGTGCGCCCGTCGTAGGCGACGATGGCGACGCGGTCGAGGGCGCCGAGGGCGGTCAGCTGCTGGCGGAGGTTGTCGAGCACGCGGTCGCGATCGCGCGCGATCGAGAAGTAGTCGTCGACGAAGACGAGGTAGTTGGTGCGCAGCGCCTCACCGTCGGCGACGCCGCCGATCGCGCCGGGGCCCTCGGCGTTCCCAGCGGCGGAGCGCTGTATGGCGCGCCCGTCGCGGACCTCGCTGAAGAAGTCGATCGCGGTCGCCTCGCCGTCGACCTCGAGCAGGAACTGCTCGGGCCCCAGGCCGGTGACCCGGTTGCCGTCACGGTCGGTGACCACCACCTCGAGATTGACCACGCGCACGTCGATCGCCTCGGCGAAGCCGGGCAGGGTGCGCTGCGCGCCGAGCGGCGCAGCAGCGAGTGCGACGAGAGCCACGAGGGCCATCAGGGCGACGGAGGCCGTCGCGGCTTGCCTCCGCAGGGAGACCGCCGGGCGGCGCCGGGTGGTGGGTCGTCTTTCCGAGCTCGGAGGTGTTGGTCGGGTCGTCTGGCAGGGCATCGGTCGGCTCTCGTGTCTCTCGGGAACGGCTTCTCCAGGCGAGCGCCGGTGGAGGATCGCGGCCAGCGGCAGGAATCCTGCCGCGTGCTCACCATGGCGGGCCCCTCGCTCGCATCAGCGCAGCAGGACGAGCAACAGCCACACCATCGCCACCATTGCGGCGAGGGCGGCGGCTGGGAGCATCCAGAGCAACCACAGCGGCACCGTGTCTTCTTCCATCGCCAGGGCCCGGCGGCGCTCGCCCAGCCAGCCGCGCGCCTGATGCCAGTCGCCCGCGTCCGATCGGTTCTCGGATCGAGCAGAAGTCGAGCCCCCTGCGCTCGACACCATCGGCGTTCCGCGTGCCGCGGTCTGCCGCGGCTGCAGCTCGCGGATCGCCTGGTGGGCGCGCTGGGCGATCTCGCCGGCGCGCCAGCGTTGCGCCGGGTCGATCTGCAGCGTCGCACCGAGCAGCTCGACGAGCTGCCGTCGAGAGCTGGCTTCTGAGACAGCGGGGGTGAGCGCGCTCAGCTCTGGAAGGCGCGCCACCAGCTCGTCGATGTCGTGCGGCGCTGCCGCCAGGCCATCGCGGGAGTGCAGCGGCGGGGCGCCCGTCACCAGCTCGTGTAGCAGCACCCCCAGCGCCCAGACGTCGCAGGCCGGGCCGATCGCTCCGCCGCCGCCGGGCAGCTGCTCGGGAGCGCGGTAGATCCACCCGGCCGCCGGGCCGCCGGCGGCGCGATGTTGGAACGGTCCGAAACCCACGGCCAGCAGGCGCGCTCCGACCGGCGTGAGCAGCACGTTGGCCGCCGCCAGACAACCGTGGATCTCGTCGCGGCCGTGCACCGCCTCGAGGCCCTCGGCGAGGTGCTGCACGACGCGCAGGGCCTCGATCGCGCCGAGGCCAGCCGGGCGCTCGGCGAGGCGCTCGCGACAGGTCGGCCCGTGGTCGAGCTGCCAGGCGAGGAAAGCCGGCGGGGCGGCGCTGCCACCGCCACGCCCCGGGCTCGACGACTCGACGAGCTGGGGCAGGGCGTGGTGGTCGACGTGGGAGAGGCGCAGGGCGCGGTCCCAGAGCGCGCGGCCGACAGCCGAGGCGGCCGGCTCCGAGCGCTCACCGGACGACGGGATCAGATCACTCTGCTCGGCGCGCTCCGGCGGCGGATCGAGGAGCGCCAAGAGGACCCGCTCGCGCGACAGCACGTGCTCTCCTCGTTGCAGCGATCCCCGTGGCAGGGGCAGCTCGTTGCCCCAGACCGGCAGGGGCCCGAGCAGGCGGTACTCGCCGGCGAAGCGCTCCGCCCGGGACGGGCCGCCTCCGGCCCCGGGATCGCCCGTCTCGGACGTGCCGCCGGTCTGTGGTCGCTCGCTGGGGCCCATCTCCGCCTCGTCGTCGCTCACGGGGAGCCCCGTGCCGGGGGCGCGGAACTCGTCCTCGATGGCGATTGTAGGGGTGTAGGGATTCGCGTGGCGACGCCAACGGTGCGGCGGTGCGGCTGCACGTCCACTGCGAAACATGGCAGGCCCCCGGTACGTAGTGCCAAGCCGAGATGACCAAGTTCCTCCTCTGGCTGCTGCTGCTCGTGCTCTGCTGGCCGCTGGCCCTGCTGGCGCTGATCCTCTATCCGATCGTCTGGTTGCTGCTGCTGCCGCTGCGACTGCTCGGCATCGCGGTCGACGGCGTCTTCTCGCTGTTGCACGCCATCCTCACCCTGCCGGCGCGGCTGCTCGGCGGAGGTCGATCGGGTCGCGACCGCGCCGCCACCGCCTGAGCGAAGCTGTCTCTGGCGCTGCAGGCGCCGCCACGCGGGAGGCCGCCGAGCCCAGAGATGCGGCCGCTGTGGCGGCAGGCGGCTCGTCTGACAGGCCGGGCTAAGATCGAGCGGTTCCGACCGATCGAGGATCGAGCCGTGTCCCGCGTTCCCGAGAACAGTCCCGAGAGCTCGCCCGAGCAAGCTCCTGCCGCTGCCGCGATCGAGCAGCCGCGCGCCCGTCTGCTCGAGTTGGCCGGTGGCGCCGCGGGAAGCCGCCTGGCCCGGGCGATCGACTTCCTGATCGAGATCGATCGGCTGAAGTCGGTGCTGCGTCGCACGCTACTGGCGGACGGTTCGCGGCGCGAGAACTCGGCCGAGCATTCGTGGCATCTGTGCCTGTTCGCTCTGGTCCTGGCCGAGCACTCCGGTGCCGAGATCGACCTGACGCGAGTGCTCAAGATGCTGCTGGTGCACGACATCGTCGAGGTCGATGCCGGCGACACCTTCTGCTACGACGAGGACGCGCTCTCGGGCAAGGACGAGCGCGAGCGTCGTGCCGCGCTGCGGATCTTCGGTCTGCTGCCCGACGACGTCGGCCTCGAGCTGCGGCTGCTGTGGGAGGAGTTCGAACAGCGGACCACCCCCGAGGCCAGGTTCGCCAACGCCGTCGACCGGCTGCAGCCGATGCTCCACAACCTGCTGACCCGGGGGCACTCGTGGCGGGAGCACGGAGTGGGCAAGCACCAGGTCCTCGAGCGCAACGCGCCGATCGACGACGGTGCCCCTGACCTCTGGCGCTTCGCCGAGGCGTTCCTCGACGAGGCCGAGGAGGCGGGGTGGTTCGGGGAGTGAGGGAAGGGACGAGGGAGGGCGCGGAAGGGGTTGGGGCTGGGGGTCAGGGGTCAGGGAGGAGGGAAGAGGGGAGAGGGAAGAGGGAGGAGGGAGCGCGGAAGGGGTAGGGGGGTGGGGATGAGGGGGTAGGAGTCAGGGAAGAGGGAGAAGGAAGAGAGGAGTGGCGGTTCGGCGCGTGACGTTGGCGGAGGCAGCGGAGGAAGCCTCGCCGGGTCTCGGCTCGCCGCGGATCCGTAGCCGCAACGGTGATTTCGCGCGCGGCCTGACCCCCAACCCCCAACCCCCAACTCCGGCGCCCTGCTGACGTACTGAGCAACACGCATGAAACGAGGCAGCCGGCGATCCGGTCCTTCTGCCGGGCACGCCCGCCTCGCGCCCTCGTATCGATCCAAACCCCAGAGCCCCCCGGAGACCTCCATGCACCCCGATTCCCCGACCCAGCGGCTACGTGTCCTGGCGACCGTGACCCTCCTGCTCGCACTCCTCGCCCTCGCCACCGGTCCTGCGATGGCCAACGACTGGACGCAGTGGGGCGGTCCCAACGCCGACTTCTCGACCTCCGGCGAGGGCCTGGTGACCAGCTGGCCGGAGGACGGACCGCCGGTGCTCTGGCGGCGCACGATCTCTGACCACGGTCACGCCGCGATCCTCTACGAGGCCGGTACCCTGTACACCTTCGTGCGGCGCGGCGACGACGACGTGGCGCTAGCGCTCGACGCCGCGAGTGGCGAGACGAAGTGGGAGCAGGTGCACGCCTCGCCGCTGCCCGAGGGCTACAACCGGCAGTTCGGCCCCGGTCCCCACGCGACGCCGCTGATCGCCGGCGAGCGGATGTTCACCATCAGCTCGTTGACCCGCATCCAGGCGCTGGACAAGCAGACCGGCGAGCTGCTCTGGGCGCACGACCTGATGCAGACGATGGGTGCGCCGATGATGGGTCGCGGCTACGGCGCCAGCCCGGTGGCGTGGGGTGACCTGGTGATCGCGGTGGTCGGGGGCGAAGGCCAGGGGGTCGTCGCCTTCCGGCAGGCCGACGGCGAAGTGGTCTGGAAGGCGCTCGATGGCCAAGGCGGCTACGTGACGCCGCGCATCGCCGAGATCGACGGGGTGCCTCAGGTGCTCGTCTCGCTCGGCGCCACCCGGGCCGGGCTGGACCCGGCGACCGGCGAAGTGCTGTGGACCCTCGAGCTGCGCCCCGAGTCGTACACCACGATGGCGCCGCTCTTCGTGGTCGGTGACGGCGAGGTCTTCAGCTCGTCGGCCTACGCCGACGGCAGTCGCGTGGTGAAGGTGACCCGTGCCGGCGACGGCTGGAAGGCCGAGGAGGCCTGGTACTCGAACAAGTTCCAGCTCATGCACCAGACGGCGGCTCGCTTCGGAGACCTCGTCTACGGGTCGAGCGGCGACTTCGGCCCGGCGTTCCTGGCGGCGATCGACGTCAACGACGGAGAGATCGCCTTCCGCCAGCGCGGTTTCGCCAAGGCCAACCTGATGCGGGTCGGCGATCGGGTGCTGATCCTCGACGAGGACGGCAAGCTGGCGCTGGGCCAGCCGAAGGCCGACGGCATCGAGATCCTCGCCGAGGCCGAGGTGCTCGCCGGCACCGCCTGGACCGTGCCGACGCTCGTCGGCACCAGGCTCTTCGTGCGCAACCGCGAAGAGATCGTCGCCTTGCAGCTGGGAGACCTGTGATGCCGCGCCCGCTGACGGTCCGCCGCCCTGCTGGTCGCACCCACTGGCTGCTCGCCGCTCTGCTCGCCGTCGCTCCGCCCGTTCTGTCGGCACAGGAGGCGGGCACGGCTCCCTCCGGCGAGCCGGCCGACGTCGCCGCGGACATGGTGGCGACCAGTCAGGTGCCGCAGCGTTCGCCCAGCGGCCAGACACTCGAGATCGCCGAGGCCGAGCTCGACCTCGGTATGCCCTACTACGTGTTGAGCGGCGAGGACACCCAGCTCGTGGTGCGCTCCGAGGCGCCGCTGCAGAGCCTCACCGCGATCGCCTCGCGAGCGGTGGGGTACTTCGTCGCGCCGTTCGACGTCGAGGAGCTGGGCGGCGCCTCCGGCTCCGGAGAGCTCGGCGCCGAAACAGCGCCGCTCCTCGCCGGCGCGCTCCGCCTTCCGGTGGCCAGCCTGACCACCGGCGCTCCGGCCGCCGATCGGATGATCGAGACCCAGCTGCTGCGCGCCGCCGAGTACCCCGAGATCGGCTTCCTGCTGCGCTCGGTGAGCGAGGTGCGGCGCCTCGAAGACGACCCCGAGGAGCCCTCCGCGGTGCGCTTCGCACTCACCGCCCACGGGCAACTCGAGTTCGTCGGCACGAGCGCCCCTTTCGCGGTGCCGGTCGAGCTCACCTTCCACGGCGCCACCAACCAGACGATGAGTCGCTACGTCGGCCAGCTGGCCTCGATCGAGGCCTCGTTCGACTTCTCCTTCGACGCCTTCGGCATCCAGCTCGCCGGCCCGATGCTCTCCCGGGTCTCCAACCAGGTCGAGGTCGATCTCTACCTGATGCTGACCAACGTCTCACCCGATCGGCCGCTGGTGCCGCTGACCCCCGAGGACCAGCACGTCACCGAGGCGCTCTTCGTGACCAAGCTGCGCGACCTCGACGAGGGCAGCGTCGCCTACCGCCTGGGCGCGGAATACCTGGAGACGATCTGGGACGACGCCGAGGCGCTCAACCGGATGGCCTTCTACGTGCTCGCCGAGCCCGGCATCGAGGATCGCCGTCCCGCCTTCGCGCTGCGCGCCGCGCGCCGCGCGGTCGAGCTCACCGAGCGCCGCGACGGCCTCAAACTCAACACCCTGGCGCGGGCGCAGTTCGAGGTCGGTGAGGTCGAAGGCGCGATCGCCACCCAGAAGGCGGCGATCGCACTGGCGGAGGAGAGCGGCGGCAACCCGCAGGCGCTGGCTCAGCTGCAGGCGAATCTGGCGCGCTACGAGTCGGCGACGGAGTGAGGGGATTAGGGGTTGGGGGTTAGGGACTAGGGATTGAGGAAGAGCCGGAGGGCAGAAGGCAGAAGGCAGAAGGCAGGAGGCAGAAACAGAAGCAGAGACCGAAGGCGGAGGCAGAGTCTGCTATCCCTCCTGACCCCTGACCCCTGACCCCTGACCCCTGACCCCTGACCCCTGACCCCTGA